>SXGQ01124822.1_pt1 | contig 209965 bp, 189 predicted proteins | sample 3178371 | NCBI WGS metagenome assembly SXGQ01 (sample SAMN11356859, study PRJNA531348) | freshwater metagenome | isolation source: freshwater sample F1-20 | place: China: Fuxian Lake, Yuxi | collected 2017-12-25 | reverse complement strand
TAGAACATATAACTTTATCGTCAACGCCAATAAACGTACTTAAAGAGCCTTGGACTGTATTCACTTATTTCTTTATTCATATTGAATTATTTCATCTTCTTTTCAATATGATGTTCCTTTTTTGGTTTGGAACTATTATTCAAGATTTCATAGGCTCAGAGCGAATTGTGAAATTGTTTATTTGGGGCGGCATATCAGGGGCGATAGCTTATTTGCTTTTAGTAAACAGCTTTTCTTATTTTATTTTAAAAGGCCCAACCTACCTAAATGGGGCATCAGCAGGTGTATTTGCCATTGTGGTTGCTGCAGCAACGATTAAGCCTACTTATCGCATTCATTTATTTTTTATTGGCGATGTGCAGATTAAATATGTGGCTGCATTTTACCTTATTTGGTCATTCATTGAAACTACGGGAACGAATGCAGGTGGCAATATCGCTCATTTAGGCGGTGCCTTAATGGGTTTTATGTATGGATTTTATTTTCAACTCCCTCAAAAAAAGAATGTATTCGTTAAAGAGGAAAAAGTATTTTCATTTGTAAAAGTGGCTCAAAAAAGAGTTCCTGAATCAGCGAATGAACTAGATAATCAAGAAGTTGTAGAAGAAGAACTGAACCAAATTTTAGATAAAATTTCTAAATCTGGTTATGATAGTTTGAGTAAATACGAAAAAAGGAGGTTGTTTAAAGCGAGTCAAAAAAACGAATAAGCCTAAAAACATTTTTACCTTTATATTGTTTGATATTCACCTTCGGGTAATTTTAATAATTAATTTATGCAATTCAAAGCTGGTCCATTATTGAGTAAAATACATTCTCCAGCAGATCTAAGGAGTCTTTCTCCCGCAGAATTGCCTCAATTATGCGAGGAATTAAGGCAATTTATCATCGACCAAGTTTCGGTTAATGGGGGACATTTTGGAGCTTCATTGGGAGTAACTGAATTAACCGTAGCCTTACATTATGTATTTAATACTCCAGAAGACCAATTAGTTTGGGATGTTGGACATCAAGCTTATGGACATAAAATACTTACCGGAAGAAGGGAGGTGTTTCATACTAATCGACTCTTAGGAGGAATTAGTGGCTTTCCTAAAAGATCCGAAAGCATATATGATACATTCGGTGTGGGGCATTCTTCCACCTCCATTTCAGCCGCTTTAGGTATGGCGGTTGCTTCGCGCTACAAAAAAGAACTCCAAAAGCAACACATTGCCATCATTGGTGATGGTTCCATGACGGCCGGCATGGCATTCGAAGCGATGAATCATGCGGGAGATATACCGAATAATATGCTGATTATTTTAAATGATAATTGCATGGCCATTGACCCTAACGTGGGGGCTTTGAAAGAATATTTGACCGACATTAGAACATCTCATACCTATAACAAGGTGAAGGATGACGTTTGGAATTTATTGGGCAAAATGTCAAAATTTGGCAAATCAGCCCAAGAAATTGTTTCCAAAATCGAAAATGGGCTTAAAGCCACACTATTAAAACAAAGTAATTTATTTGAATCATTAAATCTTAGGTATTTTGGGCCCATTGATGGCCATGATATTGGGTATTTAACAACGGTTTTAAATGATTTAAAAGATATTCCTGGGCCTAAAATATTACATTGCATTACGACAAAAGGCAAGGGATACAGTCTAGCCGAAAAGGATCAAACCTTATGGCATGCCCCTGGAAAATTCGATAAAATAACGGGTGAGATTCATAAAAAGACCTATGACAATCCTCAGCCTCCTAAGTATCAGGAGGTTTTTGGACATACCCTATTAGAGTTAGCAGAAAAAAATTCCAAAATTATGGGGATTACGCCTGCCATGCCATCGGGATCTTCCCTCAATATTATGATGCGCGAAATGCCAGATAGAGCATTTGACGTAGGTATCGCTGAGCAACATGCCGTTACATTTTCTGCAGGATTAGCGACACAAGGTCTTACTGTTTTTTGTAATATTTATAGTTCATTCATGCAAAGAGGGTACGACCAAGTCGTGCATGATGTTTGTTTGCAAAAATTACCGGTTATCTTTTGTTTAGATCGTGCAGGCCTTGCTGGGGCTGATGGTCCTACGCATCATGGCCTCTATGACTTTGCGTTTATGAGGACACTCCCTAATATGATTGTGGCCGCACCTAGAAATGAACAAGAACTTAGAAATATGATGTATACTGCTTCTTTGGACTCTTTTAAAGAACTGAACCAAGCCATTACGATTCGTTATCCAAGAGGCGAAGGCGTCATGCCCGCCTGGAAAACTACTTTTGAAAAAATTGACATTGGCACAGGCAACGAACTGATTAAAGGAGAAAATGTAGCCATATTGAGCATTGGGCATATAGGGAATGAAGCGGAAAAGGCAGTCAAAGTAGCCCAACAAAAAGGTCTAAAACCGGCATTATATGATATGCGATTTGTTAAGCCCCTTGACGAGCGATTATTGCACGGCATTTTCAAAGCATTCAAAACTATCATAACAGTCGAGGATGCGGCGATTCAAGGAGGTTTTGGATCTGCCATTGCCGAATTTATGGTTGACCATCAATATCAATCCAAAATGATTCGCTTAGGAATTGCCGATGTGATTATAGAGCATGGCGAACAAAAAGAATTATATGAACTTTGTGGAATCGACTCAAGTAGTATTTTAGCTAAAATTTTAGAAGAATACCCCACAAAAAGTAAGGCAATCAATGCTCATACTGCGATCGATTAAATTCGAGTTTGGTAATTTAAATCAAATAGTACTTTTCAAAGAAATAATCCATACCTTTGCACCTTAAAATTTACGAGCCTTCATTTTATGCAAAGCATCCGCAACATTGCCATTATTGCCCACGTTGACCACGGTAAAACTACTTTAGTTGACAAAATCATTCACGCCTCAAAAATATTTAGAGAGAATCAGGAGTTTGGAGATTTAATTCTAGATAACAATGATTTGGAGCGTGAGCGAGGCATTACGATTACCTCAAAAAACGTATCCGTACGCTACAATGGAGTTAAGATCAATATTATTGATACTCCTGGTCACGCCGACTTTGGAGGAGAAGTAGAGCGTGTTTTACGTATGGCTGATGGTGTTTTACTATTAGTTGACGCATTTGAAGGCCCAATGCCTCAAACTCGTTTCGTATTATCTAAAGCAATTGCTTTGGGTCTTAAGCCAATTGTCGTAGTCAATAAAGTTGACAAGGAAAATTGTCGTCCAGACGAAGTCCATGAGCAAGTTTTTGATTTAATGTTCAATTTAGATGCATCCGAGGAGCAATTAGATTTTCCATGTATCTATGGATCTTCGAAACAAGGGTGGATGAGTGAAGATTGGAAAGTTCCTACAGATAATATAATCGCATTATTAGATTCTATAATTAAAAATATTCCTGCTTCAAAGGTTCAAGAAGGAACCCCACAAATGCAGATTACCTCATTAGATTATTCGTCTTTTGTGGGTCGTATTGCTATCGGCCGCTTAGAACGAGGAACTTTGACTGAGGGAATGCAAATTGCACTTTGCAAAGCAGATGGAAGTACCAAGAAAATGCGTATTAAGGAGCTTCAAGTATTTGAAGGTTTAGGCAAAGTCAGGGTAGAAAAAGTTGAATGTGGTGAAATTTGCGCAATTACTGGTATTGAAGATTTTGAAATTGGCGATACGGTTGCTGATGCTGAAAATCCAGAAGCTTTGGAGCGTATAGCTATCGATGAACCTACGATGAATATGTTGTTTACAATCAACAATTCTCCATTTTTTGGGAAAGAAGGGAAATTGGTTACTTCTCGCCATATTCGTGAGCGTTTATTCAAGGAGACGGAAAAGAATTTGGCCTTAAAAGTAATGACCACTGAAAGTGAAGATAAATTCTTAGTTTTTGGTCGAGGAATTTTACATTTATCTGTGCTTATTGAAACCATGCGTCGGGAAGGATACGAATTACAAGTAGGCCAACCCCAAGTAATTTTTAAAGAAGGTGAAAATGGGGAGCGTTTAGAGCCTATTGAAACTTTGGTTGTAGATGTACCTGCGGAAGTAGCCGGAAAAGTAATTGAACTTGCAACCCAAGGAAAAGGGGAATTGTTGATTATGGAACCTAAAGGTGATCTTCAACATTTAGAATTCAATATCCCATCTAGAGGTTTAATCGGTTTAAGATCCAAAGTATTAACCGCAACATTTGGTGAAGCCATTATGGCGCACCGTTTTACTGCTTATGAGCCATTCAAAGGTCCAATTCCAGGACGTATCAACGGATCATTAATTTCCATGAATACGGGATCTGCTATCCCTTACGCGATAGATAAATTACAAGATAGAGGTGTGTTTTTCATCGATCCAGGTGAAGAGGTTTATACAGGAATGGTTGTAGGAGAGCATAATCGTCAAAATGACATTGAAGTTAACTTACAAAATGCAAAGCAATTAACCAACATGCGTGCTTCTGGAACAGATTCAAACGCTAAAATTGCTCCTAAATTAAATTTCTCTTTGGAAGAATGTATGGAATTTATCCAAAAGGATGAATATTTAGAAATTACTCCTAAATCGCTTCGAATGCGTAAAATATGGCTAGACCCCAACGAACGCAAACGTAATGAGAAAAAACCAAGCTAATCCAGAAAGACTACCCCAACAGGTAGTCTTTTTTTAATACATGAGAGCTGCTCGCTGATCCAAAAAATCTACTTTATTGCCTACTAATTTAGGATAATAAGTCGACCATACCTGCTGAGTATAATTTGAAGGTTTATTTGCAATGAATAAGGTAGAATGATCCCAAGTAGCTAACCAGGTCGGTTTTTTCATGTAAACATTTATAGACAGAATGATGGTCAATATATCTCCTATAGGTTTAATAGCTGCTTTATTTAATAAAATGAATTTTTTCTTTTTATAAACCCATGTATAATTAATATTCTGGTCGTAATAATGACCTAATGTATCCCTTACTCCTAAATTAGCCCAAAGCGGACTCAAGTGCCCCTGAATCCAAAGTGGGTCAAGCCTCAAATCATCTGGTGCAAAAAAATAGGATTTCATGCCTGAAATCATCACAAAAATGGGATAACCTTTATATTGTGACAAGAAAGATTGTGGATGGTTTCGTGAAGGGATTACATGAAATATGCATTCAACGCTGATCAGAAAAATTGCTAATGACATATACTTGCGCTTTCGGAAAATCAACCAACACCACAAGCATGTGACAAGCAAAAAATAGATAAAAACTTCAATCAAATGAATTTTAAGGAATGGCAAGATGGGGTGAAAAAGATAGACAAACTTAAACATGACAAAATGCAACATAGAAAAGCTAAAATCTAATAAGAAACCCAACAATTGAAATAAAAATTCAAGCTTGAAGTAAACCAAAATAGGAGATACACTAATAAATAGAAATCCTATCCCGAGTGAAATAGTAGATAATACAATTAAAATAGGGTTGAGCAATAGGAACCAAAATGGATTAGGGAATTGATAAAAATAATAAATAATTAAAGGCCAAGTAAAAATTTGGGCGGCAAGAGCCACGCAGGTTAACTCCCAAGTATTAGACATAATAAATTGAAGAGGCTTATATTGGAAATTAAATTTTATCAAAGACACCCATTTTTGTTGGAATATAAGTAATCCCAACACCGCCAAATAAGACAATTGAAACCCGGGCTCGAACATGGCCATGGGTTTAATAACCAAAAGAATGAAACACGAGAACGCCAACGTATTAATTCCATTTTGATGGTGCAAAAATGCCTTAGCAAAAAGCATCACAGAAAACATCCAAGCAGACCTCAAAACTGGGTCAGAAAAACCAGAAATTCCAGCATAGGCCCAAAGTAAAATCATCATTAAAATGAAAAAAAATATTTTGCCGTAGCGACCTTTTCGTAACAAGAATCCTAAAATGAAACTTAATCCTGCATATAGAAGGCCCACGTGCAAGCCTGAAACGGATAATATATGAATAGCGCCCAAAGAGGAGTAGACTGCCATCGTTTCAAAGTCAATACTAGATTTGACTCCCAACAGCATCGTTTTAGCCACGTCTAAATTGATTCCGCGATGCATAGCAAGCGCTAATTGTTGGGCTAAATATGATTGCCACAAGTGGAAATAGTAAACTATATTTTTATTAACAGCAGCTTCATTTAAGAGTACAAATGAATTTTTGGCAATAAATGCGGAGCCATAAATTCCTTTGGCCTGAAAATATTCTGACCAATTTTTTTCAAAGGGAAATGATGGTTGGGGAAAAGGACTCAATTTAGATTGAACAAGTAATCTACTTCCCTTCACAGGCTTATTTGCCGTTTTAGCAAGGTATATTTTAAAATTACCGGAACCCTTTTTCCAGTTCTTCTGGTCTAAAAATGCAATGCAATGAACGATTAAACCGATTGATTTAGGTTTATTTTCAGGAAAATCAATGACCTCAAAAACAAACGTATTTGTTTTATTTAAATCAAAATTTAAGATTTCAGGAGCGTTTAATCTCGCATTTAGATAGCCAGAAATAGTCAATAATAGGCTAAACGAAATACTTAACCAATCACGTTTCTTAAAAAACCTCCCAATAAAAACAGCAATGCATAGAATAATGAATAAATAAATAATTGAATTTGAAAAAAATGGAAAATAAGCAGATACGCATATTCCGATCATCCATAAAATGGCGATCCGCAGAAAAGGGAAACGAAGAAAAATAGAGTACAAAGCTTAGGCGAATAGGCCTAAAGGTAAAATTTTTTCTGACTGATCATAGCCTCTACTTGATCAGGAACTAGATATTTAATAGACTTACCATTTTGGATACAAGATCTAATATAGGTGGCAGAAATCTGCAAAATAGGCGCGTCAATCTTGATAACACTTTTATGTTGCCATAAATCAGATGTAGCTATTTCACCACGTGGATATACGTAGAGCGTAAAATAATCAAGTATCTTATCGAAATTTTTCCAACTTTTAAACTGTTCAAGGTTATCCCCGCCCAAAATCAAAGAAAATTCTTTCGTAGGGTGACGCTCAGTCAAGTGGATTAACGTATCTATTGTATAGGATGGCTTCGTTAAGCTAAATTCAATATCGCAAGATTTAAAAGCAAAATTATCAGCAATGGCCCTTTCAACTAAATCAAGTCGATCAAATTCGTGCAATAAATTTTTGCTTTTTTTATGCGGATTTTGTGGGGAAACGACAAACCAAATTTGATCCAAGGCGGTTTGATTTAATGCGGCTTGGGCAATAATTAAGTGCCCATGATGTATAGGATTAAAAGAGCCAAAAAACAATCCGACTTTCATGTTAGCTTGTGAATTGGGTGAACAATTTCTGCGCCTCTAGGATAGCCATATCTAATGTATCATTGATTAGAATTACATCAAATTTGTCTTGAAATGACCATTCAAACTTCATTTTAAAAACTCGCTTAGAGAGTGATTCTTCTGTCTCAGTACCTCTAGAACGCAGTCTTTCTTCTAAAATTTCTAAGGAAGGCACTTTAACAAAGATGGCTAAAGCCTTGTCTCCATAATACTGTTTTAACGCGAGTCCACCTTTAACGTCCACATCAAAAATTACGTGTTTTCCACTGGCCCAAATGCGCTCAATCTCTGATTTTAATGTACCATAATAGGCGCCGGAGTACACTTCTTCCCACTCTACAAAAGCACCATCATTGATCTTTTCTCTAAAATCATCAGGAGTTAAAAAATAATAATCTTGACCATTTTCCTCTAATCGGCCTCTTTTATCGCGTGTACATGCTGAAATAGAAAAGCCAAGATTCGAATTATTTTTCAATAATTCCTTTACGATGGTCGTTTTACCTGATCCCGAAGGGGCCGAAAAAATAATTAATTTACCTTCCAAAAATATTTTACTTTATATAAGCTAGCAAAATAAGGGAATAAGAATTGAAATTAGGATTAAAAACAAAAAAAGTTTTGACCTAATCTTGCTAATGATTTGATCCGGACATGATAATTGACATTTAGATTTTAGGTTTTCTTTCAGCGACAATTCTAATTCATAGCCCTTCTGACAAGGCATGCACAGATCCTTGTTGGCAAAAAACGCTTCTTTTTCAGCTACACTTGCTTCCCCATCCAAAATCTTTTGAATCAATTGCATACAATCCTGATGGTGCTCACAGCTCATTTTCATTTTAATTCACCTTAATTCATTTTTTTTAACACCTCCATTGGAAAATTAGTTCCCAGGATTTAATGACACCTTGTCAGTTATATCCCTTCGATTTCGCATAACTCACTAATTTGATTTTAAGCAAAGCCCTAGCGCGATGCAAACGTGATCTAACCGTACCAATGGGTATATCCAAAATTTTTGCCATCTCTTCGTAACTAAACTCCTCCAAGTCACATAAAATAATAATCATTCGAAAATCAACTGGGAGAGATTGGAGTGCGGCGGTGATTTCGTCTCCCAACATATCATTAACCGTTTCAGCTTGTAAATCAGCAAAGTATGCCGGTTCCGCGGCTTCATCTTCCCCTGAAATTGACTGTTCTACCCATTCAAATTCTACTTTAGAAGGGCCTCTTGATTTTTTTCGATAATCATTAATGAAATTATTTTTCAAAATCCTGAATAACCAAGCTTTCGCATAAGTGCCTGGTTCAAAAGAATTTATATAGCGATACGCTTTTAAGCAAGTATCCTGAACCAAGTCTTGAGCATCGTCTTCGTCGGCCGTCAACTTAAGTGCGAAATTATACATGGCATCCATGTGTGGCATGAATTCCTTTTCAAAAACTTGCCTCGCATTACCTAGAGAGTAAATTTTGTCTTTTACCTCGACTTCCATTAGCATGAATTTATTCGTAATATTTACGAAACATCTCTAATTGCAATTATGAAGCCAAAAATCTACGTGACAAAAAGACCTAGTTTTTTTGATTGAATAATTCAAGCATTCCGAAAACCAATGTGCCTAAAATGGCACTTGCAAAAGTTCTAAGTAGACTGTACATCAATAAAGTAGCATCAGCAGATTCCACTAGAAATAAAATCAAGTGATGCGAGAGAAGCATCACAAAAATGTAGGGAAAAAACCATAAAGCTTTCATTTCACTCAATGATACACTAGATCGCTCATCATAGCCATTCACCGGGGTTAGCAACTTAAAGAATGTAGGTCTTAAAAACGCAATAAATACGGTGGCTAGTGAATGTATACCATGCGTATTATAGAATATATCCACGACCCAGCCTATAAAGAAACCGCCAATAATTAAATAAAATAATGGAGTATGAATAGGTGCTTTTATAATGATCCAAAGGTAAATAAAACAAAAAGCCACATTCGCTAACGCCACATCCCGTAAGATAAAAATCTGAGCGACAAGGCTAAAAAAAACAATAAAAACCCATTTAATTTGAAATGAATTACCCATACTAATCAGGCTTAGGTTTTACAGTTTCCAACTTTAATTGTTGGTCCAACAAGTGATTCTTGATCACATACACATACTTTAACGTTGAGAAATTTGTTAACAACATCACTTTAATTTGATGAAATGTTTCATCTTTTTCAAGACCTACTTTTGCCACAATGCCAATTGGAATATTGGGAGGAAATACCACATTATAATCTGAAGTTACAATGGTATCACCCTTCAACACCTTTTTATATTTGGAAACATCCATCATTTCTACCACTTCTGTTTGAATACCAGGCCATTTAATGTACCCTAATTCACCAGTAGATTTAATTTTTGCCGAAACATTATTTTCAATGTGCAGTACTGAAACCACTAAAGATAAATTAGAAGTACAAGACATGACTTTCCCGACCACCCCAGTGGATGAGATGACCGCCATGCCTGGCTTGATTCCATCAACTAAACCTTTGTCAATGGTCAAATAATTCTGCGACATTTGTGTGCTTTGATCGATCACCTTACTGGCCACCGGAGCATACCGATTCAGCATGGCTGAACTAACAAAATAAGGAACCTTACTTTCCGGCTGCTTTATAGCATTTAATTTGAAGATCTCTTGCCTTAATCGAGTATTTTCTAAAGCGAGCTCCTGATTAACTTCCCCCAAATGATGATAGGTTTTTATTTCTCGACTTGTCGCTAATAAGGAAGCAGCCCAGCGATTTGTGGTGTTCAAATAAAGGACATGTTGAAAATCATCGTATTTGAAAATAGACCAAACATTAATCAACTCCAATAGAACAAACAAAAGAATAATCCTTTGTCGGATAAGGAATTGAAACAATTGATTCATGCCAAAGCTAAAATTTAAAGGAAGAAATTAAGTAATTAAAACCGCTCTATACTTATCAAGATTTTTAAGAATTTCACCCGTACCTCGTACAACAGCCTTTAATGGATCATCAGCCACATGTACTTTCAATTGGGTTTTCTTCTCAATTCTTTTATCCAAACCATGCAACATGGCTCCCCCACCAGCTAAATGAATTCCATTATGAAAAATATCCCCCGATAATTCGGCAGGAGCTCTTTGCAAAGTTTCCATAATGGCCACCTCAATCTTGGTAATTGAACTATCCAGCGCATACGCTATCTCAGAATAATTAATTAAAATCTCCTTAGGAATACCAGTCATCTGATCACGACCCCTAATCTCAAAATCGGGCGGTGCATTTTCTAATTCTGGCAAGGCCGCACCCACCTGAATTTTAATCTGCTCAGCGGACCTTTCTCCAATGACTAATTTATGCTCACGCAATAAATAATCTTTTATATCTCTCGTAAATTCATCTCCAGCGACACGAATGGAATTTTCAACAACAATTCCACTTAATGAAATAATAGCAACCTCTGTGGTACCTCCACCTATATCAACCACAAGCGATCCATTCGGCTGTTCAATATCTATTCCAATCCCAATCGCAGCTGCAATTGGCTCATGCACCATATAAACCTCACGCGCCCCAGCATGCTCCGCTGAATCCTTTACAGCTCTTTTTTCTACTTCTGTAATCCCTGAAGGAATACAAATAACCATCCGTAAAGCTGGAGAAAAAAACGAATTCCCCTTGTCCATCATCTTGATCAATCCACGCATCATTAATTCAGCTGCCGTAAAATCCGCAATAACACCATCCTTCAAAGGCCGAATCGTTTTAATATTGTCATTGGTTTTTTCATGCATCATCATGGCTTGTCGACCCACAGCCAACACTTTATTTGTGTTTCTGTCTAATGCAATAATAGATGGTTCATCTACCACCACCTGATCCTTATGAATGATTAAGGTATTTGCGGTACCCAAGTCAATCGCAATATCTTTAGTAAGAAAATTAAATAATCCCATGATTTAGTATAATTATTGGATTTAAGCTGGATTGTAAATCCACAAGGACCAAATTTACGGATAAATTATGAGCTAATTATTTATTTTAATTTAAAAATATAGGTATCCTAAAAATAATTATAAAAACATCAGGCCCTCCCTTTTTGGAATTTCACGGAATCAAAAAAGCATACTTATAGGTATATTACAATAAAACTGGGCAAAATATATTAGAAAAAAAGACTATTTTTTTTTCGAAATAATTTGGATTTATTCGCTGATTTATTAGTTTTGTCCAAGTTAAATTAAGAAAATCGTAATAATCGACGATAAAACATACGAAAATGGAAGATTATAATAAAATTATTGAGTCCTTAGGAGTAAAATTTATCAAGGCCAGAAACATTAGAATATTACAACCTATCCGAATAAAGAATTATTATGATGTTGAAAACTCGCTCTTGATATTGTACAAAGGTGAAGTTTCGTTTGGTGAGGAAGAAACACAAGTAGAAGAGGGTGATATGCTTTTTATTCCAGGAGGCAAAATGGTCAGCGTTACTTATGGTAATGCGGAAAAACCTAAGGCGGTAAATAATGAGGAGTTCATGACACATCGTGAGCTTTACTTCGACCAAAATAATGATTCAAGCGCCATCGGTAGACTAGAAAATTCATTTGGAATGGTTGCATTTGAAGCGAAGGTTTTTGATTCCGTGAATTTCTTTACATCTCTAGATATCCCTCCATTTTTAATTAAGAAAGATGAGAAGTTGGCTCAAACCATCAAAGAAATTCTCCTTGAGGATATGTCGGATGAGATTGGGAAAGGTCGGATTATCAAAATCAAAACGGAAGAAATTGTCATTGAAGTTATTCGTTATATCATTCAAAATAGATTGTTTGTTGAGCAATTAGCCACAAACAGCACCTATTTTAAAGATCCAAGGTTAATTGACATTTTTGCTTACATCAAGGATCATATCGGTGGAGATTTGTCAAATAAAGTATTAGCCAATGTGGCCAACGTATCTGAAGATTATGTAGGACAATATTTCAAAATGTTAACCGGAATTAATCCTCAGGACTATATTGAATATCAAAGAATGGAAGCTGCCGTTGGACTTTTACGTACCACTAAAAAATCCATTCGTGCCATAGGTTCTGAGGTAGGGTATAAAGACACTGCTTATTTCTGTAGAAGATTTAAGATGATGTTTGGTATTCCTGCAGGTAAAATGAGACGTCGGGAATCATTGATGAATATTTAAATTTCATTGTAATTGCATAAAAAAAAGGCCTGAATCATCAGGCCTTTTTTGTTTACATGAAGTACTTCAGTTTAACGAGTTCGCGCTCTGTTAAATACCTCCAATGGCCTCTTGGCAAATCTTTTTTAGTCAAACCAGCAAAAGTTGTTCTGTCTAGCTTAGTTACCTCATAGCCCAAATGTTCAAATATTCTTCTTACGATTCGGTTTTTCCCTGAGTGAATTTTAACGCCAATGACGTAACCATCCGGAGTAACTTTAGCTAAATCATCCACTTTGATTTCTCCATCCTCTAAGGTTAATCCCGCTTTGATTTTCTCGAAATCATCATCGGTCAAAGGCTTATCTAACTCTGCCTGGTAAATTTTTTCAATTTCATGGGACGGGTGAGTTAACCGGTCGGCCAACTCGCCATCATTGGACAATAATATTAAACCCGTTGTATTGCGGTCTAATCTTCCTACTGGATAAATACGTGCATCGCCCGCATTTTTGACTAATTCCATAACCGTTTTACGATCATTCGGATCTTCAGTGGTTGTCAAAAAGTCTTTGGGCTTATTCAATAACACATAAACTGGTTTTTCGCGATTCAATTTGCGATTGCCATATTTGACAATATCTGTAGGAGCTACTTGATAGCCCATTTCAGTGATCACTTTGTTGTTCACTTTAATTTCACCCGCCTCGATCAATTTATCCGCATCACGACGTGAACAAATTCCCGCATTCGCGATATATCTATTTAAGCGAACCATATCGCTTTTACTTTCAGCCTCTCTAATTTTTCTTTGAATTTTAGCAGGTGCCTTTTCTTTGAAACGATCTAGTTTATATTGTGGCGTATGCGCTGGACTCTCCTCATACCTATTTCTGCTCTTAAACGTATCTCTCTTTGAAAACTTGCTCGTAGGTACTCCTCGAAAATCCTTGGATGAATCTTCCGATTTTTCTCTGTCAAATACTTTTTTTGGACGCTCGGTCTCTGAACTATCAGATTGAAAGGGCTTACGCTCGCGATCTTCTGAAAATTCTCTTTTAGGGCCATCAAACTCACTGCTTGGTCTGCTTTCTGAATTTAATTCACCTCCTTGAAAAGTTCTGTTAGGTCGATCCCCCGCATAAGGTTTACGTTCAGGATTAAAGGGCTTACGCTCACGGTTTCCTGAAAATTCTCTTTTGGGCCCGTCAAATTCCCGACGTGGTCGGCTTTCTGAATTTGAATTGCCTCCTTGATAAGGTCTTGACTCTCTATTTCTTTCTCCAGAATTTGGCGTTTTGTCTGATGAGAATGGCTTATTGTAAGGCTTACGCTCACGGTCTCCTGAAAATTCTCTTTTAGGTCCGTCAAATTCCCGACGCAGGCGGCTTTCTGAATTTGAGTCTCCTCCTTGATATGGTCGACTAGGTCTATCCCCAGCATACGGTTTACGCTCCGTATTAAAAGGCTTGCGCTCACGGTCTCCTGAAAATTCTCTCTTAGGTCCGTCAAATTCCCGACGCGGGCGGCTTTCTGAATTTGAATCGCCTCCTTGATATGGTCTGCTTGGTCGATCCCCAGCATATGGTTTACGTTCTGGATTATATGGCTTGCGCTCACGGTCTCCTGAAAATTCTCTTTTGGGTCCGTCAAAAGCTCTAGGCTCTGATGAACGAAACTCGGATCTTCCGCCCCGATCGCTCGTTGGCTTAATCCCGGTACTCCGATCTGTAAAATTTTTGGTTGGTTTTCTTGCTGATGAGCCTCCGCTACTTGGACCTGAAAACTTGCGTGTGGATTCTGAACGACGTATGTCATCCTTTTCGATTCTTTTTCTCATAAAATGTGCAACATCACTGCTGGATTATTTAAGGCGTTTAGCCTTATTATTTTCTAAATTTCTGCAAAGTTACATGAAATTAATGAGCATAGCTTATTACATTTGAAAGTTCTTTTAAAATAGATGGTATTTTACAATCCGCATATGTTCAAAAAATATTCGATTTTGTTCTTATTGGGCGTTTTTTTTACTTCATGCCACACGGATAAATTAAGCAATAAAAAAGCGTTAAAGCATTTTGATAAAGGGGAATATGACCTAACGATCAAGGAATTACTCCCATTGGCTCAAAAAGGTTTCCAATTAGATCAAACCAATTATCTCTTAGGGGAATCTTATCGACTATCCAATCGGATCACACAATCTTTACCGTATTACCAACAAGCACAGGCAAAAGGTTATGTGGACAAAATGCTTCCCTATTATATGGCAATGTCTGCTAAATCCATCGGCAATTATGAATTAACAAAAAGCTATTTAAGTGAATTTGTCAAGTCAAAACCAAGCCGATTATATCAAATTAAGTCGGAAATTGAATTAGAAAACCTAGGTCAAATCCCTGATCTATTAAAAAAACAAAGTCCAGTAACGTTACAAGCACTCACAGGAAATACCTCAAAAACAGAATTTGACGCTAAAAAAATAGGGGACGAATTGATTTTCACTAGTTCCTCTAAACCTGAAATTTACAAAAACAATGGCCTGCCTTTTTTAGGAATTGTTAAAGCCCCTTTAAAAAATCCTGGCGAAATAGGGAACCAATCCATATTTAGCTCCGCCCTTTTTAAAGAAAATGCGAACGATGGAACTCCCGCATTTACCAAGGATGGAAGTACCGTTGTTTTTGCCAGAGGAAATACAGGCAAAAGCAAAGACCCTTCCCCAGATGTGGATTTATACATGTCCAAAAAAACGGGTAATGCTTGGTCTGAACCTGAACGACTTAGCATTTCAGATTCGCTAGCCTGGGATGGAAGTCCTAGCTTTTCTACTGATGAAAGAACCCTGTATTTTAGTTCCAACAGAAGAGGAGGAAAGGGTGGCGTAGATTTATACCGAGTGCCTATCGATAACTCTGGTAGGTTTGGCCGACCGATCAATTTAGGCTCCACGATTAACACTCCTGGAGATGAATTATTTCCCTATGTGAGTGCCAATGGGAAATTATACTTCTCATCAGATGGACATCCGAGCATTGGAGGTTTGGATTTATTTGTGGCAAGCCGAAATGAAAATGAAATTATAGTCGAGCATTTAGGTGTCCCTATTAATTCTATCGGCGACGACTTTGCGATCTCATTTTCCGATTCTACCCAAGGCTATATTAGTTCAAATAGGCCTGGTGGAAAAGGTGATGACGACATCTATTTTTTCAAATCCACTGGCTCTGAAGATCGTTGGTGGACGACTGCGCCACCTCCGGTCATTGATACGTTGAATAAGAAAATTATCAATTATTTTGTTCAAGTTAAGGTCGTAGATCCAACCGGAAATCCGATTGACTCCGTTAAAATTAATGTTCGAAAAAATGGTCAAACCTTATCCAATGAAAAAACCAATAAAAAGGGATTCATTGAATTGATCGATATGGCTGAAAACGACGAGCTTGTCTTTAAGTGTGACAAAGAAGACTTTATTACGGTTAGATCTAGCTTCTCCATGGAAGGAAAAACCATCCCTGAATCTTTATTGAAAAAAGAAATGACGGACACGACATTCCAAGTAATCATAACAATGGACCGACCGGAGATCGGAAAAGAGATTTCAAAATTGTATGAAATCAATTCCATTTACTATGATTTGGACAAAGCGGATATCCGCCCAGATGCCGCGGAAGAGCTAGATAAGATTGTCCAATTCTTATCAGACAATCCACAAATGAATTTGGAGCTAGGTGCCCATACGGATGCCAGGGCAAGTACCGGGTATAACTTAAAATTATCGCAAAGAAGAGCTGAATCAGCGGTCAAATATATCATTCGTCGGGGAATCGCCACCGACCGAATAAAACCCAAAGGGTATGGTGAAAGCCAATTGATCAATGAATGTTCAGATGGAGTAGAATGTCCAGAAGAAATGCACCAACAAAATAGACGGACAGAATTTAAAATTATCAAAATTAGTACTGAATAAAATGGCTAGCTACGTATTAAAAGGCGCTCAAATTGTCAATGAAGGTAAAATCATTCAGGGAGATATTCGCATCAAACAAGGTCGGATCGATAAAATTGCCTCATCTATTTCCGCCAATGCCGAGGACCAAGTAATAGATCTGACTGGAAAACATATATTTCCAGGAATGATCGATGACCAAGTGCATTTTAGGGAGCCTGGATTAACGCATAAAGCAAGAATCGCTTCGGAAGCGCGTGCAGCGGTAGCCGGAGGAGTAACTAGCTTCATGGAAATGCCCAATACTGTTCCCAATGCACTTAATCAAACATTATTAGCCGATAAATACAACATAGGGCAGGCGAGTTCTTTGGCCAATTATTCCTTTTTTATGGGGGCGTCTAATGATAATTTGGAAGAAGTCCTTAAAACATCCAAAAGAGATGTTTGCGGCCTTAAAATATTCATGGGTTCAAGTACCGGAAATATGTTGGTCGACAATGTCCAAACCCTAGAAAAGCTTTTTTCCAGGAGTGAGATGCTCATCGCAACCCATTGTGAAGATGAGGCAACAGTTCGCGCCCGTTTAGCTTTGTTTAAAGAAAAATATCCTACTGATGACGCTCCAGCCTATTTACATCCGCTTATAAGGAATGAAGAAGCTTGTTATTTGTCGTCCTCCATGGCCATCGACTTAGCCAAAAAATCCAACACGCGCTTACACATTTTACATATCAGCACGGAAGAAGAGTTAGCTTTATTTGACCATACTAAACCTGTTAAGGATAAAAGAATTACGGCTGAAGTTTGTGTACACCATCTTTGGTTTGATGCTTCTGATTATGAAACAAAGGGTAATTTAATTAAGTGCAATCCGGCTATTAAAGATGCCCGACATAAAAATGCCTTGCGCAAAGCATTGAATACGGGGGAATTGGATATTATTGCTACAGATCATGCGCCACATACTTGGGAAGAAAAACAGCAAGGGTATTGGTCAGCACCTTCTGGCTTGCCTTTAGTCCAACATCCCCTATTGATTCTATTCGAATTAGCACAAGAAGGTGTTTTGACCTTAGAAAAGATCGCTGAAAAAACTGCTCATGCGGTGGCAGACTGCTTTCAAATAGAGGAAAGAGGATATATCAGGGAAGGTTATTGGGCTGACTTGGCGATTGTAGATTTGCAAAAACCTACCCTAGTCGAAAAATCTAATTTACATTTTCAATGCGAATGGTCCCCTTTAGAAGGCAAGAAATTTACGGCAAGCATCGATTCCACATTTGTATCGGGACACTTAGCCTATTCCAATGGAAATTTTAATATGAGTCAATTAGGAAAGAGACTTCTTTTTAAACGCGATTAAAGTACGTCGTCAAAAAAGACTCTTAAATAAAACCCTAAAGATTGGTTGTATAATGCTCCGCCGCCAGAAGCTATATTAATCATACCTGTTTGATAGGTTACTCCCAAGGAAACAAAGTTTTGAGAAACAATTCCAAGGCCTACTTTGAAACCCATATCAACCCTTCTCAAATCGCGAGAAAAACTTTCACCAGAGGTTGTAGTCGTCACAAAATTAGTGGGCTTCAAAGGATTTGGACCTCTATTTACATATGTTGAATTATCCCATAATCCAACGCCAAAATAAGGGCCAGCCCAAACCGTTAGGCCTCCACCATATTCTGATAAACTACCTAATTTAATCTCTAAATTGGGACTAAAGTCCAAGTAATTTAAGGAAATGGTACGCTCAACATAAATAGAATCAGAGAAATTAGTTTTAGCATGGTACCCTCTTTGAGATAAAGAAAGTTGGGGACTGAAGCTAGCCCGAGCAGTTATTGGGTATTGCAACCCTATACCTAACTCAATGGCAGGTTTGAAAAAATAGGATTCACCTCCTGTACCATCCCCACTAAATCGAACCGACTTAGCCTCCAAATGAAAGATCTTTTTTGGCTTATATTTTTGCCCCATCACACACATGGGAACCAATAAAATAAAGAAGAAAATTGACTTGAAATACGAAGACATCATCAGGTTATTGCGAAATATTCCTCAATTTTAACCCATATTTATGTAAACACCAACAAAAGTTTATTAATTGGCTCGAATTTATGAAGAAAACTACCGGGATTCTACTCCCCTATTTTTCGCTTTCAGGGATAGAAGCTGGATTAGATGAGGCGGGAAGAGGCTGCTTAGCTGGCCCAGTAGTAGCCAGTGCAGTTATTTTGCCCAAAGACTTTACACATCCTGCACTAACCGATTCGAAACAATTAACATCCAAGCAGAGAACAAATTTAATTGACATCGTGAAACATTATGCCATTGAATATGCGATTGCAGAAGTAGACCATGAAACGATTGATCAAATTAATATTTACAAAGCTAGTATGTTAGCGATGCACCTTTCAGTAGACCAATTAAAAACCAGACCCGATCATTTACTAGTGGATGGGAATCGATTCATCAACTATCCTCTGATTTCACACACTTGCATCGTGAAAGGAGATTCAAAATATTTTTCGATCGCGGCCGCTTCTATTTTAGCTAAAACATATCGCGATGAATGGATGAAAAATGCAGCTGAAAAATACCTAGGATATGGCTGGGAGAGGAATGCTGGCTATCCCACTTTAGAACATAGAAGAGCTGTGTTAAATTTAGGACCAACAGACATCCACCGAAAAACCTTTCGTGTAGAATTAAAAGAAAAATGCTAAATTTATTTTTTTAAAACCAGCCTTGAAAATACTGCATACTTGTAAATTTTTCTTTTCCTTCCTGGTGCTTTTTTTAATTAGTCAGGAAATTGCGGCACAAGGAACACAAAATCGGCTCCTGAAAATCAATGAGCGTATAAAAAATGCGGAAGATTTCAGTCGAAAACTAGATAGTAATTATAAGAAAAGCCTTCGGATTGCTGGGGAAAGAGGCCTTAAAATAAAGGAGGATTTAGGGAATGGGAGATTTTTAAGCCTCCAACAAATCAATGAAATAGGCGAACCGCTTTATATCATAAATCACTCCAACGCACAAGCTGCAGCCACCACCAAGACAAACCAACTTTATTCTGGAGGAGGCCTAGGAATTTCTTTAAGTGGAAAATCCGATACCATGTCAGGACGATTAGCCGTTTGGGATGGTGGAAATGCTCTGGCTACTCACCAAGAATTTGGAGGTCGAATCAAACTACAAGAGAACTTAAGTACTACTGATATTCATAGTACCCACGTATCAGGAACCATGATTGCATCTGGAGTGAATGCCAATGCGAGAGGGATGTCTTTTGGCGCAGATCTTAAATTATGGGATTACAATAATGATAATGCGGAAATCAGTGATGCCTCTGTACCCAAAACGGGGCCCCCTTTATTAGTAAGTAATCACTCTTATGGCTATCAATCCGGATGGGTTTATGATTCAGGAAAAAGTAGGTGGCAATGGTGGGGAGAGGACAAAGTAAGCACCTTTGAGGATTACAAGTTTGGCTTTTATGATAACAATACACAAAATTTAGATAAAATTGCCTTTAACGCCCCCTATTATTTGATGGTCAAGTCGGCCGGCAATAGCCGTAATTCGAATGGTCCGGAGGCCGGAAAATACTATTTTCTAAAAACGTCTACCAAAGATTCCTCCAACGTTGCCAGAAGTAAAAATGACGGATATGACATTATTTCCACGACGGGAACTGCTAAAAATATATTAACCGTAGGGGCCGCAGAATCCATGTACACCATTCCCGAAAAAGGTAGTGATATTGAATTGGCAAACTTTTCAGCTTGGGGACCCACCGACGATGGCAGAATAAAACCTGATATTGTAGGAATTGGAACTGATCTTTTATCCACCAGCAATGCCTCCACCACAAGCTACTCTTACCTAAGCGGTACCTCGATGGCTACCCCGCAAGTGTCTGGATCTATTTTTCTGCTTCAACAGTTATACAATCGTCTAAATGCTAATTCTTTCATGCGTTCAGCTACTTTAAAAGGCCTCGTATTACACACAGCTTTGGATTTGGAGGCGGCAGGTCCTGACTATAAGACGGGTTGGGGTCTTTTAGACGTGGAAAAAGCGGCAAAAGTTATTACAAATACTAGTTCGTCAAACTTGATTTCGGAAGGCACGTTGTCCAACACAGCCATAGATAAACGTTCATTCATCGCATCCGGGAAAGGTGATTTGGTTGCAACGCTTTCTTGGACTGACCCGGAGTCAACGGTCTTCTCCATTACCGCTGAAAATTTAAACAACCGTAAACCTAAATTAGTCAATGACTTAGATATTAAAATTACGGATGGAACAGGAAGATTTCTACCCTTCATCTTAGACCCTGACGCCCCCGAAAAAATTGCTGAGACAGGGGATAATATCCGTGACAACATTGAAAAAATTATTATTAAAGGAGCAGTTCCTGGAAAATCATATGAAGTATCGATTTCACACAAGGGGACTTTACAAAACAGTAAGCCACAAGATTTCTCTTTGATTCTTTCAGGAATTGGTGGGAAAGCTTATTGCGCGATTACGCCAACAAGCCCACAAAATATCATCAAGTCATTGGTCGTTGGAACCTATTCGAATACCGTATCAACCTCTCAAGACTTCACCTCCACGCCTATTCCGTTAGAATTAGGAGGGTCTAACGATCTTATACTAACCTTCTCAAGTGCTGCCAGTAAAAAAATAAAAGTCGCTATAGATTGGAACCAGGATGGAGACTTTGAGGATTCAAATGAGATTATGCTAGCCAGTGACTTAATCACCACCGATAGCTATGCGGCAAAATTTAAAGTGCCGTCCAACTTAAGTATAAATCAGTATTTCAGAATGAGGGTGGTCAGTGAACTAGGGAATTCTTCTACGAATGTTTGTGGCAATTTAGGAACCGGTGAATCTGAAGAATATGTCATTCAACTCATTCAGGCATCTAATGACGTAGGAATCATGTCTATTTCTAATCCAACGAATAGTTATTGCGCCACAAACGGTCTTACATCACTCCAGGTCCGAGTGAAAAACTATGGAAGTAAATCACAAAGTAATATCCCCATCACGTTAAATTATTATCTTGAAAATGACTTACAGGGTAGTCTTACCGGCAAAATATCAAAGATTGATGCGGGTAAAGAGCAAATTATTACAGTAACCGGAACTGCTAATTGGATCGCAGGGAAAACCTACACATTTAAAGCGATTTCAAATTTAGATGTCGATCAAAATACAAACAATGATTTATTAAGTAGCAGCCAAATCATTGAAAATCCGCAAGCACCCGTTGGGACAGGTCTTTTATGTTCCGGAGCGACTTCTTTAAATTTAAGTGCTTCTCAAGGATACCCACTTTGGTATAACAACAATATATTGGCGGCATCAGGAACTACTACAACGGCCCCTTACTCGGCTAATTATACCGTAGGCTATAATGACTTTTCTGGAACCATGAAACCTGTAACAAAAAAGGAATTTGGCTCCGGCACTTATTTTGAAAATTTTGGACCCGCTCCTATTTTTGATATCAAGGTACCCATTATTCTACAGTCGGCTAGAGTCTATGTAGGGACCTCCGGGACCATAACTTTTGATGTTATAAACTATGAAAGTGGTGAATTAGTTTCCTCCATAACAAAAGATTTGAATGCCACGAGAACACAAACTAACTTCACAAAAGTAAACAACCAATTGACCGATGACAAGAATGATCCAGGCCAAATAGTTGAGCTTAATTTATCATTCCCAAAACCAGGAACTTATTTACTTGCGCAAACTTGTAGCAATGGGGCAACGATATTTCGAAGTAATAAATCGTTAACAGATACGGTAAATACCCCTACAAATCTTGGCTATCCTCATATAATACCTAATATTTTATCAATTAAAGGAGCCCTGTTTAATGGAGCGCCTATCACCACAGGATACTATTATTTTTATGACATGAAATTCAAGTCATTGGGCTGTCCAAGTCCGAGATCTGTCGTGAAAATTACAACCGCCAAAACTCCAGAAGCAAGTATTAGTCCTACAGGTATCCAAACCATTTGCGTAGGTGCTTCCATTTTAATTACTGCGAAATCTACCGACAACCCAAGTTTCCAATGGCTACTAAATGGAGCGGCTATAAGTGGCGCAATTACGTCCACCTATGAAGCTAAAAAAAGTGGAACATATCAGGTTAGGGCAACTGCGAATGGATTATGCACAAATACATCGACCGCATTAAATTTAACCATTTCAAGTCCATTGCCGCCAGCGATTACCTATGTAGACGGGACGATGAAAATAACGGGTACCGGAAACTTTCAATGGTTTGTAAATGGGGCTGTCATTCCTGGCGCCACCACATCTACCTACACCCCCGTTCAAAGTGGGGTATACTCGGTTTTCCTGAAAGATGTGAATGGCTGTAGCGCGACATCCGATTTATTGACAATCAATATATTGGCCACAGAAAAAGAAAATCCTTTTTCAATGTATGTTGCTTTTCCTAATCCCACCATAGATTTACTAAATGTGGGATTACCTCAAGCCAAGGCAGGTACGTATGCCATTGAAATTATTGATATGAATGGGCGGATTTTCCTCACAGATAAAATTCGTTTAGAGCCTGGGGCGAACCAATTGAAAATTGACATTTCTAAGATTCCCGTGGGTACTTATCTGGTTCGACTACCCGAAATCGTAAACCAACCTAGCATGAAATTTATTAAAAACTAACGGATTGTTTTGACCAAGTATCGACCACTTGTTTTGCCTGCTAACATGTCTTGCATGATATGAGGAGCTTCTTCCAAATGGATCGTTTTTACGATTTTATCCATCGAGAAATTCCATTCTTTAGAAAATTTATTCCAAACTTTTTGTTTCAACTCCAAGGGAGAATCAGCCGAATAAATGCCTAACAATCGGGCTCCTCTCAGTATAAATGGATAAATCTGTAAATGCAAATCGACACTAGATGCCATGCCGCACGCTGCCACGCATCCACCGGCCTTAAGACTTTTTAATATTTTAATTAACGTCTCTCCTCCCACCGTATCGATCGCTGCTGAGAATCGCATAGAATAAAGTGCTTTCGTTTTATCCTCGAGGAATTCCTGCCGATCGATTATTTCATCCACGCCGATTAACTTCAAAAAACCGTGTAAATCTTTTTTTCCTGTAATGGCAATAACTTCAAAACCCAAATGCTTTAATAATAAAATACTGCACATTCCTAAACCACCAGTTGCACCACTGACCACGATAGGACCTTCACTGGGGACCATGCCATTTTGTAGTAAGGCCAACATAGCCATGCCGGCGGTCAAACCGGCGGTGCCAATTTGCATCGATTTTTCGAGTGTTAATCCTGAGGGTAATTTGATGATCCAAGTGGATGGAACGGAAACGTACTCGGATAATCCTCCATGCGCATTCATTCCCAAATCGAAACCCGTAATGATCACTTGACATCCTGGTTTAAACTTGCCCGCTGGGTCATTAATCACAATTCCTGCTGCATCGATCCCAGGAATATGAGGAAAATTTCGTGTAATGCCTCGGTGCCCAGAAGAAGAAAGTGCGTCCTTGTAATTTAAAGAGGAATAAAAAACTTGCACAAGAACCTGCTCGGAATTTAAAACATTCATGGGAATATTTGAAACGGAAGTTACAAAAGTACCCTCCCCATTTTCACTCGTCCATAAACCTTTAAAAGTTTCCATCATTAATTCTTTGTCCAAAGGAAAATCATTCGAGGCGAATTTTGATCATCAAATGAATTTAATTGATAATCACCTAATAAGCCTGTCCAGGTGAGGCCTGCATTAAATGCATACTCCATGAAATCCGGTTTGGAAATTAATTCAACCTTTTCTTCAAAATGAAATGTCACCTGTTGATCCATAAAATCAATCGACTTATACAGAAAACTATTTTCGGCCCAGCGATTTATTTCGAATGAAATGCCTTGTTTGATTACTGTCTCTTGGCTAACTAAATGATTAAGTACATAAGTAGGATTGAAGAAATCCATTAAAAAAATACCTCCTGGCTTTAGCGCGTCACTTAATGAATTGAAAGCCGCTTGATTATCGGATTTTACATCAAAATAACCAAAGCTAGTAAAGAAATTACAGACCCACTCATAGACTCCCGCATTAGGCAACGGGTCTCGAATATCATGTACAAAAAAAGATAAATTTTCAGTAGAATAAAGATTAGCCGCCTCTATGTTTTTAGGAGACAGATCAAATCCGTCGACTTTAAATCCTAGTTCATGTAATGTTTTGGCATGTCTTCCTTGTCCACATGCGGCATCTAAAACATGGGTATTTTTAGGGGTTTTTAACTTTTGCTGAATAGCCTTTATGAAAGCTGAAGCTTCATTTTCATCTCTTTGATCATATAAAATATGGTAATAAGGAGAGTCAAACCAGGTACTAAACCATTTCAACTTAGACATTATATACCAGTTTCAGTCAATTTTAAAAAATCCTGGTAGGCTAATTTAATGCCGTCTTCCAATGCTATTTTATGGTGCCAACCAAGGCCATGAAGTTTAGAAACATCCATCAATTTTCTAGGTGTACCATCGGGCTTTGATGTGTCCCAAATTATTTCACCCTTAAATCCAACGATTTGTTTCACAAGAGCTGCTAAATTTTTAATTGTTACGTCTTCACCGGTACCTATATTGACCAATTCAGATTCATTGTAATTTTCCATTAAAAATAAACATGCTTCCGCAAGATCATCTGCATGCAAAAATTCTCGCATGGGCGATCCTGTTCCCCAGAGAGTCATTTCAGAAGCAGATTTTTCCTTGGCCTCATGAAATTTGCGAATCATCGCAGGTAACACGTGTGAATTAACTAAATCATAATTGTCATTTGTACCGTACAAGTTCGTCGGCATGACCGATATAAAATTACATCCATATTGTGCCCGATAGGCCTCGCACATTTTAATTCCGGCAATTTTAGCGATTGCATAAGGCTCGTTCGTTGGCTCTAAATATCCACTCAATAAATAGGACTCCTTCAGGGGTTGCGGTGCTAATTTTGGGTAAATACAAGAAGACCCTAAGAACATTAATTTCTTAACTTTATTTAGATATGACCCATGGATAATGTTGTTTTGAATCGCTAAATTTTCATATAGAAAGTCGGCTCTATAGGTGTTATTTGCCACGATTCCGCCAACTTTCGCCGCGGCTAAAAATACATAATCCGGCTTTTCAACGTCAAAGAAATCTGCGACTTGCTGTTGATTTCTTAAATCTAATTCAGTAGATGTCCGGGTCAATAAATTAGTGTACCCTAATGATGTTAATTTTCGAACGATCGCGGACCCAACCATTCCTCGATGGCCAGCTACATATATTTTAGACTGTTTTTCCAATTCAATAAATTTTTAATCCAATAACATTTTAAAATTTAAGCAAATTACATATTATCACGCATCTAATCATTTTAATTTCTAATTTTGAGAAATTTTTTAGCGACCTGTGCGTTAATCCAAACATGAGTATTCATAATTTATATATTTTGTTTTTGGGACTCTTTGGCACAATGGCCTATGGTCAAAACAATGCAATCACCTCCAACAAAAAACCAGTAATAGATACCACGGTTAAATCCAAAGGATTTCTAGGAGGTAGACTATCGACTGGGCTAGAAAGTAGCCTTGATAAAGTTAAGCAAGAAAGTGCGGATTGGAAAAAAGAAAGCCGGGCCTTTATTGAAGAAATGGGGATCAAAGATATTGGAGTAAAAGCGAGTATTGCTTCGAGAAAAATTAAGAAAAAAATTGTTGTTAAAGATGAATATGCAAACATTAAGACGGATCGACGCTTGGGACAATATGGCAGTGGAAACCGAAGTACAGTAGAGGAAATAAATGTGGTCAAATTTGTAGAAGATGAATCCTTTAGCGCTTATGCACAGGAAATCTGGTGGTTTGATCCAAATCAGTCTCGCATCGTAAACTCATCCATTAAAGACAATAAAACCGCGCAAATCTGCCATGGTCCGTTCAAAAAAATAGTCAATAATGTCATCGTTGAACAAGGGTTTTTCTATATGGGTACAAAAGATGGTCGCTGGGAAACTTTTGGACCTGAAAATGAGTTAGAGACTAAGGTATATTATGAACGTGGCTTTTTAGCTGGTTCAAGGATTACGTATCATGACGACGCAAAAAAGAAAATAAAGCAAGTGGTGCCTAATTTTTATGGAAAAATAAGAGGTAATTATTTATCTTTTTATCCGAGTGGTAATTTAAAAGAAGATGGTAAATTTGATGACTCAATCAGAATAGGCCGTTGGCGTGAATATTACGAATTCGGCACAGGAGGAAGATTAAAAAAAGAATGGCGATATGGGAAAGATAAATTTGATGTATCGGAACCTGTATTAATGGTAGAGCGAGATTCCCAAGGGAAAATTATCTATCAGAATAATCAAAAATTTGATTAATGAAAGCATTTTATTTGTTTATGGTATTGTTTTGGTCTCTTGGAATGATGTTTTATTCTCAAGAAGCGCAATCTGCCATTTCAAAAAATAACACATCTCAATTCACGTGGCATACGGAAGAAAGTTTTCATGCCCATGAAACCACGCATCCTTTAAACTCATCCAATAACGCTGAAGAGGAACAAGATGACGAAGTAAATGATGAAGATGAATTTAATTTAAAGTGCTTTTTTTCAAAAAAAGACATTCCATTTACTCCAATTCATTTTTTGGAGAATTTAATTTCAACACATTCACAAGCTAGGCTTTCAAAGCCCTTTTTAAAACCTCAATTCACCCCTCCAGACTTTATATTGATTAACAAAATTAATTTTTAAAAAAATTTAACTAATCAATATGAATATTACTTCTAATATTAAAGCAATCATTTCAGGTGATTGGAAATCAGGCATTGCAGTATTTTTAGTCGCATTGCCTTTGTGTCTTGGAATTGCGCTCGCCTCAGGAGCGCCATTAATGTCAGGCTTAATTGCTGGAATAATAGGGGGTGTTATTGTTACCCTTATTTCAGGGTCTGAATTATCTGTCAGTGGACCAGCAGCTGGGCTTACCATTATTGTAGCTAATGCCATTACAACACTAGGTTCTTTTCAAGGATTCTTAGTGGCTGTTATTTTAGCAGGCCTTATCCAAGTAGCATTAGGTGTCCTAAAATTGGGCAAGATTGGGAGCTTTTTCCCTTCTTCCGTAATTCGAGGCATGCTGGTTGCCATAGGCATTGTTATTATCTTAAAGCAAATTCCACATGCGATTGGGGATGATTTAGATTTTATAGGAGAGTTTGAGTTTACTCAAAGTTCTGATGGACAAAATACATTTTCTGAAATCCTATCAGCTTTTGATACCCTAAAACCGGGAGCATTTATCATCGCATTTTCAGGGCTTATCATTTTGTTTTCTTGGCCCTGGATTATTCGAAAAATTGCGTTTTTAACGGCAATTCCTGCTTCCTTGTGTGTGGTATTGACTGGGGTTCTAATAAATGAACTACTAAAAACATATTCTCCTGAAATGTATTTGGGTAATTCACAAGAGCACATGGTTAATTTGCCTTTATTCAATTCAATTGGCGAATTAGCTGGTGGGCTTGCCAGACCAGATTGGAATTTTTTGACTAATCCTGCCATCTATTCCATTGCCATCACACTGGCCATTGTGGCCAGTTTAGAAACATTGCTTTCGTTGGAGGCCATCGATTCTTTAGATCCTTTAAAGCGAATTTCGTCGGCCGACAGAGAATTGGTTGCTCAGGGAGTTGGCAATTTAACGAGTGGCTTATTGGGTGGGTTACCCATTACATCTGTGATCGTTCGATCTTCAACAAATGTCTATGCCGGTGGAAAAACTCGAATGTCAAGCTTCATACATGGTTTATTGTTAGTGGTAGCAGTTCTATTCCTACCTCTATATTTAAATAAGATTCCATTATCTTGTTTGGCTAGTATTTTACTGTACACCGGATATAAATTGGCCCATCCTAAAGAATTCAAAAAAATATTTGCCGAAGGTTGGAAACAATGGATTCCGTTCATCGCAACCATCATTGCGGTTGTAGGAATAGATTTGTTATGGGGGATTTTTATTGGTACGTTTATTGGTTTGATTTTTGTAGTTCTAACCAATTACGAATCTGTATTTTCCGTCTTCTATAATGGAAATGAGGTATTAATTAAATTCCAAAAAGATGTCACTTTCCTTCATAAACTGTCGCTAAAAGAAGCATTTAGAAAAATACCTACGGGTTCGGAGGTCTACATTGACGCATCAAAAGTGCATTTCATGGATCATGACATTAAATTATTAATCAGTGAATTTATTTCAACGGCCAAAGAACGTGGCATTGATGTTGATTTTAAACAAAAACAAAAATAAAAATGAAAGAATATAAAAAACTACTTCTAAGTAATAAGGCATGGGCCAGCGAGCGTCTTGAAGTGGACGAGCATTATTTTGACGATTTATCTAAGGATCAAAATCCACTATTTCTTTGGATTGGTTGCGCAGATTCTAGAGTACCGGCTGAGGAAATTACCCATGCAGATCCAGGTGAAATTTTTGTTCATCGAAATGTGGCTAACATGGTGGTTCACACAGACATGAACCTTTTATCCGTTTTGCAATATGCTGTTGAAGTTTTAAAAATCAGGCATATCATTGTATGCGGTCATTATAATTGCGGGGGCGTAAAAGCTGCCATGACCAATAAGGACTTTGGCTTAATTAATAAATGGTTAAGAAACATCAAGGAGGTTTATGAAAAACACTATGATGAGTTGCAGGCCATTGGAGATGAACAATCTCGCTTTAATGCAATGGTGGAATTGAACGTTAAAGAACAAATTCAAAATTTGGCTAAAACAACCATCGTACAAAAAGCGTGGGGAAATAGTCAATTACCTCATTTGCACGGATGGGTTTTTGATATTCATAAAGGTGAAATAAAAGAAGTGGTAAATATTTCTGCTGGAGAGTGGGAGAGCCCTGTCTTTAAATACGAATTTGAATAAATGAAAAAGGCCTGAAAATTCAGGCCTTTTTTTTCTACAAATTTGTTTTAATTTTTAACTCGTCTAGCTGAGCTTGAGCGAGTGGGGATGGCGAGTCAATCATGACATCTCGGCCCGCATTGTTTTTAGGGAATGCAATGTAATCCCGAATCGAATCAGTGCCTCCAAACAACGAGCATAAGCGGTCGAAACCAAATGCTAAGCCACCATGTGGAGGAGCGCCATACTCAAAGGCGTCTAATAAAAAGCCGAATTGAGCTTTGGCCTCATCAGGAGAAAAGCCTAACACTTCAAACATCTTCGATTGCAAATCCTTTTGGAAAATACGAATCGATCCACCTCCTACTTCCACCCCATTAATGACTAAATCGTACGCATTTGCTCTAACTTTTCCGAAATCTCCGGCCTCCATCAAAGGAATATCTTCCGGTTTTGGACTCGTAAATGGATGATGCATCGCAAACCAGCGGTCTTCCTCTTCCCCATATTCTAATAATGGGAAATCGACTACCCAATGAACTTGATAATTATCTGGATCTCTCAAGCCTAATCTTGTCCCCATTTCTAAACGAAGTTCATTTAGTTGCTTACGCACTTTATCGCCATCACCTGATAAGATTAAAATCAAATCTCCTGGTTCAGCGTTGCAAGCTTGTGCCCAAATGGCAAGATCCTCTTCGCTATAAAATTTGTCTACCGAGGATTTCACAATCCCGTCAGGTTGAACACGCGCATAAATTAATCCTTTAGCTCCTATTTGTGGTCGGCGTACAAAATCGGTCAACTCATCTAATTGTTTACGTGTATACTCCGCGGCCCCTTTCACGCAAATTCCTACCACTGTATTAGCAGAGTCAAACACCTGAAAATCTTTCCCTGAAGTTAAATCCACCCCTTCTGCTTTAAATTCAACAAATTTCATGTCAAACCTAATATCAGGCTTATCTGATCCATACCATTTCATGGCATTCGCGTAGGTCATCCTTGACACCGCACCAATATCGATTTTCTTAACCTGCAAAAACAAATGTCGGATCAACCCTTCAAACATATTTAATATATCTTCTTGCTCCACAAATGACATCTCGCAATCAATCTGCGTAAATTCCGGTTGGCGATCTGCGCGCAAATCTTCATCCCTAAAACATTTGACCAATTGGTAATAGCGATCAAATCCCGACACCATCAATAATTGCTTAAATGTCTGCGGGGATTGAGGAAGGGCATAAAATTCCCCTGGATTCATGCGGGAAGGAACTACAAAATCTCTAGCACCTTCAGGAGTTGATTTAATCAACACAGGTGTTTCCACCTCAATAAAATCCTTGTTATCTAAGTAATTACGAACTTCCCTAGCCACTTGGTGACGTAGACGAAGACTCTCACGGATCGGATTTCTTCGTAAATCTAAATACCGATATTTCATTCGAATATCATCCCCTCCATCCGTTTCGTCCTCGATTAAAAAAGGCGGAAGTTTTGCCGGATTCAAAATTCGGATGTTTTTAATTTTTATTTCAATATCGCCAGTGGGCAATTTATCATTCTTGGCTAAACGCTCCACGACAACACCTCTAGCCTCTATCACAAACTCGCGGCCCAAACCTCTTGCGATGGCAAGTGCCTCAGTACTCGATTTTCCTTCTTCTAACATCAACTGCGTTATGCCATAACGGTCTCTTAAATCCACCCAAATCATCCCTCCTTTATCTCTTGATTTATGAACCCAGCCACATAAAGTCACTTCCTGACCTACCTCTGTGATCCGCAATTCTCCGTTCGTGTGTGTACGTAACATATTTTCTTGTGCCAATTAAATTTGTGCAAAATTACTGAAATTGGATTGAGGGAAAAACATTTAGCTGTTTATTCTTTAAATCCTTAATTTAGTGCTTTGAAATTTTTATAGATTAATGGCTCATTTTGGAATAGTCGGTTCAGGTATTGGCGGGATTGCATTAGCCATTCGCATGGCTTGTTTGGGCCAAAAAGTAGTTGTTTTCGAGGCCAATGGATATCCCGGTGGCAAATTATCACAAATTGATTTAGGTGGCTATCGCTTCGATGCGGGCCCTTCTCTTTTCACTTTGCCCAAGCTTGTAGACGAGCTTTTTGAGCTCGCTGGCAAAAACCCAAAAGATTATTTTAATTACGTCCGATTGCCTGAAATTTGTAAATACTTTTGGGCCGATGGAACTCAGCTTTCCACCCATGCGAATCCAATGGAAACCGCCTCGGAAATGGCCAAAATCTTAGGAGAGGACGAAGCCAATATAGCTGAATTTTTAAAGGGACTTCAATATAAATATGAAATCATTAGTGAACTTTTTTTAGAAAATTCACTTCAAGATCTCAACACGTGGACCAGTAAAAAGGCCATGAGGGGCTACCTGAACATACCAAATTTGGGTTTGTTTTCAACTATGCATGCCTACCATGCGAGAAAATTTAAACATCCAAAAACGGTTCAGTTATTTGACCGATATGCCACCTATAATGGCTCAAATCCGTATCAAACCCCTGCGACATTATCCGTTATTCCTAACTTAGAATATAACATTGGTGCATTTATGCCAGTGGGGGGCATGATTTCCATTACCAACTCATTATGCCAATTGGCCAAAGAATTAGGTGTCGAATTTAGGATGAATGAGAAGGTGGAGGAAATTGTGACTGAGAACCAGCGAGCCGAGGGTATAAAAACAGCCAAAGGTTTATTTGCCTTTGATCACGTTGCGAGTAATATGGACATTAGGCCAAGCTATAAAAATCTGTTGCCCCAAATTCAAGCCCCGAAAAAGCTTTTGAACCAAGAACGGTCGAGCTCCGGTGTTATATTTTATTGGGGAATGAATCGAAAATTTGATGCCTTAGGGGTTCATAATATTTTCTTTTCAGATCATTACAAGGAGGAGTTCAAATGTATTTTTGAGGAAAAAACGTTGTTAGATGACCCTACGGTTTACCTCCATATTTCGAGTAAAGTAGCCACAGAGGATGCCCCAGAAGGTTGTGAAAATTGGTTTATATTAATCAACGCACCCGCAAATGAGGGTCAGGATTGGGATGATTTAGTTCGAAAAACAAAAGCGAATGTCATTCAAAAAATTTCAAAATGCTTAGAGATGGATGTTGGACCCTACATCGTCGCGGAAGACATTTTAGACCCACGTTCGATCGAAAATAGAACTTCCTCATCAGGGGGTGCGCTTTATGGAAATGCTTCTAATAATAAATTTGCGGCGTTTTTGAGACATCCTAATTATAGGTCTGCGATTAAAAATTTATATTGGGTGGGTGGAAGTGTACATCCTGGAGGGGGAATCCCATTATGTCTTTCTTCTGCTAAAATTGCCGCCAAACAATTTCAAGAAAATAATTAATTTTACATTTTAAAATAAGATTAAAGATGATACAAAGACCACAATCCATTTTTTTAGCCATCGTTGTTTTAGCACAAAGTTTAGTAGGATATGGTTTACCTATATGGGCAAAAACGGGTAATTCGGGACAAAGTGCAGAAATGACTAATACACACTGGACCATCTCCCAAAACGGGGCTATTGTTAGTGATCATTCCCATCTTGCACTAGCCCTATTGTTAATCGCATCGACGCTTTTAACAATACTCATCCTATTTTCATTTAAAAATAGAGTGCGCCAAATGACCCTGGGTCTTATAAATTCATTATTAATAGCTGGTTCGATGGCCTATACTTTTTGGATTATTTTCAAACAAGCGATGCCTGTTTTTGAACCGGAAAACCAAGGAGCTTATGGCTTCGGATTTTATGCCATGGTCGTCGCATTATTGGCTAATATGATTGCAAATCGCCTCATCCGAAAAGATGAAATGTTGGTACAATCCTCAAACAGAATGCGTTAGGCCGATTTAATTACACATATTTAAGTCGATTATTCCATTTGAAATGAAAGTTCATAGCGTCATTTCCTGATAAAATTGGACTCAACCTTAATTACTAATCTTTTTTGCTATGGATTGGATATTTTTGTTTAATTTCAAATTTAGAAGGTTTTCTAAGGGTTTGAATAAATGATTAGAAAACAAAAGGACAAAACAATTCAGCCGACTTGAACTATATGCCGATTACTATAACAAAAGAATTACTGAGTAAAGAACTGAAAAAAACCTTTGGGTTTAGTCAATTTCGAGGGGAGCAGGAAGCCATCATTCAAAATACGTTACAGGGAAATAATAGTTTTGTCTTAATGCCTACGGGCGCTGGTAAATCTCTTTGTTATCAACTGCCAGCTATTGTCTTACCAGGTACAGCGATTGTCATTTCACCGTTAATTGCCTTGATGAAAAATCAGGTGGACCAAATGGTTGCTTTTGGCATCAATGCGCAGTTTTTAAATTCTTCATTAACCCGCGCTGAAATAAATCGGGTGAAAAGCGAAGTGATTAATGGCCAGGTAAAGTTATTGTATATCGCCCCTGAATCATTAAATAAGCAAGAAAATTTAAACTTTTTAAAGCAGGCCAATATCTCTTTTGTAGCGATCGATGAGGCACATTGTATCTCTGAGTGGGGGCATGACTTTAGGCCTGAATATAGAAAGATTAGAACCATCATTGAGTCCATTAATGATAAAATGCCTATCATAGCTTTGACCGCGACGGCCACTCCAAAAGTACAGCAGGACATTCAAAAAACGCTTAATTTAGAAGATGCGCATGTTTTTAAATCTTCCTTTAATCGTAAAAATCTGTATTATGAAATTCGATCGAAGAAGGATATTGATAAGCAATTAATTCGTTACATTAAATCAAATAGCGGAAAGGCTGGAATTATCTATTGTTTGAGTAGAAAGAGAGTCGAGGAAATTTCGGATTTATTATTGGTCAATGGCGTAAAAGCACTACCATACCATGCGGGTTTGGAACCACAAGTACGGATGACTAACCAAGAAGCTTTTTTGAATGAAGAGGTGGAGGTGATGGTCGCTACGATTGCTTTTGGCATGGGAATTGACAAACCTGATGTTCGTTTTGTTATCCATTATGATGCGCCTAAATCATTAGAAGGATATTACCAAGAAACCGGTCGTGCAGGAAGGGATGGTCTAGAGGGTACTTGTATTTTGTTTTATACGTACGACGATATTTTAAAATTAGATAAATTCAATAAAGACAAGGCGGTTTCAGAAAAAGAAAATGCCAAGTTATTGTTGACTGAAATGGTGTATTATGCCAATCTAGGGGTTTGTAGAAGAAAACAATTATTGGGTTATTTTGGAGAGTACATGGCTGACAATTGCGGATTCTGCGATAATTGCATGCACCCTACACCCACCTACAAGGCAGAACAAGAGGTTAGTTGGGTTTTAGAAGCCATCAAACAAACGGGAGAAAATTTTGAGGCAGAGCATATTGCAGATGTATTAGAAGGCAAAAGCAATCCATATATTACTAGCAATGAACAAGCCAAGCTTTCGGTTTTCGGAGTGGGGAAAGAAGTTTCTTGGAATAAAGTCGTGGAAGAAGACGAGGATGAGGACGATGAAGATGAGGATGGAAATCCTAAAAAGCCGCAAATGCGCAAAAGATCTGCTAAAGAACCTAATCCAGAAAGTGTAAAATCGCCATGGATTTCGTTTATCAAACAGGTTTTGATTTATGGTTTGTTGGAGAAAGATATTGAAAATTATGGAATTTTAAAGATTACGGAGAAGGGCCATGCATTTTTAAAAGACTCACATCCTTTAACATTTTCCAAAGACCATGATTATGAAAAAGAGGCTATTGATTTAGAAAATGCGGAGGAAAGTTTAGCATTAGGCGCAAAGGCTTATGATGATGCGTTATTTGAGCTATTAAAGAATCTTCGAAAAAAGGTAGCCAAAGAGAAGAATTTACCTCCTTATGTTATTTTCCAAGATCCATCTTTAGAGGAAATGGCCACCACATATCCCGCAACACAGGAAGAAATGGCCCAGATTAATGGAGTTGGGATGGGGAAAGTGGTGAAATTTGGAAAACAATTCCTTGATGCCATCATTCGATATGTGGAAGAAAATGAAATAGAGACTGCAAAGGAAGTAGTTGTGAAATCGACGGTTAATAAATCAAAGATTAAAATACATATTATCCAGCAGGTTGATCGTAAAATTGATTTAGATATTATTGCGGAGCAAAAGGAAATCTCCATGGTGGATTTAATTCAAGAGATTGAAACCATTTGTTATTCAGGGACTAAATTGAACTTAGATTATTTTATTAATCAAGTGATAGAGCCTGACAAGCAGGATGAGATTTTCGAATATTTTATGAGTGCAGATTCTGATAATATTGCCACGGCATTAGAAAACTGTAACATTGAAGACGTAAGTGAGGAGGAGCTCCGATTAATGCGGATTAAATTTTTAAGTGAATTAGCGAATTAGAACTAACATTTAGTATGAATGTATTGATATTGGGATCGGGGGGACGTGAGCATGCATTTGCATGGAAGATTTCTCAAAGTAATTTGTTGAGCGATTTATTTATTGCCCCTGGTAATCCTGGAACTGCTAATTTGGGAACAAATTTAGCCGTGGGAGTGACTGATTTTGAGGGAATTGTCGATGCTATACGAACCCATAATATTGAGTTGGTCATTGTAGGTCCGGAAGAGCCATTAGTTCGAGGCATACGTAATTTCATAGAGTCCCGAGCAGACTTACAACACGTAGGAATTGTGGGACCGGGTTCTGATGGGGCTCAATTGGAGGGGAGCAAGGATTTCTCGAAAAATTTTATGCATACATACGGCATACCTACTGCTGCTTCTAAAACATTCACTAAAGAGACTATTGAAGAAGGTTTGCTTTATTTAGAAGAGCAAAGTCTACCTATTGTTTTAAAGGCGGATGGCTTAGCTGCTGGGAAAGGGGTTATTATAGCCCAAAGTCTACAGGAGGCTAAAGATTCGTTGGAAGAAATGCTTTTAGAGTCCAAATTTGGCGCTGCATCTGAAAAAGTCGTTATTGAACAATTTTTAAGAGGTATCGAACTTTCTGTTTTTGTATTAACTGATGGTGAGAATTACGTAGTTCTACCGGAGGCAAAGGATTATAAGCGAATTGGAGAAAATGATGAAGGTTTAAATACGGGCGGAATGGGCGCTGTTTCCCCTGTTCCATTTGCTACGGCTAAATTTATGGAATTGGTCAAAACGAAAGTGATCGATCCGACCTTGCATGGACTTAATGCAGAAAAAATTAAATATCAAGGATTTATATTTATTGGCCTAATGAATCATGAAGGCGAACCTTATGTCATCGAGTACAATGCTCGGATGGGTGACCCTGAAACTGAGGTAGTATTACCAAGAATCGAATCTGATTTCCTATCTTTACTGATTGCTTCCTCTAATGGTACCTTGAGCGAACATGTTTTACAGATTTCAAGTCAGTACGCAGTTGCGACGATGGTCGTTGCTGGAGGATATCCCGAGAATTATAGAAAAGGGGATGTCATTTCAAATTTAGAAAAAATAGAGGATGCCTTCATTTTCCACGCGGGAACCCAGGAAAAAGAGGGAGAAATAGTAACAAGTGGAGGCCGAGTAATGGCCTTTACAGGTACCTCAAACACCTTAGAAAATGCCATTCAAAAGTCGCAAAAGGCGGCCATAACGGCAAAATATGAGGGTAAAAATTTTAGACGAGATATCGGCTTAGATGTTCTTAGATTTAAGAATTAATAGCTGATTTACATATAAAAATATGGGATGTAAGTCGTGCTCCACAGGATCATGTGGATCGAAAAAAGTTGAAGGAGAAGTTGTAGGCTGTCAAAGCAATGGCAGTTGTGGCACAGGTGCTTGCAATAAAATGAATGTTTTTGATTGGCTATCTGATTTAGATGTCCCTCAATTTCAACGTTTTCAAATCGTAGAAGTAAAATTCAAAGGAGGAAGAAAGGAATACTTTAGAAATTCCACTGAACTTATTTTACATACTGGAGATCCAGTCATGATCGAATCTTCTACGGGCATTCACATGGGTGTGGTTTCCTTGCAGGGGGAACTAGTTAGACTCCAATTGCTGAAAAAGTCAATCAAAGACGACGAGAATCTAAAAAATATTGTTCGAATTGCCAATGAAAAGGATTTGGAAAAGCATGAGCAGGCAATTGCGAGGGACTTACCTACCATGTACCGAGGTCGACAAATCATACAAGATTTGAAGTTGAACATGAAGCTTTCTGATGTTGAATTTCAGTCTGATGGCACTAAAGCTGTATTTTATTATTCTTCGGATGACCGAGTTGATTTCAGAGAATTAATTAAATTATTAGCTACTGAATTTAAAATTCGGGTAGAAATGAAACAAATTTCTTTACGCCAAGAGGCGGGAAGATTAGGGGGTGTTGGAATATGTGGAAGAGAATTATGTTGTTCTACGTGGCTGACCGACTTTAAAAACGTAACTACGGCCGCAGCTCGCTATCAAAATTTATCCTTAAATCCTGTAAAATTAAGTGGACAATGTGGCCGTTTGAAATGTTGTTTAAACTATGAATTAGAGACTTACATGGATGCTTTAAAAGGCATACCAACGATCGAAGGACGGATAAAAACGAAAAAGGGAGAAGCGGTATTACAAAAAACAGATATTTTCAAAAGAATGATGTGGTTTGGAATTGTAGGGGAAGAGGCTATTTGGATTCCTGTTTCCTGTGACCGTGTCCAAGAAATTATCGATTTAAATAAAAAGGGTATCATCCCAAAGTCATTCGAAGATCTAAATCCAGATGCTCCGGTGGTTGAAAAATTGAGTTTATCTCAATTAAATTCAGATTTGGATCGGATGGATAAAAAATACGGGGAGTCTAAAAATAAAGGCGGATTTAAAAAAGGGCCAAATGAAAACCGGTTTAGGGACAATGACCCGAATAGACCAAGGCCAAATTTCCAACAAAGACCTAAGCCAAATAATCCGAACCAAAAAGGTCCTGATGCCATTAGCGCCAGCGAAGGTACTCCAGTTTCCAATGGGCCAATGGGCGATAGCCAATCCCCAGAAAACAGTGCCACTCCAAAGCCATTTAAGAAAAAGTTTAAAAAGAAATTTAAACCAAGACCACCAGGAAATGCACCTGATACTCCTCAAGTTTAGATATAAGCAAATCACTTCCTGCTTAAGTTTACCATGTATCACAGGCTTATTATTTGTATTTGTAATTCTAGGTTGTAGTGGAAATGAGCTTGTCAACGAAAGGCAATCAATGGGTGAGATGGGTTGGATACAAAAAAACAAATTAGAAATTCCGTTTCAAATTACAGATACTTCTCACCTATATGATATGCAGGTGGCTATCCGACAAACGAATACGTATTCTTTCTATAATTTATATTTCATTTCAGAAATTTTGAGTGAGGATGGAATTAGCTTTAAAAAAGCGGAGGCTGAAGCCATTTTTTATGATGCAAAATCAGGTAAACCTAAGGGTTCAGGATTAGGTGATATGTATAGTCATTCTTATACCATTTTCAAAAATTTAAAGTTTCCTAAATCAGGCGCCTATCGAATACTATTACAGCAAAACATGAGAATGGATACCTTAGAAGGGATCGTTTCAGTGGGTGCCTCTTTAATAAAAAAAGAAATAAGGGATGGCGAAATTAGATGAAATAGATAAAAAAATACTTGCCTTTTTGCATGAGGATGCCTTTTTGTCGAATAAGGAAATGGCGAGCCGTTTGGGCATGAGTGCCACGCCCATCCATGAGCGAATCAAGCGTATGGAAAAAGATGGAGTTATTACAGGGTATAAGGCTATTATTAACCCCAATAAATTAGGTAAATCCCTAACTGTATTCTGCGATATATCATTAAAAGAACATGCAGCTGAATATTTAAATCAATTTGAGAAAGATGTCATGGAATTATTGGAAGTACAAGAATGCTATTGCGTTTCTGGACAAAGTGATTTTTTGTTAAAAATTGTGGTGGCCGACATGGATGAGTACCGTCATTTTATATTGCACAAATTGGCCAGTTTAAAAAACATCGGAAATGCCCAAAGCCATTTTGTGATGAATCAAACCCAAAATGAACATATATTACCTTGGTTAACTAATTAAAATAAAATTTGCCTACAATGGAGGATAAAAGAATGTTCGAATTTCCTTATCTTAGAAAATTAATAAACCTTTGAATACGCATACATGAATAAGTTTACGAAAACAATCATCAGCTTAATAGCGATTATTTTAATTTTAGGATTAGCATTTTATCCTAAAATTAAAAAGACTTTTTCCGCTTCAGAATCAAAAGATAACATGAAGGGTAAAGAAAAAGAGAAAGGTGGTCCGGGTGGAAAAGGTGGAAAAACAGCTGTCATCGTAACGGTAGTGAAGTCAACTAAATTAGATGATATTTTAAGTTCCACAGGAAGTATATTGCCTAATGAAGAAGTAGAAATTCGCTCTGAAATAGCAGGAAGAATTATTTTACTGAACATCAAAGAAGGTGATAATATTCAAAAGGGCACTGTTTTATTACGAATAAATGATGATGAGTTACAGGCTAGATTAAAAAAATTAGGGTTCAATAAAAAGTTAGCTGAGGATAATGAAGGAAGGCAAAAAGTGCTTTTACAGAAAGAAGCAATTTCGCAAAGGGAATATGATATTGCTGTAAATTCCGTGAATACTATTTCTGCCGACATTGAAGATTTAAGATCACAAATATTAAAAACTACATTAAAAGCTCCATTTGCTGGGAAAGTTGGCTTTAGATACGTGAGTATGGGAAGTTATATATCTCCGGCCACTAAGATTGCCACGTTAACTAATACGAATCCAGCCAAAATAGAATTCTCTATTCCAGCTAAATATGCAACAGCGATACGTCAAGGAAGTACGATAGAATTTACAACGGAAAATGAACAAAAGACCTTTATTGGTAAAGTATATGCGATAGATCCTAAAATAGACCCATTAACACGTACTTTACAAATTAGAGCTTTATCGGCGAATCCCACAAACTTGTTGGTTCCAGGAGCCTATGCTAAGGTTAATTTGATTTTAAAAAGTAAAGGGTCTGCTATACTAATCCCTACTGAATCCGTTATTCCTGAGGCTAAAGGCAGCAAGGTTTTTCTTGTAAAAAATGGGAAATCAGTTCCTCAGAAAGTTGAGCTTGGGACTCGTGGCGAACGTACCGTTGAGATCTTATCTGGCCTCTCCATTGGAGATACCTTAATCACAAATGGAATTATTCAAGTTAAACCAGATGGTGATGTTGAAATAAAAGAAGTAGTTCAATAATATCAAATGCCAAGTATCTATTTGACAAAATCTTTATGGTCTTATAAATTCCGCAAATTAACTTATTTAATTCGTGCGATAGGTGCCTATGGATTTTTGAATTTAGCACTTTATTTAAAGCGACTTTTAAATCCAAATAAGACGTTTATTGGCATTTTGCTGGCGGAACATTTGGGAGATATTGTAGCTTCTGAACCCATTATAGATGCGCTGCACAAGAAATTTAAAGATGCAGAAATTTATTGGATCGTAAAGCCAGTCTTTGCTCCCGTTTTAATTAAGCATCCTGGGCTATCCAAAGTCATTCTCGAAACCAACATACTTTTCAGTATTTTAATCACTAGAAAAAATGCATTTACCGAGTTCTATAATTTGCATTTAAATGAATTAAGGAAGGATCCTTTTTTTGGCACAAAATTAGAGAATCCATACGCTGAAGAGATTGATTTGACAATACATAATTATTACAAATCGAGTAATCTTCTTGGCAATTTTTCCAGATTATGTCACTTAAATTTAGATCATGCAGCACCATCTATTTTTATAGAACAGGCTAAACTAAAGCTTCCTTTCAATGGAAATTACTGGGTTTTACATCGGAAATCGACGGATCTAAATAGAGAATGGCAAGATGAAAATTGGATTCAATTGCTTGATTTGTTAACCATGGAGTATGGAATTAATGTGGTTGAAATTGGCACCCAAGAACCATTAAATTATTCAAGCAAAAGCTTTTTGAATTTGGTTGGGAAAACAAGTATCGAAGAAACATGTATGTTGATAAAGTCGGCGCATTTTTTTTTAGGAATCGATTCTGGACCAACACATATTGCGAATGCTTTTAAAATTCCTGCTTTAATTTTATGCGGTCATTTTGCCAATTTTAAGAAGTACATGTCTTATTCAGGGGCATATCAGGAAAAAAGGGGCATTGCCAATATTTATTTTAATGCAAATGGAAGTACGCGTGAACTCCCATTTTTGGAAGTTTGGGAAGAATTACAAAAAACAATTTCAACAAGTAAATCATTAGCCTCAAAGGCAATATAAACCTATAAATCGATGGCATCATTATCAGAAATCAGCATTAAACGTCCAGTCTTGGCCATTGTTATGTCCATTACAATTATTGTATTTGGGCTCATTGGTTATAATTATTTAGGTGTTAGGGAATATCCATCCGTGGACCCTCCTGTTGTAAATGTGCAAACTAGTTATACGGGGGCCAATGCTGATATTATTGAATCTCAAATTACGGAACCGTTAGAAGAGTCCATTAATGGAATTGCGGGTATTCGAACATTGACTAGTTCGAGTAGGGATGGGCGATCCAGTATCACCGTTGAGTTTGACCTAGCTGTTAATATTGAAGATGCGGCAAATGATGTGCGTGACCGTGTTTCTAGATCTATGGCTGTGTTGCCAAAAGATGTAGATCCACCTGTAATTTCAAAATCAGATGCCGATTCAGGACCTATTTATAATTTAAATTTATCATCTAAAACGAGAAATATTTTAAATCTAAATGAGATCGCTACTCGAAATGTAAAAGAGAAATTACAAACTATCCCAGGGGTAAGTTCGGTTCAAATGTGGGGAGAGAAAAAATATGCGATGCGCTTGAACATAGATCCTGATCGTTTAGCCTCTTTTCGTTTAACGGCACCGGATATTGTAGCGGCTCTATCCAAACAAAATATCGAATTGCCATCAGGTAGTATCGAGGGAGCCAATACGGAACTAACGGTTAGAACTCAAGGTAGGTTGACAACTGTGGAAGATTTTGAAAATTTAATTATCAAAGAAGAGGGTGACAGATCCGTGAAATTTTCGGATGTGGGAGATGTCGTTTTAGCTTCTGAGAATGAAAAGACCATGTTTAAACGGGATAATGTCCCAATGATTTCGATTGCAGTGATTCCTCAGCCAGGCTCAAATCAAATTGAAATTGTCAATGCCATTCGAAAGAAATTGGTTCAAATTCAAACTACCATGCCAGATGATGTCTTGCTAAAAGAAGGCTTTGACAATACACGGTATGTAAGAAGATCGATTGTAGAGGTGGAGGAGACTATATTAACCGCTATTTTACTGGTAACAATTATTATATTTTTATTCTTGAGAGATTGGCGTTCCACGATCATCCCATTGACGGCGATTCCTGTAAGTTTAATTGGCGTTTTCTTCTTTATGTATTTGGTGGGCTTTTCGATCAACGTATTAACTTTATTAGGCATTGTGTTGTCAATTGGATTAGTTGTGGATGACGCCATTGTTGTTTTGGAGAATATTTACTCTAAAATTGAAGAAGGCATTAGTCCGTGGAAAGCTGCACAAGAGGGCTCTAAAGAAATTTACTTCGCAGTTATTTCAACCACGGTTACGTTGGTTGCTGTATTCTTGCCAGTTATATTCTTGCAAGGAATTACGGGCCGTTTATTTCGTGAATTTGGAATCGTTGTCGCCGGATCTGTGATTATATCAGCCTTTGTTTCATTGACATTAACTCCAATGTTAGGTTCAAGACTTTTAAAAGGTGGTCACTCAAAGCCCTGGTTTTACCGCGTAACTGAACCATTTTTTGTTTGGTTGAATCGTGCTTATGAGAGTTCCTTAAATTCCTTTTTGAATGTTCGTTGGCTTGCATGGGTTTTAGTTGTGTCTCTTTTTGGAATTATTTATGCATTATTTAAAACAGGTGCAATTCCATCAGAGCTTGCACCGTTAGAGGATCGTGGGATGTTAAGAGTAAATGCAACAGCCCCTGAAGGAGTTACCTTTGAATATATGCTTAATTATACGGATGAAATGTCAAACTTTTTGATGAATGCCATTCCTGATAATGAAAGAAAAAACATATATGCCTATACGTCTCCACCCTTTGGAAATGGAGGATCTAATACAGGGAGTATGCGTATTATGTTAACAGATCCAGGAAACAGGAGATCCCAACAAGCGATCGCGGAAGAGTTGCAACCTAAGATTAAAAAGTTCACAGGGGCAAAAGCAGTTCTAATTCAGGATCCAACCTTATCTACTGGTCAGCGTGGGGGTGGTGGATTACCGATTGCATTTGTGGTTCAGGCGCCTAATTTTGAAAAACTTAAAAAAATGATGCCTTTGTTTTTAGCGAAGGTGCGAGAGTCCCCAAAATTTGAAAATTCGGATGTCAATTTGAAGTTTACGAAACCTGAATTGCGTTTAGAAATTGATCGTGCCAAAGCACAAAATTTAGGAATATCGATTCAAGATGTAGCCCAAACACTTCAGTTGGGTCTCTCTGGAAGAAGATTTGGCTATTTTGTGATGGATGGCAAGCAATATCAAATCATTGGTCAAATCAATCGGGATTTAAGAAATGATGTGAAAGACTTAAAATCCTTATATGTAAAAAACAATCGCGGAGATTTAATTCAGTTGGACAATTTGGTTAAAATAACCGAACAAAGTACGCCGCCCCAACTATATCGCTACAATCGCTATGTTGCCGCCACAGTTCAGGCGCAAATGGCCAAAGGTGTAACGATGGGAGAGGCATTAAATGAGATGGACAAACTAGCCAAAGAAACGTTTGATGTATCATTCTCTACCGCATATGACGGCCAAAGCAAGGAATTTAAAGAATCCAGTTCCTCTTTGTTATTCGCATTTGCGCTAGCTATCTTATTGATTTATTTGATTTTATCGGCCCAATTTGAAAGTTTCGTAGATCCACTTATTATTTTATTTACGGTTCCTTTAGCCGTTGCAGGTGCGTTATTAACTTTATGGGATTTCAGCCAAACACTTAATATATTCTCACAAATTGGAATTATTGTGTTAATAGGACTTGTGACCAAAAATGGAATTTTAATTGTGGAGTTTGCTAATCAGAAAAAAGAGTCGGGCCTTTCTAAATTAGAAGCGGTAAAAGTTGCTGCGGCTGCCAGATTTAGACCTATCGTCATGACATCTCTATGTACAATTTTGGGTATTTTGCCCATTGCTTTAGCCTTAGGTTCGGGAGCAAAAAGTAGGGTGTCGATGGGCATAGCGGTTGTGGGAGGAATGATATTTTCAACGACTTTAACCTTGTACATCATTCCGGCGATCTATAGTTTTATGTCAAGTAATTTCAAGAAGTCAAAAGAAGAGGTTTTGGAAGAAGCCAATCATGTCATTGGTTAAGGAAATATTTTGGATGCAACGAGCCCTAGACCTAGCTATCATGGGCTCAGGCTTCGTTGCTCCTAATCCTTTAGTAGGTTGTGTCATCGTAAAAGATGAGGTCGTTATCGGTGAAGGTTATCACCAAAAATATGGCGAGGCGCACGCCGAAGTGAATGCAGTAAATTCCCTGGTTAATCCTTTAGATATCATAGGCGCTACCATCTATGTGAATTTAGAACCTTGCTCGCATCATGGCAAAACTCCTCCATGCGCTGATTTATTAATCAAAAGTAGGGTGAAGCGCGTGGTCATTTGCAATATCGATCCTAATCCTATTGTTGCCGGCGAGGGAATTGCAAGATTGAAAGCAGCAGGCATTGAAGTTGAGGTAGGATTGCTAGCAGAAAAAGGAGAAGAATTAAATCGAAAGTTTTTCCATTTTCAAAGAGAGAAAAAACCCTATATCACGTTGAAATTTGCCTGTTCACAGGATAATTTTGTAGCCAAAGCTGACGGTACGCCTGTTGCGTTTTCGAATTCCGAAAGCCAACAACTCGTTCACAAAATGCGCACTGAAAATCAGGGGATATTAATTGGCGTTCAAACGGCTATCGCTGATAATCCTTCACTCAATGTTCGATTTTGGCAAGGTAAGTCTCCCATAAGAATCATCATAGATCCTTCCAATCGATTGCCCAAAGAATTAAAATTAGTGCAGGATCCAGAGCCATTGATTGTATTTACAAAGCACCATAGCGAGGCGGTTGTTAATAAAAAATGGATAGCTCTAGGTGATAAAAATCCAATTGAATTTCTTAAATGTATCTTAATCTATTGTTATCAAAATAACATTCAATCGATTATGGTCGAAGGTGGCACCCATACGGCTAATCAATTCTATACTGCAGGATTAATTAATGAGATTTGGAAAATTGAGAAGCAAATAAAATTGAGAGAAGGAATACTAGCTCCGATATTGACTGATGTGGTATTTGAAAAAAAGTTTATGGTAGGCCAAGACAATATTTGGTCGAAAGCCATACTTCCTAAATTATCTCAAATAAATTGAGCAATTAAATAGACGTTAAGGCTCAAAATAATGGCTGAGGTTGCCCAAGCCAAGCATTTTATCCAGGTAGGATTGACAAATTTTCCCATTTTCTTTTCGTCACTTGTAAACCAAATGAGTGGAATTACCGCAAAGGATAATTGCATGGAAAGTATTACTTGAGAGAAAATCAACAGATCTCCAATTTTATTATCTCCCCACCACCAAGTAATAAAAAATGCAGGCAAAATAGCTATCGCTCTGGTGATTAATCGACGAAGCCAAGGGGTAATTCTTAAATCCAAAAACCCTTCCATCACAATTTGGCCTGCTAATGTTCCTGTTAAGGTAGCATTTTGGCCAGAAGCTAATAAGGCAATTGCAAAAACAATACTAGCCCAATGACTCCCTAAAACAGGGTTTAAAAGCTTATGAGCATCTTGGATTTCAGCAACTCCCCGGTTACCACTAAAATAAAATGTGGATGCCGCTAAAATTAAAATTCCAGCATTGATAAAAAAAGCAAGTCCTAAAGATATCGTGGAGTCGATTGTTGCAAATTTTATAGCCTTTTTTCTATCCTCATCCGTTTTTGCAAAGGCCCTTGTTTGAACGATGCTCGAATGTAAATACAAATTATGAGGCATAACCGTCGCGCCTAAAATACCAATCGCTACATACAATTGGCGCTCATCTGAAAAAATAGATATTTGAGGAACTAGGCCATTTAAAATAGGATAAAAATCTGGCTTGGATAATATAAGTTCAAATGCAAAGCATAAAACAATCACGATCAATAAGGCTAAAACGATTGATTCCAATACCCTAAATCCTTTTTTCTGCAAAAATAAAATCAAAAATACGTCGGTAATTGTTATCAGAATTCCCATCAAAATAGGAATATCAAAAAGTAAATGTAAGGCAAGAGCAGAACCAATAACCTCGGCTAAATCACATGCGGTAATAGCCAATTCGCATAATATCCATAAAAAAAACGCAACCGGTTTAGAAAAATAGTCCCCACATGCTTGGGCAAGATCTCGCCCTGTAGCCACTCCTAATTTAAGGGCAAGGTGTTGAAGTAAAATAGCAAATAAACTTGAGACCAAAATAACAGAGAGAAGTGTATAGCCAAATTGAGCACCACCCGATAAATCCGTAGCCCAATTTCCAGGGTCCATATACCCGACAGCCACCATAAAGCCTGGACCCATAAAGGCCCTTAGATTTTGCCAAAATCCATTTCCTTTAGGGATTGGGATACTCGCAAAAACTTCAGAAAGAGAATTTGAATGTTTTCTATTTTCCAAGACTTTTATTGGTTTCAACTATTTAGTCTCAAATATACAGAATTTTACGTTGCTTCAAAATTAATTTTTAGACTAGACTAAAAATTAATTTATCATATATTTTTTCTAAATTGCTTGCCAACGACAATATCAATGACAACATCATTAGCGGAAGAAAATTATTTGAAAATTATATATCGGCTCTGCGAAGGGACTAAAGAAGATATTTCAACTAATTCCATTGCTGAGTTGACGAATAACAAGGCCGCATCCGTAACAGACATGTTGCAAAAATTGGCTGAAAAAGGCTGGGTTACTTATCAAAAATATCAAGGAGTTAGATTGACCAAGATAGGCGAAAGTATTGCCCTAAGCATCATACGAAAGCATCGCCTTTGGGAAGTATTTTTAGTGGAAAAGCTTGGGTATAATTGGGATGAAGTACATGAAATAGCGGAGCAATTAGAACATATAGAATCGGAAACATTAATCAATAAATTGGATTCTTTTTTAGATTTTCCGAAAATAGACCCACATGGAGATCCCATTCCTAGCCAAGAAGGAGAAATTCCGGAGCTTGGATATCTACATTTATCCGAAGTGAAATTGAACGAAACATGTACCCTCATGGGTGTTGCAAAAGATTCTGCCGTATTTCTTCAATTGCTCACTAAACTAAATTTAAGCTTAGGCGCTAGGCTTGAAGTAGTAGAGATCAACACATTTGACAGATCTGTTTCATTGAAAATAGCTGAAGAAAAGCCAATTTTCATAAGCTATGAAGTGGCTAAAAACATATTAGTAAAAATATAAATAATCTTTAGCTGATCAGCTGAATGAAGACTATTCCATTTCTTTAGCTTAATAAATCCAGCACCTCATCTTCGCTTAAAGCGCGTAGAATACTTTCATCGGAGGTAACTAATTCATTGGCCAAATCAAGTTTACGTTGTTGCAAAGCTAAGATTTTCTCCTCAACAGTTTCCTTGGTAATAAACTTGTAGGTAAATACCGTTTTTTCTTGACCGATTCGATGGGCTCTATCGATTGCTTGGGCTTCAGCAGCAGGATTCCACCAAGGGTCTAATAGAAACACATAATCAGCCGCTGTTAAATTCAATCCTACTCCACCCGCTTTGAGTGAAATTAAAAATACAGATTGACCGTCTGATTTTTGGAAACTTTCGACTTGGCCTTTTCGGTCGGTGGTGCTACCATCTAAATAGGCATATGCAACACCTTGCTCATCCAAAGCACGCTTAATAATCTGCAGATGTTGCACAAATTGACTAAAAATTAACACCTTATGATGTTGCTCTAACACCGTTTCTAATTTTTCTAATACTGCTTCCATTTTACCTGACTCTCCTACATACCCCTCTTCGCACAACAAAGGATGGTTGGCTAGTTGGCGCAGTTTCGTTAACCCTTGAAGCACTGAAAAACGAGATTTTTGCAAACCCTCATCTTTAATTTGCTTCAATAAAACATCGCGATAAAATGATTTCGTTTTATCGTATAAACGCTCCTGCTCCTCAGACATTCCACAATAGGTGATGGATTCCATTTTCTCAGGTAAATCTGCCGCTACTTGGCGCTTTTCCCTTCTCAGTAAATAAGGCTTAATGAGAAAATAAAGTCTCTTTTTCATGTCTCCATCAGCCTTCTTCTCGATGGGAATTTGAAAATGATCCTTGAAATATTTTTGAGTCCCAAGCAATCCTGAATTAACAAAATTCATTTGAGACCATAAGTCCATCGTAGAATTTTCGAGAGGAGTACCCGTCATCACTAAGCGATATTTGGCGTTCAATTTTTGAACTGCCTTTGTGATATTAGCTTGAGGATTTTTAATGGCTTGAGACTCATCCAAAATCACGTAACTAAATTCTTGTTTTTCAAACCAATCAATATCCGATCGAACTAATCCAAAAGAGCATAAAATCAAATCAGTCTTTTTTACTTGGGCTTGCAACTTTTCTCTTTGGGGGCCACTGTACACCAGAACCCGCAATTGGGGTGTAAATTTCTTAGCCTCCATCTCCCAGTTGTACAAAAGAGACGTAGGCATCACTAATAAGGTTGGCAATACTTCACCTTGCTCCTTCAAACTTTGCAATAAACAAAGGGTCTGAATCGTTTTTCCTAAACCCATATCATCCGCAAGACAAGCACCCAAACCTGCATTTTGCCTTGTGCGCATCCACCTGTAACCATCTAATTGGTAGGGCCTCAAGGTCCCCCTAAAGTTTTTGGGCACAGGAAAATCCTTAGATTGAAGGCTTAAATCGGCAACAGTCTTACTTCTAAGCGATGTTTTAATTAGATCTTGATCTTCCCATTCTTGTACCAATTGGAAATGTTGGCGTTTCAAATAAACACCCTCTTCACCAGGTCTCGTTTCTGAGAAATAGAACAAGTCCTGATAATCATGAAACCAATTGTCCGGAATTATGGCAATAGACCCATCAGGCAAATGAAATTCTTTCTTCTTCGCAAGTATAAGTTGGCGTATTTTTAAAAATGGAATTTGAAATGTCCCGAAAGAAATAACAGCTTGAATATCAAACCAATCTAATTTTTCTCCAATCCTTATCTTAATTTCTGGCTTGCCTAAAAAATAACGTGGCGCCTGACCATCCCCTCTAAATTGAACGAGGTAACCCGCTTGATCTAAATCTTGTTTATGTTCAGTAAGCCACTGAACAGCATCAGATCTTGAAATTGAAGTACGGCCATCCTGCTCCAGTGGCAATCCTATAGACTTCAAGTATTGGAATGCTCTCTTTTCTTTAGTTAGAGATCGCATGATTTTTTGAAAAGCATAACTTTCGCCCTTTTTCTCAAATAAAACATTGGCCTCCGCAGATAATCCATCCCAAGGAAAGCGATTATTCCCATATTGAAATGATAAGACAAAATTCCAACGATCTGCAGCTACTAAAGCAGCGGCTTTTTTAGTCGCCGACTTTTCCTCCTCATCTAATCTTGGAGTGATTGGTCCATAGGTCAACAAAAATTGGCAATTCTTCTCTGTATTAATTACCTCAAAACCTTTGGCATAGATCGGATACCTGGCTACCATTGCCTTCACAAATTTGCGAAAATAGTCTTCCTCCATGTTTTTGGGAATGACTACAAATTTTTTATTCAAAAAAGCACGCAGCTTTTTACCTTCTAATAAGGGTTTGAAATGATACAGCTTTTGATTCAATAACATCCATGCAGGTTCATCACATAAAATCATGGCGTCCTTATATTGGAATTCCAACTTAGCACCTAAATACTTCAACGTAGGGAAATAGTGCGTATTTTCTTCGTTACGCATGAAGTGAAATAATACCTCAGCTGGCTCGGATTGAATTTCAATGGATTGCCGCATTGGATTTCCATCATTCCCCATGATAAATAATGTCTTATCTGGGCAAATTAGATCAAAAATTTGAGCTCTGCGCTTTTCTATGACCGACTGAACAGCTTCTTGAATCTCCTTTTCACCCTTCTCCGCATCAAACGTCTTCAAATAAAACTCCTCAATAGTCTTGCGCTTAGATGTATTAAATTTTTCAAAAATAGCAGCAGGCTTCATCCCCTCAATTAATTTAACTGCCGCATCATCACGCTCATCGAGTTCATGCGCAAATTCATGAAAATTACGCACCGTTAATGTTTGGTACTCCCATGTCAATTGGCCCTTCTTATTCAATTGCACCACAAATACCTCGAATAAATATCCGAGAAATTCATGAGACAAAATAGAATAAACTACCCGAAAAGGTTTATTGGGTGAGATCTTCATGTATTCATTTATAACCCAAATTCTTGAGTTTTATGAGTAAAACCTTCAAAAATAATGGTTTATATTTAAATACTAGAAAAAATAGAGTAAAATATCAAAAAATCACAAATTAGATTTTTATGAGTTTGATACAGGTCCAGCGATTTTTCTCCGTTTGAGCAATAAGAGCAAGCCCATTTTCAGTAGCCGATTTCAAAATCATTGGTACATCCTCTGCATAAAATCCACTTAAAAGTAACAGGCCACCGTCAACAATCCTTTCCGAATATTCATGCATTTCAGATAATAAAATGTTGCGGTTGATGTTGGCCAACAATACATCATATTTTTTCAATGATTCATTGACAATTGTGCCCTCGACAAAAATAATGTCTTCACATTGGTTTAATCCCGCATTTTCAATTGAGTTTTCAATAGACCAAGGATCAATGTCAAATCCTTTTACATCATGCGCCCCTAACTTCTTAGCCACTAAAGCCAAAATTCCTGTTCCAGTTCCTGCATCTAAAACCGATTTTCCTTGCAGGTCAATCTCAAATAAAGCCTGAGTCATTAAAAAAGTTGTCTCATGATGTCCGGTCCCAAAAGACATTTTGGGATTAATGACGATTTCCATCGCATATCCCGGTTCTGATTCATGAAAATTAGCCCGAATAAATACTTGGTTCGAAATTCGAATGGGATCGTAATTTGACTCCCATACTGCGTTCCAATTTTGTTTTTCTATTTCATTTATTTGAAAAGAAATAGGACCCAAAACCTCATATCTTGTAATGACTTCCTTAAAATGTGCTGGATTAAATAAATCTGTTTGACAATAGGCGATCAAACCGGTATCCGAATCTTCAAAAATATCAAAATGTATTTCCCCCAATTCCGCCAACAAAATATCCACTTGTTCCGGCGAAGCCGAAATTATTACTTGTTGGGTCGTCATAAATTTTTTATTATTTATCCGGTGTTGGTCCCGGATCTTTTTTGCCAAAAACGGAAATGTTGACATAACGCTTTGGCTGAAGCCTTACATCCATTAATAATTTGTCTAAATCCAAAAGAGCCTTATTTAAACTCACATATAAGCTATCATTCATCAATAGCTTGCCAGCAGTCCCCTGGCCATTTTCTAATTTAGAAACAATTTTTTGAAGTGAGCTAACTGCTTTATTTGCCGAATTCAAGGTCTCACCAATTTTAATAGCTTGCAACGAATCAGCGATGGTATTGAACTTAGTTAGCAATGGTTTTAATTGCTTTTCAGTTTCCACTAAACTGACTGACAATGCACGCATGTTACCAGTAATTTGGTTAATATTTGCCTTATTCTCAGCCACTAAATCAGTAACAGAACCATTAATACTAACAACAGCCTTGTTTGAATTTTTCAACAAAGCGTCCAAATAGGTCCCCGTATTATCAAATTTTTTGCTTATTTGACGAAATGAAATCAACAATGAATCTGCATTGGAAATTACCGGAAGTGCACGCTCTTTTAATAAGGACGTTAACCCTTTCTCATTCATGGAAGAAATGAATGCTCCCTCAGGCAAAGTACCGGATCCCAATAGTTCAAGACGGATTATTTTACCTCCTAACAAAGCTCCATCAGAAAGAATTGCAATAGATTTATCAGGAACTAAAAGTGATTTATTTAGGCGCAACTCAACTAAAATTTTATTCGCTTTATCTGGCACCAAGGATACTTTCTTAACTTTGCCCACCTCTACTCCATTTACCATCACTTGATTAGATGCCATAAGACCGTCTACATTATCGTACTGAACATAATACGTTCTTGAAGCCGAAAAAATATCATTCCCCTTCAAAAAGTTAAATCCAAAATAGAGAATCAAAAACGCTATTAGCGCTAAAAAACCTACCTTAAGTTCGTTGCTCTTCAACATATATCTCTATCGTTCAATTTCTTCTTTATACTGCTTAAATGCTTTCGCGATTCCTTCAGCAACTTCCTTTTGCCCTTTTTCAGAGGCTAAATAGTTTTCTTCTTCTGGATTGGTTAAAAATCCCGTTTCAATCAAAACACTAGGCATCGCAGTTCTCCATATGACCAAAAATCCTGCTTGCTTAACTCCAAAACTCTTTCTTTGGTAATTTTTCATAAACTGCTCCTCTACTTTTGAAGCAAATTTTACCGAACTAGCCATGAACGCACTTTGATAATTTGCCATCATAATATGCGCTAAGGGAGAGTTGGGGTCAAAACCACTATAATTAGTTTGATAATCTTTTTCTTGTAAAATTACCGAGTTTTCACGCTTTGCTACGTTCAAGTTCCCATCTGTTTTATGTAAACCCATCGTATATGTTTCGGTTCCATAGGCAGATTTATTGGCCGCCGCGTTACAATGCACAGAAATAAAAAGATCCGCTTTATTCCGATTGGCGATATTAGCCCGCTCATTTAATTCAACAAAATCATCCGTATCACGGGTATATATCACCTTCAAATCAGGGTATTCTTCTTTCAGTTTGCGTCCCAATTCCAATATGATTTTTAAGGTCACTTTCCCCTCATGTGAACCCTTAGGGCCCATGCAACCAGGATCTTTCCCTCCGTGCCCAGCATCTAAACAAACAATTTTAAGCGAATTTTTGGGGGATTTTTTTATGGATTTAATAGTCGGACCTACAGCCGATACCAGAAATAGGGCTAAGGAACAAATAAAAATAAGTCGAACCGTTGAAAACATTATTTTTTAATTAATACACTTAGGTACCACGCAATCATGTAATTTTGTCAATCTTTCACAAACAAAGATAATTATAATTTTTAAATTCCATTTGATAAATAAATCCACATATTACCTTTTCATGCTTTGCATGGGAATATTCATTGGCCTAACGGATGTTAGCGCCCAACGAGTTATTTCGGGTGATTCGGTTAAAAAATCAATCAGCCCAAAAGATTCATTGTCAAAAAAAGCAGACTTAGAAACAACCGTTTTTTATTCTGCAATTGACTCGACGGTGTTAGACTCCGAAAAACAAGTGGTTAATTTATATGGAGGTGCAAAATTAAAGTATGGAAATATCGCTTTAGAGGCAGATTATATTAGATTGGATTGGTCAAAAAATGAAGTTTTTGCCAAAGGAACCTTAGACACAGCAACAAAAAAAATAATTGGCCTACCAGTATTTACTCAGGGCCAAGATAAATATGACTCGGAAGAAGTCCGCTATAATTTCAAATCAAAGCGTGCCTCAATTAAAGCAATTGTCACTCAGCAAGGGGAAGGATTTGTCCAAGGGAAAACAGTAAAAAAAGACGAGGAAGACAACCTCTATATCCGAAATGCCATTTATACCACCTGTAATTTAACACATCCCCATTTCCACATTAAAGCGAGTAAAATCAAAGTTGTCGGGAAAAAAGAAATTATTTCGGGGCCATTTCACTTTGAGCTGAATGATATTCCATTGCCCATTGGACTTCCTTTTGGATTTTTTCCCTATTCTCAACCCAAAGAAGCAGGAAAATCAGGCGTTATTGTGCCTACCTATGGTGAAGAACCTACAGGTAGAGGATTCTATTTGAGAGAGGGTGGGTATTACTGGGCAGCTAGTGAAAATATAGGCGTTCGATTTACTGGCCAAATTTACTCGAAAGGTGGCTGGGGTTTAGGGGCCAACTCACAATATAATAAGCGCTATCGATTCGCTGGTAGTTTCAACTTAGCATTTAATCGAAACACCAATGGGGATGAATTTTCTCCCACCAAACGAACTGACTTTGCTTTGCAGTGGTCACATAGCCCTCAAAGTAGAGGAAATTCAAGCTTTTCCGCTTCGGTTAATATTGCCTCAAATTCCTACAATCAATTTAATAATTACAACAGCCAGCAATATTTATCGAATACGATTGGGTCATCCGTTCAATACTCCAAAAATATAGGACAGACCATAAGAACAGGAATCAGTTTACGTATTAATCAAAATACAACTACTCGGGTTTTTGATGCAGGGACAGAGTTTAATTTTGGTCTAAATCAATTTCAACCGTTTAAAAGAAAAAACTCGCTAGGGGACCAATTTTTAGATCAATTTAGGCTAGGACTTGATTTTTCTGGGGGTATCAGCATGACGAATCAAGTGTCTGATCCTTTTACTCGATATGAATTTGATGTCTATCCTAGGGAATCTAATAGCCAAAGAGGGGTCATTCAGAGGCCTTTTGTTCCTAAAACGATGGATGATTTACCTCCTGGAGTTATTCCAGTGGATGCAAGTACTCTACCACTACTTTGGGAAAAAGCGCAAACAAAATTCAATTATAGTATTCCATTATCCTTGCCCAATTTAAAATTAAATAAATATGTGAACCTAACTCCGGGGGTTTCATGGTCCGGAAATATGTACACTAGGTCGTATAAGTACACCTATATGAAAAGTGATTCAACCGTCAGAATCGATACCATAGGAGGATTGCCAAAATTCAATTCCCAACTTTCATTTTCTGCTAGCATGAATACTCGGATTTATGGTACACTTAGATTCAAGAAAGGAAGGTTAGAGGCCCTTAGGCATACGATAGCCCCTAGCGTTAGCTTAAGTTATACACCAGACTATTCGGATCCAACTTATGGGTATTACCAAGATGTTAGAATCAACAACCGTAAATTTGTTAACAATCAGGGAGTCGAACAGGTAGGAGACATTAGGCGAATTAGTATTTTTGACCCAAGGCAAATGAGTTATGGAGGCGCTTCAGGGAGTATCAGTTTTGGACTTCAAAATACCCTGGAGGCAAAATTGAAAACGAAATCAGATACTGCAACCAAGCAAAATGAAAAAATTACAATTCTTGATAATTTTGGAATAAATGGAAGCTATAATTTGCTGGCAAAAGAATTTCCATTGTCTAATTTAAATTTCAATGCAAACTCAAGAGTAAGTGAATTTGATATCAATATAGGAGGAAGTTTTGATCCCTACTTATATGTAAAAGACAACTCATTTTTTGATGTGGGGAGGAGAACTCCTGATTTAATGCTGGGTCAAGGGGAAGGACTTGCAAGATTAACGGCGCTTAATCTTTCCATTGGACGAAGGTTTGCACCTGCTAAGACAAAAGAATTGAAGACCAGCAATAATGCATCTGAAGCCCAATTAAAACAAATAAATCGCAATATTGACGACTATGTTGATTGGAATGTGCCTTGGACATTTTCGTTTAGTTACCAGTTTAGTATGAACCGAATGGGATTGGCTGCTGCGCAACAAATTAGTGGTTTAACATTTCAAGGAGATTTGAGCTTAACGGAAAAATGGAAATTTTCTATGAGCTCAGGATATGATTTCAAGTATAGTGGACTTACCTACACGAATATGTCAGTGCACCGAGATCTACACTGTTGGGAATTGAATTTCAATTGGACCCCTATTGCGAGTCCATTTTACGGTCGTGCGTCAAATTATTCTTTTGACCTTCGGGTAAAATCATCCTTACTTCAAGAATTAAAAATTTCTCGCAGGAGAAGTTTTTATGACAAAGGAGGTTTTTAGTTAAGTTTCTCTTTAAATGTTTTCAAAAACTTATCCATTTTGGGCTTGATTACGATTTGGCAATAAGGTTGATCCCCATTTTGGTTAAAGTAATTTTGATGATAATCTTCAGCCGTGTAAAAATGAGATGCTTCACTTATTTCAGTTACAATAGGATTAGGGAATACTTTTTGCGCATTTAATTTTGTCTTCCAAGCAATGGCCGCTTCCTTTTGAGCTTCATTATGAAAAAATATGGCAGATCGATACTGAGTACCCACATCGGCACCTTGTCTATTCAATGTAGTAGGATCATGTGTTTGCCAAAACACCTCCAATATAGTTTCAAAAGAAATGATTTTAGGATCGTAGACTAGTTGGCACACCTCAGCATGACCCGTTAACCCTGTACAAACATCTCGATAACTTGGATTTTTCATTTTGCCCCCCATGTACCCTGAGGTGACACTTTTCACTCCTTTTAACCTCTGGTAAACTGCCTCCACACACCAAAAACACCCCGCACCTAAGGTTACAGTCTCTAAATTAGCACCTGATAAGTTTTGTGATTCTTCCATTGTATTTTTATTTTTTGTATTTGTAGCGTTTCCGCAAGAAAAATGAACAAAACCTAGAATTATACTTAAAACGAAGCTTACATTTTTAATCCAACGATTCATCATGTTTTTTATTTTAGTAGTTTTGCAACGCGTAAATATAACAAAAAGCTGAATGAAAGGTTTTATAAATTCTATAAGAGGGGCTTGGAGTGAGGCATGGAAAGAATCATCATTCAGACTTAGTTTTTTATTGGCCATACTTTCATTTTCAGTTTTTCCATGGAAAGCAGCCACTTATTTTCAATGGGTCCAACAACGGGAAGGCATTGTTTTAAATGATTTTATATTAGAGCTCATCCCTGCAAAAAACGTTTCTTACCTTATTTTCTCAATCATTTATTGCACGGTTATTTATTTAATCATCAGACTGTTGGCCACACCAAAAACATTTGTTTGGTTTGCTTGGGCATTTAACTTGGAAACAGTCTTTCGTTTTTTAACCATCTATTTTGTTGCCTTAAATCCTCCTTTAGGGATTGTCGACTTACATGACCCAGTCGCAGCCGTATTCATTTATGGGGAGAATATGCCTATAACAAAAGACCTATTTTTTTCAGGACATACCGCTACGATGGTGTTTGCGTGTTATTTCTTACCACTCAAAAAAGAAAAAAATCTGGCTATCCTCTTGAGTTTAATACTGGCCGTATTGTTACTAATCCAACATGTACATTATACCATCGACATCATCATGGCACCTTTGTTCACATTACTAGCTATTGGTATTGTAAAAAAACTAATTAAAAATTAGTCCCTCCGCGCTTGATGTTGACAGTTACTTTGTCAAGCTTCTCAAAGATTGAGTTATTTGATTTATATTCAGGAATTACTTCCTTAATTTTAGAAACAAGATCATTATTATTTCCTCCCTCTTCCAGCACTCCCTGCATTAGGTTCATCTGAATGTCCATATAAGAATAACTTGGAACATTCACTTTGGCAATTAAAATTTTAGGATGGTGTGTAGGCAATGTATTTTCATCCGTACTTAAAAGTTCTTCATACAACTTCTCACCTGGACGTAAACCTGTAAATTTAATTTCGATATCACGGTCGACACGCATTCCGCTAAGGGTAATCATTTTTTTGGCTAGGTTAATAATTTTAACCGATTCTCCCATGTCAAAGACAAAAACCTCACCACCTTCTCCCATAGTAGCCGCCTCTAATACAAGTTCACAAGCTTCAGGAATGGTCATAAAATAGCGGGTAATATCAGGGTGGGTAACAGTCACAGGGCCACCTCGTTCAATTTGTTTTTTGAACAATGGAATAACAGAACCATTTGAACCTAAAACGTTACCAAATCGAGTGGCAATAAATTTGGTATGCATGCCATCCAACTGATTCATTGACTGTGTATACATTTCGGCAAATCGCTTCGTGGCACCCATTACATTGGTAGGATTTACCGCTTTATCTGTCGAAACCATCACAAACTTATCCACAGCATTTTCTGCAGCTAAATCTGCTAAAATACGTGTCCCTAAAATATTAATTTTAACTGCCTCATAAGGATTTTTCTCCATCAAAGGCACGTGCTTGTAGGCAGCCGCGTGAAAAACAATGGAAGGTTTGTGCGTCCGGAAAATATAGGACATTCTATTGATATCAGAAACGTCAGCAACCTTCACAACAATCTCTGTATTGGAAGGAATTCGACCTACTAATTCATATTCTAAATCAAATAGACCAGACTCTGCTTGGTCTACTAAAATAATTTTTGAAGGGAAATAGGCGATCAATTGACGTACAATCTCAGAACCTATGGACCCAGCAGCTCCCGTAACTAAAATAGACTTACTATTCATTTCCTCAGAGATCATCTTATTGTTCATCTGAATCTCCTCGCGACCCAATAAGTCTTCAATTTTAACATTATGAATCTGATTGATAGCAAACTCTCCACCTACCCATTTGTCTACCGGAGGCAATGTTTTAACCACTACACCACGATCCAAAAACACATCGGAAATTTTTCTCTTAGCCTGTATATTAATGTTTTTAATGGCCATAATGACCTGAAGTCCCTCATAAGTGTCAACAAACTTATCTAAGGCTTCGGCCAAATTAAATACCCTGATTCCTTCGATGGTTTTGCCAACTTTAGAGTCATTGTCGTCAATAAATCCAAGTACTTGATAATTTATTCCTCGGTCGTTTTGAATCACATTTTTGGTCAACAAACCAGAATACCCCGCTCCGTAAATTAATACACCTACCGCTGGCTTAAACTCATTTATAAAGGATTCATAAAACTTTTTAACCATGAATCGAAGACTCACCAATAAAAACAAGCAAATGAAAAAGTCAATAACCAAGATGGAAATTGGCACATAAATCAATGTTTCCACTTGTAAAAAATACCTGATCGCGAATGAAATCACTGCGGCCACCATCGTACCTGTAAAGATTGTTTTCAATATTAATACCGCATCCTCAATACTCGTATGGCGGATAATCCCAGAATAGGTTTTAAAATATAAAAATGTGATAACTCGAATACTCAACAAGAAAACGAAGTGGTAAATAAAAACATCTAAATGAAGTTCCTCGTACTTGAAATTTAACCGTAACGCAGTTGCTACTAAAAAGGAGAAAATAGTAATAATGACATCAATGGCAAGAACTAACCACCTAGATAGGAACCGATTTGAATAACGACGTATGAATAAAGACTGAGTCATTGACTAATTTAAATCTATTATAATTCAATCTACAAAGTTACCAATATATTCATAAAATGATACCAAAATTTATTAAACGGGAAATCATTGACTAAATTAATTGTGAATCTCCCACCCATTGGACAATCTCTTCCTTATCATTCCACATCAAAACATCAATCATAGAAAGCCCGTTTACAAAGTCTTTTGTATTCCCCTGGAGATAGGGATTCAAATTGGGTTTTAAAAAATGCAAATCAATGCCCTTTTCTTTAAAAAAGCCTTTTTCATATAATTCTTGGCCATTAACTGCGTTAATATAGCTAGATTCCCCTAAAGATTTTGTGATTTCAATCAACCTTTCTGCACGACCCAAATCCTCAGAAACTAATAATTGGGAACTCTGGTAGAATTTTTTTTCCAAACCCAGGTAGGTCCAGGTGGCTTGAACACTTTCACTAGCTAAATCCGCCAAACTCTCAAATTTTCTATTCAAAACCTGCTCGACCAAACTCCTAACTTCCGTATAATTTGGTGCTTTTTTATATGCAGAATCTAATTGGTTCATGAATTTACTCGGAAATTCTTTCCCCCAAGAGACCGTTGATTCCCTGATAGTTTTATTTTGACTTTGCTTTTCTAAAGGAATGGTAAATAAAAACTCATTTCCCTGCATTAAAATTCTATTCCGATTGATCCAGCCCTTTTTAATAAACATCACGTCATCATAAAAGACAAAATGATCGACCGCATGAACTAATTGGAAATAGCCCAAATAAGGAAAAAAATAAGGTTGCATGATTGCTACCGCCATATTTTAGTTTTCGCCAAAGCCTGGCGCAGTTAAATCGACAATTTGGTCTGACTTCATGACGAGAACGCGCTCATTCTTCACATCGGTCATATAACCTATCGCCGTGACATCAGCTATTTTCTCAACTTTCTCGAAATCCTTTTGAGATACGGTAAAAACTAATTCATAGTCTTCGCCCCCATTTAAAGCCGCGGTCAATGGGCTTAGATTAAATTCTGTGGCCGATAAATACGTTTCATCGTCAATCGGAATATTTTTCTCGAAAATTCGAGCGCCTGTACCAGAAGCGTTACATAAATGAATGATTTCAGAGGCTAAACCGTCAGAACAATCGATCATGGATGTTGGCACCACCCCCATATCAGCCAACTCATGTAAAATATCAAATCGTGCCACGGGTTTTAATTGGCGCAATACCACATAACTTTTTCCATCCAATTCTGGCTGCATGGTTGGATTAGCAAGATAAACTTGTTTCTCTCTTTCCAAAGATTGCAAACCCATCAGCGCTCCTCCCAAATCTCCTGTCACACAAATTACATCGTTGGGCTTGGCACCGGACCTTTTAGTTAGGTTCTTTGAGTCAACCAATCCTAACGCGGAAACTGAAATAATTAATCCTTGCGTAGAAGCGGTGGTATCCCCGCCTACTAAATCCACTTTATATTCTTCACAAGCCTGTTTTATACCTGTATATAATTCCTCTACGGCCTCCACTGAAAAGCGATTACTTAATCCCAAACCTATGGATATTTGAGCGGGTTTAGCATTCATAGCGGCAATATCAGATAGTGCTAAACTAACTATCTTAAAACCCAAATGGGGCAATGGAGAATAGGCAAGATCAAAATGAACTCCTTCGATCAATAATTCAGTAGTGGAAACCACTTCCATTCCATCAGCATGCAGCGACGAAGTATCATCACCAATACCGATCGTAGTCCAAGATTGATGAGATGAAAATGGTTTAGCCAATCGCTCAATCAATCCAAATTCCCCCACACTTCCAATTTCAGTTCTTTTTTCCATATAATAAAAAAGAGCCGCCTTTTTACTGGCGGCTCTCATTAAAGCATTTTTTTTAGGGATTTACTAAAGTCAAAGCTACTTTTTTATTGCTTGCCTTGATATAAGCTGTGCTCGTTTCTAAGGCTAAGCTAGTTGCCGATGGCGTTCCACTGATGTTTAACTCTAACGTTCCATTGGTTCCAGATGGTGCACCTTCTGAACTCGTCAAACTTGTTAAATTAAGTTTTTTATTATCTGAAGACAATGAATAACTGCCTGTAAATTTTTTACCATCAAATTCAGTCAAAGTAACGGAACCAGCGATGCTTAAATCCAACTTATATTGTGAATAGCCAGCGACCAAATTAGTAGTCGCGCCTTTTGAATATTGAACAACGCCATCCCATGAAACAGAATTTGCCGACCACACTTTTTTAACTAAATCAGCCACTGTAGGAGTTACTGGCGTAGGGGTAACGGGTGTAGGAGTTACAGGTGTCGGGTCACTTTTTGAACTACAAGCTCCCAAAAATAGGGTCGCCAGAAAGCTTACAAATAAGATATACTGTTTCATAATATTAAAACTTGTTTAATTCGTGTAAAATTAAAAATCTTTATTAAAAAAATGGTCTTTCAATGATTTTATTTAGCTTCGTGCTTGATATATTTTACTTTGGAAAATTCATTACCCATTTATTCTAAATCACAATTAGCTTTACGAAATGGCCAGGACAAACCCGAAATTTGGGTCGCCTTTGCTGGTAAAATCTATGATATGACAACGTCCAAGCTTTGGAAAAATGGTAAGCACTATGAGCATTGGGCCGGGCAGGATTTAACTGAGGAATTGGTTGATGCGCCACATTCAGCTAAAGTATTTGAAAAATTTGAACCTATAGGCCAACTTAAATAACCGTCATGTTACTACTCATTGAAAGTGGCTCCACGAAAACAGAATGGAGGTTTATAGCCAAACCAGACGAAGCCTATGATTCATTTTTTTCAGCTGGCATAAACCCCTATTACCAATCGGCCAGTGAGATCATTACTTCGCAAACGGAAGTCTCAACATGGCTTTTCGGCAAAAAAATAGAACAAATATACTATTACGGTACCGGCATCACAGGAGAAGACAAAGTACAAATCATCAAGGAATTTTTATCCACGATCATTCAGGGGGCTAGCGTGCAAATTGAAAATGATTTAATGGCGGCGGCTAAAGCGAGTTGCGGCGACGAAAAAGGAATTGCCTGCATTTTGGGCACGGGATCCAACTCAGGTTTTTTCGATGGTCAAAAAATAACCGAGCAAATACCACCGCTAGGATTCTGGTTAGGGGATGAAGGTAGCGGAGGTCATTTAGGCAAAATGCTAGTTCTTAGCTATTTACATCATGAAATGCCGGAAGAATTCCGAACAAGTTTTATCGCTAGGTTTGGAGAATTGAATCGACTAGACGTTTTAGAAAAAGCCTATCGAGGCGAATTCCCCAACCGCTGGTTTGCTAGTTTTTCCAAATTTATATTTCAACATCGTAGAGAACCCTTTTGCTATCAATTAATTGAGCATTCATTCCAGCAATTTTGCTCTCTGTATATCTTAAAATATACGCATGCATATGAATGTCCGATTCATTTTACAGGTTCAGTCGCATTCTATTATTCCGATATTTTGAAAAGAGTTTTGAATGGCTATAAATTAAAATTAGGCCACATTTCTGAAGCGCCCATGGCTGGTTTGACATTGTATTACAAAAATCAGCTTTGGCCAAAAACCAAATAAAAGTTGCATTTTTTCAAGAGTAAGCAACAATTGAGGATATAATTTTTTAAATTGCATCACGCCTTTGTACATCAACAAAATAAATTCGTCAATGACAACTAATGTTAAATCCATTGGTACGAAACAAAAAGCATTAAAAATCAACTTAGATCTAAGTGTTTACGGATCCTTCGCAGAAATTGGGGCTGGACAGGATGTGGCTGCTAATTTTTTCAAAGCAGGGGGAGCAGCTGGAACGATCGCCAAAACGATTTCTGCCTATGACATGGCTTTTTCAGATGCCATTTATGGGGAAGAAGCCTCAGGCAAATATGTGTGTGAGACGCGGTTGATGAAAATGCTGAACCGGGAGTATAAATTATTGAATGTTCGTTTAACTGAATCGGCAGATGAAAAGAGGTTTTTCGCCTTTGCAGATACTGTTTCGGCATTGAATTATCAAAAAACAAATGAAAGTCATGGTTGGATTGGACTTAGGTTTCAATTAAAACCTAATGGTGCTTTTAATGATGTGGTGATTCACGTGAACATGCTGGATAATGATAACATATTGCAACAGCAAGCGCTTGGGATCATTGGCGTAAATTTAATTTATGGCTGTTACACATATCACAACAACCCTGAGACTCTTCTATTATCCTTGTTAGATGATTTATCAACAGACCGCATCGAAATCGATATGATCCGTTTTGAAGGTCCCGATTTTAAAGATGTCGACAATCGATTAATGTCTTTATATTTGGTTAAGCATGGCTATGCGCAAGCGGCCGTTTTCGGGCCCGATGGAAATGTGATGCAGCCATATGACGCACTTTCGAAAAAACATATAGTGGCAATTCGTGGTCGGTTTAGGCCTGTCACGAACATATTCTTAGATATGCTTAAAAAAGGAGTTAAGCAATTTGAAAATGAGGCGGATGTGGATGATGATAAGATTTGTATTTTATCTGAGTTAACACTGCGTAATTTGGAAGATGGGACAAATCAAATTGACGAAAAAGATTTTTTGGACCGCGTCGATATTTTATGTTCTTTAGGCCAAACAGTTTTGATTTCTAACTTCCACGAATATTTCAAATTGGTTGCCTATTTAAGTCAATTTACAAAACTACGCATGGCGCTCATCATGGGTATGCCAAATTTAGAATACATCTTTGATGAGAATCATTACAAAGATTTGCCGGGAGGCATTATTAGTGCATTTGCCAGTTTGTTTGGTCAAAAAATAAAGCTTTATTTATACCCAACTTTAAATGAGCATGGTAAAATCATTCACTTAAACACATTTAAAACCGAGCCGCATTTGGCGGGCTTATTGACCTATTTAAAGGACAATGAGAAGTTAGAAGACATCCAAAAATACGACGAGAAATTGATGACCATTCGTACCGACAACGTATTAGGCATGATTCAAAATGGCACGGGAGATTGGGAAAAAATGGTTCCCGCATCCGTAGTTAAGCAAATAAAGGAAAATCATTTATTTGGGTATACCAACTAAATTCTCTCTCAAAAACTCCCTGAGAAATATATCCCCAAAATGTTTTTAGAATAATCGCACAAACTGGTCAAATAAATAGCGGGAATCATGAGGTCCAGGAGACGCTTCAGGATGATGTTGGACCGAAAATGCTTTTCTGCCATGTACCTGCAAGCCTTCCACCGTTTTATCATTTAAATTAACATGTGTTAATTCGGCTTGTGAGCTAGCCATTAGTTCGTCCATCATCACCGCAAATCCATGATTTTGAGAAGTTATTTCGGATAGTCCCGTGACTAAATTTTTGACAGGATGATTTAAACCCCTATGACCATTGTGCATTTTATAGGTCTTTAATCCACAAACCTGGGCTAAAATTTGATGTCCTAAGCAAATACCAAAAACAGGTTTGTCGCTGTCTAAAAAGCTAGAAACGGTTTCAACGGCATAGGGCATTACGGCTGGATCACCTGGTCCATTCGATACAAAAAAACCATCTGGATTCCATTTTGAAATTTCGTCAAAAGACGTTTTCGCTGGAAATACTTTTAGGTAACAACCCCGATCAGTGAGATTAGATAATATACTTCTTTTCACTCCTAAATCTAGGACTGCCACGCGATGAGGTGCATTTTCATCTCCTAAAAAATAAGATTCTTGGGTACACACTTGCGAAGATAATTCTAGACCTTCCATGGAAGGAATTTTAGATAATTCTATTTTTAAGGCATCTAAATCAAAGATTTCAGAAGAAATTAGGCAGTTCATCACACCTTTCGTTCGGATATGACGCACTAGAGCTCGTGTATCAATCCCTGAAATTCCAACGATTCCTGCGTTAGCTAAATAATCTTGAAGAGATCCATCAGAAGTGGCTCTTGAATGGACACTAGCAAACTCATTACATACCATTCCGGCAATTTGAACTTGGTCTGATTCCGCTTCTCCCTCGCTAATAACACCATAATTACCAATATGAGCGGTCGTATTAATGATGACTTGGCCAGCATAAGAAGGATCAGTATAAATTTCTTGGTACCCTGTCATTCCAGTGTTGAAGCAAATTTCTCCGCCATGGGTCCCAATTTTACCAAGTGCCTTACCGTGAAAAAGAGTGCCATCTTGTAAAAGCAAAACAGCTGGAGTGGATTCAGTGATTCTCATAAAATATGAACTATATAATTTTGATGCTAAAATACGTAAAAAAAGGGCTTCAACAAATGCTGAAGCCCTTCAAAAAAATACAAGAGAAACTAAGCGTCTTCTCCTTTTTCTTCTGTTGACTCCTCCGTCGCAGGTGCGTCTGTCGGCTCTTCAGCAGCTGGGGCTTCTTCCTCAACAACTGTTTCAGGAGCAACTTCAGCTACTTCTTCAGCGGCTACCTCAGTTTCAGCTGCAATTTCTACAACCTCTTCTGCAGCTTCTTCTTCTACTACCACTGCATCTTCAACTACTTCCGCAGAAGGAGCTTCAACAACAGGTGCGGCAGCAATAGCCTCAGTACCTTCTTCTTTCTTAGCTCCACCACGACGACTTCTACGAGTCTTACCTGCTTTCTCAGCAGATGCGGCTAACATAGTTTCGTTAAAGTCAACTAATTCAATGAAACAAATTTCGGCGTTATCACCTAATCTGTTTCCTAATTTAATAATTCGAGTATAACCCCCTGGGCGATTCGCAACCTTCTCAGAAACGATTCCAAATAATTCCTTTACGGATTCTTTATTTTGCAAATAAGCAAAAACAACACGACGATTGTTCGTCGAGTCATCCTTAGATTTAGTAATTAAAGGCTCTACGTATTTACGTAGTTCCTTTGCTTTAGCTACCGTAGTTTCGATACGCTTGTGCAAAATTAAAGAGGATGCCATATTGGATAATAAGGCTGCTCTGTGGGAAGCTGTTCTTCCTAAGTGATTGAATTTTTTACCGTGTCTCATTTTTGTATTTCGTAAGTTAAAAGCTCTTTCAAGCTGCGGTTAGTTAATTCACATGAATAAACCACCTATTACTTTGTTAATTAATCTTCATCTAATCGATATTTGGCAACATCCATTCCGAATGTCAATCCTTTTTCATCGATTAATTGCTCTAATTCAGTTAATGATTTTTTACCAAAATTGCGGAACTTCATCATATCTGAAATTTCTAATTTAGCTAGTTCTCCTAGGGTACGGACATCTGCCGATTTTAAGCAGTTATACGCACGAACAGAAAGATCTAAGTCAGCTAAAGAAGCTTTCAAAAGCTTACGCATATGAAGCATTTCCTCGTCTACTACATTATCTTCTTCAGCCTTAGGCGTCTCAAAAGTCATTGTCTGATCTGAGAACAACATAAAGTGTTGAATCAAAATGTAAGCAGCACCTTTTAGCGCATCTTCAGGATGGATAGAACCATCTGTTTCAATGTCTAAAACCAATTTCTCATAATCTGTTTTTTGCTCAACACGCGTATTCTCAATGCTAAATTTAACATTTTTGATCGGCGTATAAATCGCGTCGATGGCTATGTGACCGAATGGCAATTCGTTTGCACGAGGCTCATCTGCGGGTACATAACCACGTCCTTTTTCAATGAAAAGCTCAATATCTAATTCTTTAGAAGAATCAAGATGGCAGATCACTAAATCTGGGTTTAAAACAGTAAAGTAAGGAGTAAATTTTGCGATATCTCCGGCAGTAACGGCGGTTTGGCCTTTTACTTTAAGAGTTACCTTATTCTCTAAAATCTCTTGTGCTTTCTTAAAGCGAATTTTTTTCAAATTCAAGATGATTTCAGATACATCTTCGTGAACACCTTCGATAGCAGAAAACTCATGTAAAACACTTGATATTTTCACACTAGTGATTGCGTAGCCTTCCAGTGAGGAAAGTAAAATTCTACGAAGAGCGTTACCTATGGTAACACCGTAACCTTTTTCGAGTGGCTTGAACTCAAATAACCCGTGAAAGTCATCGGCTTTCTCCATTACAACTTTTTCGGGCATTTGGAATGCTAATATTGACATATTTCGTAGCTTAAAATGATACTGAAAAAACGTTATTGGTACTATTTAAAATCTCTAATAATTCGTTAATGATTACTTAGAGTACAATTCGACGATTGCCTGCTCGTTAAAGTTTTCAGGAATCTGGTCTCTTTCTGGAAGGGCAATAAATTTACCAACCATTTCAACACCATCCCACTCTAACCAGTTAAAGCGTTTTGGTGAACGACCGTCTAAAGAAGTTGAAACCACTTCTAAAGATTTTGACTTTTCACGAACACCGATTAATTGGCCCGGACGTAAAGAGTATGAAGGCACGTTAACCACTTCACCATCCACATTGATATGCTTGTGGATAACTAATTGGCGAGCAGCACGGCGAGTAGGAGCAATGCCTAAACGATATACTACATTGTCTAATCTTGATTCACACAATTTAATCAAGTTTTCACCAGTGATTCCCGCTTTTACAGCAGCTTTGTGGAACAGATTTTCGAACTGACGCTCTAAAATACCATAGGTATATTTAACTTTTTGTTTCTCCTTCAATTGCAACGCGTATTCAGAAACTTTTGATCGTTTTCCTTTTCCGTGCATTCCGGGAGCATAGTTTTTACGAGATAATGCTTTACTCGGACCAAGAATCGCTTCACCGAATCGACGTGCAATCTTGGATTTTGGACCTGTATATCTAGCCATTTTTTTAAAAGTCATTAGGCCTCTTGTGCCCAATGAAGTAATTAGTTAAGTGAAAAAAAAGTGTTAGAGAAAATAATTACTAATTACCTAACACACAAAATAATCTTTAAACGCGACGACGTTTTGGAGGACGACATCCATTATGAGGCATCGGAGTTATATCACGGATAAGTGATACTTCGATTCCTGAGTTTTGGATGGTACGGATAGCAGACTCACGTCCAGCACCCGGTCCTTTTACAAAAACCTCTGCTTTTTTCATTCCAGCCTCAACAGCTACTGCAGCGCAGTTTGATGCAGCCATTTGTGCCGCATAAGGAGTGTTTTTCTTAGATCCACGGAAACCCATCTTTCCTGCTGAAGCCCAAGAAATCACTTGACCCGCTGAATTGGTAATGGAAATAATGATGTTATTAAAGGAAGCTTTAATGTGTACTTGGCCTACTTGCTCAACTACAACAACTCTTTTCTTCGCTTTATCTTTTCTTTTTGCTTGTGCCATAATTTAATTAATCAAAAAGGGATGAGGATTTACCTCGATTATTATTTAGTTACTTTTTTCTTGTTAGCAACTGTTTTTCTACGTCCCTTACGAGTACGTGAGTTGTTTTTAGTACGTTGGCCACGAACGGGAAGTCCCTTACGATGACGCAAACCACGGTAGCAACCGATGTCCATCAAACGCTTGATGTTTAATTGGACTTCAGACTTAAGCTGACCCTCCGTTTTAAACTCAGCGGCGATGATTGCACGGATAGCACTTGCTTCCGTATCATTCCACTCACCAGCTTTCTTGTCATAAGAAACAGCTGCTTTCGTTAAGATCTTTTGAGCAGTACTGCGACCTATACCAAAAATATAAGTTAATGCAATCTCTCCTCTTTTTTTGTCGGGAATATCAACCCCTGCAATACGAGCCATATAGGTAATTAATTGTTGTGATTACTCATTTAATTTTATCCGAATTATCCTTGACGTTGCTTAAACTTAGGATTCTTCTTGTTTATTACATAAAGCTTGCCGTGTCTACGGATCACTTTACAATCTGCACTACGCTTTTTAATGGATGCTTTAACTTTCATTTTATTAACATTTATGGGCCAAAACCCTCATTTACTTATATCGATAAACAATTCTTGCCTTACTCAAATCATAGGGCGACATTTCCAATTTAACCTTATCTCCAGGTAAAATCTTAATGTAGTGCATCCGCATTTTGCCCGAAATATGGGCAATCACTTGATGCGTATTTTCTAATTCAACCCGAAACATCGCGTTCGAAAGAGCTTCCAAGATTATTCCATCTACTTCTATCGAAGATTGTTTGGCCATAGTTTTATTTTAAATATTCAACAATATTGTTGAGCTTTTAATTACTTCTTCTATATAGGAGAACGTAGTTAATATCAACGGTTCATCTTTACTTACCCCTATTGTATGTTCAAAATGAGCCGAAGGTTTGCGATCCTGAGTTCGAATGGTCCAACCATCCTTATCTACTGAGATCTGGCGCTTTCCTAAATTGATCATCGGTTCAATGGCAATCACCATTCCCTCTTTCAATTTAGCCCCGTCGCCTCTTCGTCCATAATTAGGAACTTCAGGACTTTCGTGTAAGCTTTTACCCACACCATGCCCCACCAGCTCCCGAACTACCCCATATCCGAATGACTCCGTATAGGATTGAACAGCATAAGCAACATCACCAACTCGCTTTCCATTTTGAGCTTGCTTTAAACCCAAGTACAAGGACTCTTTCGTCACTTGCAACAATTTTATTACTTCTGGTTTCACTTCCCCAATGCCATAGGTATAGGCACTGTCGGCATGAAAACCATTTTTATATACACCCGCATCTATGGATATAATATCCCCTTCCTTCAATGTCAAATCACCAGGCAATCCATGCACCACCACATCATTCACAGAAATACATAATGAATATGCGTATTTCTTATTTCCAACCTGATAATTCAGGAAAGAAGGATGAGCTTTGTGGTCTGATATAAACGTATAAGCTAATTTATCTAATTCCAACGTGGTAATTCCCGGCCTAATTGCCTTCGCTACCTCCGCATGGCATCTCCCAAGAATATCGCCATTATCTTGAATAATGGCCATTTCACCAGAAGATTTTAAATAAATCATCTTAACGAGTAATCACCTCTGAACGCCCTTTTACGCGTCCTGATTGCATTAAACCCTCGTACTTTCTCATCAACAAATAACTTTCAATTTGTTGCAATGTATCTAATACCACTCCTACTAAAATCAACAAAGATGTTCCACCAAAAAACGATGCAAATCCACGTGTGACCCCAAATAAATTGGCAACAGCAGGTAATATCGCAATAGCCGATAACATAAATGCGCCCGGCAATGTAATTCGATCTAAAATATTGGCAATAAAGCTAGACGTATCTTCACCCGGCTTCACACCCGGAACAAAACCACCACCACGCTTCATATCATCTGATATTTGAGTGGGGTTAATCGAGATCGCCGTATAAAAGAACGTAAAAACAATAATTAATGAAGCAAATAAAGCATTGTACTGCCAGGTAGTAAAATCACCGAATGCTTGGGCCACTGATGAAGCAAACTCACTTTTTTCTGCAAAAGATTGTGCCACTAAACCCGGAATAAACATCAAGGCCTGTGCAAAAATGATGGGCATTACACCTGATGCATTTAACTTTAAAGGGATGTATTGACGTTCGCCACCTACAGACATTTTACTTCCAGCCACTTGCTTAGCATACTGAACAGGAATTCGACGAACGGCTTGAGTCACCATAATAGCTCCCATCACCACAAAAAACAAAGCAATAATTTCTATGACAAACATTAAAGCGCCTGACATTCCACGTGAACCCGCCTCTTGTAATATCGAAGATGGGAAACGAGAAACGATACCAATCATAATTAGCATGGATATACCATTCCCAATCCCCTTATCCGTAATTTTCTCACCTAACCACATACACAACATGGTGCCTCCAATCAATATAGCCACTCCATATAATCTAAAAAACCATGGATCAACCATGATCGCCTCACTCGGAATGGTTACTTGTAAATACGTAAATCCTTGTGCAGCCGTAACAAATATGGTTAAATAACGCGTAATCTGATTTAACTTCTTACGTCCAGATTCACCATCTTTCTGCATTTTTTGAAAATACGGAAGCGCAATGGTCAATAATTGAATCGCAATAGAAGCAGAAATATAAGGCATGATACCTAATGCAAAAACGGATGCATTGCTCAAAGCTCCTCCAGAAAACATATTCAATAAGCCAAAAAGCCCACCGTCACCTGCTTGAGTTAATTTTGTAGCATCCACACCAGGTAAAACTACATAAGAACCTAAACGGAAAAAGGCAATAAAAAGTAACGTATTAAGAATACGGCCTCTTAATTCCTCAATCGAAAAGATGTGCTTAAAAGTTATTATTAACTTATTCATTCGTCTTGGATAGAAGATTAATCAACAATTGCTTTTCCCCCTGCAGCTTCAATGGCTGCAATGGCGGCTGAAGAAAATCCTTTTGCATGAATTTCTAAGGCAGATGTCAAAGCACCTCTACTTAAGATTTTCACTAAATCAGATTTAGATACCAAACCGTTCGAATAAAGTGTTTCAAAATTGATAACCTTCAATCCAGCTGATTCAGCTAAAGCTTGTAAGGTATCTAAATTGATCGCTTTGTACTCAACACGATTGATATTTTTAAAACCAAACTTGGGTACACGACGTTGAAGTGGCATTTGACCTCCTTCAAAACCACGTTTACGAGAGTAACCAGAACGAGACTGCGCTCCTTTGTGTCCACGTGCAGAAGTTCCACCTAATCCGGAACCTTGACCACGACCTACTCTTTTTCTTGTTTTTACTGAGCCTTCTGCAGGCTTTAGTGATGATAATTTCATTTTATTCTTGGCTTAGCGCTACTTTATAAAAAGTAACTCGCGTGTTAATTAAATATTTTCAACAACAATTAAGTGATTTACGGCACGAATCATACCTGCAATAGCTGGATTTAATTCATGCTCAACACTCTTACGGATTTTACCTAATCCTAACGCTTGGATTGTACGTTTCTGTACTTCCGGACGCTTAATTGCGCTTTTAACTTGTGTAATTTTTACTTTAGACATCGTATGTTCTTTTTTTGAGGCTAGAAGCACTCATATTATCCATTAAAAACTTTAGCTAAGGAAATTCCTCTTTGGAATGCAACACTATGTGGTGCTCTCATTTTCACAAGTGCGTCGATTGTTGCCTTCACCACGTTGTGTGGATTAGAACTTCCTTTAGATTTTGCAAGTACATCATGTACCCCAGCAGATTCTAAAACAGCACGCATCGCACCACCTGCAATCAATCCAGTTCCCGGGGCAGCTGGCTTAATTAAGACAAAACCACCCGAAAATTTACCTAATTGCTCGTGAGGAACCGTATTTTTCAACAAAGGAATTTTAAACAAATTCTTTTTTGCATCTTCAATCCCTTTTGTAATCGCATCCGTTACTTCGTTTGCCTTACCTAATCCGTAACCTACAGTCCCGTTACCATCTCCTACTACCACGATAGCAGAAAAACTAAAACGACGACCCCCTTTTACCACTTTGGCAACACGGTTGATGGCTACAACTTTCTCCTTCAATTCCCCCTCGTTAACCTTAATTGGTTTTGCTTGTAATTGTGACATATCTTTTATTAAAATTGTAAGCCACCCTCGCGAGCACCTTCAGCTAATGATTTAATTCTACCATGATATAAATAACCGTTACGGTCAAAAACTACTTTCGTAATTCCTGCAGCTTTTGCCTTACCAGCAATCGCGATACCCACTGACTTAGCAGCTTCGATATTGTTATTTACCTTTCCTTTAACATGTGATGTAGCGGAAAACAATGTCTTTCCAGCCAAATCATCTACAATTTGAGCATACACCGAAGTGTTTGAACGATACACAGTTAAGCGCGGACGCTCAGCTGATCCAGTTATTTTTGCACGAATTGCACGCTTAATGCGAATTCTACGTAAATCTTTTAATGTTGACATTTTTTACCTGTTTGTGTGGATTTCCGGCCCACGCTTATAATTTATTTCTTACCGCCAGCTTTACCAGCCTTACGACGAACTTGCTCACCCACAAAACGAACACCTTTACCTTTGTAAGGCTCCACTGGACGTAACGATTTTATTTTTGCAGCCACTTGGCCGATCAATTGCTTATCTATTCCATTCAACGTAACCATCGGATTTTTTCCTTTCTCCATCGCTGTAGCAACTTTGATCTCCGAAGGAATAGCCATGAAAATCATGTGTGAATATCCCAAACTTAACTCCAAAATATTTCCTTGATTCGCAGCCTTATAACCAACCCCGATAATCTCAAGATCCTTTTGAAATCCTTCACTTACACCCACAACCATATTATTGATTAAAGAACGATATAAACCATGCATTGCCTTATGACGCTTTTGCTCCGTAGGACGCTTAACAGTTAATATATTTCCTTCAATCTCAACGATGATATCTTGGTCAATTTGTTGAGATAAAGTCCCTTTAGGACCATTTACTGTAACCAAATTGCCAGCCGATATATCCAAAGATACTCCTGCAGGTAATGTGATAATCTTATTTCCAATTCTAGACATAATAATTCTATATGCTTAAATTACGAGTTACCTCCTTTCAGCGTGAAACAATAATTAATATACGTAACAAAGTACTTCTCCACCTACGTGAAGTGTACGGGCTTCTTTATCTGTAATTACTCCTTTAGAAGTAGATAAAATGGCAATACCTAAACCATTTAAAACGCGTGGAAGCTCTTCCGCTCCATTGTACTTACGCAAACCTGGCTTCGAAATACGAGTCAAATTTACGATGGCAGGTTGCTTCGTTACAGCATTGTATTTCAAAGCAATCTTGATCGTTCCTTGTACAGAAGTATCATCGAACTTGTAATTTGAAATATAGCCTTTATCAAAAAGAACCTTTGTGATCTCCTTTTTAATATTAGAAGCAGGAATTTCAACGACCCTATGACGTGCCTTCAAGGCATTTCTCAATCGGGTTAAATAATCTGCTATTGGATCTGTCATTGTTTTTAAATTTGCCGCAAGCCCTTAAAAAGGCCTGCAAAATTACAAAAATGAATTTAAATAATCAAGTTTTTTTATTTACCAGCTTGATTTAGTTACTCCTGGTATTAATCCGTTGGAAGCCATTTCGCGGAAGGTAACACGGCTAATGCCGAATTTACGCATATATCCACGAGGACGACCCGTTAATTTACAACGGTTATGTAAACGAACTGGAGATGCATTCTTAGGTAATTTATCTAACCCAACATAATCTCCGGCAGCTTTTAAAGCCGCACGCTTCACTGCATATTTTGCAACTGTAGCTTCGCGTTTTCTTTCTCTTGCTTTTACTGACTCTTTAGCCATTTTGTAAAAATTTTAAAGGTTTTTTATAAAGCCCAAAGGCCCACTATTTTTTAATATTTGAAAAAGGCATTCCGACTGCAACTAGTAAAGCATAAGCTTCCTCATCTGTTTTGGCCGAAGTAACAAAAGTGATATCCATTCCTGAGATTTTAGCCACTTTATCGATGGACATTTCAGGGAAGATAATTTGCTCCTTTACACCTAAGGTATAATTTCCGCGACCATCAAAACCTTTCTCTGATACTCCTTTAAAGTCACGAACACGTGGCAATGAAACAGTAGTCAATCGGTCTAAAAATTCATACATACGATCACCACGTAAAGTCACTTTCACACCAATAGGCATGTTTTCACGCAACTTAAAGTTTGAAATCGCTTTCTTTGAAATAGTTGCTACTGCTCTTTGACCAGCAATTAGCGTAATTTCTTCTACAGCTACGTCCACCAACTTCTTGTCCGACACTGCTGCTCCAACTCCTTTGTTGATTACAATCTTAGTAATCTTAGGTACTTGCATCACTGACTTGTACTGAAACTTTTCTTTCAAGCTTGACACAACTTCCTTCACAAAACGTTCTTTTAATCTAGGTACTGCCATTGTAGTATATTTTGTGGATTTCCGGCCCACGGTTAAACTCTGTATTATGCGATAAATTTACCTGATACCTTTGAGTAGCGTTGTAACTTACCTTTTTCGTTCAATTTACGACCCGTTCTAACAGGCTTACCATTTTCTACCACCATCAAATTTGAAATGTGTATAGAACCTTCGCGTTTTTCAATTCCTCCTTGAGGATTGCTAGCCGAAGGCTTAACGTGCTTAGTAAGCAAATTAGCACCCTCCACAATTGCACGAGATTTATCAGTTAAAACTTCCTTGATAATTCCAGTTTTGCCTTTTGCATTACCGGCGATCACCATAACGTTATCCCCTTTTTTAATGTGCAATTTGGTCTGCTTAGTTATTTTCTTTTCCATTTGTATGCTTCTTTCTATTGGTTGCCCAATATGTCATCTTAATTATAAAACTTCTGGTGCTAAAGAAACGATCTTCATAAATCCTGCTTCACGTAATTCACGAGCCACTGGCCCAAAAATACGCGTTCCTCTTGGCTCATCGTTCGCATTCAATAATACAGCTGCATTATCTTCAAAACGAATATATGTTCCATCTTTTCTACGAATTTCCTTTTTAGTACGTACGACAACCGCACGAGAAACTGTCCCTTTTTTCATGCTAGATGAAGAAAGTGCTGATTTTACGGAAACTACAATTTTGTCGCCTATAGAAGCATATCTTTTTCCAGTACCGCCTAAAACGCGAATCACCAAAACTTCTTTTGCTCCAGAATTGTCAGCTACACCCAATCTTGATTCTTGCTGTAACATTATCTTTGATCTTTAAATTTAAATTTGAATAACAAATTAGTCTTATTTCGCTTTAGCGATAATTTCAACTAATCTCCAACGTTTGTTTTTAGAAAGAGGACGGGTTTCCATCACTTTCACAGTATCACCTATGCCACACTCATTTTTTTCATCATGTGCCATTAATTTGGTCGTTTTTTGTACGAATTTTCCGTACAGGGGGTGCTTAACCTTACGGTCAACAGTTAGCGTGATCGACTTATCCATCTTATCACTGACCACCTTCCCAATCCTTACTTTTCTTAAGTTTCTTTCTTCCATGGTTGGACTTGTTAAACAATTGACCATTAGCAAATTCGAAATGGTCTATTAAAATTATAATTTATGCTCTTGATGCCGCTGTTAAAGCTGTTTCTAACTTGGCAACTAATTTACGTGCTACTTTAATTCGCATCGGATTCTCAATCGGAGAAATAGCATGAGCTAATTTCAAACGTGATAAAGTTTCCTTCTCAGCAAGAATTTGCTTTTGCAAATCTGCCACTCCTAGTTTATTTATTTCTGCGTTTTTCATACCCTGGCTAATTTATTCTGAATAATCTCTACGTACCACAAACTTCGTACGCATCGGTAATTTTTGAGCGGCTAAACGTAATGCCTCCTGAGCTAATGCTAAAGGAACACCTGCCGATTCAAACAAAATTGTTCCTGGGCGTACATTAGCAACCCAATATTCCGGAGCTCCCTTTCCCTTACCCATACGAACCTCAGCGGGTTTTTTGGTAATTACTTTGTCTGGAAAAATACGAATCCATACTTGGCCTTCACGTTTCATGGCACGAGTAACCGAAATACGAGCTGCCTCAATTTGACGCGCTGTAATTCTACCCGGCTCTAACGATTTAATGGCAAATGATCCAAAATCAATTTCGTGTCCACGAGTGGCGACGCCTCTTACGCGGCCTTTCTGCGACTTACGAAATTTGGTTCTTTTAGGTTGTAACATCTTATTAAAAGTCTAATATCTAAATCAAATATATTTTAGCGCTTTCCTCCACGGCCGCGATTTGCAGCGCCAGCACCTGGTTTATTGCGATCTCCACCTGCATCAGGTGCACCTTCAGGACGTCTACGACCTCCTCTGCGATCATCATCACGGCCACGAGGACCACGATCACCTGGACGAGAATCAGCCGAAGTTGACTGCAAGCCCATGTTAGCATTTGGTGACAAATCTGGCTTTCCAAAAATCTCTCCACGGAAAACCCATACTTTAATACCAATCTTACCGTACACAGTTAATGCTTCTGAAATGGCATAATCCACATCCGCACGTAATGTATGCAAAGGAATACGACCTTCCTTATATCCTTCAGAACGAGCCATTTCAGCACCTCCTAAACGACCTGATAATTTCAATTTAATTCCTTGAGCACCCACACGCATCGCTGAAGCAATCGCTTGTTTCATCGCACGACGGAAAGAAATACGAGCTTGTAATTGAGACGCAATCGCTTCACCGATTAATTTCGCATCTATTTCAGGGCGCTTAATCTCAAAAATGTTAATCTGAACATCTTTACCAGTGATTTTCTTTAACTCCTCTTTTACTTTGTCCACTTCAGCACCTTGCTTTCCAATAACCACCCCAGCACGTGCTGTGTTGATTGTAAGGGTAATGCGCTTTAATGTACGCTCTATGATAACTTTAGAGATAGATCCTTTTGGAATACGAGCAGCTACATACTTTCTGATTTTCTCGTCTTCAACAAGCTTATCTGCGAAAGTCTTTCCACCGTACCAATTAGAATCCCAACCTCTGACGATACCTAATCTTAATCCAACGGGGTTAATTTTTTGTCCCATTTCTTGTTTTATCTAATAGTTAATTATTCTGCTGTAGTTTCTTCCAAAATAGGAGCCACCGAAGAAGCTACTATCAGGGTAATGTGATTTGAACGCTTCAAAATACGATGCCCTCTTCCTTGCGGTGCCGGACGTAAACGCTTTATTGAAGACCCTCCATCTACGAAAATCGTCTTAATAAATAAGTCCGCTTCCTCGATTTTAGCATCCACATGCTTATTTTGCCAGTTGGAAACCGCCGAGAGCAATAATTTCTCGATTGATTTCGCACCTACTTTGGCCTCAAACTTTAAAATACCCAATGCTTTGGATACTTTTTGTCCTCGTACCATATCAGCTACAATACGCATCTTCTGAGGCGACGTAGGGACATTTCTTAATTTAGCAATTGCTTCCATTTTACAATATCTGATTACAAGACCCAAAGGCCTTTAAATTTATCTTTTACCTTTGTCTTTTTTCGCCACGTGACCACGGAAGTTACGCGTTGGTGAAAACTCTCCTAATTTGTGACCAACCATATTTTCAGTTGCAAACACAGGAATGAATTTATTCCCATTATGTACTGCAAATGTATGACCTACGAAATCTGGAGAAATCATTGAACGTCTAGACCATGTTTTGATAACCGACTTTTTGCCGGATTCATTCATAGCCTGTACCTTGTTATCAAGGCGGTAATCAATGTAAGGACCTTTTTTTAGTGAACGTGCCATCTACTATTTTTTTCTTCTACTGATGATAAGACGATTAGTGTGTTTTTTTGGATTACGAGTTTTCTTACCCTTAGCCAATAAACCAGTACGTGAACGAGGGTGACCTCCAGACGCACGGCCTTCACCACCACCCATTGGGTGATCAACCGGGTTCATAACAACTCCACGAACACGTGGACGACGACCCAACCAACGATGACGACCTGCTTTTCCTAAGTTCACATTCATGTGATCTGAATTAGATACCGTACCGATCGTTGCAGAACAACGAGCCAATACCATACGCATCTCACCTGAAGGCAACTTCAACGTAGCATATTTTCCATCACGCGCTAATAACTGAGCATACGTACCAGCCGAACGAGCCATTTCAGCTCCTCTTCCTGGTTGCAACTCAATCGCGTGAACTACTGTACCCAATGGGATATTTGCCAATGGCAGTGTATTTCCAACTTCCGGTGCTACCTTCTCTCCTGAAATAACTGTTTGACCTACCTGAATTCCCGTAGGAGCCAAGATGTATGTTTTAACACCATCTGCATACTCAATAAGTGCAATACGAGAGGTACGATTTGGATCATACTCAACAGTCAATACCGTTGCTGGTACATCATGCTTCGCACGAATAAAATCAATTACACGGTAACGACGCTTATGTCCTCCACCGATATAGCGCATAGAACGACGTCCATCCGCATTACGACCACCTGTACGCTTAATAGGCTCCAATAAGGGCTTATAAGGTTTGTCGGTCGTGATCTCCTCAAACGTTGGCGCTATGCGCTGACGCTGTCCTGGAGTTGTTGGTTTTAATTTTCTAATTGATGCCATTTAAAAGTTCAATTTATCGGGATGAACCCCCTTAATTATTTGCTTATATTCCTTGGTAAAAATCAATTACCTCTCCCATCGCTACCGTAACAATCGCTTTCTTGATTGTAGACGTACGTCCTGAAGTAACTTTAGTACGTGTACTCTTGGACTTTTTCTTTCCAATTTGACGCATTGTCTGTACGTCTTTAACTTCTACTCCGTACATTTTTTTAACCTCTTTGGCAATTTCAATCTTGTTTGCCGTCAACTCAACAACAAACACATACTTGCCTTTTTCTTGCATGGCTTGAGACTTTTCAGTCAAGGCCGGACGTTTAATAATGCCCATTTTTTATTTCGTTTATAACAGAACCGCGTTCTGAAAATTATTTACTACTATATGTTGACTCTATCTTCTCAATCGCTCCCGTTGTAATTAACAATTTAGTTGCATTAACTAAATCATATGTATTCACGTCTGCTGCATTCGAAACCTTTGTTTTGGGAATATTACGTCCAGATAAAACAACATTCTTATCAGCTTCTTGAGTGATCAACAAAGTCTTTGTGGTATCCAATGACAATGCCTTCAACATGGCAATATATGCCTTAGTCTTAGGTGCATCAAATCCAACCGTATCCAAAATCGCGATATCTCCCGATTGTGCTTTAGCCGCTAATGCCGACTGGCGTGCCAACGACTTAACTTTTTTATTCAACTTGAAATGATAATCACGTGGACGTGGTCCAAAAATACGACCCCCACCTTTCATCAAAGGAGACTTCATCGAACCCGCACGAGCTCCACCCGTTCCCTTTTGCTTCTTTATCTTGCGCGTTGAACGCGATACTTCTGCACGCTCCTTAGCTTTGTGTGTTCCCTGACGTTGATTAGCTAAATATTGCTTCACGTCTAAGTAAACCACATGCTCATTAGGAACAATTCCAAAGATCTCATCAGAAAGAGTAATTTTCTTTCCTGTGTCTTTTCCTGCTATGTTATATACTGCTAATTCCATGATTCAGAATGTCTATTTTTTTAGGCTATGCCCTTCAAATCTAATTTTCAATGATTAAGTATGAGTTCTTTGCTCCCGGAACGGATCCCGAAACAACCAAAAGGTTTTTCTCCGGATATATTCTCAAAACCTGTAAGTTTTGAACCTTAACCCGATCTCCACCCGTACGACCCGCCATACGCAAGCCTTTAAATACTCTACCTGGGAATGAACACGCTCCAATAGAACCCGGGTGACGACCACGATTATGCTGACCGTGTGTTTGACCACCCACTCCATGAAAACCATGGCGCTTAACAACACCCTGAAATCCCTTACCCTTAGATGTACCAACTACATCCACATAAGTATCAAGCTCAAGCATCTCAACAGTCAAAACATCCCCTAATGATAAAGGCTGCTCAAACGTGCGAAATTCTACCAATTTTTTCTTTGGAGTTGTTTTTGCTTTCTTGAAGTGACCCAACAAAGATTTTGTTGTGTGCTTCTCTTTTTTCTCACCGTAGCCAATTTGAACAGCATTATAGCCTTCTTTCTCTACAGTTTTAACCTGTGTAACAACACATGGTCCGGCCTCAATCAGCGTACATGCAATGGATCTTCCATCTTCCATGTATAGGCTGGTCATTCCGACTTTTTTACCGATAATTCCTGACATATTATATTTTATTTATTAAAAAATACGCTTACAAGGCTAACGTGGCTTGTTGTAAGTATTATTCACATTCGTTTTTCAACGAGATCGGAAACGCAATAAGGACAGAATTGGTGATAGGCGACAAGGTAATCCCACTGTTTATACAGCGGTTATAACCTTGTGCAGCTTAATACTTAACTAATGGGCTGGGCATTCAACATTCATTAATCAATACCAGTTCTGACACAAAAACAGAGACTTACCTCCATTTTAATCCCTGTTCTAACCGCATTTTTATGTTTTAAATAAATTCGAGAAGTTCTGCCAACCTCTTTCTGAATGAAAAACTGCGTTTGTGGAACGGGAGTGCAAAGGTAGAAAAAATATTAATACAAACAAGAGTGTGTTTGAAAATATTTTTTTGACTTAAATAAAAATTGTACTTTTCTTATAAATCCACTTCATTTTTAACACAAATCTTAGTAAGTTTGCAGCTTAAACGCTTTAAATCAAGCTGTTTATTCCCAATAAGTAAGTTATTTCAAAAGATAAATATACATATGTCAAGTTTAGCCAATCAAAAAGGAGTACTACACGGAGATGCCGTGCAAGAGTTATTTGAAATTGCAAAAAAGAATCAATTTGCTCTTCCAGCCGTCAATGTGACCGGCACAAATACAGTCAACGGAGTTTTAGAAGCTGCGAAAGCAGTTAATTCCCCAGTAATTATACAATTCTCGAACGGTGGTGGCGTATTCTATGCAGGTAAGACTTTGGCAAATACCAATCAAGAAGCGGCTATCGCAGGTTCAATCTCCGGAGCGTATCACGTACACCATTTGGCAAAAGCCTACGGAGTTCAAGTTATTTTACATACCGACCACTGTGCAAAAAAATTATTGCCTTGGTTAGACGGCTTATTGGATGCAGGTGAAAAGTTTTATGCCGAGACTGGCCAACCGCTTTTCTCTTCCCACATGATTGACTTATCTGAGGAACCGATTGAAGAGAATATAGAGATCTGCGCACATTACTTAAGCCGTATGTCCAAAATAGGCATGACGCTAGAAATTGAATTAGGAGTAACCGGTGGCGAAGAGGACGGAGTCGATAACTCAGATGTAGATTCATCTAAATTATATACACAACCTTCTGAAGTAGCTTATGCCTATGAAGAATTGAGCAAAATTTCCCACAGATTTACGATCGCTGCAGCTTTTGGAAATGTGCACGGGGTTTACAAACCAGGTAATGTTAAATTACAACCCGTAATTTTGAAAAACTCCCAAGATTTTATTCGTGAAAAATATAACTTAAAGGACGAAAGACCAATCAATTTCGTTTTCCACGGTGGATCAGGATCATCTCGCGAGGAAATTCGCGAAGCCATTTCTTATGGCGCGATTAAAATGAATATTGACACTGATTTACAATGGGCATTCTGGGAAGGTATCCTAGGTTTCTACAAGGCCAACGAAGCATTTTTGCAAGGACAAATTGGCAATCCAACAGGTGAGGATTCTCCAAATAAAAAATATTATGACCCACGTGTCTGGTTAAGAAAAGGAGAAGAAACCTTTGTAGCCCGATTAAAATCTGCTTTTGAAGATTTAAATGCAAGCAACGCAAACCAATACCTTTAATTTGAATGCATCATTTTCCAAAGAAAATTAATGTTTGAAAATTACAACATTTAACGGAGTCGGAGCATTTTGCCTCGACTCTTTTAAATTAATCTATATTGATCAATTTTCCTGACTAAGTTTTAATAAATATGAAAACCGAACTTCACTTAGCTAACACCCGAGGTACCGCAGATCATGGTTGGCTTAAAACCGCCTACAGTTTCAGCTTCTCCTCCTATTATAACCCAGCCCGAATTCATTTTGGTGCACTGAGGGTAATGAATGACGACTATGTAGCTGGAGGGATGGGATTTGGAAAGCACCCCCATGATAATATGGAAATTGTCACCATTCCCCTAAAAGGCGCACTGGCCCACGAAGATTCAGCAGGAAATAAAGGGATCATTCAAGCGGGCGATGTACAAATTATGTCTGCGGGATCTGGAATTCATCATTCTGAATTTAATGCAAGCCCAACCGAGCCCGTTGAATTATTTCAAATTTGGGTTATGCCAAAACTGAAAAATATTACTCCTCGGTATGACCAACGCACCTATATTCCTGCCGATTTTATTGGCCAATGGAAAACAGTCGTATCACCATTGGGCTCCAATATAGATTCACTTCAAGTCAATCAAGATACCTATTTTAATCTTACAGAACTGGATTTAAATGAATCCCTTGAATATAGCTTGCATGGAACTCGCCAAGGAGCATTTCTAATCGTCATCGAAGGGGCCCTTGAAGTTGTAAATCATACACTCGGCCGCCGCGATTCAATTGGGATTTCTGAAACTGAACATATTCAAATTAAAGCTGCCTCCTCTAATACAAAAGCGCTATTAATTGAAATCCCCATGGTTTGGTAAGATTGGAAATACTTATTTCTTGAAAGTCAAGCCCTTAGTGAGCTCATTTAACGCTTTGATTTTAGCTTCAAAATCTCCTTTAAGCGAATTTCGATAGGCTTCTAACCCATCCATCGTTTCCTGAATGTCTAAGGGAATGACATCTTCCAAAAATGCCCTGATGCGCTTTGCCAAAGTAGGTGATTTGCCGTTGGTCGATATCGCAATTTTCAAATCCCCTTTTTGAACAATCGATCCAAGGTAAAAATCACAAAGATGTGGCGTATCAGCTACATTGCAAAGTAGATGTCGTTCTGCGGCTATAGCTTTAATTTTTTGATGCAACGGAACATTGTCTGTCGCACAAATAACTAAGTCCCTGCCATCTAAATCCCCCTCTAAAAATTCGCGAATTTCATAACTGACCAAAGGAAACTTTTCGATATATTCCAAGGTATCTTCCCGAAAAAATGTGGCCACCATCGTAACACGAGCTTCAGGAGAATTTCGTAAAATAGCAGAAACTTTTTCTAGGGCAACATTTCCCCCGCCAACGACCAGCGTGTTCAATTGGTCTAATTTCAAAAAAATAGGAAATAAGGTATTTGCCATGGTTTATTTTTTGCCGGCCAACTGCCCACAGGCGGCGTCAATATCTTTGCCACGTGAACGACGCACATTAACAATCATTTTTTTACTTTCCAAAAAGGCCACAAATTTAGCCAGTGCATCTGCCTCCGCATTCACAAAATCTGCCTGGGCAATAGGATTGTATTCAATAATATTAATCTTACATGGCAATTTCCGAGCAAACTCATAGAGTTCGCGCGCATCATCCACCGAGTCATTAAATTTATTAAACATGATGTATTCTAACGTTATTTCATTTTCCGTTTTGTCATAAAAATAACGCAAAGCCTCTGACAAAGCCTCCAAAGTATTGGACTCATTGATGGGCATAATCTGATTTCTTTTTGTGTCATTGGCCGCATGAAGCGATAAAGCGAGGTTAAACTTCACTTGGTCATCGCCCAATTTCTTAATCATTTTAGCTATTCCGGCTGTTGACACCGTGATTCGCCGAGAAGCCATACCTAATCCATCTGGGGAAGTAATCATTTCAACAGACTTCAACACATTAGAATAGTTCAAAAGGGGCTCTCCCATCCCCATATAAACAATATTTGTTAATGGAATGCCGTATTTTTCTTGAGCTTGGTCTCGAATCAATACGACCTGATCATATATTTCAAAGGCCTCCAAATTCCTTTTTCGATCCATGTAACCCGTAGCACAAAAACTGCACGTAAGAGAACATCCCACTTGAGATGATACACATGCGGTCATTCTTTCACGAGTAGGAATTAAAACGCCTTCGATCAGGTTTCCGTCATGCAATGAAAAACTCGATTTTATAGTTCGGTCAGCACTGATTTGGAATTCAGCCGTTTCCACACAATGTAGGGAATAGTTGTCGGCCAACCAGCTCCTGGTTTCTTTCGGAATATTAACCATTTGGTCAAATGAACGAACCGATTTTTTCCAAATCCATTCATAAACCTGTTTAGCCCGAAAACCCGGCTCTTTTCGTAGCAGCATATCCTGCTTCAACTCCTCTAAAGTTAAATTTCTAATCGCTTTCAACGTAGGCAATAATTCCTTTTCCACCATTATTTTTTCAACAATTCACCCACTTTACTAGAAATGGCTCTTCCCTCTGCCAATCCAGCTAATTCCTTAGAAGCTACGCCCATTACCTTACCCATATCTGCTGGACTGGTAGCTCCCAATTGAGCGATAATAGCAGAGATACGTTCCGTTAACTCCGAATCCGACAATTGTTTGGGCAAAAACTCCTCAATTATAGTAAGTTCAACCTGTTCTTTTTCAGCTAAATCTGGGCGATTTTGGGCGATATAAACTTCTAATGAGTCTTTACGCTGTTTGGCAGCTTTCATTAAAATTTTCATTTCCGCATCCGTAGATATCTCCCCTGTATTTGAGCCTGATGTCTCCTCCAATAAAATCATCGATTTTATTGCCCTCAAAGCACGCAAACGATCCGCATCTTTAGCGCGCATGGCATCTTTTATGCCGTTTTCAATAGTTAATTTTAATGCCATAAGATTTTAATTTTGAAAATGGGCCTTTACGCCGTCTAAAAATTCTCTATTGTTACTTAATCTTGGAACCTTATGTTGGCCACCTAATTTTCCTCTAGCTCTCATCCAAGCATAAAATGTTCCTTTAGGGGCAACGAGTACCTGTGGGAGTTCTAAAACTAAATCATACGAACGCTTAGCGTCATAATCTGAGTTTACTTCACGAAGCGTACGGTCCAAAATTTCCACAAAGGTACGTAAATCTTTTGGGGCTTTTGAAAACTCTACGACCCATTCATGACTACCCTTTTTACCTCCTTCCATATAAGCAGGTGCCGCCGTATAATCCGTTATTTTAGAATTTGTCTGAATGCACGCAACGGAGATTGCTTTTTCAGCATTTTCTATGATCAACTCTTCGCCAAATGCATTGATAAAATGCTTGGTTCGTCCTGAAATTTTAATCCGATATGGTATAATAGAGGTGAATTTAATGGTATCGCCAATTTTATATCTCCAAAGTCCCGAATTCGTTGTAATCAAAACGGCATAATTTACCCCAAGAACGACTTGGTCCAGTGAAACTACCCGATCTACCTCTTCCCCATGCGCACCGATGGGAATAAATTCATAAAAAATGCCATAATCAAGCATCAGTAACATCTCATCAGGCAAACTCAAATCGTCTTGAATAGCAAAAAATCCTTCTGATGCATTGTAAATTTCTAAAAATCGAACCTCTGAACTAGGAAAAACTAAATTCCGAAACATCTCTCGGTAAGGCCCAAAAGCCACGGCTCCATGTACTAAAAATTCAAAATTGGGCCACACCTCTAAAATTGATTTTTTACCCGTTATCTCCAATATTTTTTCAATGAGCACCAAAGTCCAAGTGGGTACACCCAAAATGCTGGTCACATTTTCCTTAGACGTTTCAATCGCCATTTTTTCAATTTTTTGATCCCAATCATCCATCAGCGCCACATCTAGCGATGGAGTGCGAATAATTTGAGCCCAAATAGGTAAATTTTTCATCACTACCGCTGAAACATCCCCTAGAAGAAGGCTTGAATTCAATGGATTATTTGATAAACTTCCGCCAATGGATAAGCCTTTCCCTTCAAAAATTTTGGTCTCTGGCTTGTTGTTGATCAACAACGTGATCATATCTTTCCCGCCCATCATGTGGCAGTTTTCCAATGATTCCTTTGAAACTGGGATAAATTTACTACGCGCATTTGTCGTTCCCGAGGACTTCGAAAACCATGATATGGGACTTGACCAAAGTACATTTTGCTCTCCATGCATCATTCGATCAATGTAGGGAAAGATCTCTTCGTAAGTTGATATAGGGACTTTTGCCTTAAATTGTTCGTAATTTCCTATTTCCGAATACCCATATTTCTTCCCCCACTCCGTATTTCGACCCGAAAATATCAGTTCATCCAGACTCGAATGTTGGAGCGCTAATGGATTTTTGAAATGTTCCTCTATTCGAGGCATTCTCCTTTTCATCAACCACAATAGAGTCTCATTAAATAAGGACATTTCAGAGATTTTTTAGCGTGCGGCTGGGGTAATCTGTTATGATCTCATCTACGCCTAATTGTATCATCGCCTTCACATCCATAGGTTCATTAACAGTCCAAGGAATTACTTTCATACCTTTTAAATGGCAGTCGTTTACGATATCCTTCGTCAATGAAGTGAAGTTTGGGCTATAAATAGTAGGTGTAAATCCTAAATCTGAACATGTACTTTCAGGCCCTTTCCTTGTCACTAAGGCCGATAAATTTACACGGGGGAAATGTCCCGATTGGATCGATTTATTCCAGTATTTTAATACATTAAAATCAAAACTTTGTAAAATGATGAATTCTGAACGGACATATTTGGCCATAACGGCCCATACTTTTTCCGAAAACTCGTCCACGGTATGCGGTTGGGACACCCCATATTCCTTCGGATCTGATTTGATTTCTATGTTATAATAAATTTTTTTGCCTGTTTTTTTTCTAAAATCTTCGGCTAATTGAAATACTTCCTCAAGCAAGGGTTTATAGGCAAATACTTTTCTCTGTTCTGAAAATAGTGGATTTCCACGTGAGCCTACATCAAATTTCCTCACCTCATTATAACTCATTTTATATACATTAAGCCCCTTTTCTTCCGATTTCAAAACGGGAGTTCCATCTGGTTTAATGGCATACAATGAATTCATATAGGGCTCATGCGACACAAGCACTTGGCCATCCGCAGATATACAAACGTCCATTTCAAGAACTGTAATCCCCATTTCCAACGCATGCTGAAAAGCAGGTAATGTGTTTTCAGGAAACTCACCCCGACAACCCCTATGACCTTGAATAGTTGGCTTTTGTGCCATAAGCGAAATGTGACTTAATAAAACTAAAATGCTGATAATTAGCTTCATCGGTGGGAACTTTCATTTAATTTTTTTCGATCCTTCATGATTTCATTGACCCGTTCATATAATTCGATAAAATCTTTAGGCTCCCTAACATACGAATCAAAACTCTTTACAAAGGAGGCTGAATCTATGGCATGTTTTTTCAAAGTTGCCTTTTCCAATTGATGATAAAGCAACAAATTAGTGTCTGGACTCACAATTTCCATCCTACTAATTGTAACTTCATCTAAGTGAATATCCACCAAAATTTCGGCCATTTTTTCTTGATCTATGCGATTTCGATTCCGATCATTTTGACAAGAAAAAACAACTAAACCAAGGACAACAAAAAGGTATTTCATGAACCAAATTTACGTACAAATTAGAAAGCTTTTATGGGATTTCGCTAAGATTGCTCAAAAAATAGGTAATTTAGCAAGCATATACCTCATAAATCACTCATTTAGAAATGGATATCCGTGCATTTCTTTCCCATATTGTACAGTTGGACATTCGCATCAGAAAAGCGATCAATACACAAATGCATGGAAATTTCTCATCTGTATTCAAGGGATCTGGCTTAGAATTTAGTGATTTAAGGCAATATCAATATGGTGACGATGTTCGGCATATCGATTGGAATTCAACGGCAAAGGGACACGGGACATTTATTAAGTTGTTTAAAGAAGAAAAAGAACAAACGGTTTTTTTCTTGTTGGATGTCAGCTCATCTCAAAACATTAGAAGCGGCGACGAGTCAAAATTAAAAACACTTAAAGAAGTGGCAGGGGTCTTAACATTTTCTGCGATGCAAGAAGCTGGAAATATTGGCTTGTGTTGTTACTCAGATAAAAATGAAAAATTTATAGCCCCGGGCGCAGGTAAAAAACACGGCTATCAAGTCATCAATGAATTATTCAAATTAAAAACAGAAAATACCGGAACAGATTTAAAACAAGCGTTGAAATTCACACTTCAAGTTTTAAAAAGAAAAAGCCTAGTCTTTGTTATATCTGATTTTATTGACGTTGATTACCACGACTTATTGCGCGCCATGTCAAAAAAGCATGATTTAGTCATCATTCAGATTAACTCTGATATCGAATTAAAATTGCCCGCTATGGGAATTATCCCGATTTATGATCCTGAGAAAAGAAAGACAACATGGGTAAATACATCATCAAAGTCCTTTAAAACTTTATTAACCCAAGAAATTCATACGAAGGCTCAAGATCTAAACGACCTTTGTAAGCAGTGGCAAGCTAATTATATTCAATTAAAAGCAGGAGGTGATTTTGTACCTAGTCTGATTAAACTTTTCCGAATTAGAAAATAATGCAGGAGAAACCCATTCAAATATATGGTTCATTTATTGAGGATTCAGCAAAAATTGGCCAACCAGTTCACTATGTTCTAAAAGTACTTCATTCAAAAAATCAAGAACTATTTTTCCCTGGAAACAATACAAAAATTGGCCATTTTGAACCTATTAAAAAAGAATATTATTCAACTCAAACATCTGAAAAAGGGAGTTTAGATTCGGCCATCTATACATTTAAGTTTTTTGATATCGCTGATTTCCAAACCCTTAGTTTGCCCATTTACGTAATCAATGCATCAGATTGCACCAAAATTTATCCTAAAGTCGACACCATATTTCTGAAGAGATTAGTGCCGCACCCAGAATTGATCAATGTAGATTCGATGATCAGTAATGTTGAAATACCTTTATTACAACCGAAAACAAATATTAAAAACGTATTTATAGGAGGGATAGAAATTCTTTTAATTTCTGGAATTATCTATTGGGTATTTGGCGCCAATATTAGCAGGGCCTATCGATATTATAAATTGTGGCGAAAAAACAGAGAATTTAGGCGCGCATTTCAAAGGCAATCAAGATCTATTTCTCAAGATCCCAAAGGCATTCAAAGGCTTGAGAATGCAACTTTAGTATGGAAAATATATATTGAGAAGTTAACGAAAACTCCCTTTTCAACGTTCACGACTACCGAGATGGTCGATAATTTAAAAGATAAACGACTTGCAAAAGCTCTAAAAGCCATTGATTCAGCTATTTATGGCGGAAACTTTTCAGAAAAAACGATGGAATCCGTGAACATCATGGTAGAAATTGCCAATGCCGCCTACCAAACTGAACGTAGAAAAATCAAACTTGAGCGCAAGAAAAAATGAAATTTGACCTAAATTATTCTTGGTTGAAACTAAAAACAATCTTCGCATATGATTGGGAAAACCCATTTTTTCTATATTTGATCCCCTTGCCATTGGTCATCATCCTCATTTCCTCCTTGATGAATAGGAGAAAAAAATCAAGGATATCTTTATCATTTTCTGCTCCTATGGAACAAAACAAATGGGTCCGACTCATTAGTTTCATTCCAAAAACCATAGAATCCCTTTGCGTATTGTGCGTTATTCTCGCCATCGCAAGCCCGTATAAAAAAATCATACAAACGGAAATTAAGCGTGGGGGAGTCGATATGGTCATGGCAATCGACTTGTCAAGTTCCATGCTGACCCAAGATGTTTCTCCATCACGACTTGAAGTAGCTAAAAAACTGGCTATTTTATTCGCCAAAAATAGAACCCAAGATCAAATATCCCTAGTCGCATTCGCAGGATCACCCTATTTGGCTAGCCCATTAACGAGTGATTTAACCTATATAACTAAGGCACTCTCCTTATTAGAATCAAGGCAAATAAAAGAGGAGGGCACGGCATTAGGGGATGCATTAGGCATGTCCATTAACCAAATTAGAGAAGAAAAAAATCCCAAAAAAGTCGCTATCGTCATCAGCGATGGGAATAATACCACAGGTAATTTAGATCCCATTTCTGCAGCTAGTTTAGCTAAATCATTTGGGATTAAAGTATATACCATCGCAGTGGGAAGTAATAAACCGTCACTGGATCCTGTGGATGAATCCACTTTACGCTTAATCGCCGAAAAATCGAATGGCCAATTTTACAGAGCGACTGATTCAAAAACACTAAGCGCCATCTTTAAAGAAATTGATTTTTTAGAAAAATCTCGCAGCTTACAAGTAAGCACTGAAATTCATGAGGATGCAAAACCCATTTTCATCAAACTGGCTTTCCTGTTTTTTTGCATCAGCATTTTGATCAAATTAACTCCTATTTCAAATATTTTAGAAGACTAATATGGTTCTATTTCCAAACGCTAAAATAAATTTGGGTTTATTCATTACGAAAAAAAGAGTGGATGGTTTTCATGAGTTAGAAACGTGTTTTTTTCATATCCCATGGTCTGACATTTTAGAAATTACCCCTGCTACAGTTTTTAAATTTAGCTCAAGCGGCTTACCAATTTCAGGCGAAATACAAGATAATTTGTGCTATAAAGCCTTCATGGCGTTATCTGAGGACTTTAAAATCCCAAATGTTCATATACACCTGCATAAAATCATCCCGATGGGCGCAGGATTAGGGGGCGGTTCTTCAGATGCCGCGTTTACCTTAATGGGCTTAAGGGATTTATTTGAGTTGCCATTAACAAATCAGGACCTGATTCCTTATGCGCAAAAATTAGGCAGTGATTGTGCCTTTTTTCTTTTTAAACAAGCACAATTTGGGACAGGAAAAGGAGATGATTTGGCTCCCATTCAAACGAATCTTAGTGGTTTATACGCGATCATTTTATACCCTAATTTTGGTATATCAACCCAAAAAGCGTACGCTGGAATTCAGCCCAATCCCGCTCCAGGGTTCCTTCCAGAATTATTAAAGTCACCTATACCCACTTGGAAAAACACGGTAAAAAATGATTTTGAGAATACGTTATTTTTAGAATATCCATTGCTCGCTGAAATAAAACAAGACATGTACGACCTTGGAGCATTTTATGCTGCTATGAGTGGGTCAGGGTCGACTATTTTTGGCTTATTTAAAAACGAAGTCAGCCCAGCAGATGCATGGGCCAACTTCGTTAAATGGGAAGGATTTATCCCTTAGTCTTTCGCAAATATCGCTTCTAAAGCAGACGCGCCACTAATAACTAATTTACCCTCGGGCAAATTAACGAGCGGCTTAATACCCACCAGATCTTTAGTTGAACTTAAGATTTCCACCGGAATTTGTTTCATGGTTCCAGCTGAACTTTCTATGTAAATAAATCCAGCTTTACCTACTCGAGCAACCGCAGCCTGTGGAACAGCGGACACAGTTTTTGACCCCACTGTGATTTTTGCACTCACAAATTGGCCCACTGTAAATAATTTTTCATCGGCTATTTTCTCGAAATGACCATGAACCGAAGTAGTCCTTGTCTCCAAATTAACTTGCTGGCCAATCAAAAATATTTTTGCTTTTACGCGTAAGCCTTCAGATTCCACTAGAATAGTCTGGCCTAATTTCAATTTTGATAAATCTTTTTCAAATACTTTTACTTCCACATGCTTATCCAGCGTACCTACTATTTTTACCAAGATATCCGCGGGGGTTACATATTTACCAATCGCCAAATATTGTTCTTCAATGTAGCCATCGATGGGTGATTTGACGGCTAATACCGCATTCATATTACCCTTAGCTAAAGCTTTCAAATCACATCCTATCATCTCAAGTTTCAAGCTCAATGACTTGACTTGAGTTTGCAAATTAACCTGATCAGCCTCCGCTTGTTGGAATTTTTTCTTAGAACCTACCTCCTCATTACTTAAAACTTGTTGGCGTGATTTCTCTACATTTGACAAGCCCAGCGCACTCAAAGCCTGCAAGTATTCTTGCTGCATTTGAATGTAATCTAAACTATTAATGGTCGCCAATACTTGACCCTTTGTCACCTTTTTACCAGGTAAAAGCTCAAATGTCGACTTTACATATCCGGCAATAGGTAATGAAACAGAGGCGATAGAAACTGGGGGGACGTCAATTAACCCCGCACATTTAACTTCTTCCCCCATTTCATGTTGGACAATTTCTCCTAGATTAATTCCTGCATTTTGTTTTTGCTCAGCGGTCAATTTTATTTCCTGTGCAGCTGCGGCGTCAGGTTGATTGGTAGATTCAATTTTCTTAGAATCACAAGAAGCTAATATGATGAGCCCCAATACTATTATTTTTATATGCTTATTCATTGCCTAAAATTGTTTCGATTTGAATGACTGTTTGGTTGTAAGCCAAAATCTCTTGTAAATATTGTTCTCTTATTTGCCATGCTTGTTGGGCATTTTGCAACATTTCTACATACTCTATTTCACCTGCTTTATAGCTTTTAAGTGTCGCAGATTCCAGCCAATTTGCCTGAGGCAAAGCCGTATCCAGGAAATAAGTAAGGGAATTTGAATACTTAATTAGTTGTGCTAAATAGGACGTATACTCCCTAGATAATTGATCTAAATTTTGATCTTTTTGACTTTCAAATACCTGAACTTGTTTCTCTGAAGCGGTAACTCTCGCCTTTTGCCCTTTGGTAAAAATGGGAATCCCGACACCCGCTTGCACATAATTTTGACCTCCAAAATTTTCAATGCTTTGAGATACTAGTCCAAATCGTAAATCGGGTTTTAATTTTTGACGTTCAACCTGTACCTGTAATTTACTAGCGTCAATTTGCTGGTCGATCCATTGGACTTGAGGATTATTTGAAATCTCTTTAGTCAAAAACTTCGCCTCCCGATTTAGCTTTTCAACAGCACTGATTTCAAATTCCTGAGGATAATTAGTCCAATACGCCAAATTTTGAAGGCTGATTTTCATGTCAGATTCCAATGCGATTCGCTTCTGCTGAAACTCGCGCAACCGTGATTCCGCAGCGACCAATTCCAATCGATTCGTTTCCCCTTCTTTAAATTTTAATGCCGCCGCTTTTCTCATTTGCGAATAAAGACTATCCTGCTTTTGAAGAAACTCATGGTTTTTTTGTTGGACCATCAACAAATAATAATACCATTTTACGGACGATGCGACTAAGTTTTGGGTGATTTTGAGTCTTTTTTCAGCCACCATTTTTTGAGAACTGAGCGCTTTCACTTGTGCCTTCAATAAACTAGGCCATGGAATATTTTGGTTCGCTATGATGGTATAATCTTGACTAAAATACGTCTGTGTTTTTCCATATTGAAAGTCAACTGATCCCTTAGGAAGTTCCCGACCAGTGCCGATAAAAGCTTCAGCGGCTTGCACCTCTAATCTCCCAGTATTAATTAATTTATTGTTTTTCTGGGCATGATCAAGGCAGTTTTGAAGGCTCAATTTGGTTGGGTTTTGAGCCACCATACTGAAACTAAAGCAAAGTAATAATGCAATGAGGCCTATCGATTTTTCCTTCAATTTTCGTTCTTTTCTAGTCATAATAATAGAATATACCACAGGGATGACCACCAATGTCAAAAAGGTAGCGGTAATTAAACCTCCTATCACAACAGTGGCTAATGGCCTTTGAACTTCTGCGCCTGGCGATTGACTGAGGGCCATCGGCAGAAAGCCTAAAGAGGCAACGGAAGCCGTCATAATCACGGGTCGGAAACGTAATTCTAGGCCTTTGGCCAATCGCTCTTTTACACTTAAGCCTTCATTTGCGAGTGTCTTAAAGAATGATAGCAATACGATTCCATTTAGAACTGCTACCCCAAAGAGTGCGATAAACCCGATACCAGCAGAAACAGAAAATGGCATATCACGAATCCAAAGTGCCCAAATTCCTCCAATCGCAGACAGCGGAATGGCCAAATAAATAATGGAGGCTTCCACAAAGGATTGAAAGGTAAAAAAGAGTAAGATAAAAATAAGGGCTAGTGCGATAGGAACCACTAAAGAAAGTCGGGATTTCGCAGCGACTAAATTTTCGAAAGTACCTCCATAAGTCACATAATAGCCCGCTGGCAAAACCACCTTATTTTTCATCACCTTTTGAATATCGGCGACCACGCTTTCCACATCTCGATTTCGCACATTAATCCCAATGGTAATTCGGCGGTGTGTATTGTCCCGCGCTATTTCAACAGGCGCATTTTCATAGTCAACTTCGGCCAGTTCTTGCAATGGAATATGGGAGCCATTCGGTAGATCTACATAAAGCTCCCGTAAATTTTGAATATCCGTCCGATGAGCTGAATCCATTCTGACCACAAGATCAAAACGTTTTTCACCTTCCATCACAATCCCTGCGGTCTCACCGGCAAAGGTCATTTTGATCATTCGATTTACGTCCTGAATTTGAAGGCCATATTGTGCCATTTTGTTACGGTTATATTTAACCACGAGCTGAGGAATTCCGTCAATTTGTTGGACTTTAATATCCCCGACACCTTCTATTTTCCTAATATACCTAGCCGCATCTGTTGCGTGAGAAAATAGTTCATCTAAATCTTCTCCAAATATTTTAATGGCAATATCCGATTTGACACCCGCTATCAACTCATTAAAACGCATTTGAATTGGTTGGGTAAATTCAAAATTAACCTCAGGAAAAACATCTAAGGCTCGGTCCATTTTTTCTTCCAGCTCTTGGGGTGTCTTTGCCGCTTTCCATTCAGATGGTTCTTTTAAAATAATTAGAATATCACAGGAGTTAATTCCCATAGGATCCGTCGGAATTTCAGAAGCTCCAATGCGAGAAACTACTTGTTTAATTTCGTTTGGAAACTTTTTCATTAACAATTTTTGTGCCTCTGTATTCACATGAATACTTTGGGATAAACTGGCATTTGTAGGCAAAATAGCCTCCACTGCAAAATCCCCTTCATTTAATTCTGGGATAAACTCGCCTCCCAACGTTGTAAAGAGCCAAATACTGCCAATAAATAAAATACCTGAACTTATGATGACCCATCTTCTCGACTGCAAAGCCCAGTCAACAATCGGTTTATAGCCGCGGTACATAAAATTCATGATTCGATCCGCAATGGTCAATTGGTGACTTATCTTTTTATTTAAAAACAAGGCCGACATCATGGGAACATACGTCAATGAAAGCAGCAAAGCACCAAAAATGGCAAAACTAACTGTTTGTGCCATAGGCCTAAACATTTTACCTTCAATGCCCCCTAGGGCCATAATAGGTAAATAAACAATTAAGATGATGATGACACCAAAAGCCGCCGACTGAAAAATGGCTTGCGAAGAAACAGTTACTTCCTCATCCATGGCATGCTGACTCAATACTTCTCCCTTTCGATGGAGATGCAATCGATGTATAATGGATTCGACAATGATGACAGCGCCATCTACAATTAAGCCAAAATCAATCGCTCCAAGGCTCATCAAATTAGCAGAAACGCCAAAAATATGCATCATCGCAAATGCAAAAAGAAGGCACAACGGAATCACGGAAGCGACAATTAAGCCTGCTCTAAAATTTCCAAGAAGTAAAACCAAGATAAAAACGACGATCAATCCTCCTTCCATTAAATTCTTTTCAACGGTCGAAATGGATTTTCCTATTAAGACACTTCGATCTAAAAAGGGTACAATTTTGATCCCTTGGGGCATTGTTTTTTGGATCGTTTCCAATCTTAACTTCACATCTTTTACGACATTGTTGGCATTTGCCCCTTTCAACAAAAGCATCACGGCTCCTACCACTTCTCCCTTTCCATTTCTAGTCATGGCTCCGTATCGAACGGCCTTTCCAAACTGAACCGTTGCAACGTCCTTGATTAAAATAGGTAATCCACCGGTTCCCCTTTGAACGACAATTGTATTTTCAATATCCTCTAAAGAGTTTAGCATTCCCTCTGATCTAATGAAATAAACATCGGTACCTTTTTCTAAATAACTGCCTCCCGAGTTGGAATTATTGTTTTCCAAGGCAGTAAAAATCTGATTAATGGACACATGGGCTGCACTAATTCGTTCGGGATTAATGGCTACTTCATATTGCTTTAAATTTCCACCAAAAGAACTTACCTCCACAACGCCTTTAATTCCAAGCAACTGACGTTTGACGATCCAGTCTTGGTATGTTCTTAAATCAGCGAGTGAATATTGGTTTTCAAAAGCGGGGTCAACTTCCAAGGTATATTGATAAAATTCTCCGAGGCCAGTGGTAATAGGTGCCATTTCAGGTACTCCAGCACCTTTTAATAAGTAAGGCTCGGCGCCCTTCAACTTCTCAGAAACTTGTTGGCGCGCCACTTCCATCGCCACCTCATCCTCAAAGACGACCGTAATAATAGACAGTCCCATCCTAGATACGGAACGGATATCGCGCACATTGGGAATCGTTCTTAATGAAATTTCTAAGGGATAGGTAACAAATTTTTCAACTTCTGCCGCCGCTAAAGCTGGCGACTGAGTGATTACTTGAACCTGGTTCGATGTAATATCAGGCAAAGCGTCGATGGGCAATTGGCTTAAAGAATAACTTCCCCAAGCAATTAAACCGATGACGAAAATTCCCACAACTAATTTATTGCGGATACTAAATGAAATTATTGAATTGATCATATGTCTTTATGTTTACTTAAAAAATGCTTCTGCTATTTTTAAGCCCTAGGAGGCGCGATCAAAACGCGGGATAAGGAAAAATGATAAAGATTTATTTGTTGGAGATCTTTTCTGCGAGACATCAAAATTAAAACAGGCCAAATACATACAAAGAATAAACCTGGAATAATATAGCCGATAATCCCGTTAAAATCGATGGAAGGAAGACTAGGATGCTTACTTGTTTTGCTATGTTTAGAATCAGCTGCGTAATGTAGCCAAAGAAAATCGACAAAATTGAAATTAGATTTTTCTATCTTCTGATGCTCTTGAAAATGTTTTAATAGTTCGTTTGCCTTAAATGATTGTTCCAATCCTACTTTAGGCAGAAGACTGCCAAAAATAAATAAAACAAAAAGAAAAGAGACCGCTACATTTTTCATTCCCTAAATGTACAGAAATTTCGAAAATTAAATGGATATTTATGCTTTGAAAAAATAGTAGATTGAGACAAAATCGCTTTAATGCAAGATTAATTTAAGGAATCTCCCGCCTATTTATGGATGAAATAAACCTTTTATGGCATCAATTGACCGATTCGGAAACCATCATCCGGTCGGGTTTGCTGGTCATTACCTTAATTGTCTTTGCGGAGAATGGTCTATTTTTCGCTTTTTTTCTACCAGGTGATTATTTACTCTTCCTAACCGGTGTTTTCGGGGGAACAGGCGTTTTAAAAGAGCCTTTGTCGACGATCTTACTCAGTATATTTCTTGCCTCTGTCATCGGATCATTATGTGGTTATCTACTCGGACGATTTTTCGGAAACTCTCTTCAAGGGAGGCCTGATAGCTTCTTTTTCAAGAAAAAACATTTAGAATCTACGAGAGATTTTTTTGAAAAATATGGTTTTGGGGCTTTAGTCCTCAGCCGATTTTTACCTGTTGTACGAACATTCACCCCCATTCTAGCTGGAATAAGCAAAATGTCTTGGTATAGCTTTTTGTTTTTAAATGTTTTTGGAGCAGCCATGTGGGTTGGGATATTAGTCGCCGGAGGATATTACATGGGACAACATTTTCCATGGATTATTAATTATGTTCAATACATCATCTTGTTTTTTTTAGGAATTACTACTTATACGATAATCAAGGGCTATTTGAAATTCAAAAAATGATCGAGCAATTTGCATATGTATTCGCTTTTTTGGCAGCAGGCATTTTATTTATCGCCTTAATATTATTTATATCGCGTTCATTAAGACCATTTAGACCAAATGTAGAAAAGCTAAGCACCTATGAATCGGGGGAAGAGCCTATGGGGAATGCCAATATTCGCTTCAACCCAAGGTTTTATGTGATCGCGCTTTTGTTCGTTCTATTTGAAGTGGAATTAATATTTCTGTTTCCTTGGGCGGTGGTTTTTGGCAACAAGCAATTAGCCATAGCAGACTCAAATTGGCCAATCTATGCCTTAGTGGAAATGTTTATTTTTGTGGGAATACTAGCGCTAGGTTTAGCTTTCGCTTGGGTCAAGGGTTATTTAACATGGGAAAAACCAACGGCAAATCCTGAGAAAATAAATAGTCCTATCCCGATGGATGTTTATAAAAAGTATTTACCTAATTCGAAATAGTTACCACCTTGGATTGGTGGAATATACTTTATTCTTCATTTTAATGGCAATCATTATTTCATGAGAGCCTAATGAGGTTCGAGCCAACCCTAAACTATGGTTTTCATAGAGATAGGTCATATTCAAACTTTGATTTAAATGCACGCCAAACATGGCCCCTATTGCTTCATTATGTCTATATGAGGCACCCATCCAGACTAAATCGTCAAAATTTACTTTGAAGTTTCCTTCCACGCCAAACGCAGCATTTTTCATGTATTTAGCCAAAATGGAAGGTGAAAAAGTCCAATAGCGTCCCACTTTTATATCCCTTCCAAATTGGAAAAATAAATTTGGGTTTGTTTGGCCTAGCCATAGTATTCGAACCGTATCATTTTCGGCAATATTTGTTCGAGTTAAACTATAGTTGTCCATCACAATTTGATTGGCCGACAAGCCAATGTGAAATTTACGATTGTAATATAGGATTCCTACATTGACTAGGGGTTGAATCCCATTCAATCTTGACTGGGTCATATAAGGATCTCCTTCATCTTTTACCGTAAAACCTCCTATGCTAAGGCTTCGTTGGTATACGCCGACCGTAGCGCCGACCGCCAATTTCTCCTCTCCACCTAATGATAAGTGATATCCATAGGAAGCCCCTAATGAAATGCTTGACAGAGGACCAAAATTATCGGTCATTGCCTGCAGACCTAAGCCTTGATGAAAATTAGCTCGATAGGTCTTTTTTCGTATTCTAGTGGGCGAAAAAGTCCTCCTTATCGTTTTTGACATAAAAGGCGTTTTGCCTGAAGAGGTACGATCCGTTTTATCAAATGCCATATTAGCTGTGGCATAAAAACTAGACATATTAGTGTTAAATCCGGTCCATTGCTGGCGATATCCCGTTTTTATATCCCAATAATCCTCATATCCAGTAAAGGCAGGATTATATAGATATCTGTTCATCATATATAAGCCAAATTGAGGTGTTTGCTGAGCTAGGCCAACAAATGACATAAAGAAAATAAAAAGAAGTATTAAAAATCTCATTACTAGGGGTTCGAACCACAAAAATCGGTTAAATATATTTAATTTCGTAAGATATTTTTGTAAAATAAATTGGCACTAAAAATTATACCCAAGATATTCATTGTTCCATGCAAGTCAAAAGTTACCCCATTGAAAGTCTACAATCATCCTCAAAACTGCTAATTGATTACTTAGCGGAGTTTCCTGCATTAGCTACCTTTTATGGAAATACTCCTCATTTGGAAAGTTTTGAAAGACAAATAGCTGAAAAAAAATCATTTAGTCAATCAAATAGAGTCATATTACACGAGGTGATTAAAGGGCAATATAATGACCTTGGCCTTGAAGTGGAGATTGATTCTATATTAGATGAAAATACGTATACGGTTACCACTGGGCACCAATTAAATATTTTTACGGGGCCGCTTTATGTGATTTATAAAATCGTGTCAACAATCAATCTTGCCAAAAAATTAAAAGCAAAATACCCGAAGGCCAATTTTATTCCGGTCTATTGGATGGCGACGGAAGATCATGATTGGGATGAAATAAATCACTTCCATTGGTTAGGAAAAAAATTCGAAATCGCCACTTCACAAAAAGGTGCTGTTGGCCGATTTTCTTTATCTGAATTTGAGCCATTTTTGAAAGAGATTCCTTTCACAATATCTGCCTTTCAAGATGCCTATTCACAAACAAAAAATTTAAGCCAAGCGGTACGCCATTACATGAATGAATTGTTTGGCGACCAGGGTCTAATATGTCTTGATGCAGATGTTGCAAGATTGAAATCCATTTTTGCGCCCATTGTATTGGCTGATTTATTTGACCACTCGCATCTTGCACCTGTGGAAAATGCAACCAAATCATTAATCGAAATGGGGTACAAAACTCAGATTAATGCCAGAGAAATTAATTTATTTTATTTAATGGATGGGCTACGTGAGCGAATTGAAAAAAGAGGTGATATTTATCAATTATTAAACACCAGCACTACTTTTTCTGAAAAAGAGTTACGCGCAGAAGTGGCGGAATTTCCTGAAAGATTTAGCCCTAACGTCGTTTTAAGACCCTTATACCAAGAAATGATTTTGCCTAATTTGGCTTATATTGGTGGTCCGGCAGAAGTTGGGTATTGGCTCCAATTAAAAGGGATTTTTGATTTACACCAAGTGCCTTACCCGATTGTATTGCCTCGAAATTTTGCTGTAATCTTAAGTGAAAAACACCAACAAAAAATAAGCAAATTAGGCATTGGACTAACCGATTTGTTTTTAGAAGATTTCGAAGTAAAACGAAAATTTGTAGCGAGCCAAAGTGCACATGTGTTGAACTGTCAATCTGAATTAAACTTGTTAAGTCCGATTTTTAACGAATTGGCGAAACGAGTAAAATCAATAGATTCAACTTTAGAGGCTAGTGCAAAAGCTGAGTTTAAGCGGGTAGAAAATGGCCTTGAGCGGCTGGGGAAGAAGTTGAAAAGAGCAGAAGAAAGAAATCATGAAACCTCGATTCGCCAATTAAGCCAATTGAAAACTGCGTTATTTCCGGAAGGTGAATGGCAGGAAAGGCATGAGAATTTTTTAAATTATTACATGGAGCATCCGGCTTTCATTCAACAATTACTAGACACATTTGATCCCCTTCTTTTTGAGATGTATGCGATCAATTTGGATTAAATATGCCAGAAAAATTAGATGTCATATCGTTTTTGGCTGAAGCCAATCAATATCCGCTCATCGATGTTCGGTCTCCGGCTGAATTTGAACGAGCGCATATTCCGGGTGCCATATCTTTTCCCATATTCACCAATGAGGAACGCGCGCAAGTAGGAACCACCTACAAGCAAGTTGGAAAAGAACAAGCGATAGAATTAGGTTTGGAAATCGTTGGACCACAGTTGGCCCAATGGGTAAAAAAGGCAAAAAAAATAGCCAAAGACGGGGTCCTATTGGTTCATTGTTGGCGTGGCGGCATGCGTTCTGGCAGCATGGCCTGGCTTTTTGAAACCGCCGGATTAGAAGTAAAAGTGTTAGTTGGCGGCTATAAAGCCTACCGAAAAAACGTTTTAGCTGAATTAGAAAAGAAGATCCCTTTAATCGTTCTAGGAGGAAAAACCGGTAGTGGCAAAACGGAAATCTTGATTGAGATGAAGAAAAGGGGCATTCAAGTCATTGATTTGGAGGGCCTCGCACATCATCGAGGTTCGGCCTTTGGGCATTTAGGGTTGGAGGAGCAACCCAGCAGTGAGCACTTTGAAAATCTTTTGTGTCATGAATTACAACAAATGGATTTTAAAAAGCCGATTTGGGTGGAAGATGAAAGTAGGAATATAGGAAAGGTGTTTATGACAGAATCGTTTTATGTCCGTTTACGTGAATCCCCTTGCTTATTTTTGGATATCGACGCAAAATACCGACTACCCCATTTAGTCCAAGTGTACGCACAATATCCCAAAGCTGATTTATTGAAGGCTTTAGAAAAGATAAGGAAACGTTTAGGTGGGCAGCATTTTCAAAGAGCCGTGGAGTGTTTAGAAATAAATGATTTTACGGAAGTGGCGGCTATAACGCTAAATTACTACGATAAGGCCTATCTTCATGGCTTAATAAAGCGGGATGACTCACAGATAAATAGACTAGAAATTCATACGTTAGACACAAATTTGCAAGTAAATTCGGTTTTAGCCCATGATCTAGTTAATTTCAATTTTAATACATAATTCTATGCTGCCTGAATCTTTTATAACAAACATCTTAGAAAAGCACATGCATACGCGTGCATTTCCGGCTACATCTGAAATTAAAAAGTTATTTACAAAAATTGTCTTAACGCTATTTCCTGAGCAATCCAGAATACATTTCAAAACAAAAACAGAATTAAAAGCTGTATTTGAAAGTTTAGAAACTGGATTAGAAAGTATTTTACATTCTATGAAAGGGGAGTTAAAAGAATCTCCGGAAAAATTAGCCCAAGAATACTTTAGTAAAATACCGGAAATCCACGCATTATTATTGACCGATGTGGAGGCCATGGTACAAGGTGACCCCGCTGCAAGCACAGATTACGAAGTAATTAGAACTTATCCAGGGTTTTACGCCATGGCATTTTATCGGTTGGCCCACGGATTACACCAACTATCCATCCCGTTGATCCCCAGAATTTTAACCGAATATGCCCATTCAAAAACGGGAATCGATATTCATCCGGGGGCCAAAATAGGACGTTATTTTTTCATGGACCATGGAACAGGAATCGTAATCGGTGAGACGTGTACAATCGGTGAGCGAGTAAAAATTTATCAAGGGGTTACGTTAGGTGCGCTTTCCGTCGATAAGAAAATGGCGTCAACAAAAAGACACCCAACCATCGAAAATGGAGTAGTTATCTATTCAGGTGCCACTATTTTAGGCGGTGAAACCGTTGTAGGAAAAGAATCCATTATCGGTGGGAATGTTTGGCTAACCCATAGTGTTCCTGCACAAACTAAAATTTATCATCAGTCCACCTCAAAATTAATCAAAGGTTAAAATGAGCAATTTGTTAGATTTAGTTGGCAATACCCCGCTAGTGGCCCTTACTCATTTGCATGATAATCCCAAAGTTAAAATTTTTGGGAAATTAGAAGGTGATAATCCTGGAGGTTCTGTGAAAGATCGTGCGGCAAAAAGTATGATTCAAGGGGCATTAGAGCGAGGAGAAATCAAGGCGGGGACTAAGTTAATTGAAGCAACATCAGGAAACACCGGCATCGCATTAGCCATGATTGCACGTTTATATGGAATCGAAATTGAATTGGCTATGCCATCCAACTCGACCAAAGAACGTGTTCTGACCATGGAGGCTTTTGGTGCCAAAGTAACCTTAACCGAAACCATCGAATCAGCACGTGATTATGCGATAGAAAAATCAAAATCTGGCGAATATATTTTGCTGAATCAATTCGAGAATCCTGATAATTATTTGGCCCATTATAGAACCACTGGTCCTGAAATCTATCGAGATACCCAGGGAAAAATTACTCATTTTGTTAGCTCCATGGGAACTACAGGCACGATTATGGGTACTTCCATGTATTTAAAAGAACAAAACCCTGGTATTCAAATCGTGGGTTGCCAACCGACTGAAGGTTCTAAAATACCTGGAATAAGGCGTTGGCCCATCGAATACCGACCAAAAATTTATGACCCTTCACGAGTAGACCGAATTATGGATGTTTCCGAGCAGGATGCCACCGAAATGACTCGAAAACTAGCAAAAGTTGAGGGTGTTTTTGGGGGAATGAGTAGTGGCGGGGGTGTATCAGCCAGTATTCGACTAGCCAATGAATTAGAAGAAGGCCTAATTGTTTGTATTATCTGTGACCGTGGGGATCGCTATTTATCCAGTGGATTATTTGGCGATTAGCACGCCTAATATTTTATAGCTGGTAGGTTCTGCTAAAAAAAACTGCTGCATTCCTTCAATATAATACGTTTGAATGCGTCCCTCTGAAAAATTCATAAAGAGCTTTTTCCGAGTTTCAAATAAAAAGTTTTTTTGAGAAATCTCAATTTCCACCTTGCTGGGACGTTCATCAGCATCTAAATGAATAATCATTTTTTTGACTGGTAAGCTTTCATCTTTTTTCAAAGAATACCAATAAAATCCTGGCTCGGAAAGGTTATCGTAACTCTTTTCATAGGCTGGCTTATTAAGATCCGCTTCTAGATATAGCGCAAATTCTTTTTCCCAATCTACATTTGAGACAATTTTTACTTCCTTTTTCCCATCAAGAACGACCGTCTTATGAACCCTTTGATTTGATTTGGCATACCCATTAATTTGCTGCTTCAAGAAAGCCGACCATGCAAAATAATTGTTTTTTTGAACTGATTTCTCAGCACTGCCACAACTTAGGAGCAATCCAAAAACGAAAATAAGACTCGCTAAATTTTTTAGATAAATGATCATCATTCAAAGGTAATCATATTAAGTCCACGAATAAAAAATCCTTGGAGATTAAGTCCAAGGATTTTTATGGTCAACCGCCAATCATTTCTTCAATCGGTATACTCAAGACTCGAGTTAAAGAAAAAATCTTTTGAACGTTTGGGTAATGTTTACCAGACTCCCAATAATTGTAAGCGCTTTGACTTACCCCGACGGCCTGAGCAACTTCGCGTTGGGTCAATCGCTTATTGCGACGAGATTTAATTAAAAGTACTGAGAAATTTAATTTTGTTTTCATAGTGGTAGGCGTTTAAGGTTAATAATCTATTTCTATTTCAAATATGTTTATCAAATTACCAATCAAACTAAACAATATTTCTAAAATTAATAACTATACTGATTTCAAAAGCGCTTTTAAAGAATTTTACTAGACTTATAGTTTATAAATGTCTTTTAGTGACATATAAAAAATAACAAAAAAAAGGAGTAGAATAAATTCCACTCCTTTCGTTTTCAAAAACCACTTTTACTTAATGGAATATTTATACTTATATCGTTCAAATAGTTGGCTATGCTTATTATCTAAGTTGACAGCTCTTCCTTGAATAAAAGCATGTGTTACCGTACTTGACTTCATATCTAAGATATCTCCATTACAAATAACAAGGTTGGCATCCTTCCCATTTTCAAGACTACCCGTACGCGAATCAATGCCCAATATTTTGGCAGCGTTCAAAGTAATCGCTTGCAATGCCTCCTCTTTTGTCAAGCCATAAGCAACCATGGTTCCTGCTTGGAAAACCAAGTTACGTTGTTGGCTGTGTCCATCAGAACCATCTTGACAAATCGTAAATAATACACCCGCTTTTTGAAGCATCGCCCCCGTTTTATAAGGTTGGTCTACCGCATCATCGTCCGTTGCCGGTAAACTATGTGGCTCAGCTAAAATGACAGCGACCTTATTTTCCTTCAAAATATCGCCAATCATCCAAGCATCTGTACCGCCAACAATCACTAATTTAAAATTAAATTCCGCGGCTAAATGTATGGCGGCCAACATCTCCTTCACCAGGTCACAGTTGACATACAAGGATTTAGACCGATCAAACAATCCCTTACAGGCCTCATATTTTAAATTGGTGGCGGCATGCGTTTTTTCATTTAAATAGGCCTGAGCTTCTTTGAAAAAACTTCTTGCCATATCAATGCGCTCTAATCCTAATTTAACTTGGTCCACATCCGCATCTCTACGTCTATAGCTCATAAATGAAGGCCGATTAATTAACGCGGGCATGGTCAAATGAACTCCATTATCTAAGGCATAGGCTGCATCTTCCCAATTCCAAGCGTCCAATTGGACTACCGTAGAAGTTCCTGGAATTAATCCGCCACTTGGGACAATTTGAGCTAATAAAATCCCATTTGAACGCAACGTGTTGATTACTTTACTATCGGTATTATAGGCTACAATGGAGCGAATATTGGGGTGAATATCACCTAATTCTACATTGTCGACCGTCGATTTTGTCGAACTTACTTCCACTAAACCTAGATTTGTGTTGGGCGCAATAATGCCCGGATAAATATGCTTTCCTGTAGCATCAATGTGCTCTAGATCTCCCGTTAGAGTAGGTGCATTCATGTCAATTTTCAATTTTCCTTTTTCAATAATGATATTGCCCGTCGAAACCTGGCCATTTCCTATATGTAAAGTTCCACCCGTAATCACGATCTTCTTAGATTGAGCAGGCGATGGATGCATAGTTTCTTGAGAAAACAAGGGGTATGCAACCAAGCATATTGCGATATATAATATATTTTTCATGTGATGTGTCAATGTTAGTTTTCTGTTAAAATCATACGTTGGGAAATACGATCCCAAAGACTCTTGCCATGTCCGTGATCATCTTCGCACATATTTTCCTCTCTGAATGATGGAGTCATAGGCCTAGTGGCAGAACCTCCTTTTTTAGCCAAGATCATTTTTTGAATTAACCTTTGCTTTTCTTTCTTTAGGTCAATTTGCAATTTTGCATCTACTTCGCGATCAAAAACAACCGCGCCATCCACAATCGTCTTTTCAGATTTAGCGTAAATACTCAATGGATGATCAGACCAAATAACTAGATCCGCGTCTTTTCCTTCTTTAAGGCTACCCACGCGATCAGCCACATGGAGCATTTTTGCCGGGTTCAACGTAACCATTTTGAGGGCATCTTCCTCTGACATTCCCGCATATTTAATGGATTTAGCCGCTTCATGATTTAAATGACGCGCCATTTCAGCATCATCTGAATTGATGGCCACATTCACTCCATTTTTTTGCATCAAAAAGGCATTTTGAGGAATCGCGTCAACCACCTCCATTTTATAATTCCACCAGTCTGAGAACGTTGACGCACTAGCCCCATGCGCTTTCATTTTATCCGCCACTTTATAGCCTTCTAAAATATGGGTAAATGTATTCACCGTGAAACCGAATTTATCTGCCACTTTCATCATGGCATTAATTTCACTTTGTACATAGGAATGGCAAGTGATAAATCTTTTATGATTTAATATTTCAACTAAAGCCTCTAATTCCAAATCAATTCGCTTTCCAGGACCTTGCTTTTCATAATCACGTGCACGGGTGAAAGCGTCCGTTAAAACTTGCTCCACCCCCATTCTTGTATCAGGGAATCTCGGATTCGATGGGTTATATGATCGTTTCACATTTTCCCCCAAAGCAAACTTGATGAATGGGTCCCAATTAGCAAACTTTAAGCCTTCGGCTGTTTGGCCCCAACGGAATTTCAATAATTGAGTTTGTCCGCCGACCGTATTACAACTACCATGCAGGATATGACTGGAAGTCACCCCGCCGCTCAATTGGCGATACATATCCACATCCTCCGGATCTATTACATCGGTAATTCGAACTTCCGCCGTAACGGATTGAGAGCATTCATTAATTCCTCCCGATGCGGCCACATGGGAATGTTCGTCAATGATACCCGCGGTAACATGTTTGCCGGCTCCATTCACCACACGGGCCGTCGGGTCTTTCAGCCCTTTTCCAATTGCGGCAATTTTACCATTCTTAATCAGTACATCCGTTTCTTTTAAAATCCCTGATTTCTCATTGGTCCAAACGGTTGTATTTTTAATCAAAATAGTTTCTGATTTTGGAATCGTTTTTTGCCCATATCCATTAAATGGAAACACGACTGACCCTACTTCTTCTGATTTTACAGGACGCTTTTTATTGCTCACGGTATCTGCATTAGCTTCGCGAGTCGCTTGCCAAGAAACCCATTCTCCGTTCCCCAAAGTACCCGTTCCTAACATTGAATTTCCTAAGAAGTCACCGGATAGTCGAGTCTTTTTGCCTTGATCTGCTTTGGCCGTATAAATCAAATTGACCAATTGGTCTTTTTGACTAAATTCTACGGCCAAGGTATCTTTCCCTATTAATTGAGCTTTATAAATCCCTGTTTCCCCAGTTACGGATAATTGCGCAGTTTGATTTCCTAGTGTGAACTTATACTTACCAGCCAATTCCATTTTGGAATCCGTCGAAATCCCATAGGCTGATCCTTGAATCCAGTTTTCAACCAATACTGTTTTGTCAGCAAAAATAGGACCAGTCGTAATGAGGAAATTGGCCCATTTGCCTGCTTCCAAACTGCCTACTGCACTTGAAACTCCTAACAAAGATGCCGGTGTTGTGGTTAAAGCCTCTAATGCTTTTTCTTCTGAGAGTCCATTTTGAATAGCCTTTTTTAAGTTAGGCATGAACTGACTGATATCCTTTAATCCACTCGCAGTCAAAGCAAATGGAATTCCAGCCTTTTCAAAAGCGGCTGGATTTGTTGGCGCCAACTCCCAATGTTTTAGATCTGAAACATTGACAAAACGAGCATCATTTGGATCTTCCACATCCATCGCTTGTGGGAAGTTGATAGGCAAAATGAAGGAAGCTTTAATCGCTTTAACTTCATCAATGCGTTGGTATTCATTTCCGCCTGCTTTGAAGATGTATTGAACCACAAATTCACTAGCAATTTTATTGGCCCTAAAAACAGACCATTTATCGGAAACTTCAAATATTTGCGGAAGGTTCGCATTTTCGTTGAATGCCTGTAAGGTAAGATTTAGTCCTTCTTGACTTGGTTTCGTTTTATACCAACTAGCATCTAAAAAATGCTGCCGTAAAAGAGCGATGCTACCCATTAAAGAATTTGGATAATCTTGCGTCGAGGAGCCTTTGTCGAAAGAAAAGTGGGCGGATGCTTTTTCCTTTAGGATGACCATATTTTCTTTTTCTTTAGCTAGGGTAGTTAACAATCCAACCCCGCGGGAAATGCCGTCCAATTGGTGCGTGAGCACTGAGCCAAATCCTAATTTTCTATATTCCTTAGCCCTCGCATCATTCACGGAAAAGTTTTTAACATGCAAAACTTCAGTTTTTAAGGCTTGGTTCCATGAATAAGGCCCCTTGGTATTAGAAAGCATTTGCGAAGGCGACCGATAAGTAGTCATGGAAGGCTGCACTTGGTTCATCCCATAATCACTATATATGTCAATAAAAGAAGGATAAATGGATTTCCCTTTGCAGTCGATGACAATGGCTTCTTTTGGCAGAGGCAAATTAATGCCAACAGCTTCGATTTTCCCTTGTTTGATAATTAGAGTCGCCGAATTGATGATGGTTTTGGCGTCTTTATAAATTTTTGCGTTTGTAAATGCGTAGTATCCTGAACGTGGGGTGGCCACATCGTTAGCGGGATACGTTGTTTGGGCGAAGAGCGGACTAACGAATAGCCATAGGATAAGCGATAATCCGCCGAAGGATTTTAATTTCATTTTTTGTTTGCTGATTGATTTAATTTAAAATTATTTAAGTAATTGTACTTCTGTTTTGCCATAATAGTTAGCAATACATTTACACCAAAGATGCTTAGGATCAGTGGATAATTCTTCCATAAAAAACATGGTGTTTTTATTTTCGATGGGGGGAATTGCAACTTGTTGACTCTTTGATTTAAGTATCAGGTCAAACCTTTGTGCATTTTCATTGGCGTATTTTTTAGCTTTGTCGAAACGCCATTCATCATAAAATTGTTTTGAATTTTGATTAAATAATAGGAGCGTTATAAATACAACTAGCAATGAAATTTGAGAAATAGCCAGGCTTGAAGAATTCAAGTGGCCTACCTTATATTTAACCCAAACAATAAGATATCCAAACCCAAAAATCAAATACATCAAGATTAAACTTTGAATTCGATCAGGAATAAAGTCTTCGCCTAGCGCTAATGCCATAGGAACAAAAGCTAAAAAATAGCTCGAGAGGAACAAGAGTAAAAGACCTAAAATTTCCTTATATGACAGAATATATTGTTTTTTTGGCTTATCAATAGTAAAAAACAAAAGCAAGTTGAAAACCCAAATCAGCGGTGATTTAACATAAATTTTGAGCAACATACCAAAATTCAACATCGACTCTGTGAGCCCTTTGATGTAATCAATATGTTTAGGGGCGCGAACTTTATTTCCTGGGGAAAGCAAAACTAGGCCTATGGAAATTCCCCAAATGATAAAAAATAAAATGGTCTCTAATTTGATTTTTTTCTGTTTCCAAGCCTTATACAATTGCCATGGCCAAAAAATTCCAGAGAACATGATCATGGAAATTTCGCTTGACCCAATCAAGCAAAAAATGATACAAGAGAGTAAAGTGACTCTTAATATGGGCTTAGAACAATAGAAATATATGTTGACAAATAATAGAACTAAATGAAAAGACAAGTAGTAATAATGACCTGAGAACCAATAAAATAATTGAAAAAGGCCTGGTATTGTATACCAACAAACGGCTTGGCTGACAAGTGAAAGAATCCAGAGGTTAGGATTATTATGCTGAATTTGGAATACATTTTTTAAAAAATAATAGCCGTTAGCAAAACCAATTACAATTAAGGCGATCGTTCCCCATTTAAAATGCTCAAAGGAAGTACTAAAAACTAAGGGGTTAAAATGAAGTAGAAGATCTGCGAAATAACGCCCGCTCCAACCCGCATAATAATGGTAGGCGCCCAGAAATATTCCATATTCCCTGCCCATCCAGCCGAAGCAAAAGTCGTCGGTGATACTGGGTTGATTATAAAAAGATAGGGAAATTAATAGGAATGCCATAAATCCCCACACCAATAAGCTAAGAAATAAAGGGATTTTTGAGAACATGGTTTTATCGCAGAATCATTAAAAAATGACTCTATTTTTTCGTAGGTATTGCGTGAAGAATAAATAGGCTATGTATAAAAATCTATTTTTAGCTCGTTTTAGTTCGCTAGATATATTTCTTTTTCTGGCCTCAGCAACTCGGCAAGTCACATGAGTTTCTATCCATTGAGCTGAGGAGTTTAATAATTTCCCCGTATGGTCTAATGAATAGTTCATGTACCTCGCATCTAATTTTAGCGATTGAAGCAACGGGGTTTTGACTAATTTAAATGCACAAGAAAAATCTTGAAGTTGGGAATTAAAGATTGAGTTACAAAGTTGGTTAGAAACCTTTTGGCCAAAACGATTAAACTCATTGTCATATTTTCGATTCCGGTGCGTAAAAACGATATCCGCATCTTGGTTGCCTAATGCTAAAAGCATTTGATTCACGTTATTGATGGGAAATTGGCCATCCGAATCGGTGATTAAAGTCCAGTCGTATTTGGCCTTAGAAATGGCTTTTTGAAATGCAAATCCTGGCCCTTCATTTTGCTCATTTCGTAAAATGGTCACCCGTTGGTTGCCAATAAAGGAATCTTTTAACGATTCGTATTGGTGTAAATCGCTATGGTCATCACAAATAATCACTTCTCCTTCGGATATATCTGGATGCTGATCGAAAAACGAAAGCCATTCGTTTGCCAACTGGATTATTCCGGGGCATTCGTTAAAGGCTGCGGTGACGATGCTGATGGATTTCATTCTTCGATGAGTTGGCTTATTCCTTGTTCAAGCGATATTTCAGGATTCCAATCTAAGTATTTTTGCGCTTTTGATATATCGGCTAATGTTACTTCAGCATCTCCAGATCTCCTTTCGGTATGGAAATTTTCAATAGGGAAGAAATTAGCTAATTCTTTTATGGAGTAATTGACACCCGAACCGATGTTAAAAATTTCACCCACAGTCTCGGAATTCATAGCGGCAACATTCGCTTTGACGATATCTAAGACATGAATAAAATCACGTCTTTGCTCGCCGGAACCATGTATTTCAAGTCTCTCTCCTCTTTTAAATCGATCTATAAAAATCCCGAGCACTAATGCATACGCCCCGGTGGCTGGTTGGCCCGATCCATACACATTAAAGTATCTCAAAATATTACATTCAAGTCCGAAATTTCGATAAAACTGCTGCACATACAATTCGCCCACATGCTTAGTAAGTCCATAAAAATTCAAGAAATCTCCTGGATCTCCTTCTTTTTGGACCCCTATTTTATTGCCGTAAAAGGTTGACGATCCCGAATATACGATACGCTTAACTCCATTTTTTTTACACGCTTGAAGTATATTTAAAGTCCCTAAAGCATTGCTTTCATGACATTGTTCGGGCATATCAAAAGATGGCCCACTTCTAGAAAAGGCCGCCATGTGAAAAACACCATCGACACCTTTAGTCGCTTCTAGGCAAAGGCTGCTATCTTCAATTTTACCAATGATCAAATTGGCTTTTGGATGAATTTTAGTGGGATCACCAAAAGACATGTCATCTAAAATACTCACTTGATGTCCTAAAGAAATCAAGTAATTAGACAAGTGAGTCCCAATAAATCCGGCGCCGCCGGTAACTAAATAATGCATAATAAAATGTTAATCGACAAATTTACGATTTATCGCTAGAACCTTGTTGGATTTGCTCTTTTTGGCTTAAAAATAAATTAGCTTCCTTAAGTTCTTCTGGGGTATTGATACCAATGGACTTATAATACGGCTGATCTAGGCGCCAAAAAATCTCGGTTTTCTGCTGAATGGTTTCAAAAAATTTAACAAAATTTCGTTCGCCCGTAACTTTCCCAATGGGCGCATTGATTTTATACAATGGCCATGCAACTTCAATCGACCCACGGGTAAAGGCAAAAATCCCCATATCTTTAAATCCAAAATCGTCACATTTTTCGCCTTCTCTACTTTCCCAAACGGCTAATGGGGAGCCTAATTTAAACTGAACATAGGGCGAAGAAACCCAAACAAGTGGGACAGACACTTCGAATTTATTCAGGTCTAAAAACAGGGTTTGATGCAATTCAGCATCACAAAACGGTTGGTCTCCCCATTGCAAAATTACTTGAAAATTTTCCTGGCGATGTAAGAGCGATTCAAATAATTGGTTCATGGCATCAAACATTCCGGTGGCAGATTCTTGCACCCATACATGTACATTTTTGGGTGCGGAAGAGGCGATATGAAGGTCAAAATATTCCTTGCCAGCCGGACTTAAGAGTAAAATCATTTCGTCGACATGCGAAGTACCTTGCTCCACAATCAGGTCAAAAATAGATTTAGTCTGATAAACGGCTGTAAATATTTTGGGCAAATCGCTATGGAGGCGACTTCCTTTACCGGCGGCTGGAATTACGATGACTTTTTTCATCCTTGGGCAATTAAATATTTTAAATATTCATTTATTTCAGGAAAATACAAATCTGATTTTTTGGCAATTAGGGGGTTATGAACTCCAACAACGAATATACCTGCATTTTTTAAACTTTCAATTCCTTGTATTGAGTCTTCGATTCCATGCATTGTACCTGAAATATTGAATTTTGAAATACACGTTAAAAAAGGTTCTGGATCTGGCTTGGATTTTTTATAATCGTCGGCGGCAATAATCCCGTCAAAAAACCCAGCAATTTGATGCACATTAAGCAATAGGTCGATGGAGAGCCGACTTCCTCCCGTCACAATAAATACTCGATTTCCTATACTTTTTAAATGCCGGATTAGGTCAAAATCAACCAAGGCTTTTATGGCATTTAGGTCGGCCTGATAGGTTTGCGATTTATATGAAGCCAGTTTTTTCACCATTTCCTCATCATCGGAATAATTGGCAAACACGTCTTTGGTTTTAATTCCCTTCAATGATTCATAAGGAGGACATTCTCCTAACTCAAAATTCGAAAAAGTCTTTTGAAAAGCTAATTCGTGAGCGGAATCAGTGTCAAAAAGAGTTCCATCAAAATCAAAAAGTAGATTATACATAGAGCCCAAGCAAGTTGACGATTACATTTTTTATTTTGGTTAAGATTTTAACTTTTTTAAATGTGCGGTAACTGATGGGTAGGGAAACAAATTCGAAATTCTTTTTTCTATTTATTTTTTTCAAGAAATAGGATAGGTTTTTATAGGGGATATCATGTTTGGATTTGATCAAATAAATCCCGCTGAGTGGATCAGGCATAATTCTCCAAAATCGAATAAAATATACAATACTAACCCAATATGAGGTAATCAGGGCAAATAAATAGATTAAATTAGACTCGACAATCGAGTGTTTAAACGAGTTGATTAGTTGGCGCCTCGACTCAAACCTAGACCCGATCACAGCATCCAATTGGTTTAGTTGCATGATTCGAATCCAAGCATCTATTTCATAAAGTGACACTTTCCCGGAAGCATCTAAATGCAGCGTGTAGGACGTCGACTCTTTTTCTCCTGCTTGATAGAATTTAATAATCCTTGTGGGATCGCTATTAAGGCTTTCCATTTCATTGTGGTAATAATCTTTAATAAATTCTTCGGTATTCTTAGCAAAAGAGATGAGTACAGGAACTTCACCCAACTTAATATCCAGTGATCGATTGATCCAAGTCCATAACTTTTGCCCATCGTGTTTCCCTGAAGGATCTGCTACATTAGCTGTGGTCAAGTTGGGAAGCGATTGTTTAGGCTTAATTACTGAATTTGTATCTACAATGATGGAGTCAAAAAAATCACAATTCGATTGGTCTAATTCATTTAGAATTTTTAGTGTAAACTCGTCAAATTGTATATTTCTGATGTCGCTGTCATAATTATTATTGACAACTAATACTTTTTGGGCCTTCGATTTTAGGATTGCGTTTTTGCAAATTCGATACGAGGGAAGCAGGGAAGAAAACTGTGTTCCCGATCCAAAAATGATCAAATCAGCCTCTTTCAAGGCCTTTATTGCTTCTTTGGATAAGGAAGGTATTTTTGAAATTCTAGCTATTTCTTCCTTTTCATATTTACCTTGCTTATCGAGCGCATTAAGCTCATCTAAAGGCAATAAATAAAAATCTGAAAGGGGCTTATTTCCATCATAGTTGACAATATCCGCTTCATTAGCTAAAAAATTACCGTCCCCATCAAAGGCCACTAATTTAGAATCATCGGCCGTAGATATATTGATAATTTTTGCTGTTAATTCAAATTGGGTGGTCAATAGATATAGCGCAAGATTGAAATCATTTGTTTCCGCATAAATACCACCTATTATGATATTTCCTACACTAAAACCATTCAGAATAGAAAAATTATGGGTGAATTTTAAAAGCTTTTGAGAACCTGATTCAAAGTATCGGGTGATAAAATTTTCGGAGCGACGATCTAAAGTGTACTTTTCTTGAATCAGATTTTTGATCAATTCTTCCGGATTATGCAAAAGAACTCTCGTTTCTTCCTCACTTAATCGATGTTCAAAAAGCTTTTTAAGATTTCGGTTATAATCGGTGAAATCATCTAAAATATAGGTGAAATTCTTACGGTAATCTGAGGGCCCAAGCATACCTTGATTGGCACTTCGAATAACTCCCGTGGAAAGACCGTCGTCATATCCGTTGATTAAAAGGCTTAAATTCACATAGGATAAATCTTTTAAGTGCTTAATTAGATTAGCATTTCCATTACCCCCTGTAAAAACAACGACGTTCATAATAAACTTGATAAGTTTCAAAGTTAATGGATTTTACTGAAATGAGATTTGCTAAAATTATTTTTAGGGGTATTATTTCAAAATAATTTGGCGATTTGTTGTAAATTGTGGGCTCTTAAAAGCAAAGCCTTATTACCTGAGATGCAAAAAATTATTTCACTTTTATTTTTTAGTTTATGTTTATTTAGCAGAACTTCGGCTCAGACTTTTGGCTCTTTTACTTTCAATAAATTACCTCAAGATTTTCAATTATATCCTAGAGAGTCTACGAATTTGGCTGATATTACGGTGGAAGGTGTAGCAAAATCTACCGAATTTACCGCCGTTTCCGTTCGAGTTTTGCGAAATAGCGCCAACAATAAATACCAGAAAGTGGCTTTAACATTTAGCGGATCATCGGCTAAATTTTCAACTAAATTTCAAATCCCAGCAGAATTAGCAGAGTATGATTTTGAAGTATATGGCTTCAAAGGGAAAGATTCTAGCTTAGTAGTTAAGCGAAAAAATGTAGTGGCCGGGGATGTATATTATGTTACTGGGCAATCGAATGCATGGATTGGGCCCATTGATAATTTAGTTTATCAAGGCGAATGGCTAAGGTCATTCGGAGCGGTTCAGGGGAATGAAAATTTTGGTCCTTATAATTTAGCAGATACTTTATGGTCACTTCCCGTGGGCGGAGCTAGGATTGGACCTTGGGCTGCAGAGATGGGCAGACTTCTTTTTGAGTCCGAAAAAATCCCAATTTCCATTATAAATTCGGCTGCCGGAGGGTCCAATATTGATTGGCTTTCCATTCTAGATGGCAATATTTCATCTCCAGATGGGGGAAATATCATGTATTACAAGGCCTTAAAATCGGGGACATTAAACCATGTGAAAGGCATTATTTACCGACAAGGAGAATCCGAAGCTGCGGCTTCCATAGGTACCAAATATACATGGGGGGTAAAATTTGAAAACCTAAAACAAAAATATAAAAAGTTTTTTCCCAGCTCTCAATTTCTATTTGTTTCACAAAACAACGTGTACGAATACCCATATCCGGAAGCTGCTTATGTTCGAGAGGATCAAAGAAAACAAGCATATGACCCTTATGTAAAGGTTTATGCAACGGTGGGAATTAAAGGTTTTGACCGACTTCATTACAGTAATGATGGATATCGCCAAGCGGCTTATGAACAATTTAGAATAATCTCAAAAGAGATTTACAAGCGGAATTGGCCCACCGAAATTAATAGTCCAAAAATCCAAAGAGCTTATTTTCTATCTGAAAAAGATCGAGATAAACTTTTCATTGATTTTGAAGAAGGGCAAAATATTGTAATTCCTAATGACACAATGGTCGTAGACCTAAAAAACAAGACACATAAATTAACATTAGCTGATCAATTTTTTTGGGACGAAATAAATACGAAGTCCATGTCAAAAAATATCAAAAAGATCGAAGTGATTAACGGGAAAAAAATAGCCATCACTTTTACTTTACAATATGAAGGCAATATTGTTAGTTACATTCCTAGCTTTCATTCAAGTTTTGTCGTAGGCCTTACCGAGTATCCGTATCCAGGACCTTATTTGAAAAATAAATTAGGCATGAGAGCTCTTGGGTTTTCTGGATTTCCGATTCAAATGGTGGACGGAGAATCTGATGTTTTCACCATTGGACCAAATCCTGCTACCAAACAATTTACGCTTCGGTGGCCTCGATTAATTCAAGGAAGTATAAAAATTTATGACATGAATGGCTTTGTATTCTATACGGATACAATAGATGTTGAACGTGAAAGGGTGGTCGATGTGACCAACTGGCCTAATGCCAATTATTTTATTTCCTACATTAGTCGAGAGGGAAGAATTTCCACCAAACGACTCGTTGTTATCAATTAATCTCCTCGATTCGGTCTATAAAATAGCAATGCGGATGATTTTGCATCCCAATTTTAGGATAATATGCCTCCGCTGCGGGCGCAGCTAATAAAATCAATTTAGCCCTCAGGATATTTATTTTCAAGATTTTAATTAATTCTTTTCCAATCCCCTGATGTTGATATTTTTCATCTACCGCCAAATCCGCTAAATAAGTCGTATACACAAAATCAGTCATCGCACGCGCCAGTCCTACCAATTGGCCATTTTCATAAGCACCAATGTAATAATTCGCATGCGCCAACATGCTCTCCATCGCCTCTAAATCTGCCAACGGCCTTCTCAATCCCAACGTAGATTTATGTAAAATATCAATCAAATCGTGAACACAAATAGTAGGGTTAATCTGATAATTAATCGACATGGAATAAAATTTAAATTGTTTTTGCCTTATTTTTCAGGCTAATTTAAATATCTTCTCACAAGGATGGTAAAGAAATTACACTTTGTTAACAAATCTTTTTTTTCTCTTTGTTACCTTGCAGCTTAAACATATTAAAATGAATTTATCTACCTCTATTAAAATATTCGTTTGTCTTTTACTACCATTTTTAGGAATGGGCCAATCGAAGTCCCTCACAAGCCAATTAGCCTCCAAAAGAGTCACTTTGCCAAACAGTTGGAAGCTTTCTCCTCACGGAAAATCAGTCTCTTTAGGTGATCTACCTCTTAACTTAGTCGTGTCGCCCAACAAATCCTATATGGTGGCAACCAACAATGGACAGAGCGTTCAGAGTCTCCAATTATTCAATGTGAAAAAAGGGGAGATCGTCGACAGTAAGGTCATTCCAAAATCATGGTATGGACTTAAAATAGCTGCAGATAACAAAACTATATATGCCTCTGGGGGAAATGATAATGTCATTTTACATTTTGAAATCGTAGAAGATAAGCTTGTCGACAAAGGAAATATTGCGCTTAGCAATATCCCAAAAGACAATATCTCGCCCGCTGGGTTGGATTTAGATGACGCAACGGGTATTCTGTATGTCGTTACTAAGGACAACAATAAACTTTATTTAGTCGATACGCGCCAACAAAAAGTCCAGGAGTCTTTCGCATTGCCTGCTGAGGGATATACTTGTTTACTCGATAAATCTAAAGGTGTGCTCTATATTTCTGTTTGGGGAGGACGCCAAATTTTACCCTTTGACATAAAGACTAAACAATTCCAAAAAGCGATTCAAGTAGGCGATCATCCGAACGAAATGGTTTTGACAAAAAATGGGAAAACTCTTTTTGTTGCCAACGCAAATGACAACTCTGTTTCGGTTATTGACCTAGAGAAAGGGAAAGAAATCGAAGTTTTAAATGCTGCCTTATTTCCAAATTCATTAGAAGGCTCATCCACGAACGGCATCGCACTTTCCGAGGACGAGGAAAAATTATACATCGCAAATGCCGATAACAATTGCTTAGCCGTTTTTGAAGTAGAAGATTTAGGCAAATCAAAATCCTTAGGATTCATTCCGGTCGGCTGGTATCCGACCCAAGTAAAAGTCGTTAACGGCGTTGTTTACGTGGCTAATGGAAAAGGGTTTTCCTCTTTTGCCAATCCAAAAGGACCTAACCCAGTCGTTAAAACACAAACGGTTACTTATCAAAAATCAGATAATAATCGGGCCATTAGAAATGAATACATCGGCGGATTAATGAAAGGGACTATGTCCATTTTCCCAGAGCCTTCTGCCGCAGATATGGCGATATTATCCAAAGCTGTGTATCAAAATACGCCCTATACCAAAGCGGGAGAAATGAACGCAAAAGGGGAAAAGGGGAATCCAATTCCCATGAAAGTAGGCGAAAAATCGCCAATCAAATATGTTTTTTATATCCTGAAGGAAAACAGGACTTACGATCAGGTTTTAGCAGACGTAAAGGGAGGAAATGGAGATACCACCTTATTGTTATTTGGGGAAAAATATACGCCTAACCAACATAAACTTGTTAAGGATTTCGTTCTTTTAGATAATTTTTATGTGGATGGTGAAGTAAGTTCTGATGGGCACAATTGGTCCACTTCAGCACATGCCACTGATTATTTAGAAAAAACATGGCCGACTTCCTATGGTGGCCGAGGTGGAAAATACGATGGCGAGGGAAATCGCGAAATCGCTAATCCTAAAAATGGTTTTATCTGGGATTACTGCAAGAGAGCAGGGGTCAGTTATAGGACTTACGGTGAATTTGCAGATGATTTTAAACCCAACATCCCATCTATCGCGGGACATTTTTGCACGTATTTCCCTTCGTTTGACCAAAATATTATGGACACGTTAAGGTTTAACCGTTGGCGAAAAGACTTCGATTCCTTATTAGTCAAAGGTCAAGTGCCGCACTTTAATTCATTGCGTTTCCCAAATGACCATACCGAAGGACAGAAAATTGGTGCAAAAACGCCTTATGCTTACGTTGCCGACAATGACTATGCCATTGGATTGTTTGTCGAGCACCTTTCCAAGTCTCCTATTTGGAAAGAAACGGCCATTTTTATTGTCGAAGATGACGCACAAAACGGTTCCGATCACGTAGACGCGCACCGCACAACCGCTTATGTAGCGGGAGGATTTGTAAAAAGAGGTTTTGTGGACCATACCCCTTATTCGACCTCCTCGATGTTACGAACGATGGAATTAATTTTAGGCCTGCCTCCGATGAGTCAATATGACGCTTCTGCCACTCCTATGTTTAGAAGTTTTTCACCTAAAGCCGACCTATCTGTTTTTAAACATATTTTGCCAGCGGTCGATTTATTTGAGAAAAATACAAAGGAAAATGCGAGTTCCCGTATGAGTGAAAAATTTGATTTCTCAAAAGAAGATTCCGCACCTGATTTAGAGTTAAACCAAGTCATTTGGAAAGCTGTTAGGGGAGAAGATTCTGAAATGCCCGCACCTAGAAGAGCTGCGTTGTTGAACACGACTGAAGGGGATGATGATTAAGTTTTTTTGCCAATTTCAATTTACTAGTACGTCCTTAGCTTTACTAAATTTAAAATTTAGTAAAGCTAAAAGACACACCCAAAGGCTCATCTTTATTTTATCAATTAGTTGGATTACCCCCTTTGTGAGTTTTGGGCAGAATAATCATCCGGACACACTAGCAAATGTGGTTGTCAGTGCGAGCCGCCAACAGATTTCTAGTTTAAAAACTCCCTATTCCGTAAGTGTCTTCACACAAAAAGATATCGAGAAATTAGCCTCGCGTGCCACTCCTGATATGCTTTCAAATATCCCGGGAGTCTTCATTCAAAAAACAAATTTAGGGGGTGGGTCAGCATTTGTCAGGGGCTTAATGGGAAATCAAACCCTTCTCATTATCGACGGAATTCGATTTAATAATTCCACCTTTCGCTATGGACCCAATCAATACTTGAATACCATAGACCCGTCCATAATCTCCAAAGTAGAAATGCTAAAAGGGAGCGGCTCGGTGCAATACGGATCGGATGCATTAACCGGTGTAGTCAATTTCTTCACACTTCAGCCTGAATTTATGGCTCAAAAAACCTTTGGCGGACAGTTGTCGGCGCGTGTCGCCACCCAAGGAATGGAGTTGAGTGAGCAAATAAAAATGACTTATTCCTCAGAAAATACCGGCATCGTTTTTGTAGGTGCTAATAAGCAATTTGGCGATATGGTAAGAGGGGGTGGTTTAGGTTTGCAGCGGCCAACAGGCTATAATGAATGGAATTTTTTCGGTAAAATTCGCCAGCAAATATCAAAAACATGGATTTTAGAAGGTCTGATTCAAACTACGCAGCAAACCCAAGTACCTGTTTTCCACAAAATCCAGTTAGAAAATTTCAAAATCAATGAAATGGATTTGCAGAAATACCAAAGAAGCTATTTAAAGGCTATTGGCCAATATGAAAATCCATTGTTTAAAAAAATCGAGCTCTCTGTATCCCAACAAACCAGCATCGAGCAAAGAAAGCTTCAAAAAAATGGGTCTACGACACTTCGCACTGAAAGAGATGAGATTAATACCTTAGGAGTTTTGGCCGATATTCAAAGCCAATTTTCTGCTATATGGTCCGCACATAGTGGCATCGATTATTTCAACGACCAGGTAAATAGTACACGTCAGGATATTAATTTGACCAATAATTTGAACAAACCCCTAAGGGGACTTTACCCCAATGATGCGAGTTATCAATATCAATCCATCTATTCCATTCATCATTTAGACTTTAATGCATGGCAAGTGGAATCCGGTTTGCGCTTTCACCAAAATGTAGCTAGCCTACCCGACACAACGCTGGGATTAACTAAAGTAAAATCCAGTGCGCTCGTGTATTCATTGGGTGTAGCACGGGCGATAAGTCCAGGAATTTCCATCTATGCCAATACAAGTTCAGGATTTAGAGCGCCCAACATGGACGATTTAGGTAGCCTAGGCATCGTAGATTTTCGATATGAACTACCTGCTTTTGACCTAAAACCTGAGTATTCTCAAAATTATGAGATTGGGATTAAAATTTCAAAAGCCAAGTTTTTTCAGGAATTAACCATTTTCCAAACTGAATTGGAAAATTTAATCACCCGAATAAAAACGAGTCAATTCATTCAGGGTTATCCCGTATTCGAAAAACGAAATGTGGATAAAGCATTTTTACGAGGGGGAGAATGGAGTGGTCGTTTTGATCTTTCAAATTCCGTTTCCGCAAAAGCCAACATTTCCTATGTTTATGGCCAAAGCGTGACAATAAATGAGCCTATGCGGAGAATTCCGCCACTGCATGGAGGCGTCAACATCAGCTATGCTAGAAAAAATCTGTTTTTAAATTCAGAGCTTTTATTTGCCGCGAGCCAAGACCGATTAAGCGCCGGAGATAAGGCAGATAATCGAATGAACCCTTTAGGAACTCCGGGTTGGGCAATCGTCAATGTGCAGGCCAACTATCTTTTTAATTCTCACTTTAGCATTTCCTTACAAGCTCAAAATATTGGTGATGTCGATTACCGCATGCATGGATCTGGAATCAATGGCGTAGGAAGAAGTTTATGGGGTCAAATTCATTTTAAATTTTAATGCTATATCCTAAGCTTTAGGATATAAAAATGCCAGCTATTGCTTTTATCAATTAATTGATTTTTTGTGAATTCAAGGAAGTATCTTTGAATATCCATTAATTCTTACATTTGTGAAAAATTAATTGCTGCATTTCAACCAAAAAAGACTTTTAAACAATCCGATGTTTAAAATGTTATTTACACATGAAAAATTTACAATACAAATTCATTTTTTTCCTATTACTGACAACTATAAATTTTGCTTTGGCTCAGTCCAACGGGAGAATTTCAGGAAAAGTAGTTGATAAATTAACTCAGAAGCCCATCGAGGGAGTCAATATAAATTTAGAGTCCACCAATAAAGTAGGACAAACCGATAGCCTTGGTAAATTCAGAATAACTGGGATAAACTTCAAATCTTATAATTTAGTTTTTTCTATGATTGGTTATAAAAAGCAAACGCTTTTCAATATCGTAGTTAATGCAGGGAATGAAAACTTTTTCAATATAGAATTGGAGCAGGCCAATAGTGAGTTAAATGAAGTCATTGTCACTCAAAGCCGAAAGACAGCAAAAGTGGCTACGCTTGAATCTCCATTAAGTGTTCAAAGGTTGACCACCGAGGAAATAAAAAGCAACCCAGGCGGAGATTTTGATATCAGTAAAGTGATACAAGCACTACCTGGCGTAGGTGGAGGGGCTCAGGGGGGTAGTTTTAGAAATGACATTATCATTCGAGGAGGTGGCCCAAATGAGAACGTTTATTACTTAGATGGGATCGAAATTCCCGTGTTGAATCACTTCCAAACCCAGGGTTCTAGCGGCGGGCCCCAAGGAATGTTAAATGTTTCCTTTATTGAAGACGTAAAATTGAACTCTTCAGCATTTGACGCGCGATATGATAATGCCCTAAGTTCCGTATTTCAGTTTCGTCAAAGAACAGGGAGTCCCAATAAATTTCAAGGAAATGTCCGATTAAGCGCCACAGAATTTGTTTTAACTTCGGAAGGGCCTTTATCAAAAAGTGGGAAAACAACTTTTTTGGCATCCGCGAGAAGGTCTTATTTGCAGTTTCTTTTTCAGGCATTAGATATACCCATAAGACCTAATTTCTGGGATTTTCAAACCAAGATTACGCATCAAATTGACAATAAAACCTCCATTTCATTTATGGCTTTGGGGGCGATTGACGAATTCAGTTTTTCTGCCATCAAAGAAGAGACTCCTGAAAAACTGTATATCTATAATTCAAATCCACTCATCAACCAGTGGAATTACACGACGGGAATAACCCTTAAGCGACTAACCGAAAATGGCTATTATAATTTGGCCATCAGTCGAAATACATTTGATAATGACATCAGAAAATATGAAGATAATCAAATTAAAGATCCTAATCTCGTCAACTTATCCCTTCAGTCGAGAGAAACTGAAAACAAATTACGATTCGATTATAATACCAGCCAAAATGGATGGAAAATTAGTTACGGATTGTCGGCGCAATTAGTTGATTACACCAATATTTCAAATACGGTTGTTCGTAAAAAATTAACAAATACCGCGGGAACCATCATTCAACCAGAATTAAAATATACGTTCACAAGCCCACTAGGATCATTTGCAAAATATGGCGCTTTTGGCCAAGTAAGTAAAGTATTTTTTGATACACGACTAGGCCTAAGTGCGGGTTTAAGAACCGACATGAATTCCTTTACAGACCAAGGAAGTGATCCCCTTCAAACTTTATCGCCAAGGTTATCTTTAAGCTATGTTTTATCCGACAAATGGACTTTAAATGGATCCATAGGTCGCTATTATAAATTAGCCCCTTACACTATTTTAGGCTTTGCAGATAATAACGGGAAATTGGTCAATAAAAATGCCAAATACCAAGCAAGTGATCATTATGTTGCGGGGCTTGAATATTTAGTGAACGATGGATTGCGATTTACGGCTGAAGCATTTATGAAAAATTATAGCCAAGTACCTATTTCGATCAGCAAGGGGATTTCGTTGGCCAACTTAGGTGGCGATTTCAACGTGCTTGGCAATGAACCCGTGACCACCACAGGAAAAGGAGAGGCCTATGGTTTTGAATTTTTTGCTCAAAAGAAACTGACGGATAAATTCTTTGGAATACTTTCTTACACGTATTACAACAGTTTATATAGTGGTTTGGATGGCGTTTTAAAGCCAAGTAGTTGGGATAATAGACATTTACTTAGCCTCACCTGGGGATATAAATTTCCTAGCAATTGGGAGTTAGGTTTAAAATTCAGGTACCAAGGTGGTGCGCCCTATACGCCATTTGATGCGCTTGCTTCCCAAGCTAATTTCATGACTCAAGGCGGTGGAATTTTTGACTATACACAATTAAACACGAGGAGATTAAGAAGTTTCCATTCAAGCGATGTGCGTATCGACAAGAAATACAATTTAAAATCGATCACCATTGATGTGTTTTTGGATGTGACCAATTGGTACATCGCCGCAGCCGATGCCGTTCCGTATTTTGCATTTAAAAGAACGGATGACAACAAGGGTTTTGCCACCACAGATGGGAAACCTATTCAAACGAACGGGAGCAACGGTATACCTGTATTGTTGAATAATGACAAGCCTTCTGTTACGCCTACGTTTGGACTAATTGTCGAGTTTTAATTGGCTTTGATTTAGGTTCAAAAACGGACAGTTTTACAAAACCTTTTTTGACTCCTCAATCAAAAGGTCCAAGTCCGCTTTCATCGCATCGGTCAATTCCCCCACATCGCGGCGCGTATACAGGTCAATTTCAAATCCCGTTTTTTGTAACACATATTTAGCAGCCGTAGGATAAGATGTGTGCATCACATCCATGTTGTCTGCAAAAAATGCTTGGACTTTAGCGACCTGCGCCGATTTCCCCGGATCGTTGAAATGCGTGCAAAGCCACACAATTAATTCTGGAAATAAATTTCCTTGGATACACGAAAGTCCTTTGGCACCAGCTTGCAAGGATAAAAGCGCATGACCCATATACGCATCATATAAACCAAAATTATACCCAGCGCCGGCCTTCACTCGAGCCCTCACTTGTTCGATATCTAAACTCGTATCCTTATGGTAAACCAAACGGCCCGTTGGCAACAAATCTTCCAAAATCTCCACCGTAATTAATCGCTTATACGGAACAGGACATTCGTAAATTCCCAAGGGAACTCCGGGAGTCAAATCCATAAACTGATGCATTCGTTCTAAAAAAACAGCATCCGATTCATGTTCTTTGGTTAAAATATTATTTAAGACAATCACCGCCTGAACACCCAATGCATGTAATTGATTAGAAAAATCAGCCATCAGTTCCATGCTTCCTTCGATAGTCCCTGTCGCCACAACAGGCACACGGCCAGCAGCCGTTTCCACCACAGTTTTCACTACATCCAAACGCTCCTGCACAGATAATTCATACATTTCACTCGAAAGGCAATTGGCAAATAATCCCTTCGCCCCTTTTTGAATATACATATCAGTTAAGCGCACAAGTCCTTTAAAATCAACTTGGCCCGTAGGCGTAAAAGGGGTCAACATCACGGGGATAAATCCCTCGGGTAATTGGCTCATAAACAATTATTTTTTAAAAATTTTTGATAAAATAAATCCGGTTCCCACAATACTTAATGTCCCTAAAACTACCGTCATCTTTGAATCCAATGGCAAACGATAGGCCTCAGGTAAATTATCTTTAAATGAAATCATGGCAATAATAATCACACCGACGGTCGCTGCAATCTTGGCTTGCCAGTTGACGACGTTCTTCGCCAAATAGCCCATCAAGAAAATCCCCAACATCCCCCCAGCAAAAATACCGGATAATTTCCACCAGACGTCTAACAAACTTTTTACCCCAATCATGCTAATCCCAAACGTAATTCCCATCACTCCCATCACCGCCGTAGCCACATGTAAAATCCTTAATTGCTTTTTGGGCGCCACATCTTTATCCACATAGCGCATGTAAATATCATTCAAAAAGACGGTCGCCGAACTGTTCATCCCACTACTCATCGTACTCATCGCAGCAGACAATAATGCCGCCATCAACAAGCCCAAAAAGCCTGTAGGTATTTGAGTCTTCATGAAAAAAGGCAACACCTTGTCTCCATAATCGGCCGCTTTTAAAGCCTCCATCGCGATCCCTTTTTCCGCCGCCACTTGCTGTTTTAACTCAAATATTAAAGCTGGATTTTGGCCGTAAAAAACATACAGCGCCGTGCCAATCAGGAAAAACAAAAATGAAACCGGTAGAAAATACATGGCACATAGCCACACGCTTTTGGCCGCATCCTGTGTATTCTTAGCCGTATGATATCGCTGAATGTAATTTTGATCAATCCCAAAATTGGTCAAATTGATAAAAAATCCATACATCAATACCACCCAAAATGAACTGGTGGAAAAATCCAACGAGAAATCCCCTAGGTCAAATTTATGTTCCGCCACCCCTGTTTCAATCACTTGGCTTATCCCAACTTGAGATAAAATAATGCCTAAAATCAACAAAGCCCCCATCGTCTTAATGACTGCTTGAATCACCTCCGTCCAAATCACCGCTTCCATTCCACCAAGCACCGTATAAAAAATAATGCAAAAGCCAGACACGATGATAATCAATCGCATGTCTAAACCTGTCAGCGCATTCAACGTCAATGCAATTCCATAAAATATGGTTCCCATTCGGGCCAATTGGGTCATGATGAAACACAGCATGGCATAAGTCCGCGCCCAAGAACCAAAACGTTTTTCTAAATGCGTATACGCACTGATCTCGCCACTATTTCGATAAAAGGGTACAAAATAACGGGTGGCCACAAAGGCGGCAAATGGGATCGATAGACTGAAAACAAAGGGATTCCAATTGCTTCCAAACGATTTTCCTGGATCTCCTAAAAAGGTAATCGCACTTAGAAAAGTAGCATAAAAACTGAGACCAAGCGCCCATCCAGGGATAGATCCTGATGCCGTGGTAAACTGCTCCGAACTTTTATTTTTTCTCGAAAAGTAAAAACCGATCGCCACCATCGTGATTAAATAGGCGACAATAATTAGGAGGTCTAAGATGGGAAGGCTCATATTATAATTGGATTACCACGTGTTTAATTTTCTCACGTTTCCAAGTATAGGTAATGTGAATTTTACCATCTTTTGTTTGAATGACGGCAGGATAAGAGAACTCAGCTTTGGGCTCATTTTCTAAGACGGAAATCTCATCCCATTTCTGGCCATCTTTCGAAATAGCAACATTTAGGGGCGAACGTTTCCCACCCCATGCTTGGGATTCTTTTGTTACGTGATTGTACACAAGGACATGTCGACCATCTTTTAAGGTTACCGCATCAGTTCCCGAGTTAGGGTTTGGCAATGAAGTTGCTTTTAAGGCCGACCATGTTTTTCCTTGGTCACTAGAAAAAGATTCTAAAATCAGCCCATTTTTACTCCGACAAAGCAATTGCAAGCGGCCATCAGGCAGAAACAAAACGCTGGGTTGTATCGCTGAAAATTCCTTTCCATCGTTGATGGCTTCGGTGCGGGACCAAGTACGACCACCGTCTTTTGTCATCTCAAAATGTACCCGCCAGCCCTGATCTTCCGAGGAAGTAGGACATAGTAAGGTGCCATTTTTCAACATGACAGGTTTATTTTTAATCGGCCCATAAATACCATCCGGTAATTTTTCTGCCGCAGACCAAGTTAATCCATTGTCTTTCGAACGTTTTAACATTCCCCACCAAGTAGAAGGTGTGGGGCCCACTTTATAGAATAATATCAAATCTCCTTTCGGCATTTTAAATAATACGGGATTCCAAGTTGGGTAACGCAATGTTTCATTTTGAACTCCATTCGCCACTTCCACCGGTGCCGTCCATTTTCCTTTTTCCAAACGACTCACCCAAATTCCTACATCCTTATCTTTTTCTGCAGTTCCTCCAAACCAAGAAGCAATGATTCCCCGTGGAGTTTCTTCCAGGGTGGATGCATGGCAAGAAGGGAATGGGGCCTTTTCGTAGATAAACTCTGAAGTAATTTTTTGTGCAAAAATCGTATTGGCTAAAATGCAAAATGCAAAGGCTTGAATGAATTTGATCATGGTTTCAATAGGTTTAATTGCAAGTTAGAAAAAAAATATTTTAAACTTGAAGGAATATTTAATCCCTTTTTCTAGGTTCAAAATTCCACATATCTCTTAAATAATTACTAAATTAAAAAAACATTTGGGTAAAGAAGAATAACAAACATTAGATTAAAATTTGAGTTATCATGTATTAATTCAATAATTTTTATACATTTATTTCGTAAAAATCATTCAAAATGAGATATCTAATTTTAGCGATTAGCCTGTTGATCATCAGTTGTCAGGGCAAAGAACATCCCATGATTAAGCTCTCAGATGAGCATCAAAAAGCCTTGAATTCCATTCAAGTGATGGATGGGTTTGAAGTGGAATTAGTGGCCGCTGACCCCTTAATCGCAGATCCAGTGGCGATGGAAATCGACGAAGATGGCAATTGGTTCGTATTAGAAATGTCGGGCTATCCATTAGATCTAAGCAAAAAAGGCCACGTTAAAAAGTTGGTAGATACGAATCAAGACGGTTACCCAGACAAAAGCATTTTGTTTGCCGATAGCTTAACGCTTCCCATGGGAATCATGAAATGGAAGAAGGGAATTTTAGTCGCTGATTCCCCCAACATCATTTATTTAGAAGATACCGATGGAGATAATAAGGCGGATAAACGCGAAGTAATTTTGACGGGATTCTCTTTGTCAAACCCGCAACACAATATGAACAGCCCAAAATTTGGGATTGATAATTGGATTTATGTAGGTCATTCGGGAGCCATCAATTCCTTCTCTTATGAAAATATTTTTGGAGATAAAGGGAAAGAAATCACGTTCGCTGGCAATCCCAATGCCCCTAAATTACCACAAAATGGAAATGGCCGAAATGTTCGTTTTAAGCCAGGCTCATTTGAGATTGAATCCTTATCCGGGGAGACTCAATATGGACATACGACGGATCCGTGGGGCAGACGTTTTTATACCGATAATGCTGACCATCTTTTTCATGAGGTGATCGACGCGCGCTATGTAAATGCCAATAAAAATTTAGTGATTTCAGAAGCCATGTCTAAAATACCAGATCATGGGGATGCATGTGAAGTGTATCCAATTTCAGAAAACCCAAATCACCAATTGCTTACCGACATCGGCGTGGTGTCTTCTAGTTGCAGTGTGACTTGGTATGACGGCGGGGCTTTTGGGAAGGACTTTAAAAATGTGACATTCATCGGCGAGCCTACGCACAACCTCGTTCATGCCGACATTATTGAGTCCAAAGGGGCTACTTTTTCAGGCAAAAGACTCTTAGAAAAAAAGGAATTCTTAGCGTCAAAAGATCCATGGTTCCGACCAGTTAATTTTTATGTTGGACCTGATGGTGCGCTTTATGTGGTTGATTATTATCGCCAATTGATTGAGCATCCAGAGTGGATGTCAGATGAGGTAAATAAAAGTGGGGCATTATATAACGGCTCTACGAAAGGCCGAATCTACCGCGTGACTAAGAAGGGAAGCGTCCCGATGGATTGGATGAAATCGGTACGCTTGAGTGAAAAATCTTCTGATGAATTAGTCAAATTACTGAGCCATGAAAATGGTTGGTTTAGAAAGACAGCCCAACGACTTTTATTTCAACGTGGCGATAAAAAAGTAGCTTCAGCGCTATCTGATTTAGTCCGTTCCGATGCGGAATATGGGACTGTCGCCGCCTTATGGTTGCTACACGACTTGGGAATTTTAAATCCCAAAGATCTTGAAAATGCATTACAATCGGGTTATGAAGGTGTTCGGGAAAATGCATTACAACTCGCAGATCGCATGATGCAAAAGCCAGGATTTAAAGGAAATTCAGCTATAAATGAGTCCCTGATTAAATTAGCTGATGACCCTTCGGCTCGCGTCAGATTTCAATGGATATGTTCGTCGAGCTATCTGAGTTTACCCAAAATGGCTGAATTAAAAGCGAAGATTTTGACCAAAGACATCGATGATCATTGGACAGGAATCGCAGCCATCGCCTCCTCTCAAGGGGCAGAATATGATTTATTGAAATTTAGTACACAAGCGATGGGGCCTACTGCCAGCGAAGGAAAATCTGAGTTTTTAGAATATCTCGCGGCCACCTTAGTGAAGAAAGGAGATACTGAATTTTTAAATTTAGCCATTGACAACAATCCAAAAAATGACTGGTGGCAAGCGGCTATCTTAAAAGGAGTTGCCGCGTATGTGAATGAGACGGACGCCGACTTCCACCTATCGGAAGCACAAAAAGACTTAATGGCCCGTACTTTTTATAGTACAGAAAACAATGAATTGAGGGGATCGATTATCCGAATTTTTGCGATCAGCGGTTTACCAAAAAACAATGCCATTATTGCAGAAGGCAGTAAAAAAGCGAGTGTATCTGCCAACAAAGAATTACAGGCAAGCTCGTTAAAACTGGTGGCATTGGCTAAGACACCTGCGGTGGAAGCCCAACTAGTCAACCTGTTAAGTCAAAAAAATCCAGAGCATTTACAGGTAGCGGCCATCACTTCTTTGCCTAAAATAATTAAGCCCGCCGATTTAATTGCGATCAATCGAGCGTATTCTTCGATGGCACCAAAGGCTAAAAAAGAATGGATTAAATACATGCTTTTTAATGATACATACATCACTAGCTTGCTCAAAGAAGTTGAGAAAAATAACATTCCAAAAACTGATTTAGCCTGGCCACAGTTTGTCGAGTTAATGAATTATTACGACAAGGGAGTGCGTGCTTTGGCAAGAAAAGTTTTAGCCATCGCGGAAGACCGAAAGGCTATTTTACAAAACTATTTGCCGGCGGCAGAAATGGCAGGAAATGCGGAAAACGGAAAGAAAGTTTTTGAGGCTAATTGTACCACATGCCACATCATTAAAGACGTAAAAGGGGTCGAGTTTGGACCAAATTTATCGACATTGAAAAGCAGAAATGCATTATCCATCGTTACTGAAATCATCAATCCGAACAACTCCATTGCTGATAAATATGGCCAATGGGAACTTGAAATGACAGATGGAACTCGATTAACAGGAATTATCACCTCAGAAAACAATCAATCTATCGCATTAAAATTAATGGGTGGAACGGTTCAAAACATCGAAAAGACCCGAATTAAATCGAAGCGAGATATGCGTGTTTCAGCTATGCCTAATGGCTTAGAAGGCAACATCAATCTGAAAGCTATGGCTGATTTAATCGCTTACATTAAGAAATAAAAAATGGGCGAAGCATTGAGCTTCACCCATTTTCTTTAGTTTTTCCAGGTTTCTTTTTCAGAAATTTCACCCGTTTTTTTATTCTTTAAAATCACTTTTTTATCGCCGTTGGGTAATATCTCATCCTTGATAAACCAATGCTCCCCGTCGTATTCTTGGTACACAGACGGTTTTTGTACGCCTGTTTGACCGCGCCAAACTGGCAAATTAACTGGCTCCCACAATTTTGTTTTAGCAGATTTATAGGCCGCATCTACAATCGCGTTGACTACGTATCCATCGTAAAAAGTTTCACGGGGTTGCTCTCCTTTTTCATACGAATCAAACATGTCATTAAACATCGTTGGGTAGCCTAATTCATGCGCTTCATCGCCTACGGGAAATTGCCAACCGCTTGTCGACTCCGCTTTTTCCGCCACATAATCGGTGCCCGCACCGGTAGTAAACATTTCAAAGCCCGTCCGTAAAAATGAGTTGACCCAAATGGTCCCTTCGGTTCCCATCACCTCATCTCTTAAATCCATGCCTCCGCGAAAAGTCCAAGAAACTTCAAATTGGCCTATCGCACCATTCTCATATTTAACTAAACCGATGGCATGGTCTTCTGCGTCAATCGGCTTCACTTGGGTGTCGGCCCAGCACATCACTTCAACAGGCAAAATATCTTTTCCTATAAAATTTCTTGCAATTTCAATGCAATGGCAACCTAAATCCAACACAGCTCCGCCCCCTGCTTTTTCAATATCCCAAAACCAATCGGAATGCGGACCTGGATGTGTTTCCCTGGATTTCGCCCAAAGCACTCGGCCTATGGAACCCGCCTCCACACTTTTCACCGACTTTAAAAATTTCGGGGTATAACAAAGATCTTCTAAATATCCGGCAAAAACCCCAGCTTCCTCGCAGGCCAAGGTCATCCTTAATGCCTCCGCTGCAGTCCGACCCAATGGCTTGGTACATAACACCGCTTTTTTGTGTTTCACACAAAGCATTACGGCTTCCTCATGTAAATAATTAGGTAACGCAATCACCACAAATTCAGTCTCCGCATGGGCGATGGCCTCCTCCATTTCGGTGGTAAAATGAGCGACTTGATAATCTGTCGCAAAGCGAATCGCTGTTTCTTTTTTACGTGCATAAACCACGGTCACAATATCTTTTCCTCGTCTACCGCAAAGGGATTCCGCATAAAAACGGCCGATAAATCCTCCTCCCAAAATACATACTTTAGCCATAATCTTTTTAATTAAATAATGCTTTGACTACTTTTAAATCGATGGCATGAGCCTGAGCGGCATCCATCGTTTGAACCGTTTTAGCTTCAAGACATTGCTCGATGACTAAATGGGGTTTAATTTTTTTCTTTTTTAATTCTTTGGCAAAGCGAACATAATCGATGTCCCCTTTTCCGGAAAAGGTTTCGGTCCAAATTCCATTTTCAGACTGACGAATATGCAAAGCAACGATCCTGTTTCCATAGGTTTTCAAAATGTCGAAAACCGTTTGTTCGGAATTTCCGGAACCTCGATACACCCAATGTACATCCATGCAAAAAGCCAGATTTTCGGGTTTTGTATGTTGCAAAACATAATGAAATTCTTTTGCGTTTTCACGAAACTCAACATCGTGTGTATGATACGCTAGGGTGATCCCTTTTTGTTTTAATTGACTCCCCAGCAAATTCAGTTTTTCCACTTGACATACCAGTTCTGCATCCGTTTTTGCCACGCCATTTTTCAATGGACTGGGATTCGTCACGATAATGTTGGTCCCTTCTGATTTTAATCGGTCTGCAATCGCTAAGATTCGTTGGATCGACAAATCCGCTTCCTTGGGTTCATGCAAAATACTGCCGACATAAATGGAAGGCAGGGAAATATCGTATTTTTTTAATGCGGGAATTAGCTTATTTACATCGGCTACATTTCCGATGGATGGCTCCAAAGCCTTCAACCCTGAATGAGCATAATCTTGGATACATGCGTCCCAATCTTGGCCCCATACTTTCCCGGCTCTTTGGTAAAAAGTAATCCAATTATATCCATTGCTAGAAATCACTCTTTGCTCTTGGCCTTCATAAAAAAGCGAGGCTCCTACCGGCAACATCAGTAAAAATTTGCGTCTAGAAAATGGCTGCGTCATCATTTGACTTGAAGAGTAATTTCCTTTTCTTTCAATAGAAAATCGGCCTGATGAACTTCTTTTTTCCCGCTGGCAAGCAAAGCTTCATCGGACACCATGGCCACAGGTGTAATGCAAGAAGTATTTTTTTCCCTGAAAGGAATATTGTGGGCTAAGTTGTAGGCGGAAATGACAGACCAACGGGCCGTTTCCGAAAGATTTGCTTCGGAGCGATGAAGGACATTGGGGTGGAAAAACAGAACGTCTCCCGCTTTTAATTCACAGTAAATAAGGTCTGAAACCTTTTCTGCTTCTTGGACAAAATCCATGTCGGCGCCTTGTTGCTCCCCCGCAAAATGATGTTCAATTCTTTGCATTTTATGGGTGCCTTTTAAAACTTGCAGGCAGCCATTTTCGATCGTAGCATCCGTCAAAGCAACCATCACTGAAATCATGGCTTCGGGATATAAAAAACCATTTTTGTACCAATATCCATAATCTTGATGCCACTCCCAAGCGCCTCCTACGCGAGGTTCTTTTTGCATCACTTTAGAGTGAAAATGGCATACTTTGCCGGGACCTAAAAGACTTTGAACCCCTTGAACCAGTCGGGCGCAACGAGACATTAAGCCGAAAGAATCGTCGCCAGCAGTAAACCAAAGCGTTAATTTTGTTTTCTTTCCGTTTTGATCATTTAAGTCAAATGAATTGTTGACCACTGAATCGTCCGTCGCCACGCCATACAATAGGTCAATTTCTGCTTGATTGAACATACCAGGTATTTGGACATAACCATCTTGATGATAGGAATCGATTTGAGCTTGGGTTAACATACGTGTATAATTAGGTTTAGCGATGCCAAATTAATAAATAATATGACAAATAAATGCGCTTGGCGAATTCTTAATTTGGCGTATTTATTTGTTAGGCTGAGCGGTGGTCGCTGAACTATTTTCTGTTGCTGTATTTGCTGTGGGAGCCGTAGGCGCTGTCGCTGGACTTGCTTGTAAAGTGCTCGTTGGCGAAACCTGAGGTTTTACTTCAGGGACTATGGTGGGCGTAGTCGCGGGACTCGCTTGCAAAGGAGTTGTTGCAGCGGATTGCGGTTTGGTTTCTGCTTTTACCTCAGGGGCATTGGCCGGTGCTAATGGAGTCGCAGGAGTTTTAGCCTCTTGGCTCGGCTTTACCTCTGCAGCAGCAGGCTCAGGTTTAACTTCAGGTTTTGGATCTGGTAAAGATTCTAAGACCATCACCCAGTCCAAGCCATATCCTTTAGAAGGTGGCGTGAAAGTCTGAATTCCAGTATTGTTGATGTTATTTTTGGTTGACTTTTCGCCCGTCCTAGGATTCACCCAAAAGTAAGTTGATTTTTCACCGGGAATTTGGCCCATTTTTAGGCGGAATCTTTTCCCTACGCATGAATAAACAAAAACATAGTCTTTTCCACGAGTCGCTTGGATACGCTCCCCGGGGGTTTCGTCGGACTCAATTAAAATGGATTGATCTGGAATTCGGTCGAGCATGGATTTAGATTCCATTAATTCTCGGGCAAATTTCATTTGGTTTGCACCAGGTAAATCTAAGGCAATTTTCCAAGGAAAATGGGGGCCATTAATTCCGACACGCGTGGAATCAAACATTTGCCACACATCATGACAACCATAGGTATGTCCAAAGGCACCCGCAAATAAGTCCAAATAGGCATATTTTCTGATGTCATAGGCACTTGATGTTCCCAAGTCCTTTGCGTTAAAACAAACGGGGTGATCTTCGTACATCGGTTCACCGTCGATGATCGGCTTAAAGGGAGCCTTGTTATATAACGTTGATACTTTTAAATAGTGCTCTTGATCTCGACAATGCCCATTTTGAAACATATTGAAATCTAACCATTCGCTTTGATGAAACCATTCGGCAGAACCTAGGGCATTGGGCTGCGGATGAAAACTCATGAGCACCTTATTGGGTCCACCGGCACCAGCCGTAACTCCTTCAGCTAAAGCATTCCAAATTTCTATTTGTTGGGCATTTTTTGGATTGCGATCGCCTCCCATTGTCCAAATCAAATTGGTCTTTTTTTCAAAGCGCTGGCCGATCCATTTTCCATAGGTATTTGCGTTTTTTGCGTTAAAAATTTCTGGCCCTTTTCCCCAGGTCGACTTATCCACTTTGTCTCCCCAAGTTGGGAGCATTGCAATGGTCAGACCAAATTTGCCCGCAATAGTGATCAGAGTATCTACGTGAGCAAAATATTTTTCATTGGGTTTTGTGGGGTCTAAATCGATGAGCGGCAAATCTCCATTAGCATTAGGTGTTTGCAATCCATCTAATTCCGCTAAGGCCACCGCTTGAATAACGGTGAATCCCTGCTCGCTTCTTTTCTTGAAATAATAGGTGGCATCTTCTTTGGAAAGTCGATGAAAAAGTTCCCAGGCTGTATCTCCAAGCCAGAAAAATGGCTTGCCATCGCGTGTGATAAATCGACGATTTTCGCTTACTTGAAACTGCCCAAAAGTGCTTGTGGACCACGTTAAAATAAAAACAAAAACGAATAATAAGCGAATCATGTAAATCGATTTGGTTTGCAAATTTAGCTTGAATTTACACAAATTACATAAAAATGGTTTTTAATTTAACCCATCACTAGAAAGACTAAGGGCTCGCTGTTTAAGTTGAAACAGCTTGATCAAGTCAAAAAATCTGTTTTATTTAAAAGTCGAAGCCTCTTAAATCAAACGCCTCCTGAGTAGAAGATTGAAAATCTAGCCAATCCTTTTCAAAAATTTTTATTTCAGAGCCACTCATTTTCTTATACAAGCAAATATTACTGCCCAATTCCATATTGAGATAAATACGTACTTCTTTATTTTCAAATACAATGGTCCAGTCCTGTGAATGAATAAAAAAATTAGCTGGTAAAATCCAGGCTTTAGAATCATCTATTCGCGTGGGCAAAAAATATATTTTCCCGGGATTGGGATTAAAAAATAGCCCTGATTCCCACAATTGAGATTGAGTTGTACTAATCATTTGTTTATTATATCTACTATTTTAGCGGAATTGAATCAAAATTTCTTCTACGCTGCATTTTATAAAAAAAAGGAATTTACTCTGTCATTTCTTGTACCTAATCATCAAAAAGGCGCAAAATATCTCCATTTGTAGCCGAAAAGAAAATATAATTTTTTTTAATTTTACGCAATTTATTAACACTGTTCATTATTTTTGCAATGTAAATAAAAGCGATGGGGATTTTAGAAAGAAAGGAGAAGCAAAGGGAAGAAATCAGGAAAATGATTTTGGAAGCTTCCATGCAGTTATTTGTCAAGGAGGGTTTTGAAAACGTATCCATTCGGAAAATTGCAGATCTCATTGAGTATAGCCCGACTACCCTTTACATTTATTTTAAGGATAAAAACGAAATCTTATTTCATCTCTGTGAGATGGGATTCGAGCGAATGATCGCGTCTAATTTGGCGCTGATTCAAATTGAAAATCCGATTGACCGACTTTATTTATTGGGTGAAAATTACATCAATTTTGGTCTAGAAAATCCAGAATATTATGATTTAATGTTCATTCAAAATGCTCCCATGAAAACGGTTAGGGAGCAAAATGTGGGTTATTGGCCCAACGGAGATATCGCCCTAGAAACTTTAAAACTAATTATTCAAGAATGCATGGATAAGAAATTAATTCAATCAGGCGACGTGGCCACAATATCCATGGCCGTATGGGCGGTTGCCCATGGTCTGGTTTCGTTAGCGATACGCCAACGACTAGAGCGATTAGTAGAACCCGACAAGGTGGTACAATCCATGCATGAGTCGATTCGTTGGATGATTAATACACTGAAAAAAGCCTAAGAAAATGAAGTTACTGTTACCCTTATTGTTTTTGCTATTTCCATTTGCATGGGTCATGGGCCAAAAATCCATTTTGGATGAATACATCGAAATGGGTTTTCAGCAAAATATCGTACTCCAACAAAAATCTATATCGGCGGAAAAGGCCCTTTTATCTTTACAATCTGCCCAAAGTCTATATCAGCCGACGCTTGCTTTTCAAGGCGGATATCAAACAGGTGAAGGCGGTCGAAGCATTTCATTTCCGGTAGGCGATATGCTTAATCCGGTATATGCCACGTTAAACCAGTTGACAAAAAGCACTGCATTTCCTCAAATTAGTAATGTAGAAACGAACTTCTTTCCTCGAAATTTCTATGATGTTAAATTGACCACTGTCATGCCCATTTACAATCGGGACATCTCGATCAACAAAGAAATCCAGAGTCAAACATTGGGCATTCAAAAGGCGGATATTCAGATATATAAAAGAGAGTTAGCCAAAAACATTAAAGTCGCTTATTTAAATTATTTGATGTCCCATAAGGCGATTGGGATCTACCAAAATGGATTGCTTTTGGCCCAAGAGGGCAAAAAAATAAATGAGAAATTATTGGCCAATGGCAAAGGTTTACCCGCCTATATTCTTAGATCGGAAAATGAAATTGCACAGTTGGGTTACCAATTATCCGAAGCAGAAAAACAAGCAGAATCTGCCAAAATGTATTTCAATTTTCTTTTAAATCGAGAATTATTATCGGAGATTAAAACCAATTACAATGAGCAGGAAGCGTTAGATATTTTGAAAAAATCGCTAGTCGGAGAGGTAGATCAAAGAGAAGAATTGAGCATGCTGAAACAAGCCATTTCGTTACAGCAGTCGGTCGTAAAAATGAATGAAGGTTTTTATTTACCTAAATTAAACGGCTATTTAAACTTAGGTTCGCAATCGTCCAATTGGGATTTTAATCAGAAATCGGCATACTATTTATTGGGCATGCAAGTAGACATCCCCATCTTTTCAGGCAAACGAAATTTAAACAAAATAAAGCAGTCGGCGATGGATGTTGACATGGCTAAAAAATCACTTGACCTAACTAGCAAGAAAGTCAATCTCGCCCTTCAAATCGCACAACAAAACCTAACACAAACATGGGTTGCTTTCCGAGCAAGTCAGAAGCAAATCGACGTAGCGAATACCTATCAAAAGCTGATAGACAAAGGGTATAAAGAAGGGGTAAATACGTATATAGAAACGTTAGATGCGAGAAGTCAATGGACCAATGCCCATTTATTATTGAATATAAATCAATTTAAAATATTAATCGCCGCAGCCCAAGTAGAACGTGAAGCGGCCACCTATCCTTTAAAAAATGACTAATATGAATCTGATAAAATACCTTTTTTCAAGCTTTGTTTTGATCTTTTTCCTATCCGCCTGTGCTAAGAAAAAAGTGGAAGAACGCACAAATGACTCCGAAATTATTCCGGTCAAAATCATTCCAATAAACCAAGAAGCGGTGGGTCAGTCTATTCATGCTTCGGGTATTTTTACGACGGAAGATGAGACCTATTTAGGATTTAAAATTGGGGGTATTATTCAGAATATTTTGGTTAAAGAAGGAGATGCGATCAAAGCGGGCCAATTGCTAGCCACGCTAAACTTGACTGAAATCAAATCACAAGTCCAACAAGCACAGATTGGGGTTGAAAAAGCTGAACGCGATTTTAAGCGTGCAGGCAATTTATACAAAGACAGTGTGGCAACCTTAGAACAATTCCAAAACAGCAAAACGGCTTTGGATGTGGCAAAGCAACAAATCTCAGTATTAAAATTCAATCAGAATTATGCCGAAATCAGGGCCTTAAAATCTGGATATGTATTAAAAAAATTAGCCAATGATGGCCAGGTTGTGGGCCCTGGAACACCCATCCTCATGGTCAATGGCGCTACAAATAATTGGGTGTTGAAAGTTGGCCTAAGCGACCAAGACTGGGCGTCCGTTTCTATTGGCGATCAAGCCACCGTGACCATTGACACCGAAAAAGATCAAAATTTCTCTGCTACGATTCGGGCAAAATCAGAAGGGGTGGATCCCATTACGGGCACCTTATGGGTTACGTTAAAAACAAATGGAATCCCTGCCAAAAAGATTGCTTTAGGGATCTTTGGAAAAGCGAATATCCAGCCTAAGAAAAAAACAAATGCTTGGGTTATTCCATTTGACGCAGTGGTAGAAGGGAATGAGAATGAAGGATTTATATTCATCACAAAAGATGAAAAAACAGCTGAAAAAATACAAGTAAAAATCAGTGGTATGGCACATGGAAAAGTATATGTAACTCAGGGTCTAGAGGACGTAAAAGGAATCATTACCAGTGGAAATGCCTATTTAAATGACGGATCAGCCATTAAAATAATTCGCTAAGTAGCATGAAAATATCAAATTACGCCGTAAAAAATTATCAATTTACCCTCATCATATTCTTAATGATTGTGGTGGTAGGTATCACGACGGTCCTGACGATGCCACGCGCGGAAGATCCTGAAATGAATGCGCCGCAATTTCCTTTGATCGTCGTTTATCCTGGAACAAGTCCAGAAGATTTGGAAGAAATGGTGGTCAAGCCCATTGAGAAGAAATTGTTTGAATTAGAAGATATAAAACGCATCAATACCACAGTCTCGGACGGAGTGGTGATTATGGCTATTTACTGCAATTATAGCGAGGATGTGGATGAAAAATATAGCGAGCTGGTTCGAGAGATTAACAGTTTGAGTGATGAGTTGCCCAAAGATATCGTGAAAATTGACTTGCAAAAAGTCACTCCCACAGGTACGAACATTTTACAAATGGCGCTCGTGTCAAACAATGCATCACAGGATAAATTAAAAATCTATTCTGAGCAATTGCAGGAAGATTTGGAAAAAGTCACAGGCCTAAAGAAAATCGAAATAGCTGGTTTGCCTGATCAATTTGTCAAAGTAGATTTGAATATCGAAAAAATGGCACAAATGATGATTTCGACGGAGCGGGTATTTCAAGCCATTCAAAGTGAGATAGCGAATATTCCAGGAGGGAATTTAGTGGAAAATAACAAATCGTTTAACATCAAAACGAGTGGGCAATATCGGAACATTGACGAAATTAAAAATACCGTTGTTTTCGCATATCAAGGAAAAAATGTGTTGTTGAAAGATGTGGCTTCCGTCTATTTTAGCTACGGAGCTAACAAGCATGTTACTCGGCTCAATGGAAACCGTTGCGTGTTTGTATCTGCCGCGTTAAAGGGCAATGAAAACATCGCCAATACACAAAAGGAATACCTTCCCATCATTGATAATTTCAAAAAAACCTTACCTTCCAACATCGATTTGGTTGTGCATTTTGATCAAGCATACAACGTGAATGAACGCTTAAGTGGCTTGTTTAAAGACTTTATGATTGCCATATTCCTCGTTGCAATAACGCTTCTTCCTTTGGGATTGCGGGCTTCATTGGTCGTGATGATCTCCATTCCACTATCCCTTGCGATTGGAATTATCATGTTAAATTTATTGGGCTATAGCCTAAACCAATTAAGTATTGTGGGTTTTGTGGTCGCCTTAGGATTGTTGGTCGATGACAGTATAGTGGTTGTTGAAAATATCGAACGCTGGATGCGTGAAGGCCATTCAAGGTTAGAAGCTACTTTAAAGGCCACAAACCAAATTGGCATGGCGGTTTTAGGCTGCACCATTACATTAATTGTCGCCTTCATGCCCCTCGTATTCCTCCCTGATTCCTCCGGAGATTTTATCAGAAGTCTACCAATGGCGGTTATTTCCTCTATTTTGGCATCCCTATTAGTTTCACTAACGGTCGTTCCATTTTTATCCAGTAGAATCTTAAAAAAACATGAGGGCCATCCAGATGGAAACATTTTTTTAAGAGTCATCAAAAAACTCATATCAGGGAGTTATTCCAAATTGCTGGACGTCGCCATTAAAAAACCGGTCATCACGCTTTTGATTGCGCTAGGTATTTTTATTACCTCCCTGCAGCTATTCCCAATCCTAGGTTTTAGTCTTTTCCCGTCCTCGGAAAAGCCTCAATTTTTAGTGAATATTTTTAGTCCCATGCAGTCCAATATTGCCTATACGGATTCCATTTGCAAAAAGATTGAAAAAGAGCTAAAGTTGATCCCTGAAGTTCAATATGTATCGGCCAACGTGGGAAAAGGTAACCCAAGAATTTATTATAATGTTATACCATTAAATGAGCGCAGTGACTATGCTGGTTTATTTGTGCAGTTAAAAGAAGGGACGGGGGTCGATCGGAAAATTGAAATCATAGACCAACTTAGAAACAAATGGACCCCGTATCCAGGTGCGAAGGTTGAGGTGAAGAACTTTGAGCAAGGACCGCCTGTCGTCGCGCCAGTTGAGGTTCGTATTTTAGGAAAAAATATAGATACCCTACGAATATTAGCCATTAAGGTCGAAAATTTACTCGCTAAAAATAAGGCAAGTATTTACATCAATAACCCACTAAAAAATCTAAAATCAGATATTCGCGTTGAAATTGACAAAGAAAAAGCGAGTATGCTGGGTATCCCAACCGTCAGTATCGATCGAATGGTTCGGATGGTTATTTCAGGTTTTGACTTAGGAAAAATGACGGATGACGATGGAAATGAGTTTACCATTCAGGTTTCTAAACCCCATTCAAATCAACCCGATCTTCGCGTTTTTGATGATTTATATGTCAATAATGTTCAGGGAACTGCTATCCCCTTGTCACAAGTTGCCCATTTGAAATTAGAAACATCCCCGCAAAGCATAAATCATTTCAATAAATCACGCTCGGTTTCCGTCGGCTCGTTTGTCAAAAAAGGATATCTAAATTCTGATGTCATCACCGAGGTGGAGTCCTCATTAAAACAGATTAATTTACCCCAGGGATATCGCTTCCAAATGGGGGGAGAAGTGGAAAGTAGAAATGACTCCTTTGGGGGATTTGGCACCATCATTTTAGTCACGATTTTTACATTTATAGCGGTTTTAATCCTAGAATTTGGGACATTTAAAAGTACGCTAATTGTTCTTTCCGTCATCCCATTAGGCATTGTAGGGGCATTATTGGCGCTCTATTTTACTGGAAATTCTATGTCGTTTGTTGCAACGATCGGCATGATTGCCCTCGCCGGAATTGAGGTAAAAAATACCATTTTGTTGGTCGACTTTACGAACCAATTAAGAAGAGAAGGAATGCCCATGGAAGAAGCCATTCGCGAAGCTGGAGAGGTTCGATTTCTACCCATTATCTTAACGACATTTACCGCTATAGGCGGTTTAATTCCGATCGCGATTTCGACTAATCCATTGATTTCTCCACTGGCCATTGTGATGATTGGCGGACTTATTTCGTCCACACTTTTATCCCGCATAATAACTCCCGTGGTTTATAAGTTGATCCCACCACGGGTTTAATTGAAAAATTTTAATAATTTGGTCTATCTAAACCTATATAAAAATGTTTTTAACGATCGCCCTTAGCTTATTAAGTTTTGCACCAGCAGATTCTTTGACACACCAACTCGTAGTAGGCTCCTACACACAGACTGGAAATCCAGGCATTGAAGTATTTGACATCAGCCTTCAAAGTGGCAAATCAAGAAAAGCCTACGATTTGCAAGCCCCCGCAGCATCCTTCCAACAAATTTCCGCGGATGGTCAATATTTATTTTCGATCACAGAAGAAGCCGGAGGGAAGTCGGCCATTAGTTCCTATGTAAAAAATGCAAAGGGCCAATTTGAAAAATTAAGTTCAAGCTTAACCGTTAGTCCAGGCCCATGTTATGTTTTATACCGGGAGGCGAGCAAAACTTTGTATGCGGCCAATTATTCCGGAGGAAGTTTAAGTGTTTTTAAAACATTTGAGGGACGCATTTCACCCATTAGTCAGCTCATTCAATATACAGGATCAAGCATTCACCCTAGCCGCCAAAAACAACCACATGCTCACATGGCGATCCTTTCGCCCGATCAAAATTACTTGTTTGTAAATGATTTGGGTACGGATAAAATATACCAACATAAAATTTTTGCGGATGGAACGCTGGAAGAAAAATTTACGGCAACAACCGTGCCGGCAGGCCAAGGTCCTCGCCATTTAATTTTCAATAAAGCTGGCAGCAACGCCTATTTGATTACCGAGTTGAAGGGGCAGGTCGACGTATTTAAAGTGAGCAACAATCAATTAAATTTAATTCAAACATTGGATGCAGATACGGCAAAATCACCTGATAAAGGAAGCGCTGATATTCACCTTTCTCCGAATGAAAAGTGGTTGATTAGTTCTAATCGGATAAGCTCGAATGAGTTAACTATTTTCGCCGTGCAAGCCGATGGCCTTTTAAAGAAAGTTAAACATCTGACGGTCGCGCGCAAACCTAGAAACTTTAATTTTGACCCGACAGGTCATTTTGTATATGTGGCTAGTCAAGATGATCACAAAGTGGAAGTCTATGTCTTTAACGATCAAACAGGTGAATTAACAAATACGCACCAAGACATTATGGTGCAGGCACCTGTCAGCCTGCATTTCATTGAAAAAGAAATAGATGCAGAAGCACAAATAAAAACGTTAAAAATAGGATTGAAAGCGCCCACCACTCCCATGGCTAATTACATAAAATGTGTGATTTCAGGAAATATGGTGTATTTATCTGGGCATATTCCAGACAAGCCAGAGGGGGGCCAAGTAGTAGGCAAATTAGGAAAAGAGCTAAGTGTCGAGCAGGGTCAAGCAGCGGCTAGACTCGTGGGCATTAATTTACTATCAACCCTAAAGGCAAACATTGGTGATTTAAATCGGGTGAAAAGAATTGTAAAAGTCAATGGATTTGTGAATTCAGAATCTAATTTTACCCAACAGCCTAGCGTTATGAATGGTTTCTCGAATCTGATGGTCGAAATATTTGGGGAACGTGGCCGGCACACCCGTTCGGCTATCGGCGTGAATGTATTGCCAAATAATGTTGCGGTAGAAATTGATATGGTGATTGAGTTGAAATAATTAATAAAAAGCAATACAAAATGAAGTTGAAATTTGGGAATCCTTGGTTGGTATTTAGTCCGTTTTTAGCCATTTTCATCTTATTGGTTTTGAAGTTACATTCCGATAAAATGGAGGGTGATGAAAGCAGGTACATCATGTATGCCCAAAATCTTTTACAAGGATTCTACTCCCCAAAAAATTTCGTGTTTCTTTGGAATGGTCCTGGATACCCCCTTTTTTTAGTGCCATTCTTATATTTTAAATTCCCATTAATCACAATCCCTTTAGCGAATGCGCTCATGCAATACATGAGTATCGTTTTTTTATTTAAATCCATCAAAGCATATACCAATACCAAAGTAGCCTTAACAGCATCTTTAGCTTGGGGCTTGTACTATTTGGGATACCAAGAAATTCCATCCATTTTGACCGAGCCATTTACCTCATTTTTAATGAGTTCTTTGTTGTTGACAATAACCTCGTATTACACGAAAGGCAATAAAAATTATTTATATATATCAGGTGTCGTGATAGGGCTAATCGTTCTGACAAAGTTCATCTTCGGCTATATTTTATTAATCATGATTATTTTCTGGGCCTCGGTATTCCTATTTTTTCGAATCAAAAATATCGCGAAACCTAAGATAAAAAGTTTACTCATTGCGCTAGGTATTGCCTTTGCAATAGTCACGCCATATCTAGCCTATACCTATAATTTAACCGGTAGAGTATTTTACTGGGGGAATAGCGGGGGAATGAATCTTTATTGGATGAGCACCCCGTATGAAAATGAATTTGGCGACTGGTTTCCAGAAACATTATTTAATGGCCAAGAAGTGGGTGGCCCTACTTTATATAAAAACCATTTAAGTGATTTTACCTATTTTTTAACCCTGAAAGGCGTTGAGAGCGATGATGCTTACAAAAAAAAGGGGATTGAAAATATCAAAAAACACCCAATAAAGTACTTAAGAAATTGGTTCACAAACCAAGGAAGATTATGGTTTAACTTTCCGCAAACAGGTTTTTCTCACACGGAAAGAGGATTATTGCGATTCGTACCCAATGCGATTTTGCTCACTTTTTTTATATTATCGCTGTATTTGTGGGCGTTGAATTTCAGAAAATGTCCCCTTGAAATTAACTTTTTGGCCCTCTTTATTTTAGCCTATTTAGCCTTGTCTTCGCTGATTTCTGCATTGCCAAGACAACTCACTATTTCCGTGCCTATTTTACTTTTCTGGATTGCGTATATTCAATTTAGAAGCACGAAAGTTAAGATTTCATTCGAAAGTTAAATCAAACTTTTCCAGGTACTGCGCGTCCTACAATGCCTGATTCAGCTCCACGGTCACCACCTTCATGGTATTCAGCATCCTCATTTACGTCCCAAACGTCGTATAATTGACTGCCTGCGATAATATTTTTAGCGGCTAACATCGCCGTCATCATACTATGATCTTGGTTATTGTATTTATGCATCCCATTTCTACCCACCAAATACAAACCTGGATAAGATTCAAGACCTTCCCTAATATCTAACAAATGCTCTTTATAGTCATGATCGTATACCGGATAGGCTTTTGGCTGGCGTACGACATACCCATCTATGACCGAATTCTCATTCGTCAAACCTATTTGTGAAATCTCTTTTTTACCCAAAGCGATCAAATCTTCATTTGAGCTAGTCCACAAACCATCCCCTTCAAAGCAAAAATATTCAAGTCCGTAACATGCCATAGAAGGATCAGGAACCATATATGGACTCCATGATTTAAAATTCTGCACTCGGCCTACTTTAACTTTTGGATCATGAATGTAAATCCAATTATCCGTGAAAGCATCTTCATCCTTACAAATCAAAACCACGGTAAGGAAATCACGGTATCCTAATTTAGAGGCAGCAGTCACCGATTTTTGAGGCAAAGAGGGGATAATACATGGAATTAATTCCCTCATTGGAGCCGAAGAAAGTACATGAGAAAAACCATCTAAAACTTCATTTTTAGACGTATGAACACTCCATAAATCTCCCTTTAATTCTATATTTTTTACTCCCTTATTCATTAAAATTTCGACCCCTAATGCCTTACTTTTTTCAACGCATGTTTCCCACATTAAACCGGGGCCACTTTTAGGATATCGGAACGAATCTATTAACGTTTTTATAACTCCGTCCCCTTTCTTTTTATTTTTATTTGGAAATAAGGCATTCCAAATAGCTGAACTTAAGGACAAGCCTTTGATTCGTTGGGCCGCCCAATCTGCCGAAATTTCATTGCAAGGAATCCCCCAAACTTTTTCCGTGTAGGTCTTAAAAAAGATATTAAATAAGCGCTTCCCGAATTGATTAGTCACCCACTCTTCAAAATTCTTTGGATTTTTAATCGGAAAAACCTTAGCCTGCAAATAGCTAAGTACGCACAGAATACTTTGAAATATACCCAATTTTAAAAGTGCCTCCATCGCAACTAATGGATATGAAAAGAAATTGTTATTGTAATAAATACGTGAACTACGAGGTCTCTCTAACATCTCATCTCCCAAAATCTCCGTCCAAAAATCTTCGACTTCCTGAGATTTAGAAAAAAACCGGTGACCCCCTATATCGAAATGAAATCCTTTGTAAGACTCAGTTCTAGAAATTCCACCCACGTATGTTGGGTCTTTTTCAAAAACAGTAACCGCTACATTGGCCTTCCCTAATAAATATGCCGCCGTTAAACCAGCAGGCCCCGCACCTATAATCGCTACTTTTTTCATTTATAAATCACCTTAAAATAAACGTAATATTCGATACTGAGCCCTTCTCAAAAATTTAAAATATGTTTTTAAAATAACAACTATTCAACCACAAAACTAGGAAAAATAGTTGATTAAACCTCAATTGGGCTTGATTATCAAGCCGCCGCCATTTCTTTAATCGCCTTAACCAACACATCTAGCTCGGCCGTGGAGGTAAAAACATTGACAGTAATTCTGCAGCCGTGCACATTTGAATTGTCGATGCCCACTGTATAAATTCCGTATTTATCTAAAAGCTTCGTGGCTAAATCCTTCGTTGCCATCCCCTTGATTCCTACATTGGTTATGGCGCAGTTTCGAGCAGGATCCTTAGGGGTATTCATTAAAACCCCTGAAATATTTCGAACGCGAGAAGTCCAATAATTTTGCAAATAACGCAATCGGGCCAATTTATTTTCGGGACCCATTTTTTTATAGAATTCAATCGAACTTGAAATAGCTAAATGTGCATGCACGGGGTGTGTCCCCAAATGACTTAAACGCTTGATATCAAACTCCTCATCAGGAAATTCCGCCTCCGCAATCAATGGCCAAATCTTAGCTATCTTTTCTTTTTTAACATATAACATCCCGACCCCCAAAGGAACTGCCAACCATTTGTGTAAACTAGCCCCGTAATAATCACAATCCAACTCAGGTAGCGTGTAAATAAGTTGGGCCACCGCATGTGCTCCATCCACCATCACCTCAACTCCCTTTTCATGCGCCATTTGGCAGATCTTTTTAACCGGCATCACTTGGCCCGAGATATTAACCACATGAGAAATTAACAACAACTTGGTTTTGGGCGTAATTGCATTGGCATACAAAGCCACGAGTTCATCATCTGAAGCCGGATCTAAAGGCAAAGAAACGACGTTATTTTTCACCCCAAAGCGCTTGGCGACCATTTTAAACATGTCCAACATGGCAGGGTAATCTTGCTGAGCCATCACCGCCTCATCCCCTGATTTCCAAGGATATCCGCCAATAATCATATCCAAAGATTCCGTAGTATTGCGAGTTAACGTCAACTCTTTCACTGAACAGCCCATTAATTCCGCAACCTGGCTAGTTGCTTTTTCCCGATTAGCCACTTGAGCCGTTCGCATGTAATAAGCCCCCTGTAAATTTACCTCGCGTATATGCTTAATATGCTGCTCTAAAATCTCTTCTGGAAGTATGTTATAATAGCCACTTTCCAAATTAATATGCGCGGGATTCAAGCGATATAATTTACGGTATTTGGCCCAATACACCTCGTCAACAGCTAAATCAGCCGGATTTTTATCCTGCGCATACTCCATCAATTCTTCGATTTTATTAACAGGGGTCTTGATGCTTGCGAATCCCGAAAGCAATGCCATATTTTTCAAAAAGACTCTTTTTTCCATGGTTGCCAGATAAATTAATAGTCCGTTTTAATGTCTTTATTAAACGGCAAGCCTAATTGGTATGACAAGTTTTTATCTTGCTCTCCATCTAAAACATCCAGCCCATAGCGGATTTCAGATAATTCCATGACTTGAAAAGTACCAAAAATATGATCCCAAATAGAAAAGATATTGCCATAATTGGAATCGGTTTGAGGCCTCACCACATGGTGATGAATCTTATGCATATTAGGCGAAACAATGACATAGGAAATGAATTTATCCACTGCTGCAGGCAAAGAAATATTGGCATGATTAAACTGAGATAATAAGGCACTCAAGCTTTGATACACCATCACTAGCCACATAGGTGCCCCACAAACAAATACGCCAATCAGCGTAAAAATCGCCCGAAATACACTCTCCCCAGGGTGATGGCGATTAGCCGTCGTGGTATCCACATGCGTATCTGCATGATGCACCATATGAAATTTCCAAAGAACTTTAACCTTATGCTCAATCCAATGAATAAAATATGCCCCCACTAAATCCAATAACAACATGCCCATTAAAAAGAAAAGCCATGTGGGCATCGCGTACATTTGCAAGAGCCCAAAATGATTTAATACAGTCCAATCACTTGCTTGCACAATGATAGTGGCAAAAATGAAATTAATGATGACGGTCGTTAATGTGAAAATCAAATTTAACTTAGCATGCTTCCACTTCCCATACTCATTTGTAAACATCGGAATCGCTCCCTCGATGATCCAAAAAAACGTGATTCCTCCTGCTAAAATAAGCGCCCTATGTGAGCTAGGAATCGTATCAAAATAAGCAATCATTTGTTCTAACATAAAAATTACATTTAAAATGCTTTGCAGCTAAATCCAAAAAATTATAAATCCTTCACACAACGAAAACCGGTATGCTCCAAGCCAGAATCCGGACTTGATTTCATTCTAGCCGCCACTCGGTAACTAGCACAATACGAATCATTACACAAAAATGACCCTCCACGCATGACTTTTTTGGGAATTCCTGGCTCATCAGGATCAAAACTATCCTTGGGGCCTTTGGGAGAAATCGCCAACGTAGGTTTTAAGACTTTATAATAATCAGGCCTGTAATTATCAAAACACCATTCCCAAACATTGCCTCCCATATCCGACAAACCAAAGCCATTCGCCTGAAAACTTTTTACCGGAGCCGTGGTAAATTTATAGCCATCTTTCGCATCATCTTGATAAGGAAATTTCCCCTGCCATGTATTTGCCTTGATTTTTCCCTTGTCCACAGATTCAGCTCCCCAAGGATATTCCATATTTTTTAACCCTCCTCGAGCAGCCCATTCCCATTCCGCCTCCGTAGGCAAACGTTTACCAGCCCATTTTGCATACGCCTGAGCATCATCCCAAGAGACTTGAACCACAGGGTGATTTTCCTTTCCTATGATGTTAGATAGTGGACCCGATGGGTGACGCCAATCGGCCCCACGCTTAAATTGCCACCATTGACTATAATCACTCAAGTTTACGGGGCCAAGGGTCGGCATAAAAACTAATGAACTGGCGGCCAACAAAGAATCCGGGGGTTTAGGGGTGCCAACAGGTACCTGTTTTTTCATTTCTTCCCAATCAATCGGTCGTTCAGCCGTGGTCACATAACCCGTCACCTGAACAAACTCCTGAAATTGAGCATTTGTAACCTCAGTTTGATCCATCCAAAAACTGGCCAACTTAACCATGTGAACGGGATACTCATCCGTTCTTCCCTCTTTAGTATGCGAACCCATACCAAAAATACCTGCTGGAATTCGAACCATTCCCTGCACATTTATCTCCTTTGTGTTGCTCGGCTTGCTAACATTTTTAGCCATTATAAAACCCTTCTTTGAAGGTACAGGAACATGGCAAACAGGGATTTTTTTTGTTTGAGCAAACAAATTATATCCACAAAATATGAGCATCAACAAAACCTTTATTTTAAATCTAGTCATATATGCATTTAGCTTTTCGCCAAATCCTGATTTTCATTTCAAATTGTTTTAGCTAATTTAATAAAATTTAGAACTTTTATCATCTAATTTACAAAGGTAAACTTGATTTAATATGATTTATGAAAACCTTAAGGGCTATGATATTTATGCACTGGGCGATTCGGCGATCACGATTGAATTCGGGAAACACATTAATCCAGAGACCAATGACCTCGTCATTGCGCGCTTCAAACAATTTCAAGAAAATCCTATCAAAGGGGTCCTAGACCTAATTCCATCCTATCATTCTTTAACACTCTGCTATGATTTAAGCTTTGTAGCCAAACAAAAAATGGGGTTACATTCGCTAATCGACCAAGTGAAATCGCGTTTAGAAGAACCTATAGAATTACGGGCTAATTCGTCCAAATTACATGAAGTCCCTGTAGTTTATGGGGGGAAAAACGGATCAGATTTGTTGCGAGTGAGCCAGGAAAAAGAGATTGATCTAAATGAAATTATTCATTTACACGCGGAACCCACCTACCGGGTCTATATGTTGGGCTTCATCCCAGGATTTGCTTATTTAGGAGAACTAGACGCTAAATTAACGATGCCTCGAAAATCTTCTCCACAGCCCATGATCCCTGGTAGCATTGGAATCGCAGGTCTCCAAACAGGTATTTATCCGTCCTTTTCCCCCGGGGGTTGGAACATCATTGGACATACCGATTACCCCCTTTTAACAAATGGAATACCCATTCTTCAAGCGGGTGACCGAGTAAAATTTATTCCTTTAAATCAATTATGAGCCTTATTATCCATAAAGTAGGAATTTTAGATACGATCCAACATTTTGGAATGAGAGGGCTGCAATCAAAAGGTATTCGGCCAGGAGGTGTCATGGACCAATTTTCCGCTTCCATTGCCAATGCACTTGTGGGAAATAAACTAAATGAAGATCTATTAGAAATTCATTTTCCTGCTTGCGAAATCATCTTTAAAAAATCATGCATCATCGCATTAGTAGGCGCCCATTTTTCTGCTAAGCTAAATGAAAAATACCTCCCTTTAAATAGGCCCATTCTGATTCCAACGAATGGTAAATTACAATTTGTCGCCCCTAAATCTGGCAGAATAGTGTATTTAGCTATCCAAGGAGGCCTTTTAGGCCAAGGGCGACTCATAAAAAACAGTGAAATAGCATTTAAAAAGAAGCCCAAGCTGAATTCCTCTTCCTTGCACATATTTCCATGGTCAGCAGATGTCGATTGGCAAAAATATTCCCCCGAAATTCATGTCATTCAAGGCCGAGAATGGGAGCGATTAAATGAAGAATCGCAAAGAAAATTTTGTTGCAAGCCCTTTAAATTATCCCATCACGCGGATCGCATGGGCTACCGATTGCAGCATGACCCTTTCCACACAAGAACCAAAGAAGAAATTATTTCTTCGGCCGTTAATTTTGGGACGATCCAACTGCTTCCCAATGGACAAACGATTGTGCTGATGGCCGACCACCAAACAACTGGTGGATACCCAAGAGTTGCACATGTCATTTCGGCCGACCTCCCAAAACTAGCTCAAAAAAGTCCCGGGGATGAAATCGTATTTCATCTCACAGACCAAGAAACGGCTGAGAAAGAGTGGGCAGCCCAACAAAAACACATTAGACAAATTCAAAATATAAGCCAATTAAAACTAGATGAATTCTTTCAGAAAAATTCCAATCAATTGTGATTTAGGAGAAGGGATGCCAGTCGATGCGGCTATAATCCCTTTCATCGACGAAGCGAATATTGCCTGTGGATTTCATGCTGGTAATTCGTTAACCATGCGAACAACGATTGCACATTGCCTTTCACATCAAGTAAAAATAGGCGCCCACCCTTCCTACTTGGATCGTGAAAATTTTGGCCGAACCGTTGTCCCATTAAGTCCGATCGAAATATACCAATTGGTCCAAAAACAAATACACATTTTACAGAAAATAGCAGCCGAGTCAGGTGCTAAACTAAACCATGTCAAACCCCATGGTGCCTTATATAATGAATCTGCCAAAAATGAAACCGTCGCTCATGCCATTGCAAAAGCAGTTTTTGACCTAGATCCATCCCTTATTTTATTTGGCCTTAGCCAAAGTCATTCCATTACACAAGCTATAAAAATGGGATTAAGAGTAGCCAATGAAACTTTTGCAGATCGAGCTTATGTTGAGGATGGCAGTTTAATGCCGAGAAGCCAAATTGGGGCTGTTCATGAAGAAGTTGATCAAGTAATCCTGCAAGTCAATGATTTGCAAAATGGCTTTGTAAAAACCAGTCTTGGCCACAAAATAGCTTTAACATCAGACACTATTTGCATTCATGGAGATGGTCCGAATGCGTTAGCATTTGCTAAAAAGATTCACGGCCTTTAAACCTATTTTATCTGGTCGACGGTAATGCCAAAAACTTTCAAACTGATTTGGTTTAAGTCTTGTTTAGGGCCCATAAAATGAATCGTTCTATGATGATGGGTTAGCGTTTTTCCAGGATCCAATTCCGCCGCCGGAGAAGAACTCTCAATCTCATAAAATTTCCCTAATTGGTTTCCATTGTTAACGCCATCATTATATGCATTTACCGCATCGCCACTTAAAGGATCTTTTTGAAGCTCCCACTTCCCATTAACATACTGAGAATTCCTCCCTGGCAAATCAAATTGGGCCACCGTCAACACCTGTTTTTCCGCATCGTAACTTCCAATAAATGGCAAAGCCCGAGACGGGGAAATGCCTATTTTACTTCGATATTTGGCATCGGCCTTGAAAAATATAACTCCATTTTCGTGTCTTAATCGGTCAGCTGGTACCTTCCCGAAATAATCATCCGTATAAACAGGGCCTGTCGCATCTTGCTTAAATGGCGCAACAACCATCGTTTTTTCAGAAGCATTTAACATACTTAAAATCCAAATGGATAACATTCCATTCGTTTTATTCCATGGATTTTTTCCTGTATTGGTGATGGAATTAGCTGTTTCAAACCCAACCATCTTAACCTCATTGGACAGATTAATGCCGAGCAATTGATTAATTTTCTCCTTGCCCAATAATCGAATATCCCGATCTACACGCAGGTCCAAAGCTGTCCCTATGTAATTTTCAAAATGCATATCCTTCGTCAATTTTGCCTCCGATTTAGTCGCGGAAATGAGTTGGAATGCCTCGGAATCTATTTCCTTAGGTACTTGCCAATTTTCAAATGAAAAGTCATTTCCCTTCTTAAAATAGATGGAAAATTGGCCCCCCTCCGGGCCCAACCAAAACCGTTCTTCTCCCCCAAATGCCGTAATGTGTTTGGTCGTCTTTCGAGTAGCCAATAAATCATAATTAAGCCAACCAAAAGAAGTTCCATGATCTCCTTCAGCTGTACTGGTCATTACGCGACCTTGTAAATTAGGGGAAATGATGATTTTAGCATCACCGCTTGCATCCTCTAATACGAGAATTCCCGGCTCACTTTTTTGAAGAAATTCAAGATCAAAACCAAAAGTGCCTTGGGTTGAAGGAGTGTTTGTACAAGAAAAAGCCATAAATAGAAAACAGATTATATATTTCATGAGCAAAATCATCTCAAAATTTGGCAATTTTATCTTTTAATCTACGACATTTTTTAAGATTAATTGTAAATTACAAACTTACAAATCTTGTTAACATCAAAAAAATGATAAAAAAAATCGCCCTAGGCCTCATTGGCCTCTTGATCGTAATTCAATTTATTCCCCAAGAGAAAAATCTTTCGGATGATCAACTATTTGATATTTCAAAGAAATACGAAATCCCTGCCGACGTACAAGTTATCTTAAAAAATGCGTGTAATGATTGCCACACTAATAAATCTACGTACCCATGGTATAGCAATATCGAACCTGTAGGGTTTTGGTTAAATCACCACATCAATGACGGAAAAAAACATTTGAATTTTTCCACCTTTTTACAAAAACCAATCGCGGTTCAAAATCATAAATTGGAAGAGGTCATTGAACAAGTAGAGGAAAAAGAAATGCCAATGCCTTCGTATACCTATTTAGGCTTGCATGGGGATGCTAATTTAACAGACCAACAAAGAGAGGTTTTGATCAAATGGGCAAAATCACAAATGGCAATGTTGAAAGCGTCGTATCCCGCTGACAGCTTAAAAATGAAGCCCCGACCTAAATCTTAAATGGTACTTATTGGCTTTGGCAGATTAAAATCACCAAAGCCAATAAATAATTCCAACAGCAATGATGCCAATTATGGCAACAACCAATCCATTGCTGCGCCGTTTTTTTAAAAATAGAAGTAGGATTAAACCCGTTATTGAAATTAAAGTCATGAATATGGCGGAAAGATCGATAATCCAAGACCATCCTTTGCCGGTGTCCCGGCCTTTATGTAGATCATTCATGACAGCTACAATTCCCATATTTGTTTCCGTTAAATGGTAGGCCCCATCTTCACGGCTAATAAATATATCTGACGTATAACCTGGCCCTTGAAACGATATAGAGCATTCTCGGTCATCAATTCTAAAATCATTCAACAATCCTTTCACTCCATGGGTCGCCCTTAAATATTCGACTATGGCCAATTTAGGAATTTTTGCGGTGTCAGATTGATTCACCCAGGCAGGATTTAATTTGGCATCTATTTCTTTGACCGATGTTTTTTCGGGAAACCAATCGACATGATTCAATGTCAATCCCGTGACCGCAAAGAAAAGGACAATAATAAAACTAAACATGGACAAGTAAATATGGAGCCAACGAGTCCACGTAGCGACTGGCGTCTTCCAAATTGTTTTTGAAGTGGCCGTAGTTTTTTCCATTTATTTATTTCTATAAGCTAATGATGCGGAAGTAATTTCCTCATTTCCTGGGAGCACTTGGTCCTTCGGTTTACCATCAAAATTCATCTCCTGCTTGATTAATTGGTACGTGCCATGTTCCCGAGCCGCTTCCACAAAAACGGTATATTTTCCCTGATTTACATATTGCCCCGCATCATTTTTGCCGTCCCAAACCAACGCGTAATTTCCGGCTGGCCGAGTAGCTCCAGTGATGGAAGTCACATCGATTTCACTAGCTCGCTGCGCTGCATACCAGGATCTTAAATCCGGAAGCCAGCGAGGTTTATTGTACCAAAGCGCTATTCTTCGGACAGGTTTATGATTTTCATCTTCAATCCAAACCGCCACAAATGGACGCCTAAATCTTCCTTCAAATCTGGCCAACTCAAAATTGATCACTAGCTCTTGGTTAGCACTCCAGACCTTTTCTTTCAAATTAACCATTGAAATAGAAGATTTTGCCACCTCGTTTTCAGAGGATATTAGTTGGTCTGACCAATTTTCACTCGTCGTAATCCGACCCTCGCGATTCATCAATAAAAATTCAATGCCTGGAATCGTTAATGCCAAAGCCTTAGACTCGGCAATCGTTAACACATTAAACGCAGTAGCTAAAGCCCCTGCCGTTACCGCATCGGGGTGAATCACGGTGGCGCTGATTATTTCCTCCGCAGGAAGCGCGGTTCTTGGATCCACAACGTGAGAATATTTCTCTCCGTTAATTTCCACTCCTCTTCTATAATCTCCACTGGTTGCCACAGCCTTATTATGTAATGCGACAATGGCTATTGGCTCCGCATTCTCTGAACTATTTCTTGGATCAGTTAACGCAATTTTTTCTGTATAATTTCCTTTGACCATTAAATCTCCACCGATATTAATCACCAAACCTTCCACTCCAGCTTCCTGAATGGCCTTCTCACTCGCTTGGTCCATAATAAAGGACTTGGCAAAAGTATGCAATCGCAAAGCCGCATCTGTGATATGAGTTGCGGTACCTTCACCCAATTCCCAATGTGCTAGATTTGCTTTTGACGCCGCCTCAACTAATTGATCCTTCGAGGGAAGCTTATTTTCCATCGCCGCCAAATTCCACAATTGGTTTACCTCCTCCGCTGCCGATTGGATTACCCCACTCGTTTTCTTGTTCCAAACATCAAAAGATTGTAGAACGGAATGCAATTCATCTGAAACCGGAACGGCCTCATGCATCGTTTTTTGCCACCGACTAAATTCAGTCGACGAATCAAAAGAACCCAAAATATGACTAAGTCTTTTAATCTCATCCAAAACTACCTTTTCGGCTTTTTCCGCCATTTCAAAGGTATTTGCAATGATTTTTAGGTCCATGGAAGTTCCTAAAATATGATCAAAATGGGCAGATAAAATCCCGGAATGACTTGAGGCGGATGCTTGGGGAATAGCTGAAACTAAAGAGGCTAACCCTATGTTCAATGCTGGCATATATGTATTTGGGTTTATTTTGCAAACATAAGAAGTCAGCTTCTACGAACTTTATCAAATAGACCAAATTAAGCATTTTGTCTACCTAAAAAGATGAGCTAAACTCGATTGAAAAAAAATGCCCCTAGAAAAATGAATTCCAGAGGCATTTAATAATCGATTAAAAGACTTTTGACTACATCGAAGCCATGTCAATGACAAATCGATACTTCACATCGGAATTTGAGATACGAGTATAGGCTTCATTAATATCCTTCATTTGAATCATCTCCACATCGGATAAAATATTATGTTCCGCACAATAGTCCAACATTTCCTGCGTTTCAGCAATACCGCCGACGTTCGAACCTATGATGCTTCTACGCCTCGAAATTAATTTGGCACTGCCTAATTCATTGTCTTCCGGAGGAATTCCCACCAAAAGCATTTTACCTTCGACCGTCAATAAATCTAAAAATTTATTTAAGTCATATTTAGCCGCGACCGTGTTCAATATAAAATCAAATTGACCACGCAAAGCTTTCATTTGATCCTTGTCGGTCGACAAAGCAAAATGATGAGCACCTAACATTTTGGCATCATTTTCTTTAGACGGCGATGTACTTAACATCGTCACTTCCGCACCCATAGATACCGCAAATTTGACTCCCATATGGCCCAAACCACCCAGACCTAACACCGCCACTTTATGTCCTTTACCTACACCTGCGTATTTTAAAGGAGAATACGTGGTGATTCCCGCACACAATAAAGGAGCCACGCGTTCTAGTTCTTTTGTAAAGGGGATATGCAACGTAAACGCTTCATCGACTACATATTGAGTCGAATAACCTCCAAAAGTAGGCGTTACTCCATCCCGATAATATCCATTGTAAGTAGGCGTAAACCCTTCATCACAATACTGCTCTTGGCCTTTTTTACATGATGGACATTCGCGACAAGAATCAATAAAAACTCCTACTCCTGCCATTTCACCGACTTTAAATTGGGTTACCCCAGAACCGATTCGGCTAATTTTGCCTACAATCTCATGGCCTGGAACAATGGGATACACAGATGGTCCCCACTCAGAACGTGCCATGTGAATATCAGAATGGCATACGCCACAATATAAAATGTCAATTAGAATATCTTTCTCACCTAATTCCCTGCGTTCAAATTCGATAGGAGCAATAGAAGACGTGGCATTTAAGGCGCCATAACCGGATACTTGAATCATAAATATATATTTTTTAACCTAACTCTAAATGCAGAAAAATGGTTTTTAGAAATCCGTTGCTGCCTGAACAAAATCCATATCTTTCATCCAAATATTCCGATAACGCACATCGTGACCTTCAGCTTGCAATTTCAGCCCTTGAGGAGAATCCGTGATCCCTTTTCCCCCATTATTTCCACCGTCAATTCCCGAATTCGGGCCACCCCAAACTTGGTTAATGACCTGATTTTTATGCACTTTCTTTCCGTTGAAATACATCGTAACCATCGGCTTTTCAGTTAACTCCCCATCTTTAAATCGAGCTGCACGGAACTGAATATCATAGGCATTCCATTTCCCAATCCCATTATAGGCATAATAAGGGGATGGAGTTTCATTAATCACCGCAGCCATTCCATGCTTCGTAGTATCGCCATCTAAGACTTGAATTTCATATCTATTTTGTAAATAAACCCCTGAATTCCCCCCTTTTGAAGGAATAAAGAATTCAATGTGTAACCTGAAATCACGGAATTTTCTTTTGGTAACAATATCTGCTGCACCATATTTTCCGCCAGCTCCAGCAGGATCATTGGTCGAAACTGTGGTTCCTTTATCCACAGGATCTGAAACAATTTCCCATTTAATAGGCATTTGGGCTGCAAAACGAGGCCCTTCCCAATAGGTCCATTTTTCATCTAACATGGTCCGAGATCCATCAAACATCATATCGGCATTTTTGGGTTTTTTAGCGCCGACGCCAATTTGCGCCATGGCCCCAACAGATACCATCAAAAATAAAATAGTATACTTTTTCATAACAATAGGTTTTTAGTTTAAGCTTGCAAGAAAAGAAAAATTTGGCAAAAGCCGTCAGAATTAGCTGAATCCTATAGATAATTTTGTAAAACGAGCACTCCTAATAATCCCACGACGGCTAAAATTGTTTCCATAATGGTCCAAGATCTCAACGAATCTTTAATGGTCACACCAAAGTAATCCTTGTACAGCCAAAATCCCGCATCATTCACATGAGATAGCACCATCGATCCGGCACCGATGCTTAGCGCCATTAAATTTGGATTAGTACCGCTAGCACTTAAAATAGGCAGAATTAATCCCGCAGTGGTGATCCCGGCAACAGTCGAAGAGCCCGTCACAATCCGTAAAACCCCGGCAATCATCCAGGCAATAATTAAAGGATCCAAGGTGCTTTGTTGGGTTAATTTCAAAATCTCATCCCCAACTTTCATCGCCTGCAATATTTCTTTAAATGCACCCGCACCTCCAAAAGTTAACATCAAGGGAGAAATATCTTTGATGGATTCCAATAACCATCCTTGCATTTCCGACCAGGAAATACCCCGATTAAATCCCAATAAATAAATAGCAGCGCCCAATGAAATTAATAATGCGACGATCGGCTCGCCGACAAACTCGAGGAATGGATTATGAAGGTTTTTGGCAAAAGATTGCATGGCAATTAAACCTACGGGCAATAATAAAACGAATAAACTGGAGCTTAGACTAGGTGCCTTCGCGGCCGTGGGAGGTTCAACAAAAGACATGGGAGAAGCAGGAATATTTTTCAGCGTCTTCCCAAAAAGCCAACCAGAAGCCAGCATCGCCGGAATTGAAATCACGATTCCTAATCCCAAGGTAATGCCCATGTCGGCCCCCGGCAAATGCGTCACTAAATAATAGGGCGCGGGATGAGGCGGCAAAAATCCTTGGGTAATGGACAAGGAGGCGAGCATTGGAATGCCCAAATATACCACCGGTAAATTATGTCGCTGGGCTGTGGACAAAACCAAAGGTGCCATCAGCAAAAACGCCACCGAATAAAACAAAGGAAGGCCCACAATAAAGCCAATGATCATAAAGGCAAATGGCAAGTTTTTTTGCCCTAAGACATCCACAAGCCAGTCGGCAATCACCGTTGTCGCCTGACTTTTAGCCACCATTTTGCCGATCATCGCTCCCAAAATAATGATGGGAATGATAGAGCCCAATGTCCCGCCAATTCCTTTTTGGATCGCTACAATCGTATCGCCCGTAGTCAAACCACTGGCTAACCCTAAGCCTAGGGAAACGAGTAAAAAGGATATAAATGGCTGTAGCCTTATTACTGAAATGAACAGCACTAATAAAACAATAGCGACACAAATGAATACCCAAATACTGATCATCTTCTAAATATAAAGACCCAAAATTTTATTTTCCTGATACCGGCGCACTAATCACCTTTAAATATCGTCCCATCCAATAAGGCAATAACCAAATATCCCCAGCACTATGCTCTGAATTTCCATTGCCCCCATTGCGATCCATATTGAACATATTTCCATTATGTCGTTGGACAGGTCGCTCGTCTGGAGGCAAAACTTCTTTGGTTTTTTGATCTCTAAAATTAGGGGCTAGCTTTTCAATATCGCCACGATGGCTATTTTGAATGACCCAATCCACCAAGTCCATCGGGTGCTCCCTCAAATACCAAGCCGCCTCATCTAAATCAAATTTTTGTGTACCTGTTAATGCCGTGAATATATTCCAAGCACCTTCTTTTTCAGGCCTTTCAATTTCCCAATGATCGATGATGGATTTTTTAAAACTAGCTCTCAACGTATCATTAAAAGCATAGCGATATAAACCCCAGTACCCAACAAAATACATTTCATCATCCGAATGATTCCAGCCGTCCGACAAATTTTTTGCATGTGGATCCGCGCTATCAGGTGCATGGCCGATTTGATCTATGGGACGCATCAAATTCTCATAATACCCATGCTTTTGCATAAGTTCAAAAGCTTTCTGTTTGTAAATTGGTTTTTTTGTAAACCGATAAGCCGTCTGTAACATCGCCACAATATTGGATGAATTCAGTTTACGATCCCCAATGTTTGTCGGGAAGCCATTCACATACTCCGGATTCCAACGACCCCATAAAGTAGGCTTACCATTGTAGTCAATTAAATACCAATTATTTTTGATGATATGTGACATCAGTGTGTCAATCAAAACAATGGATCGTTTTTGTAAATCAGGTACATCTACTAATTCTGCCAAAGCACCAAAGGCAAAAATATGCCCAATCACTTCGTCCGATGATGTGGTAGATTTCCAGTCCCACTCGGGCTCGGGAGAATGTTGCCAGCGCTCAGGATCTGAAAGTTGCGAAATAAATCCACGCCTTTCAAAAGAACGTGCAGGAAATCCCGGCACCGGATTAACCGTGTATAACCTTTCCATCGACTCAAAAGCCTCGCGTACATTCGCTAATGCATCCGCTTCCTTCGTCACCGCATACCTAAAAATTTCACCTCCTAAATACATGGAAGTCCATAAGCCGTCGTTATCAGAATCTGATAAATACCCCGTGGTAATATTCCCATGATCCATGTTATCCAGGTGTGCATTAAAGCCATTTCGAATATGTCGGTCCCGCACTTGAGCCTCATAGTACATCGCCTTTTCATGTAAGGTCATCGACTTAAAACAAATTTGGCCCAAGCCAGCTTTCGTTAAAACCAATACAGAATTTTGGGGTCCTGCACTTATCGATGTAACGGCGTTACTTGGAAGCCAGCGCTCCCCTTGGTAATAATCAAATTTACCATCTTTGCGCAAAGCAAATGCTCCGTTAGTGGAACCAAACCATATTTTATTTCCTAAAATCTTGACAGATGTAATTGATTTCACCGGAATTTTTTGTTGGAGTATCCCCGCTTTTTTCCCAGCCAAATCCACTTTAAAAAATCCTTCACTACTACCTACAACGGCTTCATTTCCTTTGATGTCAAATGCCGTCAAATTATTTCCCGAAACCCATAAAGATAGTTGGCCCGAAGCCGCATCAAAACGGTGCAATCCTTTCGAAGTAAGCACCCAAAAATACCCGGTAGATTTGTCAAAATTGATGGCCAACAATGGGTCTCCCGCCACATTCACTTTAAATAAGGTCTTTGATTTTTTAACCAAATGCAAGGAAGATCCATCGCTGATTAAAAACGTAAAATCATTTCCTCCAGCAGCGATATTAGCTCCAGGCAATTCATGTGTGGAATAAAGAGTTCCGGCCCAAGCATGGCTAAAAATAGCTTTGTCGTCGACAAAAACAAATTGGTTTTCGTGGGCCAATAAGCTTTGAATTTTTTTAGGGGCACTAGTGCGGTTTCGCTTATCTGGAAGCAAGCTGCCTGGGTATAAGAATTGGCCATCATGTGGCAACATCAACCCCGCCGAACTAAATATTTTAATGGATCCGTTGCGATCGGCATAGGCAGATTTCAACGCAACTTGACTATCTTTTGAATAGTATTTCACACTATAATCTTGCATGTAGGGTCTATCTACATAAACAGGCTGACTTGATTTTTTTTGCCCATAAACAGCTGCACTTAAAAACAGCAAAAATATCGCGATACTTTTTTTCATTTTATTTGATTTTAGAGGGGTCAAGGACCACATATTTAATTGATTTTTGATCTGTACCTATATGAGATGAATACGTCATACGCAACATCCCATCGGGGGTTTGAATGAAGGAGGGATACGAAAAACCGCCCTTTCCTGGTTCTACATGTTCAATGGGAATTTTCCATTTCCATGTTTTGCCTTCATCTTCTGAAATGTATAATTGGAATCGATACCGGCCGTCTGTAATGTCATTGCCCAAAAATGCCAAACGGCCATCTTTTAAGACGAGCAATTCTACGCTGGCGGTATTGGGTATTTCGGATTTGATTGTGGGTGTCCAGGTTTCCCCTAAATCTGTCGATTCACTGATGTGCACTCGAGGAGGATCATCTCCACTATCCCGCATAAACGCCATGATGTTTCCATTTTTTTTACGGATCAAAGCAGGCTGAATGGGTCCGCGTCCTACGACAGGTAAGCTTGGATGCCACGTGGCCCCTTGATCATCTGAAATAGCCATGATGGACAAATTAAACCCATCTGAATACAAGGGTAAAACGATTCGGTTGGCACCTATCAGCAAAGGTTTGATTCGAGTCATCCAACCCAAATTCCGCTTCATTGGGTCTAACGCAGCTGCATTAATCATCTCGTCGTATTTAGGGGCGTAACCAGCCCAGCCAATCGCATGAGAAGGTAATGCCTTCAGATTGGTAGCAATTTCTTTTGCAAAACGGTCATCCATTTTCAACAAAATATTGTCTTGCCATTCCCAAATAGGTGCGCCCGCTTTAGCATAATTGGTCGTCGTTTTTACGCGCAAAATGGATTGTTCCCATCGGTTCGATTGGACCGCAATCCAGACCAAAAATAATTTGCCGCTTTGATTTAAAAATAATACGGGATTGCAATCAGGCAATTTAGGAGTATCGGCCATTAAAAAGGGTTCGCTCCATGCCTTTGTACCTTTTTGTAATCTAGCCCCCATCAATTTTACATCGTCAGAATTTCGTTCTCCGTTGCCGTAAAACCAAACAGAAAGTAGATCGCCATTGGGCAAAGCCACCATACTACTTCCATGCACATGCTTTTCCTGTCCAGGAAAAATAAGCATAGATTCCACAACAGGATTAGCTGATTTTTGTGTAAATGCAATATAAGGTAATCCTAAGACGAGTATTAAAACGAATAATCTTCGCATCTTATTTAAGTTTTTTGCGGCGTTCCAATAACTCTCGGAAAGTCGTCAAAATGACCCCTTCTTTTTCAATATATGCTCTTAAATCAGGATTCATCATAGAATTCATATCGGCCAAACGAGAACCCCCTGAACCCGAAACATATTTAAATTCTTCCGTAATATCACTGCTATGAACAATCATCATGGCTACCCCTGGATTCATATTTTTGATCGTTTCAATCCATTGTTGGGCCTTGTATTTTCCCCATTCTTCCGCTGTAGGATTTCCAGCTGGCTTCCAATCACCACTAAACGTATGTAAATCATCCAATACAGGAAGCCCTGCATTCCAAAGTCTCTCCCCCATTTTACTAGCTTCGCCAAATAAGTCGGTCAGGCCATAGCGTTTAGCTTCTAGTTTTGTTCCCTCTTTCCAAGTTCCTTCCGCTTTCATTTTCTTAATAAGAGGCAAGTTCATGGACTCAATCATCATTTTATTGTTGCCCCCAGGAAACATCACTGGGATTCCTAATTCAATGCCCACTTTCACGTAGCGCTCCAAAAATGGAGGATAGGCAAATAGGGTTCCCATGTGAGAGTCTAAATGTGAAGGGTCCCAACCTAAACGTTTGGCACGTTCTATTTGCGCTCTAATTTCTCTTTCCACTTCATCGGGGCTTGCATTTTTAATCACCTGCTCCACGCTATGGTATAAGCAACCATCTCCATCGCTTAATCCGGGAACTTGTTGGAACCCAGCCAGCGCAGGCCAGCGATAATCCTTCCATTCCGAAGTTAACGTCAGGTGTAATCCAGCATCTGCTTTGGGATTATTTTTCTGCAAATAATGGATAAAGCTAGCAGCCCATGGGCAAGGCATCATGATGCTACAAGAAGTAGCTACACCCTGTTCCATCGATTTATAGGCGCCTTGATTCGAAGAATAAGACATGCCACAATCATCCACGTGGAAAATTAATACCTTTTTCCCTTTTGGAAATCCTAATCTTTCGGCATAGGTTTTCTCGCTTTGGGAGAATATTTGGAAACTTAGGAGGCAAAAAATGGCCAATACATTAAAGCGATGATTCATGTTTTAAATAGGTTTAGCGATTTGTTTTAATTCTGTGGTTTGGGACTTTCTTTGACTAATTTAAGGGCTTGTTCCATGTAAATTTCGGCGGTCATTTCACCTAAGGAAGTGCGCGAGACATATTCATATCGTTTGAAGGAATTGAAATCTACTTTGGCCAACATATACCCAAAGGCGTCATTGGTCAGCCCAAATAAAAATGGCATTTTGGTATTCATGTTTCTTTTCATATAATAACCCACATTAGGTAAAGCCTCGCCAGGAACGGTTAAGATTTGTGCGGGCCCAATATTCAAAAGATTGAGCTGAGTAGTGACATAATTCTCTTTGCCTCCCTCATATTTCAAGGGAGATTTTTTCAAAATATACCGCATGATTTCAGAGTCGATGGGGAATTCTATATTTCTTGAGGTGCAATAAAGTGCTGGGTTAACCAGTACGGGAGCGGCGGCTACAATGCGCATGGCTTCGCCCGCTAAAAGCTCTCCGATTCGAATGCATTCTTCCCAAGTATTGGCTTCTTTTTGCCCATCGCCTTCCTTCCCATATTCCAATCGGGTATCAGCAGTAACCATTCCACCCTGAGCGCCATTCATAAATAAGGCCACTCCGCCGATGGTTGATTCAATTTTTTGGTATAAGGGCCCAATCATATCAGGGCTCAAAATTCCTCGACTATTTCCTAAGACCTCTGGATGAACGGCATAATTAACTAAAGTCGCAATCGGTTTTCCGGTACGAGGACCTGCATTAGCAATGGCTTGAATAACACCGCAACGAGAATCATAAAGTGCAGGAGCATAATAGTTATAGGCTATTTTTCCTTTCGCTTCGTCCATCGCAACTTTTAAAGACGCCGGTTGGAGATTAGCAGATGCCTCATTCACCGCATCGGCAATTTGCTTCACACACCAATCCAAATATGTTAGATCCGCATAAGACTTCCCCGACATATCTGGAAATCCGTAGGCATCTGGTGCACTGTGCGTATGTGTGGCACCAATCAAAATATTTTCAGGGGCGATGCCTTTAATCAGGGCACGAGAACGGTTTCCTAAGATAGAAGTCCAACCTAAATTGTCGACATTGACGATGGCAAAACGTGTATTTCCTTGTTCAAAGACCATCGCTCGGGCAAACAAATCACCCCGCTTTTCCTTCACTGGATGTGGTACACCTATTCCACCCGACACGGGCAAAAGGGGATCTGGAGTGATGATGCGAACGGCGGCACCCACACGGATATTTTGTGCTTGGGTCGTCAAGCAAGTCACTAGTAATAAGCCAATACAAATGAAGCGATGCATCATAAATTGAAACATTAAGAGAAAAAAAAACCACAGGTAAAAATACCTGTGGTTAATTTAATAAAAATTCTAATTAGTAAGGCTTACTCGTGCCTATTAAAAGCCATGGTTCATAAATAACGCCATAATTAAATGGAAAATTCAAGTAAATAAATTATTTTGGCATAAATATTCAAATAAGTAAAAAAACACTGTCAAATTCCGTGGAATAATTGAATTTATGAAGGCTCACCTATTAAAAGTTTCCCCTCAGTCACTTCGCTCTTTCAGCATTCGAAGAGACAATGTTAGTTATTTTTACAATCAATATCATTAACATCCTGAAATAGAACTATTATTTATTGATAAAGGAACAGGCACTCAGTTTGTGGGCGACAGTATCCAACGTTTTCAGGATGGCGACCTACTTTTAATCGGGTCAAATTGTCCTCATTATTTGAGAAGTGATAATATCTATTTTCAAGGCAATCCCGATTTAGGAGTATCCGCAGTTGTGATCCATTTTGATCCAGCTATTTTTGGACCCGCTTTTTTCGAACTTGTTGAAAATAGATATGTCAAACAGCTGCTTGAAAAATCAAAACTTGGCTTGCGAATTACGGGTAAAACCAAAACCGCTATTGTCAAGCAAATGCTTCATATGCTCGAAGACACAAAAAGCAACCTTATTCTTGAGCTTCTTAAATTATTAGATTCCCTCTCTCAAAGTCCAGAAATAGACATGTTGGCAACCCGGATTTTAGAGCATAATCCGAGCGATAAAGAAACGGCCCGATTAAATTCGATCTATAATTTTTCTGCCAAACATTTTAAACGCAAAATAACGATTGAGGAAATTGCCGAGGTGGCCAACCTAAGTTCCAATTCATTTTGTCGGTATTTCAAAAATAGAACTCGGAAACACTTTTCCCATTTCTTAAACGAAATCCGTGTTGAGTATGCCTGTAAATTAATAAAGGAAAATCAATTCCAAGTAACCCAAGTGTGCTATGAGGCCGGATTCAATAATTTCCCAAATTTCAATAATGCATTTAAAAAGATTACGGGCAAAACTCCCTTACAATATTCAAAAGAATTTATCGTAAGTTAATTTGAAAAAAAATAAACTAAAAAATAGTTGTGTAAATTTGACCCACCTAATTTAAATACCCCATTTACTCCTTTTAACATGAAACATTTTACGCTCTTATTCCTTCTCCTTACCTTTTTTTGCCGCGCGCAAGACATCAAAGTCATTCGCGGACCGTACTTGCAAAACTTCACTCCCACTTCGGGGGTGGTTCGTTGGCGCACAGATATCGCGGCCAATAGCCAAGTAATTTATGGCAATAGTCCAGGCCAATTAAATAAATCGATCACAGATGCCAACTTGCTTACCGAGCATGAAGTCGAAATCAAAAACTTAAGCCCCGGAAAAAAATACTATTACGCGATCATTTCCGCAGGAACTAAAGTGGGCGGTGACGAAACCCATTATTTTAATACGGTACCTAAAGCTGGATCCACAAAGCCGGTGCGAATTTGGGCCCTAGGGGATTTTGGAAATAGCTCTAAAAACCAAGCAGGTGTGCGTGATGCGATGTTTAATGCTACAAAAACACATAAACCAGATGCATGGATTTGGATGGGAGATAATGCCTATTCAAACGGGAAAGAAGAGGAATACCAAAATCATGTATTCAGAGTTTACCAAGATACTTTCTTTAAAAATCTTCCTGTTTGGCCATCTCCGGGCAACCATGATTATGCGGGAAAACATGATCCTTCTATACCTCCTTATTTTAAAATATTTACCATGCCCACCAAAGGCGAAAATGGAGGCTTGCCTTCCGGAACAGAATCATTTTATTCATTCAACTACGGAAATGTGCATTTAATTTCTTTGGACAGCGAAGCGATGGAGCCAGACAGTAGTTATTTATACAATGAAAATGGCAAACAAGCGACTTGGTTGAAAAAAGATTTAGAAGCGAATAAATTGCCTTGGACGATTGTGTATTGGCATAAACCACCTTACTCAAAAGCGTCTCATGACTCAGATACCGAAATTTGGATGTATAAAGTCCGGGAAAATATCACCCCGATCTTAGAGAAATATAAAGTAGATTTAGTGATTTGTGGCCACAGCCACGGCTACGAAAGAAACCATCCGATGGTTGGACATACGGGGAAAAGCGCCACCTATGACGCTGCCGTTCACAAAAAAGCGAATGAAGTTGCACCCAATACCTACGTGATCAATAAAGGGGAAAGCCAAGGCACTATTTATATTGTCAATGGTTCTGGGGGCCAATTAGGCGGCAAGCAAAAAGACTATCCTTTAAAGTCTTCCGTTTACTCGAACGTTACTGAGGGTGGTTCTATGCTGATCGATGTGGTGAACAAAAAATTAAATGCACAATGGATTTGTGCCGACGGGGTAGTTAGGGACATGTTCTCGATTGAGAAAAAATAATTACTGTTTTAAATATTTTGTGACCTCCCTAACCGGAGCTATCCAAATACCATGTTGGGGATCTTGTGCATAACGTATCAGATCTTCCAACATGCTTAATCTCGTCGTTTGATTCCCACCCTTGCCCATTTCATGTCCACCTAAAATGAGCCAATACCCCTTATCGCTCGCATCTTTGATCATCGGCAATATCTCGTCGAAATTCTTTCCATCCATTTCGACTCCGGTCAATTGGGCCATATTTAAATACGCGGGATCATTAGGCGCTTCATCGCGCCAGCCACGCCCCGAGCTAAATATTTGGTAAACGAGAGGCACATAACTTTGCGTTTTTTCATTGTTGCCAACAAACTTCTGACCACACGGGTAGGCAAAAGACTCCGGTTTTATCCCAATCATTTGATGCAATTGTTCATTAGACTCGACTAATTCTTTTTGCATCTTTTCCAAGGTATACTCTTCTAATGCCCTATTTCTAGACCAAGCGAAATTTCCTGAGCACGGATGTAAGCTCGAATGATTCCCTATTTCATGGCCATTCTCCGCCGCTTTTTTCCAAAGCGCTACGTTTTTTTCTATCGCATTCGGCATAACATATAAAGTGGCCTTAACTCCATATTTATCTAAAAGCGCGGTGCCCCCATTCACCTGACTCCCTCGGCCATCATCAAAAGTCAGGCTCAATGCCATCTTTTTGCCTTTTGGCCAAGTCAATTGATTTTGAGCGCTCAACGAAATTTGGGCGTTTATCATGATAAATCCTGTGATGACACTGATCAATAAATTTTTCATTTGGCTTTATTTAAGGAGTAAATTCTTTTATTTTTTTCATCAACTCAGCCGCTTTTACATTAGCTTCTATTAGAGGCAATCCCTTTTTCATTTCGGGTCTTTTGTGACCTGTTTGGGTTAGCCAGGAATCTTTTAAGATGTTATGGCGCTCCACCACTAGGTCAAAGAATGCCTTGGGGTCTTTCACGGGTTCAAGCAGTTCCTCAACAGAATTCATTCGACCGATTTTTTTCGCGCCCAAATGCCTTAAAATTTCTTTGGCCATAATCCAGTGCCCTTGGTCACCAGGATGAACGCCATCTTTAGAGATTCGAGAATTAGCATCCTTTTTTAACTCGGTATTTAGGTATTTTTGAAGCGCACTATGGGTGTCTATGACTTGCAAATTTTTTTGCTGGGTCAGCCAATGTGAATATTCATCTAACACCTTTCCATATCCACTGTTTTCATTCGCTTTTTCTTCATACAAAGAAGGAGTTATGTGAATAATTTTGGCGCCAGAAAATACTACTTGGTCGTGCATCCAAATAATTCCCTCTTTGAATTTTAGAAATCTTGCTGCATCCAAAGGAAGATAAATTCCATCATTCATTCCATACGTCGCGAATACTAAGTCGGGCTTTATTTGTTCCAATACTCGGGCCAATCGCTCATGTAAATCAGGCCTGGGAAAACGCCCGCTGGCATGTCCGTCTTCCGACAAGCCTGATACCGTTTCACTGGGCAAACCCACATTGTAAATGTCAATTTCTTGATTCGGAAATTTGGCTCGTTGGTATGCCTCAATAATCTGCACATACCTCCCCGCATAGGTGATGCTATTTCCAATAAAAAGTACCCGCTTGGGATTTCCAGGGAAAATTTGTGCTTGCCCAGAAAAGCCAATTAATAATAAAAAGGCTAGAATTAAGCGCTTTTTCATCATTTTTTCAACGTATCGGCTACCGCTGGTTCTGCCCCAAATCTCTTTTTTGCCCCTTTAATTTCTCCATGAGAACTTACGGCGATGGCCGCAAGAATGCCGATGAAAACGAGAACAATAGCCGCGTTTTTAAGTCCCGCAAAAAGCTTTAATGAACGAGGAATTATTTCAGGTTCTGTGCGATCTATGAGAAAAAAGATGACCACAAAATTAACGATGTATAAGTACTGCTCGACACGATAGGTGCTAATAAATGCTCCCGTAATCAAGAAACTTAAAGCGATATATAAGGCCCAATGCCCAAAGAAAAAGGTCTTAACCTCTGTATAATCTAAGGTTTCAAATTTCTTAAATCTAAGGATCCAATAAGCGCCTGCGCCAACAATTAATACCACGGATCCCCATATGACCCCATCGTAAAAGGCATAATCATCTGTCGGCAATAATTTGACAAACGTGGATTGGATTCGCTCCCACTCAAAATTTTGTTGCCACATAATGACAGGAATTACGAGTACCAACATGATCAATTGGAATACCTGGTTTTTCGTTGGCGCCGCTTTTTCTTTTCCCCAATCACTAGTCAACGTTCCATAGGCTAAGCCAAGACCGCCAAAGAACCCTAAGGAATACTCCATGACATTCCAAAAGTTAAAATGAATTTCAGTGGTTTGGCCTAATACTTGGAGAAAGTTGCCGAATGCAAAGCCAAAACCACCCCCTAAACCTGAAAAAATGGCGACCCGAAGAGCCGACTTCTTTTTTCCCCGAATCATATTCCAAGTTAACGCAACCGCCATACCCAGACAAACCGCCCATACCTCTGAGCGCGGAGGCGTCATGTTAAAACCAAATTGTTCAACAAGAAAGAAATAAAAAATGATTCCACCGGCGGTCATTTCTAAGATCAATTTTGGCCATTTAACCGGCTTTTTTATCGTATTGGAAAGGCCTAATCCGAATAGCCCACCCCCTAAAAAACCATATAAACCACCGATCACAAATAACATGGTTAAGCCATAAAATACATTGGGCCAGTCACTTCCACGGCCATAGCCTACCACCATTCCATAGCTCATCATGCCACCCAAGCCCCATCCTAACGCCCCTGCCAAGACCACTGAAAAAGATTTTGCTAACCAATCTTTTCTTTTCACAACTAAAAGAGTGGCTAGAGATCCAATCCCGCCAGCCCAGGCTGCACCATGTTCGTGGCCAAATTGGCCTCGAATAGCCCAAGCAGTCCCTAGCGACATCGCTACGACCAGCATACTTAAATATAATTGCTTTGATTTCATTGAGTTAACAGGTTTGTCTCGTAAACATAGCAAATTTTTACGGGTAGCGCAATTTGTCTATTTTCAATGATTAAAAAATAAAAATGGATACTTTTGGATAATAATTGACCTATGAACAAGAATATTTTACTACTCCTGTGTTTGATCTTTTCAATCTCGGCCACCGCCTGCGAACTGAATGATGCCCCACAAACAAAGTCGATCATATTAGATACCACGACCATTCCCCTAGGAGGCAATACGTTTATTGAACCCAAAGGTGTCCCCAATGATGCCGTCAGTGAGAATGGAATTACGACTTGGTCTTCTGAAAAAAGTGCCTTTAACATTTATTTTAAAAATGAAAAAACGAGAACCTGTGCATTATATATTGCGCTATTGCCCGGGGAGTTTTCGAGTAAAATCAAATGTGCTTTAGGGGGGCAATCTCAAGTAGTCCAACTGACTAAATTTCAAAAGAATCCTGTATTTATTGGGAATTTCGTTTTGACTGCGGGCTATCAAAAACTAGTTTTGGAGGGCATTTCTAAAGAAACAAATAATTTTGCAGCCATAAGCTCTTTAATCATCCTGACACATGAGCCTGGCGAATTTAGCTTCGTTAAAGACAATATAGATAATCGATTTTACTGGGGCCGAAGAGGCCCTTCCGTACATTTGAGTTATACCGTGCCGATGGAGAAAAATGTCAAATGGTTTTATAATGAAGTGACTATTCCTGTGGGCCTAGATCCCATAGGTTCCTATTTTATGGCCAATGGATTTGCGGAGGGTTACTTCGGTTTTCAAGTAAACTCCGAAAATGAGAGGCGCATTTTGTTTTCTGTTTGGAGCCCATTTAAAACAGATAATCCTGCTGCTATCCCTAAGGATCAAAAAATTAAATTGTTAAAAAAGGGCGAAGGAGTTTATACCGGTGAATTTGGAAATGAGGGTTCCGGAGGACAAAGCTATTTGAGATATAAATGGGAGGCGGGAAAGACGTATCAATTTTTAAATTCGGTCGAGCCGGATGGTTCTGGCTCCACGAATTATACCGCCTATTTCAAAGAATCTGGTTCACCGGATTGGAAGCTCATCGCCTCATTTGGTCGCCCAAAAACAGATACTTGGTATAAAAGACCACATTCATTTGTGGAGAATTTCAATCCCAATTTTGGGCATATTTTGAGACAGGCGACCTACGCAAATCAATGGGTTTGTGATTCAAGTGGTGCATGGTTTGAGTTGACCGAAGCAAAATTCACGGGGGATGACATTGCCAAAAGAGGCTATAGAAAAGATTATGAGGGGGGCGAAAAATCCGGTCATTTTTACTTGCAGAATGGAGGGTTCTTTAACGGAATTGCTTTTTTAAATCAAATTTTTCAACGGGCCACGGCAAATAAAAAGCCGACCATTGATTTCAATAAATTACCTTAATTTTGAAGATGGAAGAAAAATCGAACGATCCTTTACATGGGAAAACACTCGAAATGATTTTAACAGATTTAGTCGCGCTATACGGTTGGGATGAAATGTCAAAAAAGATTCGAATTAATTGTTTTTCGTTCGAGCCTAGCATTAAATCAAGTCTATCCTTTTTGAGAAAAACGCCTTGGGCTAGACAGAAAGTGGAGGTGCTCTACGTCTGGTCCATCAAGAAAATTGCTAAGATGAAATTGGATGCGGGCGCACATTCACCAGCCACGCAAATACCGCCGCCGTCAAAAACATCATGATGCTATAGACCACAGCAGGTATCGTCATCGTCCCATTGCCGATCACATTTAAGGCAATATAAATAGCTAAAGTCCCATTATGAATCCCAATTTCCATTCCGATGGCAATGGCTTGTTTTTTGGGAATTTTGAAAAATAGCGGAATATAATAGCCGACCCATAAACAAGAAATATTAAAAGTTAAGGCTGCTAGGCCGACGGTCTTAAGGTCGGCCAACAAATGATTGCGTTCGCGAAGGCCTGCTAAAATGATGATCAGCGCTAAAAAAATAGCAGAAATTATTTTAACCGGCTTCTCTAATTTCTGGGTGAATTGGGGCGCACGATTTCGGATGATCATCCCTAGGCCAACGGGTAAAATGACGACATAACATACTTCCAACACTTTACTGAATTGCAAAGGCACATAGGTGTTTTGTTGTAAAAAATGGGCCATCGATACATTCACGATGACAGCAATGGAAAACACGGAAAACAGACTATTCAAAGCCGTAAGGGTAACATTGAGGGCTACATCTCCTTTGGCGATATGGCTGTAAAGATTGGCTGAGGGTCCGCCGGGTGCTGCGGCTAATAGCATAAGGCCAACCGCCAATACCGGCGGGATACCCATCGCCTTGATGATTAAAAAACAGATAATAGGCAAGACAAACATTTGGCAAAAAAGCCCAATAATTACGGCTTTTGGAAAAAGATAAACGCGTTTAAAATCGGCTAATGTTAGCGATAATCCCAAGCCCATCATGATGAGCGAAAGGGCGAGCGGCATAAGGACTACGGACAAAAAATTAGCTTGCATCCATTTTTATTTTGATGTAAATAAGCAATTAATTTTAGTTTAATGGATACGTGGGTTAACTATTTTTCGGTATATAGCATTTTAATATCCTTCGTTAATTGCGCCTTTTCTAATCCTAGGCTTCCATTATAAATGCTTAATTAATTAACGGCCTAACATGGGAAATAGTCTGCGAATTTCAGCTTCGGTTGGAATGCTTCCATACTCACAAATTTCAAAAGCTTCGGCATAATTTATCTGCTCCGCTTTTTCTTTTCCGTACCATTTTTCAAGGGCCTTTTTTACTTCAGGGTTTACTTGAGTCACACGTTTGCTCAATAAATATTCTCTCTGCTTCGCCTTATCTTTCGGAATTTCGGATTCGTAATTTCCGATCCAAGGCAGCCACTCAAAGAACTGAGATTGATGGGCGTCTAGGCCATCCAATTTTTTAGCAATAACGGATGTTATGTCGACCGCAATGTCTGCTTGGAATGGATTTGGCTTTTTGAAATTATCCTGAAAATACAAAAAAACAGGGTTTTTACGTAATGGAGGCGTATCGGGTGCTATGTTGGGAACACCCACCATGAAGGCCGCATCCTGTACTAAAACACCTGTATAGCGGTGGTCAGGATGGTAATCATTTGAACGTGGGGCAATCACCACATCAGCTTTCCACTCTCTAATTTTACGAATAATTTGAAGTCTGATTTCCAAGGTAGGAAGTAATTCTCCGTCATGGTTATCTAATACATCGTAAGAAACGCCGAGACGCTTGGCCACTTCTTTTGTTTCAGCGATCCGACGTTTGGCTAACATTCCACCGCCTTCGCTTTGATGACCCGCGTCTCCATTTGTAACAGAAACAAATTTAACGTGATGGCCCATGGCCACAAAAAGGGCGGCAGTGCCTCCGCTTTTAATATCACAATCATCGGGATGAGCGCCAATCATAATGATTTGTAAAGGGCGATCTTGGGCAAAAACCATTGAATGGATGCCCAAAAAACAAAAGATAAATAGCCAGTTTTTCATCGTTTTTATGTTTAATTATAAATTTTTAAGCCAATAAATAAGACGGTAAATTCGAAAATATTTAATTAAAATAAAAATCGCACCTCATTAAATAGTCTGTTTTTTAAGCAAGCACAATGCGTTCCCCTAGGCCTAACAAATCGTCACCACTTCAATGCCTAAAATCTGTCCCAGTTTTTCAATTTTACTTCCTATATGTCCAATGCCGATCGCACAATGATGGGCTGGGCCTTGTTTGGACCATTCATTCATAAATCGTTTCGCACCTATGGAAAAACGATACCGGCTATTGGTATTGCCTATTTCGAGAATGGGGCCCTCAACGGATTCCCCTTCAGCGACTAAAAGAAACACATCGTTTTTCCCTTCCACCACAGAAAGCAAGGTAACTGGACCCTGTTTTACTGACATTTGAATCGATAATCCTTTGCCGGGCTTTCCGTGATACATAGGAAGCGGAACCAAACCCACCGGCCCTTCTGCGATAGCAAAATGTGATGGACCATCATGGCCTAGCAGTATGACATCATCCTTGAAATCCATTAGGTAAAATTCTGAGAAGGAACCCCCGGCTCCAAATTCAGCCATGATTTTCATTGCTTGCGCATTCTTCACTTCACATTCCCCTGCTATGGGAATATTTCGTCCGGTCAACAAGGTATTTCCGGCAATAACGGAGGTGACTATATTTTCATATTCATTGCCACTTTCGCCTTCATAATAATAGGCCATTGAGCCTAGATGATGATTGTCAATTAATTTATCTAGAGCAACAGACGTTTTTGCCGCACGCTCAATTTCATGCTCTTCGCACTCGGGTGACACATCAAACGTTTCATAAAACTCCAAAATTTTGGCTTCCACCTCACTATCACTTACCTCATCTCGCCATTTTTTCAACTCGCACATTTCCAATAATTCAATATGAGTTCCAAATACTGCGGATTGTTTAGTCAAATCGGTATATACGTCAAGCATTCCGCCATAATAATGTCCCAAAATACCTAAGCGATTATTCCGCATAGCACGTGATACCCGTGCTGCTTCTGCCCATGTTTCAATTTCCTTCCATGCCTCTTCATCTTGGAGGTAACCGGTAACAAAATCGTATGTGATCCCCGATCGGTTAAATACGCTAGCAATTTCAGGGACGGAGCAGGCTTGGCAGTTTTCAAGCCATAAGCCTGTCATCAAACCCCTGTCATTTAATTGATTGAATTTATCGTAATCAATTACGGCTACTGGCTGTAGATTCAGAATAATTATTGGAACCTTTAACTTCTGCGCTATGGGCAATACGGTGGATGATAAAGCATAGGTTGACACATATAAAAAAACAATTTCAACATCATTTACCTTTAAAAAATCAGCGGCCTCTCGGGCTTTGATTGGGTTGTCTACCATGCCCGCATCCACAACCTCAACACCGAATTCGCCTATTGTATCTTTAATTAAATTTTGATACAATTTCAAATTGTCAAGCAAGCCTTCAAACTGATCCCAATAAGTATCTAATCCAATCCCAAATAATCCTACTTTAGTTTTCATTATAATGAATCATTACACCATTTGAATGCCACTGTAATTTTACTTTACCCTCATAAAAATTGAGCTTTTTAAAAGCGCAAAATAATATTGCCCAACGAAATAAATTTTCGAAATAATTCAAATGAAAGCACAAGGGAATAAAATAAATAAGACTATTGATTATAAACTCTTTAAAAATGCAATGCTCAAAGGTATATTTTCTAATTCCTTATCGCTTTCATCTTCAATAAAGCAGTGCTCAACCCCTCCTTTTTTAGCTAATTTAATGATCTGCTTCCAGTTGCCCTGACCAGCGCCCACAGCCACATCATTTTCCGCAGGAGTACCGCCTGTCAAATCGCCTTTGACGCCCTTGCGAAGATCTTTTACGTGCATCAACTTAAATCTTCCTGGATATTTCTTCAGCAACTTAACTGGCATATCTGCCCCACCACCGTGTATCGTCCACAACACATCCATTTCAAAAGAAACAAATTGTGGATTCGTATTTTTAATCATGTAATCCAACAAAGTCCCATCTTCAAAAGGTTGGAATTCAAATCCATGGTCGTGGTAGCACAACGTTATTCCGTTCTCCTTTAAAACCTTTCCCGCATTATTAAAAACCTCAACGGCTTTCTGTGCATCAGCTAACGAGAATTGTCCTTTTTTATGCGGAATCCAAGGACACATGACAAATTTAGAGCCTAACGTTTTTGCCCTTTTAACGACCGCCATAGGGTCTTTGATTAGTTCGTTAAAATCCGTTCCCGTCGATGGAATAGAAATTCCTCTGTCATCACATAATTTCTTGTACTCTTCCAAGCCTATTCCATTAGAAGATCCTTCTACTTCGGTAAAGCCTAATTCTTTAATTAGATCAAGTGTTTTTTCAACGCCTTTCACAGGGAAATGCTTTCTAAACGTATAGGTTTGAACACCTATCGGGTAGGTGTAAAGTTTCTGAGCTTGCAGCGTGCTTAAGCTCATAATGATTCCCAAAAAGGCCAGGATAATAGTGTTCTTTTTCATATTGTTTTTGTCTTTAATTTGCTTATTATTTTTCAGGTCAAAAATGCAATAAATTCATTTAAAATTGCAGTTTTCCAAAAATAAATTTGAAAAAATTAATGAATGCACGCCAATCAAATTCAGGAAAATTTAGATTTAATACCGCTAAAGCCCCATTTCGGCATAATGCTTTTTTAAACTGATTTTCTAGATCATGAAACTGATTTAAAAAATATTTTTTAACTTCCCCCATGAGATTATTCGTTGGGCTATTATTCATTGGCTTTTTTAGCTTTTTTACCGCACCTGAATTTACAGATTGGGGCGGATATAATGGCGGTAATAACAGAAATCACTTTTCGCCACTGACCCAAATAAACATTAGTAATGTCAAAAATTTAAAGCTTGCCTGGTCCTATTCTTCCGGGGGTGCTGACACCGTCAACCAAACCACCCAAATTCAATGCAATCCGATCATTATTCAAGGGATCATGTATGGCGTTTCGGCAGGATCGCAGGCATTTGCTCTAGACGCAAAAAGTGGTCGGGAAATTTGGAAAACAGCTATACAAGAAAAAACTCCCAGTATGAACAGTCGGGGTGTGGCCTATTATTCATCCCCCGGACAACGTTCAAAAATATTTTTTGGCTATGGCTCCTACCTCTTTGCATTAGATGCTAAGACGGGAAAGCCCGTTGAAACTTTTGGAGAAAAAGGTAAAATAAATTTGCTTGAAGGAATAAGGCGTCCTGGTTCAGATGATTATACGGTACTCAATACGCCGATTTCCATTTACAAAAATACATTGATTGTGGGCACCAGAGTGTCCGAATCCGCCCCCGCTTTGCTTGGAGATATTCGCGCTTTTGATGCTACAAGTGGACGATTAATTTGGACTTTTCATACGATTCCAAAACCTGGTGAATACGGATATAAAACTTGGGAAAAGAATAATTACAAGAATGTTGGCGGAGCCAATAACTGGATGGGTATGGCGGTAGATTCCAAAAGAGGCATTGTTTTTGTTCCTACCGGTTCGGCTGCTTTTGATTTTTATGGAGGAAATAGAAAAGGGGATAATTTATTTGCCAACTGCCTTCTGGCCTTAGACATTCGAACAGGAAAACGACTTTGGCATTTTCAAACGGTACATCATGACATTTGGGACCGAGATATTCCAGCGCCACCTAATTTATTTACCATCACTCAAAATGGCAAAAAGCGCGATGTCGTTTCTATTTTAAGCAAACTAGGTTTTATGTTTGTTTTTGATCGAGTAACGGGTAAACCTATTTTCCCTATTGAAGAAAGGCCTTTCCCCGCTTCGGATGTTGTCGGGGAACAAACTTCAAAAACACAGCCCATTCCACTTTGGCCTTTGCCATTTGTCAAGCAAACATTTACCGAAAAAGATGTAAATGAATGGGCGTCAAATAAGGATGAAATCATCGCTGAACTCCGCAATTCCCAAACAGGTCAGCCATTTATCCCCCTCAGTATAACAAAGAAAACTATTTTTTTCCCAGCAACGGATGGAGGGGCCACATGGGGTGGAGCTGCGGTGGATGAAAATAGTGTCATCTACATTCCTGCGAAACAAAATCCTGTGTATAGCTCCTTGGTTCCAGTAGAAAAATCGATTGAAAACTCAGGCAAATCGCTATATGTGCAACATTGTCAAAGTTGCCATGGGGTAAACCGCGAAGGAAGTGAAGACGGGACCATTCCTACTTTAAGGGATGTCCATAAAAAATATTCGGAACCCCTTTTAAATCAAATTTTAGTTAAAGGAAGGGGAAGAATGCCCGCTTTTAATTTTCTTTCCGCGGCTGAAAAAAAGGCTATTTTAGCTTATACCCAAGGATTGAATTTAGTCGTCGAGGGGCCTGTCAAAAAATCGACACTAGACTTTTCCCCTTTTAGCTTTACTGGCTATACACGCTGGTATGATAGCCAAGGATATCCCGTCAGCAGGCCACCTTGGGGAATCTTAACTGCGATCGAAATGAATACTGGAAAACACCTTTGGCAAATTCCTTTGGGCGAATATCCTGAATTAACGGCTAAGGGAATTCCACCTACGGGAACGGATTTATACGGTGGACCAGCAGTGACGGCGGGGGGATTACTATTTATAGCTGCAACAAAAGATGAAATGTTTCGGGCCTTGGACCGACAAACCGGAAAGATTTTATGGCAATATAAATTGCCGGCTGCCGGTTACGCTTCCCCTAGTATTTACTCGATTGACGGCGTTCAATATGTCGTCATTGCCTGTGGTGGAGGTAAGGTAAAAACGAAATCAGGAGATCGATATTTAGCTTTTGCTTTAAAAAATTAGAAAATTCAGTGCCATTGAGCTTTTGTAATGTGGGAAAAAGGGACCTCACCCCGCAGCTTTACTAAATTTGTAAATTTAGTAAAGCTAAACCCACCCATTTGAAAATCAAGCTAAAAATTTGATATTATTGATCAATCAATTGATAATCAATTTCTAAAAAATCCTCCACGCACGCAGCCCAATATTCTTCTACAAAGGCAACATGTAGGGAATGATTTGAATATACATCATAGGCTTCTTGGGATTCAAATTCCATCGAAATCCCATACTGAAAAGGATTTTTACTGCTTATTTGCTTTAGTACTTCAAACTTTTGGACTCCCGGAATTTGTTTCAATTCGTTTACCGCGTCAAAATATTGCGTTTTATCTTCAGGAGACAAACTCGATTTTAATGTTAAAATAACTGAGTGGCGAATCATTTTATAAAATTTAAATTACCAACGAACGGCTTTGAAAGTCCAATCCGGATTAACTTTTTGCATTTCAATTTCATCATTTCGTTTGGTAAGGCCACAGGCCAAATAGTTTTGATGCAAAGCGGCTAAAGCCACTCGATCTAATTCTACACCTAGACCTGGTTCGCTAGGTACTTCGACCGAACCATCCTCAAATTTCATGCGTCCGCCGATAATAATTTCGTCCGACTGCCATGGATAATGCGTATCTAAGGCATAAGTCATTTTGGGCAAAGCCGCACCTAAATGAACCATAGCTGCCAATGAAATGCCTAAGTGGCTGTTGGAATGCATGGACAACTCCCGGCCAAAGGTCCCACAAATACCCGTTAAGGTCATCGACGCGCGCAAACCACCCCAAAAATGATGGTCACTTAAAATAATATCTTCGGCGCCAATTTCAATACTTTTAGGAATTTCTGCAAAAGAAGTCGTACACATATTAGTGGCCAAAGGCGTCTTTAAAGCCTTGCGAACCAGCGCCATATTTTCTTGGCCTCGGACAGGATCCTCCAGGTATTCTAAGTATGGCTCCATTTCTTTTCCATACTTTATCGATGTCTCAACGGTCCATAATGCATTTGGATCGATTCTTAATGGATATTTTTCGCCAAACGCTTGGTGTAAAGCAATCACAGCATCCACTTCTTGACGAGGTTCAAAAACACCTCCTTTTAACTTGATGGATTGAAAACCAAATTCCTTGCACATAGCCTTAGCCTGCGCGACAATTTCATCTGGATTTAACGCACTTTTTTGTCGGGCCGCATCCCAACCTGTGGCATTTGGATTGAGACCAAAACCTAATTCGCCACCCGCCCCTTCATATTTGTAAAATAGATACGCCGAAAAAGGAACTCGGTCACGCATCTTTCCTCCCAATAAATCGACGATAGGTTTTCCGGTTACCTTGCCCATGATGTCCATGCAAGCCACCTCCACCGCACTAAAAATATGCACTAATTTTCGTTGGTCCCAAGGAGCTAATCCTCGGTCAGACACCGAATCTGTTCCAAAGGCCTGCTCTAAAATATGCCGAATTTGGTTTAATTGAAATACGTCTTGGCCGATCAACAATTTTTTTGATTCCTCCAAAGCCGCATCAATATCCTTAGTTCCAGGAATTTCACTAATACCTGAAATATTATCCTCGGTGACAATTTCCAAAATCGTGCGCAAAGCATACGGCGCGTGCAAACCGGCTGCATTCAATAGTGGAGGATCCACAATGGCGATCGGGGTAATGTGAATTTCTTTAATGCGGGGTCCAGCAGTATACGACATATTTATTTTATTTTTCTAATAACAATACCAAAGAGCTGTGATCCAATTCTCCATTCCCCACGTCCACCGCTTTTTTCATTTGTTGGGCTACTTGGGCCGTCCCCATTAAATCTACATTTAATGCTTTTCCGGTCTCTAAAGCTATGTTCATGTCTTTGTTGTGCAGCTTAATTTTGAATCCAGGTTTAAAATTTCGATCGATGATTCGTTGGCCATGCAAGTCCAAAATCCGACTTTGAGCAAATCCCCCCAGTAACACTTCGCGCATTTTTTCTAAATCTACCCCTGCTTGGTTCGCCAAAGTGAAAGCTTCGGAAACGGCTTGTATCGTCATGCCGACAATCATTTGGTTGCAGGCCTTCGTAATTTGGCCCGCTCCTGCTTTGCCAATGTGAACAATGTTTTTACCCATCGCTTGAAAAATAGGTAATGCCTTGTTAAATGCCTCTGAAGATCCGCCCACCATGATGGAAAGTGTGGCAGCCTCGGCACCTACTTGGCCCCCGGAAACGGGTGCATCCAATGCGTCAACGCCAATTTTAGCTAATTCTGCATGAATTTTATGGGCCATTAAGGGTGAGATCGTTGACATGTCAATGAAAATTTGGCCTTCTTTCATCGTGCCTGCAATCCCTTCGTCTCCAAACAACACCGACTCCACTTCAGGGGAATCCGGCAACATCGTAATAATCGTATCTGCAGATTCTGCCAACAATCTAGGCGAAGAACAAAGTTTGGCTCCTGATAATTGTACCTCCTTTGCCGCAGCACTTTTTTCAAGCACTGAAACAGAAAAGCCAGCTTTCAATAAATTCAATACCATAGGTTTTCCCATGATTCCCAATCCAATAAATCCAATATTTTTCATATATAAATTAAATTAAGGGGAATAATTTGGCCCCAATTAAAATGACTACTAAACCTGTTAAACCCATCACTACTAAGAGAGGGGAAATTGTTTTAAGCGCTTCCTTTTCTGATAGGTCGCTCAATTTACAAAATATCCAAAAGCCGGCATCATTCATCCAAGGAACTAATTTGGATCCGCAGCCAATCGCTAATCCAATATATACTGGATTAAACGCTAAATTGGCCTGACCAGCCATCCCCGACAAAATTCCTGAAGCCGTGATCAAGGCTACGGTGGCCGATCCTTGTGCCGTACGAACCACAGCAGCGATAAAAAATGCCATCGGAATTAAAGCCATTTGGTACCCCGCGGTCAATTCGGCAATTTTAGCACTAATGCCGGTTTGTTGGAGCGTCCCCCCAAAAGCTCCCCCAGCAGCCGTAATTAAAATAATTCCTCCGCCACTCATTAAAGCCGTCTGCACAAATGGCGTTAGGCTTTGCCCTTTATCCTTTTTATTTTTTGCCATAACTCCTAGGGCAGCAACTCCCCCTAAAATGATGGCAATATTTTTATCTCCAAAAAATTTAACAACCGCCGCAAATTGGTTGAATAAGCTTCCAGCATCTACAGAATTAGCCCCTTTTAAGAAATTTGAAATCGCCGTATCTAAACAAATAAGCACTAAAGGAATCATGACTGGCAATAAAGAAACCCCTAATCCAGGTAAATTTTGATCTTCTTTGGCTGATATTTTTTTAAGGTCCTCCAGCTTTGCATCGACCGAATCCCGTAATTCAATGGGCCATTTTTTGTTCGCCCAAACGGAGAATATGTAGCCAGCTGATACGGTGAAAAAGCCGACAACGATTCCACAACCCATCATTAATCCGATGGGTATGTGCATTTCGCCAATTAAAAAAAGTGGCCCTGGTGCCGGTGGAACTAATGAATTTGCCATTGCGGCGCCCGACATAATACACAATATCAAGAGTAAATAATTTTTGCCGATGCGTAAAGTCATGGCTTTGGCAAGGGGAATCATTAAAAATATCACCGTGTCAAAGAACACAGGAATTCCCAGAAAAAAGCTGCCAAAAAGAAAGGCAAATGGGGCTTTATCCACGCCCGTAAATTTTAATAAAGATCGGATGATACGCTCAGCCGCGCCGGATTCCAACATGCATTTTCCGATGATGGCGGCCATGGCAATTAAGATGCCTATTTTAGCGCAGGTATTCCCAAATTCTGTAGCGATCCGTTCGCCCACACTTTTTTTAGAAAAGGATAATGCAGCGCCTGCGTCCATCCCTTTTGACAGGGCAAACTGCTCTAATATAGATGCTGGTGTCAAAATAGCGACAGCAAAAGCGCCCAATAAAAGAGCTAAAAATGGATGTAGTTTTAACCCAATAATACCGCCAACGACTAAAACTATTCCAATCGCCAATAAAATAATAGGATCTAATATCATGATGCTTGAGATCTAAGTTTTGCTAATTTTTCTACCATGTTTTTAGCCCCATCAGCCACAAAAGTAGCGTCGGCGCCACAGGCAATAAATCGTATGCCCATTTGATGGTATTTGGAATATTCATCTGGATTAAAAAATAAAATGCCCGTTGCCTTGCCTGCTTTATTTGCGGCCTTAATCGTTTTTTCCACGGCCGCTAAAAATTCAGGATGATTGAATTGGCCAAAAATACCCAACTCCATCGAAAGATCTGCCGGGCCTATAAAAAGCACATCCACCCCGTCTAAATTTGCAATTTCGTCGACGTGATTTAAGACCTCTTTGGTTTCAATTTGAACAATTCCTAAAATATTTTCTTGAGAGGTTTCGTAATAGCTTTGAAAATTTTGGGCAAATTGTGTGGCCCTCACCATTTTTGCTACGCCTCGCTGGCCCATCGGTGGATAATATAGGCCATTCACTACTTTTTTCGCTTCGGCGAGATTATTTATCTTGGGACACATAACTCCTTCGGCTCCCATATCTAAAACCCGATGAATGCGCTGGGGTTCAGCACTTTCCACCCGTACAATGATTCCCGCAGGGGTATGTTGGAGCCCTTGCATCTGCGCCAAAGCCTCTTTTTCTGATCCAGCACCATGCTCTAGGTCAATTAACACCCAATCAAATCCAGATAGGCCAACAATCTCCGCGGTTAAGGAGCTACCGAGGTTGAGCCAACAACCATGCAATGTTTCCCCATTTCTTAATCGGCTTTTAAGTTTTTTCATAGGTTTAAGTTGATCATGATGTAAAATTTTGATTTTACTCTGATTTTTTAACAGATTAATTAATATGTGTCGCTCTTTTTTACGCTTTGCCAATAAATGGACTGATTTACCAAATTTAACAAAGCTAAAGATCTTGACATACAAATAAATGGGTAAATATAATTTTTATACCCTTTTAGTCATATTAATGCTCCAACTTAAAAAATAAAAATCATGATTTTTTTTCTTCCAAAAGGTGTTTATTGCTTTAAATCAACAGATAATATTGACTCTCTTTTTAAGATGATTAAAGTGTAAAAGATATACCTCGAACCCCAAGCTTTACTAACTTTTCAAAAGTTAGTAAAGCTAAACCCAAAGATCCATATTCTCCCATAACAAACTTATAATCTTGATCTAAAAGCTGATTAATTTAGAAGGTAAAACCAAGCGTGCAACTCACATTTCGAGGGGCTCCAGGCAAAATTCCATAGCCAGGGAAAGCACCCGTTCCCCTTCTAGTGAAATAAGAAACATTCATGACATTATTGACTGATCCCTTTAAGAGCCAATGTTTACCGTATTTATACGTAAAGGAAAAGTCGTCTAACGTATACTCAGGGATTAGACCGATCGTACCCGTTGGGTTAGGCTTACCCGTATTTTGTGCATCAGAAAAAGATTCGGCCGTGTAACTAATTTGATACGTAAATGACAAACGCTTATGGGTATACGTAAGTCCGGAACGGATAATTTGTTGAGGTGCATTTTCCAGTTTCTTTCCTGCTAAATTTTCTCCTGAGGTTAAGACAAAGTTTTCATAAACAGCATGATTTAATCCCGCAGACAGAAAGACGCTTATTTGACCATATCGCGAACTCCCATGAAGGAATGTAATAGGATCTATTTCCGCATATAATTCAATCCCTTTTGAAGAACTTAAACCTAAGTTTGTTCTATATAAATAAGACTGGCCGTTTGAATTTTTCATTGACACATTGCCAATTCGATCTGAAAATTCAAGATGATAAGCGCTAATATCATAGCGAAAGCAATTGCCCTTTTTGCCCCTTATCCCCAAATCAAAATTCAAGGCTCTGGCATCCTTTAATTCCGCATCCACGATATCGGTGGTGGATGAAGGTAATAAATCCGAAAAACTGATGGGCCTAAAACTTTGGGATGCATTGCCATAAATTTCAAGCGCAGAAGAAGGCTTAAAGGATGCGCCTACTCCCCATAATATAAAACTACGTAGGCGATCCGGGCTCAAAAATTTTGAATTATTGTCTAAAATTCCATTCCCCTGGGAGAGGATGTATTCATAGCGCAGGCCGCCTGCCAACTTAAATTTGGGGGTAATTGCCAACGTATTTTCAACAAACGCAGAGAAGTTTTGGTTGACAAAATTTAAAGACCTAGGGAATTTTGGATCTACTAAATTTTCCGAATACGTTGACCCATTATTGGCAATCCCTTGTTGCTGACGGAACATGTTTCCTCTAAAAATCCTAAGGCCCACAGACGTTTGCCATTTTTCATTAAAAGCACTTAGGCCCGAACGAAATTCCGCCCCATAGGAAGTATATTCGTCCCGATCTAGAGATCTATTGGCATAATTACCCGCACTATTGGGAACATCTAAGACGTCGTTGGTTTTAGTAAAACCTAATTGAGATCTGCCACTCTGAATGGCAAAAATTTGTAATTGGGAATTAAATAATTTGCTTGGGGAATAATTGAATTTTACCACGGGCATAAACCAGTGGGAATAATAGAAATTTCTAGCCCTGTATGAAACCCATGGATCTGATTTAAATTGGGCCTCACTTATTCCGCCTGCCAACTGAGCCTGGGCAATTGAATTGGTTAATTCAAATGTAACAAGTCCATGAGCAAAAGCCTTCCAATCCATTCTAAAATAACTTTGATTTGAATTGAAATTCGAATTTGGGCGAAAGCCATTGCCTTCTCTAAATTGATGTGAGCCAACAAACGCTAATTTTTTCAGTCCAGAACGGAATTTAATGAGGGATGATTTCAACCCAAAGGACCCGAACGTTTGTTGGGCTTCCCCGCCAAACTTCTTGTCAAAGACTGGTTTTTCAAGTACATAATTGATTAAGCCGCCAACCTGAGGTCCGTACTGCAAAGCGGCCGCACCTCGAACAATTTCGATCTTTTCTACCCACTCGAAGGAAGGTGTATAATAGGCTTCATTATAACCCATGGGGTCCGGAGTGATATCATATCCATTTTGCCTCATGTTAAAATCCCAGGAACGGTTTGTGCTTAACCCACGAATGGCAATGCTCGTATTAAAACCTGATGGATCACTTTCAATGACATGAAGTCCGGGAGTTCGACCAAAAACTTCCCTAAATGATTGATTAGCTACATTGGCATCCAATTTACTCAGTACGATTAATTCGGATTTTTTTGCTGCCAATAACCTTAGTCCATCAAAATCGACTAAATTACTATTCCCCTTAATGCCAGATTTACCTAGCACAAATACCTCAGATAACATTTTAGAATTTGCGGTTGTGTCAATAAGCACCTTTTCGCGTGCAAAGGAAATAGAAGAAAAAAGTAAGGAGAAATATAAAAAACTTAGGCGGTAAAACATTCTATATTAATTTAGACTAATTATAAATAGTTTGCAAATATAGAATCTCGATAATAAAAAAACAAACTATTTAGAATAAATATAAATAGGGATTTGGGATGCAAATAAATCCCCTTTTCTGAAAAACAATAAATCCAAGGATAAATTATCCCTGGATTATATTTAAAACTCTATTACTTCTAACATATTATATAGTATTGTCCAACGAACGGATTTCAATAAACCCAAGGGTAAGGTACCCTTGGGTTGTATGCAATCCTACTTCTAAATTATTTTCTCACAAACCCCCAACACAAACTATCGTTAAACGCCTCCCAGCAAACCCGCACTCCCCTGAAGTGCATAGACTGTTTGGGCACGTTTTGTTTTTAGTTCGATTAATTTTTCCAATATTCGAACTCTTTATTCTCCCCAGATTTGATTAAAAAAAGGGAGTTTGATTGAATGAAATTTGATTGAAGTGTAAATCTATTGTGGGCAAAAAGTCTTGAAATTTTATGGGAATATATTTGAAGTAAGCCGACGATCACTACACCCAAAACCTCCTTTTTATAAAGTTTTGTTAATTGACTTATTCGATTTACAGCAGAAAGAAAATCCATTTAAATTTATTTTTGACAAAGATATAATACTTTTTACTATAATAGTATTGCTATTTCAAAAGACAAATTGTAATAGATTGGTTTTACTATTACTATATTTGAACTAAATTTTAAAATACATGGATTTCCAACTCAGTTTTAAGGTCAACGAACATATCTATTTGCGCGATCCCGAATCTTCGGAATTAGGTAAACAAATTGTGAAAAATGCGATTGATTTAATTTATGAGCTGGGTTTCGAGCATTTTACCTTTAAAAAATTAGCCGCCAAAATGTCCACAACCGAGGCGTCTATTTATCGGTATTTTGAAAACAAACACCGATTACTTTTATATATTTTGAACTGGTATTGGTCCTACATGGAATTTCTTGTTGATTTTACCATTCAAAATATCCAAGACCCAAAAGAAAAATTAACTAAGATTATCACTTTGTTTACAAGAAGCTTACCAGAAAGTTTGGGCCAATTAGATTACAATAAATCCTATTTAAACCAAATTATCCTATCTGAAAGCAGTAAAGTTTACCTGATAAAAGAAGTGAAGGAAATCAATTCCTTTCAAGTTTTTAAACCGTATAAAGACTTGTGTACCAAAATTTCAGAAGTTATGCTACATTTAAATTCTTCATATACTTATTCTAGATCTTTAAGTAGCACCTTGATCGAAACAGCGCATAGCCAGCAATATTTCAGCAAGAATTTGCCTAGATTGACCGATGTTTCCAATGAAAGAGAGGAAGAATTTGTTTTTAATTTTTTGAACCAATTAGTTTTTAGCGCACTAAATCCTGTTTGAAAATTATTCAATCAATTTAAAATGAAATTAATGCCAATTTCGAGCCATTACAAAACAATCCTTAAAGAAAAGTCCAATTAGTTTGACGACCTATAATGATAATAATAAACTAAAATTAAAATAATGAAAACTTTAACAAAAGAGTTACAAGCAGCCATTTCTCCATCCATGGCTTTGGAATTGCTTAAAGAAGGGAATAAAAGATTTGTTAATAATTTAAAGGCAAATCGCAACTTGTTACAACAGGCAAATGAAACATCTGATGGCCAACATCCATTCGCAGTGGTTTTAAGCTGTATTGATAGTAGAACTTCCGCAGAGCTAATTTTTGACCAAGGACTTGGTGATATTTTTAGTGTGAGAATTGCTGGGAATATCATCAACGAGGACATATTAGGTAGTATGGAATTTGCTTGTAAATTAGCTGGCTCAAAAATAATCGTAGTATTAGGGCACAGTAAGTGCGGAGCAGTAAAAGGCGCATGCGACCATGCCGAGATGGGTAATTTAACTGCATTGCTCGCAAAAATAAGACCTGCTGTAGATGACGAATTGGAAACAAAAGATAATCGTACATCCACTAATGCTACTTTTGTAGAAAATGTTGCTGCAATTAATGTAAAAAGGACAGTAAAATCCATTTTGGAGAGAAGTACTATTCTTGAACACATGATAGCGAGCGGAGAAATTGGTATTATTGGCGGAATGCACGATTTAACAACGGGACAAGTTACTTACTATGAGAGCACTGCTTTCATAGCTTAAAAAAATCAATGAATATTATCTCTATACTTCTGATAGAAGATGAGCCAGATGTGGTAGATTTTGTCAAAAAGGGCTTGGGGGAGGAATCTTTTGAAGTGTCTGTTGCACTAAATGGCGTTGATGGCCTGGAAATGGCAATAAATAATCCATATGATATAGTCTTGCTTGACATAATGATTCCAGAAAAAAATGGGATAGAGGTATGTAAAGAAATTAGAGGGCGTGGAATTCAAACGCCAATACTTTTTTTAACGGCATTAAATACGCCAGATAATATAGCCTTAGGTTTAAATTCGGGAGCTGACGATTACCTAGTTAAGCCTTTTAAGTTCAACGAACTTATTGCGCGCATAAGGGCTATTTTAAGAAGATTAAATGTGGAGAAAATAGGTGCTATAAAGTCCAAGACAAAATATTTTATATCAAATTTGGTCCTTGATGATGATGCAAAACAGGTTACCCGAAATGGCAAAGAAATTACACTTACTGCTACAGAATATCGGTTATTATTTACACTTCTCAAAAACAAGGGCAAAGTATTGTCAAGAATGGATCTGTTAGAAAACGCGTGGGATATCAATTTCAATGTGGGAACCAATGTGGTAGATGTTTACATCAATTACCTTCGAAAAAAAATAGATGCTGATTTTGAACCAAAATTAATACATACCGCTGTAGGCATGGGCTATATTCTTAAAGAAGCATGAGCAGTATTCGTAAAATCACCATTTTATTAATCATTTCAATAAGCTTGATTTTGTTTTTTTTGGGATCAAGCGTTTATTATTTTTTATCCAATTACTCATACGCGGATTTTTATAAGCGATTGGAGGTAAGCGTAAGTGTAGCAGAAAAGCGCCATTTTGAATCCAATCAGAAAGATGCTCAAGTATTAAAAAATATTAGGGAGGAACACTTAGAATTACTAAGTGACGAAAAAGAGTATATATTGTATTGCCCCTCCGAAACCGCAATTAAACAAATAGCAGAGACGAATTCAATTCCGATTAATCTCCTTAATTTAGTTTACACTCAGAAATTCGCTAATTTTCAAAAAGATGATATTTTTTATTACGGGAAAAAAAGAGAAACTCCTAAAGGTTTTTATTTCGTCATCGTTTCAGCAAAAAACTACTACAACTCGCACCATTTAATTTTACTGAGAAAAGTATTACTTGTTGGCGGGTTTATTTCAATTCTAATTATTATTTACCTTACCTATTTATTTTCAAAGAGGTTTTTTGACCCAATCGATAAAATAATTACTAAAGTAAATAGTATAAGCACAGACAATATACATTTACGACTAGATGACATTAAAAACACCGACGAAATTAAACGACTTACCACCACATTTAATAATCTTTTGAATAGGATTGAAATAGCTTTTGAAACAAACAAAAACTTTATTAGTAATGCTTCACACGAATTTGGCACACCCCTTACAGCTATTATTGGCGAGGCAGATGTGGCATTATTGAAAGATAGAACTCCCGTTGAGTATAAGGAAGCCTTGCAAAAAATACTTAAACAATCAGAAAGGCTCAATAAAATAAGCCAGTCCTTGCTTTTTTTAGCACAAATTGGGTATAAAGAGAATAAATTCAACTATTCCATAATAAGAACTGACGAACTAATATTGCAAGCCAATGAAATTATGAATCAATTAATTCCTAAAAATAATATAAAAATAGATTTTGAGTTGTTACCTGAAAACCCAAAAAAATTAAAAGTAATGGGGAATAAAGATTTACTCATGCTGGCCATTACAAACATTTTGACAAATGCGTGTAAATATTCAAGCAATAAACCTGTAATTGTAAGTTTGGCTTCCACAAACAATGAAATAGTCCTGATAATTAAAGACCAAGGAATTGGTATTCCTGAGTCAGAATTACCATTTATATTTGACCCTTTCTTTAGGGCTAGCAACACCGCCGCATATGATGGTTATGGGATTGGCTTACCCTTATCTCAAAACATTATTAAAATTCACAAAGGCGAACTTATGATCAACTCTGTACTACATAAAGGAGTGACTGTTCAAGTAAAATTACCCATAGCGATACTCTAAGCCGCTAAAATTTCCCGCCCCCTTCCAGCCTTGCTAGTCTATTATCTACGAATACAATTTTGCTAGTCGCACGGCTATATTATGTCTAGGCCAAAAATCTAATCAAATTCTAATCTTAATCTTAATTGGCTCTAATAACGCCATCCTATCCTTGTAGTATTATTAATCAAGCGCCTTAGGCATGGAGAAGAAAATACTAATTCCTATTGACTTTAGAGTAGAATCTTTAAATACACTAAAATATGCTCTCGATGATCTAAAGCAAGAAAAATCAAATATCATCTTAATGTATTCAGAGTATATCAGCGATTCGATAACTGAACTATTATTTTATGATCCTGCCAAAAAAATCAGAGAATTAGCAAGTTCAGATTTCAATGATGCGATAGCCATTATTAATAATACACACGAATCTAGTCTTCATACGATTAAAATAGAGCTTTTTAATGGCTTAAATAAAAATGCATTTTTAAATTTTTATGAAGCACATGCAATAGACCTCATTTATTTGCCCAAAGATTATTGCTTGAAACCTCATAAAAACGGTTTTGACCCAACTCCTCTAATAAAAAAATCGAAGGTGGAATATAAAGAAGTAGCCTGGGCAAGCGACCTCCCTACCACGAATAAAGATGAATTAACCCAATTATTTAAATAAAAGAATATGAGCGAATCAAAATTTCCAACATCCCCATTAGGGCGAATAAAATTATTTTTTACCTTTTTCGATTCTCGATGGGAAGATTTAACCAAAGAAAATTGGTTAAATGTTGCTTATAAAGATTTGAGTGCCGGCTTAATCGTTGCCATGACAGCCATTCCGATGGCAATGGGTTTCGCGATGGCCATGGGAATGCGACCCGAACATGGCATAATTGCAGGAGCTTTAGCCTGTGTAGTGGGTAGAACTTTTGGTGGTTCGAAATATCAGGTTTACGGCCCAACTGCTGCTTTTATTCCGGTTATTGCTGCTCTCATATCCAAGTATAGTGATCCAGCAAATGGAGGAACATTTGAACAAGCGCATGGCTTTCTTGTTTTGGTATCCATTATCTCGGGAATTATTCTAATCATAATGGGAATATTTGGTGTGGGTAAATATGCTAAACTTGTTCCCAATTCAATTATTGTTGGATTTACCGTGGGCATTGCCTTGGCTATTGCAGCTACAAATTTCAAAGACATTTTGGGATTAGATAGCTTTAAAGTATTATTAGGCGATAGCTCTAGAAGCTTAAGTGAGCGATTTAGATTTATGTCCGAACATCTTCATTTAATTAACGGGTGGTCAATATTATTAGGGCTAATAACGTTTATTTTAGCTAAATATCTGTTGAAAATATCTATTTATATCCCTGGGCCAGTAATTGCCATGGGTACAGCTACCTTATTGGCAGCCACCTTATTAGCCGATAAAAATATCATATTAGTTCGTGATTTATATGGCTCTATTCCAAACAATTTTTTCAAATTACAATTGCCATTTTTACCTGCTATGAATGGAAGTGTAATGCTTGACATTGCATATTTTGTGGTAGGGATCGTATTTGTATCGGGAGTAGAAAGCGTTTTATGTTCTTCGATGGCTGATCGATTAGCTAAAAATGATAGAACGCCATTTAACCCGGACAAAGAATTTTTTGGTCAAGGCTTAGTTCAAATCATCACACCCTTGGTACAAGGATTTCCGTGTACAGGCGCATTGGCCAGAACAGCAACAAGTATAAAAGCCGGCGCTACAACTCCTTTGGCAGGTTACTTTAAAGCTATCCTAAAACTGACGATGGCATTTTATTTGGCTCAATATTTAGAGTTAATACCAATGGCTTGTATTGGCGGTATTTTGGTTTGGGTTGCTAGCAATATGATAAAACCATCTGAAATTAAAGAAATCAAACATGCGGGTAAATTTGAATTTTGGATGATGATTTACACGGCTGTAATGGTACCAATGACGGATTTTTTGACTGGTGTACTTTCTGCACTGGTTATTTATTTTGTGCTGAAAAATGTTTTCAAAAAAAAGGAAGAAGAGAAAACGAGCCACTAATAATAAAATTGTGTTGAGAGGTTTAAATAAATTCGGTTTTGCACGATTTTTAATATGGGAAACGATTGCAACATTCCGCCTAAGGGAGCTAGATTCAAAAAGAGGTCATTTTCGACCTCTTTTTTGTTTTACCACTATCCAAAACCCCCTTTACGTTCAATAGGAACTGAATTGGGGTTGTATATTTTATGGCTGCATCTTTCTTTTCGTCTCTCCATTTGACTTTTGATAGAAAGAAACAAGGTTTTCAAGCATTGAAAGGACTTTTTTGATGTAATTCTTAAAGGTACTCCCGTGTTCTTATAGGTGTTCAGCCTTGTGCTTGATTTGAGCAATTTCTCGGTCGTTGATGTCCTTTATTCTATGGTAATGAATGGTAAACTTAACCCCCATTGAAAACATTATTATTGAAGCGACACCTAATGACCTAACCTACATGATTCCCCTTTTGTATTGCATGCAGCATGGAAGTATAGGGTTTGAAAATGAGAAGGATGGAAATTGCAAGTTTATTTATAGTGGGGAAATCAATTAGTTTGACAACATACAAATAAACCCAAGGGTAAAATACCCCTGGGTTGTATGCAATCCTACTTCTAAATTATTTTCTCACAAACCACCAACACAAACTATCGTTAAACGCCTCCCAGCAAACCCGCACTCCCCTGAAGTGCATAGACTGTTTTAGCAAATTTTGTCTTTAATTCAATTAATTTTTCTAAGGCTTCGAGTGCTTTATTCTCCCTAGAATTGATTAAAAAAAGGGATGATTCTCCATTATTAAACCGGCTCTCTTCGGCTTTGACTAAGGCTATTAAATTTTTATTTGTAGCTTCTTGGGTCAAAATTTGTTTCCGTAAAGCAATCATTTCATTGTGATAAGATTTAATTTTTACTTCAATCGATCTCCTCTTTTGGTCTTGAAATAATGATTCATCTTGTAGCTTTAATTTGGCTTTTTGGTATTCCGCTCTTCCCTGAGAAAACCGAAGAGGTATTTCAACCTTCAGCCCATACAAAAAATTATTTTCAAATAAGGGCGCGGTAAAAAAGGGCGTTTGATTTAAGGTCATTTGATTGTACTGTAAATCAACTTTGGGCAACAAGCCTTGAAATTTTAACTTTTTATCCACTTGTAAAGCAGAAATTTTAAGGGAATAAATTTGAAGTTCAGGGTGATTTTTCATCGCTTGATCAAGTAAATCTGTCAACGAAAAATTAGCTCCTTGAATAGATTCTAGGGATTCGGATGGGATTATATAATCAGGAATCTGAATCGGCACATTGTTTTCCCACCATAAAAATGCGGATAAATCCAAGGCCGCATTTTGAAATTCAAGCCATTTCGCTTCTGCAATATTGGAGAAGTATTGTTGCTGGCTAGCCGCCTCTACGGTATCAATGGCCGGCCTCTCGCCGAATTCAAATCCCTTTTTCGTTAAGGATTGTCGGTCTGCCGCCACCTTTAAATTTTGCTTCACCGTTTCATAGACGCGATATGATTTTACCCAATTCCAATACGCCGACATCGCATCTACAATAATTTGATTAATCACATTTCGCTGCTCTTGAGCAGCCATTTGGTTAAATATTTTGGATTGAATTAGCGTCGCCCGGCGCTTATCCATCACTAAGTTTCGAGCTAAAGGAATCGAAATTCCTAGGTAATTGGTTTGGCCTAAACTCTGATCTGGGTTTAATCGAGAGCCATTTAAAAATTCCATTCCGCCGGAAATTTCAATGCCATACCAAGTAGGAATTGTCAATTGGGGCGACTGATATAGGTAATAATTTTTCCCATCTAATGTTTTTTGACTCGAGTATTGGCTAAATGTGGGATCAAAATTTCCTTTGGCTGCGAGAATATCAGCTTGAGCAGATTGAACTCTAATAAATGCTTGTTTAGCAATTGGGTGATACTTTTGAACCATTAAAAGAACTTCTTCTGAATGCAAAGTCTTCAAACTATCTTGAGAAAATAGTTGGACCGAAATCAATAAAAACCCTATTATTTTTTTCATTTTTCTGGAGTAAATGAATAATAATCAGGAGGGAATCCGTTTATATTTCGCCATAATTCATACCAAATCGGAACATTTTTTAAAAGCGCAATTCCTTGAGCTCCACCGCCAATTTTTACTTGGCCTGGCCATGGACGATCTTGTAAATCTTCTACGACAAGGACTCTGAACAACCCATTTGGACTTATTGAATTCTCAATGGCTATAACTTTACCCCCAAAAGTTCCGTAACTTTGATTAGGCCAACCGCTAAATACGATGGCTGGAAAACCGTCAAACATAAAACGAACCTTTTGACCTTTTGAAATAAGAGGCAAGTCTAAAGGCCTAATGAACATCTCAACAGCGTAATTAATCTTAGGAGGAATAATACTCATCAAGTCTTCCCCCTCCTTAATTACTTCTCCCAAACCAGCTTTTTTTGCTTGCGTAATTTGTCCATCTTGGGGTGCAAGAATGACGTACATGCCATTTCTAATTCGGTAATTACTGACTTGATTTTCCAGTTTCGCTACCTCTCCTTTACCTACTTCAATCGTCCCAAGACTCTGTAATCTCTCCGCCTCCGCCTTATTTATTTTCTCATTGTACTCCTGCTCCACACCCCTTAGCTCAATTTTTGTATTGATAATTTCTTGTACGGTTTGTTCTAACTTATTTTCAGCAACCGTTTTTTTGGCTTGGGCATTTTGAAAAACCACATTTCTTTGTTGGAATTGTGTCTGAGAAACTAAACCCTGCTCATACATTTTTTGCTGACGCTCGTATTGATTTTTAGCTAAATTAAACTCGTTATTTGCCGCGAGTATTTCTGCTTTCTCACCTACTAGTTTATTTTCTAATTGCTTTAACTTATTGCCTATTTGCTCAATTTTCAACTTTTTACCCGTTTGCAAATTTTGAATTTGCGACGCTGTCACAATCACTTTACTACTGTAATATGAAATTGCGCCTTTTTTTGCGGTGACTTGTTGCTCCGTTCGATTCACCAAATTAGGATCCAAATAATCCTCTTTGATTTCAGATATCTGAATCAACGTATCTCCTTTTTTTACAATATCGCCTTCCCGAACCCACCATTTCATTATTTTACCAGGAATTGGAGAATTCACTGCTTGAGGACGTTGTTCTTGGAATAGACTCGTCACCTTACCTTTGGCACTGATATTTTGTGTCCAAGGAAGAAATAAACTTGCCAAGAATATCCCCAAAATGATCAAAAGCCATCGATTGATATAGCTCTTTTCATTCTTCCTATACACCTGTTCAAATGACTTAAAAAAATGACGTTCCATAATTAGTCTAAAATAACACCCTTGCCAACTTCAAATGTCGCACCGCATTTCAAAAGATAATCCGAATCGTTTGTTGCAATGAGGACTGTCACATTTGGTAATTCATTTAAAAAATAATGCTTCAAACTCTCTTTTATTTCGATCGGCAAACCACTCCAAGGCTCTTCTAATAAAAGCAAAGATTTATTTCCAATCGTTGCCCTAATGAGTAGAATTTTCTTTTTAAGCGACTCAGAAAGTTTTTTGCCCAATGGATCCAAAACCGTATCAAACCCCGATGGGAAATATTGAAGAAAATTTAAAAAACCTAATTTATTCGCTTGCTGGATGATCATCTCAGTGCTTATATCGGTTTGGCCCAAGGTAATATTCTCCATCAACGTGCCCATAAAAATTTCGTGCCCTTGTAAAAATGTCCCAACCTGCCTTCGATATTCTCGCTTATTTAAGTTTTGAATAGGTATTTGATTAATTAATAGAGATCCCACAAAATCCGTATAATTCCCAGTTAACATCCTAAGAAAAATAGATTTTCCTGAACCCTGCGGGCCATGCACACCTACTTTCGATCCTTTTTCTATTGCAAAATTCACATGCTCTAAAAGAGGTTTATCTTCTTCGAATTCAAAAGAAAAATCAATAAAATTAATTTGAATTCCATTGGATAAAGGATGTAAACTTACGCTCTCCTCTTTCTCTAAGGGCGATTCTGTAATTATTGCTAGTTTTTCTAATCCTGTAGCCAAATCATAAAAACTTTCTAAGCTAATAATCAACTTTTCAACCGCATTAATCACCATAATGATCACGATTTCAACAGCTATAAATTCGCCAACGTTAAGTAGTTGGTTTACCAATAAAACCGCGCCAATAGTTAACATCGCTAAGGTCATGCAAACCTTAAAAAAGATTAAAATTTTATACTGAAAAAGGAGTACATTAAAATGTTTCGTTCGAGCACCTAAATACCCCATGACCTGTAAATCTGTTTTATTTATGGCCAAATCAGGCTCACTAAATTTTATTGATTTTAAAGTCCGAGCCATCTCTCCAAACCACGAGGCCACCGCATACTTATATTTGCTTTCAGTCCAGCTGGTCGTAAGTCCCGGCTTGCTCGTATTGCGTAATACCCACCAAATAATTAGAATCTGTATAATCCCCCAAATAATAAAAAATGGATGGTAAAAAGATAATAAAAGTAAGCCCAACAAAATCTGAATAGAGGCCATGGGCAGATCTAACAAAATCTTCGAAAAACTTTTTTGGACCGTGGCCGTTTCAAAAAAATGATTTGCTTGCTCAGGCAGATAATATGAATCCGATTTTTTCAAATCAAATCGTGGAATCTTAGTGACAAAATCAAACGCGTAATCAGCAAAAATTTGTTGTTGGACCTTTTCAATTAATCGCATTTGATTTATCTGAAGTAAGCCCACAATTAATACTCCCAATACCACTAAAAATATAAGGACATAAATAGACGTTACCATCGTCGCACCAAGCACAAAACCGACAATCGCCTGTACGCCTAGAGGTAAACTCAGTTGCACCAAACCCGAAAAAGCTGAAAAAAGATAAATCCCCAAAACTTCCTTTTTATGAAGTCTTGTTAATTGGCTTATCCTATTTACAGCAGAAAGAAAATCCATTCAAAGATATTTTTTACAAAGATATAATACTTTTTAAAATAATAGTATTACTATTGCATAAAATATTTAAATTTATTTTGTAATAATTTTACTATTGCTATATTTGAGTTAAATTTTTAGAATACATGGACTTCCAGCTTAGTTTTAAGGTCAACGAACATATCTATTTACGCGATCCTGAATCTTCAGAATTAGGTAAACAAATTGTGAAAAATGCAATTGATTTAATTTATGAATTAGGATTCGAACATTTTACTTTTAAAAAATTGGCCACCAAAATGTCCACAACCGAGGCGTCTATCTATCGGTATTTTGAAAATAAACACCGATTATTACTCTATATATTAAATTGGTATTGGTCTTACATGGAATTTCTTGTTGATTTTACGATTCAAAATATCCAAGATCCCAAAGAAAAGTTAATTAAGATTATCACTTTGTTTACTAAAAGCTTACCAGAAAGTGTAGGCCAATTAGATTACAATAAATCCTATTTAAACCAAATTGTCCTATCTGAAAGCAGTAAAGTATACTTAATAAAAGAAGTGAAGGAGATCAACTCTTTTCAAGTTTTTAAACCATATAAAGACTTGTGTAATAAAATTTCTGAGGTGATGCTAAATTTAAATCCCTCATATAATTTTTCTAGATCCCTAAGTAGCACCTTAATCGAAACAGCACATAGCCAACAATACTTTAGTAAAAATTTGCCTCGATTGACCGATGTTTCTAATGAAAAAGAGGAGGAATTTGTGTTTAATTTTTTGATTCAATTAGTTTTCAGTGCACTAAAGACCGTTTAAAAATTCGAATTCCCATCATTGATCAGGGGAAAAGACATTTCAAAAAAACATACCTCGCAGCACCAGCTTTACTAACTTTCTAAAAGTTAGTAAAGCTATACGCAACTAATTAAAATCCAATAAAATAAACTTATTTTATGGTCCAAGTAATTGATTTTTCAATGAAATCTTGGAATGGTTTATTCCCCCATACCTCTTTCGAATGACCCATCGACGTATATAACATATTCCCCTTACCCACTTTTTTATACCAAGCAACAGGATGATATTTCCCCATACCGAAATTCTTATCTTTCATCCATAGCATATTCCCACTCGGCAAAATTTTATCTCCATCAATATATAAAAGGACTTGAGCATCTTTGGGTTGTTCATAAAATACATACCATTCATCCTTGGCATTCCATTCGCCCACAAGCCATGATTTAAAACTAGAATCAGCTCGCGCCTCCACATGAATCTGCGCATTTTGAAATTGAGGATTCAACGGATGATGCGAAAATTTAGCTCCCAATAATGTCTTTTGATACCATTCCCACTTACGATGTGAATCGTCCCCAGATCCATGAATACCTAAGAAATTACCCCCATTCGTGATGTATTTCTGAAAAGCCATTTGCTGTTCATCATTCAAAACAGGGCCCGTCGAATTATTAAAAATAACTAAATCAAACAAGCTCAATTGCTCCTCATTAAACACGCCCCCCGACTCTGTTTCATATAAAAACCAATGATTCTTTTTTGCCATTTCAGTTAAAATTGGGCTAGATGCCTCTATAGATTCCCCATGCCTGAAACTCGCTGTTTTAGAAAAAACTAAAATAGCCGGCCGATTTTTTGCTATAAACAAGGTAGGCCTTGCGGTTTCGTAAAAAACTGGAAACCCATTTTTTACTTTATAAAAAAATAGAGCGCCAAAAATAAAAAAAGCACCCAAAATGCCTAAAATTGACCAGCCAATAATTTTAAATGCCTTTTTCATTTGATATTTTTTTTCAAATTTACAATTATCTATTAAATTACAAGCTTATGATACACGAACTAGGTATTTGCCTTTGGTTTGATAAAAATGCCAAAGAAGCAGCCGATTTTTACAAAAATACTTTCTCTGAATTTGAACCGATTTCAGAAAACCCCCTTGCCATAAATTACCGAATTTACGGCCGCAGATTTATGCATTTAAACGGTGGCCCCGGCTACCCCATAAATCCTTCTATTTCGTTTTTTCTCAACATTAATGACGAAGAAGAAATTCAAAAAATTTGGGATATATTAATGCAAGACGGAGGGTCCATTTTAATGCCCCTAAATACCTATCCGTGGAGTGCAAAATATGGCTGGTGTGCAGATAAATATGGGGTCAACTGGCAAATCATGATGGGACATAATTCCTCCGCAATAATTGCACCCAATTTTATGTTTACCGGTGCGAATAACGGCAAAGCCTCTGAGGCCATCGATTTTTATACCCAGCTTTTTCCAAAATCTGAAATTCAATTCAAACAATTTTATGAAAAAGAAGAACAGGATATCGAAGGAAATGTCAAATACTCCCAATTCTTATTAAATGAACAAGTTTTCCACGCAATGGAAAGCTCAATGCCGGACATGCAGCCTTTCAACGAAGGGGTTTCTTTCGTCATAACTGTGGATAATCAAGAAGAAATCGATTATTATTGGGATCATTTAGTCCTTGATGGCCAACCTGGAAGATGCGGCTGGCTGAAAGATAAATTTGGGGTATCTTGGCAAATAGTTCCTTCTAACCTAGGTAAACTTATGTCAAATCCTGACACCGCTCCCAAAGCAACCTATGCTTTTTTACAAATGTCAAAATTTGTTATTGCCGATTTAGAAAAAGCCGTCCAAAGTTAAATCTATCCAAAACAGGAAAAACATACCTCGCAGCACCAGCTTTACTAACTTTTAGAAAGTTAGTAAAGCTATACGCTATATAATGAATTACCCAAAAATAGACTGATTTTCTAGATCAACTACTTGGTTTTTAATTTAGCCTTAACCACATCCGCTGGGTATTTTAGAGCCAATTTTCTGATTTCATAACTAAAATTGGCAAAAGTTTCCTCCCATAATTTAGCCTCCTCAGGACTATATTGATAAAATCCCCGACCATTACTTACGCCCTTGCCACCGGATTTTACAATGTCATCAATTAATTTTGGCACCTCCGTTCCATTGTATAATGTGGCATTTAAATCCTTCATGACATTATGGTAGGCAGGCACCCCCGTTAAATCCATCCAGCCAAAAACCCCGACCAATGTCATCCAATACCCCGTATTATTTCGGCAGGCACGATCCACATCTTCCACGGTCGCATACCCATTTTCAACCAAATAAAACGCTTCCCTGTACATTGCATACATCAATCTATTCGCAATAAATCCCCGAATGTCCTTGCGCACTAAGGTCGGCTCCTTTCCCCAGCCATGCGATAATTCATATAAATATTCTCCCTTCTTAATATCACTTTGGTCTCCACAAATAATTTCTAAAAAACGCGTGGTATGCGATGGCTCCGCCCAATGCAAACCAAAAAATCGATCAGGTTTTTGAGTCAATTTCTGTAACATACTAATCGGAATCGCTGAGGTATTTGACGTGAGTAAAGCGTCCTCGCCAATTTCAGCCTCAATCTTTCCATAAACAGACCGCTTAATTTCCTCATTTTCTATCGTACACTCGATGACCAATTGGCATAATTTCAAATTCCCATACTCCTCACTAATCATCAAATTTCCCAAATAAAACTCCGCCGTTTCAGTAACCAATCCTTCTTCCTTCGCCTTATTTAAATGTTTTCTAATTCGCAATTCCGCCGTCTCCATGTCCATCGGAATTGGCGCAATGGCAACTACGGGATGGCCCGACATCAATAAACAGGTAGCAATGCTGCATCCCATAAGGCCTAAACCAACAACCCCTATTTGAATTTTACCTGCTTCCATTATTTATTTTCTTTCAACGCTTTTTCCACCGCCATCATGATTTCATGCTGCGAATGATTATTCCCCAATCGATCCATAAAGCCTTCCAAAACCTTTTTTGACTCAGCCGATTTTAAAGCCCCAATGCGCTGAACCATGTACAACAAGAACTTGGGCATCTTCGCTTTTTCAGCCATCGATAAACTTCTCACAGGATCTATCGCAGCCAAAGGCTCAGCCGCATACCAAACCATCAACGGAATATTATGATCCAAGCGGTCTTCGGATTTTTGAGCTAAAGCCTCCACCACATTCCATCTCATTTCAGGACGCAAACGCATCACACCTGCCAACATAGCCAATCGAACCTGTGCACTCAATTCTGTCTTGGCCATGGACTCCAATTTGTTTAAGAAAGTAGCCGAAACGACTTTTTTCTCGGCAGCTAATTGGATCGCCCAACTCCTTAAATGTGGACTTTCGTGGCCCAACAATCTCTCCAAATCCATCTCCGTTAACCCTCCAGTAACCTGCAAAGTCCATAATGCCCTTAGCTTACGAGTGACATCAGGATTTTTGTCTAAAATTTCCCTTAACGCTTTGTAAACCTGAGCATTCCCGCCTCTTTCTTGCAAAATGGTTCGCGATTGACGCACATACCATTCTTTGGGATTTAATTGATGATTAACTAATTCCAAGTCGGTCGATTTACTCAAATCAACCCGAACAAACACATCCGTTTCATGAGTAATTTTAAATATGCGGCCCATAGTTTTATCATGCACATCTGGATTTGTACTATGGCATTGATTTTTATCGTACCAATCAATCGCATAGACAGATCCGCTAGGGTCATATTTCATGTTAAGCCACTGCGACCATGAATCGTTCATCGACAAAAAATCCTTTTTATGGCTGGCGCTATAGCCAGAACCTTTGGGGGTCAAAATGTCGACATTAAGTTTTGCCCCATTGATATTATTCATGAAAATGTTGTTTCTGAATTCTTTAGGCCAAGTATTTCCTCCCAAATAAATCATGGCTCCCGCATGTGCATGGCCACCACCCGCAGAGGCCGACCTAAAGTTGCCCGCATGTGGCCCACGATCCCCAACATAATGTACGTGGTCCGCGATGGTTTTAATGTCATAATAGGTATAGGGGTTAAAATGTTTCCCGCCTTGTCTTTGATAACGTGCGCCTTGAATGATGTGAAACATGTGCGGAATCACGCAAACGGTAATAAATGGATGTCCATACTCATTAAAATCAATGCCCCAAGGATTGCTTGACCCTTCAGCAAACACCTCAAAAACATGTGTTTTAGGGTGAAAACGCCAAACCCCGGCATTGATCTTAGTGCGTTCAAGGTCCGTTGCCCCCGGTTTCCCCACATTGGAATGGGTGAAAACACCATGAGTTCCATACAGCCAGCCATCCGGACCCCAGCGCAAACTATTTAACACTTCATGGGTATCCTGAACGCCCCAGCCGTCTAGCAACTTTTGGATCGGACCCGTAGGTTTATCTTGGGCAAAGTCGGTCGGTATAAACAACAAATATGGCGCGGCTCCCAGCCAAACTCCCCCCATACCCACTTCAATACCACTGACTAGATTTAGCCCCTCCATGAACACTTTTCTTTTATCCAAAGTCCCATCGCCATCCGTATCCTCCAAAATCAAGATCCGATCTTTTCCTTGTCCTTCTAGAGCTGGAATCGGATATGTATGCCCCTCCACAACCCATAGTCGGCCCCTGGAATCCATCGTGAAACTAATTGGACGTACAATATCGGGCTCCGAGGCGGCCAAGGTAATCTTAAATCCTTTAGGCAATGTCATCACTTTGGCAGCCTCCTTTCCAGAAAGTCCCGCATGAAGGATCGGGTCAAGTGGCGGAAGAACAATGATGTCTTTTTGGTTTAATTCGTTTGGAAATGTAGGCCTCGTGACGTGAAACCTAAAATTGTCAAAATTTATGTGCGCCAATTTATCATGGCCGACATAAGGAATAGGCGAAATTCCTGTCTCATTATCAATTATCCTGATGAACATTTCCTGGCCTAGATGCGCTTTTAAATTGGCCACCACAGGCTGTAATGTGGCGCGTCCCTGTCCCGTGGATTTGAAAATAACCTTTTGGCTTTTAGCTAAAACAAGCTCCACTCGAGTATCTTGAATCGCCCCACCGGAGACTAAAAAGCTCGCAAAAGGATGCGTTATTTTAAAAGATTCAGAGGTTAAAGTACCCTTCAACGCATATTTAACCGTACCGCCGCTACTTAAAAAATACGTTCCTTCGGGATTGATTTTTACCGCTTTATCATGGAGAGGTGAGGGATTTTGGCTAATTAATGGATTTGAAAAAGCTTCTCCCGTGGCTTTCCAATTTTCCAAAGTTCCTGTTTCAAAATTAACATTGATCGATTTCCCGTTTTTCGTCGGGATAACACCCGTGGAAGCGATCGTTTCCGTATTACCTGTGACAATCTCTAGCTTTCCGACCATCCCGGCAGCTCGATGCCCAGGCACGGTACAAAAATAGATGTCATTTTCTTTGGCAATAAAAGTCATACTGACCTTGGCGCCTTTGTCCGAAATGGATGGAGTTTTGATCCCCGCTTTTTCTAAAGCAATGTCATGAGTCATCACCTCCCCATTATAAATAGTGATCCGAACTCGCTTCCCCTTATTTGCTTTTAGGGTAGGGTTTCTGGTTCCATCTTTGGCAAAATAACCTAGCATCGTGGCCTCCAACACATAATCGTGATCAATACGCAACGTGTCTTGCGATAATTTGGGAGCGGATGGCGGCACCATTTTGCTCGTAGATGCCAGAAAAAGTGTGGCCACAATAATGGCCAACCCATTGCGGAAAAAATTGTTCATATATCGGTTAATTTATGGAAGCTCTTGCAAGTAAATATCTTTAAACGCTACGATTGCTTTCGCGCCGCCGTGAATCTGTAAAGCAATGAGGCCCGACTGTGGAATGGAACTGTCCATTTCCGTGTAATCCACGGTTTGCTTGCCATTAATGTAGAGGCGAATTCGCTCATTTTCAGCCCTAACTTCATAGGTATTCCAGTCGCCTTGCTTGATCCAAGAGAGCACATCGGCTTCATTGGGCTTCATGAGCGTTTTATTGCGCCTGGATTCATCATATAAACTAGCCCAATAATCCTTGCCCCAATCCGCCTGATACCCAATCATTTCATAAGCTGGATTTGTAGCTTTCACACTTCGAAATTGAATTCCGGAGTTGACAAAGCCCTCCGTTCCGGTCAATTTTATCTTCAGTTTCAAATAAAAATTATGGTAGATTTTTTTCGTACTCAGAAAATTATTGTGGGGAACTCTTGTTTCTAAGGAGCCGCCCACCAACATGCCATCCTGGATGCGCCAAGTTAAGGTGTCGCCTTCCCAACCTGTAAATGTTTTGCCGTCAAACAATTTTTGTTTTTTACCAGGCTTGGAATCTGGCCGTAGATTAGCACGATTAAATCCATATGTCGGGCTGATGGATATGCAGAGCATAGCAATAATCAAGTAATTGTACATTTTCATTTTCATAGGTTTATAAAATCGTTTTAAAATTACGACTTTGTTTGAAATAGCCTAAGAATCAAAACGTTTCTTTGAAATTTGTCCCGAGAGTAACGGTTAAATATATGTAAGGTTTGATCAAATAAATGCGCTATTTATCATCTGACGCGCTCCTTTAAAAATGCCAAAATCCTGATAAGGATTTATTGTATGACTCAGCAAAAAATTTAGCCCTTCATTTACTCTAATCCCGCGAATTTCTTCACTTTTTCCCACACCGCATCATGCACGGGAACGCCTTTGATTAAATTCTCTCGCCTATTTCTGAGTGATCTTTCCCCGGGATAGAGAATTTCTCCTCCTTCTATAACCGGAGTAGCTTGCCTCAAATGTTCAATCGTCTGTTTCAACGCTTGGTCCACAAACGGCTGATCATTCATTTTTAATGGGTCAATCGCGATGAAAACTTGGGAACAACCCCCACAATTTCCATATCCATATTGGTCAATAGCCGCCGTTGTTTTTCCATTCGATAATAGACTAGCCAAAAGGTCCAACATGATGGCAAAACTCGACCCTTTCCAATAACCGGTTGGCAATATACGTCGCGTTTTTTCTATCTCCCCGGGGTCATCGGTCAACAAGCCCTCCGAATCAAAGCCTCCCGGATAAGGAAGTTTTTCATGATTTAATCGAGTGTTTTCTAATTTTCCATAGGAGTATTGAGACATGGCCATATCCAAAACCACATGACCTTCCTGCCTCGGAATTGCCATGACAAATGGATTATTGCCAATGCTGGCAGAAGTCGCACCCCAAGCGGGCATACACGATTCCGTGTTGGTCCAACAAATTCCGATCATGCCTTGGTTTGCGGCATGCCAACCGTATGTTCCGCCCCGCATCCAATGTGTCGTGTTATTCAAGGACACCAATCCCAAGCCTGAGCCTTTTGCAATTTCAATCGCACGATCCATCGCAAAAAAAGCATTGGTAACGCCCGGTGCCAAGTTGCCATTGTAAATTTCAATGGACCCCAATTGTTGCTCAAGGGTCGGCGAAGCACCCAATTCCACCCATCCATTTTCTATAAAATTGATAAAACGTTCAACCCGATTTAAGCCATGGGAAAATATGCCATCGCAACTTGTTTCTGCATGCGTACGAGCACAAATTTCAGCTTGATCTTCGGACATTCCCGCGCGGATAAAGGCTTTTTTTATCGTAGATTTTAATTCTTCAAATTTGATTCTTTGCATGGAACGAGACTGTAGTAAACAGATTAAAAAATTTAATAGGTGGGTGTCATGTCGCTTTCCACACAAATGATGTAGTCAGCTTTCCCGACATGTTCCGGCAAAAGTGAATTGATTTCATCTTGGCTTACGGTCGCGATGGTAGCGATTTTCAAATTTGGATTTGACTTTTTTAGATACCAAGAAATACCTTCAAAATATTCGGAATGATAGGAGCCATTGTAATGAATAAATAGTCCACCTGGCTTTTGGTTTTGAAAAATAAAATGGGCCATCGTCGCATCCTTAATCGCTTGGGCTTTGGCCATATTTGGCATTTTATGTTCCGCCATCATGGCCAGCATCTTGACATAACCGGGTAGCTCAGCGTCGTACAAAATAGGCAAAGGTGCTATCCATTTTTTTTCTTCGGCGGTCAATTTATCTAGACTTTCAAAACCCCCTTTGGAGACAAGACTTGCGTATTTACGCGGAATGTTTGTGGCTATAAATTGGAGCTTATTTTGTTTGGCTAAATTGACTAATGGCGCATAATCCGTTTTATAGTTTTTCCAAAGTCGGGCCGTTGAATCCAAGCCCTTTTCAGTCATTTTTCCATTCAAGTACAGGTTTAAGGCAGCCTGATTATCCTGTTCAAACATTTCAGCTCCTAAAACTAATTCGCGGGCCGACAAACATGATTTGGTGATTTCCAACTCTAGCCAATGGCTAATCGGGTTATTATGTAATTCCCCGACCAATACCACATCTTGCTTAATGAGCGTTTTAATCATTTTGCCATAGGCCATTTTTATGCCCTTCGCATTATACAGAATATACGCAGGCTTGTTTTGAGCCGGCAACAAATAGGGCGCCAGCGCTCCCAAAACAAGGATGAATAAGAATTTTCTCATGGACGGAATTTCAAGTCGAGTAAAATTATCAAATTTTATCCTTTAATACCTAGAAGTCCATTGTTCCTCCCATGAAGTCGAATTAAATTAAAGGCGCAATCTTTGAAATAAATTACACACAAACTTTCAGTGACACAAAAAATATTCCATTCACCATATCCTCCATGATGAACAAAAAATTGCGTTCAAGAATTCCTCGGGATGATTTCGTGCGGAACATCAGCTTAAACTACTTGTTTAATAAGCAGTTGAAACGCATTTAATTGCGAGCTTTAACACTAGAATTTCAGCAAAAATTTATTTACTCTTCGCCTGTTTTTCTTCAGCGTTATCCTTCAAAATAAAAAACCGTAGCGCCAACTCATGTGTCTGGTTAGTCACTTTACTGATCACAGTGGTTGGCATTTCATAGACGTAGCCGATGTAGGTTCTTTTGGTCGCTTGGACGCCTAAGCGGATGCCCCAACTTTCTTGATGGCGGTAGTTTAATCCCACATCGAGTGAGCCG
>SXGQ01395775.1_pt1 | contig 215150 bp, 256 predicted proteins | sample 3178371 | NCBI WGS metagenome assembly SXGQ01 (sample SAMN11356859, study PRJNA531348) | freshwater metagenome | isolation source: freshwater sample F1-20 | place: China: Fuxian Lake, Yuxi | collected 2017-12-25 | reverse complement strand
TCAAAACGTTGTAAAGGCTTATAACGAAAGTGGAGCGACTGGGGCGGTTAGTGCACTAAAAAAACAGGTAATTGGTCACGCCTTGGAAGAAGCAAGAGCAGAAACTTTTGCTCTTGGTGTTTTGGGTAGGCAGGGTCTCGCTCAAGAATTTATAACTTCAACAATTGATTCATCTAGATCTAAGTCTTTTCAGACTAGAAGACTTCTTAGTTATTCAGAAAGATCGGCCTTTAAAGGATATACTGATAGATACCTCAAAAAAATAGAAAACGCAATAGAAAATAGAGGCGGTAGTCTAAGTTCCATGCTTGAAGTACAAAAAGCCGTATCAGAAAGTGCGGAAGAAATTGCAACACAGGCCCACGCTGCGCTGCATCAAAATGTTATTATTCCAAGAGAAATAGAAGAAGCATTTGAACCCTTGAGAAGAAGATTGGTATCCAATACATATCATCAATTAAAAGGCAAAGTACAAAACTCTTCTGTTGATTTAGAGGGTGAGTTAAGTTCCATAAAAGAACTGATGAAAGAAATGGATGAAGACGAAATTCAAGAGATGCTGGAGGAATTTGGTGTTTCTTCCAAAGAGGAACTTGAAGCTATGATGCAGAATGCAGTACCGAATCAAAAAGTTTCTCCAGCAGCGGGTTACTCGAAAGCCATGACCCCAGTCTTAGGAGAGCCAGTTGAGTCTCTACCCAGATATGTTGGCGGTATAGACGCGGACACAGAAAATACGATTCAAAGATTCGCAGTATCAATGCAGCAGAATCCCAATCAAAATCCTGAAACAGTTGCAATATTCAAAAAAGCTCTCGTGGATCAGGGAATTGATGAAAGTAGACTAAATGAAATTATCGCTCACTCCACACTTAGCAAACAGAGTCAACTGCCCTCACTTGCAAACGACGCTGGAGGCGCAGCTATAGCTGTAATCCAATCATCTAAACAGGTTAGCTCTCAGGGGCTAGAAGATGGTTTGGGATTTGCTGCTAGCGGCTTAAACAAAAGGGCTTCTCGGAACTGCATCTAGAATTATTTCAGGAGTCCGAACAGCTATGAAAATAGTGGGAACAGCAAAATAATATGGCAGTAGTTGGCCCATCAGATTATAGTGATTACAAATCGCTTATAAGAGATCTTAGATCAGCCGCACAAAAAGAAGCTGATTCTTTAAAGTCGCTTTTTGCAGAAAAATATGGAGTTATTAAACCAATATCAAAAACAATTAAGGGAGCCAATAATAAAAAATTAATCGGAGGTGAGTGGGATTGGTGGACCGAGGGAAAAATATCCAAACAAGAAAAAGCAAGATTAAGAAGAAGTGGGTATATTGCTGAGGGTGGTTTTGGTCCAGACGCTTTTGGATTAGAAAAAAATGCAGATGATTACCTAGATTTAACAAGAAGAATAGACGCACTGCAGAAGTTTGCCAATACAGGAAAATTAGCTGAAGGACCAGCATACCGGCAATATTGATATAGACAAAGTATTTCGTGGGGTAATTGCACCACTGGAAATGGATTTTGAAAGCACGATAGACGCAAGGAGACTATTAACTCCGGCGGTATATGAGCCTGGTTCAATAGCTGCAAACCAATACACTGGTGTAGAGTATTTTGCCGACCTAAAAAATACAATTAATGAACAGCAAGTTTTTAGTGAAACTCCAGTTATACAGACACAAGCTACTGCTTCAAAAATAGAAAAATTATCTCCAGAACAATACAAAACAGTAATAGAAGCAAAAAGAGCAGCAGCAATAGAAGCGGGGAAGAAAAGAAAATTAGCACAGCCCGCAAAAAGTAAAACAGTTATTCCCAAAATAGATCTGCCAATTCCCCCATCGATAGTCGATGACGGCTTGTCGGCAATAAGCAGTGAATCAATAGATGCCCTAGAAGCCACAATTGGAAACTTTGTTGAGGCGGGAGATGAAGTTTTTGAATCTTTGGGCAGTGTAGCATTTGAGGATTTAACTCCGGCTAGTCCGGCAGTAAGTGCAAAAATTTCAACCGCCGCAAAAGCGGGTAAGCAAACTGCTGCTGCAGTTGCAGGATCTGCGACAAAGCAGGTGAGCACTAAGGGGTTAGCTACGGCTCAAGCCGTATCTAGATCTGTAGCCGGGCGACTAAATCCGACTGAGCTAAAAATGGCAGCACTGGGGTTGAGTTTGGGTGGCTTAGGAGTTGGATACGCTTACGGTAGAACTAGGAAAAGAAGAAGATAATCTAGCTGTTTCCCATATAACATCATCAACATAAAATGAAGATATAGATTGTTTTTTTGATGAAAAAAAATCAGTTGTAAATACCACCCTATTTATCTCATACTGCTTTATTTTTTGCATACACCAAGCGCATGGTTTAGAGATGGAGTATCTGTTTTCGCTGTTGAGTCTGGCTATATATAAAGTTGCTCCGTTAGTTTCAGAAGCTATATCCATAGCTGCTATTTCAGCATGGGTGGAGAATCTATTTGGTGGTGTTTTAGGTGACACTCTTGTTATATTTGGCGAACCGCCTAAAACTCTACCTGATTTTACAACCAAAGCACCTACCCTGAACCTATTGTCAGATGTTTTAGCTATCTTAGAAGCAGCTCCTATAAATGAAGCGTCTTTATTGGATATCGAATAGTCATTTGTAAAGGTATAATCCTCATATGGATCATAGACTTTTTTAAAAAAACTTTTTGTTTGCATGGTGTACTATTGAGTATACCATTTGACTTGCAAATGCGCAACGACGATGCTACTATATTATAAAATCCAAAAGAGGAACTATGACGAATTACTGGCTTTCAAATGTAAAATATCAAATCCATAAAATGGAAGAGATAAACAAGAAAAAAAATACAACCATGAAAAAAGTCGACCATTCAATGGATATGACTAAAGTAAAAATGGCTGCAGCCGAAAGAGAATTCGCTAATGCACTTCTTGGAATAGCTCAAAAATATGGAAAGCTTTCAGACAACGATGGCAACGGAATATGGGTTGGTTACGTACCCGAAGAAGAAAACGACAATTACGAAATAGGAGTACGCTGTGAAAATTGCGTACTACACGAGTCTGATTCTGTTTGTAAAATAATTAAACAAAGAATAGAGCCAGGTGGTTATTGTCGCCTAGCTGCTATACCAGATGGTGTCGTCGGTAATCCAAAAGATTCAGAAGATGAAGACGATGAAGACATGGAAGATGAATCTGGAGACGAAGATTAATAAAAAAGTAATTCTCGTTTAATTACTATTTGTAGTATAATATCAATAACAAAAATAGGAGTGCTGTCTATGCAAGAAACATTAAATATATCACCTGATTTAGTTGAGAAGCAAAAGCAGCTACAGGCGCAAGAAACAGTACTTCCTGTTTCGGTTTATGATGTAAAAATAAAATCAGCCGATGGTAAAAAAGAAGATATTTTAGCTGATCAAAAAGGAAAAGTAACCCTCATTTTCAACGTCGCTGCTGGATGCGGAAATATTCCACAGCATGGGAACCTTGAAATTTTAAACCAACTATACAAGGACGAGCAGGATTTTTCTATCATTGCCGTTGTTGTAGATGACTTCACTTGTCATGGTTACCCAGAATTTCAAAAAGGAATACAAAATTACATAGAAGAAAACAACCTACCCCTTACTCCCGGTGAAGTGGCAAAGGACTACGCGGAAAAAAACTTTGGTACAACTTTTGAGTTCACAGAACTGACAAATGGAAGACATGACAAGCACAGATACGATGAAGATTACGCACCGGGTTCGATAAAAGAACAGGATCAACATCCCCTTTGGGCTTATCTCACAGGAGCCTACGCTGCCGATTTGCAGGAAACTGGCGTTCCATATCACGAAGAAGAGGTACCCTGGTCTAATGTAAACCGAGTAAACACTGAAGATAGGAAAGTATTTTATCCACTTACGGGGAATTTTACAAAGTTTTTAATTGATAAAACAGGAACCAAGGTAAAGAGATATGCTAACGGATTTATGTTGGGTGAAAGAAACATCTTTGGAGAGACTTTTGATTGGTTTCCAGAAAAGTACACCGAAGACGGTAAAAGGGATCACAATCCAGTAACAGAAGAGAGAGAAGATTTTCCAAGTGGTGGGCCTTATCCCAACCCATTACAGCGTTTTGGAATTGATGTTTCAATTGATATACTGAAAAGGGATATAGACCAATATCTTTCTGAGTAGGTTGGCAAATATGTCAATAGAGTTAAATAACAATCGATACGCCGCTTCTTTTCCGCATATAGATGAAGCCGCGCTTGAGGAAATATCCAAGATAAAAGTTCGCAATCTAGGTGGCGGTGTAATTGTTTTTGAAAACGCCCTTAACATAACATCAGAATCGCTTAAGTCAGTCTCTGCTTGGATTGATAAAAATGCCCAAGAAGCGCATGAGCAAAGATGGACTTTCAAAAAAGATGAGGCTGGCAATACTTACGCTTTAAATGAGGATCACAATAAGTTCTCCCTGGAGCAGTTGAGAGAGGTCCCCGTAAGAGTTCTCCAACCAGTAAGAGATAACACCGAGCCAGCTATGGTAGATCTATTTAAATACTGGGAAGATCAAATATATAAGTGTGTTATAAAATATGTTGATGAATTTCCCATGGTTTTACCAACGCTTTGGTGGAGAAGTAGAGGTCATATCATAAGATACGACGAAGGTATGTACCTTGGAATCCATAATGACAACGACTCAAACTATAGAGCAACAGAGGGTAAAAGATATATCCCCAAAGGACAAATGCAGATTAGGCAAGTGATAGCTGTTTCAGCCTACATGAATGACTGCGTCAGTGATTCATCTAAGCTTGATGGAACAAACTACACTGGTGGAGAATTATTTTTCCCGTATCTTGATATCGAATATGCCCCAAAAATGGGCGACGTAGTTATTTTTCCATGTAATTTTTACGCTACTCATGGAGTAAAGACAGTTAAGTCTGGAGTTAGATATGGCTATTTGGAATTCATGAGCCAGGGTAGCCCACACGAAGAAGTAATGGTCTTTTTGAGAGAGTGGAATGAATTGACAGACTGGTGCTATCCTCACTGGATGGATAATATATTTGATGACTATAAAAAGTATTGTTTGTATGTAGAATACCAAAAAGATCAACAAGCACTTCATAAGAAGCCAAATCCATTATTTCAAAATAGAACCCTAGAAGGTGATGAGGGTTTAAAGAAAGCTTATGATTCTAAAAAGGTTGTTGTTGATAATAACCTAAGGGGTAAGATATCGGTAACTGAAGCTGATAAACTTTAGGTTATGAACAGACGTAATTTTTTCCAAGAAAATGGATATGTAGTTGTTGAAGATCTAATACCGGATAATGTTATCCAAATGTACAGAGAATATTGGATAAGCAGCCACGCTCCTCAGTACGATGGAACTGTTGTTTCTATGGAAAATAAAATGGGCTGGAAAGAATCAAATCCATTTATGGACCACGAGCCCATCCTAGAAATTCTTTGTCACGATAATGTTTATAGATTATTCGATGAAGTTGGATTAGAAAAAATGGCCTTACACCTTTCTTTTACTCCATGGTATTCTACAGAAAAAACATGGCATCACGACTATAACCAAAATGACACTGTTTCTGCGTCGAATTACGTTGGTCTCTGGATAGCGTTGCAGGATATAAATCCCGATTCAGGTCCGTTTGCTTTTATACCAGGATCTAATAATTGGGATTTTGATTTTTCAATATACAAAAATCCTAACCCAGAACAAATTGTAATGTACATACAAAACGTAATAAATAACAAAGGACAGCCGCAGGTGTTTTTGCCACGAAAAGGCAGTGCCCTTTTATGGCAGGGCCACACTATTCATAGGGGTTTAAACCCAGTTAATACAGATATACCACGAGAATCTATCATAGGCCATTATGTTTCTGGAATAAATGGAAAAGGATCTGATCAAGCTACAATGTTTAGGTCTTATAAAAATGGCTTTTACGTTAGGCACCGCAACCAGGTAGATGATTTATATTACACAGATCAGTACGGAAATAATATCATAAAAGAAAACAACTAATTTCTTTTTTGGAGTTTTTCAACAATTAGATTAGTTAGTTCATTTAAGTCTATGTTTTGTTTAAAAGAAAACTCCCTCAAACACTGCAGAGTAGTTTCAATATAATCTTCTTTAACTTTTAATATGTATTCTAAAAAGTTTTTTTCGTAACCTTCTTCTATGTGGGGACCATCGCAGTGTGCACTGCTCAAACAAAACGGGCATAGATACTTGCCATTATTTAGTTTCATAAAGTGTCCTCTTCGAAAACAATTCCATCTATATATTCGCTTGGCATTACGTCAACGATTAGATGAATTCTGTTTTGCGAGTAGTAGTTGCTTACTTTATGATATTTTGAATTATTAATCTCATACGCACACCCTTCCTGCATTACGATAGATTCATTGCCGACCTCAAATGTACAGTGGTGATTTGTTTTTATTGGTACGTGTATTCTTCTACCAAGATATAAATTATCACCTCTGTCTTTGTGGCTTCTTATGCGTCCATAGGGTTTTAGATTAACAATTTCAGATCTTATTACCTTGCCATTATAAAGTAGCTCTAGTGCAGAGTATATATTTTTTAATTCTTTTTTTGAAACTGAATTTTTCAGTGTATGTTTTACAGTAGATAGAGATTTTTCGCCAACGTACCAAAGATAATCAAAAGACCTTAACTGTAGAGTAAGAGTGTCTTCATGAGTCACAAATTCTTTCTGCCTATCAGTATCAACAAGCCACTCAGAAAAGTAACTAGCAGTTTCTTTTTTTGTTTCAGAAATATCAAAATAACCAATTTTTACAAAAGACCAATCATCTTTTTTATCTCTTAAAATAATCATAAACTTTCCTGTCAATATCATTAAGCTCATTTATTTTATCAAAATACTTATCATATAAATAATCAAAAGTTTTTGCTGTATTATTTACAGCTTTGCGGTCGTCCATATCTATATTGTTTATTTGATTGTCAGAAAGTATATTGCTGTAAACATTTTGTGATTCATAAATATATATTTTTATATTTTTATCTTCTATAAAAGATATTACATCGTCATGATCAGTGAGATGATCTTTTAAAAACCAACAGTTATCGACCATAATAATTTGGCTAGAGTAGTGCTTATTATACTCTTCTATATCTACTGTACCTGTTAAGGATTTTGTTATTAGATTTGTAACAGCAAATGAAAATTCCGAAGGAGATAAATAAATATTTAAAAGCTCTTCAAAAGGTATCGTCATTTTAAGCCTTGCATGAATGTGTTTTATGTAGCTAAAAGTTAGTTTATTTGGATCCCTAATAATAGAAAAAGCTTTTTTAGCATACTTTAATGGCTCAACACCAAAATGGCCACTAATGAACTCAGCATTAGCAAATTCTCTGTCTCCAAGAATGTGTCCGTGACCCACTATTTTGGTTTGGATGTTGGATCTATCAGCTATAATATTCCTGATAAAAACGCCGGATGTTCTTGGAACATGCATGTGGTATAAAGACATATTGATTCTCCTATATATTTTCGGTTAAATTTTTTGCCCAGTGCCAGTGTGAATGTGCTCCTAGATGCGCGTTCATCCCTGGGTTGGAATTTATTGTGTCGTATAACTCATTCTCCAACAGATCTTTTTCTATGTAAATATTTTCATATCTAGATAAAACATTATACCTGTCGTACGCAAAATGAAAACAGTCTTTTGTTTTTGCGTATAAGCTGTTGCAGCAGGGTACCATTGGACTTCTTCCAGAGTACATTAGTTCTTTTCTCTTTTTGTTAAATTTAAAAAATTGATGAGATACGGCCCATTTATTGTCATTATGTAGATCAATGCAGCGAGAAAAGTTATCTTTTAATTCACCTAAAATAGCTCTAAGATTTCCGACATCATTACCAACCCCAGCCCAAAACTGCCAAATCAACTTTATGTTATTTGATTTACATAGTGCTTCAAGAAAGTTTAAGGCCTGCAAACTCTGGAAGTGGGCATAGGCTGGACTTTTCGAGAAATCCTCAAACCAAACATCTTCCGTACTTCCATACTTGATATCACCATCATCGTCTACTGCCTCGTACCTATTAAGATCCGGAAAATTTGCAAGAACTATTTTAGGTGGTCCGTATTTATTGATATAGTTTGCCAGAAGTCGCACCTGAAAAAAAATACTTGACCCCGGCATTCCGAGATTAACGCAGTCTTTTATGCCAGTAATATCACAAACGAAAGATGGCCATATATATTCTACTGGCATACCAACACCATATGTGTGCGAACAGCCAAGCGCTACTAGTTCGGTATTTTCGTGAAACTCAGCCGATCTAAATCCAAAAGAATTTCTATTATAACTGTATAACCAAGGTGTATTGTACTCTGACTTTGGGTTACTCAGTGGACCCATTTCATTTGCGTTCTTAGTTTGAAAATTTAAATTGTGTCTTAGTTTATATTTATTCTTAATAAACATACGGACCTTTTCTTTTAATAAAACTTTTTATAATCATTTTAATTCTTCGAATATTTTGGCGCAATCTAGCGTTTGTTCTTCGTATAAAAGAAAAGAAAATCTTCATTAGAAACCCTGAATTAAACTTTGCGCCCAATGAAACTGCCAATGAGAGCCATGGTGTGTGGTTTCAGCTATGTTTTTGTTTGTAGTTTTAGGAGATATTTCCAAAAACTTTTCCATGGTGATTTTTACACTCTGAAACTGATGAGGAACTCTATATCTATCATAGGCAAAGTGAAAAAAATCTAACGTCTCTTCTTCTAGATCTTTACAGCAAGTGGGTAGTGCTTTTATGTCTTGACACTCTATTTTTTTATTCTCATGGTTATACAGCCAGTGTTCTACCCTAGGAAATATCCATGTTTTAAAATTTAAAGCATCGTGGCCAGTAACTCTAGAGGAAACTAAGTCAACATAATTTTTAAATTTATTTTTATCGAGTATTTCTTTTTTTTCACCATTTTTAAAAATTAATTTTTCATCAAGCCAAAATGGATCTGAGTTAGTCCAAAACTGCCAACCAAGCTTTATTCTATTAGTGGAGCATATGGCTTCTAAAAAGTTTAGAGCCTGAAGATTAAGCCACGATGCGTATGACTCATGCTGGGAAACGTCTGTTGGTCCTGCTTGTTTGAGGTCGCAATTTCCATCAACAATTTCTCCGTCTCTTTTAACATACTCATATCTACGATAATCTGAAAATGTAGCTAGAGCAACCTTTGGTGGTCCGTACTTATTAATAAAGTTTGCAAAAAGTCTTACCTGCGTAAAAATACTACAGCCGGGTAGACTCAAATTGGCGTGACTTCTAACTCGCAAATGTTTAGCTACAATTGATGGCCATGTATACTCAACTGGAAGCCCTACACCAAAACCCTGAGAGCAGCCCAGCGTTACCAAATCAGTGTAGCGATGAAAATTTTCTGATCTAAATCCATAGATATTTCTATCATACGAATAAAGAGACGGAACCCAATACTCCCTGTCTGGCTTAGATGGATGATCTCTTTCATCGTTTACATCATATAATGTATTGAAATCTATATTGTGTCTACTAGAATTGTAAATCATATTTAAATTCCTACATTATAATTTTATTTTTATCGTGGGTTTTATTCCATAATAGTATATCATTTTCATCGTTTAAAAGTGGTTGACCTTTTATGTTTAAGCTTGTATTTAATAATATAGGGACTCCAGATAATAAATACCATTCAGTCAAAAGCCCGTGTAATTCTTTATGTTGTTTTTTGTTTACAGTTTGTACTCGAGAAGTGCCATCAACATGGACTACCGCTGGAACAAGATCGGGCTTCTTGCATGTTACGGCATATTGCATGTAGGGGCTGCTTTGGCATGGCATGTCGAACCATTCTTCAGCATACTCCTCTAAAATAACTGGAGCAAATGGTCTAAATAACTCTCTTCCCTTTAGTTCATTTACTTTATTTTTAATGTCTTTTTTTCTGGGGTCTGCAAAAATACTTCTATTGCCCAAAGCTCTTGGTCCGTATTCGGCTTTTCCCGCCGCAACAGGTGCTATATCGTTAGCCGCTAAAGTGGATAGTATTTGATCAGTTGGATATTGATTATCCATATCATAGCCCAAGTACGGATGCTCCCACTTTAAATGCCTACCATATAGGGCTGCAGCTGCGCCTAAAGAAGAGCCAGCATCTCCCGGGTTTGGCATAATCCATATGTCATCAAATAAATCCCACAACTTAGTATTTGCGGAGCAGTTTAATGCACAGCCCCCCATAAACACCAGATTATTTTTGCCAGTCTTATTTTTTGCATAGGTCATAAACTCAATCAATCTTTTAGAATATACTTCCTGTGCACCTGCGGCTATATCAAATTTATCCTTCTCGGAAATGTTGTGCGGCCAATCTGTAATCCCATGATGAAAGTTATATTTTTGTTTTTCGATTGAAGGAAAATAGTTCTCAATAAGTTTTTTATACTTATCGGGATTACCGTAAGCAGACATACCCATAAAAATATATTCTTCTTCATTTGGTTTTAATCCGACTAGATGAGTAAAAGCGGAATAAAACAAACCAAAGCTAAATGGATAATTTATTTTTTCCACACAGTGGATATTTTCACCAACGCCAGTCCAAATTGAAGATGTGTTCCATTCACCTATAGCATCTAGTACAACTATAACGGCGTCGTAGAAAGTGCTAGTATAATATCCTGCGGCGGCGTGCGAGTAGTGGTGACTGTAATAGGTGACCGGTAAATCGGGAATATTTTTGGGTTTCCAATCGGAGCTTTTACCAGTTAAAAGCAACCTGCTTTTTTTAAGCAGTGGTTTTTCATAGTAGGCTACTTCAGATGGTACGCCATATCGTGATATGTAATTAAAAATTTCTTTATTATTATACCAATCATTTTTTCTTTTACTAAATCGTTCAGCATGTCCGGCAAAAAGAATACTTCCATTATCTATGAGCGCAACTGCTGCATCATGGGAAGTTTCATTAATCCCGAATTATCATTTGAGTTATACAAAATGCTTTATTATTGCTGTTGTCGCCAATAAAACCCAGGCAACATTAAACCATATGATAGTCGGAAGAGTTTTTATTGTTGATGTTAAAATAAGAGCCAGGCTTGAGACTACTGCGAAGATGTAGAGCCACCACCACTGTTTATCAAACAGCAATCCAGGAATAATTATCGAAAGCTTTGTTCCAAAAGCCCAAGCTTCTACAGCATTTACTCTACTCCAGTACTTCCTAGTAAAAAACTGTTTAGAGATTGTAAGTATATCATTTGGTTTTAACATGTTTTATTTTTTCCTTAATCCATTTAAAAGCTGGGTAAAAAAGCCAGTCTGTTTCATCACCCGGAACGACGATGTAGTCGTCGATAGTTTCGCCTTTTGCAAAAATAACCCCGCGTGCTTCCCAGTATTCTGTCAACAGTTTTCTATTTTCTTTTCTTGTTTTTGATTCATACCCGTAATTCAAATTAAATCACCAACTTTTTTTGTATTTCAAGTTCATAAAAGTTTTGAATGTAAGAAGGGGTCGACCAAATCTCGCTGTGCTCAGGCAAAGCGTCGTGATGAAGTGAAAGATCCTGCCACCTATCTTTTTGATCTAAACAATACTTCATAATTTTTTTAAACTTTTCACTATTCTTTATCTGATTAGATATACATTGTTCACCACGTTCTTTTGCATAATCCCAGAATTCAGTATCAAAAACCGAATCCGAAAAATAGTGAAGCATTATGACTGCCTCCGCTTCTCTAAGGTATTTTTCATACTCAAAGTTCGCTTCCGCAACAGTGCTTCTGTCGGTCCACAACCAGTGACTTAATCTATTGATCCTATCAATTACACCTATAGACGTTGCCTCAAGAGGCTCAAGAAAAAATGAAGCGTTACCATTGTACGCTATTTTTTCTGTAAAGTTTTCTTTTCTCGTATAACTATCGAAGTTGAAGTGATTCGTGTGATTACTGGGCGTAAGGTTATATTCCTCAAAAATATTTTTTACATCTTCTTTTATTTCATCTAGCGAATTAATATCTTTATTAAAAAGATAACCTATCGAACATCTATTCTGAAGAGGTATACCAAATATCCACCCGTAAGGTCTAGCTATTGTCAAAGTGTACTGAAAGCGTGCATAGTCCCAGTAACACTGGGTAACATAAACTGAGTTGACTGGTATATATGGCGAAACATTGTGTTTCTCATAGCTTCTTGGTCTACCCGAACAGTCAAGAACATGGTCTGCGTCTATAATGCTGCTATCTTCATGGTTAACTTCTACAATTTTTATTTTGTTTTTTAGCTTATTAAAAATATAGTCTTGTAGCTTCAGCGCATTAAAATGATAAGATATGCGATACGGAATAAAACCATGAATATACTCATTGCCGTTTTTACCCCAATTCTTTTTATAAATACCAGATTTAAAACTACCATCTATCTTAGTCAAATCCTCGTGTCTAAAATAAACGTCCTCGTATAGACTCTTTGGCAGCTCAACTGTAGACCCTTCCCCAACGGCTTGGGGAGAAATATTAGGGTCGAAATGCCATTCAACCTCATGATCTGCCATCCACCTAGAAATATGAGCTGCAGATAATGAGCCAGCCGTCCCCCTGCCAACTATTACTAATTTCTTCTTCATAAAACATACCTCACTTGGCGTTCATAGTAATTATAGCAGGTGAAGTTACTATTATCCTTAACTTGTGGAGGATATTTTAAAATGGAACAATTAAAGAATATTTTATTAAGAATACTTGCTACTTTTGCAGCCTCTGGTTTAGGTGTAGTTGGTGCTGGAACTATCGCTGGAGTACCTATTTGGAAGGCTGTGTTTATGGCTGGAATTGCGGGTGTAGCCACAGTGGTAGAAGGGCTATCGCGTGCATTTTTGGATGATGGAAAACTCTCTGTTGCTGAAATAAATGCTGTCTTTAACAAGGTAGATAAGAAAGCAAAGAAAGCCGCTGATGCAGAATGAAAAAGACGCTAGTAGCGGTGGCTATTTTAGTTTTATCTGGATGTGGTTACGATGGACATTATCGTTACGAATGTCAAGATCCCGCGAACTGGGAAGACGAGGAATGTAACCCACCCGTATGTTTGGTAGATGGAATGTGTACAGAAAACTTGTTGGGCTTCGATCCAAAAGAAATAACAGAAACAACTCAAGGAAATCAACCATGAAAAAAAGATTAACACCAGAAGAACTAGACGCACGTCTTAAGTTTGTAGTAGGCTGCGTGCTAGCCGGAGTGCTGACTATTACCACAGCTGGAGTATTATACGCTTTAGTTTTTGTTACACAGCCAATAGGGGCGCAAGCTGAAAATGACAAAATGTTTTTTGGAGTTCTTTCTTCAGTAGCAACATTTATTACTGGAACACTAGCTGGTCTGATGATTTCAACTGGTAGAAATAAAGAAGATAAAGATCTCGAAAAAGATGATCAATAATTTATCTTTCCTTGAAAAGAGCTTATTCTTTGCCAACGTCAGTGCTACGGCATATAAAAAACCAAAGGAAGCCAGAGAGATCTACAGTGCGATGGGGTTTAAGTGTGAGTACTTTGATCATGACGGCTCTCAAGCCTACTTGCTGCAGAATGAAAAAGAAATAGTTGTTGCCTTTAGACGGAACAGAACCTGGTGAATTCAAGGATATTATTAGTGATATAAAACTAAACCTTGTTCCCAGCACGTCGGGTATTGGGAAAGTGCATAGCGGATTTAAAGAAGCCTTAAACGAAATATGGCCAGATATCTTTAGTACTTTGACTAAGGCAAAGAATAGAAAAGATGTGTATTTTACTGGACACAGTTTGGGTGCTGCTATGGCTACATTAGCAGCTGTTAGATGCTCTAGAATATCTGAAACACCTCAACCATCTGGCCTATACACTTATGGTTCACCAAAGGTTGGCAACAGGCGTTTTTCTTTTTTTGCTAAGGAACTCTGCATACCGGGAGGTAGGTGGGTTAATAACGTTGATATAGTTACCAGAGTTCCGCTTTGGCCTTATGCCCACATCGGCCAATCTTTTTACATGGATCATAATGGTTGGTTAAAAAAGCTAACACCGCTTCAAATGCTAACAGATAGATTAAAAGGTCTTTGGGTTGGGATAAAGCGTGGCAAAATAAATTATTTTGTTAATCACGGATCACAAAAATATATATACAATATTGGAAAAAATATTAAATAATATTATTTTATAATTTTTTTATAGATATCAACTAAGTGTTCTATATTATCTAAAAAATATGAATCAGTATATAGTTGATTCTTGACACTATAACTATAGGTACTCTTAGGAATAATTTCTGAATTTTTAATATTTTTATTTTTAATCAAAGACGTTTGTATGGAATATTTTTTTGATATCAATTTTAAAGTGTCATTATTTTCTTCATTGCTGGTGATGTAATCGTGGTATAGCTTTTTTGTTTTTTCAAAATCTACAACAATAATTTTGGAATAGTTTTTCACTATACATAGACAATATCTGTAATATAAATCAAATATCTCTTCAAGCTGTTGCGGAAACCAATCTTCATGCTCTCTTTGACTCATGCTAACAAAGGACGTTATGCAGTCTATGGGATTTCGAATTGTGCACATAACACAATCGCCCTTGTCAATCGCCGCCTGTGTTTTGTCCGGGTTATGCTGAAGCGGTTCCATGAGACACATGGCAGGGTACAACCTGAATAATACATCCCTTAAGGTATTGTTACCCTGTCTGGGAAATCCATCAATATGAAAGTATTTTTTATTCTCTAAAACAACCCTATGTCTGTTAACACCTACAAGACGGTCGTAGGAGGACTGAGGCGGCTCAAGATGCATCAACTTGCTACATTGTAAATATCTAAAAGAATGTTTTCTACTTCTTCTCCGCTAAATTTATTATCACTTCGCTTGGATACTTCTGATAAAAAATTTTTTATTGATACCTTAACTGCGTTGATTTTTTCATCTGATTTATTTTGGGAAAGTATTCTGCTCACTATTTTTATCCTTAACTAAACTTTTATTCTTCGTCATTTTTTAGAATCTCATGAACATAATGAACACCAAGAGCTACGGCTGTAGCTATGATGGCCATCTTTCTGGTTTCACCAGACAATGTAACAAACATTACAAAGCTTCCGGCTAAGGTAAACGCTAATCCAGCTGTGGTTTCCCAAACTTTCTTACCTAAACCAAACCAATTCATTTTCTTCATTTCTATACCCCCTTGCATATAGTAACTAAATATACTGTTTCTTGTTAAATAAATATCTTCATCATCGCCTTCTGGACCCTCTATACCTCCGGCTTCCTCTTCTTCTTCCAGCTCCTCCTCTCTTCTGGCAGCGTCATTAGTGCCTGAGCTGGGTGATGAGCCACCAGATCCACCTCCACTTGTCGGGCTGCCACCAGAAGGGCCCCCAGAGCCTCCAGAAAGGCCTCCAGTGGCTCCGGCTACGGCTATCGTAGAAAGTACGGCGGTTGCTGCTATAAGCGTTCTACGAGCTCCTACATCGACTGTAGAACCTGTCGGTACGTACTCATCAAAACCTTCTGCATATATGTTAATCTCTTCTTCGAACGCTTCTTTAATTTCGGCTGGGGCTTCAGTTAAAGCTTCAGACAACTCAGACTTTTGCTCTTCGGTAAATGAACCTGGATCCACATTGGCAAATACTTCTGCCGCCACTTCGGCCGTTACCTCCGCAAAGCTTTCATTTAAAATAATAGCAACAGCTACGGTGGCCTCGATTGGCTCATCTTCATCTGTCGATATGGCGTCAATTATATTTTCAAGAGCTTCTGCGGTTTCTACAGATCCGATAAGTTCTGCTGCCTTTTCTTCTGACAATTCATTTAATACTTCTGCAAGTTGTTCTGTTTCTATGTTCTCAATAACTTCTGTCAATTGTTCTGCGGGTAGTTCGTCCAATATCTCCGCTGCAGTTTCAGCATCAAGTTCTGATAAAACCTCTGCAATCTGCTCAGGTGCGGCTTCCTGTATTGCGTCTAAAATTTCCTCCGTTGTGGCGTCTTCTTCTATTACTATCTCATCTTGTGATGGTGTACCTTCTTCTGTCGTTTGCTCTGGGGTCGTTTCTTCTGGCTGTTGTTCTTCTTCTGGCTGTTCTATTTGCTCATCAGGAAGAGTCGTCGGAGTTGTTTCAGGCTCCTGAGGTTGAGATTCTTCGTCGTCACCAGGAACAGTAGTAGTAGTTTCTTCTTCGGGTTGAGTAGTGGTTGTAGTGTCCTCTTCGGGCACAGTCGTAGTTGTTGTTTCTTCAGGTTCTTCTTGTGGCTCTGGTTGAGTCGTAGTAGTTACTGTCGGCACATAAACAGTTGTAGTGGTGGTTGTTGCGGGCACGGTAGTTGTCGTAGTTGCTGGAGTTGGATCCAACACAGTAACATCTACAGATGCATACGGGCCATAAACGCAAGAGCCCGAACCCTCACCAACACAAGCAGCGTTTCCTGCGCGAACCTTGAACCTTACCGGCCCATATCCGGTGGTATTGGGAAATTGAAATGACCCAACTACATAACTTGTATTTGTGGCATACGTCCAAACCCCCCAGCCACCAGATTCAGTGTTGCCGTTGAGGTCAAACCAACTGACATCATACATGTATGGAGAAAGATTTCCTGAGCTAGGAGCACCCCAATCTAGTGAGACGCTACCATTTTGATTTGCTGTTCCAGTAAGATTTTGAACTTGATTATAATAAGGAGGAATAGTTGTTGTTGTTGTTGTTGGTACTGCGGCAACTGTTATATTCATTGAGTCACTAACAACTACGCTTGAAGGCATATTGTATTCAGCAACATAACCGCCGACGCTTGAATAGGAATCGGGGAGATCATTCCAGCAATTGCCGCCACCCCATTTTGTTACGGCAGCGTCTTCATTCCCCGAGTTATTCGGTTCACCACCACACCACTTGGCGTAATTTCCACCCTGAGCAGAACCATTTGAAAGACCACGCCATACAAGCGTTCCTTGTTCTGGTGAGCCATCGTACGGATCCAAGACCCAGTCACCCTCTACTGCCCTGTCGGAAAGCGCTATCCAGATGTTGTACGCGCCTTGAATTTTGCTGAGGACAAAATTGTGTTCGGCGTCTGATGTAATTGTCACCAGGTATCCGTTGACTCCGTTGATTGTCCTTGTGCGAGCAGCGGTTCTAGCATTCAAATAACTTGTATTTCCGGGAACAAATTCATAGAGGTGACCATTGAAAAAGGCGGTGTTGTTTACCTTTTCGGATACTTCAATAGTCAAACTAGCTGATCCAACTGTAGAGCCAGAATTTAAAGTCATTGCATCAAGAGCTGCGTTGACGTTTGTTTGACTGCCAGTGAAGTTAATTTGTGATGTATTTGTCCATGACGTATAACCTGATTCTAAAGTCAAGCCTGCGGTAGTTGGTAGATTGATTTTTGCTGCCGTTGATCCAGAAACAGTAATGCTGACTAATAGATTTGCATTGCTAGAGAATCCAGATACTTCAAAATCATTGCTTAGTTCAATTTGATTTTGACTAGCTGTAGTGCTTATGTCCGATGGTGCAACAACCGATTCAGTCGAAGATGGTGGAACAGTCGTAGTTGTAGTGGTGGTCGTGGTAGTCGTCGTGGTTGTAGTTGTGGTAGTAGTGGTAGTGGTTACAGCTGGATTAGGATCGACAACACTGGCAACTGATGTGGAGTCACTTATACGCAACATGTCCACAAAATAAATGTCTCCACCACCTCCGGGCAGTGAGAAGCTGGTAATTATTTTTCCGTTACCATTGAAATAAATTTCTTTATAATATCCAGGAGCTTGGCAAGTAGAGCAGCCTGCTGTTAGTACTGAATTACCTATGGTGAAAGATCCAGTGGTTCCATCGGCGTAGGTTACGGAGCCTGTTTCATCACCGTTTTTGGCACCAACTCTAAAATAAAAACTACGAGGGTTAAGGGTAGAGGGAAGGTTAAACACCAATGGCTGCGATGGATAATCTGCGTAGATTGCAACGCCCTGAGTGCCATAACCATTCCCCATATTTTGGTAGCGCCAACCGCTTTGATTAGACGTTGTTAAACTACTGCCGCCAACTTTAACTGTGAGACCAGTGGTTGCTGGACCCGGTCCCTCAAATTGTTCTGTTGTTTCAGTTCCCTGACCAGCTGGAGGAACTGTCGTTGTGGTTGTTGTTGTCGAAGTAGTCGTAGTTGTAGCGTTATTTATTTGGACCGCAGTAAGACCAACACATGGTTGATATCCAGATCCACCAGAACATGTCTGCCAACCCAGGGAAGAAGTCCATCCGGAGTTGGTAACAAATTCGGTATTAGAAAGCAGTTCGGTACCGTCAAGCTTAAGAGAAGCTGATTCTACTTGTGTTCCGTAATTACCTGCCCAAAACTCACCGTCTTGTCCGATCAAAGACAATCTAACACTAGCTACATTACTCCACCCAGAACCTACTGCTGCGGCAGTAATCGTAAGAGAATAATCATTAAATGTTCCACCATCCGTAAGAGTCAGGTATCCAGTGCTGTGGGAGTATATCCCGACCGCCCCCTTGCCCGTATAGATTTATGGCTACAGCAAGTGTGTCTGAAGAGGTTTTCCAGTCTTGGGCTTCAGCTGCAGAAACGGTGGCTGTTAAACTCGATGCACTGGCCCAATCATTGGGCACATTTACCTCTTGATATACAACAGCTTCCTGGTACGCAAAAACAAGCTTATTACCGTCGGCGGCTTTAACTGGAGAGAGAGATGATATAACAGAAATTAAAAAAAGAGGAAGAAGTACAAACCATCCCCTACGCAAAGAAAATTTAGACATCTAACAAAATCCCCTTTAGATTGTTAGGATAGTCTAATAGTAACGAGACTAAAAAAAATACTTATCTATATAAAAAATTAACTAGAGGCGATTCCCAGACAGTTATTTTTTTATATCTTTTTTCTACTTTATCATCGTTGTATTCAAAAGCTAGTGAATTGTGGCCCTTAGACATTTCATGTGCGATTTTCCTCCACTGACTTTCACCGTGTTTTTCCAAGTTCTTATGCCAAAGGTAATTCCCTGCTTGTGGATATCTTATATAACTTCTTATCAAGTATTTTGATCCGCTTGTTACTTTATATACACCATGAAAGTATGGACTTTTACTTGGAGCATACAGTGGTGAGCCAGAAGGAAAAACCAATACGTCTCCTGCCTCAGGTTTATATGTGATTATATCTCCATTAACAAAAAAAGATATTTCACCACCATCATAATTATCATTCATGTATGTTGTCGCCGTAACTAAAAAGTTTTGATTTTCCCAGAACCATTCTCCAATTGCATAGTCGGTATGGTAGTTCATTGTTAGTTCCTGGGAACCCCTATGGCCTATATTCACATCGCATACATACTTAGCATAGTTTGGTTTTGCTATAAAGGACTTGGGTGGCAACTTGATTTTATTTACGCCAGCGTAATGTGTTAAAGCCTGAAAAACAGATCCGTTAATCCTGAAAGAAAGATACAATTCAGAATTAAATAGACCATCAAGTCTCATACTTTTTTGTAGTATTTCATAATCTATTGGGTGATTTGTAAGCTCTATATGTTTTTGATCGGCGTAAGAACCAAAAATAAACCACGGCTTCCATTCGCCAATCAAAAACTCTCCGTTGCCATGGCTGGATGATTCGTGCAAAATCCCGTGAAGTTTTTCATGATCGGGAAATAAATTTTTATATACAAAAATATGAGGATATATCTGATGGTATTTTAAATCAGATAAGGATAAATCACCCAGTATCATTCTTAATCCAGTGGAGTCTTAATTAAGAATGTATCAAACCCATCAACTATTATCTTTTCTAAATCTTGAATATCCTCAATACTTTTTTTTACCAAAAGTCTTTGAACCCACCTATCTGTCCCATCATATCTTGGTTGAAAGGGTTTTCTTCCGTGAACAATTTTATTATTGTTTATAACAAGCAGGTCTCCATCATTAAGAACAATCTCTTTTATGTTTTTTTCAACCGAATCTCTGAATAATTCTAGTGCCATCTGAGCAAAGTCGTTTGTTCCTTTCATAAAATGATAATCATACACACAGCATAGCCCGTCAATATCTGGTCTTCTGTAAAGAATTGGAGTAACTACACTCTTGTATTCTTCGTCATTTTTTCTAAAAGATTTATCGACATCAGTCGTATACCAGGGCTGCAATAAGCAGTTGACAGTTGCCTCATCAAACTCAAGGCATATTTCATCTACGTCAGCTAAAGTGGTCACAGCAGTAGGATCACCTCTTAGGCATAAGAGTAACACATAGTCTGGCTTGTGGGGATGAAAAGCTGTTTCAGTATGTAGTGCTAATTCAATTTTTGAAGATGTAGATATCTGTTCAAATTCTGTTTTAAACACAGGTAAAATGTTTTGTATTAAAACACCTTCTTGTTCTTGGATAAAACTTATCGGATATCCGTAAGCTTTTGCTGTGTTTAATAAAACCTTTTTGGCGTTAGATACTTCGCAATTTTCTGAAAGCGGGATTAGTGGCGTAGGAGGTATTTCTCCCAAGTCATTTCCTGAAATGATACGATAGTTCATGGTATTAATATTATCATAAGCTTTGGGGGAGTGGCAAATTAACCTCTACCACTCCCCCAAGCTGTAGCTCAAGGGAATCACTGGCCTCCGTGGAACCCATTATACCATGTAATTCCATAGAAACCAATGACCATCTGACTTCGTGATACTAGTATAGCACACCTTATTTTTCCATAAGGTATACATATTCAATTCCATAAAAAGTTTCTGGAGAAACCAATTCTAAATACTTAAAATTTAATTTATCAAAATATTTTTCTATGTCACTTTTTGCAAAAGAAAGATCGGGAACTCCAACAGAATCAGTAAATCCTATTTGTTTAGTTTCTTCACTAGACCATGGTGTAAATAAAACAAGAACCATTTTTTTGGTAAATGAATCCACTGCATTAGATAGCACATTTTGCCAACCGTAGTTGTGCTCCAACACATGACGCATAAATATTCCCTCAACAGAAGATTTATAAGACTCTAAGTCTACGTGCTTATCAACAAACTTGTTATGTGTTCCATCTAGCCCAGTGTAAGAAATGTTACTTGGCAGTACTGACCTAAACCACCCCTTGCCGACATCCCCAGTCTTCTACTGCGGAACAGTTTGACAAATAATCTGCTCCAATTTGGTAAGATTCCGTTATGCCATATGGTTCTATAGCAGCTAAATTAGAATACCAATTATTCCATTTGTTTAAATTTGACATTTAAGTATCTTAATCCTCTCTTGTATGAGCGTTTATCCAAACCCAATTATAGTTTCTAAAACTTTGAGGAAGCACATCTGGTTTATAGTTGGTCTTCCATAAGCAGTAGGGGAAACTAACTTGATCCTGATAAGACCAATCTAAATTCTGCTTATGCCAAAGCGCGCCAACTTCTTTAACGGCTTGATTTGTTAAATCTCTAGCAGAAACGCCACACTCATAAAGGCCATACTCATGAGGAAATCCTTCAGATTGATAAAAGGCAACCTGCTCATCCAGTGGCTCGTTTGCATACTTAGGCGGACGAATGGTGGCCTCACCGTAAGCGCAATGCCTATTGTCAAAATGTGGTGAAACAACAAAACCATTATTCATATACGACATAATTTCTGAAACAAATTCAGGTCTATTAATTCCCATATCTCCATCAATCCAAATCATATACTTCCAATTCAGCAGCATGGGTATGGAATGCGGATTAAGCTTAGGTCTCTTTGATCTTCTCCTATTGTCTAGTTGATCATCTCCAAGCAGTACAGGCAGCCATGGATTATTTATAGGTGCCGTCGATTTCCCATCTGTAAAGTAGATATAATCTACACCGTCTATTTTTATTTGATCCGGCACATAGTCATAGGCACCGGTTACAGCTGTTACTATGACAGTTTTTCCAAACCAATCATCAACCATATTAGCGCACTCAACTTAACATTCTCATATTAAAACCTTAATCAGTAAAAAATACAACTTATACATATCTGTTGGCGCCATGCTAAAAACATACTTTTTTTTATCTGCGGTAGTGATTGTGACACAGTGAACAGAAGTAAGATCGCCAGTTGTAGTTATAGACGAAGTTGGTTTAGATATAGAGATATCTATGATCGATGGCATAAAGCCATCAAAAACATTTGAATCGTCCATCAAATTATTATATCACATCAAATTGATATATATGATCCATTAATATAAATTAAACTTGATGTAGTTAAAGTAACTGGCGATCCTTGTAGGAATAAACTTTCGATAACCGGCTTTGGCATTGCCGTGGTTTCCTTAAGCCAGTGTATGTCAAGAACTTTATCAGAAGGTAGATGATCTGCCTGCAGTATTATATGACCATTTAGTTCGTCAGCTGGTTGACTTGGATCTACCCAGCACCAGGCAGGAAAGTGATTTATCGTATCCGCCGCTGGAGTAAATGGCAATTCTGTTTTAAACTGCCCAGTTCCAAAGTTAGTTACTGTAGACATATTTATTTTTATGGAGAAAGTAACCAATTGGCCAACTTTAACGTAATAACTGTTATAACATGGATGCGTTGAGTTACTTCCAGTAAATGTTAAACCAGTAGCAGTAAAGTTTGGAGTCCACCTAATTTTTCTAGGATAGACCAACGATGGGTTAGACCAAGTTACTCTCATGAAAAAATAAATTTAGCTACTGCCACAGAGGTATTGTTTGTGTTGCTGATGCCGTATATTTCTGTGTCTTTTCTAAGTGCATCGATAGATATTATTGCGCCGGGATCTAATCTAAATGCAAAGTCGCTACTTGTAACTGCACTAGTACCAAGATAAACTATTGCGGAATCGCTGACATTCTGTACGGTAAGATGGAGACTCCCAATGGTGTCCCCGGATATCGTGAGGAGTGTGGGAGTACTTGAATTAAGTGTAATTAACGAGTGCTGAAGAGCCATTACTTTTTTTTCCTTTTTTTACTAAAGGTAGAAACATTTTTTGGAGCTTGCCCTTTAACTCCCTTTTGCGGAGTTCCCGATGCTCTCTTTCTCTGCACTGCACTTTTTCTTTGAGCAGCAGACATTGACCTAGCTTTAGATACAGGCACGCACTTTGCGTAACCAGATCCATTAGCTCCCGATGTACCACAGGGTTGGAATTTGCCCTTCTTTTTTGGTGCACCGATGTTAACCCAACGTTGATTAAACCACTTTGTTAAACCAACACCTTTTGGGCCGGGCATTACTTTTTCTTTCTCTTAGCCTTCTTTGTGGAAACTGTTCTCCAGCCACCACCCATGGCCTTGTACTTCTTTACAGCCCAGGCATTTGCATACGCACTTGGGTATACATCAAACTTAGCCTTGGCTTGAGACTTAGCGCTGGACCACAGCGCCGGTTTGGTGGGCTTGTTAATTTTTGCCATAAATTATTTTACCAAAAGATAAATTGTAACTAAATGAAGACCAAGATAAAGTGCGTTTAAAGCTAGGCCCTTTAGCTTGTGCTTGTTCAGGTGAAAATGGTGGTCGTGTGGATTGTGATGACCGCACTCGCAACGTTGTTTTTCCTGATGACATGGCTCGCCATTGTGTGTGTGATGAGTCGGATTGTGACAGCTATTCATTATTTTTTCTTTCTCTTCTTGCCAATCTTTCTTAACGTCTTTGCTAAGTTTGCTTGGCGAACTGTTGTATCGCTGTATTTGCCAGGGTTTTTGGTTACTGCGGCTGCCATACCCGCCACTGACTTTCCAGCTTTCTTTGCTTTTTTTGTAAAAGCACCGGGCCTTTTTATCGCTCCCTGAATCCACTTCTTATCTTTTTTTGCTGCCATTTTTCTTTTCCTTTTTCTTATCTTTCACTCTTTCACCAGTCTTAAATTTTAAATCATCTAAATCAAAACCACCCAAGCTTGCAGCTATGTGATCGCTAAGATGGTTGTCTAATTTAGATTCTATATGTGCAACGTCGCTGTCGATATCTTCAAGGGCACCTTTAATTATCTCTAGCTTGTCTGCTACAATTCCATGATCTCTAGCGTTTTCTTTTCTACCCTTCTCAACAAGGATAGCAAGAATTGAACCGACGACACCTATGAGGGCTACGATTATAGCTTCCATCACTATGCGCCGATACCTAGATCGTCCAAAACGCGCTTACCGGCTTTTGGTCCTTCACCGAAACCCTTTGACTTCTTGTATGCTAAAACAGCCTCAACTGTTTTGGCTCCGAATTGACCATCAAAGGCTCCCTTATAAAAGCCACGTTCAGCCAATTCCTCCTGAAGTTTGGTGACTCTTGGTCCACTATCACCTGGATCAAGATCTCCACCATCATCCTTTACAGCTGCTGTCTCTGCGATATTTGCTGCGGGTGCTGAAGCCCCAGATGGTTTTTGGATATTATTCTTAGCCATATATTCAGCTACAGCTGCTGGCGGATTATCACCCTCGGTATAGCGCAGGTGCCATGGTTCTTCTGGAACAACTTCCCAGCTAAATCCAAATTTGCGAACATTGGCTATTAGCCACTTTAGGCGCTTAGGTTCTGCGGCTGTATGAACGTCAACTGCCAATCCGAGTATTATGCTGACTAGTACCTGGAGCTGCAAGAGAAGCTAGTTTGGGATCTTTCTTATACCACTTCTTACCTTCAAATGTACGCGTTGCATTTGCATTTGGAGTGGTGGTATAGCGCTGTTTAAACGCAGTAAGTTGTGACTCATAGGTTCTATAAGTGTCGCCAGCGGATACCGGCTTAAGTTCAACGCCATCTGCCTTTGCGGCTTCTACCATTGCAGCCCAAGCAGCGGCGCAAAGCCAATGCAGCTTGCCACCACCAACTGCCGGACGAAGAAGCGATTCTGGCAGCTTGCCTGGCACAGTTCCCTTTAGATCTGCTGGCTGCTTTACCGGAACAATGATATCCCATTCTACCTTGCTCATTTTATTTCTTCTTTCTTTTTCTCTTGTTTTTTTCAGCAGAAGAAATCGCAATTGCAATTGCCTGCTTTCTAGATTTTACTATCGGTCCACCTTTACCAGAGTGGAGAGTTCCTTTGCCGAACTCATCCATAACTTTGCTTATCTTTTTTTGATAAGAAGTTTTTTTCTTGGCCATAACGGACCGATTAAATTACTTCTTCTTTTTCTTCTTAGCTATTGCAGCTTTAATGAATGGGGGAAGTTTCTGCTGAGCGGGTGTGAGACCACTCATCTTTGCGCCAGCCTTTTTTGCTGGTGCCTTCTTCATAGGCTTTTTCTTCATTGCCATGATTAGTATCCCATCTTTTTCTTTGGCGACATCTTCTTATTCGACATCTTCTTGGCTGGCTTCATTTTCTTGCCACCCATCATTTTCTTTTCGTTTTTCATCATTTTTTTCATGATTACTTCTCCTTAGTTTTTTTCTTAGTTGTTTTTTTAGTTGAAGATTTTTTTTCAACTTCTTTTTCAGGTTCTGTTTTTATTTCCGTAGAAGTTACCTTAACGTATTTTGACATATAATTTACCACTTAACTCGATCAGCCCAATAAGCTGCGGACATTACGCCCTTTTTTATATTCTTTGCATGACGTGCTTTAAATGACTCACGACGCTTTCGGTATGAAGCTGACTCACCTTTTTTCTTTGGTGAACCAGAAACACCTTGTTGACCAAATCGGATAAGTTTTACCTGAGATCCGCTTTTTGCTAACACGGCATGGCTTTTCTTTGGATGATTAGGAGTACGCTTCGGTTTGTTGTAGCCGAGCAAAAGTTTCCTTACCCTTTTTTATTGCCATTTACTTTTCTACCTTTTCGTTTTTTTGATCTAGTCTTTTTATTTGCCAGCTCAATACCTTTATTTGAATTGTTAGTCCCCATTCTTGGACCACTAATATAGATATTTCCTTTAAATGCCATATCTTATTTAGAAGGTTTTGGAGCTTTACCCTTAGAAGATTTTCTTGCTTTAGCAAGGGACATTACTTCGTCTTCTTAACGGTTTTCTTTGTAGCTGGTTTCTTAGCTGCCTTCTTCACTGAATCAACAGCTGAATCAACCGCTTTCTCTGCGGACTTTGCTACTTCTTCGGCGGCCTTTTTGGCAGAAGCAGCAACATCTTGTGCGGCTTTTTGTGCGGCGTCGCTAACTGCTGACTTAAGCACTACAACCTCTGGCTTACCTAATAGCTTTTTAAGTGATGATATTAGTTTTTTCATGTTTGTACCTCTTTATTTTAAATTGAGTATGTTTATATAGTATCGCTCATATTAGTAAAATGCAAATTATCGACCCTGCTGAGCCTCTTTTATAAGATTATATCTTTCGGCGGTTTCTCTTGAAGCCAAGGCAAACGTTTGGGCTGCTGCCTCTTTTACTGCTTCTGAAAAAGCTTCAACATTTTTGGGGTCAGCGCCCTCCATGCCCACAGTCAAACACACCAGGACATCTACATTTTCAAAGTTTCCTGTGTTAATTTTTCTTCCAACTGCAACAGTTAAGACCGGTTCAGTTTTAACTGTTAGTTTTTGGTGAGTTGAAACAACAGCATCCATAGCTGGAGATACTGATTGTTCTGTAGCGCTTTCTGTTATTTTTGGCATTTTAGACTCCTACTGTCTCTAGTTTGCTTGTTATTAGTTTAAGTGTACTTGAGGCTTGCTCCTCAAGAGACATGTTATCTGTATTTAAAATAAATGAGGCTTTCTGTTTAATGATATCTATTTGCTTTTCCGAATGATGATTCTTCTGCTCTTCAGAAAGTGGCTTACCATCTCTTTTGATAATTCTATCATTTAAAGTTTCTTCAGAAGCATCAAAAACAATAATTGTTCCGTTTGGCTGCTTAAGAATTGAATCGGCTTCATTCTCAAATCTAACATCAGAAATTATAATTGCAAATGGAGAGGGGGAACTATCTTCATCCAGTGAAGCCAAATAGTTTTTATGCATCTTTACAGACTTCATGATAGCCCAATCAGAAAAGCAGGTTGCCCTACGCTCTCTGCATATGTCTCCGGCTTTTTGTAAAAAATTTCTAGGCTTTATACCTTCAGGTTCTATTGGCATTGATTCTATTTGCGCCACCATTGCCGTTAAAACTTCATAATCTGGCACAAAACCAATTGGTGTACCACCATAAAGGTCGTAAAGAACATCGTGAATTGCGTACATTTTTCTTGAGCGCTCGTTTATGCCCTTGATGTTTTTCTTTATCGAAGCTAGTTCGTAGAGTGGTAGAGCATAAAATATATGCTGCCATATTATGGAGGAAGAATCTGCTGACGTAACAGATCCCTTTGGGCATATTGCCTCCGCAACAGATGTTTTACCGCTTCCCGCTTTACCAGCAAGACCGATGATTATTGGAAAGTTTTCTTTGTACGCACTTGTCATAACAGAATTATATCATAACTTTCTTTGTTTATGCTTCTTCTCTTCTAACTTATCCAAGAACTGATTGCATAATTCATCAGGCTCCCAAACGAAATTTCTTTCGACTTGTACAACTTTAAAATTAAACTCTTCCCTGATATCTTCAATGGTCATAAGCAGGGGGAGTAGAGCGTTGTTTCGGCATTTCCATTTGCCGTTTATTTGGTTGGCCACAACAGCCGAATCTGTGTATATGATCGGATCATAAAAATCAGACATAGAACAAATCAAAAGAGCTGATATAACAGCCTCAAACTCCGCTTCATTGTTAGACCTTAAGCCAAGACCTCTGGCAAACTGTGCAACTTTTTTTCTGTTTTTATAAACGATAGCGGCGCATGAGGCTTCGCCAACTTTTTTCTGCCCCTGCCCTCTAGAAGCACCATCGCAAAATACTTCAATATTCACTTTGTTATATCTTTACGTTTGTTTTTATATTTAGCTGCTTGGCTCTATTGACTAGATTTTTCTGCTGCCCTGCGGTACTTACCATATGCGTAGCAAATAAGGAGTATCTTTCCTTTTTGTAAAAAACTTGAGTTGGGAAATCTAATTCTTTTCTTTTTTCAGAAAAAAATTCATTAGCTGATCCAACCGCTTTGTAGTGTCCTATATACATTTTTAATACGTCCTAAAATCTTTATCATTATAAAATCCTTTTTCTTCTCGTGCAGTTGCGATTTGCATTGATTGGACTTTATCGATTAGTTTTCTTGCGGACTCTGATGCGATACGGGCGGCTGACTCCATTGATTCTGCCAAACTAACAATAGATTCAGCAGTTATCAGTGCGGTGTACTCGTCTTCAGCTGCGCCAAGAGCATTTGCTTCTCTTTCGGCTTCGTTCTTTCCAACCCTATTTGCTTTATAAACCCTTTTATAAGAACCCTCTATAAGCTTATATTGAGCTCTAGCCATGCCCGCAAATCTTGCTATTCTTCCATAAACGTTTGATGTTCTAGCCACAAGTGAAGCCAGCTCATGTATACCCAAGTCTAGGGTATTTGTGTCTGGAATTGTAATAAAGTATTCGGAGTCCCTATCACCAGATGCATAGGCGGTAACAATTTCTTGAATTTGTGGATCTATAAATTGTTTTAGCAACTCGTTTAGTTTTTGCATCGAGTGTATATTCATGAAACCTACTTCATTTCTAAAAAGTTTATTACATCTTGCATCTTAGATTCTACCACAATTCTAAGTATTTTTTCTCTTGTTTTAGATAAATGTTCTCTAACTGTATTCGGGTGTTCGGAAATTTTTTCACTTATTTGGCTTGACCTTAGGCCATCTATGTATCTCCATTTTAACAGCTGTCTTTCTTGTACTGTTAATCCAGAGAAGGGTTCTGCACAACTTTCTCCAAGAACCCAAAATTCATTTATTTCTTCGGCGGCCAGGAACTCCTGCATTTCTTTTTCTTCTGGCGGAGCCTTAAATCCAACCTGCCTTTGTTGGTCATCTTTATCATCGGGTGATTCATCAGACAACAGCGGGAAACTCTTTCTTCCCAGCTGATCAATCAAAAATGTATCTACGTTCTTTTTTAAAAGGTAAAAAAAATAACTATATAAAAATCCGGCTAAAAGGGATCGGACCTTTTTCCGAGTCTCTTCTTTGGTAGCGTGCTATGCACTGAAAGAACGTCATGTCAACAGTCTGTCTTACATCTTGTTCATCACCGATATCTTTTAGCCATGTATGTAATGCCGTCTTAAGACTTCGTTTACATGCTTATAGCCAGCCATATTTAGTTTATTTTTTAACAGCGCAAATCTAACATACGAATCCTTAACGAAAAGAGAAGTAAACCTTCTTATGTCGTAGTCGTTTAAGTTATATTTACCGTAGTACAACATTGTTGTATACTTTGTGAGAAAGTTATTAAATACTTTTATTAATTCTTTCTGCGATTTTTGATTACCAGACTTAGCTTCTGCTATCAATTGCTGCATCTCTTCTTCTGCGAGATTATAATACTGTTCCTTATAAGAACCCATTACTTTCCTTCCCAATTCAAAATTTTACTAGCATAAAAGGATCTTATATCTTCATAAAAAATTATGTTTTTAATACCCAATTCTTCTGCAAAGTCTTTTGCGTCAGAGTTAAATTTGCTAATGATAAAAAACAAATTGTTAAACTCTTTTTCGTAATATCTTTTGAATCTTTTAAGTTTTACTTTACTCTTATCATCTAAAAAACCTTTTATTTCAACCCAGATATTTTTTTCTTTGATATAAAAATCTGGAGTATAAGCTTTGGTTCCCCTTTTAATTGGAAACGCAAAAACAGTGGGCTCAAAATCAAAATCTATTTCATAGAGTTTTAATATCCTAGCGAAGTTTGCTTCCCAATTAGATCTTAAAACTATACCTATATCTTCCCTGTATCCAGTTTTTGTATGCTGATAGACATTGCCTTTTCCACCGCTTTGATGCTATAGTAGTTTCGTCAATAGTATAGTCTTTAAGCAGGGGGCGGTTTAAAACTGGATGTTTTTTAAGACCAGAAATATCCAAAAAAAATTCTTCTGGGATGTTGTTTTTGACCATGTATCTGCTATCCTATATGCGTAACCTATTCCTACTCCATTATAATTTATAAAACATCAACAATCAAATAATTAAGGAGCATACCATGACTAACAAGTTAGACACACTTATCGACAGCCTTTTGATTGAGGTTAATGAGGAGATTATCTCCAACCTCAGCACACTGGGCTACTCGCGTGACGAGGCAACCAAGGTTGTTGCAGAGTTCGGTGAGTTTGACCTGGCTGCCTCAGCGGCTGCTGAGCCTGTCAGCTTCTAAGTAATCCCCCCGTCCGGGGTAGGAGCCACAATGTGGTTCTTACCCCGGATTTTTTTTATATACCCAAAGCTTTAGGCCTTAGCAAATTTGCGCAGTCTAAACACACCGGTATTGCAGGCTCCCGATTTGGCAAAGTCGCAGTAGGTGCAGGCTCTTTCGTTCTTCGTTGGATGAAAGGAGGTATCTTCAGTAATTTTATTTATTTCTTTAAGAATATTTTCTTTTACATTTTCTAAATCTTCTTTTGTAAACAAATGACCTTTTCTTCTACCTGATCTTAAATAATATAGCTCAGCGTATATGTTTTTGTCTGGAAATTTTTCAGATACAGCTAGGGCGTATATACCAAGCTGCAGGTTATTGGCTATGTCTTTTTGTGCTACTTCCCATTTACCAGTTTTATAGTCTATAATTTTTAACGTGTTGTCATCAACAACATCAATTCTATCAATGTATCCAACTATAAAATAGCTTCCTATAACAAAGCTAAACGCATGTTCTTTATCATATACATCAAATGTAGACTCACCATACTGATCAAAAAATTCATCCAGTATTACTGTTCCAACGTCGAGTAACTCTTCGCCAACAATTTTATTGGGATCTAATTTTTTAGAATGTTCCTCATACGATTCTACGAGCTTTGAGTGATCTAACTTTTCTTCTTTTGAAACGTTGTCTTCTAATACTGAATGTATTATATTTCCGAAGAAGAGCCGCGTCGTTTGGCTTTCTTGGCTCTTTTTGTATATAGCTATAAAAATATTTTGATGGACATGATTTATATGTATCTATTCTTGAATAAGAAAAGTCGGTTAATCCTAAGCGCTCAAAAGAAGATAATTCTGATATAGATTTAATTTTTATAGCCATCTTCATCTCCTAGGTTTTGAACAAAAACACCATCTTCATCGTACTCATTACCATTTTCATCTATAAAATGGCCACTGTATATATTTTTATATCCGCCGTTCTCCAACTGGGATCCAGCCAGTAGAGCCAATCTCCATGTAATCATCTTCGTTATACGGCCAACTCATTGTTATCCTCCAGCCAATCATTTCCGCCTTCGACTAAAGACACTACCGTATTGTTAATGCCGTCGATATTATAATAGTAGCTGAGCACCGCATAAAGATCAGCTAGTTCATCTGGAGAAGCATAGAAGCCCGCTACTCCAGATTGAATAAAATAACTTAAACTGTCTCCGGCCTTATACTCAATTAAACTAACCGAATTAAGGTTCATTCTGCCTGTTTCTTGCGTACTCATTTATTAGTCCTCGTATATTGTTATTGGATTAAAGTTTGGATCATCTAGTTTTTCTCTCATGTCATTAACATAAGAATCCCAATCTCTTTCATCTTGAGATTTCTTTTCATACTGCACTGTTCCCTTAAATGGATTGGATTTGAATCTTGTTATAATCAACCTACCCTGTTGCGTTCTCCATCTCAACACCCCGTTTTTGCAATCACAAAAATCATCTGGATGCGGATCTGTCCAACCCCTTGGATCATACCTTCCACTACAAGATCCGCACTTGCTATAGCGACCTTTATCCTGGCATCTGTTGCACGACGAGCAGAAACTCCAGCATGGTTTGTTCGCTGGATTTTCGTAAGTTCCTGGTAATGTCATTTTAACTCCAATTATTAGCTAGTTGTTTTATTTGATCCTGTATTTTTAGTGACGTTGTTTTTTTAAAACGAAACGTTACTTTTTTATTATTTTCTTTGTAAGAAAGAAAAACATTTATTGGTCCATTTATAGGTTCAATTATATCATAAATACCTTTAACCAACTCCATACTAGGAGCACTGGGGAAGGATAAAACTATGGATTGGGTCCCAATTGCTTTGGAGGTATCTATTTTTTCTATAGAGTTAAAAAATAATTTAACTACGGCTGTTTCTTCTTCATTTTCTTTATTAACAGAACCTACTACAACAACAATATCCCCTTCTGAAAAAAAATCATCTGACAGATTCTTAGCTTCTCTTGGAAAGACTATTACTTCTATTTCACCAGTGAGGTCTTCAACTGTAAACTTAAACATTTTTTGACCTTTTTTGGTAATCATTTTTTTAACAGTAGTTATAATTCCGCCGACTTTATGATTTGATCCGCTTGGCATTTCGTATATGTCTTGTATTTCTGCGGTTACTTCTCTTTGTAGAAAATCCCACATCCCCTCAATAGGATGTTTGGAAACGTAAATGCCCAATTCCTGCTTTTCTTTTTCTAATAAATCTAATTCATATTTTCTAGTTATATCAAATTCATCTTGAAGTTCTACAAGTTCATCCAACGCTCCGGCTTTTGCGAAATGCTCTAGGGTTGACTTCTTTAATATCGCTGTATCTGTTCTTCTAAAGAAATCGTACATATTTTTGTATGGATTTTCTAAATCTCTAACATTGATCAAGGCATCCGCAATTGATTCGCCTATCCCATTAATTGCAGAAAGGCCAAAAATAATAGTCTGATCATCGATAACTTCAAAATCTTTTCCAGATTTATTTATCGAGGGAGGCATTACGTTTATGTTTAGCTTTTTGCAATCACCGAGATAGGATGCAAGCTTTTCTTTATTACCTACAACAGAAGACATTAGTGCAGCCATGTACTCTGCGGTATGATGCGTTTTTAAATAGGCGGTTATATAAGAAACCATTGCGTAGCTGGCAGCGTGAGCCCTATTGAAACCGTATCCTCCGAAGTATTCAATATCTGAATATATTTTATTAGCTATGTTCTTACTTAAAGAAGAATGTTCCTCGCAGCCTTTAACGAACTTAGCTCTAAACAAAGCGATTTTATCCATCAGCTTTTTGCCAATCACTTTTCTTAGATCATCTGCTTCTGCCGAGCTAAAACCAGCTAGCTCCCTAGAAACAGCCAATACATCTTCTTGATAAAGCATGATTCCCAAGGATGGTCCAAGAACCTTTTCTAACTTTGGATGATCGTACGACACTTCCGATCTACCATGTTTTCTATCAATGTAAAGTCTATCCATCCCAGATCCCATTGGGCCAGGTCGGTATAGTGAAATTAGGGCCATTATGTCTTCGATGTTTCTTGGTTGAAGTTGAACCATCAGTTGTCGCATACCGGCTGATTCAAGCTGAAAAACACCCATGGCTTGCCCCCTGCAAAGCAGGTCGTAAGTCTGCTTGTCATCTATCGGTATCTTGTTAACATCTAGTTTTATTTTCTTTCTAGAGGCCACCAACTTAATGCATGTGTCTATTACTCCAAGATTTCTTAAGCCCAAAAAATCTATCTTCAACAATCCACACTGCTCTACTCTTCCCATATCCCACTGTGTGATAACGGGCTTGTCAACACCCTTCTGCATTATAGGTAGGTGATCCACTAGTGCATTTTTTGAAATAACAACACCAGCGGCGTGAATACCTGTTTGTCTAACTAAGTTTTCTAAACCAAAGGCAGCATCTATAATTTCTTTTGCTTGTGAATCTTTCTGATATAAAGAAGAAAACTCCTGAACTTCCATGCACTCACTAAGTGTTTTTGAGACTCCTAGAACTGGAGGGGGAATTAGTTTTGCTACTTTATCGCCAGAGGAAAAATCATAACCTAGCGCCCTAGCTGCGTCTCTTATCGACTGTCTTGCTCCGGTCCTGTTGAATGTGCAAATATGAGCTACTCTATCACTACCGTACTTTTCTCTTGCGTAGTCTATGACCTTATCTCTGTGTCTATCGTCAAAGTCCAGATCAATATCTGGCATTGATTTTCTTCCTTCAACTAAAAATCTTTCGAATAGAAGACCAAACTTAATTGGATCTAAGTTGGTGATATCAAAAGCATACGACAATATACTGCCGGCAGCAGAACCTCTACCCCATCCTACGCGAATGTCATTACTTTTTGCCCATCGAACCAAATCAGATACGACCAAGAAGTACTGAGGAAAACCCATTTCCTTAACAACTTTTATTTCGTGGTTAGCTCTTTCTACAATATTTTTTGGTAATGGATTTCCATATTTATTTTGTAGTCCTTCCCAAGCTAGTCTTTCAAAATATTCCGTGGAAGATTCTTTGGTGGGAATAGGAAAATTTGGAAAATGAATTTCCCCGAACTTAAGATCAATGTCCACCATATCACAAACAGACATTGTGTTTTTAAGCCAATCTTCATCAAAAACCGAAGCCATTTCTTTATAAGATTTTAGATAAAAATTATCACCAGAAAAAGAAAATCTATCTGGAGTGTTTATGGTAGAGTTTGTGGCTACGCACAACATAACATCGTGTGCCCTGGCGTCTGATTGGTGCACGTAGTGGCAGTCTCCCGTGGGGACTATCTTTGCGCCGATTGTTTTTGCGATTTGTATTAGTTGATTTGATATCTTTCTTTGTTCTGTTAAACCATGATCTTGAATTTCAATAAAATAATTTTCTTTACCCACAATGCTCTGCATCTGGTATGCTGACTTAAGAGCAAAATCGTAATCATTTCGTAAAAGAGCTTGACATATTTCACTATTAAGACAGCCAGATAATACGATAATTCCCTCTGAGTGTTGAGAAATCAGATCGTGATCTATTCTTGGCTTTACATAGTAACCTTCCAGAAAAGACCTAGAAGACATCTTTATAATGTTGTGATACCCTGCGTTGTTTTTTGCAAGGACAGTTAAATGATACGGTCCTCTTTGTTCCCACTCATTTTTTGATGGGCCAGATCTTTCTTCTTCGTCCCTATCAAATCTTGTTTTTCTAGCCTGGTAGAATTCACTTCCGAAGAATTGGTTTTACACCAACAGACTTTGAGGCGTCGTAAAAATCCAGCCACGAATGAATATTGCCGTGGTCTGTTGTGGCTAAGCCAGCCATGCCCAGATCCTTAGCTCTTGACAGGTACTTTTCTACATCGCCATGCCCATCGAGCATTGAGAAAACAGTATGATTATGTAGGTTGGTCCAATTTTTCACTGAATTCCTCTTTGTCTTTTAATGTCGTCTAAGACTTTTTGTTTGTTTTGTCTGTAACAAATCACCACAACACCACCGCAATACTTGCATACTGGTGGAACACCAGCTTGGGCAAACGGGCTTGCATACATTGCTCTATCCGACTGTTCGCTACCACAATCTGAACAAAGACCTATAACATCATCGTTTGACATTGTCCTCCTTAATTGTTTTATAAGCAAATCTTACCGGAGATGGTGACGACTGTTCATTTGTTTCAACAAACTTTTCACCTATCTTAACCCATTTATTTCTTTTTTCCAAAGAACAATTTCCACATCCAACACCAACAGCGTTGGCTCTTTCGCATGTGTATGGTCTTCCACCAATACCCAGTTCTCTTCTCCTAACCCAATCATTTATGTGGGCAGTTGATTTTTCGAAATTATAGTCATCGCAATTACTCAGTATTTCGTGAAGATATTTTATTGAGTCAATATTATACGTCAAGATAGAACACAAAAACAACCTGGCCTCGTGCTCTAATTGCTTATTGTTTACTGCTTGATCGTGGAGCCTTTTAATCGACGGACAATTTTTCCAAAGGTTTTCTTTTTCAAAAGATTTTTGTTTCTCATTAAATGCTTTTAACTTACTCGAACCATACTTATTGAATGATTCTAGAAAATCTTTTGGTTTAGTTTTTTCTTCTTCCATTTGATAAGTAAACTGCCTATACCATTCATTAGCTGTATAGGAAAACTCTTGATCTTCAACTTCGTTATCTCTTGGCGACGAACAGTATTCGACTATAGACTCAATACCAAGATCAAATATCTCTTTGGGAATTAAATTCTTGTACAGACCAGTTGATTGATGTTTTGATCCAGGAAGGCGCCACATTCTTCTCATATCGTAAACCGCAAAGTCCAACGACTCTATGAGATATTTTTCTTTTATTTTTGAGGCTATGTATCTAAATATTTTAGGTAATTCATTTGTTGGGTTTATGCCCAGCGCAATTGCTTCACATTCAATATGAAATCCTTTTTTGCCCGTGAAGTAAACTAAAACAGATTTTTTTGGTATGTGTTTTAACAAGAGGTTATAAAGAAACTTTACTTCTTCATAGCATTTATTGATGTCTTCGTTATCTAGATCAAAATATAATGATCCAAGTCTCACTGTAGAGTCAATTTCTTTTGTGTTGTAATGCCAAACGGAAGTGTATAAACCAGTATTGTTATGCGCTTTTCTGTAATCGTCTAGTTTGTTGTATTCGTAAAATAACGGAGAATCACCAGACTTATCTCTAATGACTCTATCTAAAGAGGGCACGTATCGTGCTACTTCAACGTATCTCCATTGTGATAAAAATTTATCTTGATCTATTGGTAGTTTCATTTGATGTTTGCTTTACCAGACTCTTCGGAAAAATGCCAAATAACAATTCTATTTTCTTTTATCATTTCTTTATTATAAGATCTATAATAGATAGATTCAGATATAAAAGAGTCTAGATTAGAAGAAATATACAGTCTTTTTTGAAGGGGGTTAATTATCTTTTCGTTCATCTGGCTTCCACCTGTGTTCTATTATAGCCTCTCCGTCTACAATATTATGTAGCTTTGATGCAATATTATCTGCTAAATGAACAATCATTTCTGCGTGGGTGGATGGCATTGTTTCCGGGATTGGAGACCATGGTCCTAGATGGCATCTAACTAATCTTAAAATGGATTGAATACTATCTTCATCTAAATAAAGAGTCGTTGAAGAACCCTCGGAAGTATACTTTTTATCCTCTTCTATGCACCAACTTACAAACTTATCAAGAGTATATGGGTGAAAGGGATCATACACGCAATCCTCTGAATCGTCTTTTCGTTTACCTTTTGTTACATCATGAAGTATGCTAGCCGCGTATATTAAATCTCTTTCTTGCTGGTCCAATATATAAGAATCAGCTATAATTTTTGCGATTCTTACAACTCTTTTTGTATGAAGAACATTACCACCCACACCATGCTCGTCAATTGGGTGATATTTTCCAGAAAAACTCGATGGTATTTTCCAGAAATCCGTTGCCTTTAACAGCACAGATCTAACAAAGCTTTTTATATTAGTAGAAGAAATTAAATTGATCTCTTCAATAAGATCTTTTAGTATTAAGTTTTCTTCTTTGTTATTCTTAAAAAAAATATCTTCATTAAGAAGTTCATCTAGTATTGTCTTACTCATTAAAAATCTCCACTCCAAATTGGACCATGTTTTTTAATAAAATTATTATACTCTTTATCTATAAGGTAGTAAACGAAATCTGATAAATCAAAAAAGTCCATAAATTCAGCCATTTGATTTATTTTATCTGTTTGCTCTCTTGTAAAGAGAATCCCTAATCTAAAATCACTCTGTTCTTTTGACATCTTTCCAGCCCTTCCACTTTGAACAAGGTTTATCGTAGGGGCACTTTTTGCAGTACCAGGTCAAACCCCTACGTGGAACAAACGCTTCTTCGTTGACAATTTCTTCAGTCCAAAACTCCAAGGCCATTACGTCTTCGTCATCAACGTCATACTCCTCAAAAAATATTTTTGGCTGAGCAAAGTCTATGTATCCAAACCTTGTTTCTTTTACTTTAGTGGGATTTTTAAACGAATAGGCGTGCTTCATTGCCGCAAAATCAACTTCGTACATGTGCTGATGGCTAGTCTTATAATTAAATAAAAATTTAATTACATAGTATTTTTTACCCTTTGCCAAAATCACATCAAATACATACTTTAATTTTGCTGTTCTTCCTACCGGAACTACGCATTCATCATTTATGGAAATGGGTATAAAATCTTGATCGCTAAAATTTTTATGAAATGACAGCAGTATGGCTGCCGCTTTTGTTGTTAAGCTGGCGTTGTTACCATAAGCGCTTTCGTGTTTTTCGGTTATAATATCATAATGAGAAACATCTTCTGAAAACCATAGTTTTTCCCATCTATTTAAAAGGGATGAATAAGAAGGCGCATAACCACCTTGTTTTTTGTAAAAGAAGTAATATACAATTTCTTTTATAGTATTTTCAAATCTTTCAGCTACTAAATCTCTACTTTGAATTTTCTCCAAAAGTTGATCCTCATGTCTATACTTATAGAGTAGAGCACACGTTTGAAAATCTTTTAATCCTTTTGGCGTTACTAGTTTCATTATGAAAAGTCTCCATTGTTGAGTAAATCATCAAGAATCGAGGAAGCATCGTAAGATGCGCTTGTTACCATCTCGTATTCTTCGTATGTTTTTTTGCCGTCAACGTACTTAACCAAAGGCGGCTCGTACGCAAAGGCAGAACCAGTGATTCTATTTTTGGGTATTTGTAGCTGCATTATGTTTTCGTCTTCGGAATCATCTCCGCTGATTAGCTTTTTTTCTGTAATAAATATTGTTATGGCGCACTTCTGCTGAATAGCCAATGATCCACCAGTATCAGATTGCAGAACGACTTCTCTTCTTTCTTTCATTCTATTAGAGTTTTCTTGCGCTGTTATTATTAGTACGCAGTTCATATCTCTAGCTATCTTTTCAAGGCGAACCATCATTTCTTCAAATTCACCCCACCTAGCTTTACCCTTAGACCTAGTAAACATGGATTGTATAGTATCGATTACTATAACATCTGGTATCGCTTCATTCTGAAGGAGGATCTCCCTAAGCCATTTCTCTAAATCCTCAAAATATGGAGTATCCGGATCATGCTTTACCATTAGGCGGTCGCCCCACTGTAGCAGCTTATCCATAAACACTTTCATGTGCTTCTTCTTATCTTCATCGCTCCATTTGGCGACTTCAGCATAGACGTTTTTACCGATAATTTGCGTCATCAAGATTCTTTCCCAGTGACTTCTTGCTTCTTCAAAGTTTACATATAAAGCTTTATATCCATTATCAAGCCAGTTATTAACTAGGCATTTTGCAAATGTGCTCTTACCTTTTCCGGACGCAGCAATAATTGCATGAACAGATCCTCTGTAGAATCCACCGTCGTTTGTATAACCCATAGCTCTGTTGAGAGATTTGTACTGCGTTGGAAGAAAATCTGGAGTATCTAATAGTGAGTCTATTTTTTCAATTATTTCTTTTGCGGTAACAACACCATCATATGGGTTATAGTTGATCTGGTTTTCGAGTGTAGTTATCTCTATTGCCAAAGATGTCATCTTTGACAGGTCTTCTTCTGACTTTAGACCTTTTTGACTTAAAATAAACTCTAATTCTTTTAGCAGATTTCTCTGTTTAATTTTATTATATTTATGTTTAATTACTTTTGTTACAGCTTCTGGCGTAGAAAGATCCATGGTCCCCAAAACACCCATGATCATATCTACACCATGTTGGCCGTTCAGTGCTTCGTATAAATCACTTTCCGTTTGCATCCAGGATTTAAAAGCAACTGGATCTACTACATCTAATTCTGTAGAAGTGGAATATGAAACAAGCGCTTTATAAAATTCATTTATTCCATTTTGACCCTCTAGCAGACCTATCATTTCTGGCTGAAGGTTGTCTCTAAAAAAAGAAATTGCCCCCGGCTGCCTAAAAGAAAGCGCAAAGATTTGATACTCAATAGGGTAAATATCAGAAGTGGCTGGAGCTGTGATTTCACTTGTCATGATACTTCTTCTTATTTTTCATTTTTTTGTATAGATCTTTCTTTCTTTTGTTATACTTCTTTTTTTGCTCTTGATAATACTTATTTGTAGTTACACTCTTTTTGCTTGTTTTATTTTCTATTGGTTCAGCTGAACGAATAGCCTGTAGCATTCTATCATATACTGCCTCTTCGGTAAGTAGATCATTATACCTGAAAACTATTAAAGCTATTCCAAGTTCTTCGCATTTTTGTAGTTTTTTCTTATCTCTTTCTACGGCTTGTTCAAAATCATATTTTGATTCAAAAAATCTTTGCGTGTAATAAAAATGCTGTCGTCCGATGAAATTCTGCGGCAAGCTTAAATGCTGGACAATATACGTCCAATTTTAATCTATCGCCTATATGATGTTCGTTGACAATCTTTTGGCCAGGCAGTAGTTTTTTCATTATATGAGTAAGAGCTGCTTGTCCTCTTGAACTTTTCTTTTTCTGTTCTTTAATCCAATTTAAGCCAAGTGAAGATATTTTTTTATTAAGATCCTTATATGATATATCTAATTCTTTAGCTATTTCAGATAAGCTAAGACTCGAATCAAAAAGTAAATCTATTAAAAATAGATCATCTTCTTTATCAATTTTTATATGTTTTTTTTCCATTGAACTTTGCCCTATCTAAAGATTTGGTTTTAGAAAAACTTACAACTTTACCAAGATCTAATATTGATAAATTAAAGTTTTCCCAAATCTTATGTGCTAAACCGGCGGAGAGCACTGGGCAGTCCAGGATCACTGTATCGCTTACGTCTTTTACCTTATCTATAGATTCACATATTTCATCTATTTTGTCATAAAAATTGTTATAAGAAACATGGATATGAGCAGAAGATAAACCAAGAACTCTTGCCACATGCTTCTTTTCGTTAAAAGAAACTGTAATAAATGGATTATTTTCTACATAAAACTCTACAAACGATTTAAATACTATTTCATTTGTGTGAAAATAATTCTCTAGAGTTGATGAGTTAAAGTAGATAGATTCATCATTGAATATTGAAAGATTTAATTCATCATCTTTTTCAGCAGAATAAACAAACGAAGACGGAACTGCTTTCATGTATGCGGGATCGTTAATGGAAAAAGACTTTTTCATGTCTTCAACAAACTGGACTGGTATTCCCTTACCATCTGAAGCACTAAGTGAAAGTAAAACGGTTTTAGGAAAAGACACAAAAGCATACTTGTTTTTGCCAAGCATCTTTTTTGTAAGGGTTTGTATGGTTTGTGTTTGTGATGCTATTTTTACTTTGCTTTTCATATTATACTCCGAAATTTCCCCATGTAACTAGTGTTGGATTTGAGTCTGTTATTGATTCTATATGTTTAATATTGTGAAACTCTCCTCTATCTATCGTTGAATATCTTTCGTACTTAGATTGCTTGTCTTCATCTTTTTGATAACCCATATGTTTCATAATTAATCCAGAATTTAGCCAATAGTTTCTTTGGCTAATCCAGTCACGAACATAAGACGGTTCAGAACCACAAGCTAGTTTTCTATTTAAAAATCCGCCGTTTTCTTTAAATCTAAATATTCTTGAGCTGTTATTGGGAGCCCAAAGTTTGTCCTGCCTATACTGGTTTTCATTCCACATATGATAAAATTTTACGTTAACAACATCAAATTCAGATCTGCCTAAAACCTCTCTTATATCTAAGCTATTTAGCTGATCTTTTCTGTAGAGCATTTCGTCGCAGTCAATTGCGATTACCCAGTCTCCTACATTGGCAAACTCAGATAGATTGCCCCAAGCAAAAGCTCGCAGTTGACCTTCGTGTTTTGTGAAAAGTGGCTCTGGGGTTTGAAACGTTGTGCAGTATTTTTTTGCTATAGAAAGCGTATTATCTTCTGAGCAGTCATCTGTGAAGATTATATGATCAACTTGCTTAGAAAGTCTTTGAAGAACATCTTCAAGATATCGACCTTCTTCATTTCTGCCTACGATTTGAGCATAAATTTTAAAACTCATAAGTTTCCTAACATTGGAGTAGAAGAGGGGCGCTGATCACACCAGCAGCGCCCCTCTTCTAGATTGATAACTACTAGATTTCGAGCATCTCTCTTACTTCTACAGCAGAGACTCTCTCTACATCTGTGTTAGTCGAAAGAATTTCACCCTTGATATTTTTACGACCAAGAGCAACCTTCTCTGCGTCTGACTTGTTCTTTGCCTTAACAAGGAACGAAGTAGTAACCTCAAAGTAGTTGAATTTATTTTCTGACATATTTTTCCTTTATGAGTGTATTGGTTAATTACAGGTAATAATTATACACATAGCTTATGGTAAAAGCAACTTGTACAAAAAAAATCAGCCCCCAACATAAAGCTGAGGGCTGATTTTGAGCTATCGGTTTCCGTATTATCTATTATACCAGAACTTTTTGCTTTGGCCAATAGTATGGTAAATCTGTTTCCTCTACAAAATGCTGAGAGTAATACTCCCAGTTCTTTCTAAGAAGATTTGATCTATGGCTTCTGTGTAGTCTATCATCACCAAACCATGGTGGCATTTGTGCTTCAATTAATAAGTTTTCAAATTGCATCGTATTCTTAAAACCTCTCTTAATCCATTCTTCAATAGTGTAATTCTGATACAACTGCAAAGCTGCCTCATACCCTGCCCACATCAAGGTGACAGGATGATTTCTCCAACCCTTTGTTTCTGTTCTATTCAGAAGAATATTAAGGACTTGATATGTTTCGACTCTTTGTTTACCAAGTCGTTTGGAATCAAGAACTTCAACAGATTTCTTAAAATCTGGAAAAGGAAGAAAGGTCTGCACTAGCTACCCTTTTTAAACTCTGTCCAGGTCTTATCGCCTACACCATAGTATTCTCTTGCAAGGCCGGCAGCAACTATATCTGTATTGAGACAGTTGCCACTTGAATCCCAGACTTTGGCTAGTACTCTACCGTATTTTTCATTTTTATCTATAATGGTTTCAATTTTTACTTGATGATTTGCTCGAGTAAGCCATTGATCAGTAAACTCTTTTGCCGCTAACCCCTGCTTTTTTTCTTCTATATTGGAAGTTCTACTTTCTGGAGTGTTTACGCCATAAAGTCTTACTCTGCCCTTTTTTAGGGTATCAAAGCCAAGATCAATTACGATATCAAAAGTATCACCGTCTACGACCTTTTTTACCTCTGCGTTATATATCCATGGGTTTAATTTGTCTGTCATGTTAATCTCTTTCTATTCCTATTTTATCGCATGCGTTGCGAAATATTGATTGACTTACTTTGAATTGTGCGTCGGCGTGGCTATAGCCTTCGCCTGGTTTGGGTGAGGAGGCATGCCAGCTGTGGCCAATTGACACGCTACCATCATATACTACATTATACCCTAAATGACGAGCAAAGTATGAACACCATGTTTCTTCGTAATAATGTGGAGTTGGCAAAAATGCTCCGACTGCATCAGGGTATAGATCTCTATATTCTGGTCGATAAGTTAAGTCGTCCCAAACAGATCTTCTTATAAAATATGCTGACCCAGAAACAGTAACGCAGTTGATTTGATCTTTATACAGAACATCGGAAGGATCCGGCTCCATCCAACCCCTGTGTCTTGGTTGTGTGTTGGTTCCAATTATTCCCGCATGTCTTATTAGACCGTATTCATCTCTTTGTTTTGGACCAAGAATGTGAATATCTTTATTTTGATTAAAAATTCTACAGAGTTGAGTAATGTCTTCATTCGTAAACCAAACATCCGCGTTAAGTAAGCCTATAACGCTATTTGACCCACGTAAAGCCAGCTTGTTACATGCCGCTGAATAGCCAATATTGTTATTTAAGCAGATTCTATCTATAAAATATTTATCATCATTTGACCTAATCCACTCAACGGTATCATCGGTAGACCCGTTATCTGCTATGTATAGATTCCAAAATCTTTCACCATTACCAATACTATCATGAAGAGTATTTAAAAGTCTTTCCAGAAGAGGTCTAGTATTATAGTTGACAATACAAAGATCAATCATTTTTAAATCTATTCTCTAGAACACTTTTAAAAGCGTTATCTTCGTTCATCCCAAAATCTAAATATTCCTTATATTTCTCGTACGCTTCCTGAACATTCTTTGAATCAAAAAATTCTATAAAAGAATTGTATGGTTTATATTCTTGTAAGTTATTAGAAACATTATAATTATTTATAAAACCCTCTAACGGACTTGAACTAAAAGATTTTTGAGTTCTTTTCCAAAACAGATATAAAGAAATACCAATAAATGCAGTTGCGGTTAAATATTTAATTCCAGTAGTTTTCATCATCTGAATTATCCTCCGACGCAACATAAACATTTTCAATTGCTAAATTAACTGCTTCAATTACCTTGCTATAAACTAATTTATCTTCAGGAGAAGACTGTGCCCTCAGCATGGTGGCATAAGTCTTTTGTATATGAAGAATAACTTGCAGGTCTTCTACCATAAATGTTTGACCAGATTCAAGTTTTATATTAATCTTTTTTTTCTTATTTGTTTTCTTACTCACTGCTCTTTGCTTTCTTCTTTACCTTTTTTGTTTCTACGATTTCCTCTTCGTCTATAGTCTCACTCGATACAGTGTAGGCACAAAGGTTGTCTGTATCTGGCTCAAAAGTAACAAATAAAATTCTTTTATCTTTTTCTGAATAACCATCTGGAGGAGGAGACTCTATAGCTATCTTCTTAGAAGAACAACCATAAACCTGACTATGGTTTTTGTATACAACAATATAATTTAATTTTGATGCTGGCATAGGACTACAATATTACCACTATTCCAGTAAGAATACTCAGCATTAGCGCTATTAATATAGCAGTTATCTTTTCTGACCCGGGGTTTAGTCTGGACGCCGAGAAGTGCATGCCAACAGTCCAATTAATGAGAATAACAAAAAGAAATACTTTTACAATATCAAAAAACATACTTTAACCAACAAGTCTACCTATTGTAATTGGAAACTTTTCTTTTGCTAACGAGTGGATTGCCTTAGCGTATTCTTGTATTTCCACTTGAGAATCCTCAGCCAGTCTTTGTGTTAAGAAAAGGCAGACTGACTGCAGACTGCATGACCATCTATACACTACGTGCATACCATATGCCGGAAGGAATAACCTTGCCTGCTCAGGGGCAACCCCCTGCTGTATAGCCATGTTATATAGCGCTTCCCCCTGCTTAATTAGTTTCCTTAGCTCATCGGTCAGCAAAGCCCCCTGCCAGGGCCCTATGGGGCCTCCAGAGCCCTGTTTCTTATCCTCTGGAGCCATTCTCCATTGATCTGGCTCTGGAATGTAAAACTCTGGCTCCATAGTGATATAGCGCCTAGAAGACTCGTTCCAGGAATCCATGGTGTGGTCAGAGCCAACTACATACTTCCAGTGCTGCCTAGCAACCATTAGAGGAGCTTTTATTTCAAATGTTATAAACGCATGTCTGAATGGAGACATGTGATTTTCTCTTATCAAAAAATCTATTAGCCTTGCATCTTTTGGCGATAGCTCTTGCGACTCTTTGGCAAAGGACGCACGCGCAGCATTGACTACAGAAAGATCGGTTCCCATACAGTCAACCAATCTGACATAACCGTTGCCTAAAACTTCTATCACGTTATCTTTTGTTTCCATTAATCTTCCTCTGGTAAGAATGTAAAGTATTCATCCTCCATTAAGTCTAGCATATAGGTGTTAAAATCGCTAGATTTTTTGTATAAAGATTTTAACATGTCGTTTATATCCGGTGGGACTTCATAGTTTTTATCTTGACAATCAAATAAATTTTTAATAATAATATTTATTTCTTGCACTGAGCTAAGTAGTTCGCTATTTAGTTCTGTGCAAAATTGAATATAACGTTCGGTGCTTATCTTGTTAGAATTTTTTATTTTTTCATAATCAAAATTAGACATTATTTCATTAAATATTTTATTTATTTTTTCTTGATTTTCTCCGAAAGTTATTCATATCACTTTACGTTGTCCCTTACAAATTTAACTTCACATGAATCTGTTGTGCAGTATCGTTCACCTATTGCATCAGCTGCCATTCCTGCATAAACACCCGTCAAATCAATCGGGAACAACTTGCTTGTTTGATCAAGGTATTCCTCTTCTGTGATTTGGGTATACGGCATTTGCGGATATGTATCATTGCCGCTAGGTAAAAAAGATACGGTCTTCAATTGGCCGTCGTGCATATGCAAAACTGTGCCGATGTACTGAGCTTCGGTGTCTTTATTAAAAGATATTGTTACAGAAACTGAGTTGTCTGACCAATACCTTTGTGCCGTTGTGGCTAGGGCCATCTTCTCAAAAATTGTAACATCTTTTTCGGACCTTACTGCTTGAGATTTGATTGGGAAGTATACAACAGAAGTAGTATCTGGCGATTCCGCGGCGGGCTCAACTCTATAGTTTGCCATTTTAAATAAAGGAAGCATCGGATCTTCGTTAGAAAAGCGAATGGTTCTGTTAAAAAATTTGCCACCAGGAGTCCAGTGAACGCCAGGTGATTCACCAGCAAGAATCGAGACTGTACCCGAAGGTTTTACAGTTGTCATTTTAATTGACTCTCGAATACCTAACCACTCCGAGTAAACATTATCGTATCTTTGGACTGTTTTATAACCCTGATTCATCCACTCCTTTAGCACTGGCATACCAAGACGATCAGCGAAGTCCGCAACGCCAGACATCGAAGTACCGATGCGACGATTGCGCTGCATTATCGCATTTGTTTCCTCCCAGTGGGTTGGTAAAAGAGTAACTGTCTTTGCATATAGGTAGGCAAACTTCAATGTTCGTTTGTAATCCTCAAGCGAGTCATGTCTACCGAGATAGGTTTCCACTAGTGTGCAGCACTCGTAGGACTCCAGCGACTGCTCTGCGCATGGATTATAGCCGGCAACTCTGTGATCTTTGTTGTTTGGTGGATCAATTAATCTTCCGTACTTTCTTGATATATCCATCCAAATAACGCCAGGCTCACCATTAAGAGAAATGCCATCTATGATGGAAGTGAGATCAGCGCCGACTTCGGTTTCAACTGAGTTGTTAGACATCCATCCCCAACCTGGTGCGTTTGGATCGTATGAATTTCTTTCTGGGTACTTGTCTTTATTCTTCAGGTTTAAGAAGTCTTGATCGTTTAATCTGCCTATTAGTAGCTCGGCGGAACGGCGCACATTTCCAGAAACAACACATACTCCGATCAAGTTACCTATATCTGCTATATCGACTCTAGTTAGCTTAGTGCCAGATCTGCCAGCAAACATTTTGCTAATATGCTGATGAAGCTTTAATAGTGGCTCATGTCCAGCTGCAACACCGCCGAATGTTTTTATTGGTGCTCCAGATGGTCTTATCAAGGAATAATCAAATACATATTTCGGTTGATTTTCTTTTAGATATGAATTAAGAAGCAAGGTAAGGGACTCCACCCAACCCTCTCTTGTGTCTGGTATCACGTATGTGATTTGCTCTCCAGTTGGTTCGTGAATAAAGAAATCCTTGTCGGCGCCCTTATCATCAAAACCAACGCCAACACCAAGCATTGATGCTTCCATTAAAAAGGCAAACGGTCTAGCTGGGTTTAACTTAGTCATTTCTGATGTTGAAACAAACGCACAGTTTTGAAGAGCGGCTGAGTTCTTTTGGACATTGACTATGTTTGTGCCCATAGCCCAAAGACCACGGCCTGGTGGGGTCCACTTAAGATTAAACAATCTATCAAATGCCTCTTTAGCGCTTGCTTGAGCTTTAGCGTCATTCCATGGTAGTCTGTTCTTTTTACAGTGATCTTTTTGAAGAGAGTAGGTTCCGTTAATAACTCTTTCGCAGACATCAACCCATGATTCCTTAGAACCGTCTTCTTTCAATCTACTGTATGTTCTCAAAAAAGTAATTTCGCCAACGCTATTGTTGCCAGCATCTTTATAGCCGAATGGTGAAGGTTTTGACCTATAGCTATCTATAAAATCTTCTGTAATCCTAAAAGAAAACATTGCAGTCTTTGTTGTAATTGGGGATAGATCGGGATTACCGTTTTCAATTTCTTGTGTCATTTTATCTCCTTAGTTGACTACTAATGTTTTTATATATTTTGGATTTAATTTTTCTATTTCTTTAGACTTTATCTTTTTTATCTGGTCAAAAGTATACACGTTGTATATTTCCCTCTCAAAGAAATATCCGCTTCTCCAGTTGAAAACTTTCTCAACATTATTTGTATGATTTGTAAAAATATTTGATATCACAGCACCACCATAAAGCCTGATTAGGTTTTGCATTTTTTTTGTTACAAGATCTTTTGTTTTATCGTTTATAGCGTGAGTGCTTTCTGCGTGAGAGTACAGCCAATTATATGCCTGTCTGGTAATCGGAGAATAATCAATTGGATCTATAACGCCAAGCTCGAGGAGTGACTTATGATTATTCTGTATATCAATATCCTTTTTAACTACTTCTTTAAAAAGAGAAAACCAATCTCTTTCCTTGTACTGATTCCACGTCGGACACCAAAAAAGCATCAAGTGGACTGGGTCTGGGATGTTGGTTTTTTCCATAGTGGGCAGAAGCATGGTGCATGAAATGGCTCTCTTTATTTCATCCCTACTCAGTTCTGCGTTCTTGTTTTTGTTTTCAAAATTAGTCCACAATTTTGCTATGTGATTTTTCCAATCAGATTCTCCGAATATATATATTTAAATATTTTTCTGCAACATCGACTGGCATTGTGTTTTTATTTATTACTGACATCATTTGTTCTATTATCATCTGGATAATCCTTATTAAATCTGGTGAAAAATGAATAAACCTGTATACTTTGCCTATTAAACTAACAATCCCGCCCTTTTGGGGCGGGACAAATACTTTTGTATTTATTTCCGCTGGCTAATTATACCAGCGAAAACTGTTCAATTGTTACTTTTGGCTGCAATTAAAGGGCAACTGCTGAAGGAACTCCCTTGAATTCTCCAACCTTGTTACGACCGTATTCTGATGAGGTGTTAGGCTGGCCGTATCCAGATGTAAATACAACCGCACTTGCTACTCCGTCGAATGTGTAATTGTCATAAAGGCTGTAATCGGTTACGCGATTAGCGTGGCCATAGCCAGAGGCAAAAACGTTGGCTGAAGTGACTCCGTCAAACTTGTAATTGCTATAAAGGCTGTAATCAGTTTCTCTGTCAGCGTGTCCGTAGCCAGAGGTAAACGCACCTAAAACACCCTTGTAAGTATGCGGCTTGAATCTTGCGCCCTCGTAGCTGGCTCCGTCAGCAAACGTGCCCGACAATGGGTGAACGTAAAGTGTGGTGCCATTAAAAATCTGCGAAAGCAGTACGTTGCCGGGGTGGTTGCCAGTACCTGGGACATGGTGATTATCCGGTGCACCGTCCAAAACATGGCTGTCAGCAAATAGTGGGTAAAAAGAGTAGGTTCCAGCAGTACCCTTGTATGGGTTTACCATGCCAGAAGATGTTCTACCCTTGAGAACAGGTCTTGGACCAACATAATATGTAGCCATATTAAAATCTCCTTAGATTGGTTTCCCTATATAGTAAAAAGATTTGGGGTTTTTGCACTTTTAAAATTAAGTATAGTTTACAATTAAATCAGACAAAACAGGTGCCGTACCGTCACCAAGCTTGTTTAGCGTGACCTCAATCCAAACCGAGGTAGACCCAGGAACAACGTCAAGTGTATATGAAGAGCCCTGTTTGTAGATAACTCTGTAGCTAAATGCGGTTGATATAAGCTCTTCCGGTACATTGTAGATCTTTGGTATAACCTCTTCTACGCTTTGAATCGTTGTTTCATCTGGTGCAGTAAATTTTATAATAGTCTTACCGCTGTCAAGGAATTTCTGTGACTTTATGTCAAGATCAGACAATCCATAGGTGTATATATACTTGCCGTTTTCTGCAATGTAGTTTCTTTGTCTTAGGAGAACTCTTATTGCGTTTATTTGCGTTGGAGGAAAGTAGAAACCGACTGGGCCTGAATTAAGAATTACATCGTTCCCAAGGGTAGACCAGCCACCTGGTGGGACTTTCCCTACCGCCTCGTTTTGGTTATTGTAAAGTCTGTTAAAGTTTAAAGGCGTCCATACATCAGTGGAGTCCAAACTTGGATTTGGGTTTGAAGTATATTCAATCGACAAAATGTCTACACCGAATACGGGATACGTCATAAAGGAAATAAAATTGCTGGCAGCAGATCCAGAAAAAGAAGATGGCACTTTTACGTATAGGTACATTTGAGCGCCTGCAGCGGACGGACTGTCGGCTACCACGTTCCTTTTCCAGAACTTATCCGAAGACTCAAGAATAGAGTAATAAACGGGAGTAGTATCTATGAGGGAATTTGCTGTATCCACTCCCACAAATGCATTATCTATTTTCATTTCTAGAAAATCTGGTATTACCTGCGTGCCGCTTGAATCGAAGAACTTTATCTTTGAGTGTGATGACCCCTGAACTTTGGGCAGGGTTATTATATTATAAATATAATCAAAGCTTAGGGCATCGGTGCTGCTCACAGCAAAGGTGGGATCACCCACAAAGGAGGCAACATCTATTTGCGAGTATGTGTATATAGATAGTTTTTTGTACCCAGACTCCGACTCATATTCGAGAGCTTTAACCCTGTCTTCTAGATCTAAAACAGCTGTTGACAAAAAATGATGATCTTTTAGCACTCTTTCGAAAGCCTCTGCTAGCTTTTGATCTAAAATTCCAGATCTATTGTATAGGTGAACAAGGTCTTTGTAATTTTGCTCTGCCCTAAGGTTAAAGTCAGAACTATTTACAGGACCATCGTATTGAATTGTTTTATTTTCTGAATCTAAAAAATCAGACATATCATCTCACTCGTCTTTCTAATTGGTTAATTTTAAAATTTAAGTTTGCAAGTTTTGCTGCAATTGCTGCGGTTGTATATAGCTTAGTGCTTTCATCTTCCAAAGAAGGTGTCGCAGCTGCGTGAGCATTGAAGAAGGAAACGCCATCTAGGTTTAGATCGTAATACTTTGCTCCGTAATAACTTGAATCGGTTGAGGTATCCAACTGGTGGGTAGACGAATTTTCTGCTCCAATAAAAGTTTTTACTTTGTTAAATATTTTTGTATTGATGAGCTCTAATTCAATATATATCCTTTTAATGTCTAGATATATCTTTTGGTAAAACAAATTTTCTGTTGATGTTTTTCTTGGACCTCTGTAAAAAGCGCGAATTCTTTTGAGTAAAGGTTGTCTAATAATTTTCTTTTTCTCTGGGTCTTGATAAGTAACTGTCATATTTTACCTAGCTCAATTCTTCATCTTCGATTTGCTGTGAATTTTTAAATTTTACGGTATAAGAATCAATAGACGGCGAACCTATTGGGTTTTGTGATCTTGAAAGATCAGCTCTAAACCTGATTGATTCAACCTTATTCGGATTATTAGTAAAATAGAATATTCTAGAATTTGACCTTATATCAGACCTGCTCATAATTTCTTTGTTGCCAAAGAAGTTTTCTATTGTAAACACGTAATCGTACACTGATCTATTTTTCTTAAATTCCAATGGATCAACATAACTATAGTAATCTAAATACACCAATCCATAATTTGCCAATGTTCTTCCCTCCATTAGGGTTATTGAACCATTGGCGCTTTCTTCTATATCTATAGCCACCCTGATAGAGTTAATGCCCTCTTTAAAATTCCATTCTATTGTTTCGGAAAATTGACCAGCCGGTATATATGTTGGTTTGCCATTTAAATATATGGCTACATTCCAGTTTTTGGAAATACTATCATTTTTAATGAACGTATGTTTTACCGTTTTTGCTGTTGAGCAAAGTAGTTTTGTTTCAAGTAGCACGCTGATATTCGATAAATTGGGTCCCACAAAAAACGTAGGGTTTTGAGAAATATCATATTTTGGTATCGTGTATAGCTGTCTAATGCTTGATCTATTACCTATGATGGAATCCCAAGTAGACAAGCCATCTACTTCATTAAAAATCTTACCTGTATAATTCACGTAATAACCATTAACTAGTCCAGTTCCAGAAAGAATATAGGAGTTATAGGGTTCGTCAAAACTATCTATTTTACCTATTCTATATATTAATTGGTCTGGATATAAATCTACTGTTGGATTTTGTTGATTAATATTTGGAACATCAGACTTTGCAGCAAGGGGGATTTTCTGAATTTCAGTTTCAGGGTTTTCTATTTGGTCAACAATCTTTTTAGATCTTAGATAGCTTCCCTCAAATTTAACGACAGATGGATATGCAGCCAGTGGATCGTTTGTAGTGGAAATCGGTTGCCAGTTAAAATCGGATATTAATTGTGCGGAAGGATTGTTCTCTGCAACAAAGTAGGAAATAGATCCGTTTTCAAATCCGGACTGATTTACGGAAACTGATACGGCATCTATGGCTAGATTTAGATTGTCTCGAGTTTTTAATGAAATTGGTTTACTTACATAGGTAGCAGAACGCTCATAGTACTTACCGGATATAGCTATATCCCTAAAGCCATAGCGGTATACATATTTATCTTTTTTGTTTTCCTCTATATAATCTGGCTCTGACTTAACCAAAAATATATCTATGGATCCAACATCACCAGCTTCAAAATTAAAAGAAAATTTGTCGTAATCCTTTGATGATTTCTTCCCAAAGGTGCTACTTGTCTTTGATGGGTCTGAGTAGTTTACCCTACAGTAAATATCTACTGGGGAGATTGTATTTAGTTTTCCAGATATGGAAGATACAACTACGCTGCTAGTAATTGGTAGATTTATCGAAAAGGTAACTAATCCAACTGAGTCAAAGTTAAATGCCTTGGTCCATTCTGTATTTTCAAGACCATCAAAAACTGAAGGAAAAAATGATTCTTCTGAAATTGATTGGTTAGAATATACCGAAGTCCTGTTGAAAGAAACGGAATAGGTTGCTCCTCTAGCAACAATGCTTTTTGCGGATACTAGATCAAAAACGGCTGATGATAAAGTCGGAAGTGTCACTTTACCGTTAGAAACATCTACATATGCGCTAGTTAGTGCAAGATCTGTTTCATCAGTATTTGGAAAGCTATCGGTATACGCTCCAAAAATCCCGTCAGCATTTTGGTTTGTAAATAAGATATCATCAATCTTATTCTCTAATTGCACTCTTCTTGCTTTTAGGTTTTGAAGTCTTTTATTCAAGGCGTTAGTTACTGACATTATTTCTTCTGCGTTTTCAGAAAGAGCATCATAAAGAACTTCTATGTTAAAAAGTGCGTGTAGCATTCTTTGGTTTAGGGCGTCAACATTACTGGCAGACAATTGTCTAAAAATTTCGCCCTCCATAGGAAGAGGTTGACCAAGTGTATAGTTTGAAAAGTACTTAGAAAAGAAGTCTAGTATTTCCGACTCTTTCGGAATATACCCGGAAGAATATAAATTTCTATAAATAACATCTAGAAATTTTTCTTTTTGTATATTAGAAATGCTCATGCTTGCTCGACTCTTCCCATCAACTTATAGGAGTAAATAACCGGACTTACATTGGTATAACGAGGTTTAAAAATCTCTATCTTGACTTTTACCCTCTTTGTTTCCACTGGAATCGCTGGATAATTATAGTAATCTACTCCCTTTACCTTTTCTCCGGATTGAATAAACTCATTAAAAGATAGTATTTCTGGTATGCCAATAAATGGATTTTCTATAGGAGATATTCTAATCCAATTCTTGGCGTCATCTAGAGAAATGTAAACTTTTACAAGCTGCTCATTTGGATTCAACGAAGTATAATCTATTTTAGAATCTAAAGAAATTGTAAGATTTTTAACATTATATGGAAACTCATAAGTCTTGGAAACAAACTCAGATTTTGAAGCATACATGTGATAACCAACATCTATTGAGCGAATGCCTATGGCGAAACGCCTTGCTTCGTAAATCTCATAGTCTTTTTTCAAATTTATAGTTGCGGTGTAAGTTTTGGGACTGTATGCCATTTTTATGGTTTCAATTGTAAGATCTTGAAAATTAGCGCTGGACCATTCTCCAGATGAAATTTTTGATTCGATGTAATCTTTTACTCGAATTGCTGCGTCTCTTGACTCTGCCTTCCAGGACAAACTCATGTCGGTAGTTGCGGCCTTCTCTTGTTGTTTTTCAACGGTTTCAAAACCAGTAAAAGAATTTGTATAATAATTTTTTACTAAAGAAGAACCAACTTGCCTCTTAAAATTTATTACATACGTGTCCGCTTTTTCTTGATCTTTGTATGTGATGTTTAACTGCTTAACAGACAAGTCTGATTGTTCTTTATATGTATTTGGCCTAGTAATTGGTGGCACTAGGTCATGAGTATTGTATTGAATTTCACTAAAACCCAAAGAACTGAGCGCACTAGGATCAAATCTTGTTTGCGTATTTAGCGCAGAAAGTCTTCCTGATGATGGGAGTGGTTTCCAGTACATATGTTTAACTTTTATATTTCCAGAATATGACTGTTCCATATACACGTGTATTTCAGAAGTTGTTACTTCTGGAAAAACTAACTTTATTTTATCATAAAAATAATTTTTAGATGATTCAAGTGTCGAAGGTATCAATGAACTTCCAACATATATAGGTTCATCTATGAGATCTATTTCTTTAGCGGTAGAGTCTATTGCAACTACCCTTGCTATTTTTATTTCTGCGTTCGGGTTTTGGTCAGTGCCCCAAAATGGCGTTATGGATATGTGATTTGCTTTTTGCGGCTTATCGGATTTCAAACTCAAAACTAAATTAAGTGGACTTATTTGATTTTCATTTGCCCATGATTTATATTTTGTTGTAGTTGAGTTCTCTGTTTTTTCTTCATAGGAATAAAGAAACTCATATTCTTTTGCACCTCGAGAAACTGTATCAGACTTATTAATGCGGACTGATTCATACTCAAAATAAGTTAATGGATTTGAATCAATTACATTTTGTAGCAGCCCAGCAGATGGATTGTCCTGATAGGAGTACTTGTAGTTCGAATCAATGTCATCCTTTACATAAGCTGCGTGGTTATTGCCCATAAATCCGTTAGATTTATTTTCAATAATAGAAATTGATTTTGGATTCCAAGGACTACTAGATTCAAACTGAAGAGTCGCCACCCCGCCGACCGACAAGAGGCAGGGTTTTGCTGTTACTAATATCTATAAAATCCAGGTTGTCAAAAGAATCGCTAAAATAGAATAAATCATTACCCGGACTATTGGTATAGGCATTGAGGATCTTGATCTTGGATTTAAATCTGTTTATAAATCTTTCTTCTTTTTGTATTTCTGAATTAAACATATTAAACAAAGAAACAATCATTGCGGTTTGGTAATCGAGCTGTTTAGCAATTGTATTCAAGTCGCTTGAGGTTGAGTCTATATATCGATTCATCTTCTGAGATGACGGTGGTTCGCCCTTAATAACTGGTTCATATCTGGACGTTTGCTTTGTTGCGTACTTGTTTACCTCGGTTACAAGGGCGTTATACTCTTTGGCTATTTCATCATACGACGCTGTCTTATTATTCCTGTACCTAGAAATAAAATCTTGAATTTTTTTAATTATTTGATCGTAGAATATAGTGTTTGTTGATAGCTGAGCCATATTGAATTTAACCTAACTGAAGTAACTTTTGAGTATTAATATCTGGCGATTTTGTCTTCATCTTAATTATAACATTATTAACTGATCCACTAGAAAAATAATTAGGAAAGTTATTTCTTACTATTAACCTAAATCTTATATAGTTATTCATGTAATTGTATATGACATTAAATGGTTGGTTAATTGATTTATTAAATATAATATTTTTTCCGTTTTGGAAAAATAATGTTTCAGAGGTATTGTAAAAATTAGTTTTTTCAAAACTACCCTTTAGGTAGTTTGTAAGATTTATGGCGTACGTTCCATCTGCAAACTTGACCACCACTGGACTATAACCGGAATACTCTGGGCTGGTTATAGTTCCATATGTTAAGCTATAAGTGGAGTTAACCAGCTTTGTATAGTCTATAAATGGATCATTTTTTACTACAACCTTATTTTCTGGTCCAGTTCTCTGAAAAAATTCACCCTCCATGCCCTGCTCTCCTGCGCCAAGCACCCTGACCGCATCTGACAGGACTGATACGTCAATGTAATCCTGTGAAAAATTAGTCTTATCTAACTCGTAACTCGCTAGATAAATTGAATTCTTATTAAAATTAAAAAGAACTACTGATTTATCAAACTTATTAAACGAATAGGCGCTTGTTGGTAGTAGTTTTTGGTTTTCATATATCTTAACAGATGTACTGTTTGGGAAGAATCTTAATTTTGCGGTGGAGCTTAACGGATCAACAAAAAGCATTTCTGAAGTCACTTGATTAGAACCGTAAGATGCTATTGGTACCCAGTCATTTTCTGTAATTGGATTTTCCTTAAATGAAATAGACAATTCGTGAGAATTTGATTCCTGAATATCAAACTCGGGAACATTATAACTTGACAGATTCGCGTCCATATTTACTTTTGCTTTAATGCCATAAATATCTCCAGGAACTGGTATTTTTCCACTTATATAACAGGCTTTAGACATTGAAACAGAACTTCCGTTACTGTGAATGCCAACTGATTTCCCTATTTGTAAACCCTTTATGCCAAAAGAATATTCGTAATTATTTAAAGACATTAAGTTATTATTGTGTAGCGGTGTTCTGCCAAACTGTGGTCCAGGTAATACATAATCAGTTGAATTGTCAAAGTGCTTGTAGCCCAGCATTGATGAGTTGCCCGACATGCTTGATGGCGCACTGGATATTTCGGATAATCTATTTTGACTATAAGCCGTTCTAGTATCTTTGAATAAAGAATTTTTAAACACGTTCATTCTTGAACTAAGCGCTTGAGAAACTATGTTTTGCACTAGCATGGTTAGGGGACTATTTTTAAACTCAAAGTCTTCGTCATCTATGCCAACGTGATTGTTTTTTTCATTGGTCAAATTTTGTTTTGCGATGCTCGACTGACCAAGGCGGTCTATCGGGAATTTGCATGAATAGTATTCGGAAAGTGAATAATTATTTCTCTTAAACTCATCTATTGAACTGTCTCTCCTAAAGTACTCTATAACTATATCTTGAAGTATGCTATAAGTGTTTTTTCTATCTTTCGCTGAACGCACAATATAATTTGAAATAGATCTGGAAATTAGTTCGTCTACCAGCGGTACATTATTTGACTTTGTATAAGTTGATTGATTAAAAATCAATATTATTTTTTTTACTTTATCTAAAGGTATATTTATATCTACAGTTGAATTAATTAAAATTGGAGCCTTAAGTATTTTTTTAATACCATATCCAGAAACTGGATTATTAGAATTTAAGGAATAGATGTTTTCTGCCGTATTCGCCGACTCTACCGCTATCTGGAGTAGTTGCAGACCATTACTTTCGGATGGAAATATCCTCAGAAAATCCATTTCCGTTTCCTGTATTAAGGACACTTCCATAATTGTTTTAGCGCCAACAATATACGAATAATCGTAATCAATGTATTTTGACATTTCTTCAATCGAAGAAGTTATCACTACTGGAGATTTAATTGATACAGACCAAACATCCGAATCGTCTTCATTGAATAAACTTTTAGGATCTGATACTGACGAAATATATTGTTGATAATTAGAAGAAATTTTAACTTCCTTAATATTATTAACAATATTGACTGTGTTTAATCCTGATCCTATTTTAAAAGTAGACGAAATCGGATCAACGTAACCATTTCCGTTATCTGCAAATGGAACGCCGCCTCTGTCAATATAAGATACCTTTTCTACTTCATACTCGTTTGATCTCAGATTGCTATCAAAATTCTCCACATAAGAAAAGTTATATAGGTCATCTTTACCGGATATAAATTCATAATTGTTTATATAATTTTCGTAGTAGCTTATAGTTTTTTCTGCTTTTGCTATCTGGGAAAGCATTACCTCTGTCATGGAATTGATAACAACATTGATTGAGTTCGCAGCATCAAAGTACCTAGAAAATCTTATTTCAAGATCTCTAAAAAAATCTACAAAAAATTCTGATCTTATCAATTCCCTAGACACAGAAAGGGTTGGTACGTAGGTAGGACCAGCAGAAAAATTAGAAAGATTTTTTACGAGTTCCGCTACTTGCGCTTTATCAACTCGCATATCTCTAATCAAAGAGCCCACAGTTTTTTGTGAGTTTTCTGAAAAAGTTTTTATTGTATCAGGTAAAAAATTTAACATTTTACACCATACCCCAATCATTGCCTTCCATATCTTGTATCTTAAACACAACACCTGCTGTTATATTTTTTCTTATTATAGAATATACTTCTTCTTTATTAAGAAAATTATCTAGTACAGATTTTGGAAGTTTGATAATTACAAAACCACCATTTGGATAAGCCTGTTGTTCTGGTGGATATACGTCCCAAAACGATATCGCTTCTTTTGCCTGTTTAAATATCTTTTCTATATCAAGAGACCCGTAATTTTCAATGTTGTTAACTTTATCAAATGTAGACTTTAAGCCTCCACCCTTAACCCTAAGATCAATTACGTCTATTCCTGAAGACGGAGTATTTTTGAGTACGTGTATTAACCCAATTTGAACAGCGGTTGGGTCAAAGGACGAACTTTCGTACTGATTAAATATTGAACTATCATAAGTAAAGTGCACAACGCCATTAAAAATATAATCAGGAACATGATCCCATGTATAAGCTCCAGAGCTGCTGTAGTTTTTAACTTCTACCTTTGATGGTTTTATGTATATATACAATGGTTTTTCTGGTTCAACTACTCCTTGATTTAAAAATGGATTTATTGGAATTGGAGAACCATTTACTTGCTTAACAGGAATTCCACTAGACTTAACAGCGTAAGATACCCTAGTAAGCTCCTCGTCTTGTGGTAAATCTTTCAACAAATCTATTATACCAGTACTGCAGTTTACATTTCTAATGTAGTCGTAATCTAATTGTTCCCAGCTGTCGTTTGGTGTTTGCCTTGTTTCTATAAACAAATACTGCTTAAGCACTCCAACCTTATTATCTGAAGGCTCGACAAAAGAGGCAACCGGCACTTGAGAAAGTTGGATCTTTCTGGATGACAAAAATACCGGATATTCATTTACTACATCAACGTATGGTTGACCTAAAATTTGAGACCATAGTACATTTTGCATTTCCAAAGTCGAATACGTGACTCTTAGTGTTTTGCCCACATATTTCTGAAACCAATTTATCCAACCATAGTTCGGGTCTATGTATATTTCTCTGACGAAAGATCCTGAAGTTATATACAGGGGCCATGCATCAAGTTTGGAGAGGTTGGGTGGTATCGAAGAAAGGGAAATCCTAGAAGATGGGATGTAGGTTGCGTGATAAACCGGACAAGCAATTTTTATAGGCGCAGACGGTGGCGGCACAGTGCCGAATGTTTTAGCACCAACAAAGTCTGATCCACCAAGGTTTCCATCGGCATCCGTTGCTAAAACGCCTATGTACACGTTTTCTGGTCCTCTACTAATTAAATCTGTATAATATAACGTTTTGCCAATAAACTCTTTGGTTGATCGATCATAAAAACCATATATAAAACCGCCATTATCTGGTGCATCGTTATCTAGAATAAATGCACCGTAGTCAATATTGAATTCTGAATTACCAGAATTGTTACTAACAAAGGACTGCAGATTAATTCCATACGGTTTTCCTATTTTATTCGGGTCTTCGCTTGGTTGGCACAAAAGTAGAAGTCCGTCAAGTACGCTAACCGAATTTTTGGGCTTCTGTATTAAAGATCCGTCAGCTTTTAATAGCCAGTAATTTTCTAATTGTAAGGTGCTACTTTTTATCACATTAGAGTTTTGATATATTAAAGAAGATGTTTGAAAATATAATTTATTATCTAAAGTTGTTACAGAGATGGAAGACTGATTAACTGGATTTTTTGTTCCCGACAAAACATTTGATATTCCAAGAGTAGATGGATTAATCTCTATTGACTTACTAGACATTAGATTTATTTTTATAGATTCGTCTTTATAGTTTGGAGTTGCTCCAGCTGAAGAATTGTTGAATGGCGTAAATGGCGGGCTATACTCTGTGGAGCTAAAATCCATTTTGGTAGTAGTCAAATCAATTGTAGAACTTCCAGTAAACGTTGGGTATGTTATCGACAATGGTTGAGTAGTAAACTTGACGGATTTAACTCCACTTAAATCAATTATCTCTGCTTTGTTTGGAGAAATATTTTCTACCTTACCAGAAATCTTATACTTAATGGTTGCCGGCTTCGTAACGGTGGTAGGATTGTAGCCGGTAATTTCATCGGTATATTCCTGTACCCATTTTGTTGTTGCGTCAGCATCTTTTGATTTATAGCTTATAACAAAACTTATTTTATTAATTGCATAGCCAGCAGCATATGGGCCAAACACCCCACCCAATAAGGTGCCCTTTAGTTTAATTGATATTACTCCACATTCAGCTAGTGATTTATTAATTTCTACTCCCTGAAATACTGTAAAATAGTCTGTTTTTGACTTAAGCGTTTGAGACTTAGTGTAGTCTGCTTTTTGGGTATTAATGTCAAAAGCATAACCCTTAACTTCCTGTATGCTAATGCCCTTATATTTTGGGGCACCACCAAAAGTTCCAGGATATATGCCAATACTGTGTATTTTTACATCTTTCACTAAAGAACTTCTATACCTTGCAGGAACTGCTACAAAGATGGTATCGTTTACATCTGGTTGTAAAGATCCAGTAAAAGATACTTTTTGAAAAGATAATTCAGTATTTTTTAGCTCCCATATTTCTGCGGTTGTTGCAGCGTTCTGAATAAATACAAGAGCGTCTTTATTGTTACCACTGCTTATTCTAGCAACAACGGCTTGATATCTAGCGTTGTCTGTTTGAAACATCTTTTTCCAGACTTCTCTTGAGAAGAGGGATTTTGTTTCGCTATCAACTATACTGTCTTTTATTCTTGCTTTATACACTTGTTGAAATTTTAAAACAGCGTCAGCTGTTGCCTTATCGTATACTCTTGTTAACGGACATTCGGCTAAAGACGGATTAGATAATTTAGCTTCCCTAAGAGTTATTTGGATATAAGCAACGTATGCTGGCAGCATGCCAGTCTGTCCAAGTTTGTAGTTTTTATAAGTGTTTCCATGAGTCAAATCTCTTGTAAATAAATAATGGGTTTTATCAACTTTTGTTGAACGATATTCTCCATTTAATCTATCATCTGCTATTGCGTATATTTCCGTTTGTGCTGCTTCAGTCTCTACATCTCTATCAGTTTTTAAGTCTGACCATACTTCTGGTTTATCTGGAACAGTTTCTCCGTACTCCGTCAATTGCTTTGGGCGCTATTCTGTAGAACTCCTGTCTTTGCAGTACTGCATCGTAGGTCGCTGTTATTTCCGCAGACCAGCCGGCACTAAATACTGTTGGAGACTCGGTAGACTGAACGTAGGAATTAAATATAGAAAACTTAAATGGATAAGACTGATATATATTGCGTGAAGATATCTTGGAGCTTAGACTATCCTGAGTCAGAGAAGAGCTCTTGTAGACCTTTTCTCTTAATACATAAGCGCCAAATCCTCCGGGCACTTTGAATTGAGCAGATGGGGCGTTTGTATAGGCGTATATTGGTGCTTGTATGGCGGATGAGTCAACCTTGTGTAGTGTATAGGAGGTCGGTATCTCTGAAATATCTTGGGATAAAACACTATCTTTTTCTACTCTGATAGAGTTAGATATTTTAACATCGGGATTAGTTACTTCAATATAGAACTCCATATTTGATGTATCTATCTCTTGGAGCGCTATCGAATACTGATCTGCCAAAAAATCATAGACGGATTTTTTATAAAAGTCTAACACTGATGAATTAGAGGTTGTTATATTTTTTGCGTAGTTTAATTTACCATCAAGATCTTTTATTAAACTATATGATTCTTTCTTTTCTTCGTCTAATAATACGTTTTGATTAATAACATAATTACTGTTCCAATCTGATACATGATAATAGCATGATGCTCTAACGTCTTTTACTTTAGAGGAAAAAATTCTTGAGGTAAGCGCAACTGAAACTGCGTTGTACATCAATTTGAATGGTCCGCTCTATGGCAGATGTAACAACGAATGGCGTTTCTATTATGGAACTCAAGCCACTGTTAGTTGTAGCGATATCGAATATTGCCGATGACTGATATACGTCATTGCAGTACTTTAGGATTGGAGTTGTGGTAGCAAGAATATTTCCCTTAACCAGGGCATCTGTTGTTTTTGCGTAGCCCATTCCTATGAATAACGGTTTTCCTCTTGAGTTCTTTAAAATGATATTTGATTCTGAATATGATCCACTAAATTCTTTAACTGATTTATAATTGGTTATTCCCAAGCTCATGGAGCCAACATTATTTCTACCAAATATTGAATAAACATCATAATTTGTATTGTCAATATTTACATTTTCAAATACAGAATAACTTATTGGCCAGGCACCGTTTTTATTTTCGTCGAGAAAAACGTTGGTGATGTTATATGTCCATGTATTTAGTGGGTAAGTCTCACTTGAAATAGTGAGCGATGGATCGATATTTTCTGCTCCAGAAGCTTGAGACAAATCAAGAACTACTGTGCCTTGTGTGCTCTCGATAAAATATTTTATCTTTTCACCTTGTTCTTTTGTTATATCACTTACTGGTGACCAAGCCAAGATGTCATATTGAGACAACTGCGAATCGGTAATTTCGTCTATTGAAACCAACCAGTAGTTTGCAGTTGTTTTTGGGCCAGTGCCGTAGGGATTGACATACGAATATTTGGATAAATTGAATGGTGATTCCTGTAGTCTAAAAAAGACATATGGATTTGCCGAAGCGTAGTTTAAAGAAGTATCCATGGAGGACTTTTGTGCTGTCGTACACAGAACGGCACAATTAATTGTTTTTTGCTTAATGTTTTCTTCTGAATCAATTTCTTGTTCATTGTTTAAAGAAGAAACATCTACTTTCTTAAGCACCTTTGTAATAAGTCTCCAGTTAAATGTTTCATAAGTTCTACTATCAGAAATTGCTTTTCGAGGAACAACTATTTCAAATCCATCGATTGATGAATTGTTATTGATAATGTTATTTTTAAAACTAATTGATTTTTTAGAAAATATATTTTTATTTCTCATAGAGTTGTCTGAAGCAAAAGATTCTTCTAAAACTTTATTGTAAACTTCAATAGTGTTAATATTTTCTTTATACTGAGTCACAACCGATGATACGGACTCGCCTGACGTCAATGAAACCTTATCGTAAACCAACTGAAGATTTTTTGGACTGGGTTCAGAAAAAAGAACTACAATTTTATATGGACGATTAGATCTTTCGGAATAAACATCGTTATCTACTTGATCTAAAAGTACTCTGTACTTTTTAATCCCATTTGACTGGTTGATATATTCTTGCCCGTTTTCATCTATAACCTTAATGGATTTCGGTATCTTGCCCTCTTCTATAAATGAGTTTAAATCATCAATCAAAAAAAAGTCCGTTGGAAGCATTGTGTAATGCTTGGATATGTAATAGGAATGCGCAAACATTCGATTTTTTATTGCGGTAGTTACATATCCCTGGTCTAAGGTTGGATCGTTTAAGAATATATCAGATATGCTTATATCATCAGAATCAAAAACCGTACTACCAGACTCATCCTCAAGAACACCGAGTTCATTTGCAAAAACTAATTTTGATTTAGCCGTGTTAGGATTTGTGTTTATTTCCGTGCTATAGGCATTCTCTCTCGTAAAACTGGACAGATCTGTAATGGACAAATTATTTGCCGGTGTAACCGATTTGGAAGAAAACCAGGCGATGCTTGCAGAATGATCATCAACCGGAAGTTTGTTTCCTTTTACAAAAACTGCTTCAGAGTTAGGGCTAAAGGGCTGAACCATTCTGTTTAATTATCCTTTTTTAAATTATTGTAATTAGATATGTAATAGGGAGTAGAGCCCAAAAACCCGGCTTGGTATTGCTCGTACCTGGGTATTGGAAGCCACTTGGGAGGATTCCATCTAGGTGTCGCACCAGTTGGAAGCACCAACTGTTCATTATAGTAACTGGTTCTAAAGCTTGGAGTTGAGTATATTTCGAGTGATTCTTCATTATTAAAGTTAATTACATCAACCATTTTAAGATTTGAAACATAGTTTAAATCAATATTATCATATGATTCATACCAATATGAAATATCTCCAGCTAAGGGTGTCGCATCTGCGGCGTAGGTGGGCTCGAATGCAGACTCGACTACCATATACCAGTATCCCGGGGTTGATCTATCTTGGCTAACAATTGGGCCTATTGAGAATCTGCCATTTTGATTAGTTGTTACGATACCTGAATATCCATCAAAAGAAGTTGAGTTTGAGTAATTCTGGAGCTCTATTGCTGCATATGGTGTTCTTGCTTTTCGCCAATATACTACGGCATTTTTTGCTGGTGCGTTATCGACTGAAGCTATACCATCAACAAAGATTGAGGAAACACCATCTGCTTTAATAACTGCAGGATCTGCAACTGTGGATATTGAATATTTATTGATATAACCAGAATGAATATTGTACTCGTATTGTTTATTGAACGAGGCATTTTCTGGATTAGAGCCGGATATGGTTATGTAGTCTTTTATAGTTCCAGTTAAAGGAGTGGCTGGATTGGCATAAGTTGCTCTAGCTATTGCGTAGCCTTCTGAGTTTGTTGTGACAATTTGTGGGCTGATTGTCAGATACTGACTTGAAATGTTAAAAGTTTGATCTGGCTTCGGATTTCCGTTTATATCTAAAGCGATGATCGAAATCACCATATAATCATTTCCATCATCAATGATGTTTGTTGGAGAAATTTTTACCTTAGCGGTGTCAAAACTATAATTTCCACTCGTGACATATATATATCCGCTATCTAATAGCGACGAGGTTTCTCCAAGATTAATTGATACAGGAGTAGAGTTTTCATATTGCGATGATTCATAAACAATCTCATAATTTAATGAATACCCCGGTGTGGCATCAAAAACTACTTTTGAAAAAGACGATGAACCAGAAACAATATTATCTATATGGTAAGAATTTCTAACTCTATAAGTTATTTCATATTCTCTTTCACCAAAGAAGATCGGAGTAGCTGTTTGAGACGAAAGAATATGGGTTGATGTTTCTAATCCAGTCGCTATTGTTTCACCAGTAAAAGTATCTACAACATTAGCGTCGTAAACGTCTTGATAAGATAGATAAAAATTATTATCGAATGAAGGATAAATAACTTCCTTATTGAAGAATCCAAGTTGTCTTGGAGTTGAAAGGTCTTCAAATGCGGTTTCTATATAGTCAGCATACGGTGTAGACTCACCGTCTTTTATTGCGGTAATATAAATAGGGGCTCCCTGCTGAGGAGCTGAACTCAAAATAATCTCTTTAAGATTTCCTGTAAAGATTTCTTTTTTTGGTTTTGCGTAGACATAGTATTCCTGATTATCAAGGTGAATCCATCCAGTATTAACTCTTGCTTCTAGTCTGGCGTCGTATAGCCTCCCCTTTGCTATAAAGTTGTCAAAGACTGTCGTATTTCTATCTAGGTCATAACTTTCCCTAATAGCATTACCCGGATAGGATATTCGCTTTGTTGTATACAGTGGATTATCTAAAATATCTTCGATGTTGCTAGACTGCAGAACATAGCTTCTATTTAAGAATGGATTAATTATTTTTTGCTCTGACCATATCAACACATTAACATCAGTTGGATCTACAATAGATATACTTTCAAAGTAATAATCAAATTTACTAGAGCCAGATATTCCAAATGTTTCTCTTGTTATTTCTGGAATTATTATAGAATCGGTGTTTTTACTTGGAATAAATTCGCCATTGTTTTTATTATAACCGACAAAACCATATTCATCAATATATCCAGATATTGGAGTTGACGTCGCGGTAAAAGGCTCCCATGCAACTGATGCCCTCGGGTAAACTGAACCATCATTCAACTTAACTGAAATTGAATTTGGCGTTGCTGAGTATGGATAAGAGATTGTTGAAAAATACTGGTTTGCCGTAGCGGATCCCCCTTGTATATCAATCAATATATTCGGAGACGACGGCACAAAGACTTTTGAATTAAGCAGTGGATCAAATACAACTCCACCGTAACCAGATATGGAAGAGGAATCTGTTGAGTATCCTATCACTGCCGAATCAACTGGTTTAATGTTATTAATATAAAAATATCTTGGAGTTGCACCCTGTGGATAAATAATGTTATCCATTATTGTATTTTTATCAATTAAATAAGAATCGGGCGGAGTAGCAGAAAGTTGATTAATCTTTACTTGTGTTTTTTGTTTAGGTGTTTGTTTTACCCTCGTTACCTCTGACCAAAGCTTTGATGCGAGCTCTATTTTTGTGGATTGGTTTAGAGCGGGTGTTGCCGATATGTGCGGAGTTGAGGTCCCATAAATAAGCGAATTAATTGGGTTGTTTGAGAATCTAATAATAAAACTGTCAGAAGTCGGAACAGAAGAATAATTGGTTCCATTCCACAAACCAAGCTTAACAAGAATATTTTGAATGCGGTTTATATCGATTTTATTAACTGCAATGTTGTTAATACTATTTTGATAGCGTTGAAGTGTTGACTTTCCTCTTAGTATTAAATCGTTTGATGTAAAACCTTCTGTATCAAATATATTGTACGACTGCCACTCATATGCGGAATTTGCCTGCGGTCCTTTATTATTCTTGGGATATAATACAACAGGGGCGTAGAATGTAGACGGTGTCGAATAAACACCGTGTGGAGTTGCATGGAACTCAAGTGTGAAATTAACCGTTGCTGGTGGATTATCATATTCTTTAATTGTATAGTCTGAATAATATTCAAACTGAATATCTACAGGATAATATTCGGGAGTAGACCCTACCTTCTTTTTTCCTTTTGCAACGAGATACGTTTCAAATTTAGTTGGAGTTGCGTCTGTGTCTATTACTGAAAAGGCTAAATCATTAAGATCACCAACACCAGGTTGGTAGTAGGGTATGTTAACCGTAGAATCGTGATATCTGGCTGCAAGTCGAGAAACCCCATCTTGATTTAAGCCTGCGTAATCCCATATTGCATTATCAAACTGTAGATACCCCCAGTTGTTTGGATAATTGATATTTAGTTCCTCAACTAAGTTTCTAAAAACATCAGTTGGATTTCCATCTGCTGAGAAATATGGAGTCGAGCTAGTTATGTCCGACATTTCCAATATTTCCGGTGTGGCTCCGGTGTAGGTAGAACTGGGCTCAACTCCAAATGCTTTCCACAGATTTAATTCTCTTCTTAGGGTTTTTTTGAACGAATCAGCATCTATGCCAATTGGGTTTTTAAACGCATCAAGAATTCTTTGCCTAAAAGAAGTATTACTTTCTAGATATAGTCTATTTACACCGACTCTTAGTCCTAATTCGTCAAACCAGTTAAATTTTTGAACTGGGATTTGATCAAGACTAATTAAACCAGAATTAACATTCTGTGCTTGAAGTCTACTAAAAGTTTGTAGTGTTAATATTTCTCTGTTGATTGGATTGTGATAAAAAACATGATCAGTTGGTTTACAGTTAAAAAAATCTACTAAGCTGTCCACTCTAGCCAACTCAATACCATTGCCAAGTATTTTATGGAATGTTATATTAACGTTTGTGGACGAATATATCCATGCTATCTGATTTTCATCTGCTCTATCGATAAAAGAATTTATTTTTAATAAATCTAATTCTTTATCAAAATTATCTAAATTTTCCCCAACAATTGAATTTATGAATTTACCGGCTGTTGTTTGTGGAATATATAAATCTGGAGTTGCTTGATCAATTGAATCTTTGTACAGTAGCATCCATGATGGAAACTTTTTCAATATATTTTTTGTTGATCTAGTAAGAACCGGGTTTATTGGATCTGAAATAGCTACTTCAATTAAAAGGATAAAACTTAAAACATTTAGGTTTGAAAGTTCAGTATCAATTTCTACTTCAAATTTTGCATAGCGCTTTGAATTTTTTATCAAAAGAATGGACGCTAGTGCGTCAGAAGTTGAAGCGCTAGATAAAAGCCACGGACCGATTTAGCGAATCTGATTCGTATATATTAACGTTAAATGAAATGTTTTCTATACTATTTAGAGAAGAAGAAAAAGCTCCTTTGAAGGTTCTTATATCTATTCTGGAAGATGTATCTATAAATCTATAAAGATAATCTTCACTAGAAGTAGAAGATATTATTGGAGTAGCGGCGTTATCATAGTCTATAACATAATTTCCATCTTCGTCTACTACAGCATCGAAGATGTAATAAGTTTGAGACTCAGGCTCTAGATATACTTCTCCGTATATCTGTTACTTGTGAAGCGCCAGATATTGTTGGTGTAGCGTCAACGAGGTTTTTGGTACCAGTAAAAGTGTAATCACCAAGAGAGTTAACACCAGTAGGAGATCTTGTGTAGGAGTAGTTTTTGTAGTACTTATTTGCGTATAAGTCTACAGCTTCGGTACTCCAAATTTTTCCATTTTTAGAAAAATCAGAAGTAACGAAACTTAGCAAATAAGTTTTCATTTTTTAAACTCCTATACCGCGTCTAGCCAAACGCTGTACTCACTTGTAATCCCGTGTTCTGGATGAACAAACATGAGATGTTGGCATGGTCTGCTCATTGATGAAAAGTACTCTTGGGCATATGTGTTACTGCTTTCTGGCGAACCAGATACTCTCAAAATTGAACTACCAATAGTCATTTTGAACTGCTGATGATAATGACCCATGAAGACATCGTCAAAGTGCTGTGGTATTGCACCGTCTTTCCAACCCATTACTTTTTTAAAGTAGCCGTAATACTGTGCTGGAGCTGGAAGTTGATCTCCGTGTATGAGAAGACTGGAGTAATTTCCAATGTTGTCCACAGCGTACCAGTTTCTTTCACCTTTTCCATCTGGAATATTAAAAGATATTCTATCTTCCTTTACAAACATTAGCTCAAGTATCTTATAGAGAAGTCTGTCCATGTTTGTTTCTGGATCATGAGACTTGCGCATTTTACCACCGACTGCGCCATGGTTTCCTATAATTCCAGTAACATGAACGGTCTTAAAGTTTTCTAAAGCTGTCATCAAGAATTTTGATAGAATTCTTGGTCCATTAATTCCAACCTGCCTATAAAGACCAGAGTCAATTAAATGACTTTGCCCAGCAAAGATTTCTTCGCCTTCTACTATATCGCCCAAAAGCCATACATGCAGATTATCCACATTGTGGTGAAGTCTTTGTATCTCTGTGATCTCTAAAAGCTTTTCGGTATAGAGTTCAATGCGCTTTTCTAGAACTTCGGTATTATACGTTGGGGTTATCTTGCCCATTTGCCAGTCAGCAAAAACTGCTACCGCAGTTTCCGGAGTATTGTGCTTATTTGATTTCAGTGTTGGTGATTTAATCTTTGGTAATTCAAAATTTGAAAATGCGTCAAAGGCTGCTTGATAAACAGAAATTACAGCTTCATCTTTTACATTTTTGTATTTTTCTGCTAGTTTAGCTAAACGTCTGTTTTCCGATCTTAAAAACAAAGAATTTTCTTCTGGCATATGGGGGTGATAGCTTTCATTATCATCCTCCTCTTCCATCGAAGACAAATCATCTTCCGCTACTTCAATTTCTTCGTGAAGAATTTGTCCAGGAAAATCCTTGTAACCCTCCGACAGCATTCTGGCGTGGGTCATGTTTTTGGCTTTAATTATTTGTTTCTTAGTAACTAAGTAAGACTGTTCAGACATTGGTCATCCTTTAATAGTTGGAGCTACCCATTATAACAGAATATATGGATAATGATCCAGCTGTCATGTAAGATTTATCATCCGATAATCTATAGTCTTTATTCGGTATGTTTTGATTATCAACTCTTACTGAATTGGTGGTTGCTGAAACTATAACCTCAGAAGCCAGACGAGCCTGCCTTTCTATTTCGGTCATAGATAAAGAATCACCAATAGATAATGTATTTATGTATCTGTTTATAAATATTCTTGCTTGATTTTCAACAGCTCTTGCGGTAGAGCTATTTGTGCCCTCTCGCAAAATTAAAGTTATATTTACATCTACTGGTTTTCTTTCAGCTATTCTAACGTTTACATTGACACCTATTGGTTTAATGGACCTTACTTGTTCTATAACAGATTGGCTCATAGAAGAAATACCAGACCTTGTTTCTGGCACTATTATAATATCACATGAACCTATGCCAAAAGATGCTTCTCTAATCTTTGCGTCTTTTACACCCTTTACGGCTAAGGCAGCAAAACGAACCGACTCAGCTGTTCCAGTGCTAGACCCTCTAACTCCGGCAACTATTCTTCTACGGTAGTTATCGTCGGACTCTGAATTTAATGTGCTATAAACCTCTTTCGGGTTGTTGCAGAAAACAACAACGCCAGGGGGTGCCACAAAATTGTGCTTTACCAGAGTATTTCTAGCAGCTGTAATATTATTGTCGGCAAACTTTGCCTTTACGGAGCCGTAAGCTCTGGTGTTGCCAGCTGGAATAATAACCTCGCCATTTAATTCGTACATGTACTGTACTGATGAATAATTGTTAATGTCGTTAAATACGAGTGTTCCAGATGGTATAACTATTGCCGAATTGTAAACTTGATTAATAAAAAACTCTATATTTCCCGTAGCTCTTTCAGACACTAGTTCAGCTGATATTGATCTTCTTGGAACATTGTAAAGAGCGCCTATCATGTCGAGATTTGCACCGTTTGCTGTTGCAAGGTTTGACTGTTCAACGCTTAGTTTTAAAGCATTATATAAATCATATATCTCGGTGTGAATTGCTTCTGCGAATGCTCTGGCTATGGATCCGGGTGATATGGAATTTATGCCAGCATTTTTTTGAAGGCTATCTAAAGTTGCGAGTAACATCTGCTCTTTAGTTTTTATATTCATTACTGGCATATTATGCTCCTAGATCTTGGGTTATAGAAAGTACAACTGGCTGATAATTACTGCCGGCTAAGTAGACATCAAACCTGATCGAGTCTGCGCTTACTGGTACCGCTTCAATAGTAATTTGTCTATTTTTAAAGACCCCTTCTCTTTCAAGAGCTGCTCTTATAATTCTCTTGCCAAGATCGCCAGTTTGCGGGTTTTGTGGCATTCCGTAGAGCATCGACAGCTGAGTTCCTAGCTGTGGATATACAAAAAAATCTCCAGGTTCAGTCATAAGCCTCATGTATACATGCTGTATATCTTTAGTTGATTGATCTTGCACTGTTGCTATATCTCCGGAGCCATTAATCACCAGATCCCCACTTAAGTCTATGTAAAAATCAGACATTATTATCCTCTATTATTCTTGTTTTTGCTTGCTCTAAAGTATAACCTAGTTCTTTTAATTTTAAAAGTTTATTAATGGCTTCTTCTTTGGCGATAGAAAGCGCCCCGGAATTTGCCCTCCAAAATGACTCGATATTATCCAATTCCGGTTGACTAAAACTAACACCACCAGCTGCTGGTGAGGAGTCTTTTGGTATATTCTCTTCCCAAACTGCCGTATCCGTGTTGGCCATATAGTCATAGTCACCCTGAATAGTAACGGTCTGTTGAGCGTCTTCTTTGTCTAGTTCTGTAATATTATTAATATAATAATCAGCGTTTTTAAATCCTGGATTAAAGTCAGACCCACCTACGGGGACTAGTGCTGGCTCCGCAAATACGGTTGCTGAGCTGTTAAACTGCTTTGCATTCCAGTGAAGGCCGTCGTCTTTCGTATGCAATTTAATATTATCCGCAAATATAGACACGGTTCTCGTTGAGCCATTTATTACCAGGCCAACACCTGGAGCCGCAAATATTTCTATATCACCAGAATCTGTTAATCTTATAAAAGCTGGATTATCTGGGTGAGTAATGCCAACTTCTCTAGAAGAGAATGTTTTTCTTCTGTTTAATTCATCTGCTTCTACAATTGTTTTACCGACACTTGATTCAAAGCTCTTGTCTGCGTTTATTTTTTCTGACATATTTAAACCATAAACTTCGGTATACCAGTATTAACAAAAGTGGATGGACCGTACTTTCCTGTTGATGAGCCGTCATCAACAAATGAAATTATGTACGGCGAAACCTCTGAATCATCCCTAAACCCTATGACACATCTTGAACCTGCGGTTGGCGCAACCATCTGAACACCCTGGACCGTTGGACAGGGAATTGCTCTATAAATATTTCCGAGCAGTGTTTGCGATTTTATCATCCATTACAACCATAACTGTATTTGTTATTTTATCATAAGACATAACAGTTCCAAGACGTGTTCGAGCTTGCTGCATCCTTTGATTTTCTAAATGAGAGTTTAGTCTTTGATCGAATTTAGGATAGTGTTTCATCTATTTCTCCAATCTTAAACAGACCATACACTGGAGCAGCCAGCATACGTATACTGAGACCCTGGAAAAGTAGAAAAATCTATCTTCCTTGGGCTTGGCCTATCGCCGCTGGTGTGTTGATCTACATATTCTCCACCGCCGACCGATACACCTACGTGACCATATTCATCTTTTCCGCCAGTCCAAAATACCAAATAACCAGCTGGTGGATTTTTTCCGGTTTCAGACTCGGCTGCATACCAGTGTTTATTTTGTGTTCCCTTATCAATAATATGATTCCAGTGTGCTCCTGCTGTTTCAAAATTAGAAAGAGTGGCGGTGGGAATGGTTTTTGTAAACGATTCACCCTCCCACGGTTGAGTAGTTAAATTGGTTTCAGCTGCTCCGAATAAGCCTATAGATGCAGAAAGAACTCTTGCAAATCTATCACACTGAATATTTGCTTTGCCGTTTTCTATCAAATCTTGTCTGTATTTTTTAACCCACTGGTCTGCCCTATTGGCTTTTAGCCAATTGGCGGCATCCAGTATTTGTGTCCTGCTAAATGTTGCTGACGCATTTTCGTTACCAGAACCTGGTGATGTTTCAGAAGTGTTAACTTGCCCATAAACTATTGGCTTACTATTAGCTTCATCTTTTAGTAATCCATCTACTTTCTTATCACGATAAACTTCACCGTTCATCCAACCCTCAATATAATCTGCTGTTCTTGGATTTGTTTTAGGCAGATTAGACCTTACCCATGAAGTAAGGTTATCTATTGGTTTTCCAGATGTTAAATACACGTTAACAGCGTCTTGAAATTTTGTTTTAAAAATAAAACCGCACTCAGATCTTGGAGTACCGTCTTTGTTGTAGTAGTCTCCCCAAGCAAAAAAACCATTTGATGTGGTTATTTTTGATTCGTTTTTAAAGTCTTTTCTTCCCCATTTCGTCATTAACATCCAAACTTGATTAATTGGATACCACAACTTATCGTCCGTGTCAGCTTTACCATTGTTTTGAAGTTCGACCATTTTTTTTCCAGTTGCGTTAGAATCCCATCCCAAAGCTTTTCCAGGAGCATAAGCGAGTTCGTGTGCTGGGTAAGTTTTTGGGTCTACTTTTGAACCATCATAATATATGGGAACATTAGTAGAAATATTGTTTAACTTATTCATAAGCGCTATTAAATTAAACTGAAAAGAGCCAATCGAATAATCTCCACCCCAAGATGATTGAGTTTCACTGCAAATACCATTAAATGATGAAGGCTTACCAACACTTTCCCTAGCTGCTACTGCACACATTACTGCTGCGACTTCTTCACTAAATGGACCCTCTACTGTTAGCATTAGAAACAATTCGTTTAATGTTATCTCTGGTCCTCCGGATTTATAGTTTGCATAGGCTTTTTTTCTAGCTTCGGATTTATCTTCCTCAGTATTAAGTGCAACTACAGATCCAGAATCTTGAGAAGTCGAGCTAGAAGTCCAACCAGGAGAGCCTATGTACTGGCCAGCTCTGTTGGGACTAAAGCTAATGTGTATATTATCTTTATGGTGATCATTTGACTCAAAATTAACATATCTTAATTGCGGATACAATGTTTTGACTGCGGTGCTTTCGGATTCAAATCCTTCTCCAACTCCAAGGTCTTTTGCGACATCCGGACTAATCACGATTAAATCAGGTATTAATTGGAGTGGAAGAGAATTTAGTCTCGATAAAACATAATGTAGCGAAGACGCATAGTGTTCTTTTGACTTTCCAAAGTTTGAAAAAGATCCCAAAGCATCTATGTCAAACGCTCTACCAAATGCGTGATCTGAAATTGTATTTGTGTTATTTGCATCTAAGCCGGCGCTAGGATTTAAGTTTCTTTGAGATGCATCATCTTCGGAAATAATATTTCTCTTTAAACCAAATCTCCCCTTTACCTGCACTCCCTTAGATGGATCTGTCAACATCAAAAGACATTCTATTAAAGCGGCGCAGATGTAAGCCCTTTTTGTTGGAGCGCTTATCAATGCCGGATCTACTCCGCGTTAGTTCTCCAACATCTTGGAAATACGATTGAGTTTGCGAAAATTTATAAGAAGTTAGACTGTCTGGTATATCAAAATCAAATCCAAGCGTTAGTGCATTTTCAGATATTCTTGAATAGAGCTGTCTTCCTCTTTCTAGATAAATTTCTGACTCATCCTCAGAGAGCTCCTCTATTGCCGCTATAGGTCGAGCGCCTAATGATGGAGCGTCTTTCTTAAGCTCATATGTTGTTTGCCCATGCTTGTACATTGCGCCATTTGATTCACCAACGTAAGAAACTGATTGATTTTTTAGACTTTCACCTAACATTTTTTCTAGAATTGGGTTGGGCATTTTTGCTGGCGAAAGTCCTGTTCCCATCATTGATTGAGATACTGTTTTCATATAAGCCTCTGAACCAGTCAAAAACTCTTTTTCCCCCTCATTACCCTGATAGTCTGGATTGCGAATCTCAAAACCCTCATACTTAGCTCCTGCGGTTAAAACTCCATGAAGAGATGATTGAACAAATTTATTATTAAGATCCATTAATGTAGCTGGGTTTCTAGAGAGAGCTCCGTCCAGCCATGATATCTACAACATCTCTGGACGTTAAAGATTGATTGACATACTTTTCTTTTGACGCGGAGGTAACTAAACTACTACTTCCACCTGGGTTAAATCCATCTGCTATTTTAGCGGTGAAGGACTTGGAGTTATCAAAATCATCTAGTGTTAAGCCAAATTCATCCATGGTAATTATCCTGATCTTTGTTCAATGTATTTTGGAGTTGGTATCTGATCATCTAAACCTATTTCAGCGGGTCTACTTCTTAATAAATCAACAGTGTACACTTGAGCCAAGTTGTTTGTTACAAGCTCCCAGTTTAGGGTAGCAGCGCCGCCATCGTCATAGTACTCATCCCAGCCGACATATGGCCATTCTGAAGCTTTGGAGTACAGAGTTTCCATTATTTTAAAACTTACCAATGTATTAAACATCTTTATTTTTTCATTTGATAAATCAATAAGAGGATCCGAAGATCCAGTAACCTCAAAATATTCTTTCACTGTTGATGTGTATATGGATGAATATATTGTATCAAACTTTTTATGTAAGATTGATTGATCATAAATTTGATTTTTAAAGGCTTGTTTCATTGCATCTAAAGTAGACGATTGATTTTGCAGGAAAAAACCCCTAATCTGTAAAACTATATTTTCTATATCTTTTTCTATAATTCTATAAAAAACTGTTCCTAATGATTTCTCAGCCTCTTGATCACCATAATATTTACCCTTTAAATAGCTGCGAGTATTATTAAGATTTGATCCAGGTGAAACATCATCTTCAGTGTAGATAGAAGATGCGGAAAGATCATTTGGAGATATTCGAATTACAAAAGGAGTTTCTGATAGTTTTTCGTAAACGAACAATGAAGCCTGTGCACCAGGAGAATCAACATTAACTCCTTGCACTGATGTTTCGTTAATATAACCCTGAAAAACTCCCAGGTTTGATGCTATGATTCCCTCTAGTCTTACTTTAAACGGAGATCCTGTTGGGTTTAATAAATCTACAACCTCTATCTCATCACCATCAATAACTCTATTAAGTTTACATAATACTTTGAAGAATTGATTAAATCCAGCTCTATCTGGACTAGTTCCGGAATACTTTAGCACTTCTGCATTTACAAGAGCATTCTCCAAACTTATATGTCTTACCAGTTCTGAAACTTGTTTCTCTCTATAGCCAATGCTCTTAAGCATTTCGTCGTAGGTAACCACGTCCTTACCTTCAACTGTTCTGAGCTTAGAACGAACACCGAGTATTCCTGGAAGCAGTCGCTTAGTGTGATATCTGCCAACAACCATTCCCTGATTTATTGAAAGGCCCGCGTCCATTGGTTGCCCATTTCTGTTTAGATAAGAGATATAACAACCATGTTGATCCAACACGTTGTCTCTCACCCACTTCCAACCTTTCCACATTAAATCAGTAGCTATTGCGGCTGATATTCCAGCTCCGACTGGTCCTGCTACCAGGGCTCCAATTGCAGCTGAACCAAGTGTAGTTGTTGCATACATCGCAGCTAGGCCGGTCAAACTAACATTTGCGTCTGCGTTATTTTTAAGTTGTTTTTCTATTTGGCTTCTTGCGTCAAAGAGACCTTCTGCCGTAAAGTTTGCCATTATATCTTTGCTTAATGCGCTAGATCCATGGGTAAACTGAACTCCTCCAAGCATCTGTGACCTAAGCGACTGGGCTATGCCGTCAACGGATATATTACCGTTTGAAAGAACTCCAGTGCTACCAGCTTGTACGGAATTCATTATCATTCTTGTATCATTTCTGATGTTTTGTATAGAGAACCAAGAGTGCATCCACGAAGACATGAACCATCTTGCTGGGTCATTTACAGTAACAAATGCATTAGGCGTAATAGAGGTAACAAAACCCATATTTGGAGTAAAGTGATGCACTACTTGCTCTACTTCAAAAATTCCATACATTCTTTCATAAACATCAGCCAAGTAAACCAAATCGTGCGGTCGTATATCCGCGCTGCCCAATACAATCAGTTCTCCAGAATAAATATCTTTCAACGACTCCCTAAGATGCGCTAATGCGACTCTTCTTGCCATCAACTCATCTGGTGCTCCCTGAGTTGTTTTTATTGCGCTTCTAGAAAATTCAATTGGATTTACCAATGGGTGTATTAATCCAGTTAAGCCAGAACCAAACAAATTGTCAAAATACAGTCCTGTTTCTACCGTTTTTTCTACCTGTCTTTCGGAAGGGATACTCTTGTCGAGAGCAACAGTAACCGGGTATTTACCATCAGAAACTGCAGTTACAGAGGTTGCAACACTGGTTGTCGTTTCTTGTATGTTGTTATTTAAGATTGTTGAAAAAGAACTAATGTAGTGCATTCTTTGGAATGGCTCTCTAACTTCAACAACTGGTTCTCCATACTCTCTGGTAAATGGATTGTCTACTGCTCTTAAAATAGAACCAGGTCTACCCATTGAATAGTATATTGAGTCATTGAGAACTTTATTTAAAACGTTCGCTTGCTTAGCAAAATTATCTACTTCTGATAATTGGTAACCCATCTGCATCATGGATATTCTGAACATGTTCATTAAACCAGATAACCCATCGCTTAAAGCTGTGAAAAGTGGACCAATGTTTGAATCCCAGAAGCTATCAACATTATGACTTAATACACCAATAAAGTTTGTTGCACTGTTTCCTTCGCCTTTATTGTCGGCTAATAGTTTTAGAAATTTTTTCTTATCTGAAGAATAGTTCTGGTTTGGATCGATAAACGCTGCAAATATTTTGTCAACTGAATGGAAATCCCATTCGTCTCCCCAGCTTCCAAGTCCAATTCCAATTTTTCTAGATGGCTTTAACACCAACCAAGCTCTTGAGTATGGATCTTGCCACATTGCTTGTCTAAATAATCCAACAATAAGCAGGAAAAGCTGCTTTGCGCTAAGTGACTTTGTTTGAGTTTTGTTTAATAAATCAGAAAACTTTATTAAGCCGCCGCCGACAGTCTGACCAACAATAAGACTTACGTTACTTGCATTTTGAAAGAACTTACCTAATTGTTTATATTTTGATATAATCAAACTGTTAAAGTAATTTATTAGACCACCTTGATCTAGTGAGGCGTCGATTAAGTTTCTTCTTGAATACTCAATTGCATCTGCTACCTGTTTACTAAATATTATTTGATTATTTGCGTCTTTTTTAACTGACGCACCGTATGGTGTAACGTTGTATTCTGGACGTGCTTTTTGATTAACAAAATCACTTCCTAACAATAAGCTGAACTCATCAATAGCACTGTTGTTGGAAGAAGAATACTTTTTAAGAATCTCTGGATTTGAATTCGGATTTTTTATAACTTGCATAATTGCTTCTGGAATTGGAGTGTCATCATCTGGATCCAGGCCAAACGCATCAAAGAAAATCTTTTTAACCGACTCATAATTGTGATAGCCAAATCTAAACTGATCCCATACATCGTTTGCTTGAGCCAGCGTTCTACCGTCTCCAGCTATAACGTGTGTTGAGGAGTCATATCCCTCATCGTAAAAAGATCTAGCTTGTCTTGATGTTTCATCTAAGGGATCATAAACTGCAGCGTACTGGACTCTACCGGATGCGCTACCAGAATCGCCCGTTGTTGGCAGCTCATTATCTAATATATCCCAAAGTACGTCTTTTGACAACTTATCATACTTTGCTGCTAAGGTTAAATCGAAGTATCCGTCATTGCCATTTGCCGATGGTAGGACGTTAGCACCCCTTGCTGCGGCTACAGCAAAATCCCCGTCAGTAAGTAGGTTAACTCCGCCAACGGGAGCAAGTTCTGTGAATATACTGTTCAAGGGATTATTTGGATTAGAGTTTAATGCTTCTATTTGTCTTTCCATTGAATCGGCAGATCCGGCTATTTGCCTTGATCTATAAAGTGAGCCTGTATTCAAAATCTCTGCCATCATTTTTTTATCTTTTACTTGCGAGGCGTCAAATCTTCCAAAACCAATGACTACAGAAGAATCACCAAAAACGGATTTAGCTTCGTCAGTAAGGCTAAACTCATTCGCGGGATTGTACATTGTTGTAACAACACCAAGTGGAATATCGTCATCGACAAATGTGTAATAACATTCTCTTGGCTGAGGCACTGGTGCAAGCCCGGCTTTTGCCAACGATGCTGCTGCTTTTTCAGCCGTATCATTATCGAATTTATTTACCAATGCCTGGTATCCGCCGCCACCACTTGCTATTTGCTCTGTTGGACCGAGGTGCATTATACCAAGGTAATACGCGGCATCGGGTGAAACTACTGCAGATATTGTGGTTGCCTCAAAGTAGGAATTATCCCTGTCGCTGACATTTGCTTTGTCAACTCCATCATCTTTACCCCACATAAAGTATGCTGGCTTGCAAACAACTGCGGTTCTGGTTATCGGACTATAAACTAAAACTTTTCTCTTTTTGTACTCTGATACACTTCCGTAAAATTCATTGTCTTTTCTATCTTTAAAATATTTTTCTTTAAACTTTTTAAACAATTCGTCATCAACATCGCCACCAGAAATATCGTATGGCCATCTCATTGCTATGTAGAACTGTTCGTCTATCGCAGTTTCTGGGCAGCCCCAATCTCTATAACTGTATTTGCTCTTTGCGATAATTTTTGACTGATTTATATATTCATACTCCCAAGTGCCCTCAAGTTTTTCTGTTACTTTTGTAACTTCATTTTTCATTGACGGAAGTGGCATGCGCACAAAGTTCTTAAGATTTGGATCGCTTGTAGATTGGACGAGATCAAATATAGAATTTTCTGGATTTAAAAGAGTATTTTTATCAAGAGAATTTGTAAACGAAATTGCATCTAATTTTATAGAAAATGAACTAGAACTTTCAGATCCAGGTATTACGTCAACAAGATTTGTTGTTCCCACCAACTGAGCCTCATATGCCAAAAGGCCAATATAGTTTTCGTCTTTAAATAATTTTTTCCAGTCTGTTCCTCCACTTTCTACAGTGGCATTTTTTATATCTCTGTCTTTTGATAACGCATAGAATGAGTAATCAAGTAGCACTGCGCCAGCGGCTCTGTCGGTGAAATACGGAAACGAATATCTCAATGGCATTTGGGGTATTTCTTGGTGCACATTTTGCAGATCGGTAACACTTATTTGTATTTTATCTTTATCAGAAGAAATTGGTAAGTGAAAACCGACTGTTGCATATCCTTTATTTGTGGGAATTTCTGAAACAACTTTCTTTTTTTCACCATCGAGATACTGCAGACGTTTTGGATCAGTAAGATTTATTACTCTACCCTTAAGAACACCTGCTGGAGCATATATGCTGGACGCTGCAGATTGATCTCTAGCTATTGCTTCAAGACTAAGCAGTGGGCTCTGTATTGTTCTAAATGCCTCGTAGTCCGCTGTTGGATTAGAAGATTGATTTACTTTATTCAACAAATCTAGAAGTTCTGCGTCAGGGCTTCTGTAGGATGGGGTCTTTAACCCAAGTTCAACAGCTTTCTTTTCTGAAGGAAAACCGGTGGTTATTGGGACTACGGCAGAAGTGTAGAGCCAATGTGGTTTTCCGTAAAATATTGTTGATCTATCTTCGAATGGGCGAACTGCAACTATGTAGTTTGGTAATAGTCGAGCGCAAAGTTGGAACATATCCCAAACTGTTTTCATGTAAGTTTGTGCCCTAAACGAAACCTCATCAAAGCCCGGCATGTCGTCATCGAGTGTGCTAATTAGTCCAAGAGTCTGGAATATATTGGCTCCGCCACGACCAGAGAGAGAACCAAGTAAAGTGGTTCCACCAAATGCTGCTGTTGTTGCGCCTATTACGGGAAGCGCTAATCCGCCTGTCCCAAAAGCCAGTCCTGCTCCAGCGGCCAACAATGTGCCGCTTAAAATAGCAGATGCCAGCCCACCGCTAGATCTAGATTCTTTACCGGCATTAGTTACGTCTATTGCAGCAGAGGCTGCGCTATCCCCCCTATCATATCTCCTTAATAGGTCGTTCCAAGAAGCATCGGTTAATCTATCAAGATAGTGCAGTCTTGGATTGGGGTTATCTTCTGGAGTTAATGTTGCTGCGTTGGACCAACCGTCGCCTAGATCTCCGCCCAAAAATTGGGCGACTCCAGTTCCGTTACCTGGATATATATTTCTTTTAAAGATTTCTAAATCTCTTTGGGCAGCGAAGTTTGCCCACATTGTTCTCATGTACCCAAGGGTTGGTATTCTAAAATTAGAACCGATTGAAATTCCGGTTTGGTTGGCATTATTGCCAAATGGGTTTAACGCTCCAGCTACCTGAGATATGCCAGCTGTAGTCATACCAGCAGCTGCGCTTATTGGACCATCTCCGCCCGAACTGCCTATTGCTAATAGTGTATCGCTAACTGCATTTCTAATTCCTAGATTTCTGTTGTATTCAATTTCGTTTAATGCCTCATATGGCATCATGCCAAAGTGTTTGATTCCGAAATTTATTTTCTGAAAATATCATTCCTCTAGTCGCATAGGCAAAGGCTTCTCTTACTCTAGAACTACCCATTGATAACAGTCTCACCATTAAATCTCTTGGCTCAGAAAGATACAATCCAGTATTTAATCCACCGTCAATTTTTCCACTGTCACCCTTTTTATCTACCGAGTTAACAACTGGGCTTAGCTCTATGGCGTCTGATTGGCATGTTACTGTTACCACTTCACCTAACTCAACCTCGGTTATTACTCCATTAAAAACTGTTTGAAGTGAATTGGGGTTAGAGCCATAACCAACTCTTAAGTGTACCCTAACACCAGGCTTTAATCTTATATTTTCTATATCAACAATATACTGAGACTCCATGTGTCCCAGCATGTTTCTTGCTGTATTTAGTGTTCGGTCGATAACTGACTCTAAGCCATCAGTAAGAGAAAGCTTATCGATTCCAGGTTTAGACTCCTGCTCACCAACTCCTCCATTGAAAATAGCTGTCATTTCTTTGGTAGAAAGTTTTGAATACATATTTGAAACTCTAAACACCAGAGTATCTCCTAATATATCTTCGGATGATACTATAGAAAAATCTATTATTGATTGTAAGCCGTAAAAATTATCAAATAATTTTGTTCCGGCAAATGTTCTCTCCGATATCAACCAGAGCATATAAGTTGGAAATGCTCTTACCATTCTTCCAGATATATCCCTGTATGATGTATCCATCATCATCTTTTCCCAGTGTTCACTGGTTGATTTAGCGTTGTTTGCATTCTGCATGGTTTGCGGCTTGGAAGAATCTCCAGACGAAAAAGCATACTGATAATCGGACAAAGCTGATGCGCCAGGAACTCCGGTTAAACTCTTTGTAGTTCCTCTATCTGGAGTTTGTATATCGGTAATTCCTATATAGTTTACTGACGCGTCTTTCTTAACAGCTATATCATCGATTGTTAAGTAAAACTTACCATTTACTTTATCTATATATCCAAACTGATAACCGTCTGCTGTTTGCATGATTGAAGGAATTTTTGAATCATTTGGATTTTCTACTGCAGGGAACGTGTGTATAATAGCATGAGCGTCTAGCTCGTCTGGATCAAAGCTTATATACTTATCATCTTCGGCCTCTTTGATTTTTCCAGTCAAGGCTGCTTGCAGTTTAGCTGCTGATACTGGGTCTTTTGAGCTAATATCTCCAAGCTTTAACTGTCCAGAAACGATTCTAAAAGAAGAATCGGCTACTGAATCTTGAGGAAAATCGCTTTCCTCTAAAGTATCTACATAGTCAAGAAGAAACTTTTCGTTTTTTTCTGTCTTTAAAGCTTCAGCTATAAAAGAAGCTGTTTCGGATGCGTTAAGATTAAGCGTTGTAGTAGTGTATTTTTTAAGGCCAATTAAATCATTCTTTTTAATATACTCTTTAAATATTGAAAGAATATTTTCATTTTTATATTCCATTCCACCATAGGGTGTAACAATTTTTGTTTTTCCACGTAAATCGACTGGCCCTATATCTAATTTAGCTAACTTCCCCTTGTTCGTGGTTATATTGTTTACAACATCTTTATCCAACATTTCAAAAGATCTAAAGTAAAAATCTGGGTCTAAGCAGCCAACAACTTCTCCGTCTTTGTTTCTGAGTTCAAGCGGAAAATCCGGATATGCATTAAATGCTCCCCAAAGCTGTTTAATTCTAAGGAATGGATTCTTCTTGGTGCCAAATTCTTCGACCAATTTTCTTTGTTGATCTGAAGAAAGCTTTTCTCTTTTTTGCTGAAAAATATCAAAGTCAACTAGTCTCAAAGAGACGTCATAAACATGTGGAAAATTAGGTATTGTAGAAACATTAAACGAAAGAGGAAGAACATATTTTATTCCAGAAAGAGCTGTAACAATGTTTTTTATTCCCATAAAACCGACAACGCCAGCGGCGTGCTCGAGTCTTGCAAGGCCGTTAATGTGCTCAAATATTTTTCTAAGCTTTATTAGTTCTTTTTCTCCAAAAACTTTCAAGGAAATACTTATATAATTATCCCCACCACCAACATGCTGGTAAGTTGGCTCTTCCAGCATTTGGACTTGTAGTGGAATGATGTTATTACTCATAGAAACTGACACGTCTGTCACAATGGCAGAAGCTGGATCAATATCTACTCTGACCATTGGAACTTCCCACTCTCTTAAGTGGAAACTTCCAGCCCTTTGTCTAGCGGCCTCCATCAAATCCCTTATTGGACCAGCTCTAAAAAATCTTTCATAAACTAATGCGGAGTAACCATCTCCATATTGTTTTTTAATCTTTTCTCTTTCTTCTTCTTTCTTTTTGTCAGACCAGTCAGCGCCTACGTTTCTTATCAACCTTTGGAGTTGCTCATCTACAAGAAGATCTAGATAAGAATTTACATTTAAGGCTTTGCTTCTAAAAAATAATTTAATATCCAATAAAGATTCATCTTTAAATATTACAGATCCAAATCTGTACTGCTGGCTAGTTTCCGTATAGGGATTGTCGTCATTTGAAAAATTCCTTAAGAAGTTTTTTCTGTCAGAATCAAGAGAAGAATTTTGTCTTATAAAACTTTCAATTAGAAATGCATAGGCTTTCTTTTGAAAATCGCCGGCACTTATTCCAGCTGTCAGAATATCAATGCTGTCTAATATCTTCTGTCTTACTGTGTATTCAACTACGTTTCCAACTGAAGTCGTAATAACCGAATCTAAACTTCTACCGTATCCAGCTGATTCATTTACATCAATTCCAAAATTAGACAAGAGTGTGTTCCATGTAGATCTGGATGTATCACTCAATAGTTCCTGTTCAGAGTTTTCAAACCCATATAAGTCTGGGGTAAATATTTTTGTTTGAGTTTCTTGCGGAACATAAAACGTTATATTGCTTCCATTTGTCCACTCCCTAATAACATTGGTTGTGAATATATCGTTCTTGTAGCCAATAAGACCATCTTGATCAGATTGGCCGTCTTGTTGATTTGCAGCGTTTCTGTCAGACATCCACTGTTTGTCTAGAGCTTTTTGTACAGGATCGCTTACCCCCTGATCATCTTGCACCATTAAGAATTCTTCATTTATGTAGTTGTGAAGAGCACCAGCTGCTTTACCCATGTATTGTCTGAACTTACCCCAATGAACAGCTTGATTAAAATCATTAATCATAGGGAGAAATGGCTTGTGATTGAAATTATAAAGCTCAAGATTAACTACTAAGGCAAATGGGTAGTTTGGTATAGTCGATATAGACATGCTATGGAGAGCAACTCCAGTAATGCCGTGAACTGAATTAAGGTACTGATTTCTAACCGGTAAAAATGGAGCGTACTTAAAAGCTGCAACCAAGCCTCTTAGTGACGAAAGAAATTTATCAATCTTATCATCATTGTCTCCGACTCCACTAAAATCTATCGTAAAATTATCTTTTAGTCTTATCTTAGAAGCTTCATCTATGGAGATTCCCCATATTTCTTCATAATTTGGAAAAAATAATTGCATTGATATCGTTGTGTGTTTATAGCCAGCATTAAACTTGGGTGTGTTTTTTTGACGAAGAGCGCCCTCCCCTAAACTACTTACCTTGAATTGCGTTTGAACATCGATATTAATTGGCGGTACGTAGAAGTTTGATGCGCCTATACGAAGATGAAAAATGTCTGGTGCTGCTGGTGGTATGTTTTGTCTAAATGGGAATTCTCTTAACGACTTTTCAATTCTTTGACCAGTGTTTATTAAATCCCAAGCTCCTTCAAAAATGTTTACGCCATCTTTTTGCCCAAACGCTGACATCAAATCATTTAAGATTTCCTGTGGATCATTCAATCTATCTTCAGATCCGCCACCCTTTCCGTCATTTGAATAGTCTGCGGTGAGAGCTAGGGCGTTAAAGAAGAATTTTGTTAAGTCTGGGAAATACGTATACATTGTTGCCAATAAAATTGGATCACGAGAAAGATTAGCTAAAGCGGTGCTTAGTGCGGACAACCAAATGGTGTCTCTTGCGCTATCTAGCGGATTTGCTGCAGACCTTTGTACGGTGTTTGTATTGGCGAATCTTTTTCTGCCATAAGCTCTAACCGCATCAATATGAATTAGGAGATCAAATATTCCAGAGTTATCCATTTTGTCAAAGAGTGATTTGGACAACTTTTCATCTTGTATAATATTTCTTATTTTTTCATAATCTGGAGCTAGGGCGGAAACAAAAAGTTTATATGTATCTCCGTGTTTGATTTGCGTATTCAGATGGATTATTAAGAGAATTTCTTTCTAGAATACTTGCAAACAATGTTGCCGTTGAATCACCAGCTGGACCAAGCATGCCAGCGTTTTCAAGAAACATACTTAAAGCTTCTAGTCTTTCAGCTTCGGGCATGGCGTCTACATATTGCGGAGTTTCTGCTGATTGATCTGCGGGTTTTTCTGGTGGTTTTTCTGCAGAAATATTAAATGTCTTTAGTCTACCTATCACCGCATCGGCGTAGGCAAGGGCAACTGATTGGGCGCCGTTGTACGGTGAGCCAAAAATGCTATTAATGCTATCTATATTTTCGTAGTATTTTTTCCACGCATTGTCAAATACTGGATCATCTATTGATATGTTAGACTTTGGATCTGGAAGACTACTATCAAAATGTTTTTTAAGGTATTCTCTTATGTTTGTATCTGTTACATTATCTATACTGTAGTCAAATGCAAGAACAGATTTCTTTATTAAAATCTTTTTTACAGAAACCCATGACTCATCTGTTCTATCTGGGAGAATAATTTTTTTAGCAGATGGTAATTTTGAATTTAGATATGTTTGGCTTCCGCCTTCAGCGTCTACTTCTGCGCCAGATTTAGTAAATAGATTGATAAGCGCAGCGTAAGCGGGGGCACCTGTTACCGGATTGTCTATGGCCGCGTTGGTTTTGAGATAGTCTATCTCTTTTATATAGTCATTAATCTGCTGCTGAGTGGTAAAAGTAGATTTAATATAATCAAACGACTCTTTGTTCATCGGCATGGCTTATTTAAACATTCTTTCTACTTTATTCATTTCAGCTAATCTTGCTCCAGAAGTATTTGCTTTCATGACTCTAGAATAATTATTAATTATACCAGACATATTGGGTTTATTAAAAGAATTTGATAGGTTCTTTATGGTCGGAATGTGAGTTTCATTTTTTCCAGATATATTTTTTGTTTGTCTTGCTTGTTGGTTTTTAGGATTATCATACCCAGTATTGTTTGCCTGTATCCAGGCTGGAGCGCTTCTCATATAGCCCTCGTAAGAACCCCTGACCGGATCAGACGGTGGTGCTACCGGCTCTGGTGTTTCAGTTACGCTTGATTTGTTTGCCTGTACTGCGCTTGGTTTTCCGCTAGACGGGGTATGGCTTACCTGGGCAGATAGCTCGACCGATCTGCCAACTCTAGGCGCAGTATCTGGCCTCGCATTAGCAGCGTCTTTTAATCTTTTGTTGTAATCAGCGTTTAATAGACTCATATTTTTTAAAATGATCCAGCTATATCGTCATAAGGATTGCGACCAAGATCGGGTAAACTATTATGCATAGTACCCTGTATTTGACCGTTTGATAAGTATCCCGCCCTTAACATAAACTCATCAATTTGGTCCTGCGTAGCGTTAATTGACACGTTATAAGAGGCGCCAGCTGATCCTTGAGAAACAGGAGCTTGAGGTAATTGCGAAGCGGCTGTAGGTAGGTTTTCATACGGGTTGCCACCTGGCAACAGTGGAGGACCAGAGATTTCGTCCTGAGTTCTATCTCCCCTCTTTTTCATGGCAAATATTGCCAAACCAGCCGCAGTTGCAGCGCCAGCTAATACTTTGCCTTTATTTTGAAATGCGCCTTTGACCATCGAGCCAAGTTGTGGATTTTCATTTAATACTCTCTTTAAATAATCACCAGCTCTTGTATACTTTGCTGGTATAACCTCATCTATTATGGCTTCGTTAAGACTTCTTCTTGTCGCTTCTGCGGTTGCTTCAAGATCATCTATCTCCGCAGAAACGTTCTGGAGTATAGTGTCTATTCCGCCAACAACTGGCTCGTCGCCTGCTAAAACCATTGCATCTTCGATTGCGCTAACCATTGCAGGATTTGCTGCTCTTAGCATTTCGTATGAATCTTGAGCTCTGCGCAATGCTATAATTCTTCTTAGTGAAGTTAAATAGGCCTCAGATGCTATCTTAAGACTTTCATCACTTATTGATGCTCCCATTGCTTTTCTAGTTCTATTTTCAAAACCCTTTCTAACAATGTCTTCAACTTTTTCCTGCTTTTCCATAGCAAGAGCAAAAAGATCATTTACGAGATCAGCGTTTATTTCTGGATTTATTTCGTCGCCTAAAGATCTTGCTAAACTAAGGGAAAGTTTGCCCGATGATGGCGGAGGAGAGGTATCATATGCTGCTCGCATACCCGCTTCTAATGACGGTCCTACTCTTGCTAGTGCATCTTCTATTTCTGGTGGAAGCTGCTGAATCGTTTCCGGAACTTTTATTAAGCTTTCTGTTTCAGATTTTACAAATGCTTTTGCTCTTGAGTACCCAAAATCGTCAAGAGTTTGTTGGCTAAATAAATCTTGGCCTGCTAGCTTTGACCCTTTAGCAGATTCTATGTACCCAATAATGTCGTCCATTTGAGTTTCAACTTGCTCAAATAAATCTTTAGTTGTTTTTGCCCTGGCAAATTCTATGAGATCGGAAAGAACGTACTCCCTACCGCCAATTTCATATTTTGTATTTATAGCAAAATCACCTTGAGGGCTAAAAATATTTTCTAATATTTGTCCAAAAGCTCTTTTTGCTGGATCAGAAGTAGCAAAGCTATTATAGTTTTTTTCAGTAAACATTAAAGCTTGAAGACGCTTAACTATAGCAGCGGGGTCATCTGGGTTATCTATAACAGATTGATTAATATAATCCATTACAGACTTTGACAATGCCCCCCTACTTTCTGCTAATCGAGCGTTGGCTAAGTCTGTAAAAACCTGTATTTGCCTTTTTGGAAGTGGATCTTCCTCTCCTAAGCCATCTCTTAAACCATCAAAGAAATTTTTCATTTTAATTTGCAGTTCTTTGTCTTTTGAAGAAAAATTATATAAGATATTTTTACCCGACAACTCAGAAACAATATTATTAAGGGAATACATCGTCTTTAAAAGTTCATCGTTTGTTTTTACCATTTCATCAACAAATTTTTCCGTGCTTGCCGTATGGGGACCAGAACTGAGAACTGCTTTTATTCCTGCAATTTCGGAAACTGCCGATGCCTTAAGTGCGCTCATTTGTTGTTTGGTTGAAGCTATTTCATTTGCTAATATATCAACCTCTTTAGTTAATGCACCAACAGATCTATCTTCGTCTATACCAACCTCATTAACGAATATTGCTTTAAGTTCATTAAGTTTTTTTCTACTAAATTTTCTAGGATTTTTTTCATAATCCTGAATTAGACGAAGCATCTTTGACTTAATTAGGCTTAGTTCTTCTGTTCCTCCCCTGCCACCAAGGTTATTCCCTGCTGCTTCAACTCCCTCTAAAAAGCTTCTTGCAACATTTATTACTTCTGGTACGCCTTTGCCTTTCGCAGCGCTTAACTTTAAGTTTGTAGTAAATCTGTCAAAACCTATTCTTTCTGTTTTGTTTATGCCAAACGCAACTTGATACGCAAATATTTCTCCGACATTTTTAGATGCTCTTGCTACGGCGGCACTTCCAACTGATTCTGCTCCAACATCAAGGAATTCAAAAGCCATCTTTCTAACTGCGGTTGCTTCTGGAGTATCTCCAGCGTAGTTTAACAATGATTCCACTAAGCCCGATAGGTTAGTCTTTCCAGTCCTTATATCTTGCAGGCTTTGGTTGATAGCTGCGTCTGTAAGCCCTGGATTGATGGCTCGCATCGCTTTGCCGTAAGCTTCTTCATCAACATCTTTTTTCAAAACAGCTAAACCACTGATTCCTTCATTTATAGCTTTTCTTATAGAAACTGGATCTGCGCCATAAGCGTTGCTATAATATATTCTTGCCGCTTCGTATAACTCTTCAACCGAACCAGTTATCCTCCTGGTTCCACCACCTCCAGCTAACGCTGCGTCAATGGCAGCTTCGGGGCCATATACTGGAGAAGAATTGTATCTTAATTGTCGCATTCTTTCCAGAATAGACTCAGTCATATCGTCTGAAATTGCAGATCCCTCGAGAGTTGCCCCACTCGCTTGCAGTCTTTCAACTATTAAGTTAATTGCCTCTTCTCTTTGTTGATCTAAAGACGTAGCAAAACCGAGTTTATTAATATATATACCCAGCCCGTCTTCTGCACCAAAAGCGGCGAATTGCTGCCTGTTGAAAGAGGCGTTAACAGCTTCCATGACTTGAAACTGTAATTCTTCAGAATAATTTTGCCCCTTCAAAACCTGTCCAGCGATTCTGTAAGCCACCTCTGTATTGTTAACCGCCCTAGAAGAACCAATGGAATTACGTATTCTGATTTTATTTAACTCGAACACATTGTCAGCGCTATCTCCACCAAAACTTGCGTTATTTGCATCTATTATGCTCTTTACTGTCTTAACTACTTCCTCATCTTCTGCTATTGACATTTTAGATTCAAACATTTTAATAAAATTGCTTCTTCTGTACTGAGCAGCAAAGCCAGCATCAGTTTTTGCTATTTCTGCTGCTTCTTCAGCTGTCATGGCTAGAGACGTACCGAATCTTCCTTTACTTGCCATTTCTACAACTCTGTTGTGTATTTGAGGCAGGTTTATAAACCTGTAGTCATCTTGAAGCACTCTATTTTCACCTGGCATGTGTTTAAGTATTTTTTCAATTCCTATTCTTTGAGCACCTTCAAACTCTAAGCCAAGATTTTGACCGTTTACTTCTTTGCCAACATCCAGTATTCTAAATATAGCTTTTTCCACACTTTCAAAAAACTGCGGATTATTTGCGTCCATTCCTTGTATGTATCTTTTAGCTGACGCTGATTGTCCTTTTGAAAGTAATGAAACATACTTTATAATTTTTTCTTCTTCTGTTAACCTTAAAAGTTCTTCGGCTGTTACTCCTATTTTTTCTGTTGGTATCCTGCCAAATCTCTCTTCACTTATAGAATCAGAGACGGCTCCCGCCAACATTTTAAATCTCTCTGCAAATTGTGTTTCTGATCCGAGCAGCCTAGTAAGAGTTCCTTCGTCTAAATGTGGAAACATGAGCGCAAATTCTTGAGGACCAGTAGGTTGACGCCAAACAAAAGAAGCTAATCTTCTATTTCCATTGGTATCTGTTAAGAATGATAAATCTGATATTACCTTGTCGTCTAAGTCAAAACCACCAAACGCCTCGAATAGAGTGGACGAGGCACTATCGCTAACCAAAAACTTATGATGATTTAACCTATACTTGAGTAGTTCTAATTCTTTAGAAACTCCGCTCTACCTGTATTGTTTCCCTGTCAGCAAAACGACCACCCAAGATAATTTCATCTCCGGCGTTTGAAACCCTTACTTCCGTATCTATTGCGTTTCTTTGAGAAAAAGGAAGTATTGGAAGATTTAAATAATTATCCATTATTTTACCAGTGCTTTTAATATCAGTGTACAGTCTGTCGCTCTTGTAGAAATCTCTAGTCAGCAGTTTTTGCGCTCTTTGAAGTAAACCAGGTATGTTTTGTATTTTTTGTTCACCACTTAAGATAGCTCTTTGTAAATCTATAGCTTCACTTCTAAATTTAATTGCTGCTTGCCTGTGGCTAAATCTAAGATTTTCCCAATCATCCACGTTTATATTTGCACCGCGTTCTATTTTATCTCTAAGTCTTGAAGTGATTTTTCCGCTCCTTAGATCGGCTAAATCCTGTTCTATTTTTGCTTTGTTTTTTCTTATTTCACCTCTGATCGTTTCATTTCCGGGACCATACATATCACTATGGAAAATCATACCTTGAATATCTGCATTTACCAGCTCATTTCCATGACCAGATGATATCTGCATGGTTATTCCTGTAATGGGGTTTTTATTCGGAACTCTAGACCCAGCCGCTAGGCTTACTTCTTTTTTCAAAAGCTCTTCTGATCCAACGCCTATGTATCCGAGTCTTTGTAATTCAAGAACGTTTCCAGAGTCTGGACCGAGTATGTCAGCTACCATCTTTACTTGACCGAGAACCTAAAAATATTCTTCCAGTTTGATCATCTAAATTTCTTACTTTAAATTTATTATTTTTTATTAAGTCTCCAGTTTTTCCGTTTAAGTATTGGATCTCCGATTGCAATTCTAGAGAATTCATCTCGCCAGCCATTTATGTTTTTTTGAAGATTGTCTACAAGAATTTTTTCTTCTGGGGAAAGAGAAGCTTTACCAAGAAGTGTATCTAAGTTATTCTGTGCTTGAAATATATTATCCTGTAGCGTGCTGGCGCGGTGTCTGAATACTATATCACTCATAAACATAGAACCATCTTGTGTTTTTTTAAGTGCTTCAGTAAAGGTTTCTCTTATACCCCTCATCTGCCCTTCTGTGATTCCAGCTGATCCAGAAACTGACTCTAAGTGTTCGACAATTGATTTAACTCCAATGTCATTAACGTTTCCAGATTTGATACTTCTTGTTATAAATCCCTGGTCTCCGACTAATGCATCTTGTATAAAGGACATAACTCTATCAAGCTCGGTATCAGCTACACCAGTTCTCCTTAACTCTTGTCTGAAAAAATTTTGTCCTACGTCTTTTGTATAGGACTTTGTAGCTATTCTAATACCCTGTCTTCTTCTAGATATGGCGGCTCTTTCTCCAGCTGCAGCTTTTGATATAACTTCATTTGAGTACATATCTTGAGCGCCAAATGTCTTGAGTATTGATTCCAAACTTGTGTCATATATCAAAAAAGCATCGTCAAGTGTCTTAGGAGTATATCCTGGTCTTGCTGTTTTTTGTATAAAGCTAATTAAACTATCAACATCTTCTTGACTTTCAACCAAATTTCTAGCAGAGGTGTGCGCCTTGACTCTTTTTGATGCTTTGGCAAAATCGGTACCTATAGTTGCAAGAATATCTTCTTCATCGGAAACGCCCAGACTTTTAACTATCTTTTTAGGATCAAGAACAGCTGAACCTGTTCTAACTAAAATTTTTTGAATTTGATCTTCAGTTAAATACTTATCACCTATTCTAAATCTTAATAGGACAGAGGCATCTTTTTGTATATTGAGAAGACCTGGTAGCATTAGCCCGGTTTTTGTATTACCTAAAAATTTATTATTATCTCTCATTTCCTCAGAAAGATTTTCGATGATTGCTTTTAGGGCGCCTGTTTCGCCAAGATCTTTTGCTTTTTCAAAACCAAATCTTTCAATTACTATATTTTGCCCAATAAGATCATCCGAAATTCCAGCAGCTCTTCTAATTGCCTCACCGGCGCTACCGGAAGAAGCTCCCAGTACATCAGTATTAATAAGTCTTACTAAGTCAGAAAGCCTACCGTATTGAGATTGATCAAGAGCTTCACCTGTTACTGCTGCTAATCGACCAGCTGCTTTTATTTCGTCAAATTCAGAGACACCATACGCTGCTGCATCGGCTATTACTTCAACTAAACTGTTTGTACTAGGTAAGTATTTCTTTCCACTTACTGTGTTTACTACGCCAAGCACGCCGCCTTCGTCCACAATGCGAATGAGTCCTTTTTGATATACATCAGTGGCTTCTATCGCTGCTTGGTTAAACTCATTGCCTCCTTCAATACCTTTTCGAAAGAAACCTGCTGCTGCCTCTGCTGCTCGTTCTGCGTCGTCTGCGGCTGTTAAATTTAAATCATCGTAAAAAGACATTATCTAACTCCAGCCATAACGTTTACTTGACCAGGATTTGAGTTGTTAATAACTGATGTAATATTTCCATTTAATCCCATATCAAACATAAGCCTTTGCAGTTGTCCTCTGACATCTTTCTCTGACGCATTTGAGGAGCCATAACCTGGGTAACTTGGATTGACAAGGTTTGCTTCCTTTATTTGCTGTGGAAAGAATCCCATTTGAGACATTTCAATTCCCATAGATTGACCCATTTTAATTTTTACATGCTCCATATTTGTGTTGGGGTGCCAGCCTTCCCAATTTCCATTAGGAAGCTCGTGCCTTGTAAAGTACTGAACCAAGTCGGGCTTTCTTTCTACTGGCATACCCCAAGCAGCTTCGTATATTCTTCTTTCTAATCTTGGAGCAGTAGATAGGATTCTTCCTCTTTCAGACTCTGGCGCCTGTATCATTGCCTTAAAGTAATCACGTTTTCTTTTTGGTATAGAGAGTGCTAATGTGTCTACAGATTTTGAATCAAGATCTGCACCATACATTGTTTTTTTGGAAAGAGCCATGTATTGTTTGGCGGCTTCGACATCACCGATTCTTTCGGCTCTTGAAGCGGCTGTTCTATTTTTAACATATGTGAGTATGTCTACATATTCTTCAAGTGCAAATTGTCTTTTTCTTTCTCTTGGTATAAATCTTTCTTCTTGCGTTTTTTGAACCGCAGAAAATCCACCCACTGTTAAAGCGCCTGCTGCACCTAGAATATACTGAGCTCTTCTTGTGCTACCAAATAAGCCAAATCCAATAGCACCAATGCCTGCTGCTACTAAAGGATTTCTTTGACTGCCTTTATAATAAATTGGTTTGATAAAGCTTTCAACTGGTCTTTGCCATTCTGGGAATGTAGACCCATAAACATTTCGTCTTTCGTAATCTTCGGTCGCAGTTCTTTCTCCAAAAAATTTATTGTTAATAAAGTTATCTGTGTGTCTTAGTTTATTTACAGTAGTTTTTACTGGATCAAATATTAAATCTAAAATACCAGTTGGTTCTTCGTATGGGGAAAAATTAGTTCTACTTCTTTCAATAGAGTTTAACTGAGATCTTATTTGACCTACTTTGACTCTTTCGTCTTCAGATAGCCCCATCTTATCTATTCTTGAATCCAACGCTCTAAACTCTTTAGAATAAGGAGCGACGTCAGCTAAAATATCTAATTGGTTGACTGCACCATACCTACCATGTCGATCTGAATAAAGTTTGTTAAATCTTTCGTAGCCAACACCAGGAAGTCTTAGTTCTCCTTCTTTAACTTTTACAAAAGGATCACCAGTAGTGAAATCAATAAAGTTATCTCTTCCTGGTAAGAATTGATACTGTTGACCCATTGTGTTTTTTATTGGGTTAATATAGTCTATGTTTGTGCGTTCTTTGGGTATGAATCTTCTAACCACTTCCGACAATTCGATATTGCCAAGCGCCCCTTCTGCCTGAAGCGGTAAGTCTCCAAGACCACCTAGGTTTAGATCCCAGAAAGCTCTAGTCGTTCCGTATGCCTTAGACGCGGATTGTAGCACTGCCCTGTTTGGCTCATAGTCAAACGCACCAAAGCCCAAAGACTCCCTAATATTTCCACCAGCAAAACCATAAATACCAAATGTTTCCTGAAGCCTATATCCTATTTCTCCACCGATAACATCTCTACTTGTTGTTCTACCCGGTAGGCCAGCTGGTACGATATCTGCTGGAACTATATTTTGTCCAACAGGAACACCTGGCAATACTGGTTGAATTCTTCTTGATATGGAGGGTGGAGCTGCTGCGGCTGCTGATACTAATGATGTATTATAATATTCAGACTGAGCCCTTGCCGCAGCTCTTGCTGTTTGCTGTGGGGCAGAAGCATTAATTGCATTTAGATTTTGTACTGATATCGGAATTGACGATCCGCGATCTACTACTCAATCCAGCGACTAGACTTGTTGGTATTGGCCTAAGTGGTTTTGGATCTCTACCTATGACCGGAGCTGCTGAATAACTTATTGCTGGATTAATTTGGCTATCATCAAATGGAACACCAGAGTACTGATTAAATTGTTCTTGTGGAAGATAAGCGCCACCTTGACCAACTGGCTGATAAGACGCCAGCGCTCTGTCAAGCTCTTCTTGGTGCATTATCCTTTGCGGCTTGAGCAGTCTTCCAACTGTTGCGTTTAAAATGGGGACTGCTGCACCAAATGGTCCAGAAAAATATTCACCAGTTACTGGATATGGTCTATCTTGATAATGTTTTCTTTCAAATCTATATGGATCTAAAGGTCTAAGTGGAGAAAAGTCATTGTAATAAAGAAATTTCTCCATTGGACTTCCGTATGTTTCGGAAGTAAACATAGCGCCACCTTGGAGTCTTCTATACCAAGATGGTCTGTAGTATTCAATCTTTCCACCTGCAAACGGGGTGTTACCAAGGGGCCAGAATCTTCCTTTTCTAATTGGTACTTCGCCAGTAAGCAGTTGCTCTCTCTTTTGCCCATAGCTCATTCCACCGGGTATTAGTCCGGTTAAAGCAGCTTGTGCCTCAACACCTACTCTTGCAGCTCCACCAATAAACAGAGGTGAGTAGACCCTTTCTCCTCTTTCGTCTTTTGGCTGCGTATATCCACCAAGAGTTCTATCTGCGGTAAATGCGGCTGTTCCTATTACGGCTGCAGGCAGGATTCTTTCTGCGTTCATTCCCCTAAAATAAAGATCTAAGGGACCATAAAAGTTGCTTTCCTTTAATCCTGCGCCAACTGTTCCAAAATATCTATTAAGTCTCTGAAAGCCATAAGACATTGGGACGGAAGCAAGCGAGAAGCCTTCTTCATTTCCGTATGTGTGAATCCCTGCTGCGCTAAGGAGTGTTGCTTTTGGATTTCTTTTTAGCGCTGTAGCAAAAGTCGGAACAAAGGTATATGGGCTTTCTCTACCGCCACCGCTTAAAGCGGTGCCTGCTGGTTGCTCGACATACTGCCCCATGCCAAGGTTCTTTTTAAACAGCGGAGCTATTTTGCCAATTGGATTTATTGAGCTTCTACTTACGGAAGATATTTTTCCATCAATAAATGGTTCTACTAAAGATTTATTATTTCTACCAGATACTTGTGATGATTCAGTTAATATATTTCTAACTGATTTAAATCTTTCAAGAGTGTTAACAACATTTCCTAAGTTATTTGATCCCGATTGGTATTGATAGGTTTTAAATGCAGATATGTTTAATACAGTTGAAAATACAGAAGCTTGGGCTTCGGCTTTTTGAGCGGCGTTTATAGCTCCAGACTTTGCTAAATCATCAATAGCAGAAGTAATATTTGCAATAAGATCTGTTGGACTTGCTCCTGGAGCAAGAGCATTCCTTTGCATGAGATATCTCATTATCTCAAAGCTCATTTCATCACTTCTAGTTACAATTGAAGATGACGATTCAAACATTCTTGACTGAGCTGAAAAGTCAGTGACGTCGTTGTATTTCCTTACTCTACTGAACGCCTTAGCTAAAGCTTGATATTCTGATAGATTTGTTTCTGCAAAAATTTCTCTGGAAGCATTTAGGTCTGCCTCTAAGGCATCTATTACTCTGTTTGCTTTAGATGGAGTACTAGGAGAAAGAATATCGTCAAGCGATAATGTACTTCCAGAAGAAGAAGACCCAAGCCTTCTTAAGGTTACTACATCATCTACTATATTTAATTCACCTGATTGCTGCAGTGTTTCAAGAACAGATCTTGATACTTTTCTATCAAAGCCGTAACTTAAAGAGCTATTTGCAAAACGGGTAAATGCTTCCATTAACTCGCCATGTGAAGCTACAATTGCGTCACTTGCTGCGTCTCTTAACTCAAACCCACCAACTTGAGCTATTCCTAGATCATCAGCTGTTTCTAACTGCTTTAGTACTAACTGCCTTTTTCTTCCAAGGCCACCAATGGTAAATGGTTCGTCAATGTTTTGGGATAAAACTTTAGCCATTACGGCTTCATTATTTATATCTGCCTGTCTATTTACTAGTCTTCCAAAAAATCTAAATAATGAATTTGGTTGCTCTGGATCGTAATCTAATTTTTCCCTTACTCTGCCCATAAATCCAGTGGCAGTAGAGGATTGGGGAGTTCTTTCTCCTGCGGCTAGTTCTGCGGTCCTACTAAACATTGAGGATGTTTGAGCGGCAAGTGGTCTAAAATATCCCTCAATTTCTTTAACTACAGGGGTGCTTTGTCCTCCACGAAATCTAGAAGCCTGATATGCAACGAGTTTACCCTTAGTGCCTAAGAACCCGCCAGTGCTATGATATGAAAATAGATCAGCTGTAAATCCAGAATTATTAACGTTGCCAACAAATGGTTGCGAACTTACAGCTGAGGATACCCTGAACTGACCAGCTTGCGACATGGACTGAAAATCTTTAAAGCCCATAAGTTGTAGAGGATTAATGTTAACAATCGGAACACGAACTTCAGAAGACAAAAACTCCATTGTCTTTCTTGCACCAGCTATAACTGGGTTTATGTTAACTACCTGATTGCCGATTTGGAAAAAACCTCTTAGACCAGAAGATCTTGCCCCTTGGTCACCAGCTGTTTTTTTAATTCCTTCAATTATTCCTCTAATTGGTTCTGTTGCGATCCTAAAATCTTGAGTAGACTGACCTATAAAAGGTATATTGCCAGTGTATACTTGATTATCGACTGGCTTTCCTGAAAATTCTCCAGCGAGAGGAGTGCGCGGATTTGACGTACCTCTTAATATTTTTTCTTCGAATAATCTTTGCTGATCCTTTAGATAGTTGTCTATTGAATATGGTTTTGCACCAAAAAACTGGGAAATGCTACCAAACTGAGTTGCTGTCATCTGCTTATTTCTTAGCAGATATGCCTGCATTTGATTTGCTGAACCCGGATCTATTCCCCTTGCTCTAAGTCTTGCTTGAAGTGTGGCACTACTCTTTTCGGAAATGCCCATTGTCTTTGCCACTGCCTGTTGCAGTTCTGACATTCGTGTGGTATAAGTAAGATCTTTGACTACTGACGGATTTGATAAAAAGTTAAACTCTTTTTCTAATAACTTTTGCGGTCTAACAACAGTTTGAGCTGCAAATTTGTTAAACTGTTCGGTGATTGCATCTGCTGTTGTGTTTGGGTCTATGCCACCAAATTTTTGCCTTATTCCACCCAATGGTGATTTAAATGCGTCTTTTAATGAATTATCTAATTGTGTTATTACACCCGAAAGATCTTCTGGTGTAAGGTTTAAGGGATTTATTTGACCAACCTTACCCCTATTGTATGTATCTATAAGTTGTTTAAAAAAATCAGACTCTGGTTTAGATCCACCTATGCTAAATCTATTTTCTGGTGCAATATATTCTGGTTCCGTGGCACTTTTTACTTTTTTCCAAGGAAGATCATCAAAGTCTAGTTGATTGGCGAAACGCTGGGCTGCCGCTTCGTCAACGCCATCAATCGCCGCTAACCTCTGAGCTAACTGTCTTTTATATTGACCGTCAAATACTGTTTTCTTGAAACTTGGCTGCAAGTAACTGCCATCTAAACCAGGAACGTTACGAGTCTGGCTCTTTCTTAATCCAACCTGTTTTTCAAACTGCTGGGCAAGTCTTACTAGTGGAGATGATCTCTTTCTAAGAATACTGTCTATTGATCTAACTAGAATTGGGTTTACATCAGCGTCAGCTGCATTTGGGCCAATAGAATTACTTCTAGCAATTAGTTTTTGTACTGTTGTAAGCTGATCACCAGGAGTATCTAGATATACTTGAGCTGCTTTAAGATTTTTGTATTCTTTTGTTCCGTGAACAAGTCCCTGTCTAATTGATTTGTAGCCAGGAATTAAATCTAGTAAAGACGATATTTTTGTAGAGTCCGCAAGACCATTGTTTAGTGCTCGTTTATTTCCATTAAAAATATCACTGGCAATGTTTTTTACTCTTTGCGTTACTGGTTCGCTCGGATTAGCACCGTGTCTAGCTGCATAAAGATCGCTGACTGGATTCTTGTGAACGCTTGATATTGCACTCAATGCCGATGACATTGCACCGGTTGATCTTTCTGAAAACTTAATTGTTTTGTCTAAAACCTTAAAGATATCTTGGCCAACCTCAGACAAAGCTCCACTTAAAAAGTTTGTTTTTTCGTAAAGTTTTTTCTGAACTGGAGTTAGTTGTTTATACCCAGCGTACGTTGAATCCCATCTTTGTTCTGCTGTTCTAAAAAAGTTTAAAGAACTATTTTTTGAGGCTCCAGCAGCTGCGGTAGGTAGAACGAAACCACCAAGTTGGAATAGGGTTGTTTTTGCAAGATCTTGCGCAATATCGGTTACTCTACTTGGATCATACCATTTCTTTTTTGGACCCTGATTTTCTTCTCTGCCAAATAAAGTTCTGCCAATGGTTTTATCCGCAGCATAAAATGCCGGTACTTCATATGGCAGTCTTCTGACCTGCCTAACCAAAGACTGCTGAAGCTCATCCCTCCAAGCCCATCCCTCTGCGCCAGATACTCCTTTTCGTGCAAAATCATATCCTTTGTCAAGGATACTTTTTACACCTTCGTATCCAGTCGTTAATCTTTCGCTAGATGCTTCTTTGAATACTAAAGAAGTTCTTCCTTCTTTTAGTCTAGATACACCTTCAAGTTCGTCTAGTATACTTCTTACTTTTAAAAGCCCTTGATGAGACTTTGTAATTATATTTTGCGTGCCAGCTTGTTCTGCGGCGCGTGCGGCCTGTGTTAGCTTATACCCGAGCTTGATGCCCTGACCTCTTACCACCTTACCAGCTACGGTTGCTGCAATACCAGTAGCAATCATGGCCGTAGCCATTTTTGTGATTGGATTGCCCTCAAGTGCTCTAGCGATAAAACCAGAGTTGGGAGGTGGACCCTGTTGCTCTGTTTCTCTTGGGGTAAAGTCTCTTGATGTTAAGCCGAAACCAATGTTATGTATTGGTTGATTATCTCTTAGCATCGACTACCTCTTTATCTTTGCATTCCCCATAACTTCTGGGCAATCGGATCGTTAAACCCAGCCGCTCCTTCACTCTTTGAAGCGTCATGTCTTGCGGCTGATTGCTTTTGCTTTTGCTGTTCTTCTTCCGGATCTATTATTTGTAAAGTAACGTTAGTTGGCTCTATTGCGTGTATTGCCTGCTGAACCTCGATAATTTTTTCCGCCAAGGCCACTCGAGCAGCCAATTGGGAATACGTTAAGGAGTCCAAATATTCTGGAGTATCTGTATGTATAGTAGCCAAGACAAAGGCTTTCATTAAGCCTCTTACCTGAGAAGCTTGCTGTCTTTTTTCATCTAAAATCTGCTTAGTTCTTTTAGGGGATGAAAATCCAGAAAACTCTATGATCTGATCAGCTAAGCTACTAACAGCTCCCGGCGGTATGGAGTTGACATCAAATTTTTCCGGGTATACTACTGCGTACTTTAATATTTCCTCTTCTACGTCAGCTGAGGAAAATATTCCGTCTCTTTTAAGGGCACCTATTTTGTCAAATTCAAAGAATGTTAATTCTTTAAATACAATAGTCTTACCGTTTTAGGTCGACGCTGAATACAACAGAATACTTCTGTTTTAATTCTCGAAGAATAGACTCTTCGAGCATTTTAGAGCTGGCGAACCTCTAGGGCTACGAATCCAGAAGCCTCCAGAACCTCTTGTGAGATAAGCGACGGTAAGCCAGCCATATCAGAGGTAAGGGCTGCTTTGTTGTATCCTGGGAACAGAATGCACAGCTCAGCTATAGCTTCTTCATTCCACATATTTGCCTCAGCCGTACTTAACTGGCCAGCCTGCATCAATGATTCCATCTTTTTAACTAGCTGCTTGTATTCCATGCGTGAAAGAACTCGCCAAACAATGTGCTTATCAAAAGAAATAGAAGTGACATACACTTCACCGTGTTGCTTCTTCCATGCTTTAATCTGACCTGCTGTTGGACCATTTTCAAAAATTGGAACGTCGTCTGCGAGTTCTTCAACTGATGTAGCTTCTGCTGGATCCTGCAGTTTTTGATTGTCTGCACTTGGATCGTATTCGGTAACCATTAGGTCTGAATCCTGAACATCTTCAGTCTCCATGATTACTTCCGCCGTATCTGCAGATACTTGTTCTGCTAGATTCTGGTCTCTTCTTACTACTATCTTCTTAACATCTGACATGTTTATTTTCTCCTTGGGATATTTGATTTAAATCACATATATTATAGCACAAAAAATAATTTACGTCTTAATTGTAATATTGCTATTTCTAGGCGGTAATAGTTGGGTATTTTTATTATTATATTTTGAATTCTGAGTAACAGAGGTTTTGAGGCCTGTATACGGATTAAGGTTTGTTCCGGCTTCTGTAAAATAAAAGTCTCTTGCAACAAATGAATATGTCTCTATTAAAGGTGCGCCACCGCTTTGGTATTCTGTTGACATCTGCATAAGGTGTACATTTTGTAAAACAATTTTCATAGCGTTGCCCGCTCCGGATAGTTTAATTTTTCTATCGTTAATATCAGTAGATATCATTCTATCCAGGTTGTCTCTTTGTTCAATTGAAGCAGTTGTTCTATTGCTGGCCCCAGCTATTGGAGAAAGACTGGTGTCATCTACTCCGTACATTATAATAAAATTAAAAGGTGGGTGGGCACTAAAAATGTTACGATTGTTATTTGCAGATCCCGCTGTAATTGCTGGATCAGTAGTTATTCTATCCAGCTGACTGTTAGCCCAATATTTTTGTATATTCTCTTCATCTTTTCTTGATTCGTTTTGAGAAGCCATTACAGAAACAACACCGGTTCCATCTTTCTTACCAGACATTGTTTCTACTCTTACTTGAGCTGCTCGTTCTATAAGCTCGGTCATCCTTCTGGGATATCTTGAATAGACGGAAAACTGACCAGTTATAATTCTGGTTCCATTCATAATGGCATCGAAGTTATAAGACCAAAAGCCATAGACAGCCTGCTTTTCCTGTTTGATTAAGAATCCAAAACCAGCAATGTCTACTTCATCTTTTTCGTCAAAAAGTCCATCAATATAAACTTTTACATCTTCACCAGAAAAAAAGTAATCATAATAATTACTGAATCTATTGTCTGATGTTGAGCTACCTGCCCAATATAAATCCAAATCAGAAGTTAGCGGATCAAAAGTGCCATCTAGATTTCTAACCCCAGGCCTATTCGAAACGGTTTCCTCATAGGGAATATATCCGCTAAATGGCCTATATGGATTCGGTTTATAAACTCCGCTCATTTTATTCCTTTATGGTTTATATATTTTTTCTATAAAGTTTTTATAGTCTTGGACTTTATCACCAAACGCATTAGTGCTTACTCTGAGTCTTTCATCTTTTTGCGCTTGAAAACTTTCTGGATATCTTAAATCATCATTGGTTGTATCTAGATGCACAAGTGGCTGTATGCCTCTTGCCATATAGGTATATGTTTGTTCTGTGATTAGGTCGTCAATAGACATTGTACCACCCTCGTCAACTACGGTGATACCAAAGATCTTCATTTTAGCTGCTAAACCGTATTCGTTAAAAAGCGTAAAGACGACATCAAATGGTGGAAGCATGTCGGCAAGTGGTGCGTAAAAGCCTTTGGTATCAGCTAAAATTTTTCTATAGGCATCAATTCGATAGAAGGCATATTCGTTAAACTGAGTAAAAATCATACTGCCGGCTATCGTTCTAGCGCCTTTTACAAATCCTCGTGGGTTTACATGGCCAAGAGTTCTAACCGGTGAGTTCTCCCTGTGCATTGAGTATGATATCGTCTGCAGTTCAGCTAACTCTAAAACGTCACCCTGATTGCTTAAAAAGCCATCTTCACCAATTTTTGGTATGACTAGAGTTGCGTGTATATCCGCACCAGAAAAGGACATATCCGAAAATGGATCAGGAAGAAAGTTATTCTTTCTAAATTCCTTTATAGAATCTTGATAATTGGCTACTCTATTTTTTCTAGAGGATATTGTAGTTAAATTTCCAATATCTGTAGATTCTTCATTTTCAAACGGCATTGTTCCTCTTTATAAAAAGTATTAGTCGATGGCAGAGTTTTCCCCGTTCTCCACCACCGACTAACAACTTAAAACGTATCAGAATTATGGTCTGATTATTGCAGAGTTCAATCCGCTTGAGCTGACAGCATCTTTGCTGATCAACGACCCAAGATCGTCTTGATTAAACCTTTCAATCTGATCGGTTGTAATTCTGTACATTGGTCCTATTTCGCGAGCAACATACGTCATTGTTTCTTCGATGACGATATCGTCCATCGATGCACCTGAACCTTCATTCAGGAGCTCAACTCCGTATATTGAGCGAACAGCAGCCTGACCATATTCGTTTACGAATGTAATCGTAATGTCGAATGGTGGAATTTGGTCTGCGTAGTAAGGCGTCTTTGTTACAACATCTCTTGTTTGCGATGTGAACTCGGCAATGCCTCTCTTGTGCGAAGGATCGCCAGGAAGAGTATTGTGAGCTCTTGTGAAGAACTTCATTTCTGTAGAGGTGTTGTGATGTGTTTCAAGCATCTGATAAAGAGCTGGACGATCAAAGACTGTGAAAATCAATGATCCAGCGATACCTCTCTTACCTCTAGAAAAGGATCTTGGGTTTGGTGAACCCATTGTATAGATAGGAGCTTTTTCTCTTGTTACTGAAAATGTAATTCCAGAAAGAGCACCAATTTCTACGCCACCAAAAGTGGCAACAATATCTGCACCAGAAAACGTTGTGTATGTGTTAAGATACTTGTTTACTGGGCTGTCATAGTATTCGCCTGCCATATACCCTCCAATCGGTACTTAAAAAGTGCAGTGAGTGTGTTTTTTATTTATTTGATTAGCCAAGGTCAACAGAGATTTGAACGTCAATGTTTCTGAGTTCAAATGCTGGTGTCAACACAAGGTCAATCAAAGCCTTGTTTTCAGCTGCGATGTACTTGATGTTGAAATCGCTATCAAGTATTGCGCCGAGCATCTGCATGCCTCTTAGGGCTGATGTAATCGAAGTCTCCATCGAGTTTCTAACTTGAATGGTCGAAGGCTGGCCAATGTACTTCTGGCAGCTTTGACGAACAACAAGTGTTGCCTCGTTGATGATTCTAAGCGTGGTTAGTCTTGTATAATCTGAAGCTGAACCAGCAAATGTGATTCCGTCAGAGAATACTGGTGCTCTGTTGAAGTTGAGAGTCACCGAGTTAACGCCCTTATCTGTAAGGTTGCTAAGAATTGTCTTTGATGGATTATATCTTAGTGACGCAATGTTGTAAACAACTTTGTTGATTGTTGAAATGTACGAAGCCATTCTGCTTAATGCAGCTGCTGTTGCACATGCGCCATTTGAATAACCCCATTCTGCTGGATAAGCAGATGGTTTAAGTTCTGTTGCTACAACCATGCAATGACGACCAATCTCTTTCAAGGTTGCATCACCATCACGATCAGCAAGAGTGCTGAGTGCAAGGTGTGAAGAAACCTGACCTGGAGTCATAACCTCATTTGCGCCAGTGTATGGCTTTACGCCCAACACCGCAAAGCATGGGTGAGAGTTTTCGTTAATTGATTTTACAAGGTTTGAAATCTTGTAAACCCAGCTGTTTGCTGCTGTTGAGCTATTGTTAGCATAGAAGCCAAAGTCTGGGCTTGAAGGTGTTGATGCCCATTCTTCTACGGCTCCACCTCTTCCCCAAGGAACAATGATGTCTGGCAGTGCCGCTTCTGCTGCGGTAAACGCAGCGTCAAGAACGCTACCACCAAAATCAGTGCTTGTTACTGCACCGGTTGTGTGGTTCCATGTGGTGTCGCTTGGCAGTGGGACCATGTAGATTCTTTCTGCGCCACCTGCTACAAGCTCGACATATGCTCTATGGCAGTGTGAGTCTTCACCAAATGCTGTGATAACATCGGCTTCATTTGTGCACAAAACAACGTCTAGGTCGGCTACGTTACCTTCGCCATCGTCTGTATCTCTTTTGGCGATTACAACTATTCTGGGGCCCACTGGGCTGTCTTGACGAGAAATGCTGTAAAAGCGATCTTTAATAACTGTTTTTACGCCTGGTAATGCCATTGGTTTTCGACCTCCAAGTATGGATCCTTTTGTAACTCAGAACATATAGTAATGATTAACCTATAAAAACCAACTACATTTTATTCTTGGTCATGAAAATTATATATTTAAAATATTAAAAATTTGGGGTTGCAGACTGGAATAAATCCACAATCCTTGTTTCATGATGCCCATCATAAACCTCTTTATTATAGTCATAAATTGGAGTAGCTGGTTGAGAAGCTATATACTGTCTAACGTCAAATACGATCTTATCCACCCTATCTACAGGTGTTACGGACAGTTTTTCGGTCGTAAGCAGGTATAGTACAGTTCTTTTAATTACATCGGTTTGATCCATATTTGTTTCGGTATCAGAAACCCTTCTAGCGTAGACGAATTCTGAAGCGCCCAGCTTTTTAAATACTGGCGTATACTCGAGCATGAAGTCTTCAAATCTTTCTATTATCCTATCTGCTACTTCTGCGCCAGCATAACGAGAAGAATCACCCTCCAATTTTGCAGCGTCTGCCTGGACTATAACGGTAAAAGATACAACGTTTTGGAACCTTTGACCTTCAATTATGTAATACTTTCCATCATCACCTAAAGCTTTATCCCTATAGCGCATTTTTGGTTCTTGGTTGTGGGCTCTTTTCAGCTCTATTCCATAGGCGATGCACGGGTAAGTTGCAAAGGTGCCACCAAAAGTTGCAAGAATAGGAATATCTGGATATGAGTTTTCCCACAGTAGTTTAACTACTTGTATAAATTCAAGATAGCTTAGATTGCCATCTGCCTTCATTCTTCTTGCGTCAGTATTATGATACTGTTCTGGTTTAGTTACTCTTGTTCTATCAAATTCATTCATTTGATTTTGTCGAGTTGAGAATGGGCTTAAATCGTCATCAATTCTGCCTGGAAATGGAAAAGATGATTGCATGTTACGCTCCTGGACCAGTTGTTACTGAGAAGTTAATATTTTTTAAGCCAAGAGAAGAAACAAGATTTAATTCAAATATCAAAAATCCTCTTTGAGTTTTTGATGCGTATGCTTGCATGGAGTAGTCCTTTATCACTCTTGCTCCGACTAAAAGTTCTAACATATTTTTTACCTGAGATGTTATTTTGCTTTCTACATTTTTTCCTGTACCATCATTTGAAATATTCTTTATTTCATTTATAACCATAGCAACTAGTCTCATTTGCGGAGCTTTAGAAAGAGTGCTGTCGGCACTTGCCATCGTGTAGTCGTTGGATATTGCAACTTCATATGGATAACCTCTAGACGCTTTTCTAGTTCTGTAGACAACATTAATTCCAAGATTGTCTAGTCTTGCGTGCGCGCTCTTAGAAAGATCTGAACCAAGAACAGATACTGCGCCAGGTAAACGCCTTCTAATCATCCCCATATACACCGGAGTTGCCGACATGGTACCAGCAAAAGCTGCTGCTGCCGAGGAAGCATACGATCTATTAAAACCAGAGTGATTAAAGTTTAACTCGCCATACACTGGAATTATATATCTACCAATATCTGATTCAATTTGTCCAGTTGAATTATACGTAGTTAATTTATTTTTGAATACCGGGTTTGCTTCAAGTAGATCAATGTCAGTTTCTTTCAGTCCATTTGATCTTGAACCAATTACGCCAATTTGAACATAGCCAGTATTTTCATGAAAGTTGTAACAATGAAGTGCTAATTGGGAAATAAAGTTAACTGATCCAGTTCCTATGATGGAAGTTTCCAATGGAACTATGATATCTATTAATTCATAACCTTTAATAAATTCGTATGATTGAGATAATCTTTCGTAGTACTTTTGATAAAAAGTTATTGGTGTTCCTGTTTCGCTAGAAACTAGGTGTGGCATTGGAGTAAGCCTTGTTGATATGTCGTCGACGTATTCTGACATTGGGGCTGCAGCAAGTATAAACATGTTTTTGGCGCCGCAGCTGTACGCATCAAAAACACCCCTTAATAAGGGGGACTGCATATTTGCACCAAGTAAGTTTATTGCTTCTTGCATTGAAGAAACTTTATAAATTTCATTTAGTTCTATTCCATCTGCGTGACCAACTAGTAGTATTGCATTAGTGTCGACTTCGTCAAATGCGCTGTATATAGGCTGTAGGGAAATAGTCGAACCACCGGTAGGACCCGATAACTGATCACTAACGCCAACTATATTTTTTACTATGTATTTTCCAAATACTGAGGTTTCAACGATTGATTGAGTGCTTGACGTTTTAAACTCAAACTTATTTGAACTTGGTATACCAGACACCTGGTAGGTTCCATCAAGAACTCTATCCGTTTCTTCAATTGTTACAAATTCTCCAACTTGGATAAAGTGGTCTTCTTCAGTCGTGATTGTTGCTAAGCCACTTCCTAGTTCTTTTGCGGTTATGTTTCCTGCTTTGGTAAAGCTTTTATTAATTGCCTCAAAGAAATGTTCAACTACTTGAGTTCTATTTAAATAAGTTGTTTGTATAACGACTGTATATATGCCACTTTGAAGATTGCTTGGAATTGTATAAACAAATTGATACTCAGAAGAAGATACTCTTTTTATAAAAGCAGATGTTTTTGGTGTGAGTCTTGCAGTAGTTGGAACTGGATCTATGTTTATTATTGGGTTCGTTGTTTTCTTTCTTGCTTCTATTGATGTACTGCTGCTTAGCGACACTATTTCGTAGTCACCATCGCAAGAAGTATTAACTCCATAAACGCAAATTTTATCTCCTAAAGAAAAATAATGTTCTCTATCAAAAGAAAAAGTTGCTGTTGCATATCCAGAAACCACAGTCCCCGTGGTCGTAATGTCAACAATACTATAACTACTGTTAAGTAAAGAAACAGACGGTTGGACTATGTTGCCAGAACCATTTTGTCCACGAACAACTGTGGCTAAAATATCAACAGGAGTTGATTCAGAGATTGGATCGTAATAAGATCCACCAAAAACAAAACCAAATCTAAAGTTGATAACTTGTCCATTTGCAGCTTTAAGCATTTGACGTCTCTTCTCTGGTAGCCCCAGCAATCCAGTAAACTATTTTTCCACCCCTACCCCTTACTGGGGCAGCGAAGTCTATTTTAAATATTTCATTTCCTGTTGGAAGTTCTTCGTAAATTCTATCTCCTGATTTTGGATTTACAAAATCTTGAAAATAATATATTACCTCAGAAGAAATTGTAATACCTTGAGTTTTTTCCTGCATAACGTTGGCAAATCCGCTTGAACCGGGATAATATGATCTTGTTGTATATCTTTGAAGTTTGGATTCATATTGCATACACTGACTATCGATTAGCCTTTGGATCAAAACATTATGACCCCACTGCTTTAAGATATTGTTTAAAGTTTTTTTAGGATCAATCATGCTTCCTTAATCCTCGTTCGGGAATCGGATTCTCCTTTGGCGTTATAATTGCTCCAGGTCCGTATATGTCTTTATCCGATAAGTATATTGTTGATCCGGTATATGGATCTACTGCTCTACCTGATGATATCGTAGGCATTGTGGGTAGACCCTTTGGCTGTATTGCTCTTGCGGTTACTTTTTGAGCTAAAATTTCTTTTCTTAAGGTAGCAGCTATCTGACACCATGTTGTGGCATTTGCCCTTGTGAGGGTTGATCTTGGCAGGTTTCTGTTGGTAATAGACAAATCGCCTAATCTTACGGAGAGTTCATCATCTCCACCACCCCCATAAACTCTCGAGAGCTCACAGGCGGTGGCTGCTTTAATGTACTCTAGTGCAGTAAAAGATAGACTACTGCCATCATCGCTATCTAGCAAAGAGAATATCTCTTTTATCTCCTGGGAATAAACATGTATGAATTCGCCTATTTCTAGCAGGGGTGCGTCAGGAAAGTATGGAATGAGTTCTTCCGGATCTACATATAAAGGCTGTATATCTGGCGCAAATGCTATTACTTCATCTTCTCTCAGAAAGATGGTAGGCTTATAATCTTGATCTGGTGTGCTGACGTAAACTTGCTGATTAACGGTTATAGACCTACTGTCAGCTAGCGTGCCAATAAATGTAATTTTATACGTTCCAGCGGTCGCAAAAATATACTCATAATAATATTCAGAAGCAGATATTGAAGTAAGTTCGTCATCTGTTAAAAGCAGGGTGTTGTTTGAGTCATATAATTTAAACAAAACTGATACCGGAGAAACCTCTATCTGATTGCCAGATGAGTCGACGTCTACAAACTTAACCTTAAAACGTACTGTATCGTTAACTAAAATTGAAGCCATGAGAATATCACCTACCGATTTGACTAGTATTTATAGTACCCTAAAAAACTACTTATAGAACTAACCCAAGCCAATAACATTACCATCATATATCGTTATTGCCTCGACCGAGGTAAGGGCCGAGAGGTTTTCTTGCACCGTTTCGATGGTAATAAGGCCACTAGCATTAACGTCTATGCTCAATACGGCTATGGTGGTTAAATTAGAATAATCCGGAAGGCCTGCAAAGGCAATTTTGATATTATTTAAAATAATCGGGTTTGATATTCCCGAAACTTTTATAACCAAAGACCCTATGTAACTAATGCCAGAATTTTCATAAAGTAAATTAGAGTTGTACTGCATGCTGACTATAGTAATTGCAATATTAATCTAATGCTGATTAAAATAGAAGCCTGAGTCCTTTTTTAGATTTGGCATCCAGATCCTGCCGTCATTTGAAACGGCGTTCTGCGGTGAGCCATATAAAAAGGATCCAAGATAGGCTATTCTCATACCATGAGTCACTGGGGTTACCTCATGGGTACCAACGTAGTTGGCTGGATATATAACCGCCGTTCCCCTCTTTGGTTTATGGGTATACTTAGCGTGTCTGAATTTAATCCAGCCTCCAATAAAGTTAGTTCCATCTAGTTCTTCTTCTTTTTCTACACAGTCATTTAAGTAAACATTGATGCTTACTTTTGCGTGCTTGGGATATTCGTTGGCTTTACCAAGACTCTCTTCATATGGTATCTGATCGTCGCAATGTGGCCCAATTCGCTGACCATTACTGTAGGTAGCAAAGTGACCAGGAGATCTCCACCAGCAAACGGTGGCCGCATCAGGATAGTGCTTGCAGTATTCTACCAGTACTTTATATAAAAGATCTTCAAGAAATACTACTAGATTTTTTTGATCTTCAGTTGGCTTTTGATCATAACCCTTGCAAAGGGGGTCGGTAAATCTCTCAGGAGCTATGCTAACAGAGTCCATATCAAACTTAAACCCAGTTCTATTTACAGCGTATCTTTTACCATTTTCTTCTATATAAGTAAAAGTTCCCTGTTCCATTTGCCTTAAGAAATCTATGTAGTCAATAATATCTTGTGGATTGAAATCAAATAAATCTTCCATTAAACACAATCCGCTACCAATATCTGTAACTTTCATTATGATCTCACAATCCTAAAATGTTCTGAATGTTCTGAGTAACCATTTTGTTTTAAAAACTTCTTATAGTCTTCCATTAGATGCGGCATGTAGAGGTTGGTGGATGTTTTGGCCATCTCCGGTTCTTTTATGGGATCCGTAACTGACTCTCCAACTTCTTTGTTCGGCGTTCCATGGCTATACCAACCAAGATAGGAATACCTTTCACCAGATACGACAGGCTTTACCTCATGTGCAGCCATGTAGTTTGATGGAAAAAATAATATGTCTCCTTTTGATGGCTTAAAATCTATGTCTAAATAATTAAAGTAATGGTGTCCACCAGTAAAATTTTTTCCATTTAACTCTTCTTCTGTATCAACGCAGTCGTTTAAATAAAAAACCGTACTCACGGTATTTCTTGTTGCCAACTGATCGACTGGTGTCCAAACACCATAAACATAATCTGCGCTAACATCAGAATGAGACCCTAAATAAACATTACTTTTATATTGAACTATATGACCTTTTACTTTCCACCAAACACATTTTACTGCTAATGGAAATAGCTCAAAATATTTAAGTAGATATTGATCCTTAGATTCTTCTATAAAATCAAATATAGCCTTGAACTTTTCATCGGCATATCTGTGTATCGCTGATCCCCTACCTGGCATTTGATCAACCGAATCCTTGCGAAAAAAGTAGCCACTTTTATTTATGTAGCATTCTTCTCCGGTTTCTGGATTAATTGCCGGTTTATACATTTCATCTTTTTCTTTGTTTATTGCATTACGAGAAAAATCTAAAATATAATCCCAATCTAAATCTAAAGCTGAGCGAAATACGACTACTCCGCCCCCTAAATGCTCAGCCTGTACGTTATTGTTAATCATTATTCAACCTCTTATGTGGTAAATTCTTTTCTGTTCCAGAACTATTATATCTTCTTACGGTACCCCTAAGCAAGGCTAGAATATCGGGATCTGTTAATGTGGTCGGATCAACAATATTATATTTTTCTTTTATATAATTCATATAATCTTCCCTGAGATTATTTATCCAAACCTGACCCTGCATGCCGACCGGAGGAGCTGAGTGAGTTATGTGGACTCCTCTTTCTGGATGCGAAGAACCCTGTGCAAAATAACCAATATAGGCATATCGGCTTCCGTTTGTGCATTCGTTTATTTCATGCGTGCCTAGGTAGTTTGATGGAAACATTAGTACATCACCGGACTTTGGCGCGTGCACTACGTTAGCGTATGGAAAAACTATTTCCCCTTTATTATACTCGTATTTAGTGATGTCTTCTTTCGAGGGAACTGAGGAGTTTAAATAAATTATAACACCAACTACATTCCTTGTAGCGAGTTGTAAGTCAGGCTCAAAACCAACTTGATAGTTAACATCATTGTCGTTATGAATACCCATTTTGCTATTTGGACCGTAAGCTAAAACATGACCTAATGTTCTCCACCAAATATTGGGAAGAATCATAGGAAATATTTCTATATATCTTAATAAAGAATTGTAAAAAGTTTTTTCACACTCTTCAAAAAAATCTACCAGCTCTTTGGGGCTATTTTGATCAATAAAGTTCATTATGTGGCTAGCATTGACGCCTATGTCATCTATCGAATATCTATGACCACTTCTATTGATTGCATAGGTGTTTCCATCTGGTTCGGTAACTATATTGTAGTCTTCTTTTATGGCTTTTTCTTTTAAAGAAGCCAAATAGGGGATAATTAAATCCTGGTCTACATCAATAGCGTTAGGAAAACAAACTATACCCATTCCGATAATTTATCGGTTCTGGAAGATTATTATAATCCACTACTCTATTTCCTGAGGTGTTGTCCCGCATGGGCCGGTGTTTTCAACTTTTTCTGCGGCGGTTTTTCTTGCGTTTTCTGCTGCTGTAACCTCAGACATATCGGGATCTGGTACTGTGCCAACTTCCACCGCATCGTGAGTAGAGTTATACTGTGCCACTTCCCTACCTTGATAAACAGGATTCCAACCAGGTTCTACGTTTGATTTTGAAACATCAAAATATATAGAGTGTGGAGACTTACAGTAAAGCTCATAGTCATCGTAAATACTATCGAACCAAACAGGAGGACACCACTTCTTACTCTTCTTTTCCTCTACAACGACTATACCAGCTTTAATATCATTATCGCCTTGACCAAAGAATGTTAAATAACTATATCTGACACCTTTACCCATAGACTCCACATCGTGTGATGCTACGTAATTTGTGGGGAAAAAGATTATGTCTCCCTTTTGTGGTTTATACGATATCCCTAAGTGCACAAAACGAAGATTTCCGCCAGTAAAGTTTTTTCCATTTAATTCTTCTTCTGTTTCAACATGATCGTTAAAATAGACTAGTGCGCCACATGTTTGGCGTGATGCAACCATCCCCTTGGGCATATACCTGACACCTTTAGTTACCTTGTAATTTGTATCATTGTCCGCGTGGCAACCAAGTCTTCCGCCATCGCCATACCTAAGAATATGACCTCTTGTTTTCCACCAAATACTTCCTATCATTAATGGGTAGTGGTCTATATACTTAAGGAGGCATTTATAAATTTGATCTTCTATGTAAAGAAAGAAATCTTTTATTTCTTCTGGGGTTTTAGAGTTTACGGGATCCAAAAGCCTTACTGGCGTTGCTGGCACTTCGTCTATGGCATACCTAAAGCCATCTTCGTTGATGCCGTATCTCTTACCGTCTATCTCAACGTATTTCCATCTACCCTGATGAGCTTCATCTGCTTTTTCGTCGATGTACTTTAATACAAGATTTTGATCTATATTAAAAGCGTTTCTGAATACAACAACTCCAGGACCAAGAATCTCACACTTTATATTTCCGATCTCTTCTATAATCTCTTCTGTTATTTTTGGAGATACAGGAAAAGATGGAAGAGTTTCGTAGTCTACTTCTTCGCTAATATTATTGTTTCCATATGACATATAATTACCCCAATACTTCGTCGATTGCTTCTCTTATAGTCCAACCAGCCCCCATAACCCTTGGCTCTTCGTCAAGCGGCATGTCTTGCCAGTTAAACCTTGAAATAACTACCCCATTTCTGCTAATCAAAAACTTTTCATAGCTATGAGGTATTCTTGCTATGGCTTGTCCAGCTAGATTTTGTCCAGCGGCTGCGGCGGAGGTGCCATCTGCCGTAGTGTCTGAATAAGCTCTTCTTTCTTTTCCCTTTAGAAAAGAAAAAACTTCGTGTTCTTCTTTTCCATTTACATCTACTTTTTCCGATATTGGAAATGTAACAAATGAATAATTTTTTTTAATAAATTCACTTATTTCTTCATTAGACGAAGGTTCCATTTTTCCAAACTGATTACAAGGAAAACCAACGACAGAAAAACCTCTATCTTTAAATTCTTCATGAACCTGCTGTAACTCCCAGAGGTTTCTACTCGTTCTAACGTAAGACCAAAGTGGACTGCACTGGGGTTTATATCCACATTTGCTGGATATATTAACCATCAACGTAATCTTTCCCTTAAATTGATTAAGAAAATTTTCTTCTCCATTTAGTCCACTAATAGAAATTTCGTAAACGTTACTCATTTCTTACTCCCCTGAAATCAACTACGCAATATTGACTTATGCTTACTTTTCCAAAAATCTCATTGCCATTAACTTTTCCGATCATATGTATGGTTGACTTTGTTGGTGTTTCAACCTTGCCAGTCATTTCAAATAGGTCTGCATTTGTTTTTACGTCATCAAAATCCATTTTCCCCCTCATTTCACCTATAGATGCAGACATGGTTGGAGTTACTGTCAATGTATAACGGTCAACGCCAAGTGGAGAAATCGTTTCCACTCTCCAGGATCCAATTAGTTCAGTTTGCATTATTGGGCTCTTTCAAACTTGGAAGACCCTCAAATGGAGGACCTATTTTTTCTCCCTTTTCATTTAAACCGGTTTTTATACTCTTCATCCAAGTCCAGGGTTGCTCTTGTAGTTTCTTCATCTTTGCGTTACCGTAGCTCATTCTTTCGTCCATTAACTTTGGTTTATCCCATAAGTTTTCTACTTTAAATTCTGCGTTCTCCAACAAAGTATTAGGGTAAATAGTAAAGTGCATAAACGGCATTCCAGCTGGAAAGACAACCGGTTCTCCAACTTTGGTTATCTTCCAGTTCATATTAAACTCGTCAGGCCACCAATAACTGGGTATCGACGCCGTTAGCGGTACCGCTCCGTCTACAAAATAATTCGGAGATCCGCTAATCCAAGTACTGTAATTATCTTCTGTTTGAAAAGTCCAACCAGTAGAAAAAGACATTATTCCAATAATGCTTGGAATGACTATCGATCTTCCGTTAAGAGTTTCTCCCTCTAGAACTTTTGGAACCGTGTTTCCACCATCCCACTGAACAACTACATCCTGCTGAAGTATAAGTTCCCACCCAGTTACATTTGCCACTGTTAATGGAAGACACTGATAAGCGTGTTTATTATAGGTATCATCCATCCAGTCTCTTTTAATTCTGGACTGCTTTATTTCTGGTGGATTTTGATGAGTTCTTGTAAGGGTAATTAGTGTCATGAGTCAATTATACCATCTAGATTGGAAAAATAACTTATGCCCAAAATTTTACTACACAGTATTTTACACCAGTTTTTACTTCTCTTGCTTCATGAGTGTAGGGAAATGCAGAAGGGAAAATAATCAAATCTCCTGCATCTGGTTTTATTTCATAATCTTGTTTATTAAAAAATAACTCACCACCTGTATAATCGTCGTTTATATACAGTATGCATGACACTCTTCTATGTACTCCGACTCCGTCATCGCTATGGAGCAACGAAGCTTGACCCGCCTCATACCTAAGTATGCCGTATCGGTTGTCCTGCTCTTTCGATAATTCTACCTCAAAGTGATCTATGTAATCGTAAATTTGCTTTGAAATAAGTGGTTCAATAATCTGGTAAATCGAACCATATATTGCGGATTCATTGCTCATTTTACTGCATGTTCTTCTGTCTGAGACTTCAACTAGAAGTTCATCGTTTTCATTTCTATTATAAACTCTAGCTTTATCCCATATTAATTTTCCGGTTACTGGGTCCAGTGAATCTACCGGGTATGAATTTAGCTGCTCAACAAGCGCTTTACACTGATCGTCAGTAAGCGTGTTTTTACAGACTTTAATAAATGAATTTATAAAAAACATTTTATTTTCTAATTCCTATATTTTCTGTTATTTTTGATCCATCAGTTGCGTATCCAATTGGATACTTATGATTGTTGTCATTGTAATCAAACATAGTAACTGCAGAATATTTAGTCCCACTCTTAACCTTTAGCGACGCGTGAGCATATATGTAGGTTGACGGAAATAATACAACATCTCCAGCTTTTGGTTTAAGTGTTATATCCAAGTAGGGGAACCATAGTTCTCCACCTTCGTATTCATCATTAAGATACATAACGGAAGATACTGTGCATGTATAGGAAAAGCCATGATCTGTGTGTACGGCAAAATGCTGTCCTGGGGTATATCTAACAAAGTTAATTGCTTCCATAAACTCCATTTTAAAATTATACATTGACTCATAGTGCGCTAGACATTTTTTTAATCTTGTATCAACATCGTCATAACACTTTTTTACTTCTTCAAATTCTGGCGTTAAATATGGCCAATGAATTGGGCTCATTTTCAAATCTACACAGTCTCTATATTCAGGCATTTTTACGTTATAACCGACAACCGCATCTGACCACTTAAAGAGTTCGTGGTTACTATTGCCAACTGTGGCCTCTAGTCTTTCTGGAATATTTAATTCTCTTTCAATTGCATTTCTATATAAAAAAATACCAAATTTTGGGTCGCCAACATGATAGAATTCCATTACAGCTCCTTTGCGCAAAACAGATGGTATAATCATATCATCGAAATATCACGAAAGCAAAGCCGCAAGTTAGAAAAAATGCATTCAGCACAAGGTATACACGCCTGGGTTTTTGGGCAATAAAGGAGTAGGTATGGAAAAATCACTAATCGAACCAGGGTATTTTGGAAACTCCAAGGAGAATATAAAGATTATAAAAAACTTTGTTGAACTAGAGGACTTAAAAAAGATCCAAGAGTTTCTTCCAACAATCAATGAATGGATGGATGCCGGAGAAAATCAATATGCTGAAGACGGGACTTGCACCTACGACGCATCCTACTGGCAGAATCGACAGTGTAGCTATGATATTTTATCGAGAATAAATCTTGACATATACAATTTAATTGATAAATATATTATTAAGATGCAGTGGTTTCTTGAGGATGAGTTTAAGGTTCAGCTTAGCGTAAGACCGCCTGTGATAATTAGGTGGTTTCCTGGTTTAGAACAGCAGCCACACGCAGACAAGCAGCTAAACGACGGCTCACCCAATCCATTTCCGACTTATGATATTAATTCTCTGCTTTATTACAACGATGATTTTGAAGGCGGAGAATTGTATTATCCTCAGCATGATTTGATGGTTAAGCCTGAACCAGGTCTTGCTGTTGCTCATCCTGGCGATATAAACTATTTACACGGAGTTAAGATGGTAACTAAGGGTGAAAGATACACTACTCCATCTTTTTATACAATAACTAAATTACTGTAAAATGATTACACCAGCCATTCTAGATGATAATTCATATTCAGATATCATCTTTAATATCGATAAGTACACGGATTTATTTTTACAGCGTGGTGTTTTAGTTTTTAAAAAACTTAACTTAAATGCTAATGAACAAGAATCAATCACAAAAGCTTTTGGGAAAAAACTTGATTGGGGTCATATTTCTTTGTTTGATGAAGAAGATCACTCTTTCACAATTAACACTTTCGGAAAACAGAGTTACACGAATAACGATATTTTAATCCCCTGGCATCTGGAAAATTCTCATAAAAATGACAGGCAGATTGCTAGCAGTTGGAATATGATCACATTGACTTGTGATAAAAACTCCGGAACAACGGGCTTTGTGCATTCTTCGGATATTCTATCTAACATGAACGACGATTGGGTTAAGTTTCTTCGTAGAGCTAAAGTAACAAATTCTTTGGAGGACAGCTACAATTTAATAGATAATGTCCCGCAGAAACCAAAAATAGAAGTACGATCATGCCTTGTCAAACATAGGAATACTGAAGTAGAAATAATTAATCTATCTCCAAGATACCACCAAGATGTTCTTTACAGTGTTGATGAACTTAGACCTTCGCAGAGTGATATTGACACTTTTCAGCAGATAAAAAAATGGATTGACTTAACCGTACAGTCATACGAAAATAACCCCAATCACTGGCTCACCTGGGACTTAGGCGATCTAGTCGTTATAGATTTAACAACCATTTTTCATGCTGTAAAAGGTGGCTTCTCCATAGGAGAAAGAAAGTTTAGACGCTATTGGGCTTATTCATCATTTGATTCGATGCAGAGAAGTATTTAATATGAACGATGAAATGTTATACCTATTTCCAACCCCGGTCTACGCAAGTTATATTGGCAGAGCGTTTAGCGAGGAAGAAAGGAATATATTTGAAGAATATATTGAAGATTCAAAGATATCTCTTGGCAATAAAATGAGCAATAATTCTTATGTTCTTGATGATGTTCGTTTATCTGGTCTTAGAGATATTATTATGGATAAAGTTAATCTATATATAAGTAAGCAATTAGAGATATTAGATATAGAGCCTTATATAACTCAATCTTGGATATCATCTTCTACATTCGGAGGGTTTCATCCCGAGCACTATCACCCAAACAGTTTTTTTACTGGAATCATTTACGTTTCTGCATCAAGTCTTGACTCAACCGTTTTTAAAAGGCCATTCTTTACACCTCAGTTGCAATTTAGAAAAAACAATCCCACGATAAATAATGCCGATATGTGGCCTATTAAAGCTGAAGTGGGTAAGATTGTTCTTTTTCCTTCCCATCTAATTCATTTTGTCCCAAAAGTTTTTTCGGCTAAAAGAACAACAATTAGTTTTAACATATTTGCCAAAGGGTCTTTTGGCTCAGATTATTATTTAGATCATTTAAATATTTAATTGGAGATTTATGAAGCAGTTTGTGTCTATTTACAATAACGCTACGACAAAGGTTTTAGCGGAAGATGTATTCAATGAATTAATCAAATGTAATAGTTGGAAAAAATCTTTAGTTTATGGAAAAACAAATCTAGATAAAATAAATATTCCCGTGGCATCTGATACAAGGACTTGCTCGTCGTTGCCAAAATCAGATCCGTCTTATAACAAAATGTGTGATCAAATAGATCTAATATTTAATTACTGTGTCAACGATTACGCAGAAAAATATAATGCTACTTTATTAGATGACAACGAAAAGTACTCTTACGGATTCGTACAGTATAAAACAGGGGAATACTACTCTATTCATTCCGATGATGCCGGAAGCCAAATGCGAAAAATTTCTACGACACTTTATCTAAACGATGATTATTTAGGTGGAGAATTATTTTTTGATAAAATCAACTTTTCGTATAAACCAAAAATGGGAGATCTTATTATATTTCCTTCTAGCTTTCCATTCTCCCATGAAGCTAAACCAGTTACAAACGGTACAAAGTACTGCGTAATTAAATTCTGGACGTAGCATTTAGCGGATCTTTAATCCTATTGGACCGCGTAACTATTTGGTAGCTACGCGGTCCAATCTTTTTTGCTAGTTATTAGCTAGCCAATCTTTAGAAGACTGGTATTGGTCCGCCGAATCCCGGTGGGAAGTATGGTGGGAAGAACGGTGGGAAGAACGGTGGGAAGAATGGTGGGAAGAATGGCGGGAAGAACGGTGGGAAGAATGGCGGGAAGAATGGCGGGAAGAACGGTGGGAAGAATGGCGGGAAGAATGGCGGGAAGAACGGTGGGAAGAATGGCGGGAAGAACGGCGGGAAATAAGGTGGAAAATAAGGTGGAAAGAATGGACTATGGATTGTGTAATCAATCGGAGTGCCCAAAGGAGTAACGCTAGTATCCGTAAGAGCATTCTTAACCTTATCTAAGTCAGCAGCAGCGGCTGTATTTTCTGCAGTTACGTTACCAACAGTAAAACCTGCGTTGGTAATAGCTGTATTGGCTGCAGCCTTAGCTGTTCCGAGCTGCTATAGATGGCTTAGGGGCTTTTCTTTTACTACCTTTACCAGGCTCTGGTGTCTTATTCGCTGCCATATTATGCTGCCAAGTCTCCTAGTGCTACCCAAGTATCAGTAGCTCTCTTTATAAGTGTAGCAGATGACCACTGTGCGCGCAACTTAAGTCCGGGGGTTGCATTTATTGTTACTCCCGATTGACCAGCTAGCGTGGTTTGGCCTGCTCCGGTCTGCAGAACTGTAATTGTTGTTCCAACTGGGAACGCTACGTTTGCGTTTGTTGGTACCGTAAGGTTATGGCCAGACGCAACGCCCATTTCAACCATCTTGGATCTATCTGCAAGCACCAGTGTATAGGCTGCCGACTGGGCATTGGTGATTGTATCTCCAACTATTCTTTGGTAGTTTGTTCCATCATTGGTGAACTCCCAACAGTCGTCTGTTTCATTCCATCTTACGACAACATTGGTTGATGTACCGCGCTCGACTTCAATTCCAGCGTTTTCTGATGGTGTTCCGGTTTCGTTGTTGTTAAGAACAATTATATTATCATTAATTGTTAGTGTTTCAGAGTTTACTGTTGTAGTTGTTCCAGAAACGGTGAGGTTTCCAGTAACTGTAAGGTTGCCTCCAACCGTTGGATTTGATGTATTTATCCAAGCTGAACCATTGTACTGAAGAAGCTGGTTTGCAGCTGCGCTGGTAATGGTTACATCGCCAACGTCATCAAGGGTATTGATTGTTGGGACTGAGGAGTTGACCCAGGCAGAACCGTTATACTTGAGGAATTGGTTTGTAGCATCGCCTGTGATTGTAACATCACCAACATCATCAAGATTGTTGATAGTTGGAATGGATGCCCACTCAAGACCTGTGCTGGTTGAACTGTTTGCCTTCAAGAAATTGCCATTTGTGCCTACTGCAAGACGACCAACAGTGTCTGCGGCGGAGGCAACAATCAGGTCACCCTTAGCATCGACTATTGAATTTGCAATGTAGGTATTTGCTGCGGCTGTAAGCGACAAGTAGGTGCCTACTGCATCGGAAGTGGCCAGCTTAGAATCTAACTGAGTTTGGACTGCGGATGTAATTCCATCAAGATAGCCTATTTCAGTTGAGCTTAGGTTGCCAATTGCAGTAGTTGCTGGAAGGGTAACGTTTCCAGTAAAAGTTGGGCTTGCAGTTGGAGCCTTGTCGTTTAATTGAGACTGAATGGCGGATGTTACACCGTCTAAATAACCGATCTCAGTGCCGCTAACAGTGCCTATTGCAGTATCAGATGGTAGCGTGACGCTACCGGTAAATGTTGGGCTTGCTGTTGGAGCATAGCCAGAAAAGCTAACATTTGTTTTTTGCACTCCAGTAACACGACCATAATCATCTACTGTAACAGATGCAACGAAATAGGTTGCGTTTGAGCCGGTGTTTGTATTTGATGAGGCAACAGGAGCCAAGTCAATTGTGTCTTGGTTTACGACAATTCTTGTGTTACTTTCTGTGCCAACAACAAAAGAGTTACCAACAAGAGTTAGGCCAAGGCCGGCTGCATAGGCGCCTGTAGCGCTAAACTGAGTGACGGTAATTGCATCTGTTCCAACTACAAATGTATCTGGATTTACTACTGTTAGAACAAATCCTTTTCCTGCATTTTCAGTTCCATTCGATACGAATATATATGATCCAGGTATTTCATCAGAATGATCGTTATATTCGCTTCTTGTGAGAACCCAGGGATTCGAAGCATCACCGACCGTTGTTAAGGTGTATCTACCATTTTGTGCTGCAGTCGTCTGATTTTTAACCAAAATCGACATACTCTGCGCCCAACTTCCAACACCGTCAATTGTTGGGAATGCACCGTTGCTTGATGCTGTCAATGTTGCGTTAAGACCAGCTGTTCCATTGTCGTACGTTGCGCTAAGATTGGCTGTTGTAGCAGCTCTTACTGCTGCTTTAGTTTCGAGACCGGCGGCAACTGAATCAACGTATCCGTCTAGTTGCTAAAGATGTGGATGTATTAGCTGCGTTTGAAACATTAACTGATGTAACATTCAAAACTCCAGTAAGCGAAACATTGGCGACTACGTTTCCATCAGTTCCCCTAAACTCAACCAAAGGTGCGGATGCATTGCTCGACGCTTTGAATACGGCGGCTTCATCATGAACTGTAATTTCTGGTGCTGTTTCAAATCTTAAACGGGCCATGGTTCTCCTATAAGTGTAGCTATGGTATGATCAAATGCTCGTTGAATATAGTAATGGCACATTGCTAAAATTATTGTGTTATTCTCTTTAAATATTCTAACATTTTGCCTTGATATTTGATTCTTCCAAAGTGGGTAAGGTTTATAGTAGGGTCTACCCAGACTTTTCCACCCATTTTTTGCCAATAGCGACAGAATCCATAATCTTCAGAAAGGAATCTTCCATCTTCATCTACATAAGAATTAAAAAGGGCATACCCATATTCTTTCTCGGGTCCCTGCAGTGCTCCAGTATCATCATTGTACTTTAACTTTTTATATTTTTTAAACATTTTTTCAAATACCCCACGCTTTATTAACATAAAGCCAGTTCCAGCTTCATAGCACTCTACTGCTCCGTTATCGAGGTTGAGCTGAGTTTCACCGGGTTTAGTCAAGTGAACAACGTATCTTGTTGCATACTCCATAAGATCTTTTGAATCTAAATCTTTTATAGCTCCATCTTTAACTCTATCCCAATTGATTTCTTTAATTGGATAAGAAGCCGTCATAATATCCTTGTCGTGCCAAAGCATCTTCAAGACTGCTTCCTTATCAAACTGCAGATCTGTGTCAATAAACATAAAGTGAGTTGAAGACTCACTGCCCATAAACTTGGCGACAAGGTTATTTCTTGCTCTGTTAATCAGTGAATCAGAAATTGTGCAAACTGAATACTTTAAGCCAATTTCTTTAAAGTAAAGACAAGCCTGCATAAAGCTCATCATAAACGGTTCCGTGACATGCGAGTCATAACATGGAAGAGCAAAAAATACGTTCCACTCTTGAATTTTTTCTTTCGGAATTGTTATATTAATTTTTTCTTGTTCAATAGACATGCTATATATTATAGCAGAGTATTACCAAGTAGACAAATTTGCCCTTTTCCAGGTATTTGTACCTACGCATATGTACACATATTGCTCATCATAAGCTATTTCACCTTTTTGGCCGTCAGATGAAGAGGTTGCAGGTACGCCTACTGACAAGTCGTTTAGTGATGGAGCTAACAGCTTTCCACCCAATCCATTAAATACGGTTACCTCTATTGAACTTGCGCTTGGGGCGGTTTCAAAAGCTACACTTACAGTATTAGCTGTGGTGGCTTCCCAGTATGTTTTTATAAATTCATACGGAGATTGCGTTTGTCTAATAATAACATTAATATCTCTGGTGTCTAAATTGTGATTTAATGTGAACACCGAAGTTGAGCCATCTCCAATTGTTTCAGAGTAAGAATACCCTTCTAATGGAAGGTAGACTGCAGCCACAAGTGAATTTGCTGAAGGCGCTGTAGAAAAATCTAAAGTTACTTTATTTGAAGAAGTTGCATAAGTTGCAACATCAACAAACTCATAAGGACTGCTAGCATTTCTTATAGTTACTACCACATCTCTTGAGCCAAGATTGTGATTTAAAACTATTGAGGAATTAGAGCCATTTCCTATTGTAGAACTATAATATTCTAAATCTCCTGCAGAAACGATTAAAACATCTCTGGAGTTCGAAGATACGCCAGATGAAAAATCTAGCGTTACGGTGTTTGCACTTGTTGCTTCTGATCTAACATTTATGACGTCATATAAACCCGTGGCATCTAAAACGGAAACTACAACGTCTCTTGTGTTTAGACCGTGCGCAAGAGTATAAGAGGAGCTACCGTTACCAATGACCGCAGAATAACTAGATGGTTCTGCTACTGTTGAGTCAGCGGCGGCAGCAAATTTAGAACCATCGAATTTTAAAACTTGACCACTAGTGGCATTAGAAAGATCGAGCTCTACCCCAGCAATAGTTAGCGTATCGCCAACCACCAAGCCATTTTTTACTACAAAATCTTTGTCTGCCACTAAAGTTCACTGTCCCTCTAGTTTTAAACTTTATTAAGTTTTAAACTTGTACTATTTTACACCGCTATCAATGTTCTTGCAACTTTTACAGTAGCATTGGTTGATGCTGCGTCAGTGATTGTTACTCTGAGCAGTACGTTACCTGAAGAAATTGATGTTGAAACTGTCATTGGTATTCTTGACGCACCGAGCTCGATTACAGCGTACTCTGACATGTAGGAATCTGTACCGTCATGAGCAAGCAGAACTTCCGAGCTTGTGTATTTACTACCCTGAGTTACCTGGATTAGGTACTTGGCTGTTCTATAGGCGGTCTTACTAAAGCTGTCAACGGTTGTTGCACTGTTCAGATTTACTACCTGAGTAGAGGTATTGAGTTCTCCAGTGGAGTCAAGGGTAATTGCGCCCGATGCTACGTTGGCGAACGTAACTGAAGCGTTCGTAGCTACATCCTGGCCTATCGAGAATGTGACCGTATTATCCGTGACTGCTGTTGTTACTCCTGTGCCACCAGTGAAGGTTAGGGTATCGCTAATCAAGTTAACTGTATCGCTGCCCGTGCCTCCGGCTACGGATAGAGTAGTAGCTATGTTTGCGGTTCCAGCAGCTGTCAAGCGACCCTGAGCGTCTACCGTAAATGTAGCTATTGCAGTTGAGTTACCGTACGATCCAGCTGTAACAGCTGTATTATCAAGATTAATGGTAATCGTATCAGTTGCGCTTGCGACTGAAGAAAGACCAGTGCCTCCAGAAATCGTTAAAGTATCTGAGCCAGAAGTAATCGTTTGGCTGCTGCCCGAATCTCCAGCAACGGTGAATGAAGTGGCTACGTTGGCAACGTCTGAGTTGCTGGCTATGTTTACGTAAGTTGTTCCATCATTACTAAACTGCCACTTATCCAATGACTCATTCCAGCGAATTTCAACATTGTTGCTATCACCACGCTCAACTTCAATCCCAGCATCTGCTGAAGGCGAACCTGTAACACTTGAATTGAGAACAATTTTATTATCTTCAACTGCCAGAGTTTCTGTGTTTAGAGTCGTTGTATTGCCCTGAACAGTGAGGTTGCCTGTTACTGTTAGGTCTTGACCAATTGTTACATTAGATGGAAGACCAATTGTTATTGCACCTGCGGATGCAGATACCTCTACTTCGTTTACGGTACCTGTGAGCGAGGTTACTGCATTTGAAGAAAGGTCACTTATTTGCGAAGCAAGGATCGAAATTGCGCTTTGTGAAGCTGCAGTTAGACGACCCTGTGCATCGACCGTAAATGAAGCTGCAGTGTTTGCATTACCATATGAACCTGCGGTTACTGTGGTGTTAGCAAGATCGAGTGTTACTGCACCCGAAGAACCTCCGCCACTAAGACCTGTTCCAGCTGTTACAGACTCGATGTCACCTGCGTCGTTGGTGAAGCTAATTACACCAGTGCTAGAGTTATAAGCTAAATCGCCAGAAACGCTGATTTGTGCTCTTACGTTTGACTGGAAATCCGACACCTGACTTGCGAGAATGCTCACCGCATTTTGCGAAGCGGCTGTCAATCTTCCCTGTGCATCGACGGTGAAAGATGAGATGGTGTTAGCATTGCCGTAAGAGCCAGCTGTGACTGCTGTGTTGTCAAGGTTAAGGGTGATTGTGTCAGTATTACTGGCGACTGACGAAAGTCCAGTTCCACCCGAAATCGTAAGGGTATCAGAACCGGAAGTAATCGTCTGACTTGTTCCGCTATCTCCAGCTACGGTAAACGAAGTTGCAATATTTGCGATTGTATTGTTTACATTAGATATTGCGTTGTCCGTGTAACTTGTTGAGTTAGAGTATGCGTTGGCGGCGGCGCCGTAAGCATCATACGTATTTGCGGTTACTGCAACAGTAACATTGGAGCCCTCTCCGCCTGCATTGGATAATGTAATGCCAGTTCCGGCTGTCAAATTGGCTACATAATCACCAACTGTGTCAGTACCAAGATCTATTGCGTCATTTACCCAAGCAGCGCCATCCCATTTCAAGAATTGCCCAGCGGCTGCGTTAGCTATGCTTACGTCACCAACATCATTCAAAGAGGTGACCGAAACAGCCGCTACATCGTCTGTAGTGGCAATATTGGCAAAAATTGTTCCATCTTCGCTTATCTGCCAACTGTCAGTTGTTTCGTTCCACTTAAGAACTGCATTATTTGAAGTACCGCGCTCAACCTCAATCCCAGCATCCAGTGTTGGAGATCCGGTGACAGTGCTGTTAAGAACGATAATATTATCTTCAACATTAATCGTTTCAGTATTTAACGTTGTTGTATTACCATTGACTACCAAGTTTCCAGTAACGGTAAGGTCTTGACCTATTGTGACGTTTGATGGGAGTCCTACTGTTACTGATCCAGCTGAAGCCGAAACTTCAATTTCGTTAGCCGTGCCAGTTAATGAGGTTACTGCGTTAGAGGAAAGGTCGCTAACTTGCGAAGCAAGAATTGAAATTGTGCTATTCGAGGCACTTGTCAAGCGGCCCTGCGCATCTACGGTGAACGTAGCAACTGAGTTTGCTGCACCATATGAGCCAGCTGAAACGGCTGTATTAGCCAAATCAATTGTTACGTTACCTGAAGTTCCACCACCGCTAAGACCCGTACCAGCGGTAACTGCCTCAATATCACCAGCGTCATTTGTAAAACTAATTACACCAGTTGAAGAGTTGTATGACAAATCACCAGAAACGCTAATTTGTGCTCTTGTATTTGCCGTAAAGTCAGAAACCTGGGAGGCAAGAATGCTAATTGCGTTTTGCGAAGCTGAAGTCAAACGACCTTGTGCATCGACGGTAAACGTGGCCGCTGTATTTCCATTACCATAGGTTCCAGCCGTAACTGCCGTGTTATCAAGGTTTAGGGTGATTGTATCGGTTGCTGATGCTACCGACGAAAGACCAGTCCCGCCAGAAATTGTAAGTGTGTCAGAACCAGACGTAATTGTCTGATTTGATCCAGAATCGCCAGCAACGGTAAACGATGTGGCTATATTGGCAATTGTATTGTTAACATTTGCAATTGCATTGTCTGTATATGAAGTTGCATTTGAGTATGAGTTTGCAACATCGGTATTGCTGGCTATATCAACATAGGTTGTTCCGTCATTTGTGAACTCCCAGTGATCGCCAGTTTCGTTCCAACGAAGTTCAACGTTATTAGAAGTACCGCGCTCAATCTGCAAACCTGCGTTTTGAGTTGGGCTCCCAGTAACGTCATGGTTTAATACAATGATATTATCCGAAACGTGAAGCTCATTAGTATTAACGGTTGTTGTTGTACCGTGCACTGTGAGGTTTCCGGTAACTGTAAAATCTCCACCAACTGAAAGATCGGTTTCTATTGTAACGTTAGCGGGTAGGCCTACTGTAACTGCACCATTTGCTGCGGATACGGTCACCTCATTTGCTGTACCAGTCAATGATGTGACAGCCGATGCGGAAAGATCGGTTATCTGAGAAGCAGTTATGGATATATTTGAGCTACCAGCTGTTGTCAAACGACCCTGAGCATCAACTGTGAAAGTAGCAACCGCAGAAGAATTACCATAAGAACCTGCAGTTACTGCGGTGTTGTCAAGATTTACGGTAATTGTATCTGTGTTTGAAGTTACAGTACTAAGACCTGTTCCACCTGCAATTGTAAGAGTATCTCCACTTGTACTTGAATTGCCAGTGGTTATTGTTTTACTTGTGCCTGAGTCACCAGCTAATTCGAAAGATCTTACGGCTGCATTGGTATATGATTGAGCATTTGCATAGGCATTTGCTGCTTCGGATGAAGCGGACCCATAGGCATCGTATGTATTTGCGGTTACCGCTATTGTCGGGTTAGAACCTTCGCCTCCGGCGTTGGTTATTGTAATTCCGGTTCCAGCTGTTACGTTAGAGACGTAGTCACCAACTGTATCGGTTGAAAGGTTTACCGGATCATTGATCCAAGCTGAACCGTTATAGCGCAAGAAATCACCATTGGCTACGTTGGCAATCGCCACATCACCAAGGTCATTGATTGAGTCAATAGAAATTGTAGAGCCAGCTACAGCAGCGTATACGCCAACTCTTACCGAGTTGGATGAAGGAGCGGTCGAGAAGTCAAGGGTTACAGTTCCAGTTGTTGTTGCTTCCCATCGAACATCGATTACTTCATATGGGCTTGAAGCGTTACGTGCAACGACAACAACATCACGAGTACCAAGATTGTGTGTTAAGGTAAACGATGTTGCCGAGCCATTGCCAATTGTTTCGACATGGACTGTTCCAGCTAAACCAGTATCTGAGCCAGGAGTAAACTTTGTTCCGTCAAACTTAAGAACCTGATTGGTGGTGGCTCCAGTTGTATCAATTTCAATTCCGTCTACGAAAAGAGTTGTTACATTAGCCTGAGTTGTCTGTATGGTGGATGGCAAAGAGAGTGTATATACACCACTTGTAGCATTGGCGGTTACCGAGACTTGATTTGCAGTTCCAACTACGTTGGAAATCAGGTTAACACCGAATTATTGCATTGGCGGTTGCATTCTTGTAAAAAAGCTTACCATCAGATACGTTCAGTGCTAATTCGCCCAACATCAAGGATTCTGGAGCATTATTTGCCTCGTCTGATCTCTTGAGTAGAAGTGTGTTATTAACCGCAAATATAGAACCGCTAAATGGCATAGTTACCTCTCCAATTGTTATAAGTCAGGGTATTGTCTATGATAGAATAGTAATGAAGAATTATCAAATATTATGAAATAAATTACTAATTATAATTTACGGTGGTGTTACGGTGAAAATAGAAAGAAATATAGAATATAAGGGTATCGTCTCTGAGTCAGGCCCTAAAGACAGTTGGGCCGACCAGGTTATACCACAGGCTCTAGAGAATAAATACTACACCTCAGGCAGGACGGGCGCTGAAGCTATGATTGCTTTTTGGCAGGACGTTGCTGACGGAAAGTATATGGATATTTGTAATGAATTTCAAATTCCAAACCATCTTGGCTTAGTGCATTCTGCTAGCACTTGGGCTAAAGAGTTAATAATATCAGGAAGAATTTTAATTAAGAAAGATTGATTCTTCTATAGCTTTTTGCTGGAGTATTTAACTCCTGTGGATTCCAGTAATTGTTATCAAACAAGTTATAAACTATTTTATTTAAATCATTGAATAAATAAATGTCTGTTTTATTTAAAGTATTTTTATTGGCAGTTACATCAGGCGGCCAACCATATATTGCTCCGTCTACAAAGTGAAAAGATTTACCGTGGGCAATTTGATATAATTCTTGTTCTGAATCCCTACCAAAAAGAGTATTCAAATCTAAATAAATATTTTTATAATTGTACTTAATAGCGTTATGGAGAGAATCTTTGGCTATTCCTTTTGTGCCAATACAGATAAAAATATCTGATATATCAAATAGTTCTTTTAATGAGGTTAATGTTTTTGTTCCGGGTTAGGGATGCATTACTTATCGTTGCTTGCGATCTGTCACCTAAAAAGGTGTAAAAATCAGCTTTTTCCGAAAGTGATCTAACTATACTAGACCCCATTTTTCCAAGAGATAGGATACCTACCCTTGGTAAAGAATTACTGGTTAAACCAAGGTCCACTTGGGGATGTATTCGCGTCCGAAAGCCCAGATGCCTCGTACTTTGCCTTGACCCAGTCAGAGCAGAAAAGAAACCATTCTGCTTGAGCTTGGTTTTCACCGGAGTACTCTGCGCCTCTTTTGAGATACTCTATTAATCCAAGAATTATACTTTTTTCGTCAGTTGGCACTGCTGCTGCCTGCACTGCTTGCTCCTTTGATTCTTGCTGGGTCAAAGACGATGTTGGCTTAGATCCATCTGGATATTCTACATGAGTAGAATGGGTTGCATTGGTTACTGGTGTTAATAATGAATCATTAGACATTTTAATCTCCTTTTCAATCACCAATTATAGCAAGATTTATCCTGCTATGCAACCTATCCGGTAATTACCACTCTTCTAGATGAAGCGTCTGGTGGAGTTGAGAAAGTGACTTCAATAGAATTTAAATTTACTCTTCTTGTGGCAGCGTACACTGTTTCGTAGTTTACAGTTTCATAAATCTCAACAACTACGTCTCTTGTCCCCAATGAATGGGTTATTGTAAATACGGTATTTGCTCCATCGCCGATAGTGGAAGAGTACTTACTTACTGTTCCAAGACCTTCTTCTGCATTGTCTTGGTCTGGAATAAATTTAACTCCATTGAATTTTAGTATCTGTCCAAAAGTTGCACCAGTGGTGTCGATTTCTATGCCATCAACAATTAAATGCTCGGTAGTTACCGTATTAAACGACGGATCGTCTGATACTGATATTTCTGGAGTTAAAGCACCGAGTCCTATTTCTCCAATTAGCTCTATATTATTTCCAGCGCTGATTGTTTCTATGTAATTTAAATCAAGTTTTTCAGACGTAATACTAGCGTTTGCTATAGTTAATGTTAAGGTTGAATTAGAAAGATTTGAGATAAGTACAGATCCATCAACATCTCCATTTGCGGTTAATGTGAATTCAGAATCAAGAGATATTGTTGGAGTTGAGCCTTCTCCAGAGTTGTTGGTTATCTCGATTCCGCTACCAGCAATAAGTGATTGAACGTAGTTTCCAACTGTATCGGTGGTTAAATTAACTGGGTCATTGATCCAAGCAGTTCCGTTATACCTAAGAAAATCACCATTAGCCACATCGGTAATCGTGACATCAAAAAGATCGTTAATTACTCTTCCGTTAACATAGGAAACGGCATTTGAATAGGCGGTGTTTGCTGCAGAAGATGCATACAATACGGCATTGGATTCTGCGCTTGAAGCTGCGCCGTAGGCGTCGAACATTCCAGAAGATACTGCGATGACCGGAGTCATGCCTTCTCCGTTATTGTCTGTTATTGTTATTCCAGTTCCAGATACTAGATTGGCAACATAGCTGCCGGTGGTATCAGAACCAAGAACAATTGAATTTGCGGTAATGTCAGTCGTTATGGTTACGTTTGCGCTACCATCGATCCAAACGTTGCCTGTTACATCTCCTTCTAGGGTAATCTTTCTTTGATTTGTCCAGGCATTTGCTGATGCTGCTGTGCCACTAACATTCCCAGTTACGTTTCCAGTTACGTTACCACTTAGATTTCCAGTTACATTACCTGTTAAATTGCCATTAACATTTCCATTAACATTTGCTGTTAGAGTAGTGCTACTTAAAACTACTGTATTATTTATTTTTAATGATTTTCCGAGAAACTAAATTAATATCTTCAGAAGATTCCCATGACTGACTTGAGTTTGACCATAGTATGGTTTTATCTGTAGTTCCCTTTAATATAATACCTCCGCCATCTGCAGTTGTATTACTAGGAGAAGAAACAGTGCCAAGCTCTAACGTTGAATCCTCTATAGTTAAAGTTTCGCTGTTTACCGTAACAACGTTTCCGCTAACAACAAGATTTCCAGATATCGATAGACCGTCTTCGGTGCTAATCGTTGTATTGGATGATTGAAGTAAGTTTAACGAAGAAGCTACTAGCGTATTTGTATTGTTAATGTAATAAAAAATTCCATTAATTGGATCTATCGCTATTTGACCACTAGTTATATTTGGTGTTGGCATGGTGATCTTTCTTTTTAAAAGCTATTTAGAACGTTCCGCCATCAATCACCGTGTTGCTAATTGTTACAGCGCTGAGAGAACCACCAGTAATGTTAACGTTACTTGCGTCCTGAACTGCTATAGTCCCCAATCCCAATGTTGTTCTAGCTATTGAGGCGCTTGCACTTGAAATTAAATCTCTGGCATATGATGTTAGATCTGCTAAAGCAGCGGTTCCAGAACCAGTAAAGTATGGAAGCTTGTCTGCGGCGGAAGTTAGTCCAGCTAAAGCCTGCAGTTCTGGATCATAAGCCTGAACATCAGTGCCTATGGCTAGACCTAGATTTGTCCTCGCTCCTGATGCTGTTGTTGCACCAGTGCCACCATAAAGTATTCCTATTGTTCCAGCATTCCAAGTTCCAGATGTGACTACGCCAAGAGATGTCAAAGATGAATTGACTACAGTAGAACCAAGAGTAGTATTCGAAAGAACAACAACCCCATCCACCATATAGGCTTTACCGGCAGCAACGTCGACATATTCAGAAGATGTCCATGCGGTTGTTGTGTTTACCCAGTTAAATGTTTTATCTGTTGTTCCCTTAACTGTTAATCCAGCTCCATCTGCTGTTGCGTCAGATGGAGAAGCTGTGCTTGCCAGTTCAATATTTTTATCATCAACAGTAACTGTTGTTGAATTTATCGCGGTTAGCGTTCCATTAACTGTCAGGTTTCCACCAACTGTTAAATTTTCTGTAATACTTACATTACTTGGAAGACCTACAGTTACTGAACCGTTTGCTGCAGATACCTCTACTTCTCCAGCTGTTCCAGTTAATTCGGTTACACCTAAATTCGTAATTGTGAGTTTTGCATTAGCGTCATCGTAGTCTATTGATACGCCAGAATGCGTAGCGTTTGTAAACAACACCGCTGCGGCGTCTTGCGATTCTTCTGTAAAGCTTTGAACCTGGCCAGCATTGATAGAAATTGCGGTTTGTGACGCAGCAGTTAAGCGACCTTGTGCATCCACCGTAAACGTTGTTGCGGTGTTAGCGTTTCCATAGGTTCCAGCTGTTACAGTTGTGTTATCAAGATTTAAGGTGATTGTGTCGGTTGAACTTGCTACCGAAGAAAGGCCAGTGCCACCCGAAATAGTTAGCGTGTCTATCCCAGACGTAATTGTTTGGCTTGTTCCCGAGTCACCAGCTACAGTAAAGGATGTGGCTACGTTGGAAATATTGGAATTGATATTTGCAACTAAATCATCAACATAGAGTTTTGTTGTAGCGTGTGTGTTTGCGCTTGGGGTTGGAACTATAATAGCTCCGGTAAAGGTTTTGTCACCAGAAATTGTTTGCGCACTTGAAAGTGTGGTAAAAGCTCCTGGACCGGCAATTGCTATAACGCTCGTGGCACTGCCATTTGATCCGCCAGTTCCTTCTCCGTAATACAGAACATCATCTACTTCATTAAATGCAAGTTCGGCGTTTTCAAGACTCGATGGGGCACCAGAAGCGCCAGAAGACCTTCTTTTAATTCTTAGTGTATTAGCCATTTTTAAAAATTACCTCCATCTACAAGATTTTCTTCCGCATAGTTGACCCATGCGGAACCGTTATAACGCAAAACCTGACCAGTAGCTGCTGAGTTTATAGTAACATCAGTTAAGCCATTTAAAACTGATTGTTCTTCAATTAATGACTCTGCGTTTATTATTCTGTCTTTTACCGTAAGATAGCTGCCCGCTGGATTTAGTCCAAGAACAGTCTGGATGGCTTCGATGGCGTCATTAGCGTCTGCGTGCTGCTTTGCGTGAGGTACTGTGGTGGAATTAAGCGGATCCGAAGCTGTTGGATTGATTAATACGTCTAATTGACTTGGGTAATTTGAGGCCATAAAATTCCTATAAATTTAAAATTTTTCCTAGATTATTGTTCCACTGCAGTGTTAATAGTAAGGATTCCCCAGTCCCATTAAAAGGTAATCCTTCCGATTCGTCAATAAAAAATAATAGTCGTGAATCTGAATCAGATGATCCAACCTGATACATTATTATCGCATCAAAGCTAGTTCCAGGAAAACTTTCTTCTAGTACGTCATCCGCATCAAGCACTCCAGATGTGCCGTGTAAACCTGTTACATTAGAACTTCTAAACACAATTGCAGCTGATGGTATATCTGAAACAAACTGATTTGTAGAAAAATTTGGAGTATAAAATGACTTATTGATAAAAAGAATCTTAAAATTTTTTGTTAAAATATCAATCTTTCCTTCAAGCAGTGCTTGTTTAGCTTTGGCGTAAACTGCATTAGCCATTTAAATACCTATATCTTTAGAGACTGTGATCCTGTATTTGTATCCGGTTTCAAAATAAGTTTTGTCTTCTACATAATAAACTGGAGTTGCGTCGTTAGATGGAAAATCAACGTAAACTTCTGGTCTCCATGAATGCATTTGTATTCTTGCGGATACAGCTTCCCATCTAGATGGAGTTCTTTGTATCTTTTTCCTTTGTACTTTAAAGTACTGAGCTGTTAAGAAGTTCGTTGCAGGGCGTGCATTAAAAGATATTGTGACTCTTCCATTATTGTGTGAGTTATCAATATAAAAATCTCCGTTATCAGGATCTACATCTTTGATATAAAATTCGGGATTTTTTGCTATTATTTGGTAAGAGGTATATGCCTCATCTAAAACAGATTTATCTTCTATGTAAATTTCTTCAACTGTGGGGACGGTAACTGAAGACACTCCAGATGGCGTTGCTGCGTCCTGTTTTGTGAATACGATATATTCTTCTGGAACTACTTCATTAGCGGAGTCAAGCAAACCAGTTAATCTAATATAATATTCTTGTCCAGAAACTAATGTTTTATTCCAATATAAAGTTAGAGTTCTGGAAATTGTATTGTAGTCAGCTAATGTATTTATTCCCTTAAATGGATCACTTACCGCTACCGGTGTTGCCGCAGATGTTTGAACAATAAATTTATCATTTGTTATGGAGGCAATTTTGATTGTCCTACCAAATTTAATTTTAACTCTATCAATATTTACAGCTGCGTAATCAATTAAATTCAGCGGCACGACAAACTCCTACATCTTTAGGTAATTAACTAGTAACCAAAAACGGGAAAAAAGATAAGGGGTGGCTTTCGCCACCCCTCGTCTCTTCTTAAGGTTCCGTAACTATAACGGCCCTAAGGCTTGTTATTAGAGCGATACCTGGTTGGTAACTGCAACTTCGTAGTTGCGGGTCAGGCGTACGTTCTTAGCAACTGTGATACCTTCACCGTCACCGAGCATAACGATGTCATAGCGCTCCTTCATCTTCATTGAACGAATGTCACGTGACGGATCATCAAACTGATCTGTGCTCATGTCATCCTTGACGAGAAGGGTGCCGACCTCGTTACGGTCGATTAGGAACAGGTCTGACTTGGCTGGTGTTGAACCGTTCTTAGCAGTAAAGCTAACGAATGGCGACACGATCACATTCAGACCCATTGGGGCTGTAGAGTTCAGTGTGCCTTCCTTAGACTGCGGGCGGTAACCCCAACTTGTGTTCACTGCGGCTGCAGATCCACCGGCATGGAAGATCGAGTCCTTAAGGAACACCGACCACATGAGTGGGTGGAGAATGAAGTCCGTTGGAACATGATTCTCAGCCATCAAGACAGCGGCCATATCGACGATGTCATCCCAGGTTACGGTCAAGTTGGCTGCGCCATCAATTCCGCGACCTGTTGTGTCATCGTACGAACCACTGTCGTTGTCAAAGACGATTGTTGCAGCGTCCTTGAAACGGCTAAGTGCAATCTGCTCCTTTAGGCGTGCCATAGCACGACCTGCAGCGCGTACATGCAGACCTACGATGTCCCAAAGTGAGTCAGCAATAACTTCCTCTGTGAAAGCCAGCTTAACACCTTTCTTGGACACCTTGCCCTCGACTTGCTTTGCAAATGCGAGTGCCTGCTCTGGGTATTCTTGTCCTTCTGGAATCTCAGCAGCTTGAATTGCGTTTACCGCTGGGAATTCCAAAGAACGACCCTTACCGAGACGTACCGTTGAAAGGAGCGGAGTCACCAAAAGCTGTGGTTCGGCGGCCTCTTTCAGAGTACGAGAGATGACCTTAGGGAAAAGTGCTGCTGCATCTGACGATGCAAAAGCTTCCTTAATTGTCACTCTGTTATCTGAATCGATGTAACCATCCTCAGCAAATGCGGCTTCCCAAGCTGGGAGACCCGAGAGGAGCTCTTGTATTGTCTTACTCATCTTAGGATCTATCCTCCTGTTTGTTGTTTCTTTTTATTATTCTTTTAGAGCGTTAAATTGACACGGAATGCGCCAACAACGTTCGTAACATCCAAATTGGAGCGGATGCCCAACTTGTTCTTATAGGTGCCTTCACGTGTAATTTCATATACCGTCTTCAAAGCACCTGGGTCTGACGGCAGCTGCATGTAGGACAGTAAGCCATCATCAAAGTTTGTTGCAAACTTCTCGACTTCGACTACCTTACCAACACACAACCATGGGTACGAAGCCATGTCAGCTGTTGACAACTTTCTTGCACGACCCATAAAGTCGGCTGCAATCAAGTCACCAGCAACAACATCAGCATTTACGTTTGTAACCATGGGGTACTCTACGTAACCATGGGTGATAAAGCCTGCACCTTGCGATGTGCCCTTATCAAATGGTCTGTAAAGATCATATTGAGCGCAACCGACTGGAACCGAACGGGCTGCGACAGCTTGTGTGTCACCCGCGGCACCAGCAACTGGTGTTGCGCCAGCTAGTGGGTCCCAACCTGAAATAGTGTCGCCCCATGTTACTGAGGATCCGCTACCGTTAGCTGGAACGAAACGTGAATCGCCACTTGCATCTGTTACAACCGAAAGGATTGTTCCCTTTGGAATAACGATTTCAAAGCGATCATCTTCTGAATCTGAATACCAAGTTGGAAGTGCAACTGATGGAAGAATGTAGGCTGATGGTGCAATACCCTCAGAAACTACAAAGCGACCTGCGCCAGTCTTCGTTCCTACTTTGCGAAACTTCGCTAAGCTCATGTTATTATCTCCTTAATGTTTAGAGTTTCTTACGACCCATTAAAGCGTCGACGAGAAGATCTTCGAATGCAGATTCAACTGTAGTCTCAGTATTCTCTTCGGTAGCCTCGACTTCTGGATCAATTGTCAATACGTTTTGCTCTTCGTTAGAAACGACTTCGCTTTCAACTGTAATGTCAACAAATTCTTTTGTCTTTACTGCATTACTGGTTGGAAGTTTTGCCATGTCTCTTAGTGAATCGGCCAATGATGTAGCTGTTCTCTTCATATGATCTTCGATGAGAGCATCTCTATCTTCTGCTGATTCAATACCAAGTGCAATTTTTGTATCGACAACTTTTTCGGCAAGAGTGCGATGCAATGCTTCTTTGAGTTTTTTGTTTTCTTCTTCAAGAGATTGAATTTTTTCTTGAGTCTCGTCTGCATTTTGCTCAGCGACTTCTTTTTTATCACTGAGCTCTGCTTCAGGCTCTTCATTCTCTTTTGCTTCTTCGGTTTCTGTTGAAGAAGCCTCTTCTGTTTTTTCGGCGTCTGCAGAATCAACAGCTGTATTAGCTTGTTCTTCTGTCTTTTCCGAATCTTCAGATGAGATCTTTTCTTGATCAGCCGCTTCTTCGGTTTGCTCTTCAGCTGGCTGTTCTGCTTTTTCTTGCTCTGCTTCTGGAGCCTCTTCTTTTGAAGTGGACTGCAAAAGATTCTCTACAACCTCTAAGACGTTGTCTTCATGGACTTCTTTATTCATCTTTGAGTTCTCCTCATTTTTTTCATCTACATTATTCTTAACAAATAGTAATGTATTATCGTTCTGCCTATCAGTTTCACTTTCCTGAATAGCCATAGCTGTCAGGAAGGCTCCCTTTAAATGCAGGTAAAGAGGTCTTGATTCCTTCTTTTTAAGACCTGCAAAAATTGACTCGTTTTCTTCAACTGAAACAATATCCTCTTTATCCATATGAAGAACGAACGCAGATGTTTTTGCTGTCCAGTTTTCAGAATCTGATGTAACAACAGATCCGTCTATTTTTTTAGAAGATCTTACACCAGATCTTTGATCTGCTGGCTGATTGACAAATGAATACTCTTTAAATGATATGTCCTGCATGTCCAGGAACGCTAATTTGCCCTTATAAACCTTGCCTCTTTTATACTTAGGAAATCTAGGCTTTCCACTGTCATCTTCTTGAGCTAAATCCTCACCGGAGATCGAGCAGACGGCCTTACCGGCTCTTCCGCCAACTGATCCTGTCAGATACCTTTTATCAGCTATCTTCTGGGCTGCGGTGGGATCGGTGATTGCTATTTGGAGTCTTACGAAATTTGCACCGTCGGTTTCTTTATCCATTCTAGCTGCAATAACACGACCTATTGGTTCGCTATTAAGATCGTGATTTAAAATAATAGGCTTAGGATAGGGTTCGACCCAGGATTGAAGAGCTTTTTCGAGTTCTGCGGCGGAATAATTATTGTAATTTGCAGTCAGTCCGTTCGTGGATTGCTGCGACTTCAATAATTAAACCATGCTTCTCATTAAAGGATTCAGAAAACTCTGTTTGTACTTTTGAAAAATCTGGTAGTTCAAGAGTAAAATTTTCTGTGAAATCAAAAGCCATTTATATCTCCAATATAACTATCCAACACATATAGTAAATGATGTATTTATAAGATTAAACAATATTATACAAATATATCATACTTTCTACGACATTTCCAAATATTGGCTATGCCTTGGATCTCCCTGCCTGAGAAAGTTTTGAAGCATGGGTCTATGCATTATGTGTGGTGCGTAGATGTAGGATGCCGAGTAAAGCTTTAGGTTTAATCTTGCGGCGTTTGCACACCACCCTAAATCCTCTCCTTGGCTGTGTAGTTCGTAATTGACATTGCTATAAGCCGCCTTTGACATCATTTTTGCGGCCATAATAATATCAGATTGAAAGTATTCTCCTAGTGGATATTTTTCTTTTCTATACGCTTGTCCACCTGGTTGATCTAACCAGTTCATAACACTGGGGTAAAGCGTATCATTTGGGGTCATAAACATCAAGGGGCTTACTGCATCTGCTCCGTCTTGAATGTGGGAAACAAGATAGTTAATTGTATTTGAATTAGTTAATAAAACATCAGAATCAAGACTAAAAAAGTAATCTGGATTTATCTCTCTTACTTTTTCAAGAAGTTTGTTTCTTAAAAAAACCATATTTGCGTACTTTGAGATACTCCAAACTCTTGAATTATCTTTATGCTCAAAATGAGGAACTTCTTGTCTAATTTCTATTTCAAAAACTGAAATGTTTGGTCTACTGTTTTTGTATTTAGTTAACAAAGATATTGTTTCTTCATCATCAGAGGATGTCTCAAACACAAAACCAATTTTTGACAAATCAATTTCTTGATTTTCAATACAAGAAATCCAATAAGGAAAAATCCAGTCCCTTTTATAGATAGGACAACCTATAACTAATTTTGTCATATAACGATATTGTTACTCGGAAATCGCAACCGATGTTTCTTCTTTTGCTTTCTTTTTAGAAGAAGGCTTTTCTTCTTTTGGTTGCTCTACGGCTTGTGGCTGTTCTTGCTCTTGTTTTTGCTCTACAGCTGGCTCTTGCTCTTCTGACGGAGCTATGATTTCAACAATTGCGTCAATTACATCCACTAACGCTTCTAGCGCAAGTCTTGTTTGCCCGTTGCGGACTGCAGTCTTAAAAATTTCTAGTATATCTTTATCTTCAACATTGTTATCAGACATTTTTTTGATCCTTTTCTAAATCTGTTCCTATCACATTATACTCTTTTTCTAGAAGACTTTCAATCACGCCCAAAAATTTATTATCATTTCTTCTTATATTAGGAGAGGAATTGCGTCCATTTTGATTTTGTGGTCTAGAGTTATTTCCTGGACCCTTTCTTGAGTTAGGAAGATTTCTCTGACCAGCTGGTGCTGATTTTTGACCATCTGAGTTTTTTGGATCAGGAGCTTTTTGCGTAGATATTTCTGCTTGAGCTCCTGCTATGTCTATTTGAGTTTTTGCCTGTAGACCTGCATAAAGTTCTGTATCATCCACTTCTGGGGTTAACCCAAGGGCTAGTCTTACTTCACTAAGGGTAATAGTGTTATTGACAAACTTTTGTATTATATGATTTTCTTTTTTGACCTGAGTATCTACATCTATCTCTTTGAATCTAAAGTAGCATCGATCAGATTCGCCACTTATCTGCGGATTAATAGTTGGATCAAAACCGCCTTCAAACAAAAGCTCGTTAAATATATTTAGCCTAATCATTTCTCCAAATATTTTTTGTGTTTGCTTTATCTTGTCGTACAAAGCGGTATCCAACCTATCAGTAACCGATCTATTGCCACCATTCATAGTCATACCAAGATGGTGAGGTGCAACACCAAGTCCAACTGCTACTCTTTCCTTAAAGTGATCAAGGTATCTTGATGCGTCGAGTGCTGTATTCTCTGAGCCAATTATTTCTATATCGTGTCTGTAAGGAAGGATCAAACCACCTTCTGCTCTTAGATTTTCTATTTCTAAAGCAGCTTGATCTATTTCTTGTGGTTCTGCTGGTTGCTCTGCGGTTCCAATCTTATATTTATACAATGGAAAAAGTTCTCTGTGAACTAAGTTCTGTATATCTTCCTCAATTTGCCTTAGCGCGATTACGTCATCGAGCACCGTACTAATGTATGGAGTACCAAAAGCTCTACCTGGTTTTCTGTCCAGATGCAAATGTATTACTCTATCGGCAGACCATACTGGATCCCTATCCGTTGGAGCGTAGGTCAAGGGGTCAGTGGCTTGCTGGTAAGCTTTTGGTCTGTTGTACTTATCTCTTAAAATTCTCACTTGCTCAGTTGGAATAAGATAATAGCCAGCTATTGGGTACTCTGAATTTACTGGATTAAGCTTGGTTGGGAAGTATGGAGAAATATCACCTCTTCCCTTAACTATAAAAGCATTGCCAAATTTAAATAACTGGTCTGATACTTCTATTAAAAAATCTAAGAATGGACGCTTCATGGCCATTTCCATAAAGTCTATTCTTTGCAGAAGGTATGAAACTGCTTCCTGATTCTCTGAGACTATTTCCCAACCCTCTTTCCAAAAGAGCTCTTTGTGCTTTGCTATAGCCTGACGAACATACGAGTCTGTGTCAGCTGCTTGGTGAATTCTATCAAAGTCATAAGCCGGAGGCTCAAAGGATGCTCTTTTGCTAAAGAAGTAAGAAGTTCCCTGAAATCCGTAGCGCTAGGGCGGCCACTCTCATTGTTTTTGACAATGGTCCTATGTCTTGAGGTTTTAAAGATTTTTCCTCAAGTTCAATTTGGTTAGTATTACCTGAAAAAGGTAAATAGTCTCTAAACGCCATTTTACATCCTTAATATAGCTTTACGTAGTAATAGTAAAGCTATTTTGTCTAGGCTGTATTTTATACAGATTCTGCCATGCCGGCTGCATCAAACGTCTTTTTGATGATAAGGTCTTTAACGGCTTCAAGCCAAAAAATCGTCTCTGCTTCAGAAAAATCGCTCTTATAGGAGAGATTCTTTTCAGAAATCTTGATTTCTACCTTAAATTCCTTAGTTTCGTTTTGTGCGTCGCTCATTGCCTTTGTCCTCTCATTGTATTGATAATTGCTGTTAGTTGCTTAATTGTAGCGTCTTTAATAATAATTTCGGTCGTTAGCTGACCGACTTTTTCCTGAAAAGATGCTATAACCAAGTTGATATCTAACTCTGAATTTATTTCTTTTTGCCTATGCTGTACTTGATGATTTTCAGTTGGAGTTTGAAACTCCTCTTGGCTGTTATCATCTTCTCTATTTGACGTTAACTTAGACATTGCCTTATTATACCACCTATTTGTAGACATAATGTGATTATATCATATCTTTTTTGATATCAAGAGTATAAAAGTTGGTGTAACAGTATTTAATTCCGGAAACTACCGGATTTGTACCATGCGCTTGGAGGGCATCAAAAAAAATGACTGATCCAGCTGGTGGTTTAAATTCAAGTAATTTATTTTTTTTAATTGGATCGTCGTAAAAGCAAATTTCTCCGCCCAAGTAATTATCATTTATATATAAAACAGAACTAAGATGAACGGGCGGCTTGTTGTTTTTTTTAACCCAATCATCATCTTCTTGCCAGTCCCTATGAATGCCCACATACTTATCTTTTACGTATTTAAGAATACAGGTTCCAGTATGCTCTAAGACTCTTATCCTATAAATATCTTCGGCCATTCTCAGTAGTCCTGCATCCATATCATCGACTGTCTGGCGAACAAATTCATTTTTGATTGTGTCTTTATTGCAAGAGTTTAGAACAGAATAGCTATCTTCTTTAGCTGAGGGATTCATAACAAATTCTTCATCTATAAAAGATTTAGAAAATAGATTAATTTGACGTTTTGTTAAAACATTATATTTTATAACAGTGTCAAACATAATAAGATTACAGAACTTGCCAGTTTAAGAATTTTCTAAAGTGATCTTGTTCAATCACATTTGGGTCTATCCACCAGTCCTCATGCCAATATCTAGATATTAAAGTATAACCCAAAGAATCTAATATTTCCCTTTGCGCATCTTTCATTCCCCTATTTCTAAAATACATATTTTCATCGTGCTCAAATGTAATAAAGCTAAATCTATATTGTGTTAGCGGTAGCGATATCAGACCATGGAGTGTTGTGTAGGCATTTCCTTCTGGCCTCATGCCAAATCCATAACCGGCATCTATGTCCACTTGTAGATAATCTATTTGTTTTGGAAAATGGTTTGTTTCAAAGTAAGAAATATAGTCAAACTTAAGAGCGTCTCCAAAACATGGGTTTTTTCTGTTAGATAAAAACTCTTGACGTCTTTCATCTATAACCTCAAAAGAAACGCCGTTCCAATCAAAGTCTTGCTCTAGATGAAATGTATTACTTCCTTCTTTAGAATGAAAAGCACCAAGCTCTACGTAATATCCATTTTTTTTATAACCCAAAAAATCCAATAAAGTTTTTTCTTGCGAACTTGTTCCTCTATAATTCATAAATTGTATTATATCAGCCTTGATTCAAGTTCTTCTACTTTATTTGATAGTTCTTGAACTGCTTTAGTAAGTATTGCTATTATTTCTAAATCTTTCCACATTTTGGGTTTCCACGTTGAAAGATCCAAAGATCCAAGTTCTACCGGAGCATACGTAACTAACTGCGGATTTACTTCTTGAACTTCTTCTACTATAAAACCATATGATTTAAAAAGTTGATGAAGTTCTTTTGCCTGGCTTGTCCATGGCTCTTCAGTCGAAGGATCTATTTCTCCATAATAAGCTTCATTAAAATTAAATGTTCTTGGTTTTAGCGCTTTTACTATTTCAAGTGCCCCAGATATATCTTCAATGTTTTTCTTGATATCTCTAGTTGACGATGGTTGCGTAATTCTTTGAACGCCAGATAATTGCTGTATTCTTGCCGTTGTTGTATCTCCTGATGCAGCAAAGCTTTCTCCTCTGTACGATAATCCAGAGTCAACAGTAATGTTTCTGCAGGCAACAGAGCCAGCGCTATCAACCCTAAAGTTGTTGTTTATATTTATAGAACCACCATTAAATGCTGCCGAGTTCATAGCTATCGACGCTGTTATTGTTCCGCCAGAAATTCTATCTGCGTTAAGTGTTCCTGTTGTAATCTTATCTCCGCTAATTGTTGTTGAACCGCCATTAATTGTTGTAACTACTTCACCTGCTGTTATCTTAGTGGAGGCTAAATTATAAGCTGAGTCTGCATCGTTTTGAGCATTGTCTGCTTTTGTTTCTGCTGTTATAGCTATTCCCTGAGCGCTTATTGCAACAGAATATGCCGTGTCTGCATCCGCTTGAGCGCCGTCTGCGGCGTCTTGTGCGTTTTCAATTGCCGTTAATGTAGGACCGCTAGTAATGACAACGTTTCCGCTAATATTAAGAGTGCTTCCATCCCATGTAAGCTTGTTTCCAAGAGAAAAATCTGCTTGACCCGTACTGGTGTTTTTAGCGACATAAAAAGCTGTATTTGCTGCAGCAAAAGAACCAGCTCCATAATACATTTGGGTTGAGTTTATGGTAAGACCACCAATGAATCCGTCTGTATAAATATCAGATTCAAGTCCATCGACTGCTGTGTTAGCTATGTCTTCTGCATCGGCTGCGTTTATTGCATCGGTTCCATCAGCTAGTTTTATATTTCCTTTTACCGCTAAAGTAGTTCCATCCCAAGTTAGCTTATCGCCCAAAGAAAACTTAGACGTATTATCAACATAAAATGGAGTGTCAAGATTGTTGTAGTTTCCATTGCCCAAATAGATTTTTGCATTCGATGATGGTTCAGTTGAAAGTTTTGTTACTCCAGTTAATGTAAGAGTTTTTGCTGTTACATCACCTTCTTTTAAAACTTTAAAGGGAGCGTTAACTAAAGTTCCAGAACCAAGCCACAAGTTACCCTCACTATCGACGTGGAAAGATCCCGAGTCAAAACCACCTATGTCAATACTTCCAGCTATGGTCGCATCGTAGAAGTATGCTCTACCACTACCATTGATTAACCAGCCTGTTGTGGCGTTTGCATAGCTACCACCACCGACATCGACTCCATCAAATGTTGAAGATTTAATAACAGATGTTCCACCAGCCAAAGTTATTGTGTGTGCACCAATAGTTCCAGCGGTTAACTTTGAAGCCGTAAGATTGACTATATGGGCAGAATCGATAAGGGTGGTTGCAGTTGAAGCTGTAATAGGCGTCCAGGAAGATTTATTGCCACTAGTGTCTATTGATTGAACTCGAGCAAAATAGACTTTTTCAGTTGTAGTTGTGGTGGTTACTCCAGTGTTTGAATCAATACTATTTATTGATCCACTGTTTTCTGGAACATCTATAGAAATAACATTTGATGCTGAAAAACCGGAAAGAAACGGAGTTTGTCCAGAAATTATAGAATAGCTTGACCCCACCTGCTGTATACTTTCTGGGAGATACACTTCATAGTTATACCCACGAAGATCTGCTTCATTTGATGGATTGAAGCTAATCATTATCGATTTATAATTACCGACTATAACTAGATTACCAAGCTCTTCTGGAGTTGTTGCGTCGTTTGGAACCACGAACCTAACAGCACTGGTTGGATTCAGCGTTGCATTAACGTCTGCATTTTTTGGTTTTACTGTTAATAGATATTGCTTACCGGGGTTTTAGATTTTGAATTGTTTTCTTAATCGTTGCCATTATCTCACTCCACCTATAGACGTAAATACAAGTTCGCTATTAAGCTCTTGCTCTTCTAGCTGTATGTACATATTCTTTAAAAAAGTAATTTTTGTTATCTCGATATTTTTACCTGTTGACAAAGCGTTTTTGTCTTCTAATACTTCTATTTCCAGGTTGTAATCTTTGTAATCTAGATTTACATTTTGATAAATTGTAGTTTCTTTTTCTTCCAAAGAAAAACAATCTACATTAGTCCAATCAACTGCGACTTCCTCTACATCTGTCGTTTTTTCTTGCCTAGAAAGAATTCTGATTTTTATTTTTCCATAAGATGGCCCTGTCTTTGCATACAGTTTTATATTTGGACCGCTAAAATTAGCAAGAGCTTTTGCTCCGACTTTTTGCGAAACTGAATCTTTCCAGTCAATTCCATCATTGAAAAATGCTATCTTATAATAACCGTTTGATTGTTTATTTAAGTTGGTTTGATATAAGTTAATGTTTGACGGAGTTGCATCGTATAACCTAGGAGTATTCTGAGATGCGTCGTATGACTTAGATGTTTCTAACGGTAATTGTATGTAGGCGTATTTTTGCTGAGCGTCTTGCGTATACGGAGTTGCCTGCATATATTTGATATAGTCTTGCCCATAATATATTGAGTATTTTCCGTCCAGTTCAAAATCAATTTTGTGGTCTTTTACTGCTTGAAAATAAATTATGTTATCTACTATTCTTGTTTTGGTTGGAGTTGGCGTAGAGCCAAGTGTAGTTTGATCAGAATTTGGATATTCATATATCACTACATATGAATGATTTTGGTCCTCTTTCAACGAAGACTGATCAAATATCTTATTTATCTCATTATTGCCTAAGTCTGCAAAAAGCCATTCGTTTTTAAATATATAATCTCTTGGAGCTATGAGAGATAATCCGCCTTCTTAAAGCTGGTTGAATATACTCAAAATTTTGCGGACTATTTAGATTTACGTCATTTTTTAGATACTTAAACCATGTCATAAATTATATCTCCGTATAGAGTATTTCAAAATCATACTTATCTTCATATTCATCTGGAATCTCTATGCTAATTGCAACATCGGCAACAGGTACTCCGCCCTGAAGTATATCAGGAGAAAAGGAATCAACTGAAATGACAATTTCATTTTGGGCTGACGAAGCTTGTTTGACTTTTATTTCTCTTCTAACTGAATCAAAGTCGATATCTATAGATCTTATTGGTTGAGAACCATCTGCGCCAGTGTGACTGTGGCTAGCAACTTTAATTCCATCTATTTTAGCTTCTCCTTCGGTGGTTATATCTCCGGTAATCACGCCACCTGACTTCATTAGATACTGAGGATGACTGTCTGTTCCCAAATCATCAAGAAGAGAATGACTTGACCTAAGTGAATCACCTGAATCTGATATAAATAGAGTTTGGAGTAATGTAGCGTAGTTTGGATTGGTATTTTCGGTTATAAACTTTTCTTTTTTAACTGCGATTGTGGACAGTTGAGAAATATAATTTGAATACTTTCTTCTTTGAATTATTTTTTGATACAGATTTTCAATTTTAGAAGTTGTGATATTTCTTCTTTCAATTAAATCACTAATAATTGATTTGAAATTGCCTTCAGCTACAAGCAGTGCTACAACCGCCTCTTCTGACATTGTTGGAAGTTCGCTTTTCATATTTGTAGTTCTCAGATCTACGGAAAAATCTGAAACAACTTTTGTTTTAAATCTTAAAGATGGACCAAGAAAGTTGTTGTAAAAAACTCCGCAGTTCGTAACAAGGTCGTTATAGAGAGATTCAAGTTGAGAGTCTATCGCAGTTGTTAGTGAGTCTACTTTGATCGAAAAAAAGGCTTGGAATTGCGCTGCTTGTTTCTTAGTTGCTTTATCCACTTCGGCTTGTGGTAAGGCTGTTGGTGTGAACGGGATGTTGTTGGTAAAGAGTTCCTGATAGTGGAGCGCCATTTTGAGCCAGTAGAAGTAATGCGAAGCGACTTGTTGCTGGGATTCATCTTCATAAGAATCGCCAAAATCTCTTGATACAGATAGTTTTATGCATTGTGCCTCGTTGAGGAGGTACTTGATGATTTCTCTGTAGTCATATAAATGACCAAAAGTAGAATTAGAAATAACGTTATCATATTCTTTAACAAACCTCCTATAGCCCCTTGTGTTACCTGTTTCTGCAAATAAGTACTGTTCGAAGCAGATGAATGGCGGCCTTGGATAACTTAAATCACCAAGATAACCTTCAACTTCAATCTTTGGATAAGACGTTTCCATCTTGTTAATTTGATCCCAAACATACTTATGAGATTCTTCTAAGGAAGAGTTGTGAAGCGGATCAATGTTTACTTGTTTTAACAAATTTTCTAAATCTAGCTTAAACTGCCTTAGTTTTGAAATAGTATTGTTAACTTCTTTTCTAAGAATGGGTAGAGACACCGAATAAGTTTCATCGCTACCATACGCGCCAAAACTATTTTTTAAGAGAGATTTATTTTTTGCACTGAGTTTGCTTGGATTCTCGTATTCAGATACGGATGATGTTGCATCTGACTTATAGTCGGCGTATACCGATAACTCCGAAGACTGCTGCCCTTCAATACCGTTAACAATAGACATAGATAAAATTAAAACATCCTTCTTGCTATCTTTTTAGAAGCGCCCTTTTTCCCAAACTTTGGTTTTAATTGAGCTGTTCTATTTACGTTTAAAATTATACCAGATTCTTTGCTTGTATAATCATCGTCTTTTTTACCTTGGTCTTTTGGCATAAAAAATGTATTTGAAAATGACTCGACATTTGTTGCCACTTGCCCTTTGCCAAATTCTCCATAGTTTTCCGTTATCGCCAAAAGAGCTAACATTAAAGCGTCATGAGCGTGGTCAACGGCAGAACCGCCGGCTTCAAATACTGGCCTACCAGTTTGCGTGGTTCTAACAACCACATAAGATATTAACTGCATATAAAGTTCTTCATCTGAAACCGGAAATAAAATCATTGACTTTTCTAAATGCTGTCTTAAATTATCTACCATGTAAGGTTTTATTTCTTTTTTAACAGGAAGTTTTGTGTATGGATCTCTTAGTTCAATAAGTTCTCCAAATCCAACTCCCTTTACCCTGTCTCTTAGATTAGATCTAGGATTTTCTGTTCCATATTTTCTTAATAATTCAACTTGAACTTCTCCATAACCTCTGTCAACGTATATGTGCTTTGGCTGAAAAGATTCATTTAGCTCAACGATTCTGTTTACCGCATTTGTTAGCGTGTATTCTGATTTTTGAATTTCTTCTCTGTAAGCTATTCTTATTTTATTTCTGAATTTTTCTTCTTCATGGTTTTGATGGCATGCTTCTAAAACAACTATGTTTGTTCCTGCTCCATATTTATCCCAGTCAACACCAATCGTGTACATTGATCTTGCTGATGTGATTTCTGGAATGTAATTCCAAGACGGCTCTATAAACGCTGCGTCAACAAACTTTCTTGGATATACGCCTTCTGCGTCTTCTCCCCAGTCTGCTTCAATCTCATGTCTATATCCAGCTTCTGAATATTGTTCTTTAAATTCATCTTCTTGTTCTTTTGAGAAGAATGGATTGCAGTAAGATGGGAACCAAAACTCCCTAAATCTTTCTGACCTGCACCATTCCCAAAATCTTTCTCTCCTACCAGTTGGTGTTGAAGCGCCTATCAATACTTTATCTGGTTGATCCTCTGCCGTTTTTTGAAGCATGGCGTAAAGTGCGTCCAGGTCGTCTGTATGCATGTAGTCCATTTCGTCTAGAACAATTACATGCGCTTCCTGACCACGAGCTACGTCTGATTTTCCGCCAGATCTCATTCCAGAGGTAAAGAATCTAATTGTAGATCCATTTGAAAATTCAATCATAAATTGTGGACTTGTAACTTTTCTTGTTATTGAACTAGAAACAATTTCATTTTTTGAAGCGAGTCTGTTTATTTCTTGATAAATAAGTTCTACTTGAGTTTTCATTGGAGCAATGACCAAGCAACGCCCATCTTTATTTGTGTAGCTATAGTGTAATAAGGCAATAGCCATACTAAATGTTTTTCCTAAACGACGTCCGGCTCTCAACACCTTACGCAGGGAGGGATCTCTTAAAATCAAAGTTTGATAAACTCTAGTTTCAGCTCCGCAAAAAGTGTTTTGCCCACCTGCACGGATCTTTTGCTATATGTATCTGCCTTTGAACTTCTGCTGATAGACCGGCATTAAGTAATGTGTTATCAACCTCAAATGGCTCATCAACCAGAAGCGCCAGTTCTTTATTGGTCATTGGTCTTTCTAAAACTGGTGAACCATCTTGCCAATTAAGGTGTGATAACTTATTCTTAAATACCCATTCGATTCTATTTATCTGCTTTACATACTCTGGATTTTGAGATTGGATAATTTCAATCAAATCTTCTCTTGAGAGTCTCTCAAGCTGTTTTCTAAACTCTAGTGTTTTGCTTAACATGATTTATCCAAAATGTGCAGCCATCATTGCGCCCTCTGAACCAAGTAGTGATCTGGCATTGATTCTACTATTTTGAATAGCCATTACTCCTCGTGCTCTTGAGGTTGCTCTTACTTCATCGTCTTTATAGGTTCCAAACATTCCGCCATTAATATTTCCCTGCATCGACTTCATGGCGTCTTTTCCAAAGTTAATTGCGCCCTTGACAGCCATTCCACCAAGCTTAGCTAGCTGATATGCTAAGTCAGCTGCAAATATCATGTTTACCCCTGGCATTGCTTTTAATAGAGCTTGACCACCAACTGCCAAAGCTACTCTTCCACCACCGGCTGCAGCGGCGTGAGCTGCGCCTTTGTACCCTAATGTTTCAATGAATCCTTTTTGTATTAATTGTTTTGATAGTTGAGCCGCTCCAGCCTCAGTCATGGGAACAGCTCCGGCAAATGCTCCCTGACCAAACCCTCTAAGTACTCTTGATTGAAATGCTGAGTCTTTTAATATGGTTTGTGTTAGTGGCTTCATTAGTTTTTCTGCTGTTTCAGTCATAACCATGGTTCCACCAGCACCGCCGAGTGATCTTGCGGCTGCTGTCCCCATACCGGTAAACATTTCTTCACCACCACCAACTGTAAGAAGCGATCTCATGAAAGACTTGCTGTATTTGCCACGTATTCCTTCGGTCATTAAATAGCGTCTTTCACCTATGTTCAGGGCTCCACCGGAAGTTACCTTATTAACAAGTGCAGTGGTGGTGGAGGGCATTTCAACTGTAATTGGAACACGTGCTCCGCCAATTGACCCAGCAATACTTGTTGGTATAGATGGATTATTAAAGTTAGCTATTCTAGCAAGATTAAAATCCATTTTAGCAGCTCGGGATGCGCCTCTGCCAGATTGCGACATTCTTTCAATTCTTGCTAGAGCACCCATTCTTCCTAGCATGCCGCCACTAAAACGTGGATTATCTGTTGCTCCCATGTTTCCTATCGATGCAAGAAAACCACCCGAGTTAGGAGAATAAAAATTTCTTCCTGGTCCAGCTAAAAATTCACTTAATCCTTGTTTTCTAAAAAACCTCATTGGATTAAGCGTTGCATTATTCTTTAAAAATCCTTTTACTAATGGAGTCTTTCCACCTTGTGCTGCTTGTTTTGCTAATAATCTTTGACCACGCCTAGTTGGTCGACCAAATATATTGGTGCCACCAACAAATTGGTTAGGCCCATTAGCTATGTTAGGAACTAGCGATCCCCTAGAAAAATTACCAAACTTACCCTTACCTCTGCGAAGTGTTTGGTGTATTCTTCCTACGTCATCCCCAATACCACCATACATCAATGTATTTTGTGATCTAAATGCTGCAAAGCCTCCAAGTGTTAATGGATTAGTAGCTCTGGTTGCTTGCTCAAAACCGGGAGATGTCATCATTCCCATGACACCTGGCAGTTGCGCCTGCTCTGGTATCATGTCTTCTCCGATTCCGTAAATGTCAGACACGGTTAACCGCCTCTTCTTAGGTTATGCATTCCAAGAACTATGTTTCCATCGGCGTTTAATTCTTGCGCGGTTTGAAGAGATGTATTTCTATTTGAGTATAATCCGCCGCCATATGTCATATCTCTGCTTAGTTTTCTATTTCCAACGTACGGAGATTCTCTAAAAAATCTTTCGTTTCTATTGATATACGCACCACCCAGCCCAATAAATGCTGCTCCGACCCAGTGCTGCTCCGGTAGCAGCTCCGATTAATCCACCCTTTATTCCACCCCTTAAGCCCCTAGACGATCCGGCCAATGCGCCAATAGCACCACCAAGAAGTCCAGTTCCACCTGCAATGCCAATTGCATCACTTCCTGAATCTGCGCCGGGAACAACGGAATCAAAAACCGCACCTGGAGTAAGTTTTCTTCCAAGAAAAGCGGTGTCTGCATTGGGGTCACCAAAAGCCACGTCCATCGCTGCATCTCTTGCTGCTGGCGCAACTTGGCTAGCCATACCTAGTCCTGCTGCAGCTCCTACTATTCCAATCATACCTGGTTTAGTGGTTGCGCCTTTATAAGCTGCTTTTCCTATTCCTTTTAATAATCTTCCTATTGCCATTTTTAACCGCCAAATAAATGATTGTTTTTATCAGGACCCATAGAAGTATGATTTATTTTACTTCTGTCTAAATTTCCGACTACACCGGCAGTGACTAATGGATCCTTTCTTCTAGAAGCCATCTTCTGAGCAAAAAGTGCATCTTGTATACCGTATGGTCTTTTGCCAGATTCAACTGGCATACCCTGCATAGTAGCGTCATATACCTCATTTTCGTTTTTTCTTTTGGCCACTTTAGTGCCCACATAAGCTGCTGCAACAGCTAGTCCTGCTAGGTATATTTTATTTTTATTTTTTCGCATGAACTTTTGACCTAAATTAAAGGCCGCATCCGCTTGAGATACTGGTGCACTTGCTCTACTGCTGGCCGCAGCTGTTGCATCTGCTATAAACTCAGTAGCCCCTTCAGCTGCTACATTCCTAGAGTTAGTGCCAGTGACCCTTGCAGCCTCTGCTGCGTTTTGAAGGGCATTGAGATCTTCTTGATGCCTTAATCTTCCTATTTCCTCCACCGAAAGAGAACTGTCAGCTGCCATTCTAGCTTCCTCATAAACCTGCTGGTCATCTAGTGGTGAAAGCGCAAATGCAACTGGTCTGGCTTCTCCGGTTGATCCAGTTTCTTGTATAGTGGCAACCATCCTCATTCTTCTACTTCTAGACATTTGATCGTTAATTGTTGAATTAAGCTCAACTCCAGTAGTTCTTTGAGCTGCTCTTATTTCTTCAGACGCTTCTCCTTTAACGCTCATAAAAATAATTCCATCTTCTTGAATTTCAAGAGAAGTTGTTTTTATGAAATCTCTATATCTATTTGCTGCTTCTTCTCCAGCCTGTTGTCTAATCAGGGTAATTCTTTCTTCTGGAGAAAGTCCTTTTGCAAAGATCGCGTCAAGATCGTATTGAGCAGCGGCTTCATCGAACTTTATTGAGTCTCCAAATATTTTTGCTGAAACTGCGTTAAAGTCTCCCTTAATTGAACTTGCCACAAAATTACCAGAATCTTTTGCGATTAACTGAAATCTTCTTACTTGAGAACCAATTACTTGATCTGCTAAGTTTTCATACGATTCTTGGGTTAAATTTTGTGGAGAAAATATATAGTTTGTTGTTGCAGGCATTTGTACGTCGGATAATCCCGGCTGCACATGAGATTCTATAAACGAGTTTATTTTTGAATTTTCATAAAATTCTTTTGAACCGATTTTCACACGTCTACCATCACCAATTTTTATTTCTAGCTCTAGAGCGTCTTGTGCTAGCATGGTTATTTTCTCAGAACTTATCTGATCACCAGCACCTGCTGTCATTCTAATGTATGAATCTCTTTGGAAAAGTTTTGGTTCAAATCCAGATTTTGTTTTTCTAAAATATTTTAAGCCATAAAAATCCTCGGCTCCTTGTGCCATCGCATAATTGATTGGCGATACATCAGCAAGGTGTCTCATATAAGCGTCGCCAGTAGTAGCGTCTACTCTTTTTAGAGCTGATTTCAGTGGTTGCATTCCTATTTCATCTTCGCCTACAAGAACTCGTGTGTTATTATCTGACAATGCTTTAACTACGATTCCTGATGTTGCTCTTGCTCTAGCAACTCCGCGCTAAACGTGATCTAACATCCATTGTTTCATATGGTAATCCAGCTTCGGACACAGCAGCCATATATGCTTCTGCTTTTGTTAGACCTGCAGTGGTTGAACTAATCAAAGGTGTACCAACATTAAGTCGATTAATTTCATCTGGTGTCAATTCTTGGCCGGCTAAAACCCTACCAAAAGCCATACCTCTATCAGCAAGCCTTTTTAGAGATGGATCTACAGAAGCTGATGTCAATCCATAAAATCTGTCGCTGATTCCTGCAATCTCTGCTATATTTCCGCCTGTAATTGCCGGAGTTGAAGTCCTTACTCTTGTTGCAGCTTGAGAAACACCCCTAAATATTTCATTAAACTCTGTGTGCTGTATGTTTCTTATCCCTATGTCTACAATATCATTTGATGCAAGATTAACGTTTTGAACTCTTCCTAAAACTCTGCCATCGGCGGAAGTTAAATCTAAATTAGCTAACTGAGCTTTTGCTCGAGCTGCTGTCATTTTTTGCTCTATTAAACTTCCAACATCCGATTCAGCAACCGAACTAGAATCTCCAGTAACTCTTTGTATTTTCCCAGTTGAATATGATTTGAAAAAATATCCACCATCTGGACTAGTTCTTGATGGTTCCTGATAGAATATTGAACCAACTCGATTTAATCCTTCAATCGTGCCCTCAAATGGTTCCAACATTTGTGGAGTTACATTACCAACACCCAATAGTCTTGTGGCTTCATCTGCACTTACGGCTATAGATATTCGTCTTCTTCCAACTTCATTTTTGGACAAGTAATCAAATGCTTCTTGCGACAATCCTTCTACATCAGCGACATTAGTTACTGGTGTTACTGCGCTGCTTTTTCTAATTCTACTTCTCATAAATGAGGCAAACTGAGAGTATTTCTCTCCTCTGCCTCTTAAAAAACCTTTTTGCTCTAAAGCTTGATTTATTTGATCTTGTTTTTTCGCTAGTATCTGCTGAAAGGCGCTATCATCTATAGACCCGAAGTTTGACCCTACGGTTGGAAATCTTCTTATATGCAGCTGTCCATTATTAACAAATTCGGATATATATGCGTTTAGTAGAGCATCTACCTCACCGGTGTGAGTTCCCCTTGTTTCAATTATGTCAAAAAGTTGACTAAGATCAAGATTTAAATTTTTGTCTTCTAAAAGATCTAAAAAGTTTGTATTTATAAAAAGATTCTCTAAGGACTCAGCGCTTTTTGTTCCAAATAGCTCTGGATCTATAGACAACACTCCGAGAATAATATTCTGCCACTTGTGATTGTAGAGATCTTCTTGTTGCTATGTCTTGAATATCACCAAATGCAGATGGATCTTCTCCTATTACTTCTTCAACAGTTCTTCTTATTGCTGCTCTATCTAACTCCATAGCTATTTTTGTTGAATCAAGCGTATCTTGGGCAAAGTATAAATCTCTACCATCTAAAGTGCCAGTCCTTTTTTTTGTGAACTCACTCCATAATTGTTTTAGTTCTTTTGCTGCTTCATTGCTTGGGTCATTGTATGCAGGAAGTGACTTGATTGTGTCTCCAAGTTTATCTATGTCGAAGGCAAGCGAGTTATGACCTTCAATCACGTCGACTTTTCCTATGCTAGCATCTCCGCCCATAAAAGCTCGCAATAAATCTCTAAAATCTTCTACCGCTAATTTTCCACCATCTTCAAACGAAGCAATGCCTCTCCTATACGCATTGCTTACTTCTGCATCTGGTCCCATCTCCGAAAGCATCGTTCCAATCGAAAGTGGTACGGGTTTTCCATCTCTATATACCTGAGCTATATCCATCATATCCGACCTAAAGTGTTTGCTCATTACAATCTGTGGACCACCCATCATAGTTGTGGTTCCGTCGGCGTTGACTCTAACTTGCCTTTTAACAAGTGCTACGTTTCTAATTCTTGCGTCTGGTGTTAAGCCCGTCGTTTCTGTATCCCATGTTAAAATTGTTTTTATATTACCTTCGTCTGCGACTGGATCAAAACCTAGGTAGTTAACAACTTTATCTTCTCCAGTAACCCTAAGTCTTTGAGTTCTTCTATAAAGGTTTTGTAGTGATGCTGGATTTCTCAATCTAGTTCTACCAATCGATAAGTCTTCTGGTGTAGAAGCAAATTCTTTAATATTAAAGTTTGTTCTGAGTATTGTCAACATTCCAGGATTAATTCCACGACCCTGTTTTATGGGTTCTAATAAATCTAAAGAATATCTTGCTAGGTGTCTGTAGGCATTGTCTGACGGAAATGAAAGACCGGGAAATCCAAAATTTTCTAAGAGTTGATTAACAGGAAGGATTGAACCCCTGTAACTGCCATATAGATCGTTAGATACTTCTCTTGTGAAAACGCTAAGATCTAGATTTTCTCTAGATATCAAATCACGTATTTCATCTAAAACCGCCCCTCTTCCAGAGGTAGCTTCTATTGCAGCTAATCTTTCCCTAAAAACAGGAGATAAACTTTGCGGGTTAAGTAACGCATCATAGTATTCTTTAAAAGTTGTTACTGCAGTTCCGCCTCCGAATAACGCCTCTTCTGCATTACGAAAAGGTGCTACTGCTTCAGTAAAATCTTGCTGTGTAATTGGACCAACTTGAATTCCGTCTTACTGTTATCTTAGCGGGATCGATGGTGCTTTTTGAGTCACTTTTGGCGTCTTTTGCTTTATTAAAAAATCTTTTTGCTATTTCGTTTAGTTGACTTGGATCAGCTGGCTTTCGAGGCATCGTCTGGCCCTTCTAATTCTTTTGTTTCCTTTTCTGAATCAACTATATAATCGTCAACATCAAATACACCAAGCTTTCTTTTAATGAGTTTTTTATTCTCGACTTCAATTGATTGAACTTTGTGTATTATTTCAGATATTGTTTGAGCAGTATCTAATTGTATTTGACCAGTTTTTGCTCTAGCCTCTCTTGTGGCAAGAAGTTGGTTTCTTAAATCTTTTCTTCTTTTATGTAGTCTATCTTCTAGCTCCACGGCAAGGTGTAACTCTTTTTTAAAAATTGGATTTCCATCTTTATCTATACCAATAATATTTTCTTGAATAAAATGTTCTTTAGCTAGTAGTTTTGTTTTTCTTAGGTATTGCACTTCTTGATCGACTAAATCTCTTACCATTGAAACTTCAACTAGATTTTCTGGGCTTACATCAAGTTGTTCCATATACTCAGCAGTAAACTGAGAAACCATTGACATCTCTATTGGGCAGGCTTTTCCGTGTGGAGCTAGGTTTTGTTGTAGTAGCGGGCACGTCGACGCAAAGATGCACTTAGTTGACTCGCATCTCATAGGTATAGATGAAAACATAGAAGTTCTCATTTTTTGTGGTCTTACTAGTTCTACGGCTTTTTCTTTATCTTCTTCAGACCATTCAACTGGAAAAAACAAATCTGGCCTAAGAGATTCAAACTTGTCAAGAAAATTATTTTTTTCTTCAAACTTATCTATTTCATTTCCCATTAAAATCAATCCATTCAGATTTTACTAATCCTTCATTTGTATAGGTTTGAATCATGCAGCTTTTACAGCCAGGGCAGTAATATTCTTGAACATGATAAACATTTTCTTTTTTTGATCCAGAAGTAGAGCCAATAACATCTTCATAGACGAAGTTTAATTCATGACTACATCTATCGCATCTCATGTTTACATTTCTTCCAATAGCTTCATTAAACCTTTTTGTAGCTTTTCTTGAACTTGCATGTCTTGTGCGGCGTTGACAAACATGCTAATTTCTCTCATTTCATTTGGAGAAAGAGCCGAATTAATTATAAATCTTGCGCCTTTGCAAACATCGCAATAGATTTCTTTTCCTGAGTTTCGTACATTAACGCAACTGCACTGTTCGATTATTCCAAAGTGCTCAAGTGCCTGAGCTAAATCAAACCATTTATTTCTAAACAGTTTTTTTGTTTGCTCTTTATAAGCTCTTAATTTATATTGATCGTCAGAAAGAAGAGTGCCCATGTCGAGAGCTTGTTTCATCAAATCGTTAATTGTCTTGTATAAAAAGTTTGGTAATTCAAAATCACCATTTTGATTTATATAACTTTTCCAATCGTTCATAACATCCTCCAAAACATAAAAACATATATTTAATATTATAACAAATTATTACAACTTTATCTAAAGAGTTGCGCCCCCTGAAGACTTTGGCCTTTGTGGGTTGTAAGATCCTCTTTTATTAACATCTCTTCTTTGCATGCTGACCGCTCCAACTCCGGCTGCACCTGCACCGAATTTACCAGTTCTAGTTCCCATCACTGCTCTACCTGTATTATAGGTTCTTCTGGCCATAACTCCAGAGCTTCTACCAACTCTGGCAGCTCCAGACATAATTCTAGATCCGCGCAGCAGCAGATCCAGCCATCATTGCGCCCATGCGTACACCAAACGGCATATTATTCGATTCCTATTATTGGACTATTTTGACTACCTCTAGTGGATCTATAACCAGCATACCCCAAACCAGCTGCGCCAATTCCCATTGCAGTTTTGGGGCGATTCATCATAAAATTACCAGTAGCTGCTATACCCCTACCTAAAGACCTTGCACCAGGTACCCTAGCAGTAGTGGGCATTGCTGCGTACCTAGAACCATATGCAGAAGCTACTGCGCCAGCACGTTGTGTTCTTTGGGCAGCAGATCCGACCACTCTACCCCCAGTGCTTCTTGCGCGTCCTGCAACGTTTCTAGTTGCGCCTAAAGCTCTGCCTACTGTTGAACCAACTCTGCCAAACATATTAATTAATACATCGGGTAGTTTTGACTACCACGACGCCTAGAAGCGCTATACATGCCAAGAGCACCTGCGGCACCTGCGGCTGTCCTTCTCGGATAATTACCCATGGTAGTTAATGCTGATGCTGCCCTACTTCTCACGCTACCGCTTCTAAGACCAGCCATACCACTCACTCGAGGTCCAGGGCCGCCACCTACTGTGCTTGCAGCCCTGTAGAGTCCTCCACTTACAGCTTTTGCCATTGATCCATTTCTTCCAAAAAATTTTGCCGCTGATGACATTCCCGATGGCATTAAGGACCTCCTTAAAATGTACAGTTATATAGTAATGTTATTTGTCGATGGACTTGGTTTTTGATGGTTTTTTAAGGGTAAAGATGAAATCATCTTCTGGCGTATATGATATTTCAAATATAGTTCCACGAGGAGGTACTGATTTTATTAAAATATCAGCCAATTGGTCTTCCATCTTTTCTCGTCTAATTTGCGCCAATCCCCTAGCACCCTTTACTGAATCTATTCCCTTCTCAAGGAGGGCGTCAATTACGCTATCGGTGTAATTTATACTATATCCCTTTTTAGAAAGCTTATCAATAACGACAGACATTTCTAATTCTGCTATTCTTTGCATGTCGGATTTTGATAAATGATTAAAAACTACTATTTTATCTAATCTATTAATAAATTCGGGTCTAAAGTGTTTCCTTACCGCATCTAGTGTGTTTTTACTTACCATTTCCTGTGGTGGCATTTCTTTTGTGCCGTGCTTCATTCCTACTGATCGTGCAAAACCAGCTCCGCCTCCCAATAAAAAATCCACAGTTTTTTCATTACCTAGATTTGTTGTCATGATAATAATGGTATTTCTGAAATCCACCCTCTCACCTTTGCCGTCAGTTAAGATTCCATCTTCAAACACGCGAAGAAATGTATTCCACATATCTTGGTGAGCTTTTTCAACTTCATCTAAAAGAATAACTGTATGTGGATATTTCTTAACCTGATTAACCAATTGACCACCTTCATCATGCCCAACATACCCAGGAGGAGATCCAATCAATTTTTGATTCTCATGTTTATGTTGAAACTCTCCACAGTCAATTCTCACTATTGGATACTCTTCGCTAAACATATATTTATGAACCAATGTTGCTAAGTGCGTTTTACCAACTCCTGATGCTCCAGCAAATAAAAAAATACCAAGCGGTCTATTTTTGTCGTTTAATCCAACCTGCGATCTTTTAAGTGCAGAAACAACTGAATTTATTGCTTCTTCTTGCCCAATAACATTTGCTTGAAGAAATTCTTGCAATCCGAAGAAACTTTTGTCTTGTAATCTTTTTTATTTTTTGTTTTGTTTTTGGCTGATGCCTTTTATCAAATTGAGATTGAAGATGTTTAGCTATTTCTGATTCTATTGCCGATAAGTCTTCAATTTCTTTTATGTCTTTATCTGATATATTTTTAGCATAAGCTAACTCAATCCACAAGTCAATATCTATACCGGGGTTTAGCATAACGCATCCGTGATACATGGCATCTATGCATCTCTCTGCTGCTTCTCTGGACATCATGCGAAGAGATTCTGTTATATCTGGTTTAACGTTGTAAATTACATTTTCGAGTACAGCAAGTTTAAAATTTTTTGGAGATTTATTATCTAGCTCTTCAATTAAGGATTCTATACTTTCGGGATCCAGCACTTTATACTTAACGTAAGTTGCCAACTCAGGAACATAAATCTGATATAGCTTCATTTTTTTATTACACCCCCTACAAGACGGAGATGTACTAAATAGTAACCTCTATACCCACTATATGCTATATAGTCACGTGCTGGAGTAACTAAATAATAATGCTCTCTAGTATTTGAGTTTCTCCCGTAAGGACATTATAGCAACCCCTGTCAAATTAAATCAAGAAATATTTTTTTTTCTTTGTATTTTTTCAATTGAAGGACACCACTCCAAGCAGGGTCCTCCTATTTTCCAGATGGCAACTAGATCGTCTACAGTTTTAATTCTAGATAACAAAACTCTTGCCCTATTGTAATCCATATGCGTTCGAATTTTATCGTCTTTATTCATTTTGTCTCCTTATGTTTGCAACGTCTATTATACCATTGTAATTTGGTAGTTATTATCTACTCGGTATGATATAATTTATGCCATGGAAGAATCTAAATCACTTGATATCGCAATTGCGCAACTAGACCGACAATTCGGTCCCGGCACTGTTATGAGATTGGGAAATTCTGATCATCAGCAGTGGCCTTCAATTTCAACTGGTGCACCAACCCTTGATAAAATTTTGGGAATCGGTGGCCTACCAAGAGGTAGAATAGTCGAAATATATGGACCAGAATCTTCTGGTAAATCTACTTTAGCACTTTCTCTTGTTGCTGAAGCGCAAAAACAGGGTCTTCGTTGTGCATATGTTGATGCAGAACACGCGTTAGATCCTGGCTATATGATCAATTTAGGAATTAATTTAGATGAATTACTTCTTGCGCAACCCCATTATGGTGAAGAAGCTCTAGAAATTGTAGACAAACTAGTAAGAACTGGTGAGATTGGTCTTGTAGTTGTTGACTCTGTGGCTACTTTGGTTCCAAAAGCTGAATTAGAAGGCGAAATGGAAGCAAATCAAATGGGTTTGCAAGCGCGAATGATGGCTAAAGCAATGCGTAAGATCACTGCATTAGCAAATGAAAGTAAAACTCTTGTAGTTTTCATAAATCAAATGCGTAACAAGATTGGAATTATGTTTGGAAATCCAGAAACCACACCTGGTGGTATGGCTTTGCGATTCCATTCTTCAGTTCGTATAGATTTACGCAAAAAAGAAGACATAAAAGATAAAGAAGGTACTGCAGTAGGTCTTACTGTAAAGGCAAAAGTTATTAAAAACAAGATGTCCCCACCGTTAAAAGTAGCAGAGTTCGATGTTTATTATGGAAAGGGCGTAGATTTAGTGGGGTCATTACTCGATCTTGCTATACAAAGTCAGATCTTTGTGCAAAAAGGCGCATGGATTTCGTACAATGGAGAAAATTACGCACAAGGCAGAGATAATGCCATTAATAAGCTTAGGCAAGACGAAAAACTACTTCAAACGATCAAGGATCTAGTTTTTAATGAGTCCAAATAGCCACAAATCCAATAGCTACGGCGTTAATCCGCAGCCGTGCCCTGATTGTCCTTATCCAATGAATATTTTGATCGTACCTACACTCGTAGAAGACAAAATCGAACACTTTGCTGTCACCTGTAGAGAGTGTGGAGATTCATGGAAAGAGTCAATTGGGGAGGAAGACGCCAATGAAAATGGTTGATGGAGATGAAATCTTTTACTTTAATTCTGGTGATGATATTAGGGTGTTAAATCAGGCTAAGGTTGATGTCTACAACACAGAGTTTAAGAGTGAGATAAATTTTACCACTACACAGTTAAGCTTTTTCTTTCAGAAAATTAAAGATAATTAATGCGGTTTCGCCGCCAAAAATTATTTTTTATTTTTTAACAAAATACACGGTACTATATAAGAAGATATCTCTCCGTAGAAGGACAACATGGAATTTTGGGAAATGCTAAGAGAGTATCTTCGGATCCAAGAATCCGGAATTGCTTGACGCCGATCACTCTCCTACTGGCTATAGTCCTGAAGAAATCGATAAGTATAATATTATCGTTACAGCTCACGCTAAAGATGACGATACATTAATTATCAGCCTATTTCCTGTAGATCAATGGGATATGATAACTTCCACAGCCTCATCGTTAGACATGGCCGTGGAAGATATCATACGTGGATTAGGCCCCGATGAAGTTACTCAACATGAAATCAATGCCGATGATTGGAATGATTTCTTTATCGAAGCTGGCTTACTTGATGATGATATTTATATTGAAGATGATGATGGAGATATAGAAGATTTCTAACCAGCGTTAGATAACATTTTAATATTGCCGATCTGATCCAATAAGGACAATCGTGCGTATACTCCATACATAATCACACCATAAGACTCCAGTGAGTATCTAGAGTTGAATTGTGGTGAACGCCTTGTCGGTATAAGGAAATTGTTCAAGTTCTGTTTACGACAAGCTAAATGGCTCTTTGAGTAAAAGTTCCATATTTTTGTTTTTTTCAATAACTGTTTGATCTTAGGGTCATTCCAATTGGGGTATTGATTTAAATCACAGTTAATCAAAACCGCGCCATCAAAAACGATGCCCTTATCCAAAAACAGCTCAAAGAGATAATGTCCATCATCGCCGGAACCAATAAAGACCATATGGCTATAATCAGCCTCTAGGTATGGCTTAAGCTTAACGTACATCTTCTTTGCTCTAGATCTTAAAGAGGAACCATTCTTTTTAGGATCTTTTATATCCTTTTCAAAAGAATAATCTATAACAATGATGTCATGTTCTTTTGTAAAGAGGGATAAGAATTGATTCTTACCCACTGACTTTGTTAATTCCTCGGATATGATAAGTAGTTTCTTTTTATCTGCATTTTTCATAACTGTCCTTTTTGTGTTTGGCATTAGTGTGATAGGGGAACTTTGTATTGGGGACTATATTAGTCACCACTCGTAGTTACCGTAGCTGTCTGAGTCATAATCCCAGTCATTGTTAGCATAGCTTGACCCAGCATATTTCTTTACACTGGAGCTATAGATATCCTCTAGGTCTAACAGCTCATTGAAGAGTTGTTCTTCGTGGATTTCTATATTCTTTTTCTTGCGGCCCATAGTTTTTATCCTCCTATAGGTAGTTGGGTGTGTATTGCGAGCAGAACACTATCAGGTCGTCATGGTGTTTGCAACCTGTAGGGGAATATTTCTAGATTTTTTTTGGCGGACTTGTATAGGGTTATATAAACTAGCCTATATATGTAAAAAATAGGGGAAAAATATTTTAGACCAAAGCCATTTTACAAAAACCTATATAATCTCATATAAAATTCTTAACATATGTAGAATAGGAAAAAATTTAAGGGGGCTATTATTGATCTATACGTAGAGGCTATATTTTTAACTAGCCTACTACGGTATAGCTATATAAATATTTATACGACAACCAACCCACTCAACAAAGGAGACTAACATGTTGTCCAAGGAAGAACAGAAGGCCCGTCTTGCAGAGCTCAAGTCAAAGGCAGAGGCGAAAGCCGATGTCCATGGCAAAGCGATCAACAAGGCCCTCATCACCACAGGCCAGAAGGTGACTCAGGTCACCTACATCACCGCCGTTTATGCGAAGGACATCGTCAAGAAGTCCGTCACAGACCAGCGCAAGGCCTAGTAGCCGTCCCACCCCGACTTCGTCGGGGCTGGGAAGGTTAAGCTATATGTATTAGTTTATATTAGTATAAATATTTCCATGTAGACAATCCCGTTTACCTAAGTCTCTTGAAAGGAGACCGCTATGAGCAAGCCATTCAATGTTATGTGTGACGTTGTTTATGACGTCACTAACGACAAGACCGAAGATCTGCTTACTGCAGCTCGTCGTCTTGTTGAAGCAGAGAAGCAGATTGCTGCTGCCAAGGCCCAGCTTCACGAAGCTCTTACTACGCGTAAGGCTTTCGTAGATGATGTCCTTGTGTCGCTTCTGCCGACCATCTAGTCCTTTCGCTAGTACACGACCACGCCGCAAGGCGTGGCTCTGTGTAGGTTATATGTATATAAATATATGTCCGGAGGTAAGTATGTACGTACAGGGAACATGGTGGTATTCGAAGATGCGCGAAATTCAGGTTCGGATTCTGCGTCAAACCGCAGAGTCCATGAAAGCTGAAGAGCGCTTGGAACTTCGACGAGTGCTGCAAGAGACGATTCGTCTCGTGGATAATCTAGGCCGCAAGGCCTAGGTTATTCCATTGTATAGCGTATATAAATATGTGCATGCGGTATGTCCCGCAGGAGGTGTCATGTCTTATTGGCAAGCTTACAAGAAAGTCGCTGCGACGAATTTGGTTGTTGCGGGTGTTGTGTTGATTGCAGCTGTTATTGCTGCGTTTATCAACCCACAGATCCGCAACGACATCAAGCGTCGTATGCGCTAGGTGATTCCCGGGCTTAGGCTCGGGATTTCATCTAGTTTATATTGATATAAATGTACCTATGGGTCTGGGCAACCCACATGTCATGGCGACCCATTGGTGGAGATTTTGTGACTGCTTTTGCAGCTCATCTCACAGTACCAAGTACCGCACGACACACTGCTCTGGAACTGCACTTGAGACTTCGGTCTCTTGTGCACTTTCAGTTTATATTATTATAAATATGTTTATGCGCACCATCTCACAAGAAAGGAGACTCGTATGCGTAGCAAGGAAGAGCAGCAAGCTCGACTTGCGGAACTCCGTGCGAAAGCTGAAGCTGCTGGCACCCGCCACGGCGAAGCCATTCGCAGGGCACGTATCACGACAGGCCAAGCCGTTCAGGCAGCAGCCGTTACGTCGTGGTCGTACGTCCGCAAGACCGCCACAAACGCCTAAGTGAATCCCTGGCCCGAAAGGGTCAGGGTTCATGAGTTTATATTATATAAATATATACTTGGCCAAGTTCACTGTCGAAAGGAGACATTGTGGCTTTCCAATCCTGGAACACCTATTGCAAGTTTGATGGGTGCAGCACGTATCTGCGTGCAGGTCAAGGACATTATGTCTGCGATCCACAACCTCGAGCTTTGTGCGACAAGCATTTTGCTCAGGTGCAGCAGATGCGTAAGAATGCGCGACGCAAGAAGCGTATCTCACAGCTGCAACCTCAGCTGCCCATCTTAGAGTCCTGACCGAGAGGTCAGGCTCTTTGATCAGTATATATTATATTAGTTTAAATTATACCTTGCACAGATTCAACGCACGAATCTGAGTCGGCACGTAGCAAGAGACGCCGTCAAGTCTCTGCAGAAAGTGAGTTCGGTTGTGTCCGAATTCGTCTTTGCGGTGAACTTCATCGCATCTAACCCCAGCAAGAACGGTGATCTGGCCGTTCTGCTCAACCCAATCGGTGCTGCGCCAAGCTTCACCCGACGCTCGGGTTGCTCGGTAACCTGGAAGCTTTGGCTCCCTGCTGCGAAGGCAGCTGAGTGGACCGCTTTGAAGGCTGAAGCCGACAGCAAGCCGGATCACAAGCTCTTCGTCACTGGAGAGTGGCTCGTTTCTGACGGCAAGTCGGATGACGCGTCCAAGCAGGTGAACACCTTGAAGGCCTTGACCAAGGTCCGCAAGGAAGTTCGACCCGCTCTTGTGGTGCCGGACCAGAGCGACTTGCTCTAGTTGCCACCCTCGACCCCACGCTAACGCGTGGGGCTCGATGGGGGTTATATTATATTAAGTAGGTTATATTATTTTAGTTTTGCTATATATTCTAAATGTTATAGTGCACACGGTTCTTCCATAGAACTTCAGTGCTTCACACCTACCACACTATCCATAGATTAGGAGAATCTCATGGCTATCATTCAACTCAACGCACCCAGCGTTAACAAGACCACCAAAGCATTCGTAGAAGGCAATGGTCGTAGGAAGTTCTTGGCGACCATCGTCAAGACCGACCCATCGAACATCGTCCCTGCATTTGCAGACAATGTGCAGAAAAGCGTCAGCGTGTGGATTCCGCTTCAGGCCAACATGGCTGACGGAACCGCATTCAACCCAGCCGACCAGTTGACTGCCTTGATTGGCAAAGTCAAGGAAGCAGGCAAGGGACAGCGCGTTCAGCTCAATGGTGTCATCCGGAACTTTGTGATGGATGAACCCACCAAGGGAGAGAACGACATCGTCTACCAGAACCTCACGGTTACTCTGGACGATTCCGCTGAGAAGTCCGTGATGGTCGTTGCACCAGCACCGTGGAACTTCGCAGACGCAAATCTGTAGCCTGTTCGTGAGTGAGTGCGTGCAGGGTAAGTCAGCTTACATGGCTGGCTTATCCTGTACCACTTGCTTACAAGTATACCAGATGAAGCCGGCAATCACAACTCGTATTATCATACAAAGGGGATATATCATGAAGACTGCTTTTATCATGCTCGGCTGTTTTCTAGCCGGCATGACAACAATGGCAATGTGGGTGCGATCAATGTTCAATCGCGCCACAAAACAAATTGCCAGTAATCTACCACAGATATAAATAAAGGTTTGTCTTGTTCAGGTTGGGCACCTAGCAAGCAAAACAAAAAATGGGGAGAATAACTCAGGAGCGTACAGTTCTTAGCCAATAGTGCTAGACGGCTCATTCGCGAGTGCGACCCTACTGTCTAGGTTGTTACGAAAAACCTTGTTCCCACATAATGGAACTCAATCGTAGGTTTCGGCTCCGTTTACCTAAAACGGGCTCTATCTCTTATCAACTTAATAATCATTATGTTATAAAATAATGAATTATTGTTGGACAAACACCTTTTGTGTGGTGCGTGCGTGGGGGTACCCATATGCTGGATTACCTATTGCCAGGTTATGGGTACCTACTACGCTTTCAGCATCCTACACAAACAATGCCAAACACACAAAGGATTGATTTGATTTGATTAGCTCAGCTAATAATCAACTTACCCCTAATATACTATTATCTATCTATAGGAGTATTACATGTCTAATAAAGAAACTATAGCTTGTTCGCTTTGCGGCAAGCTGTCTGAAGCTACTATGAATAATGGACCTCTATGGGGCTTGGTCTTCAATCCGTTTTGGTTGGGCGGCTACGAAGAATTCGTAGACCCTATACCAGACGGTACAGAACAAGACAACGATCTTGACAAGAAAATCGCCTTATGTCATGATTGTTCACTAGAGCTCTTTCGCTTTCTTAAAGTAAAGCCTCAGCCTATCTGGCATCCTTGGGTTAACGAAGTAACCCAATGTTGCGAGTATGGCTATAACCCACACGCAATTTAAAATGTACATTTCTGTACAACCATAATCACAATAGCAGAAATGACCGTTGGGATGAAGACCCAAACGATAGGCGGAGAATGGTGTATTGTCCGTGGTTATCTCGTACAAGATAATCAAAACATTATCGTGAACTGGGCTGGCCCGTCCCAAAGGATGTCGGAATGTGTTGTTGTCTTCAAAGCAACACATAGGGCTTTACTATCATCTACCATCACTAGGAGCACTACATGTCAACAGCAATAGCTATCACTTGTATTATTATACAAACTGTTATTATTACTGGCGCGTTTTGTTATTGGCTGCACCTTCGTAGCGTTCGTCGTTTAACTAATCATTTTAAAAAGATTATCGACGAAACAATCGGTATCATTAACGATGACCCACGCTACACTGTAAAGGTCAGAACAATCGACCCAAAGAAGCTATCTTCCAATCAACACCCATATGATTGGAAAACAGATGAAGAGTTTGATAAAATAATCGATAAGAACTTTCCTCACAATAAGTAAAAAAATCAAAAAATCGCGGACCTCGCGCAGGATTAAAGGCGGATAAACAATGGTAAAACCAATCAACAAATGGAATGACGCTGATCGACAGGCTTTCCAGGATGGAAATCGCCTACGAGCCGCCACTATTCCTAACAAAAAGCGAGCCCGCAATAAACACGCTTGTCGTGTTAAAATACCCATTGACCACAATTTCGACTAAAGGAGAAATACATGTCATTCACAAGTCGTATTCAACTAGACACCTTTGTCGACCTGTCCACTACGCAAAGCAAGGATTGTACGATGTACATCCGGATTGGACATGTGGAACAAAATGGTGTTCTACATGAGTTCAAAGCCCTTGAAGTAACTCTTACCTACAATACACACGATAGCGTCTACAAGCAGATCTTTAAAGGTCATAACATGGTCGATAAGGCCATGGAATGGGCGTTCATGATGTCCGAAGGTGACTTCGGCTCTGAAAACAAAGACGAGCTTGTAAAGCATATCGAGCGTGCAGTTCACTTTCATCGTATGGAAGGCAAACTTCAGCACGATTAATTGATTCCCTGAGTGGGGGTGCGTGGCCATTTCGGCTGCCACCCCCACTTACCCATTTACCCTATAAGGAGTAAAATAATGTCAATGATCGAATCGCCTCTTGAATACCGTTATTACGAAATGACTCTTGCAGTCATTACCAGTCTCGTTGATGCAGCATTTACCGCTTGTCGGTATGCTCAGCAGCCTGACGAAAATACGGATAAGTACTACGACCGTATTGCACTCACCAGTGCTATTATGCACGAACGCTATTCAGCAGACCTTGTTCAAGCTTTTAAAGCTATAGTTACTTCGCCAGAGAACCCTACTGAACTTCAGTTGGAAGCTGGCGTAGGTAAGCTTGACTGGGATGACGATTACGATCCTTACGAAAGTGGTATGGATCTTCTTCGTGAGACAACCCACAAGATTTCAAAGAATCTTGCTGTTGCTGCGTTCGAACTAAACCCTGTAGAAATCACTAAATTTTTCGAAACAATAAAGGAGTAAAATAATGCAAATTGTAGTCGCAGACCACATAATGGAAAAGCATGATGTTGATTCTCTTGGAACCTCTGTTTACGGGTTCCTCGTATACAACAAGGATGGAAAGTCTTTGCCCAAAGGCTTTGTTTCATCCTACAATGCATTTCTTTACAAAGATAACCAGCCAGGCAGTAAGGAAATTATTATGATTGAGTTCGGTATTCAATCGCCAACCGGTGATTCATCCGACCACCATCATTACTCATTTCCCTGCCTTACCTGGTCTCAAGCCAAGCACCTTGTTGATGCCCAATTCAACATGGTTCATGCTGGATTAAAGGAGTATGGGAAGCTTCAGCTTCTCTACACCTGATATGATCGCAACGCCAGTCATTATCTGGCTAGTATTGTGGGCCCTGCTCTTGATTACAAGGGCAGTGGCTCACGCTACCAGAGATAAAGTATACAATCTAGAAAATACTAAAGCTTTTAAAGCTGCTAAGCGGAAGTGGGATTCAGTATCATGAGTCTCACACCTTGTTTGTTGTGCGAAAAAGCAGTAGTTTACTACGCGCCCACAACACAAACAGTAGCAGCAGCTAGCTATCTTAGTATCATATCAACCTACCCATCCAACTTTGACGGGCATGCTTATGGAGCTATCATCTGTGATGATTGCCTTGACCATGCCATTCAATCAAAGAGAGTTGTTATAAAATAATGACTCGATATCACCATCCTTCATACGGGAGAACTATGGACAATGTAATCGACCTGCCTATTGAAATCAGTTTCGAAGAAGCCAAACAGATTCTTACCAAACTTCACAAGTTTGTTTCAGAAGATTGGGCTTTCGGAGATGCTGAAGCCTATTGGGCAGATGAGGATGGTAATGAAGTAGCTGGCTCGTATAAAGCTGGTGGTACAGTGTCACTTTGGTTTACGGATAACCGTGTAATCAAATGTACTGATAACCAGCTTATCGAGCTTGATAACTGCTACGCTATCATTACCCGTGGTCGAAACGACCGTTTGGACCAATATGGCGAATAAAACATTGAAAATATCTGTATGGATAACCACTCTTGCCTTTGCCCTGGCTGGCGCCCTAATGGGTGTAAAGAAGTGGATTTCATACAAAGATAAAGATAATTAATTCTTGTTTACCGCAATAGCGGTAGCGGTAAGCAAGCATATAAACCGCTTTAATAAACAATAGCAAGAAAGGCTAGGTTAACACTATGTATACCGTTGCTTTGCTCGTCCTTATGGGACTTGTGACTTCAAGCGTGGTTACTCTTGTTACCGACCTCGTCCCTGCATTGAACCGAATTCCGGTCTTGGGTAACCCAGACCGTTTGTTCGTTCTTGCAGCCATCCTGCTTGCGTGGCTTGGCGATGTGTCCATCTTGGGCGCATTCGGCATGAACGCTGGTCAGGCTTGGATCGACGTAGTCGGATCTGGCTTGGCGATTGCTGGCTTTGCTAGCATCACCAATTCAGTCGTGAGCTATCTCGACCGTAAGTAACTTCATCTTGCGCATCTGGCATATGTGCGCATTCTAAATGCCCTATATGCCATATTAAACCTATCCATTATAGAGCCAAAAAGGAGATATTCAAATGGCTACTAAGACTAAATATCAGCTTCGTAAGGCTGGTGCACGAGGCAAGTACTTCGGTACTAAGCTTGCCGTGACTCCAGTTGTAGCTGTGGTCGATACAGGTACTGCCGCTATTCAGGCAACTACTGCTATCGTTAAGACCACTGCTTCAGCACTTACCCATCTTGTGAAAGCCCCGTTTTCGGGTGTTGCCCGTGGGCATCAGATTCACAAGGCCAAGTTCGGTGAGAAGTATGCTCAATCTGTTGAGCTTAACACCCAACTTGCCAATGGTGATTTGGTCGAGACCGTCATTGCTGCCGAAGAGGCAAAGTAATGAAGGATCGTCTCGAATCAATTATCTATTACCCAGTATACGCTGTAAAGACCGTTCACGCTGTCGTGACTGGTTATATCGGCGGATTCATTAAAGGATTCCGTGAGGGATCTAGGTAGTAATTCGTTTGGTCTGGGGGTTAACAGCCCTCAGATCATACAAAACTTGTGGGTTAACCACCCCAAGTAAACACCAATTAGTATAATGCCCAAACATATATCAACCACTAGTATAAAACAGGAGAATATCCATGTCTAACGACATCAATGTCTTGGATGCCTTTATTGGCTCCGAAGACTTCAGCGTGTTGGCAACCGACCCAGGTTCGCTCAACAGCAATGGCAAGACGACCACTTTGACTAAAGGTCGTCGTGTTCCTTTCCAGGCTACCTTTGCAGGAATGTCTTTCCCTGCATATGCTACCTTGGAGTCCGCTTATCTTCACCGCGTTTCGGTGATCGACCATGTTTCCTTGAAGCAGAACGGCAAGGTTTCCAAACTTGTCACTGGTATCTTCAAGCCTGTCAAGATGAATGTCGAAGTTGTGTTTGATGGTGAGATTATCACCCTTCCAAACCTGCTTCGTAAGATCGTCAACCGTGGTATTGCCACGGAAAACCAGGTGACTGAAGATAACTTTATTGCCACTTTGGAGCAGCTCGGTATCCGATTTGCTTCTGGCATGAACCTCTTCTGGCAGCAGTTCGGTTCGAACCCTGAAGGTATCAACAAGCTGGTGGAAGCCTTTAAGGCAGCCGGCGCTGTGGATGCCATGGGTGCGATGAAGAACCCAGGCCGTATCAAGGAATGCTATCAGATGCCACAGTCTCAGGGTACCGATCTCGTCGGTCCGGAGATTGTCAGCTTCGAGCTTTCCCGTTCGGATCGTTCGCAGTCGATGACCAACCAAGGCTTCTTGGATGTGGTCGACGCTGTGAGTGAGAACTTCAAGCGTATCTATAAGCTCCGTAAGGAAGCTGCTATTGTTCGTCAGGAGATCAACTCGAAGGCTATTGCCGAAGGTTGGTCGCAGGACCGAATTGCTCAGCGTACGCAAGATGCAACTGCACTTGTTCGTCTGAGCCAGCAGTGGGCAACCGTCTGGTCGGGTGCGCAACAGCGCGTAACCATCGACAAGAAGGACCCTTCGATCAAGCGTAATGAGGACACCTTCGATCCGACATCCGCACCTTGCGGTCGGTTCAAGATGCTCGTTTCTGGTCAGGAAGTCGCTATCGACCTCTGGACCAATAGCGTGCGTGCCAATACTTCGGACTCGTTGCAGGTTACTGCTCCGGGTAACGAAGAGGCTGCCCTCGACGCCAAGATGATCGCTTGGCAATAAGTCGGTAGGTAATATGGTGGGGGTGGGCGAAAGTCCACCTCCACCAGTAACCTCTGGTTTATAACTATTTATAAAATATAAAATCCTACTTTTTTATTTAATACAAAGACAAACAGTAATGAAGGGAGAACAATGCTGTTTTCAATGATGATTGTTCTGGCAGTTACCTCGTGTCTGCTGGAACTTATGATTGCCGCTCGTGTGCCAGTATGGCGCCGTTGGAGCGGTGCAAGCCCGTTATTTAATCTTATTAATTCATTGTTTATATCATTTATTATGGGTATAGCATTCGGTGCAGCTGGTCTGGTTGCATTAGGTGCTGGTGTTATTTCAACTATTCTGTCAGTTCCTGGTTATAAGTTCCTGTATTGGAACTATGATTCACCTGGAGCTAGAGCAGTTGGTGGAAATCGTGTCAAACACTTTAAAGAAAACTTTGGTGTCTATTGGGCCAAATGGTCTGTAGTACTCAAGGATTTCTTTCAGCTTATCTATACCATAATTAAAGTAATTACATTTCCAATTTGGTTTACACGCTTAATCTTGATTAAGGTATCGCCTTATATCTCCAAGATGAATAAAGCCGTGAACAAAATAAGTGAGCGTATCGAAGCCCGTAAAAGGGCTGCTGAAGCCTCATTATAAAATTCCAATTGTCCATACAAAAACACTAACCTTAAGGGGGTATAGTATATATGCAGGTACAACTTCGAGCATCGGGCCATGTCAATGGACCTTTGCGCAGTGTTAATGATTATCAATTCGGATTCTATGACATCGGATGCTTGCGCCAAGCCCTTGAGTACTCTGGAGAGGAGTACTTTCGGGTTGGTGCTGTAAAGCTTCCTGAAACCAAATGGGAATTTGAAGAAATCAAGAATATAATCAACCATCCTAGCATTCAGTATGCTTTGGTTGATAAGGAAAAGGTGGTCTTTGTTCAAGTTGGTAATAACACAGAATGGCTTAGTATCTTTACTGATATGGGCTATTCTGTTAAAGGTGGAGGCAAGACCGCTAAGCGTCTTAAGTCCTTTCACCGTCCAACCTTGCTCAATGCAAATTTTTCCCTGAATGAATGCTGTATCCAGCTTGTCCAAGCTGATGATTTCAGCAGGTATATATTCGGTAAAGATTATACTCTCGAAGAAGTCGAACGGCTTCTTGATGGCGGTATGATTATTTCTGATCGTTTGATTCGTAAAGCAGTAAAGAATATTCCTAACTATACTGCTGAAGAAACAAGCGATCCAAACGAATATTTTTACAATCCTCGTGTTCGTAACGAGCTTATTAATGGCCTTCTTCATACAAAGGCTTTCAATGCTCGTTTCATAACTCCGGATGGTATGCTTAAAGGTAATGCTTTTGTTTCTAGTCGTTTGCCAAAGAATATTGACGTAGTATCTTGGGTTGGTAATCTTAAGACTGAGATTACCTATTCCAATGGTATGCGTTTTTTGGCAGAACCTCAGACTGCTAAGTCGCGTGTTCATACCGACGACCAAACTCTGGCTAATTTTCCAATGCTTTTTACCAAAGACGATATGGAGTCTTGGCTTAAAGAGGAATATGAAAAGCTATTCAATAGCGCAATTAACGACCAAGCACTGATGAACTGGAAGAATGTTTATCAGCGTTCTTGGCGTGATAAGGTTAATCCTGAAGACGAGGAGTCTCAAGCCCGCATGAACTATGTGGGTTATCGCTGGCGTGCCATGGGCATGAAAGTGACTGATTCTCCTTGGCTTTTCGAAACCTTAACTATTGGTAGCGCTAAACCTCTTGAGGAAAAGATTCCGATTGCTTGTGCCGTGTATGAGCAAATCATCTCTGAGTCTATGGCGCGTATGGCTGGATTCGACTTTGAAGTCGAAGAAGGTCATATCCGTCGTCTTAACGATCTTGAAGTTCATGTCGTTAATGACCAAGACTGGATTGAGATGTATGCTTCTCACGGTGGATGTGATCAGGACGATTTCTTTAAATTGTTCTATCGTACAATGGTAGGCGGAGAACGCGACGGCCAGAAAGTGGTCGTTGCTATGCGGTCTCCGAATGGCTTTGGTGAATACACTATCTTTAAATATACTGAAGGCGATTGGTATCCCAGCTGGAAACTTGCTGACGGTACCGAGAAGTCCTTCTTGCCCGTAAGTGGACGAGGTTGGCCTAAGCGTTTGAGCGAAGCTATTGCCGATGGTGAAGTTAATTATGCTGGCTTGCCCAGCCAAATTAACCCACCACCTAAGCGTATTAGCGAAGTATATACACGCGAAGATGTCATCAGAGACCTCGAAGCATGTATGGCTTCTGGAACTGTAGGTAAATTCGTCAATGCAACTATGCTTTGGTCTTCTGTCTTTCAGAAGCACCGTCCTGTCCAGGCTTGCAGCTTGGAGGACGCAATCGACGGTTATGTTCAAACGAACGTAGTCCAAGATCGCGAAGCTATTGACCAAGACGCAGATATAATGGTTCGTGAAGTAATTGCTTCTGGACTTCCCGTTGACCGTTCTATGTGGGATGCCGTAAACCGTAATTTCGGTAGGTATCTTAAACCCGGTGAATGGGTCGAGAAGTATGAAGGAACCATTACGCATTTGAACACGCTTTGTCGTAAGTATTTTGACGACTTTACTGTTCGTGTCCGTGCGTATTCTCAAGCGAATATCAAGCCTCTGCCTTTGGTAGAAACCCTTGGTTATCGCATGTCTTGGACTGCTCGTTATGATTTGAAGAAGTTCCGACAGTTGATTATGAACACCAATAGCCAGATGACCAACGACCAAGGCGGACATATTGACCGCCAAGGTTGGGATTTCATCTACCAAACTATTGTGGACAAAATCAACTCTTATGAGCTTGAAAATGATCGCCATGACTATGTGCTAGGTCTGTATCTCGTCAGTATGACGGATCCTACTAGCACTGGCAAGGTGACCGATCAAATCGTAATGAACCGCCTAGTGTTCCATTATCTTGAACGTGCCCTTCAGTTTTATGGTATTGGTAAGTCCTTGGATATTATGCAAGACGCTGACGGATCTCTTGAGTTCCGCCAGAATCTTGTCACCAAGTGGCAATACCGTGATCCAGAAACTAAAGTGGTAACTGATGAATTCGATGATGCTGTACTGTATCAGAAGTTTATGATGCAACGCAGTCCTATCGTTCATTCAACAGCGTCCTAATCTACCCCCCGCGGAACTCAGCAGAAATGCTGGGTTCTGTGGGGATTAGATTTTTTTATTAATTAGATATAATATCTTAAGTCTTAACATTTAGACTCTTTTGCCTTAGGGAGTGAAGCAGAAAAAAGTCAGTGAGCAGTACGAGGAGATAACGAACGAGTGTCCTGCCGAACGGTTGAAACTACCTTGTATAGCTTTGCTATCTGCATTTAGGCTGTGCATAAAAAGCATAGTCTTTGCAGGTGCAAGGTTTTATTGTTAAGCTAATAGTGTTGAAAGTTTGGTTTTTTTCTTTGACAAAAATCAATTTTTCATATACACTATTTTTCAACACAAAACATAAGGCCTGAAATAATCTATTGTTAAATGATGATTTTCAGGTCTTTAGAAAGAGCAAATGAGATTTCCCCCCCCTTAGGTATCTCATTAATGTAGCGGTAACAAAACATTGATATAGCTTTTATTTAATATGTTATATTTTAACTTTTTCTAAGGATCTGAAAGTTATCATTTAGGAGAAGCTCATGAACAAAACAAGATTATCTGAAACTGTCAGAGCTCGTCTAGCCGAAGCTAGAATAGCCTATGACAATCCCGAACCTGATCGAATTTTTGATCGCGATTACTGGCAAGGGTATATAGATGCTCTTGATTATGTTGATGATCTTTTAATAGTATTGGAGGATTAAATGAACGGCAATATCATCTGCCCAAGATGTACTCATTTTATTCCGAATGACATTAATCCTGGTTCTTATATTGGAGCAATTTCTCGGATAGATAACTCTACTGAAATCTGTTCTCCTTGCGGAACAGATGAAGCTCTTGAGCAATTGTTTACTGGTTCTTTAACGCCCAAACAACAATGGCCTATAGGAGCTTCACAATGAAAGAGTTATCCATGGATCCAAAAGATTACAATCTTAAAGACCCTGTAGAAATTCAACGCTTTTTAATGACTGGTCAAGCTGAACTACTTGATAGTCTTAATACTTTAGAATCAGATTTTTCTATTATCACTGAAGTCTTTTCTCAAACAGATGTTTCAAGTGCCGACGTTAACAAGTTGCTTCAGTTAGATAAAGTTCTTTATCCATACATTCAAGCTTTTATTTGTATCCATGTTTATTACCAACAACTTTTAAAAATTAGAGATATAGATACCCCCAGACATTGGCCAGATAAATATTACAACTCTGAGGTTTAAATTCAATGTTCCACGTGGAACAATGTTGGACTATCAAATTTATATAGGTTTTCAATAAATTTCTCTATATAAGTATATGATTTGTAATGCCTCTGCTATAATAATACAACAATTACATACGAAACACTAGAAATTTTAGGTTTAATTATACTAGTTTTTATATGTTATAAACAACCAAACAATGCCACAAAGGCAAGGAGATATAGCAATGAGAACACCAAGCAAATCACTGCTGATAGAGAAATACATCAACGAAAGAGTTGGTCAGGATATTAAACCAGACCAAATCGCACAGGCAACTGACTGCACTATTCAGTCTGTTTATCTGTTTATCCGCAAAAATCCTCAGCGTTTCACTAAGGTGACGCGTGGCACATTTAAAATTAACCCTGCCAACAATCAGGTTTTTTCAAATAATGAGGGTACTATATAATGAAGTCTTGTAACCTTGCGTATAGGTATTACGTCTTATGCGCAAGATTACAGAATCAGGGATAATACAAAATAAAAGAAGGAAATACTGCAATACGCCTTTTGTAAGTGATATACTTACAAGTGCCCGTTCCCAGCGGGCAGGGTAACAAATCCCTAACATAACAGAAAATAATACTGTGAAGTCGGAGATTGGCAACCTGCCATCTGTGATATGGACATATCGTAAGTGTCCACACATCTTCGGGTTCGCAACCTGCGCCATACTAATGACGATTGAAGTTTGATCGTCAAACTAGACGATAAGGAGCGACACTAGATGATAGATAAATATGTAGCCGCAATTGTATTGGTAGTCACCAATGTACTCGGTTTAAGCGCACTATCAAAAATTGATAATACCGTTGTCGAAACGGAGCCCCCTAGTAGCATTTTGCTACTAGACTCTTTCGACCCACCATTAATGCAGAAACAAACTGGAGATCTTGTTGAATCTCCTTTAGATAATGCAAAGCCAAAAAACCGTGTTCAGCATTATGGAATCACCTTCAGGCATGGAGATGTATCATGGCTTCCTCAGTTGGCTTCTCAAGCCGGCTGGCCAGAACATACATGGCCTATGCTTGAAAAGATTATTTTAAGAGAATCCGGTGGTTGTCCTAACCGTCGTGGCGGTGACATAGTAAATAAAAACTGTGTTATCACTGACGTAGCTGTTTGGAACCATCGATCAGATACTGGTCTGTTGCAGATTAATGGTGTTAATTACAACCTTAAGCGCAACAAATGGGCTGCTGTATGCTTGCAACTAAATATCTGCACTCAAGAACCTCTTCTTGACCCTTTGAATAATCTTAAAGCTGGCAAAGTTCTTTATGATCTTTCTGGTTGGGATCCATGGGATCCTTGTGCATGGGGACCTGAATACGCTGACAGATGCAAAGCGAGTAAAAACCCATGACCCAAAAATTTCGGGATGCCGAAAAACAACCGCCTGTAGATTATAAGTTTATTCAGCAGATGCCACCTGGCGAATGCGCTTATTGTGATAGAGAAAGAGAGGCTGGTAACAGCTTCTTTCCGCCTCATACTGCACGATGGCGTTGTCAGTCTGGTAGATACAACCATTGTACATGCGATGGTTGTTTTTAAAATATAATTTCACACAAAGAAAAGCATATGACTGATTTCAATCCAGATGACGAAAACGATCTTGCCCAAATTATTCCAGATGAAGATGACATAGTAGAAGCTGAAGAACCATCTGATCTTATTGAAGATTCTGAAGATGAAGAAGACGACAACCCAGATCTTTCTGAAGAATCTTTAAAGATTAAAAATGTTTCTAAAGTTTCTAATGTGCAATCTGATTCTGAAGAAGATGAAAACGAACTTGTTCTTCCTGATGACGCCGAAGAAGATCTATTAACTATTCTTGAAAGTAAGATTAATTCGGAATTAGCTGAACAAGAAGAACAAGAAGTTCAAACTTCTTCTGATGATTCTCAAGAATTTTTAATAATGCCCAAACGCGTTGATGAACAACATTGTCAACGCTGTTGGCTATTAGTTCGTAAGGGAGCACCAAAGTGCCCAGTGCACGATGATGACTGCCCAATATTTTCCTCAGCTGCTGGCTAACCCCAGACCCAACAGCCACGCGAGGAATAGGGAGTACTGTGCCCCTCAGTCTATAACCTTCTCCCAACCGGGTGTAGATTGTTAAGATGAACCGATGTAGTAGGTCATCTTTCATCACACAGTAAGTTTATTATTATAACCACACAAAGAAAAGCTTATGAATATCACTAACCGTACAATTGAAAGCCCAATTGAGAGCCTAGAAGCTTTAGAGAATTTTTCTAAAGATATTAAAGAAGATACTATTTTCACTCTTGCCGATGTCTACTGGGATTCTCGAGCACAGCGAAGACTTCTTCAAAAGACTATTAACGACGAAAGTATTCCGACAGATAAGCTTGTTCTACAGTATTTTGAACAAAAGCTTCTTAAGCTTGAGCATGGTTTTAAAAAGTCAATTAAAACTTATTGCGAAGATTTTGAAGTTGGTCGTTGGGCTCTAGGTCAATACGGAGTAGGACCACTAAGCGTTGTTCGGCTTCTTCGATATGTCGATGTAACTAAAGCTCGTTCTCACGAACAGCTTTGGGCTTATGCCGGACTCGCTCCTAAAAGTGGACCTACTCAAACTTATAATAGTTCTTTGAAAGATACTTGCGTTGATCTTGGTCGTTCTTTTATTCGCCATTCGGATAAGTCTGATTGTTTTTACGGTCAGCTTTTTAATACCGAACTTGAGCGAAGAATTGAACTTAACGAAAAGGGAGCTTATGCCGACCTTATCAAAGATGAATCTAGTTTTCTAAACAAAAAGATTCAACACGATAATCCAGGTAAGCTGTCTTTAGATAGGCTTCGCGCTCAAGCCCAGCGCTACGCTGTAAAAATATTTCTTGTTCACTGGTATGCTGTGGACTACAAAGAAACATATAACCAGGAATATGTTTCCAGTAATAAAAACATTATTCCTATTCCAGGTATTTAAATTATATTTCATACAAAGAAATAAAAGGAATTAAACATGAAAAAGTATTTCTCTTTGTTATTGTCCACAGTATTCTTTGCCACCATGTTTTCACCAGCTTATGCTAATACTGGTGTTGATTGCAAACTCCAGGAAAATAGTCATCCAAGAAATCTAAACAATCATTTGTTTAGTGCTTTTCCTGCGTTGGATTACAACATGCCTGCTACTGGAAATTTTACTATTGCTATTATACCTATTCATTTTTCTGATTTGCCAGCGGATCCTGATCCTTATGAGCATGTAAAAAATGATATGCAGATGTTTGTTGATTATTTTAAAGCTCAAAGTTATGGTAAAGTTAATTTTCAATGGCGTAAGTCAAATGTAAGTATTCTTCTTCCTGGTTCATCTCAAGATTACGCCAGTTCAAGATCTACTTTTGATATCAATTTTGCTCGAATGGCAATAGCTTCTTCTGATCCTTACTTTGATTATTCTGGTATTCAAAACGTTGTTTTTATTCTTCCAAAGAACCAACAAATAATGCCCTTTGGTGTTCAAGGATTTTATCGTCTTACTCATTCTGAAAAAATTTATACCACTGAATCAATGATCAATAACTACATGTTTGCTGGAAGATATTTTGTTGATTATCCAGGTCATGCTACATGGAGTTATTGGGCACATGAACTACTCCATGGTTTTGCTCTTCCCGATCTTTATCCTCAACCGTGGTCTCGAACTGTCAGAAATCTTCGCCCAGAAGTTGTTGACGGTTGGGGAGCTTATAATGGTTGGGATATTATGGCAGACCAAGATGGTCCTTCTAGGTCTATTAGTACATGGACTAAATGGACTTTAGGATGGCTTGAAACTAGTCAAGTTTTATGCCAATCGCCATCTGAGTTTAATAACCAAAAAGTATCTTTGGTTTATAACGAAGATTCAAAGCCTGGTCTAAGATCAGTTATCATACCCTTCAGCACTACCAGGGCTTTGGTTATTGAGTCTCGACGCGAAACAAAGTTTAATCGCCAGTCATCTGGGGATAATGTTGATGATGGAATTTTGGTTTATGAAATTGACACCACTCGTGGTCACGGTGAGATGCCAATCCTTCCTATTAAACGAAATGTAAGAATCAACATCAAAGATTCTCATCGTACTCCACCTTATTATGATGCTCTTTTAGATTTAGGCGAAACTATACAATATGAAAATCTTTATATAAAGTATATTTCTAATTCAACACTTGACCAGATTATTGTTTCTACTCTTCCTATAGTTGAAGAAGTAAAGCCAAATGTTGAACCTACTCCAAAGTCTATCCAAAAGCCTGAACCAAAAAAGAAGAAGACTAAAAAGAAAATTCCTGTTAAGAAAAGGAGATAAAATGCCTAAAGGAATAAATGCTCCTCTTCGTTTTGATGGCCCAAAACAAGCTAGAGACGCCAATTTTGCAACTCATCGTTGGATTGCTGACAATGATGACGAATTTGTCTGCATAAATTGTGATTGTCGTTATGCTTCTTTCGTTAGCGAATGGCCTTGTGGCTATCCCGTACCAAGAACTCATGATTTAAAATGAATACTAAACTTCAAAAACAACAAACCTTAAAAGATTATTTTACTACTGTTTTTGATGTTCATCAATCTTTATGGACATCATATGAAAATAAACCATCACACTCTCGTTTAGATTATTGTGATGGTGAATATGATGTATACTACAGAGAAGATTTTTGTTGTGCTGTTCTTCCTAATTATTTTAATGATAAACAAAATAATTTTTGGATGACAAACAACATGGCGCGCTCGACACATGGTACATATCAAATTCAAGCAGCTCCTACCCATGGTGAAATACATCGTATAACTTGGGTTATAGGCAGAATCGCTGCTAATGAACATTATTTAAAAGGACATATAGCTACAACTCATGATTTATCTGGTAGATTGAAGTACGCAAATGTTCATTCATTTTATTACGGTTCTCAAATAGAACTATACAGGTATGTTAATAGGTACAATAATATTAACTTTATAGATAGTTCTTTTGTTAATCGAGATATTAAAATGGATTATTTGATATATTAATTTCATATAAAGAAACGAACGAACAAACCACAAAAGGAAATTTTTATCATGTCCTTAACAAATAATTCTGGCATTACCGATAGTTACACTTATATTTATAACCGTGTTCTTTCTGCTCTCATGGATGACGGTGTAATTGAAGATGTTGTTCGTGTTCAATTTGCAAGAAAAATTACCGATGCTATTTGGGCACTCCATCTTTCTGTCAACGATCATGGAGTTAACAAATCCGCAGATTATAACAATTTTTCTAATACCAAATCAATGGTAAACAGCATTGTTTCTAGTATTAACACTAATCATAAATAAAGGATAGTCATGTCTAAAAATAAAACCGATCAAGCAAAGCCCACTGTAGTTTATTCTTATGCAACTTTCGACGGTCCAAAAGAACTTCGAGAAAAAATCAAGAAGCTTGACGCTAAGAACTTTCATGTTGTTTTTTACAACCCAGATGATGAAGTTCAAGTAAAAAGCTTTTCTCGCATTGAGCCTTGCAAGAGCAAGAACGGAAAACCATTTTATGGCATGAAGGCGTCAAGGTACGGCGCTAAAGTTCCTGCTACTGCAACTCATATGTCTATTGCAATTTTTGGTGGTGAAAAGATTGAACGCCTTTACGATATGGCTGTTCCTACTCCTCACTCTAAAATTGTCGTTAACTTTGGTTCTAATTTCATCATGACTGTTCGTCGCTCAAACACTAACATTTTCGTTGCTCTTGGTGACACTCTTTATATTAAGTCTGAGATCAACAAGATGTGGGTTACTTTGTGACTAACATAGAATCACTTGAAGATGTTATTGTAACTGGATCTGAGTTTGATACTCTTACAAACATTATTAAAAAAATTGATGTTCTTTTAAAAGAGTGTTCTGGAAGAGATCTAGTTTCTGCTAGTCAAATGTCAGATCAGTTGTTGGATATTCGACAGTTTGTTGTTAAAGAAAAGGATAAAAAGAATTAATGAATAAGTTTAAAGGTATTTTTACAACATTTAGTATCATCGCCCTTCTTACGTTTTTTGTTCACACAAAGTCAGACGCTCAAGACAACAATGATAAGACCTATAAAAATATTAAACTAGAAAAAAAGTCTGACAATGTTATTTATCGAATGAGCGAACTTAATCCATCTTTAAAGAATAGCATTCCCAAGATCAATGCTTCTGCTCTTTATTCCAAGGGTGCAACCGGCAAAGGATATTCTGTTGCCGTTTTGGACACTGGCGTAAATGCTTCTCATCCATTTCTTTCTGGGCGAGTTGTAGGTGAAGCCTGCTTTACTTATGCTAACTCTTGCCCTAATGGTCAGAATGAAATGATTGGATTAGGAGCAGCTAAGCCAGTACATTGGCACGGTACTCACGTGGCCGGTATTGTAGCCGGCAAGAGTTCTGACATGTCTGGTGTCGCACCAGGTGCAAACATAGTTGCTGTAAACATTTTTGAAAAAGATGGTTCAGCTTATGAGGAAAGTCTTTTGTCGGGTTTGCAGTATGTTTTGTCTGTAAAAGATAAATATAATATTGTCTCTGTTAATCTTAGTTTGGGAACTTCTAAAGTTTGGACTGGAACTTGTGATACTGTAGTTCCTGAACTAACAAAAATCATTCATGATTTATACGAGCAAAATGTTGCCGTTGTTGCTGCAACCGGTAACGCTTTTTCTCATGGCATGTCTAATCCAGCCTGTATTACAGGAGTAGTTAGCGTAGCTGCTTCTTACGGAAGCACAGATAATATTACTGATTTCAGTAACATATCTCAATATACTACGCTTGCTGCTCCCGGTTATCAGATTTTGTCTTCTGCGGACACTAGTTATAGAACATCTTCAGGAACTTCTATGGCTACTCCCCACGTTGCTGGTGCTTTTGCACTTTATGCGTCTTATAAGCCTGGCTTGAGCGTTGATCAACGCGTAGCTGATTTTAAGGTCAATTGTCCTAAGTCTTACGATGCTCCTACTAAGATTAGTGTGTGCAGATTAGATTTTACAAGCGTTGCTGGTGGCCAGATAGGTACTCCAGTGACCACTACAACAACTGTTGCACCTTCGCCTACTACTACAATTCCTAAGCCAGTTACAACAACTACCGTTGTTCCTGAGCAGCCGACTACAACTACCACTGTAGTTTATCGTACTCAAATGGGTAAGCCCAGGCTTACTTCAGTTATTCTATACAAGAACGGCACTGCTACCGTTTCTTATATAGATGTACTGTATGGTAAGTCTTTGATTTCTTATTACAATCTTAAATGCGATAATTCTTTTGAGATTAAACTTCCAGTAGTTTCTGGTAAGACTAGCCATACTTTTAGCTTTGTTTATTCCGACACTGCTATGAAGTATTGTTACATTTATCCAGTTTCTTTTGATGGATTAAATGGTCCAGAATCAGGAATAGTTTTTGTTTCTAAGTAACATAAAAAAAATAGATAAACAATATTTGATTGGAGATTTATGTTACATGAAACTAAATGTATTGAAGTATTTAATAAAATAGCTACTCATCGAGATGTTTATTCTCTTGATGAAGTTGAATCTTACTCTCATGGTTTGTATGGTTTGTCTTTTGATGTTGATGGAACCATCGAAGCTTGTAAGATGCTGTTAGATGGACCAGATGTTTACGACATTCTTTCAAGAGCAGTAGACGAATCAATTGGAAATCTTTGGGATCATTTAGCTCTTTATACCGAAGGTTGGGCTGCTCCTTATAGCAATCAAGATATACCTCCCTCTCAACATCCCGAAAAAGTAAGAGTTCATTTAGTTTGTTTCGTTCATAAAGATGAAAAAAAACTTATTGAATCTCTTATTTCTTTTGAGGGTGAAAATAAGTTAGAATACAACTCGGAAGGAAAAGGAGATTTAGCAAAAGCCCTTTTGCTAATTTATTCTAAAAACAAAAATGAAAACACTAACACTAAACAATTCTACATCTAGTATTTTTTCTGATATTTTTAAATCAAAAAATACTGGTTATGTTCAAAAAGCCTCTACCTTTTTAAAGGACAAGAATACAAAAGCTAATGCGCTTCTTGCGTATTGGGGAGCCGAAACTATTATTGATGGCGTTCTTGCTTTTGCTTTGTTTTTGTCTGGTACATACTTCTTATCATTTTTAGCTTTTGCTTTGGCAGCATACAGAACATACGCTATATTGGGCGTTTTATCCGACATTAAACACGTATAAGGATTGTCTAATGATTGACTATAAAGAACTTTCTGTTTTTACCCCTAACGCCGAAGCTCATGTGCAAGGCATTATTAGCACGTTTACTAAGACTGTAAATCATAATGGTAAAGACAGCTTTATTCCTATGTGCATTTATCTTAACTCTGAAGGCGATGTAAAACTTGCTATTACTTCTAGGCCTTGGAGTGATAAAGATGATATGTACAAAGCCTATTCGGAAATGCTTTTTGCGTTTTCCGCAATAAATTCTAAATGTCTTGTTTTTGCAAACGATGTTAGAGTTACCAAGTATGAATCAGAGGCTCCTCATTCAAAGACAATGGAAGCTCAAGATGCTTTAAACATTGCATTTGTTTCTAAGGATTCATCTGCTCTTGTTAGTATTCCTTATACAGTTAGGGATAATAATACTGTTGAATGGCACGAAGAGCTTTCAGTAACATCCCCCCTCAGCAAGGACAACCCAGCTGAAGTGTACCAAGGTGATATGGTAGAATTATTTTATGTAATGAGCCATATCGATAATTCGCCTTTTACACCGGCTCAGCTTATGAATTACTATAGCATTAAAGGGTTCACGTATCAATTAGCTGATGATGCTCTTGTTGAAAAAGTGAAGATAGAAGTAAATACAAATGACAATACTAACTAAAAAATATTACGATAAAAATAAAAAAGATAATAAAATTTCAAAAAGAATTCATGGAAATAATATTGTGTTAACAGAACTTATTTCTAGCGAAGATCCTTTTGCTAAACTTAACAACGATATGCGTGAAGAAGTTTGGTATTGGGATTCTGGTTACGACTATTAATATAGGAGACACGTGCAACTAAGATCTTACCAGCAGGAAGCCCTTGATGCAATGCTTAAAGCTGAATCTAGCGGTATAGCTAAACAGCTTGTAGTATTGCCCACGGGCGCTGGTAAAACAGTTCTTTTTGCTCATCTTCCAATAGTAAGAAAAGACTCTTTGCCAATGCTTGTTCTTGCTCACAGAGCTGAACTTTTAAATCAGGCTAAAGCAAAAATAGAGTCCATGAATCCAAATCTTTCTGTCGCTATAGAAAAAGCAGAGAACAAAGCCGGCAAAGTAGATGTTGTCGTTGCCTCAGTTCAAACACTTGGTCGAGGTAATTCTAATAGAATTGAAGGCTTTGATCAAGAGTATTTTAAAACTATTATTATTGACGAAGCACATCATGCTGCAGCGTCCTCTTATCAAAAAATATTGACTTATTTTAAATCTGATTATGTTCTTGGTGTTACTGCGACACCTCAAAGAAGTGACTCAGTAAGATTAGTTGATACTTTTGATGAGATTGTATATTATAAATCAATTGAGGACTTAATCAACGAAGGTTGGTTATGTCCTTTGATTGGATACAGAGTAAAGACAGATACCGATATTTCAGATGTGGAGATTACAAATGGAGACTACAGGCAAGAACAATTGGCTGAGGCTATCGATAACCCTAATCGCAATACCTGTATTGTTAACGCTTTTCTTGATTTGGCGGGAACTAAGAAAACCGTTGTTTTCGCCGCTAACATCGCTCACGCGAGAAACTTGGCCTCATCCTTTGCAGCACAAACGAGGGCCCAGGTTCGAGTAGTATTAGGCGAAACTCCTGACGAAGAACGAGAACAGATACTCAAAGATTTTAAATCTGGTGCTGTTCAAGTTATTATCAATGTTGGAGTGTTAACTGAGGGTTTTGACGAGCCAAGTATTGAAGCTATTATTTTAGCAAGGCCTACTCGATCTACTCTGCTTTATACACAGATTGTTGGTCGAGGAACACGCCTAAACGAAGGTAAACCTAACTGCATGATCATAGATATTGCAGATGCAACAAAGGGTAAGAAGCCAGTAAGTCTTCCTACTCTTTTAGGTTTACCACCTGATTTTGATCTTCAGGGTCAGTCTTTTACAGACGTAGCAAAAGAATTTGATAAGCTAAAAGACTTCTGTCCCGGAATGGCAACACAAGTTCTTAACCCTGAAGATATCAAAAATTCATACAAAGAGATTAATTTGTTTATGCCGCCTCCACCTAATCCGGCTGTTATTGAATACTCTAAATTTGTATGGGCTGAAATTGGTGTTAATCATTTCCAGCTTAATTTAAGTAGCACTGATTCAATGCAAATTTATAATGACGCATTGGGTAGGTGGGTTGCTCAAATTAAGCAAAGGTCTGGTGAGAAGTATCTGTATACGCCAATTGGTCATGCGGCTACATTGCGTACTGTGTTTGCTCGTACCGATGAATGGATCCGCAAAAATAGACCAATGTCTCTTACCCTTATTGACGGAGATGCTTTATGGCGCAAAGATTCTCCAACTGACAAGCAAATAAAACTTCTCCGCAGAATAGGTGTTCCAATTACATCTGAGATAACCAAGGGTATGGCTAGTCAGATTATATCTAAATACTATGAAGATAATCCTAAGCCTGTTTGGCTTGAGAGAAAAATTGCTTCTAAAAGACAATATTAACTTTTAAAAATTAAATAAAAAGAAGTAGAGATAAAAATCCAAGAAGGGATATATCATGCCACCGCTTAAACAAAAAACTAAAACTGCAGTTAAGGAGACTCGTACTTCAGAAGAAGTCGCTTTGCAATCTGCTTCTACATCTCATCATCATTTGTTGATTCCATTGTGGAGAGCTGAGCATGCTTATGTCAAGCATCCTGTCTTGGGTAAAGATATTCATCTTTCTACAAGTTCTACGGAATTTTATGAGATGATTTATGATCTTTGCGAAAAAGGATTGAAGGATAAGATTTTTAAAGATATTGAACATTTTATAAACAATTATGATGCGAACTGGATACGTGTGAGAGATGCACTTATTGGTTACATTAAAGCTAAAGAAACTCAACAACAATGAACGATAAAGATATTCAAAAGTTAGTTTCTTCATTGGAGAAATGGAAAGCTTTTGCACTTTCTATGTGGGGTACTATGACCGTGTGTAATGCTCAAGAAAAGTGTATTAAAAAAGACACTGATCCAAAATGTCCTTGTGATTATTATAACGAATTAACTAAGCAGGAAGAAGAAGATGCTTGGTGGTTTGCTATACGATGAATACTTTAAAAAGAAAATGCACATCTCTTACTAGCAATAACACTCCATGCAGACGTATAGCTCAAAGATTTAGTGCCTATTGTAGAGCTCACGAGTATACCCACAAGAGAAAACACATTTCATGATACTTTCAATATTAAATCCTGCTTTTTACGAAGCTGATTTTAGACCAATTATTGGTTTAATATTAATTATGATTTTATCATTGATTGTAATTGTTAAGAAAAATTGGCATTATTTAAAAGATAATTTTGATAGTGATTGGGAGATTTAATTTTAGGGCCGTTAGCTCAGCGGTTAGAGCAGGGCACTCATAATGCCTTGGCCGTAGGTTCGATCCCTACACGGCCCACTGTAAAAAGGATGCTTATGACAACACAACCAGATACAGATATATATGAGTTTATTCAGCAATTGCCCAAAGGAGAATGCGATTATTGTGATGTGGCCTATGCCAAGCCCACTTGGCTTTTTCCGCCTCACACAGCGTCTCCTAGGTGCCAATCAGGGCATCGTACACATTGTTCCTGTAGTATCTGTTTTTAAATTAAAGGATATAATATGAAAGATACAATTTGCACTGCTTGTGGTAGATTAAGTTCTGAACATATTTTATGTTCTTATGATAAGGTAACTAGATATTGTCCTGGCGGCCCAGGACCATCAAAAGAAGAAGAACTTGAAAGTATTAAAAAACTTTTTGCTGTTTTTGACAAATTAGGAATTTAACAATGAACAATAAATTCAAAGTCGCTTTGTTTATTACTGGTGCTGTTGTATATTTATATTTTATGACAGCTCTTGTGGTTTCTTGTGTGGGAACAAATTTATGAATGCACTACAACTTGAGATTGAATCATTAAAAGAAAAATTTGTTTCAGGATATCACAAGTCAATAGATGTTGATGAAGGATGGTATCAAATTATTCTTGACTGCCACAAGCGGTTAATGGAGATTGATATTAATTATAAAATTTATCAAATTAAACAAAAGTTTGCTGGCTTACGCTATTATATGACTCCTTCTATAGTTGCAACACCTGAGCAACGCGACAGAATGTATGCCATTGTAAACGAATATGAAAGATTGTCATTTAAGGTATGCGAAGCTACTGGTAGACCAGGTGTACTGATGAAATCTCCTACTGGTTATTTAAGAACACTCAATCCAAGATGGGCTGCACAACATTCTATCTATAATAAATATGTTGAAGTTAACAAGGATGTGATATCGTGACTCCTACCGTCAGTATTGATCTTGATTATTTTTCTGCACTTCAATTAGACCATGCTATCAATCAGCGCATAGTAAGTTTAATTACTGAACATAATCACGATGTTCAGTCTGATGAAGTCCAAGCTCTTTATGATATTAAATATATTTTAGAAGATTTTATCAATGCATTTGTTGAACAGCACGAAGCGAACATCGCTAAAAGAGAATCTCAAATTCTTGACGATGAAAGCGCTGTAGAAAGATTTTTAAATGAAGATCCAAAAGATAATAGCTGATCATCATAATGTCTTTGATACTACAGAAATAGACCTGTTTTTTGTAGGAATTATTGTTGTTTGTAGTATACTATGTTTTTATATTAAGCGTTTGATCAAAGAGGAGAATCAAGATGATTAATATAATTTTGCTTGGACTCATAGTAGCAACTACTGGCGTCATGTTGTATCTAGCCACAAAAGGATTTAACAAGTAATGTTTCAAACTTTTTGGGGTTTAATTGGTTTCGTTATTATTGCCCTATGTTTTTCTATGGCAATTAAACGTGTTGATTTATATCTATATTATAAGAAAGACACCAAAAAGGACAAGTCATGAACTCCAACTCATTGCATCCCATAGTTTGGAATCAAGACATTGGCGCCTACGTTTATGCTTCAGAAGGTTATAACGGAGGCAGTACGAAGGTATCTGGACGTGTTGCTTCTGAAGTTTCTGTTCAACATTTTATTGCTCGTCAACTTGAGACAATTGCTCTTTGTCTTTTGAATCGAGGATAGATGTCTAGAGTAAATTTAAATACCAATGATCTGATAACACTTATCGATTCCTTAAATGATTCTTTATTGCGTTCAACTTCTTTTATTAAAGTAAGACAATTAGAATCTTTAAAAGCAAGACTTATTAGGGCATTAGAAGGACATGACAAAGAAGACGATAAAAAAGAACAAGATATCATCAAACCGACTAAACGCTCCAAGAGACCTCGCCCACAAGTGTAAAGACTGCGGTTTAGTTTCTAAAGCTGTAGATAAACGTTATAAATATCAAGAATATCTTTGTATTGATTGTTTTAAACAAAGAATATTATCTTAATTATTTACATTAAAAGAAAAAGTGTTATACCAAATGAAAGAAGGTGAATGTATGTTTGCCGTAATGATTGGCAATGAGCCAGGAGATGCAACAAAAATCAAAAGAACTGTGAGCATTTTGCGTGATATTCTTACCATTGCTTCAGTTGACAAGGGTAAGGTTTCTGGGCTAAGTCATGATATTCCTGATATTGAAAACTTGCTAGTATGGTTTAGTGATATTGATTCAGTAATGAATTCTATCCAGTACGCTGACACCGAGGTGTAATCTATTGCCCAGGTGGCGGAAATGGTAGACGCAAGGGGCTTAAACCCCCTCGGTTAGAAATAACCGTACGGGTTCGATTCCCGTCTTGGGCACGGGTAAACAAAAAACAAGGAGAAAGCAATGTCCAAATCAACAACTAAATGGGTAACTATATCATCAACGAATAAGAAGGCTCTTAACAAAAAGGTAAAAGATGTTAAATCTAACTTTGCCCTTATTGTTCGAGAAGCTCGTATTGCCAAAGGATATTCGCAAGAACATCTTGCCGAACTTATTGGAGTTGATCGTAAGACGATTAATAGAATTGAGAACGGTCATTTTTCACCTAACCTAGAAAACATTGTAAGAATTTTTGAAGCTCTTAATCTTAAAGCTCAGAAAGTTTTTACAGCTTAGGTTAATTGTGAACAAGAACATTTCTTACCAAGAATTCATAAATAAAGTTCAAGACTTACATAAAAAATTAAATGGACAGTGGCGTCTTGGACAAGTATACTTTAATGTTCTTTCTAATTGTAGACCTTCAATAGCTGAGTCTATTAGATCTACAATACACGATCCTTTTCATAAAGATGAAATTTCTAAAGAGTTAGAAAACATAGTTCAATCTAAATGGTAAATTGGAGAAAAATATGGATGTTGCTGTCGTCATCGCTGCAATTATAACGGCTGTAGCTTCTATCATAGTTGCTATTATCGAATTAAAAGCAGTTTGATTAACATGATAGAACCTCGTGTTCCTGTTCTTACTACTTGGGCAGAAAAAGCTGCTTGTAAAGGATTGTCCCATCTTTTTTATTCTGATTTTTCTGAGCGTCCTAGTAGGAGAATTAAACGCGAAAACGCTGCAAAAGCAATATGTCAAACATGTCCAGCTATTCAGGAATGTAGACAGTATGCCCATGCTAATCCAGAATACGGTGTGTGGGGTGGAGAAACTGAAGAAGAAAGATTTTCTCAAGGAGTAGCTGTTCCTGCTGGATCTCGTTCTGAACAAAGACGACGTAATAGAATCAAAAAGAAAGTAGACTCAAATGTCTAATACCGTTAAACCAAGATATATATTACCTGTTGTTCCTGATACTTATTATGGTTTTACAAGCACCATAGAGAATCTTCCTGCAGATGTTAAGCTTTATATTGGCCCACATAACAGGGTCGAAGAAATGTTTGTTGAGGAAATTCGTTATGATAATAATCTTAATTCTTATGAGATTCATACCGATAAAGCTATATTGCTTGCAGCTCCATTAACTCGAGTTGCTTACTCTTTTAATAAAAAATAAATATTTTGGCAAGTAGCTCAGTTGGCAGAGCAAGGGACTGTTAATCCCTGGGTCGTAGGTTCGATCCCTACCTTGCCAGCAAATAAATGATTTCATAAAGAGAACCGCAATAACATCATCCTACGAATAGGAGAAACATCATGAAAGCAAAAATCAACGGAATTGAATTTGAAGGTACTCCTGAAGAATTCAATCAACTTTTAGACGCGCAGAAATCTACTGCGACGCAAAAGTCACAACCTTTACAACCAACTAGTTTAAAGGTTAAAAAGGTTGTTCAAACTCAGCTTCAGAACAAAGAAGATGTTGAAACAACTCTTCCTGGAACTTCTGAGTTTATTACAGCTCTTTTCCGCTATAAGCCAAGCAAGCATCGTAACCGTCAGGGTTATGTTCTTCAGCTTCTTGCCAGTGGAAAAACTTACACAATTCGCACTTTAGCTGCTCGTGCAACTACAGATACTAATTCTGTTATTTCTGCTATTCGTCGTGCAGTTGCTGCCGGTTGTGTCATTCAAGTTAACAACCGCAACTCAGTTACTCCAGACGATCTGAACCAAGACACTAAAGTGCGTTTACTTTCTCTCGGAACAATTGAACGCGCTTTGGAAGTTAAAAAAGAGTTTCATGTTAAAAACGCTCAAGAAAATAAATCTAAACAAACACAGAATCTTATATCTACTGGATCCGCTCCAATAACTAAGATTCTGTACAATGAAAATAATTAATATTTTTTAAACACCAACCGTTAAAGGTTTGCGCCTTTAGCTCAGTTGGTAGAGCAACGGACTTTTAATCCGCAGGTCCCGGGTTCAAACCCCGGAGGGCGCACCAAGGAGATTTTGTTATGGGAATGGATGTTTATGGTCGTAAACCAAAAAACGAAAAAGGTGAATATTTTCGTAATAATGTTTGGTTTTGGCATCCTCTTTGGGATTATTGCCTAAAGTTATATCCTAACGTTACCAAACAATGTGTTGACGGACATTCAAATTCAGGTGATGGATTAAGCGCAAGCAATGCAAAAAAACTTGCTAAGCTTATTAAAAAAGATCTTGAAAATGGTACCGCTCAACAGTATGCTGATGAGTATGCTCAATGGCAAGAAAGCTTATTACCTGAAACATGTAAATATTGTGATGGTACCGGTATAGCTAAAAAAGATCTTTTAAATTCTCAAGTTTCATCTGGCGAATCCATTACCTTACAGGCTATAGGTTCTTTGTTGAATGAAGATCAGAAATGTAAGATGTGTGATGGAAATGGAACTCGTGATAACTGGGCTCTTAATTATCCATTTACTATAGAAAATTTGCAAGAGTGGCAAGAATTTCTTGACAATTGCGGCGGCTTTAATATATATTAAGCTGTCGCCCGATTAGCTCAGTGGTAGAGCACCTCACTTGTAATGAGGTGGTCGCAGGTTCAAATCCTGCATCGGGCTCAAGCGTTTTTGATCTGCTATAATAGGAGTTGTTATGAACAACAAAGGATTTATAAACACATCAGTTCGAATATGATCGCTCACCGCACGGGTGAGCTGGTCGAACACAGATGTCTTATAAACATCCATTTGCTGGGTTCAATTCCCAGGTGCGGTACCAACTATAAAAAAGGGGAATAAAGTGGTTTATCCAGATGTTGATAAAATGTTTTTAGAAGAAATAAATAATCATAATACTGTGATTGGAATGACTTCTGAGCTTCAATCAGCATTAACTATAATCACTAAATTTGGTTTGGGTATAAACACTTTTATTCATGATGTTTTGGATTTCATACAAAGAAAAGAATACGATAACGCAGCAAAGATCCTCTCAGATGCTGTATACTCTATTGATCAATTAGCAAGAGAGCTCGAAAGAATTTCTCTTTTAGTTCAGTCTGGAGTTCTTAAAGTATATGAGCAGGAAGATAAAGGGTTCAAAGAACTTTTCTGAGTTCGATTATTCTTCCTTTCAAGAAACTGAATGGCGTTTAAAAGCTGCTTGTAGAGATAAAGAAACTTCTATTTTTTTTGGTTCTCCAAAATCAGAAGATATTGTCAACGCCAAAGCTGTATGTTCGTCATGTCCTGTAAGTCATAATTGTTTGATGAGTGCTTTACAATACCAGTATTACGGCGTGTGGGGTAACACCACTGAAGAAGAGCGTACTTACATTGTAAAAGAAATCTATAAAAACGATGTTACTCACATAACTCTTGATCATTGCAAGAAGATTGTCCAAATGTTTTAATCTAAAATATCGCTTTAAAATGGAGGTTTGTCCCATGTATAATTCATTTACGTCTAACGTATTTGGTAATGACGATGATATTTTTGATGACAGTAAAACTCTTTCAGATTCACAGACTTCAGAGCTTACCGATAAACGGATTAGCAATAAAAACTTTAATCAAGCAGCTCAATCTGTTTTAGACATTTTAAATAAGCTCATGAATGATGAAGCTAATATTGAAGAAGTTCGTACTCTTATAACTCATCTGCACCAAGAACACGGTATTGATATACAAAACTTCTTGGGAAGATTCAGAGTCCAAATAGCTGGCACTATTATCGATGGAGCTGGTTCTTGGATTTCTGATTATAAAACGTACATTATTCCTCGTTCTGTGATGTACGCTTTAGATTCTTTGTGTGAAAATAAGTTTGCTTTGTTAGATAAATATTTTAATTTAGAATTAGAAAACGCTAAACGGATAATTGTTTCAAGGTTTCTTCAAGACTTCTTTCTTTCTAATATGTCTGAAAAAGTAGAAGCCATGACAAAGGTTTTTGCTGGCGGTTTTGATTCTAGGTTTATAAAAACTTATTTTGAAGTTTTACACGAGATAAATGAATTTACAATCTTTCAAAACAATGGTGTTTACGTTGCTTTAGCCAATGAACTTGATTTGCCTTGCAATCAAGATATTCTTGACGGAAATGAAATTTTGCTTGATTCTTTGACTCCAGAAGTTTACGCTGAAAGAAAGTTTAATGCGGCTTTACAAAGCGGCCTTAAAGATACCATAGGTGAAAGCGTAGCTCTTTATACTGAAAAGTACTTAGATTATGTTAACAAAAAAAACAACTGAAGCTTTAGTATTGCTGTCTAGTTTAGTTGCGGTAGCTGCTTTAAATTATACTTTAATACATAATCCTTTTGTTTTTGTTATGACCTTTATACTTTTAGTTCATGAACTAGGTCATTATTTAGCAGCAAAACGATATGGGGTAGAAAAGAATTTACCTTTCTTTATTCCACTTCCATTTTTTTCTATTGGAGTTACCTTCACCCAAGATACTTCTGAAGAGTCTCGCAAAGCTATAAGTATAGCTGGTGCTTTTACCGCTTCTCTTTCTTTGTTAATGTTAATATTTTTTAATTTTTACTATAAAGTATTTTCTATGTATTTATTACTTTCTGCTTTATTTGGAGAAATATTCTTTAATTACATAGGCATTGATGGTCAAAGATATCGTGGCTGGGTATTGAATAAAAAAGAACACTTACACCAACATATTGAGACAAAGTTCTCAAAGGAGAAATTATGGAAAGCAATACTCAAAAATCCAAATCGATTGAAGACATCAAAGTTAATATTGAAAACAAGTTAAATAACGTATATTTTGATGTTCAAGGATTAAATGTTTCTAAAATTACTGAACATAATATAGCAAGACTTATAACAAAAGTAGCTGTTGGCGCAGTAACAGTTTGGTGGTCTTTGCTTGAATTAAGAAGTATATACAACACCCGAAGAACTCTGAAAGGATAAAAGCATGGCTGAAGCCAGGTATCCGGAAAAAATTCCAGAAAATAAACAGAAGCTTACCAACTTTTTGTTTAGCCTAGAAGCTAGCGCTTCTGTTAAGAGTGACTTAGAATCACAATTGAATTCTCTTAATGAAAGGATTCAAAAGATTGTTAACTCTGTCACTCTTAACGACATGCCGATACTTAGCTTTGTTCTTCAAAATTCTCATGATAAAAAAGAGTTAAAAAAGTTTGCTAAAGCAGTCGATAGAGTCGCAGACTTAGTTGATGCTGTTGATCAAATTGAAGCTAGAATCAATATTATTGATACCGCTCAAAAAGATCCTGATTGGTTTGCTTTTACCTTTGGAGATTTTTCTAAACAAATTGACGAAGATATAGATAATATTTTTAATTAATTCTAAACTATAAAATTGGTGGTATTTCTATGACTAGTTTATCTAAGAATGTAAAATTTTCTATTGAAAAGAATTCCGATGAAGGATCTTTTGTTGTTCGTAGTAAAACCGAATCTTTTAATTTAGACCATGTTGTTGACAAAGATATTATATCTTTTTATGGAGAGCTTTCTAAATACGGCATTGTCGATACTGGCATTCTTCCTTTGTCTGGTACTGGTATTTTGGCCATACGTTCTGCTGGTAATCACTGTCAAATAACCTTTCAACATGCGCCACAGATTAATTACATCAATTGGGGTACATACGAAGGGGACCCCAATGCTAAAACCTATTTAGTTGCCCAACCATATCGGATATGGATTGGTGACATGATTGATGGTAATTTGTATGGCGCTCGTATGTTTTATAGTCCTTATCCTATAACTAGCGCTACCCAACAGTTGTATCATCTGAACCTTCCTAACACTAACTGTAAAGGTTATCGTGGAAACGGTGTTGGTTGGCAGTGTTTATATCACAAAGATGATTGGTCAAATTTACCTTTTAACGAAAAAGTTGTAAGATTTGCGGAACGTTGTTCTGGCGTAGAAGCTTTTAATGATAATAACATGTCTGAAACAGATGGTCCAAGATTTTATCGTGATTATCATAATGAAGATGCTGATTACGAATACCTTTGGAATCCTCTACTTTGGCAAAAGAAAACTGAAGAAGACGGTATTGATTGGGTTTTAAGCGAAGATACCTGGATTCCAGTATTAGTTTCAGGTTTAGACGATCAAGCTGCCCATAATCCTTCTGGTCAGCCATTGACTTTAGGCATGGCTATGGTTGGCAATTACAGGGCTTATTACAGCGATAACTATATTCCCAAGCCAATAAACGCTTTAACAAGATCTGATTTATCTGATAAAGTTACTTCTGAAACAGTTGCTTCATGGATTATGCGTAGTCACAATTCTTCTAAGACTTCTTATGTTCCAAAAAATTCAATAGATGAATCTACAAAGCACCGTGAGCATGTTTTGTTAAATTCTCCTAAAAAGATCTCTATCACTAGTCAAGAAGAAGAAGAGGAAGAAGATAATAGTGTAACTATTATATGTCCTATAAGCGGTGATCCTTGCAGTGTTAACGAAGATGACACTATGGTTGATGCCTTAGACAATGTTTATTGCCCTGGTTGTTTTGAGGAGAATGCTGTTTATTGTGAAAACACTGATGCATATCTTCCGGCTAATTCTGATTATATCTATTACCATGACGCTGACGGTAATTATTACGATGTTCGCGATGTAAACTATGGAGTTTGCGATAAATGTTCATCGTTTCAATCTGTTCCAAGTCACAACGATTTAAGTTCTGTAATTATTACCAATGAAGATGGTGAAACCATCTGTTGCGTAAGTTGTTTAGATGATCATATCAAGAGTAATTATTCTGAGAACATCACTGCTTGCTATCAGTGCAGCTGTGTTATTCCTCTTTCTTCAGATGGTGATATTCATCCAGATTGGATTAAGCATTATAATAAATCTATAAATGTTTATCTTAATACCGATTCTGAAGGAAATGATATTATTGTTTCTAACAATGATTTTTATTGCAACAAATGTTATGATAAAAGTACGCAATGTCCAACTGGTCACAGAACCTGGATTCCATTAGCCAAACTTCCTAACGTTGTTGCTAATAAAGTTTACACATTTACTGATTCTGTTCATAATGCGGAAAAGAAAGTTCGTATTACACATATGTGTGCTACATGTGCTAATCCTGAAATCTGGCAAGGGGGCTTAAGCAGCGACCAGATAAACCAGCTTTCTACTTTCTTTTCTGTTATAACCAAAGGTGAAGAACGTTTTCGTTATGCTTTCGAGCATAGTCTAATTGCTAATTCACCGTATATTTCATATGAAGAAGCGGCAGAACAAGAATTACCATTTTAATATTTTAACAGATATAGGAGATAACTTATGACTGAAGAAACGCAATACCAACAAGTAGATCTAAATGATCTTGAGTATTTTTGGCTGCCCAACGGTGCCCCATGTTTTGTTGGTAATAGGGAAGATATTTGTGACCAAGTCGAAGGTCTTGGTTTTCAAATATATTATTTGATTGCTAATCAAGAGATTGTTGTAAATACATCCAACAATAACAACAACGCCAAGAATAAAACAGCTGCTTCTGTAAGTTATCAACAAACTAAATATAAAGGCAAGATTCTTAAAGTTGTTAAAAATATTGTTGGTCGTGCTGTTTCTGCAGCAGACGAAGATTTTGGAAAAGACCTTCTTTCTTTTAAGGAAGAAGCAGAGTATTCTTTGCCACCAATTCCAAAAGCTATGGTTGATAAACTTGATGAGTTCTTTAGACTTGTTCATGCCCAACACGGAACTGAATCAATTGTAATGCTTACTTTTGACCCAACCAAAGAGGGATCAGACGGTTGGGGTATATTAGTTCCTGAGCAGACAAATACCGCCGCACACTGCAAGTATGATCCAGATTCTGTTGCTTCTTTGAAAGAAGACCACGTTCTTATTGTGGGTTCTGTGCATTCACATCCTGAAATGTCGGCTTATGCTTCTGGTACTGACCATGAAGATCAAGCGGACTTTGACGGCTTGCACATTACTTATGGTTGGCAAAAGCACGTCAGCAACGGAATGACTCAGTATCACGCCGAACTTCAGATGGGCGGCTCTAATTACATATTGGATATTGACGATATTTTTGAGTCTTTTACAATTGAAAAGAATCCAGATCCTGAAGTTATAGAATGGACTGAAAAAGTAAAAAAATCCCAAGCCCCAGCGTTGGGGGCTTTCAGCACAACGCAGTACGGAACAACAACCCCAACAACAACCTACTCCAGCAGTGGGACAACAACTATGGGGTATCCTGGTACTACTAATTCTAATTATGCTGGTTATGATTCAGGTCGTTTTGTCCAAAAACGGCAACAAAACATACCAGCAGAGATTTTAGATAGTATTCCTTACAATGCTGTTCTTATTGCAGAGATAGACACAAGTGAGCTTGGTAGAATGCTATGTCCTTCTTGTGGTCTTTCTTTGTTTAAGGACGAAATTTACTTAGGTAGTTCTTGTCCTTCTTGCGATATACCTTTGATTGGAATTAATTCTCATATTGATTCCATTGTGAAGACAGCAAATGCCTATCAGAATAAACGAAATAGGAACTGCAATGTTCCTTATTATTTGTGGTCTAAGGGTTCCAGTAACGGAAAACAGCATACTATTCTTTTAATTAAAGAAGAAGCTGAGTTGTTTTCTTCCGTTAAAGGTGATGATAATTTAAAAGCGGTTATCTATGAAGATTCTGATCAGGTAAAACTACCTACTGATGACGATGACTCTGCCCTTCAGTATGATTTAAGAAAAGAGCTTGAAGAAAAAATTTGGAATGATTATGACAACGGTGATCTTAGTCCTGATATTCAGTTTTTAATTGAATACTGGTCTACAAGAACATGGTGTTGTGAAAAAGATATAATAAGTTCAAATCAAGCTGTTTGCGATTGCAAAATAATGATTACTGATGAAGATGCTGCAGATTATGATGAATTCTGTAGCAAAAATAATTTGACTGTTTATCAAAGTAATTCAGATTGTGAAGTATGTGTTCATTATTATGGCGGAAGTTGCAACGGTTATAGGCAAGGTGTTGTTGATTATAAGAACAGTGAAGGCAAACCACTTGGTGTTATTATAGATCATATTGAGCAAAACCTTAAACTTGACGGCTGCATTCAGTGGGAAAGATATCCAAATGATTTTTCACATATAGAAACGATAGAGATGGAGTCTTATGACAACACATACTAGAAATCCAATAAGGGTTGTTCTTATAGGCGCTGGAGGTGTCGGTACTTGGTTGGCTGAAGGTGTTGCTCGTCTTCTTGAGTGGAAGTTTCCTGGTTCAGCTTTGATCATAGTTGATGGTGATAACTATGAACCTAAAAATATGGAACGGCAGAACTTTACCAAGATGGGCAATAAAGCATCTGTAAAAGCTTTAGAGCTCACTGAAAAGTTTGAAAAGACCACATTTATACCCGTTGCAAAGTGGGTTGTTGGAGATGATTTTGGAGGAGTTGCCGACAGTGATTCTCCAAAGATTAAAGCTTCAGATCTATTGAATGATGGCGATGTCGTTCTTGCTGTTGTGGATAATTTTGCTGCTCGTAAAATACTTTTTGATACAGCTTCAAAGCTAAACAATGTCGATGTCTTTACTGGCGGAAATGATGACGCATTGTTTGGTTCAACTTATCATTATCAACGGCGTGATGGCAAAGATATAACAGAACATCCTGTTCATTTCCATCCAGAATATGAGAGTCCGCCAGATAAAAATCCTGGTGAACTTTCTTGTCAAGAACGAGCTGAGATAGACGGTGGTACTCAGCTTCTTGCGACTAATATGGCTGTTGCTGCCTTTATTTTAGGCCGCATTGACCATATTATCGTTAATAACCAAAACCCCGAAGCAACGGAGATATACTTCGATCTGGGTGTAGGCAAGGCCGAACCTTATGATCGAAGAACTTCTTTAGTTGCTGCTTTAGTGTAAATATAATATAACAATATGAAAGAGGTTAACAACCATGAGTATGAATGAAGGAACTAATTCAAGCGCTGCCAAGTCAGCGTCTGGTGTTGCAAACGTAAGGTTTGGTGTTTACAGCCAGCCTTCTCCGGTTGCAGGCAAGAGCGTCAAAGAAGCTCGTGAGCAGTTCGGAAAGCTTTGGGGTATCCCCAATGACGCTGTAGCTTACAAGGGCAAGGATAAGCTTGACGAGAATTATGTAATTCAGCCTGGTGATAACGTAGAGTTCCACCGTCGCGCCGGCGAAAAGGGCTGATTATAAAAGCGTGTGGGGGAGGTAATAGCTATCCCTGGATATTACTTCCCCCACATTATTAACTCTAATCTAATTTTACCTGAGGGGCGCTTATGCTTTTTTCTCAAATGCAGCTGGGTGTTCCAGCCATATGGCTGAAGACTCCAGACATGTTTCGTGCTCGCGAAACAATACTTGGTTTTACTAAAAGAGATTATTACGCGATAAACTCTAAAACTGGATTTTCTAAATTTATTGATGGCGAATGGAAATCAATATTGATACCCATGCCTAATCCAGAAAATCCAGAACAGGTAGTTGATAGAGTTGTTTACGATTTTTCAGTTGCTTGGCCATATCTTCTCAATCTTTCCAAGGAAGAACAAGCTCGAGCTTCTTTTATAAATTTGGTAACTTCCAAACCAGATAATCTTATGGTTCTTTTTTCTGGCATACTTTCTTCTGCACATGAAGATTATCGCACGGCTTTTTGGCAAGATGATATTTCTTCTCTTCCAATTCAGTTTATATTTATATCTAGCTTTGATGCCCCTGAAGGCTATGATAACTTCTTTTATAATTACAACACTGGTTTACCGGATAAGAATGAACTTATTTTAATCCTTCGACATATAGATCAATCAACTTCTGGCACTGTTTCAATATCATCCAAAGAAGAACAAATCGTTAAAGCTGGGTTGGGTTTAACCGAGTCTTCTTTTATAAATCTTTGTTTGACTTCTGTTGTTGAAAAAGGATCTGTCGATGCAGATTATATTTATTCTCAAAAAATGAAAGAAGTAAAAGAGAAAGGTATTCTTGAGATCATTCGTCCTAAGATTACCTTTGACCAAATTGGCGGTCTGGAAAATATTAAGAATCTTATTATCAAAAATGCTGTGTTGTGGAATAATCCAGAAAAAGCAAGAGAGTTTGGAATAGTTCCTATTTCTAGAATACTTATGGTTGGTGTTCCCGGTACTGGTAAATCTGCCATTTGTGAAGCTACTGCAAATGCACTGCATCTTGATTTGGCCAGGACTGGAGTTAGTCAGGTAATGAATTCTTTTGTTGGTCAGTCAGAAGCTAACATGAGAGCAGTGTTCCAACAGATTAAAGTTATGGCTCCTTTGTGTGTTTGGATTGACGAGTTTGGTAGGGATCTATCTGGTGGAGCTAGTTCTTCACATGTTGATGGTGGTACGACTGATCGCGTTCATGGTGAGTTTTTGACTGGTCTTCAAGAACTTCCTTCTAATGTCTTTCTTATGTGCGCTGCTAATCAACTAGATAATCTTCGTCCAGAAATGCTGCGTGCAGAACGATTTGATAAGATTATGTTTGTTGGCCTTCCTACTTTTGAAGAGCGTATTTCAATTATACAAATTTATCTTAAAGATGTTGTTTCTGATCATCAATTTAATTATGAAGAAATTTCTAACGCCACCACTTGCTTTACCGGTGCTGAGATAAAATCTCTTATCAGAGAAGTTAAATTTAATATAGCCTTAAATCATGGAAGATCTGTAACAACTAATGATATAATTGAACATGCTCCAAAGATGCGTAATATTCTTTGGAATAAGAACCGACAAATGATACAAGATCTGTATTCTACTGCTATTGAGCAGTGGGATTGGGCTTCTGAAGGTCAGTTTAATGATGCCACCAAGATAGTTGGTGGAACATTACGTGGTTCACATACGCCGAAAGTAGAAGCAAAATCCAGCTTTAGCTGGAGTTCAAAGTAAAGGATAGCTTATGACCGTTATTGAAGAATTTGATAATTCTAATACTGAAGATTCTGTTATTACCGAAAGAGTTTATGAACAGGATCTTTACAAAAAGTGGTTTAGATCTAAAACCCAAAGTGGATTTATTTCTATTCGTCCTTGGTTTGCTGGTATGAAATTTAAAATTGATATTGGCAAGACTGGTCCTGATGGAAAGCTTATTTCCAGTACAAATGTTTTTGTCGATGCAGTTGACTTTGCTGCTTGGCTGCGTTCTGTTATCAATGGCACTGCTGTTAAAGATTTTCCTGCCAATGAGCGTACTGGGGCTGTAACTAACGAGAGCTTTGTTTCTTACGGTGGAACAGAAATTAATAGTAGACCCGTAAGTCGTATTTTAAAAATACATTACTGGCAGAACAACGACACTTATGATTCTTCTGCTTTTGTTTTTAAAGCAGGACATTTCGATGCTCGTAAATCTGAAACAGGTGCCTTTCTTCCAAACATGAAATCTCCAATTTCTGTTGACAGTATCAAGGTTACCAGGCAAGAACTTCATTCAATTTCATATTTAGTTGACTTGGCACTTGCATCTCATGTGGCCAACAAGGTAAACTGGTATGAGGTATGAGCCAAGAAAATATTACATATATTCCAGAAACAGAATTAGAGACTATTCGTAAGTCTTTCAATGAAGTTATTATAGCCTTGGCTGCAAAGTTTGATTCCAAGCTTGAAGAGTTTGATAAAACAATGGAATCTTACGAAAAACAATTAGCTGTCCTTGCTACCGGTTTTGCTGAGCAAGCTGTATTCATTGAAGCCCTAATTGCTCAAATAGGATTTGCTTCTCCTGATGAAAGAAAGTTATTTCATGACAATGTTTCTGAAGCAAGAAAAAAGATGTTTGAAATTATGAAAGAAGGAGCAAATGGAGTCGTTGCCGACGATAACCCAAGACTTGCCTCAGCCATTGAGGACGTGGTTGACTCCAAGTCTTCTGACACCACCTCACAATAACGCATCTGTTTTATTTGTAGATCCTTCGTCATTGAATTTACTAAACACCCCTTATTCATTATCTAAGATATACCCAGCTGTTAAAAAGATATATCCAGACGTTGTGTCTGTGCATATTCTTTCTTATTCTTTATCCTTTTTCATGAAAAACAACATAATTGAATTTTATTCAGTGGAGGCATAATTGTGATTTCTAGCATCAGTAATATTAACGAGGCAAACGATATAATCGTTTCTCGGTTAACGCAGAATAATTCTAAATTTTTGCCATTAGATAAGTATACTTACCAGTGTTTAACTGGTGATAAATTTGATTTTTTAAGAGAAGCTACCGAAGTTGATTACGACGAGTTCTGCAGAAGGTATACTGATTCTTTTGGAGAACCTGAAAATACAACCAATTATGCGTTTACTGGATATTCTATTAGCTCATCTCATTCTACTAGATATTTAGTTTATCCTTATTCTAGGACCAGTTTATACAAAGATGTTTATGCAGATGTTCTTCCTTCTATATTTTCTGTTTACTTTAATTTAATGAAGGGAATTGAAAAGGTTCGTCAATTTGGAACTGGAGTTGGAAAAGCCTTTTTGATAGAGATAAGTCCTTTTACAAAGTCCGAATTTGATTCTGTTCGCCTTATGGGCTACAAAGATGTAGTAGAGTTAATGGTTGTAGTCAGTGAACAAATCGCCAAACAAAATACAGATATTGAATATCTTCTTAATATGATTAAAACCATGACGGAAGAAAAGCAGTTTTTGATTAATGAAATTGATCGTTTAAATAAGCTTGTTATTAATACATCTATGACTACATGGAGATAGAAATGAATCAGCTTGAACTTGACTTACAATACGGCGTAAAGATAAATACGCTTAATTCTGCTTTTAATTTATTGAATTTTTCTCCCATTAAAGTTCATGATAGATTAAAAAATGAAAGTACTTCAGCTTATCGTTATTTTTATATCAATGATCATAATTTAAAGATTAATATTAATATTATACCAAATGAAACGTTTGTTCCTTCTGGTTATGTATATTTTGACACTTTACACTATTCGTCTTGGGTTCTTAACGCTTTATCTGAAATGAAAAAAGGTAATTCTGAAACCATAGAGGTGTATTGTTACATGAACTTACCTAAGGGTGTTGTAATTAACAATGTTAATAAAAATCTTAAAATAATTATTAACAGTTATTTGATAGGCAGCGATGTTTTAAGAACAGCTCCAAATCAAAATACAGAACAACACTCTTGGTTAACCTATGATCCTTCTGTTTCTATGTATTCAATAAATTATGACTTTATATTTGAAAACGATGTTGATTATTCCTCTACTCCTCAATGTTATTATCGGACTTCTTCGTCAGGAAAAGTGGGATCTTTAAAGTATCCTTACGCTAATAGCTCGATCATGAACGTGTGCAGTAATTCTATCTTAGAGAAAGAAGCTCAAAAGATCGGCAGCGTTTGCCAATGTCCTTTTTCCGGTCCTAAACAAATAGTGGCTTGTCCTTATTACAAAGAAGATAAGTTTAAATTAGCAACTCTTGATCTTTATTCAAAACTCGTTGAAGATACAAAGTCTTTATCGGATTATCTTCATTCAAAAACTATAGATTCTTATTTGGTCAGAGGAATCACAAATGATTCTTATTCTATTTTGTTTATTCAAAAAGACCATAAAACTGATCAAGAAAATTTAGTTAAACATTTAGTCTATGAAAATATATCTTTCAATAGTCTTGAAGATAGAACTAAACTTATAGAAGAAGCTCGTTCTCAGCTTACTATAATTTTATCCGATTATGTTTCAGATCATGCTCACAAAATAACAAATCATGTTGAAAGCGCGCTAGATCTTAAAGAAGCACCAGAAAGAGAAACGAAAAAATCTTATTTGAGTGCTCTTTCTAGTTAAAGGGAGTTATTATGTCTAATATTTCTTTTACTCATTTTACTGATTATTCTTCTGATAATAAATCGGTAATTCTTAAAAGTAAACCGGTTCTTTATTCTGAAATTTTTGATTATTCTAAAAAGAATGAAGATCATACAGAAGTAATTGACACGATTAGCACTACCCTTAATGGCGTTGTTGCTAAAGTACCTTCTAGCGAGTTCTATTCTTTTTGGTCTCAATCAAAACCTGGTAATTATAGAACTATAGTGAATTCTATTTTAGAATCTCAGCTTCCTATATGTGTTCGTTATAAATCTGAAAATTGCGTTGTTGTAGAACGCCCACCCTTTAAAGTACCCGTAAGAATTAACTATCGTAAAAGTCATTCTCGATGGGGTAAAAGAAAAAAAAACGAATCTAGCTTTACTGAAGAAATATGGGTTCCTTGGACTATTGTTATACTAAGCTTTCCTAATGGAATAGATTATGTAAATCCTTCAAATAGTTCTAATTCTTTTTATGTTTCCATGTATTTTAGAAGCTCTCCTTTAACTTCATTTGATGATTCACTGATTCTTCCATATACCCCGAATATTTTCAATGACGGAAAGATTTGTCTTGGTGAAAGTTACTCTGATTTTCACGAACAACTAAATAACAACTCTATTAACATAACTAATATTTCTCAAGTTTATCAGTACATTATTTCTCAGTATTTTTCTGGTGGATGGAACTTGGATCTTGGATTAGCCGGTATAGATTATCATGTACATAGAGATTTGTTTGATAAAGAATTTCTTGACTATGTTCATGAAAAAGCTAAACAAAATAACAATAAGTACATTCTTTCTGTTTTTAAACAATATGGTAAAGAAGATTTGATTAAGCATTTTTCTGAGAAGTCAAGAATTAAATTTATATTTAGTTTTCTTTCGTGTTTAGACTTACACGAAACTCTTGCTTTTGTTAATAAAATTCAAGACATAAACAAATCGATTAACGAAAAATTTCGCGATAGGTATCATTTGAGCTTAAGACAAATTCTTAGTCAAAAAGATTCTTCTTTTTCTTTTAATTACGATTCTGATATAGATGAATCAAATCTAGAAGATTCTTTGTCAGAAATAGAAAGTGAGTATAGTGAATCTATTGCAAGACGTTGTATTTCTTCTTCTAATAATTCGCTGGCTTTGAATTCTTGGAAAATTAAAATAGTTTTTCATCTTCAAGATTTTCTTAATTATTTTTCTGATCGTATGTTAAGTCATTATTGTAATAATTCTTATCGTGAACTTAACAGGGAAGATTTTTACAAAAAGAATGTACGTACTAGTATTTTAAACAGCGAATATTCTTGGTTTTTTAGGAAGGTATATCTTGATTATATATTTGAAATCAATGAAAAATGTCCTGAATTTAACTCTTGTTTGAAAGAAGTTATCATTTCTTTATCTGATTATTATCACAATTTTAACGAAGGTTCTTTTAAACACGAAGTTATTTTAGATCTTTCTGAAAAAAACATTCTTTTAGATCAAAGCTTACTTGAAAAAGAGGTTGCAATTTTATGATCCCAAATGGTGCTGATAAATTTTCTTATACTTCAATACATAATTCTGAAAAAGAATTTCGGTATTCAGATGGTGTTATTCAAGGAGTTCCTTTTTCTAAAAATTTAAATGAAAGCTCAAATCTTAGCTTAAAAGGTTTTTACACATCTTTATATCAAACTTTTAATCCACAAGTTTCAAGTGGATTGTTGTTTCCCGCGGTTCTTTATAGCGCACCAGGTATACTTATATTTGAGCGACCTCCTACTCATAAGCTTGTTCAATACATAGATCGTCCTGTTGATTATATTACAGAAGAATCGGATATAAAGTCTTATAACCTACCTCTTCCGTGGCAACTGTATATTGCGGAATACGATCCAAAAACCATGTTGCTTTGCAAAGCTCATATGTATTTTATGAATGAGTCCCTTAAGAGCCGTGACCAAATTATGTATGCGCCACCTCTTCCAAATTTCTATGCTAATGGCAGTTTGTGTCGTCCTTTTCTTGCTTCAATGGAAGACATAGAAGGATATGACAAAACTCTTTCTGGGGTAATGGCATCTGCCTATGATTGGATTTGGAATAGTGGTTTTAATCATGATTTATCAGAAGTAATTTTGACCATCTATGCTCATAAGCATAACAGTTTTTACAACCCTCAATATAACCGTACGCTTCCCACTTCCAGTTATCACAGGCATATACACCCCAAAGATGTTGATAACATCTTATCTCTTTGGGAAAAAATACCTCTTGATAATATTCTAGAAACTAAATGGCCGAATCTTTCGGTGGCCAATCTGTGGGATGCTGAGATAGAGTGGTTTTGGGAAAATGATCAGGGTTATCCTTTTGGCGATGATTGCGAAGAAGAATTTGAGGATTCAGAGCATTATTCCAATGAATATCCTGTTCGTACTTATGATCTTAAAAAGACATTATCTATTATGATAAGATCTGTGATTGAAAGTAGCCAAACGGTTATGCGTGCAAATTATCCAAGAGAAGTTTCATTTAATTCTAGATTTACAATCTATCATAAATTATGTATGTAGATTTTGATTTTGTACAATGTATATGCTACTATATATAGACATGTATAAAGTTTTAAAAAGGTATTAAAATGTCAAAAAAGAATACTGTGGAACCCATTTTCACTAGATCTGACGTTGCTATTATTTTAAATGTTTCTTCTCTTACTATCGCCAATAGAGAAAAGAATAACAAGTATCCAGAACCTAGAAGAGATATGAATAATTATAGAATTTATACACTTAATGATGTGTTTAATTTACAGTTAATTACTTACAGTCATATTGATCCTAAGCCTGTGATATCTGTTTTGTATGATAAAGGATACAAAGATACAAAAATTTTAGGAGAAATGATAGATACTGTCCTTTCTCGAAGGAACAACAGTAATGTCTGACCAAGAAAATTCATATCCCAAAGAACCATCACTGGTTGAACGCGTTTCTGAAAACGTCTCTACAGACGTTATCCAAGAAATTAAATCTGGTATATTCGGATTATTTATGAACATGTATAACAACATGTCAGTCCGAGTTGGACCAGTAGAGTCTATGAAATACTGCATACTTTATTTGCAGGAAATAATAGATCACTGCGAGAAAGCTCTTCTTGACAGTGAACAAACCAAACCAAATATAAATTAACCGACTATTGGAGAACAAAATGATAGACCCAAAGAATGTAATAACTTTAACAGGTGCAGTCGTATCAGATCCGGAATTAGTTTTGGAGAAGATCGCTAAGTTCAGAGTAGCAATAGATTATGCTGGTTCCGAAAAAGGAAGTCAGAATAATTCTGGATACTTTGATGTTGTTTATTATCTCAAAGATGGCAATGATTTTGCTAGCAAGAACGCTAACTTCATTCATACTCAAATTACCAATAAGAACCTTAAAAAGGGTTCTCCTATTCAGATTGTTGGACGCTTGGTCCAGGAACGTTGGAAGCAAGATGACCAGAATCGTAGCAAAGTTGTTATTGTTGCCGAGTCCATCTCTTATGTTCTCGGTGCGCAAAAGTCTGGCGCTAAAGGCTCGACGGAAACCAACAACGCTTCTGAGTCAAATTCAGTTCCAGACGAATTCTAATCTGATATACTCTGGTAGATATGATTTACCAGGATGAGTTTAACGAAGAAGATCTTCAAAATATAATTAAAGAAGCTTTAGAATCCAAAAAAGAACCTAGTACTCTTTTTCAAAAGAATTCACCTAGGGCTTATTTGGGTTTTATGGAAACTGAATTAATTGAAGTTCTTCACAATAAGATGTCAGGTGTAGTTCCTGATTCTTTTTTGTCAGAAGTTTATAAAGAACTAAGAACAGATATTCTTTCTAGAAAAGAAGGAGCTTCTGTATTAGATCTTCACACCGCTACTAAGAACTGCAGAAAATGCAATTTGTCTGGAGTGGTTCCTGAACTTCCAAAATGGAACGTTACTAACCCTGACGTAATGTTTATAGTTGAATCTCCGAATATGTCTTCTGAAGCAGTCGAGTTTTTTCTTAGGTCATTGAAAACCGCCGGATTTGATTCCAGTAAGGTTTGTTTGACCTATGTCAACAGGTGCCCAGCCAAGAAGAAATTTGATCAATCAGAGATTGCAAATTGTTTACCCTATCTGCATTCGGAGATTCAATTATTAAATCCAAAACTCATAGTTCCTCTGGGTTTACTTCCACTTGTTTCATTGTTAGGGTGTGAAGTCAAAATAAAAGACTACAGAGGAAATATACTTTGGTTAGGATATTGGCCGATACTACCAACTTACTCCCCAATGTATGCAATAAAATCTGGGAAGTCTCAAACAGATCAATTTATAAACGATATAAAAACCGCACATACCTTTGTAAATAAGGAAGAAGTATTATGACAAAAGATATTTGGAGTTTAAAACGATTTGAAGATCTTACATCTGAAGAACTTCAAGAATTTAATGCCTTAGTTCTTAAGGACATTAAGGGAGAAGCTAATGAAAACGAGTTGGAGATTCTTACCGCAAATGCGAATCTTTGGATGTTTCAATTAAGAATAATCCGTAAAGACGTAGAATTTCAATTAGCTTCTCAGAAATCTAAAGACAAAATTAAGTCTATAGAAATGATTTCTGTAGATGATAAAACTGAAATGCATGAGTATGTCATTCGACAAAACAAATGGAGAATGGGTGCAGTAAGATTCTTAACTGCAATTGAACACAGAATGCTGTATGTCAAAATGATTCTTACTAGTTTTTCTGAAAGCTACGAAATAATTTCATAATGAATTCTCCGTCCGTATCATTAGACGCATTTTTAAGCAGTGAAGCCACCTTCAGTGCAGAGTCGTCTTTTTATTTCTTAAAGTTTTACCAGTATTATTACGACTGGAATCTTTATGATTCGAATGTTTACGGGCAGGAATTTGTTAATTCATTAATTAATACTTTTATTTCGTTACATGGAAAAGTAAATATTTCTTCTAAGGAAAATTCTACTCTTTCCATATATTCACCTCAACCATTGGGTTTATTCAGGTATAGGATGGACTCTGAAAATTCTTGGAAAGACTTGGGATATTTAAATAAAATACAAGGATTTTTAGTAGAAGGTGCTTACTGGAATAATGGTTTTTTCTATAGAGTCCTAGATAACAACATGATAGAATCAAAGTTGTTCATTGACGACAGAACACTGATATCATATTCTTATCCTCAAACGAAAAGAATATCAGAGTTGTCATAGGCCTCTATAGTTAAAAGGATATAACGTGGGACTTCTAATCCCTTGTTCCAGGTTCGAGTCCTGGTGGAGGCGCAGATCATGAATATTAAATACGAAAGTATTATAGATGGTCTTATTAATGAAAAAACTGTTTTACAAAGTGAAATAGAAAGTTTAAAATCTTTTTTACAGTATTGGGATTTAAAAAAAGAAAAAATAATCGGAAAGCGTGTCGTTCTGATAAGCACTTCCGATGAATATACAAATCTCAAGCCTGGAAACCTTGGAACAATTACGCATGTAGATGATGCTGGTACAATATTTGCTAATTGGGACAATGGCTCTACTTTGGGCTTAATTCCTGGTATCGATTACTTTGATGTATTGGTTGAAAAATGACAGATCAAGAAAAATTCTTTGTCAATAGTTCTTTTATTGAACACATCGTTTGGCAGCGTTCTAGCAAGTCCTTAATAATCACTTTTGCCAGTGGCAGTATTTGGTTGTATAAGGGCGTTCCAAAAAAGGTTTACACTTCTTTTTGTGCTGCCAAATCGCTTGGTGCTTATTTCAATAAAAAAATTAGGAATTCTTATGAAGGAGTTCCCATAGCTAGAGTTGGTAAGTCTTCAGTTATTGTTTACAGTAAAGGTGAAGAAATTGTCGAAACGAAAGAAAAAACACAAGAACAGGCACAGGAGTAACTGGCATCGTCTTTCCCACAGCACTGTTGTGGTAAATGATTATCTTGCTGATAAAGAAGAAATCAATGCCATAGCACTGTATGTTTTTGGTGGTTTAAATGTTTCGGTAAAAGATCTATAAAAGCTTTACGGCGATACGTATATAAATATAAATACTGTCGCCAAAAAGTTTATAGCTTTTTGGCTTGTGCAGGATTGCATGCAAAGAGGTTTAACCATGATATACTATACCCTTATGCGGGTATAAGTTAATGGTAGACTGTCATGCTTCCGACCTGAAAGTGAGGGTTCGATTCCCTCTACCCGCTCCAAAGGAGTGAGTATGCCTGAGAATAACGAAAAAAAATATCAAAGAAATAGGCTGCGAAGAGCTCAATGGATTTCTGAAAACGGTCCATGCGTTCGCTGTGGAACTTGGGATAACCTTGAAGTTGATCATGTAGATCCTTCAACAAAAGAATACGAAATAAATTATATTTGGCAGAGATCTGAAGATATTCGTAATTACGAATTAGCTAAGTGCCAGGTTTTATGTAATGCTTGCCATATAAAAAAAAGCACCAAGGAACAAAAAGCAAGAAGGCCAGTTAATCACGGTTCTTACAAGTATTATAGAAGAGATGGTTGCAGGTGCGATATTTGCGTCCTTGCTCAAAGAAAAAGACTTGCTCAGTACAGAGAAAAAAATAGAGTAAAATTGAGAGACTATGCTAGAATGTTTTATCACAAAAGTAAAGGTAAACAATAATGGGTTTGTACGATGAAATAGAAATAATGCATCCAATAGATATTCCTTCTTTCATACCTGAGAACTATCGTCGTTATTTTTCTGCTTCATTTGAGCGAAATGGCTTTCAAACGAAAGACTTGGAAGAATTGATGTCTCACTACCTGGTTACATCCGGTGGTGAAATGTACCAGTTGTCTTATCGGTTACGGACAACCCTCAAAAGAAACTAAGATTGAATACCACGGTCATATAAGAGCCTATACTATTGTTTACTTTACCGAAGATGTGTGTTACGAAGAAGGTGCAAAAAAAATGTTTGTAGAATTAGACCTTAAATTTACAGACGGCCTTCTTGTTTCAATTACTTGGTTAGAGCCAAGTTCTTGGAATCTATAGTTCTTAAAGTTTAACGCTAAAGTTGATATTTTCTTTTCTTTCTATTATTATATATCTTGATATTATGTTTCACAATCAATATTAAAAGTGAGATGCCAAAATGAAAGAAACGCTTGAATGTACTCAATGTGATAAAAAGTGGGAGCGAAAGAAAGCTCGTGGACGTAAACCCGTCGTTTGCCCTGATTGCGCTGACTTTAATCAAGAACAAGCATCTGAGCAAAAACAGCAGACGGTTGTAACCGCTCAAGAAAATTATGAACCTGTAAATTACACATTTCCTCCAGTAAGTTACTGGATGTGCCCAAATTGCGATCAAACAATATCTGTTCACGTTGGGCTGAATCACGTTCCGATCCACCCTTGTAAGTTTAAAAGAAGTCAAATGCTTGCCTTTGTTCAAACAACCCGGCAAAGGCTTAAAGAAGTTACAGCTTAAAAATAGCTGATAATCACAAACAAGTTTATTATTACTTCTATTTTAAAATAATGTTCATCTTTTTAAAAAGGAGTAATACGTGAGTCAGATTAATAAAGTTATTAAAACCGTAGTTGAAATTATAAAGAAGGTTTGGCCTTCGGTTAAAATACTTATTAAAACTGTAGCACCTATCATTTAATTTAGTTAATCGCACTATTTAGTGGTATACTGGACTAACTATGACTACAATTATTGGAGTTCAAGGAGACGGCTTTTGCGTCATTGGTGTTGATTCTCGCATATCGACATTTGAAGATAGTGGATACGCTTCTCAGATAATGACTTTACGAGAAGGAACTACTAAAGTTGCAAACAACGGAAAGTATCTTCTTGGTGTTGCTGGAGACGTAAGAGCAATTAATATTTTGCATCACGTATTTCAGCCGCCTCAACCACCAGTAAATACAACTGGCAAAAAGCTGGATGAGTTTATGACGGCAAAGTTTATACCAGCTTTACGTGAATGTTTTGAACAGCAAGGGTACGCTTCGCCAGAAAGCAACGAAGAAAAACGCCACATAGCAGAACACGACTCTACTGTGCTTGTTGCCGTTAACGGAAGTATTTACGTTATTGATGGAGATTACTCTTGGGCTTCTGATGCCAACGGCATCTATGCTCTTGGTAGTGGCGGAGCTTATGCTTTGGGCGCTTTTCAGGCGACTTTTGGATCAAAGCGAAAGATGACTATACCATTAGCTAAATCATTTTCGCTTAAGGCTTTGGGCGTAGCATCTAAGTTTGATCCGCACACTGGCGCTCCGTTTTATCTATTTGTGCAAGAAACAAATAAACCCCAAAAAAAGTTGGGTCGTCCACCTTCGAAAAAGAAGAAAAAAGTAGTTAAGAAATCTTAAAAAAAATTTCTTATACTACTTAAAGTTTGGCGTTTTATCCGCTTTTGCTTGAAAGTCTAACACCGCAGCATGAAACTCATCATGTTGTTTTTTCATAAAAAGTCTGATGATTAGCAATATAAAAGCGTTGCCAATTTTTCCAACTATAGATCCAAGTATATTTTCTAGTTTCTTCATTATTTTAAAATTCCTATATATATGAAAATTGGAAAAAATTTTAGAAGCCGATTTTCGTTTTCCAAAAAAGTTATAAATCTCGAATTATGTGTAGGGGTTATACCTTCTGCCTCTATTGAAGTTTAAGCTTGGCCAACTAAAGTTAGCTCGCATTCCAGCTCTAGCTGACACTGACTGAGGTGTAACAACAGAGCCTAACCCAACAGGATCTCTTGCCTGTAGACCCCTGATTGGCACCTTAGCTTGGCGCATACCAACGTTTCTAGTGCCTGGCGCAATAGCCCTAGGCGCAGAAACCGTTGCTCTTTGAAATTGATTTTTTCTAAATCTACCAGAACTTACAACACCAGGTTTTTTAAGACCAGGATCGTTTAGCCCACCATGCCTTATTGGATCTCTCATATATCCATATAGTAACGGTTACTAATATAATATGCGTGATAGACCAATAATACCCATGCAGGGCGCCCAAAATGCCGTAACACCTCAGGGTAGACCCATCATTCAATTAAATCCCGCTAATCAATTTCCTTCTACAAAAAACGCATCTTTTTATATTCATGAAGTTCCTGGATCAATTGACGAAGCTGTTGATTTCGGACCCACATTTGGCGATGTTGATGTTGGTGTACCTAGGCCTATATCTAGAGAAACTTTAACTACAAGATATAAAGAAAATTTAGAATACGTTAGAAGAGAAATTGAAAGAGCTAACTTATCTGAACAAAAAGTTCTTTTTACCCAAGTTGCGGAAGATGGAAGTAGAAAATCAGTCGGCAGGCTTGTTGATGGAGCTGAAGTTGGAAAAAATACTTTTATTGCATTTGTGAGCAATGATGTTTTAACTAAACATGGTGTTGACTACAACGTTCAAGGCGGTGTTTCCTTTAGTCTTGGCGCTTCTCCTAGTCCTGGAATAAATCCTTTTGTCGATAGAGTCAGATCAATGATGGTAGATTCGGGAGTTGTGCAGGCAAAAACTGAAGCCTATGAACAGATGATGCAGGCTGATAATTTTATTTTCGTAAACTCAAGAAGATTAGTTGCAGATGCCGGACCAATGGCGGCATTAAAAACTACTCTTCACGAAATTGGCCACGCATTTTCAACTAAATCTGGAGCAAAAGATGAACAGCTATCTCAAAACGTTGTAAAGGCTTATAACGAAAGTGGAGCGACTGGGGCGGTTAGTGCACTAAAAAAACAGGTAATTGGTCACGCCTTGGAAGAAGCAAGAGCAGAAACTTTTGCTCTTGGTGTTTTGGGTAGGCAGGGTCTCGC